>Ga0315549_1000039_pt1 | contig 136147 bp, 108 predicted proteins | sample SalMarSW160200MG_FD_203101 | JGI IMG/M metagenome (GOLD analysis project Ga0315549, IMG submission 203101) | Salt marsh sediment microbial communities from the Plum Island Ecosystem LTER, Massachusetts, United States - Salt Marsh Sediment SW1601-200 ... | reverse complement strand
AAATCATGCGACCAAAGAAAATCGTCATCACGAATGCCCAAATGTAGTGACTGAAAAATCGGGGTTCTCCTATATTCCTCACTACAAAGTGCGGAAGTTAGGTTAGGCACGGGCTTCAGCCCGTGCTTGGCGTGGAGCCCGGCCTTTTTAAGCCGGCTTCAGCCGGGCTTCAGCCATTCTCACCAGGCCCTGGCGGTTTTTCGTGCTTCCGGCCGGAAATGTCATCTCTGGCCGCCCTTTCGAGCCGCTTGTGATTCTTCGTCTGCCAGACGATGCGAAGGCAGAGGTCGTGAAGAACACGTTGCGGCACGGATGAATCCTTTTAATCGAGAAGCCCGGCTAAAGCCGGCTCCGACAGGAATATGTATCGCATCCGAGACCACCGGCTGAAGCCGGTGGCTAAAGACCGATGCCTCGGATTGTGCTCACTCAGGCTGGTGCATCACCCACTCGCGGCGTGTGTGTCATTATGGGGATTGACTCCCGATGCGCGTGACCACCGGCTGAAGCCGGTGGCTAAACGCTGCTCGCGACTACAGCTACATATTTCTTCGTGCAAAATCTGGTCCCTCGCGGGAGTTTCTGCTTTTTTGAAAAATGGAGTACGTGACGGCACTTCCCAACCAGAGCACTTAGGGAACTTGGCCCACCGGAATACAGCCATTCCCGCTTGTAACTGAGGCTTTATTTTGAAACTAATCGCTCAATCTCCGGCGGGCGCCGAGTTGCTGAAGGCAAGAAGGGAAGAAGAGAGTAACGCAAAGGCGCAGAGAATAAGGTGGGCAGCCCACCCCGCGTCTCGCGGGGCTGTCGTTCCCTGGGCGTCTGGCGCTTGATTGCCAGGTGCAGCTCAGTGTTGCGGTCTATGTAACGCTGCCCCGCCATGGCGGGGCGGCAGTCCCGAGGGCGTCTCGCCCTCGGCGGGGGGAGGATGCCACCGTCACAAGGGCTACTCTGCGTCCTATGAGATCCAAACCTCAGCCGCCTGTAACTGAGGCTTTACTTTGAAACTAATCGCTCAATCTCCGGCGGGCGCCGAGTTGCTGAAGGGAAGAGCAGAGTAACGCAAAGTCGCAGAGGGAAAGATGAGAAGGCCCCGTCCTCACCTGCCGTGGCACGCGCATCTCGCCAATGATCCCGAGGGGCCCACGGGCGGGACGCCGCTTTGGTGGCACCCGGCTCGGCTCTCATGTCTTCAGAGGGAACCGTGTATTGGGGATGAACCTATTACGCCCTTTCAGGGCTTTTGGATTTGGTCGCCCACTATTCCCAGGGCGTTGCCCTGGGCTGCAATATTGCGCCCCTTCAGGGCTGAAGATTCGTTTCGGGTCGCCCTGTAAGGGCACACTTAACAAAGCTCAGGGCAACGCCCTGAGAAAAGGCCCCGGTTTGAGAATGACGAGCCCTGAAAGGGCGAGATAAGTCCGTCACGACTCCAAAGATTCCTCGAAGCGAGTTCGAGTAGCCCGGCGTTTTCTCCTGTTCCCAAAGGGGGCGTGGAAATGGCGTCGAGATTCCCGCACGGGCCGGGTACGAGGACAATCCCGCCACTGAAATGTAGCCGCACCCAAAGGCTCGAAAACTCAATCCTGAGCGGCGGGGGGGCGGGGAGGCTCTTCGGCTTCAGGCTTCTTCTTTTTCTTTTTTTTCTTGCCGACGCCGAACACGTATATCTCGAAAAGGAGCAGACAGATAAAAGCTGTTGCTATAGGGGCCACTATGTACTGGCCGAGGCCGCAAGCCATGCCAACAAGCATGGAGAGGAAGACAATCACCGTGTCCTTGGGGTCCCGGACGACGGTTCTATATCTTATCAGGCTCAAGGCGCCCGCAAGCCCAAATGCCCGAACGATGTTATTGGCCACGATGATCCAGATCAAGGCCCCGCCGACGCACAGAAGAATCTGGCTTTGCATCATAGAAGGGTTGTATTTCTTCCTCTTGCCGGTGAAGGAGGCGCGATATACAAAAGCGAGAATCAGCCCCAGGGCGCTGGCGAGGGCGAGCTTCGTGATGACGATGTGCCAGGGGTCCGACCGCCTCTGTGGTCTCTGGCGGACTGACTGAAGCGCGTCAATAAGTGGGCCGGCGCCTGTTTCTTCCGAGGGGGCTTCGTCCACTGCTTCCGGGTGTGCCGTGCCGTCCGTTTTTCCAGAGAGCGTTTTACTCTCGGCTCGCGGAGAGGTCGGGGCGACACCATCGCTCTCTACCCCTGTGCACAGACAGGGAAACAACGCGAAAACAAAACCAAGCAGGAGCAAATGAGTTGGCAAAAATCCTCGATGGCACACTTGTCATTCCCAATTGTTGAAACAGGTGAATAAAGTCTTGTCTTCCACCGTGCTCAGGCGGGGTCTGAGGAAACCTTCCCCGGCACAGACATCTCCCTCGGTTGACCGAGGGGAGATGGCTGCTCCTGGAAGAAAAACCGCTCCATGCCCAGAGCAAACTTCGAGAACCGCACGTTTCTCGTGGTTCCCAATTCTTCGATGAGGTCGCTGAGCCAGAGGGGAGTATGGGGGCCGGAGACTTTGCTCTCCAAAACGACGCGATTGTCTTTGGCCGCTTTACCGGTTAGAAGATTGCGCATGGTAATGTCTCTGTCGAGGGTGATGCGAACGTCGCTGTCTTCCGACGGCTGAAAGGAGACCCTCTTGTACTCCACGGTGAGGACAGGTTTGAGGTCGTTGGAGACGACATACCCCTGGATGCTGGCATAGGTGTCAACGATGTCGCGGTTTTTCCTGTTATCCCTGATAACTTCCTTCAGGACGTCCTGGCCTGAAATGAACTCGTCAACGTGCTCTTGGCTTATTCGGAACCTCTTTTTCTGCGAGATTGAGTAGTTCCTGATTTTCAGCTCCATCCAGACTTCTTCGGAGAACTTGCCGTCGTAGCCGTACTGTCTGTACCTGACCTTGTACCTGATGGGCTCGCGGTTCAGCCAGTCGTAATAGGTGTCGAAGTTCTCGTTGTCCAAATAGGTTGTGTGTACGCTGGTTACAGGTTGGTCCTTGCGAAACATATACACCGGAACGAATTTCTTCACGGTCTTCACGGTCAGATGGTATCTACTGCTCCCGGGCAGATATTTCTTTTCGCTTCTTTCGTAAGTTGTGGACATTCTAAAATCCTTATCGCAACGAGGGGTCCGAACGCCGCGACAGACGGGGTCTATTCCTCATCATCGCCGGCGGGCCCGTCCGGACTCCATTGTGATTTGTCCGTGTCCTTTGTTACTGTACGAGTCCGAATCTACATGGTCCTTAGAGTACCACCTTTACGTGCCAATCCAGAAACAGACGGTTTTACCATCGAAAATGCCGATGGTCGCAGACGGCCCGGGAAGCGCCCCTGTCACTTCAACCCTGGATCCCAAATAATCGTGGGCTTTTCTTGCTTTGCGTCCGACTTAACGTGCTTCTGTGAGAACCATTTCACGTGCCAGTCGAGGAAAAGGATGTTTCCACCCCCTTGGTGTCTCTTGGCGAAATTCTCCGTTTTCCCCTTGAACTTTATCTGCTCCCCTTTGGTCTCACCGTCGAAAATGCAGACGGTGGCTGCGGGTTTCGGAATCGTGTCTATGTTGCGGAAGGGAAAGTTGCGAGGGTCCTCGGATTCCTCCAGCTTGCTGTTCATTCGGTACGATTCCTGCCGGGTCTTCTTACTTTTCCTGACACCGGGGCACAGCTTGACTTCGTTTATCTCTACGTCCTCAAGACCTCGGGTCTCGAGGTAGGGGTCTATAACGTAGTACCAACACCTGACTTCCTTCGGGGGATTGTCCTGGGCGTCATCCTCGTGTGGCAAAAGGCCGTCAAAATCGTTGGTGTACTGCAGCAAGGCAAGGCCGATCTGATGCAGGTTGTTCAGGCAGTTGGCGGTGCGGGCCTTTTCCCGAGCGGAGTGCATGGCGGGCAGGATAATGGCCGCCAGCACGCCGATGATGGCTATCACCACCAGCAGCTCGATGAGCGTGAAACCTCTGTTTGCGAGCGTCATGCGTTTCACTTTACATCACCCCCTTTGTCGCCTGAAGAACCGACGGCGCATAAGAACAACCACGATATATCTGCAAACGCTGGTCTGCCGGACACCAAAGTTGGCATGGGCTACCAACAAACCCTGCGGCTGTCCCCTTCGGGCAGCCGGCTTCAAGTGATCCGGTCAGGCCGAGCCTAAGCTCCTTCCCGTCAAAGCCGCCGTTTTTACGGTCAATCGGGTAAGCCCATGTATTACTGCAACCGCAGCCCCACGGGGACTCACAGAGAGTTCGCCCTGGCAAGACTCTTATTTCACGCCACTAAATATAATAGCACCATTTGCCTCAGATTCAAGGCTTTTTTTGGGTAGCATACAGCGCTGTCCACTGCCCAGCGTGCAGCAAGATATGTACCACTGAGCCAAAGTGAGGAATTTTGCGCAATATCCGCTCTCTCGGCAACATGTTTCCGCGGGGAGCGACTCGCCCTCGGGCTTCCCGTCTGCCCTGGCATCCTGCTTCGTTTCCGCAAGCGGCGGGCGAGGACATCTACCATCGCATCTTCCTGGTTCGGGCGCCGGGAAAATAGTATTGAAGGATAGACTTGAACGATTTGCCGCGTTTGGCGAGAACTTTTGCCCCCCTCTGACACATGCCAACGCCGTGTCCCCAACCGCGTCCGGCGAAGGTGACGTACCCGTCTTTGGCTTCGATATTGAAGAAACCGCTTTTGATTACGCTCGGCCCCATTGTCATTCGGAAGCGATTGATCTTTATGACCTTATCGCCATCTTGAGACTTGATTTTCAGGGCCGTGACCCTGCCGCCGGAAGCGCTCCTGCGATGGACGGCGATGGAGCGGGCGCCGGATATGCCCGCCCGGCGAAGCTTCCTTCGCAGCTCCTCGAAGCTCATGCGGGCTCGCCAGCGGAAGCCAGGTTCCTCACGGCAAAAGGGACATCGAACGGGCGGCGGAAACCGGCCTTCCGTCTGCCAGACGTTGGAGGCGTACTCGGTGAAGCCGCCGCAGCACGTGGAGAAGTAGGATAGAAGGAGTTTCCCCTTATAGAATAGAACTGTGTTTCTGGTGGCATCCACGGCTTTGTCGGTTCGTTGGTCCCGCCTATTCGGGTCATAGACCTGGGCGCTGGAAGAAATATCGAAATCCCTGTCCTTGTTGCGGAGGGCGTGAGACAGCACGAATGACCGCGAGACGACCGCCTGAGCTTCGAGCGCCTCCTGAGGCCATTCCGGCGGCATCTCGGAAGGAACAACGGCTTTCAGATAGGCGTCGAGGTCAACGACGTTGACCGCGAGGAGGCCCCCTCTTTTGCGGAGGATTCTGAGGCTTCCCGGATAGGCTTTTCCTCTGAGGGATATTTGGTTGGAGGCGCTTCTGACGCGGAGGTCCTGGACGGCGTATGGAGTTCCTGCGATGTTCAGACCTCTGGGGGCGAGGCGGAGGATTACGGGTTTGCCCGGCCTTGAGGTGGATAGCACCCTCCCGGAGCGCGTCTCTTTAACCGTCAGGACGTCCCCCGAGGAAAGGGTGACGGCATTCGCTCCCTGTAGCAAGGCGACGCGAACGGCTCGGCGACTCAGCGGCTTCTCCGTGGGAACGCATCCACTGGCGAGCAACATCAGCAGGATGATAACAAGGAGAGTCTTTTTGTGCATTTGTGTACCTCCGCCGCAGACCAGGATTCATTCTTGTACCGCCGGCTCTCTCTTGCCGCCCGTCTCGCGCGTTTTGGCAGCCTGCTGGGGCGCGGGCAAGCGTGCGAATCAGAGAGTGAGCCGGACGCGACAGCCCCACCTTAGTGCTCTGACTCATAAGTTCGGTGACGTATTCTTTTTTTGACGCGATAACAAGATGCACGGGACTTTGCGACTTCGCGTCTCTGCGAGAGGCCTTCCCTTTTTCCATCTTTCTCTCGCCAAGACGCCAAGGGCGCCAAGGCCAGAAAAGCTTTCCCTTTACCGCGCTTCAGGCACGTATTCTGTTTTTTGACGAGATAAGAGGATAACACGATCCTCTCTGTCAATTCCCAGGTTCAACTATCCCCCGTGGGCGGATTTGCGGGCGCGAGGCTTTTTTCCCGCCGTATCTCTCGTACTCGCTGAAGATGCATCCGCAGTAGGACTGGCGGTAGAGGTCGTACTTCTTTGAAAGCTCGTAGCTCTCCCGATAACCCTTTCTGAAATCCTCGTAGTAGAACGGGACGCCGACTTCCGCCGCAACCTCCTCGGCAACCGTTTTCATCAGCTCGTGGTCCTGGTGAGGGCTTACGAAAAGAGTGGAGGTGAAGGCGTCGAAAGAACCCTTTTTGGAGACCGCGGCCGTCCGGAGAAGCCGCATGTGATAGCAGAAGCGACAGCGAACGTCTTCGCGGAAGAGAACCTCCCGCAGGAAGCCTCGGAGGTCGTACTCGTCGTGATAAATCATCTTCAGGCCGACTTGTTCGGCGAACTTCTTGACGGCTTCGAGCCTCCTCATGAACTCGGTGTAGGGGTGTATGTTCGGATTGTAGAAAAAGCCGGTGACCGCGTGTCCCGCCTCCAAAAGGCTTTTAACGGGAAAGGTGCCGCAGGGCCCGCAGCACAGGTGCAGTAGAATGTTCATTGTGCTGGCATCCGACGCTCAGTTTAGCTTTTACCGCAGAGCACGCTGAGAGCGTAGAGTGGGACAAGCGATTTTTCCCGATTGCGCTAAAGATTTTTCTCATCTCCTCGAGCTGTGCGTTCTCAGCGGTTATCTCTCCTTGACAGATACAGGCAAAGAGTCGGTCCCGGCGGGCTGCCCGCAAGTGGTCTGAGAATGCGGCATCCCGTCTCAAAAAATCTCCGTTTGCTCCGCCTTTGGCTCAAGCCCGAAATGCTGGTAGGCGAGGTTGGTGGCCATTCTCCCCCTGCGGGTTCTCTTCAGGAATCCTTTCTGTATGAGGTACGGTTCATAGACCTCTTCGATTGTATCCGACTCTTCGCCGACGGCGACGGCGATGGTGTTGATGCCGACGGGCCCGCCGGAGAACCTGTGGATGATGGTCTCCATGATGCGCTTGTCCATGTCATCGAGTCCTTCGTGGTCAATGCCGAGCATCTTGAGGGCGCGGTCGGCGACTTCGGCGGTGATGAAATTGTCGGCTTCGATCTGCGCGTAGTCCCTTATCCTTTTCAGAAGCGTGTTGGCGATTCGGGGGGTTCCGCGGGACCTCCGGGCGATCTCTCGCCCGCCGTTCTCGTCGAGCTGGACATTGAGTATCCTGGCTGACCGCTGGACTATCCCGCTCAATTCCTCGGGGGAATAATAGTCGAGGCGGACGGTCATGCCGAATCGGGAGCGCAAAGGAGCGGTCAAAAGGCCGATGCGAGTGGTGGCGCCCACGAGGGTGAATTTCTTCAGGTTGAGGCGAATGGAGCGGGCGCTCGGGCCGGAATCTATAACAATATCGAGCTTGAAATCCTCCATCGCCGGATAAAGGTACTCCTCGACAACGTGGCTGAGCCTGTGGATTTCGTCCACGAAAAGGATGTCGCCCGGCTGGAGGTTCGTGAGGAGGCCGGCGAGATCACCCGGCCTTTCGATGACGGGGCCGGAGGTTGCAGTCACGTTGACGCCCATTTCGCGGGCGATGATGTGGGCGAGCGTTGTCTTGCCCAGTCCGGGGGGGCCAGACAGCAGGGTGTGGTCGAGCTGTTCCTTCCTGTCCTGAGCCGCCTGAATGAAAATCTGAAATCGCTCCTTGAGTTTCTGTCCGCCTCCGAAGTCCTCCCACGATTGGGGCCTGAGAGAAACATCGAGCTGAACGTCCCTTTGCTTGAGGGTTGAGGTCACGAACCTTTCAGACATTCTTCAGAGCTCTCTTGACGAGTTCCTCAAGGGTAGTTTCCCCCTCCATCTTTTCCAGTGCCCTTCTCAGCGCTTTCTGAGCGGCGGCCTGGGTGTAACCGAGCTTGATGAGGGCGAGAGCGGCGTCGTAGAGCCGTTTCTGCTCCTCGGTCGGCTCGAGCTCCCTGGAAATTGCCTCGTACCCGGGGGCCAAGCCGATTCTCTCCTTCAGCTCGACGATGAGGCGGGACGCGGTTTTCGGGCCGATGCCGGAGACGCTTTTCAGCATTTTCTCGTCTCCGCGTGCGACGGCGGCTTTGAAGTCCTCCACGGAAATGCCGCTGAGGATGCCGATAGCGCTCTTCGGGCCTATTCCCGATATTCCGATAAGCATCCTGAACAGCTCTCGTTCCTCCTCTGTCATAAAACCGAAGAGCAGCATGGTATCGTCTTTGTGGTGGAGGTGCGTGAGGACTTCGACCTCCGCCCCCTCGCGAGGCAGCTTGCTGTGCGAGGCAAGGGAGATGAGGATCTCGTACCCGACACCCCCGACGTCAACGACGATGCTGGTCAGCCCTGCGTAGAGGAGTTTCCCTCGAATCAGCGTAATCATTAAATACCACCCTCGGTGATGGGGTTCCGCTGCGCATTAAGTGCCCGCCAATCTCGACGCGAGCCATTCCAATAGATAAAAACATCGTCGGCAAAAGTCAATCCCTTTTTGAAGTGGCGCCGTAATGACTCAGTCTCGGGGGGCAGATGAACTCACCGCAGAGAGGGCAGAGGGCGCGGAGAAAATATTTACCCATCTTCTAATGGACGCATAGGACAGTCCCACGGGCGGCTGACGAGCCTCGCGGGGGGTTCCGTTTTCCTGTTTGGCGAGCGCCCGTCACTGTGTGCTCTGAAGGCACAATGATAGCGCGTGGCTCGGATCTGACGAAGCGCCCTCGTGGCATCTCGGCGGAGGTCCCGCGGAACGCGGGATGAACACTCATGGGCAAGATGCCCATGCCACGCCCCCCTGCGTGCTCTGCGCACTCTGCGGTTCCACGCTCAGCCGCCCGTAACTGAGGGGTTACTACTGTCAAAAGAATTGTCTTGATTTTTTCTGGAGAGGTGTCATATTCTTTGTCAGGCGCTCGCGGAAAGAGCTTTGGTGGCGATAATCGCCGGCGAGGTTTTGTGCGAGAACTAAGTAGTTAAGCAAAGGCCGGGGGGAGGTTTGTGACTAAGGTTTGTTGCTACAGAAAGGAGCGAAAAATGGAAAAGCTCGGAAGGGGTGTATTTCTGGTTGTGGCCTTCTCTGTGGTGCTGATGGTTGCTCCGGCAGCCTTTGGCGGAGGAGGACAGCACTACCCGAACGGCGCGGAGGACTGTCTATGCGGTGCGGTCCCGCCGCCGGGGTGGCACATCGTCAATTACCTGAACTATTATGACGCCGAAATGGACACGCCTGTCGGAGAGGCTGATGTGAACGTGTGGGCGGAAGTCTTGCGGGTCATTTACTCCTCGGATAAGAAGATTTTCGGGGGCACGTGGCTCTGCCACCTTTTCGTCCCGTATTTGGATGTGGACATTGACCCGATAGGTTCGGCGTCGGGCGTTGGGGACCTGATCTTCGACCCATTCCTCGTCGCCTGGCACGGAAAGACCTATCACGGAGTGGCAGGTCTTGACATTTACCCTCCCACCGGGAAATACCACGAGGACGAGCCAATCAATGTGGGAAAGAACCTCTGGACCTTCGAGCCGGTGGTCGGGCTAACAGGGCTGTACGAGACAGGATGGAGCTGGTCAATAAAGTTGATGTACGATTTCAATACCGAGAACGACGAATATCTTTACGTTGCTGACCCCGCAACCATGACCATGGCCACCGGCAGACTCCAGCCCGGGGATGAAATCCATTTCGATTACAGCCTCGACTATGCTATCTCGAAGAATTGCAGGTTGGGCGCCTGCGGATACTATTACAAGCAAGTGGATGACGACGAGATAGACGATGCGAAGGTCGCCGACGATAAAGGCGAAGCTTTCGCCGTCGGCCCCGTTTTCATGTACAGCCCAATGCAGAATCTGCACCTGGTCGCAAAGGCGCAGTTCGAGGTGGACACTGAAAACAGGCCCAAAGGGAACTCCTACTGGTTCAAACTCATCTATTCGTTCTAAAAGACCGGTCAGCACAATGAGAAAGAGAGCACTGTAATAGGGAGGTTAGAATGGACAAAAGGACCAAGTTCACTCTCGATGAGGAAGAAATACCGGAGCGCTGGTACAACATCCAGGCAGATTTGCCCGAGCCGCTTCCGCCCGTTTTGCATCCTGGTACAGGAAAGCCAGTGGGCCCTGCTGATTTGGCTCCTCTATTTCCTATGGAACTTATCAAACAGGAAGTGAGCACCGAGCGCTGGATAGAAATCCCCGACGAAGTCCGAGATATCTATCGTTTGTGGAGGCCGACGACGCTGTTTCGGGCCCACAGATTGGAGAAATTCCTCGATACGCCGGCCAAGATTTTCTACAAGTACGAGGGGTCAAGTCCCCCCGGAAGTCACAAGCCCAACACCGCTGTGGCTCAAGCCTATTATAACAAGCAAGAGGGCATTAAGCGTATCACGACGGAGACCGGAGCCGGGCAGTGGGGAAGTGCTCTATCTTTTGGAGGCGCCTGTTTCGGTCTTGAGATAAAGGTGTACATGGTCGCCATTAGCTACCACCAGAAGCCGTACCGTCGGGTGATGATGCAGACCTGGGGCGCAAACTGCATACCGAGCCCGAGTCCCGAGACGAAGGCAGGGCGAGCCATGTTAGAGAAGTGGCCCGATTGCCCCGGCAGCCTCGGATTGGCTATCAGCGAGGCGGTAGAGGACGCTGTGTCTCGTGATGACACCCATTATGCGTTAGGCAGTGTGCTGAACCACGTTCTTCTCCATCAAACTGTGAACGGCTTGGAGGCAAAAAAGCTGATGGAGAAGGCGGGCGTTTACCCGGATATTATCGTTGGCTGCATCGGCGGTGGCTCAAACTTCGCCGGGCTGTTCTTGCCCTTCGTCAAGGATAAAATTGACGGGACAAAGCCGGACCTGCGCATCATCAACGTAGAGCCTATGTCTGCTCCCACAATGACCAAGGGACCTTATGCCTATGACTTTGGCGATTCGGTTGGGCTTACGCCTCTCCTCAAGATGTACACATTAGGGCATGGCTTTATCCCACCGCCGATTCACGCTGGTGGCTTGCGCTATCACGGGATGGCGCCTATTATCTGCCACCTGCACAAGCTGGGTTTTGTCGAAGCCAGAGCCGAGCATCAGCTCGCTACTTTTGAAGCCGGGGTAACATTTGCCCGAACCGAAGGCATCATCAGCGCCCCCGAACCAAACCATTGCCTCAAGGTAGCCATTGATGAAGCGCTGAAGTGCAAGGAATCCGGTGAGGCAAAGACTATCCTCATAGCTCACAGCGGACATGGGCATGTGGATATGGCTGCTTATGATGCCTACTTCGCCGGCGAACTGAAGGATTATGCGTATCCGAAAGAGAAGATAGAGGAGGCCCTGGCAAAACTGCCTGAGATACCTTGACCGGGAGAAGGTTAAAGAGGCTGTGAAGGAACTCCCTGAGGTGAGCGTCTGAGGATACAGTAGATATGTGCAAGCAGGTTTGAGTTCTCTCCGGCGCATAACCGATCGCCTGAAGGATTGCCCAAGTCCCAAAGAGTGTCCAGGGGGTACCATTCTTGAAGATTGCGGCGTTTTTTGGCGTAAAGATTGGTGCTGGACCGGCAGTTGCGCCTCGATGAGCTTGGCACGAACCGGAAGACGATTCGCATGGCCTTTGGGGTCAACAGGGTTCCGGATGGACTGGGGTCAGGTTTCTGCGAGCGATACTGTAGCTTGGAGGATGTCGGATTTCTGTGACGATTGCGAAGCAGCAAGTTCTTGAGCTGATAAGAGAGCTACCGCAGGAAGTTGATATAGACGAGCTTATTCATCGGCTATATCTCCGGCAGAAGCTCGAGGCAGCCGAGAAAGATGTTCGTAAAGGCCGGCTCATCTCGCATGGGTAGGTGGTCGAGGAGACCGCCAAGTGGTTCCAGAAATAGTATGGACGCAGCGAGCACTAAACGACCTGCGCGACATTTATCGGTTATAGCCAAAGATTCCAAGCGATACGCCCAGATGCAGGTGGAGAAGGTTCAAGAGGCGGTGTCAAAGCTTGCCACTTTTCCATTGATGGTTTCCCGGGTGCCTGAGTTTCCCGACTTGCCATACCGCCAGATAGTGGTTGGTGACTACCGTGTTATCTACAGGTTCGACGACAAACACAATCGAATACTGGTCGCATCGGTAGTGCATGGACGGCGGCTCCTGAAGGAGCCATCTGACTGACGCAGCAAATGTAAGCCCGCAATAGGCAGATGACAACATGGAGGCGGTTTCGTGTTGCCCAGCCCAATGCGCCGGGCGCGAACTTCTTTCGCGCCGCAAGTTGTTTGCCCCGGCGCGCGGAAGGTAACCGCGAGATATGACGGGAGGAAATGGAGGCGGCGTCCTCCCGTCGCTGTTTGACGTTGGAACGTCAGTCCGGAGCAGAATGGCAATAGCGATTAGGAAAGCGGTTCTGATAATCGCGGGATGGGGCATCGGGATGTCTCCGCTGGCCTCGGCGTGGGGCGCCGTCCTCGATTTCGATGACCTCGCCGGTAAACCTGTCCCGGACGACTACGGCGGATTGAACTGGGTTGATACTCACCTCCTCGAGAATAAGTGGATAGTTGACGCTCACTATCTACCCCAATTCGCGACTCCATGCACCTTGTTCGACGTGGGGGAGACGCCCGTGGAGGTGACCATCTCTTCGGCGACTCCCTTTGACTTCATCAGCATCCAGTTTGCGGGCGTTCCGGGAGATACTGTCCGGCTGTTCGGGGATGGACCCGGAGAGGAACGCTACGGAGTTGACTATTACTCCGGAACCATCGAGCTCGACGGCAGCACTCCGGCTACTTATGAGGAACTCTGGCTGGAAATAACCGAGCTGACGATTTATTTCGATTCGCTCTTCCCCGGCTCCATTTTCATAGACAATCTCACGTTTCAGCCGTCGCCCCGTCTGGCGACGATCTTCAGGGAGGATTTCGACGCCTTCACCAGCAATGAGAATCTGACGGGCGCCGGGTGGGAGAGGCAGCACGGGCAATACATTCCTGAGGATGGCGGAAGTTGGCACATTGAGCGAGGGCCTCTCGGAAGCGAGGGTGTGTCCGGCACGTACGTCATTTCCAGCAGCGCCGCGGAGGGAGAGCTCCTGCCGCTCCAAGTCCTTGACGAGCGTTTGCTCTCGCCTGAGATAGATTGCACGAACTTCACAGACGTTCACCTGCAATTCCGGCACAACCTCAAGATAGACCGCGGCAACGATTCTCGGGAACTTTTCAACGTCCACGTCAGCACAGCTCCCGGATACGACAACTGGCAATCCAACCGCGTCCCCTTCTGGAGCTGGGAAAACTTTGACTCGGTTTACCCGCAGGCGATAGACATTTCGCAGTTCGCTGACGGCAAGAAGATAAAGATTCGCTGGCGCTACTGGGCCGATTTCGACTATTGGTGGGCGATTGATGAGGTCAGGGTCATCGGCCGCCCGAAGAAGCTGGATATCACCGACCTTCAGGTCAACGCCGCCACAAGAGAGGTGTCCTTAGCCTGGGATGCTCCCGACGGCGTTTTCAGCATAGAAGCGAGCAGTGACGCCACCTTCTCCACCGCCACGGAGCGAGCAACGGGAATCACTGAAAAACAATGGACCGGCGCCGATCCGGGCGTGTCGGATGGTAAACGGTTTTACAAAGTGCGAATGGATTGAGTCCCATGAGGAAAGTTGAGAGAGCTCTCATTAGCGTTTCGAATAAGGAGGGGATTGTCGAATTCGCCCGGCAGCTCAAGGACATGAGCATTGAAATCATCTCCACCGGCGGAACAGCGAAGTTGTTGCGGGAATCCGACATCCCGGTGACAAAGGTCTCCGACCTCACCGGTACTCCGGAAATGCTCGACGGCAGAGTCAAAACGCTCCATCCGAAGATTCATGGGGCGCTTCTCGCTCTGCGGGACAATCCCCTTCATCGCAGAGAAATGGAGGAGCACGGTATCAAGCCCATTGACCTCGTGGTCGTCAATCTCTATCCCTTCGAGCAGACGGTCTCGCAGGAGGATGTGACGCTGGAACAAGCCATCGAGAACATTGACATCGGCGGGCCATCCATGATTCGATCCGCCGCCAAGAACTACCAGGACGTGGCGGTCGTGGTGGACCCCGCCCGGTATGCCGACGTGCTTCAGAACCTTCGGGCGAACGACGGCGCCATATCCAGTGAGCTGCGCATGGCCCTCGCGGCGGAAGCCTTCGAGAGGACCGCATACTACGATTCCATTATTTTCACCTTTCTCGCCTCCCTCCAAAAAAAGAGAGAGGTGACCGCCGTCAGCAAGCTTACCCTCGAGTACGCAAAAGTCATGGACCTTCGCTACGGCGAGAACCCTCACCAGCGAGCGGCTCTCTACCGCGAAAAGATTTTCAGTGAGCCGTGCGTTCCGGGGGCGGAATTGCTCCACGGCAAGGAGCTTTCGTTCAACAACATTCTCGACCTGGACTCCGCCTGCGAGACCGTGAAGGAATTCGCCCAGCCAGCGGCTGTCGTCATCAAGCACACCAACCCCTGCGGGGTGGCTGTCGGCTCTTGGATATTCGAGGCGTACAAGAAAGCGAGGGCGACCGACCCGGTTTCCGCTTTCGGGAGCGTCGTCGCCTTTAACAAAAGCATAGACCTCCAGACTGCCGAGGAGTTGAACAAGACCTTCATCGAAGCGATTCTCGCCCCCGGGTTCAACCATGATGCGCTGGACGTCCTGAAGAAGAAAACGAAGCGGCGGTTAGTGCTCCTGGAGGGATTGGAGACCTGGCGGATGGTGGGAGGAACGGCTTTCGCGTCCCGCGACCTCCGCAAGATCGTCGGCGGCGTGCTCGTCCAGGACCGCGACCTTCTGACGATTTCCGACAAGGACCTTCGCTGCGTGACCGAGCGGGAACCCACGGAGGAGGAGCTCAAAGCGTTGCTATTCGCCTGGAAGGTCGTCAAGCACGTCAAATCCAACGCCATCATTTACACCAACGCCATCGAGACGCTGGCAATCGGCGCCGGGCAGATGAGCCGGGTTGACTCCTCTCGGATCGCTGTCATGAAAGCACAGAAGTCGCTGAAAGGGAGTGTGGTTGCCTCCGACGCCTTTTTCCCCTTCCGGGACGGTGTGGATGCGGCGGTGGAAGCGGGAGCTACGGCGATCATTCAGCCGGGAGGCTCGGTCAGGGACGAGGAATCCATCACCGCCTGCAACGAGCACGACGTCGCCATGGTCTTCACCGGCATCCGCCACTTCAGGCACTGATGGTTCGAACGCGCTTAGGATTTGGGGCATTATACAGAAACCGCATAAGGGGGTCAGAAAAGCCGGGGCAGGCGGGCCAACGGCAGGGAGAGGCCTGGCTGGGAGCCGGGTCTGTCGCCTTATGACGCGAATCAGGCGGCCAAAGGTGTCATGAGGAAGCCATATAGACCGTAGTTCCATATGGAGAAATAAGAGATGACACTCGTGCTCTCCGAAATATCGCACAGAGGCGTCGCAATGGCCGCGGATTCAGCGGTCACCTGCGGTTCAGGGCGTGTCTATGTCGGAGCGCAGAAGCTCCAGGCCGTGCCTCAAATCGGCGCTGGCATGTCAGTCTGGGGACTGGGATCCATCGGAGAAGAGGACACTGACGTATGGCTCGAAAGGTTCATCCAGACCGAAGTCAAACCGACCATGACTCTATGGAAGGCTGCTGAGCGTCTCGCAGATGAACTCAACAGTGCGTTCGGGGGCGTGGCACCGGGCCGCATGGGAATCCATGTGTGCGGATTCGACGAACGCCAAGGTTTTCGCGGCCCGGCGCTGTATCACGTGCACAACGGCCATTACAAGGTTCAGGTAGACGACGGCAAGTTCGTCAGGATCCCGGACGAAGACCCTCCCATCAGAGAATTTCGGGCTCATCATGATATACCACCGCAAGCTTGGTCTCGTGAGCGGACACCACAAGGGCGCCGGAACGGCGACATCTCCGTCTTCGCATGGACGAACCAGTATCTGTCTCGCTTCCTCGACGAGTTCCAAGCAGGCACCGAGTTCCGATTTCCATACCCGGACAGCCTCGAATCCCGGGGCGAGTACCTACGGTTCCTGGTCAACATGACAATCGAGCTGTATCGGCTCAGCAATGCCAGGCCCAGGGTTCTTCGCCAGCCGGCCACGCTGGGTGATGCGAGCATCGGCGGGCCTGTGACGGTCTTAACCATTTCAGGTCAAGGCATCCAGGATTTCTACGCGAAATAGCAGCAAAGCAAGGAGAGCGTGCGACGAGAGGAGCGGCGCCACGCCTTAGAGCGCCTCGACCGTGTCGTTCCGCTGAAACGAGGATACCAGGATGCAGGCTCTCATAGCCGTAATCACAGCACTGACAATAGTGATCGCGGTGATGAACATACTCGGTGGAGTGGTCTCCGGTATCTGGCTTGCAATTCTTGGCCAGTGGAACGCCGTTGGTATTGGAATTGCATGCTTTCTTGCGTCCGGCGTGGCGATCCGCTTCGCACTGATGCCCTCCCTCCTTCTCGCGGGACCTGCTGTGTATTGCGCTGAAAAGGGGAATAGGACGGGGGCGGTCTTTTTCGCATTCCTCAACAGCGTTTACAGCATGGGCCTCGTTACGCTCTGGTGCGTCGGGGTTCTGTACTTTTTCTTCAGAATGGCAGACAACCGTTCCGTGATACCAATCTTACTTTGGTCATATGGCGTAGCCACAGAACCTTGGGCTTGGCTTGCCATGAAGGACCAGCAGGCCGGGGGTAATGAGTATTCACTATTCTCGACCTTTCTTGCACAGGTGGCCTACCTTCTGGCAATCATCATGATCGCGCTCGCGCGCGCGGCTCTCCGGCCGGTTGTCATAACGTTCAGTGCAATCATGGGGGTTGGCATGATCTTCCAGTTGGTGGTCGCCTTTTCTGGGGACAACGCCATTAGAGCAGAATATTCGTCCTTTGAGGATGCAGAGTGAAACGAATCTGGATTCCACAATTGATCGCGACTCTCACGCTCCTTTGGGCGCTTAACCCGCGGAACCCATACGCGTACTACATCCTGCTGCGGTGGATCTGCTGTGCGGCTTTCGCTTATGTCGGCGTCCAAGCTCTTGCCCATCACAAGGAGGGATGGGCTTGGGTTCTCGGGGTGATGGCTGTGGTCTACAACCCGATCATCCGAGTTCATCTCACTCGGGAGATCTGGTCGGTGGTCAACCTCATCACAATCGCCATCGCAGTGGCATCAATATTCGTTTTGAAGGTTAAGACGCAAGACAAAGAGGACAAGCCGAATAACGAGCTCCGCCGGACGCAGTAAGAGCGCACCACGCCCCCGGGGGCGCTGCTCCGGAGCCCGGCTTGGCAGGGCCCAGAACCGGACAGCAACAACAGGGAGTTCGTCGCAGCAAGGGGAGGGATAGCAATGAGCGTCAAATTGTTCTGCCCGAAGGGGCATGAGGTCGAGGAAGTTGAGATCAAACTCGGGTTTATCGAGATGCCCGAAGACGTCAAGTCCCACAGTCAAGCTGTCATACGAATTGCGGCAAACTGTCCAACGTGCCAAACCGAGTATAAAATGGAACTGATGCCAAGCGAGTGGGACTGGATGTAGCATTCAAAGTCCCCCGCACTGGCTCCGAGGGCCGCACCGTAATGCTAACGCGCCGCTGAAGGGAACCGCATAGGAGCCGCTGGAAAGCGCGGCCGGAGCTGACGTTTGGGGCCGCAAGAACAGAAAACGGCCAGGGGCTGGTGGGGATCGCTAAAGCCCCCGACTCAGAAGCCCGGCTGAAGCTTGCTTAAAGAGGTAGATCCCGGCTCGGCGCGCGGTCCGCTTTTGCGGCGTAAATAGAGAATAGCATTCGAGCGAGGCGGGAAGAGAGCCCCTCCTTCGCGTAGATAATTGCTGCGCCGGGATCAAAACCGACGCCCTCAAGAATCCTGGCAAGGCTTGCTCTGTATGCGGCCCTGGTCGACAAGCGCATTCTTGCCTCTATCATGTTGGACTCAAGGCCACATATGACCAGAAAAGGGTCTTGCCTGACCTTGCCAGCCATGCGTCTCATGTCCCGGGGCCGGCCCCTGTGGACGCCGAAGCACGCGTCGGCCTCGTCCCAGCCCGGACCGTGGAATTGCACCCATCCTCCGGCTCCCCGAGGGCCCGTCCAAGCACCCGCTGCCCCGGGCCGTTGGACCCTCAACCTGTGGGCCATGTGCGCTCGCGTCAGTTGCACCAGTCGGCCAAGGCCGATGGGCTGCCACTGTACCTCAGGCGGCCCCCATCGCGTGCCTCTTTCGTTCCGCTGTCTGAGTCCCTGGGCCATGTACTGCGAGGAGAGCATCGCCGCCAGGTCATCGCTGAGGCCTTCTAATACGTACGTCACCGCCGTCCCGGGATTAAGTCCGCCGTCCACCATTGCGCTCGCCAGATAGATGCGATAACGGGTCCTGGCGGTCGGTCGCATCGCCGCTCGCGCCATCTTGGACTCGAGGGCCATCATGGCACCGACGGGATTCTTCTGTATCTTCTTCATGACCGCGGCCTCGTCTAAAGCCTTGCCCTTGCGAACATGATAGCGCGCTCTTGTTCCACCGTAGCTCGCCCCCTTGAACTCTATCCATCCCCCGTCACCCCCTGCAGGCGGAGGTTGCGTTTCAGGGCGGCCTTCTGGGTTGCGGCTGTTCGTCCCTGCCCCTGACGCCACCTCCTGGCCCGGGCCCGTTCTCTGGGCTCTTGGACTGGTCCTGGGCTCGGGCGTCGGTCCCGCCCCAGCGGGCTCAGCGGCCAAAGACCCCCCGGCGATAGCCAGAGCGCTAACGATGACTGTACGTAGGCTTTGCATTTTGTTCCCCTTCGCGCTTACGTCGCGCGTCCCAACACAGCTTTGCCAGATTTTCGACCACAATCGCCACACGCGGATGCTCCGGTCCGAAGGCTTTTTCCAGTATCCCGAGAGCTCGCTCGCAAAGCGGCTCCGCTTCCGCATATTTCCCCTGTGAATGATAGACCGCAGCCAGATTGTTCAGGGTGTTGGCAATGGCGGGGTGCTCTGGTCCGAGAGCCTTTTCCCTTATTGCGAGTGCCCGTTTGTTGAGCCGCTCCGCCTCGCCGTACTTGCCCTGGGAAAGGTAAATCCCCGCGAGATTGCACAGCGACTGCACAACGTCAGGATGCTCCCCTCCGAGAGCCTTTTCGCATATCCCCAAAGCTCGCCTACAAAATGTCTCAGCCTCGGCGTATCTGCACTGAAAATAGTAAAGCAGCCCCAGATTGTTCAAAGAAGTCGCAACGTCAGGATGCGCAGAGAGAAGTCTCTTTTCCCGTATCGCCAGAGCTCGCTTGTAAAGGGGTTCCGCTTCAGCATACCTGCTCTGCTCCCTGCAAACCTCTGCGAGATTGTTGAGGCAGGTCGCCACCAAAGGGTGATCCGCCCCGAGGGCTTCTTCCCAAATCGCCAGAGCTCGCTCGTAAAGCGGCTCGGCTTTCGCATATTTCCCCCGTGAATGATAAAGCGCAGCGAGATTGTTCAGGGATGTCGCGACGTTGCAATGATGGGCGTCGAACGCCCTCTCTGCAACTTCCAAACCTCTTTCTGCCACACCGGCAGCCTCTGAATATCGCCCTTCCTGATAAAGCACACGTGCCTGAGCGTTCAGCGCCTTCCACGACCTTTCATCCTCGCAACTGGACATTCTTCCGCTCCTTTCGCATTTAGAAGTTCGACGCGTTCCATCTGAGCCAGTATTTCAATCATTCGCTTACCGATCCCGAGATTCCCGAGAGACGATCGCTCCTCATTTTTCGGCGCCACAATGTCGCGCCAGAGGTGACCGTTTAGCCGACAGGTTGTGCGTCATCGAAGACTTGGCGATGGAGGCCCCAGCGGAATCGCACAACCCCTTCTTGCGGGGGTTTTCTGTCGCTTGGCTGGTTCTGCACGGACGCTCTGCGGCCAACGTGAGGCAAGCTCGTCAGAATCGCGCTGCACACTATTGCGGCCGGCGGTACGATTGTGTACACTTCGAGTATTGTCTCCAAATATCGGAGATGTTTGCTCCGTGGTTACATCGAAAGCCCGAACCACGGTTTCAGATTCAACCGGTAGGGCTGGCGGAAAACGGGAGCGTGGCTCCGGTTACACCCCCCGCTCGCCCTGTAATCCGCCGGCCTGCCGGGTCTTCTCTCCGCTTCTTCAGGGCTAATCGTGAGTTCAAACGCAAAGGCCCTTCACGGTTAAGCAAGCTTCATGCCGGGCAAACTTCTTCGGCCGTTTAGCCCTCTTGCCTCGCCAGGCTCCTGCGAAACCCAAGATGACAAGCCGACAGAAAAGCCGATAAGAATACCCCCGAGTTCTCGTTTTTCGCTCCGAATCTCCGCGATGCTGACCTGGCACGCCTATTGCAATGGCCACTCTTTGGTCGGAGCTTTCGGGCTACGTGAGTTCCATCTTGTTGTGAACGAGGGTCCCTTCCTACGGAGGAGAAGTTCTCATGGATAATGTGCATTTCAGCGTTCAGACGGAGCATCCGACGGGCGGAGCGGGCGCTATCAGAAAACTCCTTTTGCAGAGCTGCCCTGTAATTGCCCTCATCGTCAGCTTGTTTTCGTTCTGCGGGGCAACGGCGAGCACGACGTGGTATGTGGACGGTTGGATTTCGCCGTCGGGTGATGGCACATCCTGGCTGACGGGTTTCAACACAATTCAGCAGGGCATTGACGAGGCGTCCGATGGCGACACGGTCGTTGTCGCCCCCGGCGCCTATTTCGAGAACATTCACTTCAAGGGCAAGAACATAGTCCTCCGCAGCAGGGCTCCCCACACTCCGGCATGGACCATTATTGATGGCAGCCAGGCGGGTCCCGTCGTCACCTTCTCCGGCACAGAAGACGAAACCTGCGTCCTTTCCGGCTTTACAGTCCGCAACGGGAAGGCCAAGGACGCCGAGGGCGCCGGAATTTGCGGCGGGACAAGCGAACACCACACTCGCGCCACCATAGAGAACAACATCATCACCGCCAACTTCGGCATAGACGCCTTTGCTCGCGGCGGGGGGCTGGCTTACTGCGACGGCACGATCGAGAACAACACGATTACCGGCAACACGCTGATTATGCCCCCGATTTTTCCGGGGCAAAACAGCGAAGGCGGTGGGCTGTACAAGTGTAACGGTCGCATCCGGGACAATACGATTTCAGACAACACCGCCGACCCAATAGGAAAAGGCGGCGGGTTGTGCAGATGCCAGGGCAGTATCGAGAACAACACCATCTCTGGAAACTCCGCCGCGTACGGCGGCGGACTCTTCGTGTGCGGAGCCGAGATCGTGAACAACATCATCGAGGGCAACTCCTCAGATAACGAGGGCGGCGGGCTGTATAAGTGCGATGGCGCCATTCGCAGCAACTCGATTATCGGCAACTCGGCCGGCTATGGCGGGGGGCTTTCTGCCTGTGAGGGCACGGTCCTCAATAACACCATCGTCGGGAACTGGACGACATCCCCCGACGGCGCCGGTGGCGGGCTTTACGTTTGCAGTGGTCAGATACGCAACTGCATCATCTGGGGAAATAACGCCTCGCAGTGCGAGCAACTCCTCGGTTCCAGAGATGTTGCCTATTCATGCGTAGAGGGATGGACCGGTGATGGACAAGGGAACATAGCCCTGAATCCACGCTTCGTTGATCCGGATGGTCCCGACAACGACTCAAACACGTACGACGATAACAACTATCGCCTCTCGTCGGATTCGCCATGTGTTGACGCAGGGGACAACTCGGTGCTCGACCAACCCGGGTTCGACCTCGATAGGAACTTGCGCATCGCCTTTGGCGGAGCATCGCTTACCGTGGATGTGGGAGCCTACGAGTACAATTCTGTGCCGCTCGCGGCGCCCCGCGTCGCAGTGGACGATGGCGGCGGCATCCGCCTCACCTGGGACAGCCAGCCGAACGACACCTTTACCGTCTCGTCATGCGTTGACCTCTTCACCGGCGTGTGGCTTGAGGAAGCAACAATTTCCTCCGACGGGGCAACCATCTCCTGGACGGATGCGACCCTCCTCAGCGACGCGAAATTCTATCGCATCGAAGCAAAGTAGTCGCGAAAACGGCAAGCGGAAAGAGGTCACGAACCCGGCGTCCGCTTTCGACGCCTGGCGCAGCAAAGGCGTCGGGTGCGGCTGCGGTTAAGTGGTAGAGGAATTGCCTTTCGATTGTTTCTCGCGCGTTGCAGGTTTCCGAGTCACGAACTGCAAAGGTGAGATAAATGCCCTTGATCGAGTCCACGTGGATTGAGGGGACCCATCGGTCCCGTAGCTTTGATTAGGAGGCTGCTGGTTGTACCGCCGGCATCTTGTCCCGCGTTCCGCGGGAGGGCATCTTGCCCCCGCTGTCCCGCCCGGGGCGGGAGACTCCCTCGGGACTGCCCCGCCATGGCGGGGCGGCGTTACTCTTCGCAAACTCACCCACTGAAACGTAGCCGCACCCAAGGCATCGCATCACGGGTGCACAAACCAGGCGGCGGTCCCTTCAACCTTCCCACCCTGACACCGCCTCTAAAGAAATGGCCGAAAAACAGGTCTGGGTGCGGCTACATTTGAGTGGCGGAACTGTCCTTGGACCTTGCCCGTGCCGGAATCTTGACCCCATCCCCCCACTCACCTTTACGAAAAGGAGAAAACGCCGGGCTATTCGAACTGGCCTCGAGGAATCTTTCGAGTCGTGACGCACATATCTCGCCCTTTCAGGGCTCATCATTCTTGAACGGGGGCGCTTTCTCAGGGCCTTGCCCTGAGCTTTATTAAGTCTGCCCTTACAGGGCGACCCCAAAGCAACTTCAGCCCCGAAGGGGCGCAATATTCCAGCCCAGGGCAACGCCCTGGGAAAGTCGTACGTGATGAAATACAAAAGCCCTGAAGGGGCGTGATAGGCTCATCCCCAATACACGGTTTGCTCCAGACACATGAGAGCCGACCCGCCTGCCACTGAAATGGAGCCACACCCGAGACAAAGGGAGGGCCGCAACTATCTGGCATAAAAAGAGTTGCGGCACTACTCGTTCTGCGGCAACCGCCTGCAAAATCCTGGTGAAACGGATTAGAAATCCGTTGCTCTATCCAACTGAGCCACGGGCGCCCCGGCGCTATTCTGCTGGCGGCGCCTTTTTAACCTTAGATTTGGTTTCCGCCTTCTGTTCCGATGGCGGTTGCTGCTGCTTTTTAGATTCATCCGATATCTTGCCGAGGAACTCCGGCAGATCGAGGCCCATCTGTTTCGCTAACTCGTGCATGGGAGGCAGCGCGCCCATAAGTCGCCCGCCAAACCCCGACAATCCACCTTCCCGTCCTTGTCCCCCGCCGGTATCCCATACGAAGATCTTCTCTATCGGCAGGTCCTGGATAGCCTGGGCTTGGATACTGGCGATTTCCTGCAACTTCTCGATGAGCAGAAGCGAAGCAGCCTGCGGAGCGGTACGGCAAGCCTCGACCAGTGCGCGATACCCAACGGCCTTGCCGTCGAGGATCGCCTGGATGCCTTTCGCTTCCGCGGTCATCTTAGCGAGTGTCGCTTGGGCTTCGCCTTCTGCGATACGAATGGCTTGTTGTTTTTGAGCCTCGGCCGTGATAATTACCTTCTCGCGGCCGGCGTTGGCAGGCACAATCACCTCCGCCTTGAGGCGTGCCGCCTCGCGTTCAGCACGAGCCTCCTCCGCCTTCTTTTGGGCGATTTGCTCCGACACGCGAATAGCGCCGTCCGCTTCACGAGCCGCAGACTCGAAACGGTTCCTCGCTTCTTCCTCGGCGACTCTCTGGTTGGCGCGATAGCTTGCCTTCTTGCCGTCTGCCTCCGTTTCAGCGTGGACAGCCTCGGCATCCAGTTCGGCGGCCTTCATACGCTTGTCACGGCTGGCGGTGGCTTCGCCGATCTCCGCCACGGCATTTGCGGCGGCAACCGCCACCCTCTGATCACGCTGCCGCACCGCGACACCGGTCTCGCCCAGCTTCTCCTGTTCGGCGACATCAATGTTCGCCTGCTGGATCGCTTCAGCCGCTGCCCGACGTCCCAGTGCTTCGATATAACCCGATTCGTCCACAATGTCCCGGATGTTCACGTTGATCAGCGTCAGGCCGATCTTCTCGATCTCCCCGGAGACCGCCTCGTTGACCTTGGACATAAACGCCTGGCGGTCGCGGTTGATGTCCTCGATCTCCATGGTGGCTATGACCGCACGCATCTGTCCGAGAATGATGTCCTGGGCCTGATCTTCGATGTCTTGGCGCGACAGTCCCAACAGGCGAACGGCGGCGTTCTCCATGATGCCCGCCTGTTTCGAGATCGCTGCCGTCACTGTCGTCGGCACGCTCACGCGGATGTTCTCCTGTGACAGGGCGGCCTTCAGGTCAATCGTAACCACGAACGGCTCCAGGTCGAGATAGTCGTACGCCTGGAACAACGGCCACACAAGTGTCGCCCCCCCGTGAATGCACTCTGCCGCCCCTTTGCCGGTCTTACCATACTTGACCAGGATCCTGTTGGATGGGCAGCGCTTGTAGCGATTCGCCATGCTGATGAGCAGGATGACGACAGCAAGACCAAGAATCACCCCAAGAATCAGCGCGGGATTAGCCGCCGCCACTGGCGCAAGAAGTAATGCACGGATGAATTGTCCGACCATGATGATACCTCCTTCTCATTATTCCTCTTCCTCAACAGGCACAACTTCAACTGTCGTTTGGTCCAGACGACGAACAACGCCGATTGGAGTGCCCGCCTTCAGTTCCTTTCCGTGGGCGGATCGGGCCCTGACGTAGGAAATCACACCGCTCTCCATGACCCGCACCTCTCCCACCCCATCTTCGGGGATGTCCAGATAAACAGTTCCCGGCTTGCCAATGCACGTTCTCAGGTCACTCGTTCCCGCTTTCGTGAGCTTTCGCAGCCCCCAGAAAATCAAGGCGACACTGAACATCCCCGCGAGCCCCCAGATCACCGAATATCCAATGGCAGTGGAAGAGGGTTGGCCCCAGTTGAGATACAGAGCACCGCCCCACGTAAATAAGGTGAAAAAGCTGATTATTGACCGTATGCTGACGAGTTTGAAGGAAGCGACTGCGTCAGCCGCATCAACCTCAGCATCGTAATCAACGTCATCAACGTCGCCGACGTCATCCACGTCTCCCCCCTCACCGCCCAACCCTATCAAAGCTGCCACCAATTGCCACAGAAAGAAGACGCTGAAAAATGCCGCGGCGCCATAGAAGGTCTGGTTGAGCGGTGTCAGACTGTTCCACCAATTGCTAAACCATTCTGGCATGACCCTGCTCCTCTGTAAGGCCGAGGTGTATCTTCCCCCGTTCTCTGCGCCTGCTGTGAAAATGACTCGCTAATTGCCACGCGTAGCAGCTTTTACCATATTAGCCCGGACACTGCAACGGGAAAAACCCGGGCACTGTAATGCGTCACTTACGGGCGGCTGAGGGTGCAACCGCACGGCCCGCGGACCACGCGGAGCCGGCCTTGTACCCCCGGCATCTTGTCCCGCGTTCCGCGGGAGGGCATCCTGCGCCCGACTGGCTCCGGCTGTACCCTTCACGGCAAAAAAGCCGCCCCCACATGGCATCCCGCCGGAGGCGGGCCCCGTAGGAATCATGGGCAAGATGCCCATGCCACGGCAGCAAAGGACTCGGTTCTTCTCATCTTCCTCTCTGCGCCTCTGCCTTGTCCTATTCCTCCCTTTTTCCCTCCCCCGCCAAGGCGGGGTTTCCGCCCGAGACTGAGGGCTTACAAGGGGGGCGTGGCCGCGTTTGCGGGGCATATCGGGCACGGCCCCTGTCATTCTCGTCGTGGTCGCCACGCCGCCGCAGGCAGGGCTGCCGGGCTTTAGCCGGCGCCACCCTTAGCCACCGGCTTTAGTCGGTGGTATCGGATACGAGATTCTTCTCGTGACAGCCGGCTTCAGCCGGGCTTCTCGACCAAAGGATTCATCCGAAGTATGCCACGCAAATACGGCCGCACCCAACCAGGGCACTTGGAAAGCCGTTTTGGATTCCTTCAAGAGTGTTTCAACGCCTCCGCTCCGGAGACCACATCCAGCAGTTCCTCGGTGATGTCATTCTGGCGCTGGATGCGCGCCCGGAGCTGCAGATCCTTGAGGGTGTCGTCAATGTTGTTCTTGGCGGCCTCCATGGATTGAAGTCGCATGCCGTTCTCGCCGGCGAGGCTCTCAGTGAAGGCGCGGTAGAGCGAAATGAAGGTGTATTCGTGCACCAGCTCCCACAGAAGCCGCACCCGCGACAGGGCGAGATGCGGCGGAGAAGTGCGCGCCTTTTCGGCCTCGCGCCATTGGGTGAGGTCCAGCGGAAGGACGCGTTCGAACGCGGGCTTGATTCGCCCCGGCGAGAGGTAGCGCGCGTAAAGCAGGTACAACTGAGCGAACGCATTGCGTCCATGAAGCTCGAGGACGATTTTGGCAATCTCATGAATGACCGCATCAACGCCGTCCGGCGAGGTCGTGGAGGGCAGTTCGGCAAGAATCGCGAGTTTCTCCCTTCGTATCAGGCCCGGGCCGCGCTTGCCAACGACGATGAATTGGGGCCCACTCGCGGTTGCGGCGTGCTTCACTGCCGCCTCCGCCATAACCTCGTTGAAGCGCCCGCAGAGACCCTGCTCCGAGAAGAACGCCAGAATCGCCGTCCCCCGCCCTTCGCTTTCCGGAAGACGGATTTCTCGCCCGAACAGACAATCCTCTATTGCGTGGCCGACCGTGTCGGCGTAGGCGCGGACGCCGTCCAGACGCTCCTCGGCTCGGCTCAGGTATGTCGCCGCGAGGGAACGCATCGAGTGAATGATGTCGCGCAGCCCCTCAATCGTCTGAATTTGTCTCTCGATCTGGCGTCGGTTCGGCATCGTTTACGTCGTCCACGTCATCCGGTGTGGCGGCCGCGGGCTGGACTTCCGCTTTCTCTTCGTGAGATGCTTCCGTCCGCTTTTCCCGCTTTTTCTCCACGGCTTCCGTTTTCGGCTCCTCCTTCTTCTCCGGCGAGGGTTCCCCTTTTTCAGGCGGAGGTTTCTCCTCTGAGAAATCTGCGGCGATGGCCTCGATGCTCTTCGCGAGGGCGTCCCACTCGGTATCCTGGAGCTCCTCTCCGCTCTCGATTTTCTTCAGAAGCTTGCCATGCTTCGCCGGAATCATCTCCCGCAGAGTTTGTTGAAAGCGCGCCAGTTTTTCGAGGGGGATGTTGTCCACAATGCCACGGTCCACGGAGAGAAGGATGGCCACCTGCTCGCCCGCAGTCAGCGGGTCGAGCCGCTGCTGCTTCAGAATCTCGCGGATGCGGCGTCCGCGTTCGATCTTTTTCTGCGTCTCCTCCTCCACGGTGGCGCCGAAGCGGGTGAATATCTCCAGCTCTGCGAACTGGGCGTACTCGAGGCGCAGTTGCTTCACCACGGCGCGCATGGCGGGCAGTTGCGTCCTGCCTCCGACCCGCGATACCGATTTGCCGACGTGGATGGCGGGCTTCACGCCTTTGTAAAAGAGGTCCGGGTCCAGAAAGACCTGCCCGTCCGTGATGGAGATGAGGTTGGTCGGAATGTACGCCGAGATGTTTTTCGCCTGCGTCTCCACAATCGGCAACGCGGTGAGGCTGCCGCCGCCCATCTCCTCCTTCAGTCTCGTCGCCCTTTCGAGAAGGCGGGAGTGAATGAAGAAGATGTCGCCGGGGTAAGCCTCGCGGCCCGGTGGGCGGCGCAACAGCAGCGAGATCTCCCGATAGGCGCGCGCGTGGCGGGTGAGATCGTCGTAGATGACGATAACGTCCCTGCCCTTCCGCATGAAGTACTCGCCCATCGTCGTGGCGGCGTACGGCACAATATATTGCAGACCGGGGGAGTCATCGGCGTCCGCGCACACCACGATGCTCTGGCGCATGACGCCGTGGCTCAACAGTGATTCCGTCACACGCTTCACCGACGAGACCTTCTGGCCAATCGCCACGTAGATGCAGATGACGTCACTCCCTCGCTGACTGAGAATGGTGTCCACGGCGAGCGCCGTTTTGCCGACCGCACGGTCGCCCACGATAAGCTCACGCTGCCCTCGGCCTATGGGAATCAACGCGTCCACAGCTTTAACGCCGGTGACGAGCTGTTGGACCACCGGGAGGCGGTCGAGGATCGGCGGCGCCTCCGCCTCGATAGGGTCCCGGCGCTCATGCTCGATGAACCCCTCGCCGTCAAGCGGCCGGCCCAGGGCGTCCACCACGCGGCCGAGCAGCGCCTCCCCAACGGGCACGACCACCACCTCGCCGGTGAGCCTCACAGGGTCCCCCGCCGAGAGCTTCTTATCCTCGCCAAGCAGGATGCAGCCTATCTCTTCGGGGTCAAGGTTAAACACCAACCCGTAAACGTTCCCCGGGCATCGCAGCAGCTCATTGAAGCGCGCCTCAGGTAGCCCGCTGACCGTCGCCACCCCATCCGCGACGTGAATGATCCGGCCCACGTGTTCAACCCGGCCCGTGAGCTCGCGCTTGGTCACGGCCTTCCTCATTTCGCCGAGCCAGGAGGTTACGAACTCCGACAGGTGAGGCTCAAACTCCAGCAGAGATTGCGCCTCTTCGGCGAGTTTATCAATCGGTTGGGAAATCGTGCTTTCGGCTGACATGGTTTACCAATGCAACGCCCCACGAGACCAGTGGCGGCAACCCTCCATCACTTGCTACCCCGACTCCGCTTCGGCTTTTGCTTTCCTTCCGGTTTTGCCTCTTCCTTCGCTTCCACTTTCGGTTCCCGCGTGGATGTCTTCTTCGTCTTCGGCTCCGCTTCCTGCTTTGGCTTTTCCTTCGCCTTTTCCTTCCGCTGCTGCTTCGCCTGAGCTTGCTGCTTTTTCAGCGCTTCCTGCTGCTCCCGGAGAGACTCGTCTATCACACCACGCCAGTGCGCTTCCAGAAGGAGGTGTCCGAGCGTCACCTCCAGTCCCGCCAGCAGGGAGGGGTCTTCTTTTACCTCAAGCTCGATCTTCTTGACGCCTACCTTCTCAGCAAGCATGTTTCTCAGCCGGTCGAGCTGCTTGTCCGTCAGCGCCTCCGCGGAACGGACCGAAACGCGCTTCTCGGACTCACCCAAAGCCTTGCGTGCGCTTTCCAAATCCTCCTTGGACGTGTCATCCAGCAGCGCCTCGAGGCGTTCCAGCGCACGGTCGGTCAGCCTAACCGATGCGTCGCTCAGCGCCGAGCCGGCAACCTGCACGATAGTGTCGCGAAGCTCATCGGTGATTTTATCAAGCAGCTCGCTGCGTTCCTGATCCATAATGCGGCGGAAACGTTCCAGCCTGTCGCGGGCCAGCTCCTCGGCCTTCTTCAGCAGCTCTTTACGTTGGGCTTCGGCCCCGTCGCGAGCTTCCTTCAAAATGGAGTCTCGCTTTTCCTCAAGCTCCTTGGCGCGCTTTTCGGCCTCGGCGCGGATGCTCTCTGCCTGCTGAAGTTTCTTCTCCGCTTCCCGTAGCTCGGCTTCCATCTCATCCTTCCGCTGCTGCATCACCCGCCGCACGGGCTTGTAGAGCAGGAAATACAGAATCACGACGAAGACGAGAATGTTAACGATCTGTCCAATGTAAGTCCAAACGGTCATGGTGCGAGGTCTCCGCTTCCGGTTCGTGCTCTATTGTAGGGTGACGGCTGCTTAGTGCTACGATTCATAAGTTCGGTGGCGTATTTGCTCAGACACGATAACAGGATGCACATGATTCTTGGAATCCCGTTTATCCTTGCGAAAGGTTCTTGGCCTTTCGGTTTACCTCAACTTCTCACGTACTGGCTTACCAGCGGCAACGAGCTTGTTAATGAGTTGTATCTCCTGAGCCGCCACAACAACCTCCTTGACCCCGCGGCACGCGGGGCTCGACGATGACCGTATCTCCTTCGACCCCGCCATGACCGGGCAGGAAGGTCTGGAGGAACGTGGCACGGGCGTCTCGCCCGTGGAAGGTCATGGGCAGGATGCCCATGCCACGTCTTCTCCGCCAATTCATTGCGCTTGGTGATCTTTCACCCAGCACCTTCCCGGCTTGTGATTTACTGGATGGCTCACGTCTCTGGAAGAATCCCGTGTATCCTGTTATCCCGTCAAAATAGCTCCTTTCACGGCGCCATTATACGTCACCGTATTTGCGAATCCATGTGCTCAGCTAAACAACGGTCCCACTTTGAAGAGGAGCAGCATCGAAACCAGCAGACAATAAATCGCCGTGGACTCAATCATCGCCAGGCTCACGAAGAGCGTGCGGGTAATTGTCCCCGCAAGGTCCGGTTGGCGAGCCATAGCCTCCAGCGCCGCGGCCGCCGTTCGCGCCTCGCCCAGAGCGGGACCAATCGAGCCAATGGCAATCGTTCCGCCCGCAACGATGACTGCCAGCATTTCCGTCGTCATTTCGTTTTCTCCTCCGTTTCGTGTTTCTCCACAACTCTGACTGCGCCTCCAATATAAACAGTCGCAAGAACCGCAAAGATGTATGCCTGAATCGTCCCCGTGATTAACGCCAGAAACATCAACGGCAGCGGCAGGAAGAACGGCACAAGCGACAAAAGAACGCCAAACAGAATCTCGCCGCTGAGGATATTGCCGAATAAACGCACTGCCAACGCGAGAGTCCGCGAGAGGTCGGAAATGATGTTAAACGGCAGGATGATCCAGACCGGCCGGACGTACGTTTTCAGGTAATTCAGCGTCCCGGTCATGGCGATCCCGTAGAAAGGGACCGCCAGAAAAACCACGCTCGCCAAAGCTGCCGTCGTGCTGATGTCTGCGGTGGGCGGCTTGACCACTTCGAAGAAGGACGAGATGAACGCGACAAGGTTCGACGCCAGGATGAAGATGAAAAGCGAAGCCACTAACGGAACAAAGGGCCACGGGTCCCGGCCAATGATGCCCCTGATCTCTTCGCCGAGCCAGTTCAACATCGCTTCCACCACCTGTTGTGCTCTGCCCGGGGACTTCTTTCGCAGCTTCAATCTGACGAGCGCGGCGAAAACGACCACGACCGCCATAACGCCCCACGTCACTACGATAATCTGCGTAACCGGTACAGGGCCCACCCTGAACAGTTCCACGTTCTCAAGCGGACTTGTCATAACACCACTGTTAGCCATTATGCTTTATGCCTTCCGATGGCGTGGGCGAGAAGCTTCCGGCGGCTCTCGCTCTGCCAACGGCGATGGTCCGCGCCACAATGAATCCTACCACGTATGCGACCAGGCACCAGGCGCCGAGCAGAAGCGCGCCCAGCGCTCCGCCGCCAAAAAGCACCACCCGAAGCAGGGCCAACGCCACAAATTTCATGGTCCCGTTTCTCTTTCCGCCGAGATAGGCCAGAGAGTACCGCATGAGGGAAAAATATACCCGGCCCACCGCCAGACCCGCCAGCCCCAAACCTATGGTGATTGTTATCTGAAGCGCATCCATTTCCGATTTTCCGTAAATAGCTGTCCAGCTTTTGCCCTCTCCCACCGGCCGTTGACGCCGGGACGCTGAATATGCGGCCGTTTACTGCTCTTTCGTAATCGTTCGCCAAGCGTTGACGCAGCCGACACACAGCCCGAAAAGAAGCAGCGCGATTGTCCACCTCGAGCCCGTCCCGAACTTACGGTCAAGCCACAACCCGAGAAACACACCAAGCACCATCGGCACCACCACGCTCCAGCCGACGGCGCCAATCAAGCCGACATATCCCCAGAATGATTGCCCTTTCTCGCGGCGGCCTTTCTCGATTAGCTCCCGCTGGCGCCGAACGCGGACCTCGAACTCGTCTTCGAGTTCCTCCTTATCATCATCGTGCGCGCACATCTTCGTACTCCATCAACCGCCGCCACGCGGCGATTTGCATCCGGTAGAGCGAGCGCGTCGAGCGATACGAGCGCTGACTTCGGTTCTCGCGCGCTTTCCGGATTTCCTCCTGAAGCGCCGCGAGGTCGTCGCTCGCGTGCGCCTCCCGCACCGCGACCTGAACCTCCTCCGTGGTCACCCGCAACACACCGTGCCGGACCGCGATATACGCTTCGCGCTCTCCTTTTCCGCCTACGCTATACCGATAGACCAGGATCGAGGGCACCACCGCCGTCATGTACCTCTCATGCCCAGGCAGGATCCCGAACCGCCCGCTCGGGTCCTCCGCCTGGACGTACGTCACTTCGCGGTCCAGGACAACTCGCGTTGGAACTGTAACTCGCAGCCGCATCGCGGTACTCCATTTCGGATTTCAGATTGCGGATTGCGGATTTCACGCTTTCAGGCTTTACCTTCTCTGCGGCAGTCCATTTCGGATTTCAGAGTTTGCACCTCTGCGGTTAAGTTCTCTGCTGCACTGCACTTTCGATTGCGGATTACGGATTTCAGGTCTCGGACCCTTGTGCTTTAGCTTCTCTGCGACACTCCATTTCGCATTTTTCGGCTCTACGCCTTTCTTTTCCTTGCGGTGTTTATGGAAGCGACGCTAATCGCCAAAAGGTCATCCGCTTCTTTCATGAGGGATTCGAGCTTTTCAGCTTTGACAATCTGCGCTTCGATCAGCAACTCCATCCAATAGACCGACTCGTCGGCTTCCTCCTCAACTGTTCCCATTTTTGAAATGAAATCGGCGGTTGATTTCGCACGGCACGCAGCGCGATAGTTCGCTCCCACCGAGGTGCCTGAGCGAAGTAACTGGCGCCCCACCACGCCAGCAGTCTGTCCCTTTGGCAGACATTCCACCAGTTGAATAATCCGAAGTCCAAAGCCCTTTGTCCTTCCCTTCAACTCTTCCCTGTCCACGGCTCACTCCATTTCGGGTTCCAGATTTCAGATTGCGGATTTCGTGCTTTCAGGTTTTACCCTCTCTGTTGCGACCGATTTCGCATTGGGGATTTCGGATTTCGGATTTCACGCTTTCAGGCTTTACCTTCTCTGCGGCAGTCCATTTCGGATTCCAGATTGCGGGCTACCGACTTGGAAATCCGCATGCCCGATTTCGCATTGCGCCGTTCTGCTTTGTTCTCCTTCTCCTCGCGTTGCTTATAGACGCGATGGCAATTGCCAAAAGCCAGTAGATTCTTCCACCTCCGAATCGCGATTGTGAATTCTCGACCTCGACCACGCAATCTGCAATCTGCAATCCGCAGTCCGCAGTCCGCAATCTGCAATCTGCAATCCGCAATCCGCAATCATCAATCCAACGCTCCTATCATATAGAATTGCGATTCGGGTTTATCGTCGTGTTTTCCTTCGAGAATCTCCTGGCAGCCCCGGAGGGTCTTCTCAAGCGGAACTGTGGCGCCCTTTCTGCCGGTGAAATGCTCCGTAGTGTGAAAGGGCTGGGTGAGAAAGCGAATGATTCGCCGCGCTCGCTCGACAGTGCTGCGGTCCTCCTCGCTCAGCTCCTCGATGCCAAGCATCGAGATGATGTCCTTCAGGTCGCGGTACTGAGCGATTACCCGCCGAACCTCGTCCGCCAGCCGCACATGTTCCTCCCCCACGATGACCGGGTCGAGCAGCTTGGAGCTCGATTCGAGTGGGTCCACCGCAGGATAGAGCCCCTGCGCCGCCATGTCTCGCGAAAGGACGATGCTTGAGTCCAGATGCTGGAACACGTGCGCGACCGCGGGGTCGGTCAAATCATCCGCCGGCACGTACACCGCCTGCACCGAAGTGATGGTGCCGTGGTCGGTGGAGCCTATCCGTTCCTCGAGGGTGCCGATGTCTGTCGCCAATGTCGGCTGGTAGCCCACCCTCGACGGCATACGCCCCAACAGCCCCGAAACTTCCATACCCGCCTGCACAAAACGATACACGTTATCCATAAATAGAAGCACGTCCCGCTGAAGCTCATCGCGGAAGTATTCGGCGATGGTCAGCGCAGTCTGCCCCACACGGAAGCGCGCCCCGGGAGGCTCATTCATCTGCCCGAACACAAGGACGGAGTTTTTCAGGACACCGCTTTCCTTCATCTCGGTCCACATGTCGAGCGCCTCTCGCGACCGTTCACCGATCCCCGCAAAGATGCTGACGCCCTGATGCTCAGTCAGCGTGTTGTGAATCAGCTCCTGAATAAGAACCGTTTTGCCGACGCCTGCGCCCCCGAACATGCCAGCCTTTCCCCCCTCGCTAATGGGCGCAAGAAGGTCAATAATCTTGATGCCGGTCTCGAAGACCTTTTCCGAAGCCACCTGTGAGAGGAAAGAAGGTGAGGGGCGGTGAATCGGATTGCGCTGGATGTTTTCAGGGAGAGCGTCCACATCCAGCGGCTCACCGAGGACGTTCAGCATGTGCCCGAGGACTTTTTCGTCCACCGGGACCATGACCGGCGCCCCCGTGCGCCGCGCCCTCATGCCTCGCTGCATTCCAGCCGTGAAGGCCAGGGCGATGGTGCGCACGGTATTCTCATCCAGATGCTGCTGCACCTCGAGCACCACGTCCTTTTCTTTCGACACACGAACGCACAGCGCCTCGAGAAGCGAGGGCAAGCCAGTCTTGAACCGCACATCCACCACGGACCCCCGCACGCTGACAACCACACCTTCGCCGTGTTCGACATCCTCACGCACGGTTACGGCTGTGTTTTCCTTCAATACCATGGGTCCTCCGCTGCCAACCCTCTCCTTGCGGCTATCGCTTGCCTCCCCTTGCCCACGAGCGCCCTACCCGAGAAAACCTTTGACGCCGATTATGCCGTGTTGCCGTCGCTTTATCAAGTTGAAATTACCCGGCCGGTAACACCTCGGTTACGGGTAGCTGAGGGTGGAACCACAGGGCGCGCAGAGCACGCAGAGGCTGCAGATGACCGTGCGGCAAAACGAAACGCCTGCCGAAGTTGTCAGCATCGTGTGGGGTGTCCCCTCCGCTCATCGGGGATACCGACGCCTTTTCTCTGCGCTCTCTCCGGTGAGTTCCCCCTGAAGGTGAGAGATTCCCGAGGCAATTTCAACGGGTGTGGCTGCGAAATCGTGGCATATTCGGTAGGCCTCCTTCAATCTCCTCGCTGTCGTCCTTGCGCCGGACATGCCCCGCCCTCGGCGGGGCGCCCCCCCTTAGCCACCTGCTTCAGCTGGTGGTCATCGGATAGGCCGTCTCCGGCGTGAGAGCCGGCTTTAGCCGGGCTTCTCGAACAAGGGATTCATCCATAACTTGCCACGGAAATACAGCCGCACCCATTTCAACCGCCGTCACGACGCGCGCGCCGTTCCAACAGCTTCGGCGACATTGGAGAAACCGTCTCGCTCCAAGAGCTGGCACAGCCCCCGGTTAATCTTTCTGACCAAACCGGGCCCCTCATATATCATAGCTGTAAGGAGCTGGACAAGGGAGGCGCCGAGCCGGATTTTCAGGTACGCGTCCTCTGCCGAAAAGACCCCGCCGACGCCGATGAGCCGGTATCGGCTGCGGTTCATCCGACGGTACGTCTCCCCAATGCACTCGTTGATTAACCGCTCGACCGGTTTACCGGAAACGGCCCCCGGCATCAGCTCGACGATATGTCGGGGCGTCCGGAGCGTATCCGGTTTGCCCGGAGGGAGGTTGAAAACGAATCCGGACACGTAGCTCACCCCTTCCACCGCCGCCAGCAATTCCTCGATTGCCCGGACTCCGCCGAGCGGAGAAACTTTCAGAAACACAGGGCAGCGGATGTCCAATTCGGACAGAGCCGTTAGCAGTCGTACAGTATTGCGCTGGTCGGAAAAGAAATCTCGCCCCATCTCGGTGTTGGGGCAACTGAGATTCAGGCAGATGTAGTCGCCCACGTTTTTCAAAATGCGGACCGAGCGCGTGTAATCGCCGATGATCTCATCATCGGACTCCGGCGCCGCGGTCTTCCCTCGGTTGGTCTTCACGATATTGATGCCCAGCGGAATCGCCAGCCTTTTGGAGGCCAGCCGAGCGGCGACTGCATCGGCTCCGTCATTCTGCAATCCGTAGTGCACGATTATCGCCCGGTCTCGCGGGAGCCGAAACAGCCTCGGTTTTGGATTGCCCTGGGAGGGCTCGGCCGATACGGAACCGATTTCGATGTGCCCGAAGCCCAACGCAGCCAACACTTCGCACGCACGCCCGCTCTTGTCAAACCCCGCTGCCAGCCCGAGAGGGTTGGGGAATCTTATCCCACACACCTCCGTTTCCAGCCTCGGATCGGAGAAGCCGGACAACGCCGACAGGAACGGCCGGACGACCTTGACCGCTCCCAGGAGCCGGCCGGCTTGTATCGCCCGATCGTGCGCCCACTCCGGGTCAAAATGGAACAGCGCTCGACGAATAACGGTTTGGTATAGACGCATCGCGCACCTCAGCGGTAGAGCTCGAGCTTCCACGCCCGGATTTATGCTACCCTTGTGACCGGACGGCAACAAGATTTTTCTCGCGGCGTGGATGGGGCGTCGCGGTAGAAGAGTTTTCTCTCTCCTATCAGAAAACATCTCAGCCGAAAACAAGGCCTTGCCTGCCGCCGCCATCACCGCCATCATTTCCACGAGGAAGCACGCCATGCCAAACGATGTGCTACTCTTATGAAAAGGAGAGAAAGATGAAGAAGCTGACAGAACCCTTACTGATATTTGCTCTGCTCTTTCTTCCTGCAACGGCACTGCCGGATGATTGGCCGCAGCTCCAGAAGAATCCGGGGCACACTGGCTACACCACGGATCAACCGAACCCGCCCTACCGGCTCAAGTGGAGGTTCGAGATCAACGAGCCGACGCACACCGGCAGCCCCCCGATTGTCGCCGCCGGCAAGGTTTACCTCGGCACCAACTGGGGCAACCTCATCGCCATCGCCCTCGACTCGGGGAAAAAAGCCTGGTCTTACAAAACGGGGACAGCCATTTTAGGCACGCCCGCTTTTTACGAAGAGATCGTTTACGCCAACTCGATGGACCACCGTTGCTACGCGGTCGAGGCCGGCGATGGCTCTCCCTTCTGGACGTTCGAAACCGGCGAGGGGATTCTTGCAGGCCCCGTGGTAGCCGGGGGGAAAGTTTTCATCGCCGGGCGAGATGGGTTTGTCTATGCGCTCAAAACCGACAACGGCGAGGAGGTCTGGAAATCGCCGGTGGGCGGCCCGGTCATGGCCACGCCGGCATACGATAACGGCGTGCTTTATGTGGGCGGTGGAGATAACCGCGTGTATGCCTTCGCTGGGAAAACCGGAAAGGAGATATGGAGATCGGAAAAACTCCCCGGCATGGCGATTCGTGATTACTGGCTGGTTGTCTCCGGCGACACCGTCATCGTCTCCACCCAGCAGGTGCTCAGCGCGCACACGACCCACCACAAAATTGACAAGGCCTTGATGGAGCCATTCCGCGAGAGACATAACGGCAAGATGCTTGTCCAGAATGAGCTGCTGGAGCAAGTGCGCGAGTGGTATATCGCTCATCCCTATCAGAAGACGTTTCATGTGCTCAACGCGGGCGATGGTTCCGAGAAGTTCGTTGCTCCTATCGTGCACGTGCACGGCGGGGGCTGCACGGGGCCGCTGCCGGTGCTCGCTCCGGATGGATACGCCTACGCCATGTACTCGCTGGGGCGGCTGTGCGCCTCTGGCTGGGCCTTTGTCGGCAGGCTCGACCTGACCGGCGGCAAGCTCGAACCGCTCATCAAAAACCGCTACTGGATTGACAAGAACGAGTGGGAATGGCAAGCCGAGCCCGGCGCGAACCTTGACCGCCACAGCGCCTTCGCCGTCGGGTTCTGCGTAAGCGACCAGTCCTGGGGCCTTGCCCGAGGCGGCGACAAGATTTTCGCCGTGCGGGACCCCGGCTGGGCCTCCGGGGAGGGCGCCTACAGCTATATTGACCTCCGAACCGGAAAAGACGGCTGGCTCTACGGCGCCAATTTCCGCGAGATTCTCCGCGGCGGCAGCTACGGCGGCGCCTTTCACGCCACGGCTTCGCCGATGGTCATCTCGGGCAAGTACCTTATCCACAAGACCGTCCGCAATCTGGTCTTCTGCCTCGAGGGGAAATGATGTCAAAGACTTCGGACCGCCGAATGAACCTGCAAAAACAGAGGACGCAGCATGATTCGATACGGATGGCTTAACAAACTCGCCTGCGCTGGCATCGTGTTTTTCATCGCTTTCGGCTCTTTCGCAAACGCGGCTTTTGCACAAAAAACGCCTTCCGAGCTCGCCAGAGACGCCTTTCGCGGAGATGGCGGTTTCTCTTTCCGCGCCGAATTTGCGAATGGCGAAATCGTCTTCAAGCGAACCGTGCCCGACTTGCCGCGAAAGGGAGCAGGCATGCCAGCGTGGTTCGGCGAGGCGTACGTCCTGTTCCGGGCGACGCCGGGGCCACGCGCGAAGAAAGTCAGCGTTCAGCACAACGCATGGGACCATCACATCGCCACCTACGCCGTCTCCGGCGGCCGGGCCACAGTTGTGCTGAGCCGCCTCACTCCCGCAGTGTTGATTGACACCCCTGCTTCCACTATTTCGTTCCAGAACAACGCACCGGATTACCTCGCGTTTGCATCCGGCGGGCAGGTCATCTCCCGCAGCGCGAGAGACCTCGACGGCTCGCTCAACCTCGACGAGCCCTGGGTCCTCGGTTGGTTTGGCCGCTTTTCGCCCTACCGGAACTACGCCAACGTCGCCGACTTGGACGATGAGCACCTCGGTTCCGACAAAATCTCGCTCGAGAGACGCCGGCCCCTCAAGCTCGACCTGCCGATTCTCTTTCGTCTCGAACACCGCCCCCAGGCAATCCACACCTCCGGCCGCGTGCTCACATTCCAGTTTCGCGGGCAGGCGGGCAAGATCGCAGTGATGCCGCTTTTCGGCGGGAAGGTGTTTGAGCCAGCAGACACCGAGAAGTGGGCTCGAAGCCTCCCTGCGGAAGTGCTCGAGCAGAGCCGCCTCTGGTCGGGAAAGTTACGGGATTACCCTTTATCCGTAAGAGAGACCTATTCCGTTGACGCGGATGAGGACATTCTTTCCATTCGGCAGGATTTCAAGTGGGAATCGTTTGACGACGACTGGGGAACGCCAGCCGTCAAGGCGGCGCCAGTGCCCCCCATGCTTGCCGTAGCCCTGGGCGAAAACGTCCCCGTGACCTTCCATCAGGGCGCGAGGAAAGTGTTCCCTGTTGACTACAACCTTATGGACACGCCCGGCAAGGCGATGGCAGTTGAAGGGGCGGACTCCTACGAGTACCGCATCGGCGGCCTGAGGCAATATCTTTTCTACCGACGTAAAACCGCCCCGCTCTCCCGTGAGACGCAGCCCCTGCGCGCCAAGCTCGAAAAGCACGTCCGGGAGATGGTGGATGCGGGCCATCTGGCGCCGCTTTTCTACGTCTATGGCGGCATCGGCGGGACTGCCTCCGCCTACTTCTACTGGGCCAGTTCCCCGGACCTGGCGAAGTCGCTGATGGCAGCCTATCCATATTTTTCTAAAAAACTGCGGCGGCAGGTTAAAAATTATCTCCGGAACGAGTGGAGAATCAATCCTCCGTTCCGGGTGGACACCAGCACGTACAGAGACGGAGCCAACCGCGCGCCATACGAAGTTCCCTGGCAGGACATCCGCATGCTCCCCGCCTTCAACCGCGAAAAGGCCCTCCGCGAATCACGCTTCTTCGGCGACCTGTACGGCGTGTACGCTTACACAGCCATCACCGGCGAGAAACCGGACGCCTCGCTGCTTGAGAGGCAGAGCACAAGGCTCGTCAACGAACTCCTCGCCCTTCAGGATTGGGCGCTTTGCGGGCCCGTCAAGCCGCCCGTTACCTGGCGGGGCTTCTTCGACCCGTACAGCTACTACCGTCGCAGCGGCCAATCCACCTACAACAGTTGGCTCGCGGGAGCAATTGGGCTCGTGCGTCTTTCGCGGGACCTCGGCTGGAAGGAGCAGGAGTCGCTCGGCTGGTATCTCTTCGGGAAGCTCGCCATGGCGCGGGTCGGACAGGCGAGATATACCTCGGAGCTTCACCGCATGGGATTAGTGCGGGGCGATGAAAAGAAGGACTGGCGAACGCTTGTCCACATTGACCGGAACGCGGCCATTGTCCTTCGCGGCTCCATCTTTTCGGTCGTGCGAGAGGACCAGGAAGTCCCGCCGTTCATTGACCTCGTCGAGGAGGTTGGACGGTTGCTCGGCAGATACGCCCGCGAGGAGTGCCGGACCTACCTCGACAATCTCGACAGGTCCATGGCGCTCTGGTGGATTAGCGAAGCTCCCAAGCAATCCGCCAGCGAACAACATCTCTGTCCCCTCCAGCATAAGAGCGGCAACGTCCTCGCCCAATATTGGATTCTCGGCAAGACCTGCCGGAAGTTCAGCCTATACGTTGACACGACTCGCTTCAACGGCGACTTGTATTATATACACAACCTCGCAGCCCTAATTGACAGCTACGCCGAGGGCGCCGAGCACTAAAGCAATCAAGGAACTCCGCGAATGCAGAAGATGTGATTCGGGAGTTCGCATCTCGACATTCGCGTTGCCGTCGGCTGAATTCCACTCGTATGCGCTCCGCATCAATTGGAGCTGCTCGCGAGACGATTGTGAAATCGCTTCGCCGCTATATGCGGGTGTGGTTCCATTTCAGTGCGTGATCTTGCCGAGTGTAACGCCGGCGTCTCGCCCTCGGCCTGGCGCCCCAGGCGCCATCCCCCGTACGCACCCCCCTCCGCGCCTTTGCGTCAATTTCCGGGTGTGGCTCCATTTCAGTAGGCGATCTTGCCGAGTGTAACGCTGGCGTCTCGCCGGCAGTCTCGAGGGCGTCTCGCCCTCGATTCTTTCTTATCTCCTTTGCGTCTTCGCGTCTTTGCGAGAGGTCTCCCCCGTCCCATTTCTCCCGCTAAGAGGCCAACCGTCCCGCCCATCTTATTTTTCACTTGCCGTTCTCCACTCCGAGTTCTGCGACGCGGAACAAACAAACCAAGGGCGACTTCTCTACCACTTAAACGTAGCCACACCCATTGTATGCGCTCCGCATCAATTGGAGCTGCTCGCGAGACGATTGTGAAATCGCTTCGCCGCTATATGCGGGTGTGGTTCCATTTCAGTGCGTGATCTTGGCGAGTGTAACGCTGGCGTCTCGCCGGCAGTCCCGAGGGCGTCTCGCCCTCGGCCTGGCGCCCCGGGCGCCATCCCCCCGTACGCACCCCCCTCCGCGCCTTTGCGCCTTTGCGTCAATTTCCTCTTTCCTTGACAACTGACAATAAATACACTATAATACACTCAAAAATGGCAGCGAAACCATAACGCAATCAGGACCCGCAAATGATCACCCATTCCAGTATGGCTTCTCGTCGAGAAACTACTGGAAACTACTGGAATTTTAAGCCCTTTTTGGGGTTAAAGAACCCTCCGCAATTTCCTCTGCGCCAGTGGATTGCGCTCAGATTTTTCGCCCTTTTTGTGCTCAGAAACCCCGCGAACACCGCTTCTGGCGCCGCCCCTGTCGCTGTATTTGACTCGCCGTTGACGTGCTGTCTTCCGCTTCCCAGGGCCACGGCTTTCCCCCGGGCCGAGCGCCAGCCCAAAAAGGCAAAGTGTTCTCCACTCCGTCGGCTCCACAACCGAGGACCTTTGGGCTTAATGGCCCACCGGTTCTACCGCCTGCATCTTGCGCTCGATTCTTTCCTACATCCTTTGCGTCTTCGCGCCTTTGCGAGAGGCCTCCTCCCCTTTCTCGGGCCCAGACGCCAGCCCTTATGTCTATCCAATCTCACACTTGCGATTCACCGCTCGCAGTTCTGCAGCGCGCCACAACCACACCAAAGGCAACCTCTCTACCACTTAAACGCAGCCGCACTCCCTATATGCCAAAGTCTTGCTGTCATCCGGCATCGGCAGTACAATGGACGCAATGCCAAACGTTCCAACTGTTTTGCGAACAAGGAGGATCTTCCAATGGGCTCGCTCTCGAAACAGCGTGTTGTACTCCGTGCTCTTCTGGCTGCTGGTTTTGTAACTGCTTGTTCTGTGTGGGAGGCGACGGCGGTTCCGCCGCCAGCGACTCGAACCCCACTGGTGCGGGTCGTTGACCTTCGAGTTGGCGAATCGCGCAGCGTCGACCTGTGCGACGGAACGAAGGCACAGGCCAAGCTGCTCCGCGTGGAGGACAGCCGCGACGCTGTCCGCTCGGCGGTGCGGGTTTCGCGGGTGACAATCGAGGTCAACAGCCAGCGGGCTGTGCTCATTTCGGCGACGTACCACCTGCCTGTTAAGGTTGCGGGCGTGCAGGTTGATTGCCCGATTACGAGGGGCTATTCTGCCAACAGCAGTCAGGACGCCTGGGGGCTGGTCAAAGACGCCCGGCTCCGGCTCTGGCCGGCTGGTTCGTCGTGGGTGGCGCCCGGAACCTTCGCCTACCCGGTCAAGCAGCGGTGGTTCGCGTCCGACACTCAGATGGCCAACGAACCCACATTCGTCAACGGCGACGAGCAGCCGTCCCAACGCAAAATCTACTATCACTACGGACTGGACTTCGGCGGCGCCGAGGGGATGGTTGATGTAATCGCGGCAACCGACGGGCTGGTCGTTTCCCGCGGTACCGATGTGCTCCCCGGCTACGAGGGTACTCCAGTGCGCCCTCGCTACGACGTGGTGTACCTCCTCGACGACCGCGGCTGGTACTGCCGCTACAGTCATCTGCAACGCATTGACCCCGCCGTGAAACTTGGGCAGCGGGTCAAAATGCGCCAGAACATCGGCGTGCTCGGCAAGGAGGGGGCAAGCGGCGGCTGGTCGCATCTGCACTTCGACATCCAGAGCCGCCAGCCCTCCGGCAAGTGGGGCACACAAGCCGCATACCCTTTCGTGTGGGAGGCGTACCGGCGAGAGTACTCGCCCACCTTGGTCGCGGTGGCGAGGCCCCATCACCTGGCGTGGACCGGTGACGCGGTCACTCTCGATGGAATGCAATCGTGGACCGCCGCAGGCAAGATCGCCCGCTACGACTGGACGTTCACCGACGGAACCAAGGCCTCCGGACCTACGGTCAAACACGCCTACGCTCGTCCCGGCGCCTACAGCGAGATTCTGAAAGTCACCGACGTGCACGGGCGGGTTGCTTACGATTTCGCCGTCGTGCAGGTCATTGACAAATCACAGCCGGGGCGGCTTCCGCCGACGATACACGCTGCCTACTCGCCCACATTCGGCATCAAGCCGGGTGCCCCGGTCACCTTCAAGGTGCGAACTTTTCGCACGACCGCTGGCAGAGAAACATGGGACTTCGGTGACGGCGCCCCGCCGGTTACAGTCAAGTCGGACGGCAATGTCAATCCCCACGCGAAGGACGGCTATGCCGTAACCGTTCACCGCTTCAGCCGCCCGGGCGACTACCTGGTCCGGGTGGAGCGTAACGACCAGTACGGTCAAAAGGCCATTGCCCATCTGCGCGTGCGGGTACGCCGGCCCGATGCCGCGAACTCACCCGCAGACCGACGTAACGACAATGGAAAGCACGGGTAGGGCGCCTGAGAAGCATCCCGCGTGGCCGGGCCTCAACCCGCACGGCCCGGAGTGAGGTTGCCCAAGTCGCAATTCCGCGGCGAGCCGAGAGCCTGCCCGTCGGCAAGAACGTATTCGGTAACCTCGAATCAGTCCCAAAAAGCCTCCGCGAAGCCCCGGACGGCATGATTCACGTCGTTCGGCAACACCGCTTCGTGCAGTCGTCCCGGTGGCACGGTCAGGTCACGGCACGATTTTTCCCGGATTGAGGATGTTGTTGGGGTCGAAAACCCGCTTGATTTCCCGAATGAGCTTCACCGGCGTGGCACCAATAGCTTTTTCGAGATAATTCTTCCTCGTCAGGCCCACCCCGTGTTCGCCCGTGATTTGACCCCCGAGGGACAGAGCGATATCGAATATCCTTTCGCTGATTTCCGGAACGGTCTGCTGCCAGGCATCATCGGGACGGTCCTCCTTGAGGACGTTGACGTGAACGTTGCCGTCGCCCGAATGCCCGAAGCAGGCAATCGGATACTGACACTCCTCCTCGAGCTTCTTCATCGCCGCGAGGAATTCGGCGATTCGCCCACGAGGCACCACGACGTCTTCCATGTGGTTGACCGGGCTTCTCATCTTGAGGGCATCAATGATGGCTCGCCGCGCCTCCCAGAGCCTGTCCTGGTCGGGGCGGTTGTCCGCCATGAGAACGTCAATCGCACCGTGCTCCAGGCACACCTCCCCAACGGTTTCGACCATCGCCTCCACGTCGTCCTTTCGATTCCCGTCGAGCTTGATGATAAGCAGAGCCGTCGCCTCCCGAAACGGCAATTCCTTCTTGAGGAACGCCTCGCATGCCAGCAGGCAGTCCCGATCCATGAACTCTAACGCCGTGGGCAGAATCTGTTTCTCGATGATTGCCGAGACCGTATCAGCCGCCGATTGAAACTCCTCAAAAGCCACGAGCAAATCAATCGTGACCTTCGGCAGAGGAATCAGCCGCAGAACGATTTTGGTCACTATTCCCAACGTTCCCTCCGAACCGACGATGAGAGCCGTCAGATCGTAGCCGGTCACGTTTTTGACCAACTTTCCTCCCATTTCCACGATCTCCCCCGACGGCAGAACTACCTCCAGCCCGCACACGTAATCCTTGGTCACTCCGTACTTCACAGCGCGCGGCCCCCCGGCGCATTCCGCTACGTTCCCGCCGATGCTGCACGAATCGAGGCTCGCCGGATCCGGAGGGTAGAACAATCCCTCCGCCTCGACCGCTTGGTGGATTTTCTCCGTAATGACCCCCGGCTCCACCGTCACCATCAGGTTCCTCTTATCAACCTCCAGAATTTTGTTCATCCTCTCCAGCGACAGCACAATCCCGCCGTGCGCCGGCACCGCGCCTCCCGAAAGTCCGTAGCCCGCTCCACGAGGCGTTACCGGTATCATGCGGTCATTGGCAAACACCATCAACTTTGAGACCTGCTCCGCCCTCGTCGCCCGAACGACCACTTCCGGCTCAGCCCTTAGCCCGGGAACCTCGTCGTGTGAGTACTTTTCCTTCACTTCGGGATCGAGAAGCACGTCGTCTGTCCCGAAAACTTCCCTCAAAAACTGAATAGCCTGCTCATCAACTTTGCGGTACATTTTCAAGCCTTCCTTTCACGAAAGCGTTAACTCCGAAAATCTGCCGATAGCTTGTGTCAGACATCCCCTTCTATCTTGCAGCGCCTCGGTGAGCGCAGGAACGACCCCCTTGCCAGCCGCGACTTCTCCAGCCGCCCATCTCGGAGCAAAGCAAGGATTTCGACCTGTTTCACTCGGCGCGTCGCTCGGGGCAGGTAGTTCTGGTGAGGCTGCCGGAGAGACACTTCGCAAAGCTTCGGCGGCGGCGCGCCGAACTGTCGAATACTCATCCTCAAGGAGCTTCGTCAAGGCAGGCACGGCTTGTCTGGCCTGCGGGCCGATATTTCCGAGGGCTGTGGCAACGTCGGCTCGCACGCGGGAAACAGGAAACCCCAGCAATTCGATGAGCTCCGGCACAGCACCCGCCGCTTCTGAGCCGAAATCACCGATGGCGGTTGCTGCCGCGCAGCGTACGCTGGGCTTGGGCTCATGGAGGGTTTTCCGCAGCGCCGGCAGCGCGAGTTCGGGATGCCGCCCGATCTTGCCGATAGAAAGAGCTGCGTGGATTCTAACCAACAGGTGCGGGTCACGGAGTGAGACGATGATTTTTGGCAGGAGCGGTTCCGCGAGCTCGCCGCACTCTCCAAGTGCAAAGATAGCTGTGTACCTGACTGCCGGGTTGCTGTTAGACAACCACTCAGGCGACCTCCCGCTTTCGATGCCAATGTGAGCGACAGCTTCACCTATCTGTTGCCAAAACGGACAGCCGCGAGGATGAACCAACAGCGAGAGGAAGTCCGGGACAGCCGCCACGGACGGCCCGCCGATCTCTCCCAGACAGATGATTGTCCAGTAGGCTTGCCTGTCTTTCCGGCTTTTGAGGAGGGGGCGGAGAGCATTCACCGCAGGAGCAGCGTCCCGCCCCAGAGCGCTCAGGCACAATGTAGCCTTGAGACGAACGTCCGGGTCGTCGTCCTCGAGCGCACGAACCAGAAAGGGCACACCTTCTTTGCCGACCTCGCGGACGACCTCCTCATGTTCATCCAGAAAAACCACACAGTGACGTTCAGATGGTCCGAGAAAAGGCTCGGCCAGAATGGACCGAATGCGCACCTTCGGTGAGGACTTCGGAAAATGGGAGGAACGGCGCGGATCGGGTGGCGACAGGGCGTTCCGGGCCCAATACCCGAGGCCCAAACCGAGGGCCGCGATTATCCCGGCCGCCAGGGGCCGCCCGCCAAGCCGCATGGTATTCTTCCCCCCAAGATTCGTTGCTGCCAATAAGCCGTTTAGGTACCCGCGAGCGGATGCTGCCGGGCTTGAACCATCATCATTCTAACACAACATGCGAAGCTTGCGAATCACCCGGAGAAGCCTTTGAAGTCCCAGCCCACTTTCGGCGCCCCAGTCCGACGCTCAGGCAGACGAATCACCTTGCTCGCGCTCAATGACCGAGCGCACATCGCCGAGAAGGGCTTCCACCTTCTCCTCGCGGCAGGAATGCCCCATCAGGCCCACTCGCCACGCTTTCCCTGCGAACTCGCCCAATCCGCCGCCGATTTCCAGGTTGCACTTCGCGCGCAATTCTTTCCGCAGCTTCCCTTCATCCATTCCTTCGGGGAGGAAGACCGCGTGCAGCATCGGAAGCCGCCGCTCCGGCTTCTCGACAATGTATCTGAAGCCAAGCTCCTCCAGTCCCGCCTGAAGAGCGGCGGCGTTCCTTCTATGCCTCTCGAACACAGCGTCCAGACCTTCTTCGAGGACGAGCCGCAGCCCCTCGTGCAGGGCGAAAATCATGTTGACCGGCGCCGTGTGGTGATACTTCCTCGCGCCGCCCTCGTTCCAGTATTTCTCGATCATGGTCAGGTCGAAGTACCAGCTCTGCACCGGTGTCCGCCTGTTCCTGACCTTTTCCATCGCGCGGTCGTTGAGGGTGATGGGCGACAGCCCCGGCGGAACGCTCAGGCACTTTTGCGTCCCGCTGTAAGCGGCGTCAATCCCCCACTCGTCAACTTTCACCTCCGTGCCGCCGAGCGAGGTCACCGCATCAACGAGGAACAGCGCCTCGTGCTCGTGGACGACGTGAGCTATCTCCTTGATATGCGGCTGAAGGGCGCCCGTGGACGTCTCGGCGTGGACCAGAAAAACAGCCCGGCAGTTCCCGCTTGAGACAGCCTGCTTCACCTGCTCCGGCTCGACCGTCCTCCCCCACTCAACGTTTATCTCCGCGACCTCCCCGCCGAAGCGGGAAATCTCGTCGGCAATCCTTCCCCCGAAGACGCCGTTCCTGACCACAGCCACTCTGTCCCCCGGCTCGACGAGGTTCGCCACAAGCGTTTCCATCCCGGAGCTTCCCGTGCCGGAAATAGGGATGGTCATGCGGTTACTCGTCTGGAAGACCTCTCGCAACATCTCCTGCGTCTGATCCATGACGCGAAGAAAATCGGGGTCGAGATGTCCTATCGTCGTCACCGATAATGCTTGAAGGACCGAATCGGGCACGTCGCTCGGTCCCGGCCCATGCAGCCGAACATGTCCAATCTGGTCCTGAACCGTCTTCAGTTCCATCGCTTTCCTCCATGAAATAGTTCAGCGAACTGTGATAACGCCAGATGCGTAAAACCGCTCTGCCTTCCCTGCATTGACGCCCGCGTTCGGACGTCACGTGCGTGAACCGATTATCGCCATAGCGACCCCGAAGAGTCAAGGACGATCGTCCGCCGATAATAATGCCTGACTTACGGGTGGGATAGGGGAACTTTGGTGCATGAGAAATCCGAAAGCATTGACACAGGGATCCTTCGGCCTCGCGTCGGCCAGTACCTTTCAGGATGAAAAGAACAGCCGTCCCCAACGTGGCATCCCGCTGGAGGCGGGACCCGTGGGAATCATGGGCAAGATGCCCATGCCACGGCATCCGAGGATCGGGTCGTTCTCATCCGCCTCTCTGCGCCTTTGCGTTGTCCTCCTCTTCCCTGCTTCCCTCCCCCGCCAAGGCGGGGTACCCGCTCGAGAGGGAGGGATCACCGCTGATAAGATGGCCGAGCAACGTTTTTCTCCGTTCGCGGAAGTGAAAAGGAGGGAGCGCGTTCTCTTTCAGACGAAACCGGGCGTTTCCTCTCCGGCCATCAGCACATAGCCGCAAAGGAATAAATGGCTATGACGAGCAAGCGAACCAAATCCTCACCGGGTCGCTATTCTCGTCAGGTAGGCGAGGTGAGCGGTTTCCTCGGCGAGGTCTGCCCTTATGTACGCCTCCACGATGGATGAGCCGATGGAGATGATTCCGTGCCGGGCGAGAAGTAGCGTATGAACGCTGCTGTCGAGGGTGGGAATGATATTCTTCACGTCCTCCAGCAGCTTGTCGGACCCCGGCATTGACTCGGGCAAAAGCGGAATCTTCCCGAGCTTGGCCTTCGCGGAGACTGTCACTGGCGGAATGGATTCTCCCAGGATTGAAAGGGCGATGCAATGGCGAGGGTGGACGTGAAAAACAGCCTTGACGTCCCCTCGGAGAAGGTAAATTGCCGCGTGCATTCTCGCCTCCTTTGACGGCTTCAGCTCCTCTGGTCCCGCGATCTTCTCCCCTTTTGCATTGATAGTCACGATGTTTTCCGGTTTGGTGTCGCCGAGGGAGAGGCCGCTTGCCGTGATGAGGAACTCCTCCGAATCGCCTATGCGAACGCTGTTGTTCCCTCCAGCCGACGAGGCCAAAATCCGGTTGTAAGCCAACACACTGTAATGCGACAATTCGGCTTTTAGTTTCTCGAGCTCCGTCATCGAATTCACCTCCGTTTTTGTAACGCGAGTTCCGTCGCCACTTTTATCGCTTCGAGCAGATTCCTGTGGTCCGCCTTGTTTTGCCCGGCGATGTCGAAGGCGGTGCCATGCCCCACCGACGTGCGTATGAGCGGCAGACCCGCCAGTAGCGTCACCGCCGACCCAAAGCCGAGAAGCTTCACTACCATCAGCCCTTGATCGTGAAACATCGCCACCACCATGTCGAATTCTCCCTCTTTCGCCCGCACAAAAACCGTATCCGCAGGGAGTGGTCCCACTACGTTCATGCCGCGAGCAGAACATTCTTCGACCGCCGGGGCGATCTCCTTGCTCTCCTCGTCGCCGAAAATCCCACCCTCGCCAGCATGCGGATTCAGCGCAGCCACGGCTATCTTCGGGTTCTCAAGGCCGAGGAAAAGAAGGCTTTCCCACGCCAGCTCCACCATGGAGACGATTCGGTCCTTCTTGACTTTTTCGATGGCTTCACGCAGCGACATGTGCGTCGTCAAAAGCATCAACCGAAGACCGCCCAGCAGAAGAATCATCCCGTATCTCTTCGCCCCGCAAAGCTCGCCGAGAATCTGAGTTTGCCCCTCGTACTTGTAACCAGCGGCGCGCATTGACTCCTTGTTCAACGGCGCCGAGACCATAGCTCCCACTTCCCCGGAGAGGCACATTTTCCCAGCTTCCTTCGTGTAAAGCACCGCCGCCTCCCCGTTCTTCGCGTCAACGACGCCCATCCGGAGGTTCTCGACGTCAATGTTGTGAGAATCGAGGACGTCAATCGTTCCGTGCGCGAATCTCGCCTCGGAGACGCTTTCGATAGCGCGAACCTCCACGGGAGAGCCGGTCAACGCTGCTGCTTGCTTTATAGCCCGCGCATCTCCCAAAACGAGAGGATTGCACCAGCGATACACATCCGGTTGCGCGAGGCATTTCACGGCAATCTCCGGTCCAATGCCCGCTGCATCTCCCATGGTAATTGCGACTTTCGGCCTGTCCGCCACTGCGAGTCAACCTCCGTCATTTCCCGCCACGCAGAGACTCGTGGATTCTGCATACGACGTCGTCCGGGCCTATGGAACCGCCTTTAGCAACAACGATCATGCCGTGACAGGGCCCGCCGACGACTTTCGATGCTACCACAAGCGGCAAGATTCGTGCATGCAATTTGAGGGCGCCGATACCGAGGGCGCGGCAGACCGAGTGGGCAGTTTCTCCCCCGGTCAGAACGAGAGCCGCGGGAGGAGTAACTTCGACAACTCGCCGGCAAAGATTTGAAAGGAATGCCAGAATTGAGTCGCAGAGGTCCGCAGGAGGTCTCGCCACCTTTCCACGGACGCAGACTGCAACGTTTTGTCCCGCAAGGAGCCCTCCTCGGCAGGTTTTCACAAACTCATTCAAAGCGGCTTCGGGTTTTGAGGTTTTCCCTATGCGGCTCATCCCTACCTCGACCAATTGAAGCTCCCCGGCCTTCGCGCCTATCTCGAGCTGCCGCTTCGATTGAGGGTGGGGCGTCCCACAAACGAAGAACGTCGAGCCCCGCGTGCCGCGGGGTTTCTCGAGGGTGAGTGGCGCCTCTCTCACCGTGGGAAGCTGCGAGGCAAGGGCCCTTGCCAATCCCTGACAGCCCACGAAAACTTTGGGCCGGGCGCACTGCACGATGTCCTTTACAGCACTGTCCAAATCGACGGGCGACCGCGCATCCACAACGATGAGCTGACGGCCCTCGTTTTGCAGCCTCATCGCTGCCTCGGCCGTCCTCCCCGCTCGAACGTCCGCGAGAGAAATCAGCCCGGCTTTACGGCTGCTGCCCTGCTCCGCGCGAGCGAGGACGCTCGATTCCGTGACGGGATGTTCCGGATCGCTCGCGTAGAAGCTCTCCGCGACGGGGATGCCGTGTATGTGCTGGACGCCCCCGATGGTCTCTCGCCCCGCGTCCGGGATGGCGGGCAAGATGAAGGCGACCGGCGCCGCGGCGGCGTCCATAACAGCGCCGACCTCAACGGCGAAGTTACCTCGCAGCGCGCTATCTACCTTTTTGAAAACGAGACCAGCCCCGCCGGAAAAAGCCCGTCGCGTTGCCTCAAACGACCTGTCGTAAGCCTCCTTGGGAGGCAGATTGCGGCTTTGAGTGTTGTAAACGATGATGCCTTCTTCCGCTTCGGCGAGCGTCTCGAAACTGCTCTCGACCATGACAAAAACTGATTTCGAGCAGGCGAGGAATTCGACGCCCGAATCGCAGGCCCCCGTCAGGTCGTCCGCCACAACGCCAATCCTGGCCGCGCTATAATTGTCCGGATTAGGGTTAGCCATTGTTGCGAAATCCTTTTGCATCCCTGATCGTTGCTGCTTCCCTTCATCCTAAGTGTTCCAATTCACAAATTCGGCGACGTATTCTTCCTCTGACAGGATAACAGGATAGACACGATTTTTGAAATCCTGTTTATCCCGGCGAAAGGTTGTTCACCTTTCGCTCTAACTCAACTTCCCGCTGACATAGTGGCTTGCCGGTGGCTACGATATTGTTAACGAGTTGCATGTGCTGAGCCGCCACAACAACCTGCTTGACCCCGCGCCACGCGGGGCTCGACAATGACCGTATCTCTTTCGACCCCGCCATGACCGGGCTGCAAGGTCTCGGACAACTTCTCCGTCAATCGTTTGCGGTTCGTGATATTTCACCCAGCGGCCCGCCGGCCTGTGATTTACTGGATGGCTCACGTGCCTGGAACTATCCAGTCTATCCTGTTATCCCGTCAAAATAGCTGCTTTCACGACACCATTATACGTCACTGTATTTGCGAATCCCTGTACTAAGCCCACAAGGAAAAATTGACAACGAATTCCACAATTCGCTCTGTCCCATTTCTGCGAGGGGCCGCACCCAAAATGACCATTTGAAAAAATCGCCGGCAAAAACTATTCTACCCCCATAGCCTATTGTCAGCTCGTTTTCCCCGAGTGTCCCGTCTCTCGCAACCGGCGACGGCCATTGGGACGACAACGCTGCCGGAGGAGATTAGAAAATGACTCCAGTTCGGGAGCAGAGACTGAGAAAAAGTTTTTTTCTGGCGCGAGTGCGCTGGATTGCAGCGATGCTGCTCGCCATCTTTCTCGCTCTCCCGTCAGAAGCGGCAACCGCCGTCGCAAGTGGCGACCGCGTCAGGAGCTTGATCCAGCTCGCCGGAAACGCCCACAACGAGGGGGCGCGTCTCACATATCTGAAAGAAATCCGAAGGCAGTCAAACCTCAACGAAAATCTGAACGCCGACCTCGGAAAGTTGACCGCGGAGATAGAGCGCTGGACTAATTCAAAACAGCTCCCCTATTTTTCGCGTGAAATTTCGCGGAAGAAAGACTGGGACTTCAAGATTGCGAGCGATTCCCCGCTTTATCCTCTTACCTACCTCTACCGTGCGAGAATGCTCATCTGGTACACGCTTGAATCCGGAGGGGTGTGGAACGCTCCGGAAAGGCGGCGTCAATTTCTCGGAAAGGCGCGGCATTTCCTCGAAGCCGCGAAGGCGGCTTTTCCGGGAAACCGAATCGTGCGCATGTATCTTGGCGAACCGATCGCCTCAGCGAAACGGTATTCCTCCGTTCCCGGCGCCCCGGAATGGGCTGTTCATCAGCGGGAGGGGCTGGAACGGCTCGCTGACATCATCGAATGGTGGATTGACAATCGCATGCAAGAAAACGGGGAGTATGGCGGCGGATGGGGAGATGACTGCGAGATGTGGCGGTGGTGGGTTCCGGTGCTCATCGGTTTCGACGACCCGAAAATCACCCACGCTCAGGAGCGATTCTCAAACGCCCTTCTCAACCAGCCCCACTTGAACCAGGGTTATATGGCATCGTTGACGGACGTGGAGCATTCGGCAGAGGATTCCTCCGATGCAATGACCCCCATGATGCACCTGGACCCCGGTAACAAACTGTGGCAGAAACGTGTCCGTCGCCTCGCGGAATTGATGGAGACGCTCTGGACAGGCAGAAACGACCGAGGGCTTCTTCAATTCAAGAGCACCTATTTCAGCTTGAATCAGGTGGATATCCATCCGACGAGAGCTTGCGACACGGTTTACCACCCCCGCGCCATGCAGCCTGCCTTGCTCTACTGGCAGCGCACGGGAGATGAGAGGCTTGGCAGGCTTTTCGCCGCCTGGATGAACACCTGGGTTGACGCGACGGCTCGCCGTGAACGCGGGAAACCCGCCGGCATCATCCCCAGTGCAATCCACTGGCCGGACGGCAGAGTTGGCGGCGTGGGAAGCGACTGGTGGGACCCAAGAAATCACTCCGAAGCGACTCTTTACAAGTGGCCCAGCGCCATGGGAATGATGACAAACACTCTTCTGCTGACCTACTACATGACAAAGGACTCCAGGTATCTCGAGCCGATCCGCTCCCTGGCGAGAATCCGCCTGAAGTATCTCAAGGCGCCGCCCAAAGACCTGTCAGCACCCGGCACGCAGGCGTGGTGCGCCTCGAAGCTGAACGTGTCGGGAGTCATCGCCAAGCATAAGTTCCTGACCGGCAGCTCGGAGTTCGACGAGCTCCTCGCCAGGGAGAGCGCTCCGTACGTCGCCTTCCGATTGCGGCGAGAGAAGGGAGCCCTTGTGAAAGCGCTGCGGAACGACGCCGAGGCTTTGAGCATCAATTTCGAAGGTTACACAAGTGAAGTGCGTTACACCGACCGTGTCCTTCGCTTTCCTGCTCTTTTCCGCAAGGGCGTGATGTTGGATGAAGCAGTCGAAGCCATCCGCAGCCCCAACCCCGGATTGTTGTACTCCACAGTTACCGGCGACCCGGGCGATGCAGGATATTTCCCGCTCAATGCAGTGCGCTGGCTTACTCCCCCGCGAGAAATCGCCGCCCTGGTAACAGAATCGGGTCGGAACCGCTTCGCCGCCGAGCTTTTTCACTTCGGCGACGAGAAGCGTCAAATGATGGCGGAGTTTTACCTCCTCGCCCCGGGAAAATATACGTTTGAGATTCTTGCCGGGCGCGGGCCGCACCACAAGGTTGAAACAAAGCAGGAGTTCGCCGTGAAAGGACTCCGCACCCGCATTTCCTTTACACTCCCGCCCCGGAAGCTTTGCATCCTCCGCGTTCGCCGAGTCAAGTCTTCATTTCCAGAATGAATTGATGCGATGGCAGAGTCCCTGGTGAACCTGACTAAGTTCAAGCGGCGCGTCAGCAAGGAACAGGAAACGGTTGGCGGCCCAATTGACGTTGCTGTAATCACAAAGGGAGATGGATTCGTCTGGATAAAGCGAAAGCACTACTTCCAGCCAGAGTTAAACCCAAGAGTTCTCGCTCGTCTCACCAAAGGAGACTGCAATGACTGAAAAGAAAAAAAAGACCTTTTCTACTGTGCAGGAAATCCTCGAGACGTACTTCCCCGCTTATGCCGACCGTGAGCGACAGTCTTCAGAAGAAGACTATGCCCAAATCGGCCGTGACTTGGCCTCGAAACTGGCGAAAAAGTTTGAGGCGAATCTTCGAAGGTAAGGTTAGGCGCTCGTGGCGCGAAACAGGCACTCCTCTGTAGGACGATCTTGCCATCCCTAACCTCACGTCGGAGGTTCGTGCCCACGCCAAATTGTACTGCACATGCCCCCGAGACAGCCGGCAAGATGCCAGCGGTACAAGGCCCGCTCCGGCTCGTCCGCGGGCTCTGCGGTTCCACCCTTAGCCGCCGGTAACTGAGGCATTACCATTCGATGACCTCAAGCCAGGGCCCCGGTCCTAAACTTCCACGATCCCACCGTATTCTCCAATTCCGCTGTTCTCCTCCAGAATCGGTTCGACGACATCCTTCAGGAACTGTTCGACCTGCTGCGGAGCTCTCCCGATGAACTGCGAAGGGTCCAATATCTTCGATATCTCCTCCGGCGTCATCTTGAAGGATTCGTCGGCGAGGATCATCTCTAAGAGCCTGTTCTCCCCGCCCTGCTTCACCTCGGCAGCGGCTTGCCTGGCATATTCCCTGATTGTCTCGTGCAGAATCTGGCGGTCTCCGCCCTTTTTCACCGCTTCCATCAGGATATTCTCCGTTGCCATGAAGGGCAGCTCGCTGGCGAGCCTTTTCGCGACCATTTTCGGATAGACTCTCATGCCGCTCGCAACATTCAGGTATAGCGTTAGAATCGCGTCGCAGGTGAGAAATGCCCCCGGAATGACCATTCTGCGCGCCGCCGAATCGTCGAGCGTTCGCTCGAGCCACTGAGTCGCCGCCGTAGTTTGCGCCACGTGCGAAAGGTGAATCAGATACCGCGAGAGGGATGTCATCCGTTCGCACCGCATAGGATTTCGCTTGTAAGCCATTGCGGAGGAACCGACCTGCTTTTCCTCGAACGGTTCTTCCATCTCCCGGAGGTTGCTGAGCAGCCGAATGTCCGTGGCGAACTTGGAGGCGCTCTGGGCGATGCCGCTCAGAACATCGAGGACCCGGCAATCAATTTTCCGCGAATAGGTTTGCCCTGTCACCCGGAGAACTGACTCGAACCCCATCTCTTTCGCAAGAAGCTCATCAAGGTGTTTGACCTTTTCATGCTCCCCGTCAAAGATTCTCATGAAGCTCGCCTGCGTTCCCGTCGCGCCCTTCGCCCCCCGAAAAGGCAATCCCTGCAATTGCCTGTCCAAATCCCGGTAATCGAAGATGAGGTCCTGCAACCATAGTGAGGCGCGCTTGCCTACCGTCGTCGGTTGAGCAGGCTGAAAATGAGTGAAACCGAGCGTCGGAAGAAAAGCGTGCTGCCTGACGAAGGAGGCCAGCTTTGAGATGACGTTCACCAGCAACAACTTCAGCCGTTTCATCCCTTCTCGCATCTGGATGAGGTCGCCATTGTCCCCCACGAAAGCGCTGGTTGCGCCGAGGTGAATGATGCCCCGCGCCTTGGGACACTGAACCCCGTAGGCATAGATGTGGGCGACGACATCGTGTCGCACTTCCTTCTCTCTCCGCCACGCCGTCTCGAAATCTATGTCGTCCTTCTTCGACTCAAGCTCCTCAATTTGCTCGTCCGTTATGTTGACGCCGAGCTTCTTCTCGGCTTTCGCCAGGGCGACCCACAGCCTTCGCCACGTCCGGAACTTGAACTCCGGCGAGAAAATGTACGACATTTCCTTGCTGGCGTATCGTTCGAAAAGAGGATTCCGGTATTCCTTCATCTCCCTCTCGGCCTTTCGTTGCACCAAGTGAACATTTCGGCGGTTTCCGCCTCCGGGCGAGAACACTTTTTGAACCTCTCGCCGAGCGAACTTCGTAACACTTTTAAGTTTACCACAACCGCTGGCCTTCGTTCCCCTCTTTTTCGATAGATGCGGCGACGAGAGCTGCTCGGACAGGCCGGAAGGCGTTACGGCACGCGCGACACGCTTCCACTGGTCAGGGGAAAGACGCAGAAAGTTATCGTCGGCCTTGGCGCGTGTGCTCACAGATGTTAATATGAAGATAAAGCTTTGCACAATAGGGTCAACTGCCGTATTCTCCCGGGGGGGGGGGTAGAGCCGACGGCTAAGCGGAGAACGCGAGACAGCCCGAGACCGTTTTTGGCGTATTTCGGCATCGAAATCACGTCGGGGGGAAACTGCTTGATTTGTCGCGAGCGGTGTTCCCCTTTCTTGCCTCTGGGTCAAGACAGAACGTCGTTCTCATGCAAATAGGCGGGGGCTGAGTGATTTTAAGCCTCTTCGGAGGCAAAGGCGCGCCGAATTGAAAATCTCGGCGATCTTGCTCGAAAGAGCGGAGCTTTTGCGCACGCAACGTGACAGCGGAGGTTGTCGCTAATGGCAAAGATCCTTGTAGTTGATGACGAAAAGGAAATGAGGGAGCTTTTCGCGGACATTCTGCGACAGAGAGGGCATGACACCTTTGTCGCCCCCGACGGCAAATCCGCCCTCGAGCAAGTCAAAAAGCTGGGTCCCGCCCTGGTGGTCCTCGACTTCAAGCTCCCTGACATGGATGGCATCGAGGTTTTGTCGAAGATTAAAGGCCTTGATGCCGCAACGGAGGTCTTGATCATAACCGGGTACGGAGACATAGACCTTGCCGTTCGCGCAATGAGGTCTGGGGCGTGTGATTTCGTCTCGAAGCCGATTGAGGGCGAGAGCTTCTCGTTGAGAATCCAGAAAGCACTCGAAGCACGAAAGCTCAAGCGACAGGTCGCCTACTTGAAAGGTGAGCTCGGTAAAGAAATGAATCTCGAACGCCTCATGGGCAACAGCGGCGAAATCGAGCAGGTCTTCGACCAGATAAAAGTGGTCGCGCCAACGGACGCCACAGTAATTATCCAGGGAGAAAGCGGAACCGGCAAGGAGCTGGCCGCCAGAGCAATCCATCACTTCAGCAAGAGAAAAAAGAAGCCTTTTGTCGTCGTTGACTGTGGTACCCTTCCCGAGACGCTCATCGAAAGCGAGCTTTTCGGTTACGAGAAGGGTGCTTTCACCGGAGCCCTGGAGAGAAAGCCCGGGCAATTCGAGCTGGCAGACCGCGGAACCCTTTTTCTCGACGAGATCACCAACCTCTCCGTCTCCGCCCAGCGCAAACTCCTCCGCGTTCTTCAGGAGAGAGAAATCCAGCATCTTGGGGGCAAGAAAACCATCAGCGTCAACGTCCGTATAATCGCCGCCACAAACATCAATCTATGGGAAGCTGTTAAAGACGGAACATTCCGAGAAGACCTCTATTATCGCCTCAATGAGTTCCCCATTCGCGTCCCTCCCCTCCGAGAGAGGAAGGCGGACATCATGTTGCTCGCCAGGAGGTTCATCGAAGAAGCAAACTTCGAGTTCAATAAGAAGGTTGAAGGCGCCTCCAGTGGGGCCTTGAAGCAGTTGATGAGCTATTCCTGGCCAGGTAACGTCAGGGAGTTGAAAAACGCGGTCAAAAGGGCTGTGCTCCTGACAGACCGCCTTATTCTTCCCCGACACATCAGCCTCAGCCTCGGCGCAGATTCCTTGGCGCAGAGCCCGGAAGCCGAGGGTGACTTCGGCAAGGACGGCTTCTCGCTGAAAGACATCGCCAAAAAAGCTGCCCAGGATGCCGAAAGACGTATGATTACAAAAGCCCTCCGCGTAACGGGCGGAAACAAGAGCAAGGCTGCCAGAATGCTCAAAATAGACCGTTCAGCCCTTTACTACAAGATTAAGAAGATGGAGTTGTGACGCTGACTCTCCCCGGAGAACTCCGCCTCGCCGCGAACATCTCCTCCTGCTGGCAGAGCGTGCCCCGGCGTTCATGTTGAAATCTTTCAACAGTCCTGGCGCTTCTCCCTTCCCTTTATCTCGGAGGTCGCTTTTCCCCGGAGCGCCCGCTGTTCGCACCCTTCAGGCGTTTTCCCGAGGCTGTGAGCGCAGACGCTCTATCGCTTCGTGCTCCGGTTCATAAATTCGGTCACGTATTTTTTTTGACGGGATAACAGGATGTGTGGGATTGCGGACTTCGGATTGCGGATTTCGGATTCCGCAATCCGCAATCTGCACTCCGCAATGGGCAGGGTGTATCTCACGAGCAACAACATCCTCCCTCAGGGAGCCTCAGCCCCACGATAACCGTACCTGCTTCGACCCCGCCAGGGCGGGGGAGTGCGAAGTCTGCGACAACTTGTCAGCCAATTGCTTGTTCTTCCTGGTTTTTCAGAGTGCCCCACGGGCGTTCGGATTTACCGGATACCTGGGTGTGACTGTATTTGAGTGGTGGGGTTGGGATGAATCCTCTGGTCGAGAAGCCCGGCTGAAGCCGGCTCCAGAGAGGAAAAAGGCGCGCCCTGTGACCACCCGCTGAAGCGGGTGGCTAACGGGGATGCCAGCTAAAGCCTGGCAGAAATGAGGCTGTGCTGCGGTGTTGAACCCGAACCACGTGCCTGAGAAAGAACGGTGGAAAGAGGTCCCGGCTGCCACTGAAATATAGCCACACCCGGATACCTCACATTCCTCGAACGATCCGGTCTATCCTGTTATCCTGTCGAAGGATTCCCTTCACCCCGCACTATACGTTACGGTACTTGCGAACGCGTGTGCTTCGCCTCTTTCCGTCGCTTAAGACGGCACCCGGAAACCCCTTGCTCTCCGGCAGCGAAGGCGCCTCCGAAAAAAGAAGATGCCTCCGAAAAACGCTGTCGGGTTTCTGCGATGATTATCGAATGAGAAATGCTAACTTGTTTCTGCGCTTTTGTTGAAAAGAAACCGCGCCTTCGAACGTGTTAGCCGTCTCTCCCAAGAGGGCAGCAAAAAACCCGCGGAGAATTCGCTTCCTAATGCTCTTGTGGATGAAGGATTGTGAGAAAAGCCGCCGTCGTACTGCCACGGCGTCTCGTGTTGGCACAATGGTTGCACTATGCTGCCTCGCCTATGTCGCCAGTGCATAACGTCGAAAAAACACACCCCCCGAACCCCCCGGCGACGTCATACCCACAAAAGGGAAGCACTGGCCGACATAGGGTGCCATTATAAATAGTGTACTGCTACTCCCATAGCTCCTCCTACGGCGAGGGCAAAGGTAGAAATCAGGAAGGCGACTTCAGCATGTGCACAACGGCGGCAACCCTGGCACTGTGCTGAAGGAATCTGATTGGCAGGAAAGCAATAGAAAAAGGGAACGTAGGGAAACAGCCCGGGCCCTCGCCGTAGAATTTTCCCGCGACTTTCCCTCGGGCGCGTACCTTTAGAGGTAGCCTTTAGCGCCTCGAGCTGCAACCCACGTAACGCCTTCTCCTAACGGGGGCTGCGGCAACTCCTCAGTTCCGCTTATTCTGAACGTCCTTCTGTCAGCTCCAGCCGAGCCTCTTCCACGAGGAAAAGTCTCCAACGCATTCGCTGACGGACAGACGCCTTTGCGGGATTTCCTCTCGGCACGGCCTCTTTTGCCATTGCGTCCGGCAGCTACGAAGAACTGTCACGCACCAGACGCTCAAGCCGCCCGACGATGCTCCCCGCCCATTACCACCGTCATTGGAAGTAAGACTTTCGCTTCTCGGTCTCCACCTGCATTTCGATGTTCTCGTGGCGCTGCTCCACAAAAAGCTCGACGTCCTCTAACTCAGCCGCCGGACTCCTGGACCAGCCGAAGGGGTCATCAGCGGCATCTTCCGTCACCCACGGCTCGAGGTCCTCGACATAAGACTTCAGCTTATTCGGCGTGAAGACGAACTTGTTGAGGTATTCCAATCTCAGTACATATTCTTTTCGGAGGGCGGGGACGCTGAAGATGTAGTGTTTTAGCTCGTTAGACCATCCAGACCTGTTGTCCCGATTGTCGTGCTCGCCGACAAAGATGGAGCTCGTGCTGCGGGAAGACCCGTTGGCCCCGAAGCATCCGTCGGTATCCCACGGCAAAACCTTCCATTTCCCCGCGGTATCGCGATACGCGAAGAAGTTGTGGAATGCCTCATCCCAGACCCCGATCCACGCTGCCGTGGCTATGTAGCTGAGCGTCCGCTCCATATCAAAATTATCCTCCAGAAAATCTTGGAGCACGGAGGGAGAAGTGTTGTAGGCTTCCCTCATAGCCTCGATGACGTCTTTTAGACATTCGTGGGAATCGTATATCCGAGACTTTCGCGGGTAAACGTCCTCGTATTTCTGGAGCGAGCTCAGCGGCCGCCAATCGCCCCAGTCATACGGAAACCTCCCCAGCGGGTCGCCCATGGACTTGAAGAGGTCGCCTTCCTCTCCGAGATGAGCCTCCAGAAACTCCTCGCCGGGGCTCTCGATTTGGAAGAAAAAGCCTTGATACTTTCCGTTAATGTTCAGGCGGGCGAAGTTCGTCATGGGAGCTGCCACGCCCGCTCGTCGGAATATCTCAAACGCGAGCGATTCCTCATATCCCGTAAAACCGTAGTGATTCGCGGAATTCAGGTTTATGTTCGGAAAACCGTGGAATTGGCGATAACGAGGAAACTTGACCTTGAAACTCATCTTTCCGTTCCCCCACGGCCTGCACCAGCGGCTCCCCCTGTGCCTGACCTGAACGTCGTAAACCTCCCCCTCGCAAATGAAGGTCCCCGGAACAGTCTTGTTCCAGTTGGGGTTCGCCGGGTCTTGCAACTGAGCGTAACTTGCTATCAGGCTCAGATCGCTCGGCTTCACGTAGAGGCTGTAAATGGGGTTCGGGCTGGCGACGCTGTCAACTTCCCCTTCGACGTAGTACGCGTAACTCTCCCCGGGGGCCTGTACTCTCGGCGAGCGCCCCAGCTCCCCGTCCGGCCCTTCAATCAGAATCCTGTATCTCACGATGGTATAGGCGGGCTGCCCCGAGACCGTCGCCGTGTAGGTATCGTCTGCCGCCACGGCGTCTCCCCCATTCACCCCATCATCGAACATTGGCAAAACGGTACTCTCGTCGTTGATAATCACATCCAGAGCGACCGACGAGATTTCCGGGCAAGGAGTGAGCGCAGCCTCTATTTTCACGTCGTCGGTTTCCCTCGGCTGCGAGGGGCTGTGGGTTATCTCCGTCACGATTGGCGGCGGCGGACACTCGACCACGTGGCTGGGTCTTCCCGGTGAAGCGAAACTGTACGGGTCCGTCAAGGAGCTGGGATTGAGGTCGAAGGATTCCAGCAAGGGGTCATCCACTTTCCCGGTTGCTCCCGAGAATCGTGTCGTAAACTGAGACGTGCCCGACACCCACTTCGCCCAGAAGCTCAGCCGATACCTCCTCGTGTAACTGACCGGAATGCCGTCCTGATAGACCGCATTGCCGCTGCCGCTGCCCACGCCGGACGAGATAATCTTCAGGCACGAGCTCCCTGCGGAGCCGGGGCGAGCCTCCGACTCAATCGCGAAATCCTGGCTGCCCACTTTCTGCCAGCCGCTTGAACCGCTCTCGAACCCGCCATTGGACAGGACATTCCCACTGCCCTTGACCGGCACAAGCTCCACGTCATCAATCAGGCACCGGCCGCTTCCCGTGAGGTAGAGATACAGCCGGCTCGTGGTTGGAGTCCCGACCGTCTCGAAAAACCTCCAGACCGCCTCCGTCGGATCCTGGGTGGCGGGCGCCGCCGCTCCCCACGTTCGCGGCGAGTTCGCATCGGCGGTTATATCTATCCGTTCCAGAGAATATCCGTAGCCGTCGGCAGCTACCGTCCAGGGGAATAGGTCGTCGTATTCCACCGATTCAATCACGACGTCGTTTTTGTTTCTGAGGTTGATTTTCTCGCCCCCGTTGGCAAGCCTTCCCGCGTAGTCGCCGAGAAGCACCTCCTCGGAAAGCCCATACGCCGTGGCGACTTTCTTCCTGCTCAAGCACACCACCGCGTACTCTCCCCCCGCGAGCACTTTCTCAGGGAACGCGAAATTGACCCCGCTCGACAGCCTCCATCCGGTGATATCCACCGGCTCAGTGGCGGTGTTGAAAACCTCCACAAACTCCGCATCTTCCAGACCCGCCGCGTCCTTTGGGGGGTGATACATTATCTCATTGATCTTGACGAACCGGTCCCTGAGATAGTTGTTGTTAACGTACAGGAGCTTGACCTCCTCCGGAGCGTCCTCTGGGTGAGTGGAAACTTGACCGAGGTTATCTGTTGCCTCGAGGGTGTAGGATACCGTCGTCTTGTCGGGGAACGGGCCGATAACTGCCCCGTAGAAGGAATCGTCTGCCGCGAGGTCGCCATGCTCCCCATCATCGAGCATGGGCACAGTCTGTTCGCCCCCGCCATCGTTGTACGTCAGCGTCACCGACGTAATTGAATCGTTATCGGTGACCTTCATGCGAATACTGATTGTCTCGGAGGAGGTCGGTTCGTTCGGGTCCCGCGAGTGCTGACAGAGGAAGGGCGCGGTCTCGTAGTCCATTACGGAATTCGGCTCGCCGGGCGTTCCCCCACCGCCGAGGGGCTGACTGGCTTTCCAATTGTCGTGGATGTTGTTATTCCGCGTGGGGTCTATCAACTCGAGAGAGGATCCCATCCCGTCCGCCCGCGTGTCCCACGGGAGATCGTCGTCGTAGTCAACGCTGTCCACGATCTTCTGCTCCGGGGAACCATCCACCAGCTCCAGAAGCTCCCCTCCGTTGTCCAGCTTCCCCTCATAAAGCCCGCACACCATGACGTCGCCGGAGATACACTTCGAATCTCTAATCACCACAAGATACCGCCCCGCCGGCAAAACAGTCCCCTCCTTGAAAGTGTACTGCATGCCTTTGACGAAGGAGAAGCCAGACAGGTCAATCGGCGTATCCCCGTAGTTGTAAAGCTCAACGTATTCGCCTTTTTGCTCCGGATCATCAAGGGGATTGTACATGATCTCGTTGATAACCAGCTTCAGCGGAGCGGGATAGGAAACAAGACGGAAGAACAGCCGCTCCACGCCGGCCTCCACGGCATCTTCCCAGGGTGGGCTTACATCATCAACCTCGGTCCACGACTCGCCCGGCGGCAACCTGTGCCCAAACTGAACGCCGTACTTCTCCCCGGCACGAACGTCCCATTGCAGGACAATGCTTCCGTGGTCCATCAGCACAGACGTGATCTCCGTCTCGCTCCCGGCGAGAGGCCGGTCGCCATCACACCAGACCACACAAGGAAGCATCAACAATAAACTTGCGACAAAAAACGGGAAGTCTGATTTTACCTTCACAAAAAACCTTGCGAGCGAGAAAAACATCACAGGCACACTCGCTTTCGGCTGAGCTCTCAATTGCACCTACCCTTATCGCATATCATCCCTTCCGGATCCGTATATATTCTCGCATACTTTCGTCGCTTAGTCAACGGGTGCGGGGTGTGGCCGCATCTCCCTGGCACGCTGTCACGCCTCGTTTTCAACCTCTCCCGTCGCACGTTTACGCCGTGCCTCTGTCCCTCTGTCATACAACGGAAAAGGCCACCGCCTCCGTATGGCCTCAGTCTCGGGCGGATACCCCGCCTTCTCGGTGGAGAGAAAAAGGGAAGAGAAGGGTAACGCAAAGGCGCAGAGACGGACCGTAACGCCGGCATCTTGACGGCTATGTCTCAGGGGACTGCCCAGCCCCCTCCGAGGCCGGGACCTCTTGGCGAGAGAATACGGGAGTGAGGAGACCTCTCGCAAAGGCGCGAGGGATGTAGGAAAAAATCGTGGGTGAGACGCCCTCGGGACTGCCGCCGAGACGGCGGCCGGCAGACGCGAATGCCGTGGCATCGTGGCGCACGGGCGTCCCGCCAGTGCTTGGCGTGCGGCCCGGCCTGTGGGTTCGTTGCCGGCGCCCCTGTTAGGCACGGGCTTCAGCCCTGCTTCAGCGGGGTCAGGGGCTTTAGCCATTTTCACCGGACCCTGGCGGTTTTTCGTCCCTCCGGCCGCGTTTTCCAGCCCCGCTGAAGGCGGGGTTCCGTTTGCATGGTGCTGCTTCTGCTTCGCGATATATTGGGCCACAAACGGCAGATTCTTCCGGCCAAAGCTGACCACGCGGAAGCCGCGTTGCGGAATGGATGAATCCTTTCGTCGAGAAGCCCGGTTAAAGCCGGCTCCGACAGGAATATATAGCATATCCGACGACCCACCGGCTGAAGCCGGTGGCTAAAGACCGATGCCTCGGATTGTGCGCGGTCAGGCTGCTGCATCGCTTACACCCCGCGTGTGTGTGCCATTATCGGGATTGATTCCCCATGCGCGTGACCACCGGCTGAAGCCGGCGGCTAAATGGTGCTCGCGAATACGACTACATATTCTTCGTGCAAAATCCGGCCCCTCGGGGGAGTTTCTGCCTTTTTGAAAAAGGGAATACGCGACCGAACTTATCAAGCAGAGCACTAAGGCAACCTGGCCCACGGGAATACAGCCATTCCCACCCGTAACTGAGGGGTTACCCGGGGCGGAGTTTTTGGTTGACAGACCTGGTGGTCAATCCTATTATAGGTACGTTCTCGGGACGAAGGTTCGGTTCCAACCGCAATTGGGCAAACACAAAAGCGGAGTTTTTGTCTCACAGTGGTTGAACGTCATCTCAAGGCGGGGGTTTTGCTCTGGGACGTCACCCCCCGCTCAGTGTGAACATGCGTCACCTAAGTCACATTTCTGAAATGTCGGACCTAACGCTTCCGGTAAGCCAGAAGCGTCCACCTCACCAACCGCCGCCGGTCAGCAATTATATCTGCACGCTCGACAAGGAAAAGGTCGCTCAACTTCGCGAATATCTCCGCGAGAGAGGCTACGTTTTCAGGGAGGTGAAGTACGCGTACTTCAGAGCTTCGCGAGACAGCGTTAGCATTACGTGTTACACGAGCGGGCGCCTCCTCATTCAGGGGAAAGGCACGGCTGATTTCGTCCGCCATTACCTCGAACCTAAGTTGCTCAGGGAAATACGGTTCGGCTACGAATACATTCTGCGTGAAGGGGTCTCCGGCGAGGAAAGGATCGGCGTTGATGAGAGTGGAAAAGGGGACTACTTCGGGCCTTTAGTTATAGCAGGCGTTCACGCAGATAAAACCAACCTGAAAGACCTCTACGACCTGAGGGTTAGGGACAGCAAGCGAATCTCGGACCAAAAAGCGCTCAGGTTGACACCTATCATTTGCTCGAAATTCAAGAATTCCGTCGTCATCATCGGGCCCGAAAAATACAACATGCTGTACGACAAGATGAGCAACCTCAACCGCATCCTCGCGTGGGGCCACGCGAGGGTCGTCGAGAACCTCCTGGCGAAAGTCAATTGCAAGAAGGTTATCGTGGACCAGTTCGCCAACAAGTCGGCCCTCCGCGGCGCCTTGATGAAGAAGGGAAGAAAGATCGAGCTTCAGCAGATGCCGAGAGCGGAGCGAGACATCGTAGTCGCGGCGGCATCGGTGGTCGCCAGAGGCAAGTTCCTCGCCAGGCTGCAACGGCTTTCCGAACAATTCAAGGCAGACCTTCCGAAAGGGGCCTCCAAAAGAGTCATCGAAGTGGGGAAACGCTTCATCGAGACTAAAGGTATTCAGCAGCTCACCAAAATCGCCAAACTCCACTTCACGACGACACAGAAGATACTGGAAATAGAAAAGTAACCGGACGGCGCGCTTCTTGCCGAGAATGTTCGGGTCGGCTTTTCTTCGACCGCGACGGCTATCGCCGCAAATGGCATTTTCCGTGTGCGCTTCGCCTGTGAGCGCGCGTCGTGGGCCGTTGATTGCGGGTTGGCTGGAAAGGGCAGGTTCGCGTAACCGAGAGAAGTCCCTGACGCAAACCTCGATTTCGCGCTTCTCATGGCAGACCTCCAAAACATATCCATAGAGGTCGTCAAGGGTATCGGGCCCGCGCGCAGAAAACTCCTCGCCAGACTGGGCATCACCAACGTCGCCGAGGCGCTGCGGCATTTGCCCAGAGCCTATAGCGATAGACGCCAGGTCACCCAGACCGCTCAGGTCGAGAGCGGAACCTCGCCTCTTATCGTCGCCAGCGTCGTGTCCGTTTCCTTGAGAAGATACTCGTGGAGGAATTCGGTCCTCACGGTCAAGGTCTCGGATGGCACGGGCGACCTATCCGCTGTATGGTTCAACCAGCCCTACTTGAGAAATCGTTTCAGAAAGGGGCAGCGGCTCGCTCTTTTCGGAAAGGTCTTTGTCGGCCCGGACGGCCGGCGCCAGACGCCCCATCCGGAAGTCGAAATCCTGCCGGCAGGGAAATCGCGCTCACCGCACCTGTTTCGCATCGTGCCTCTCTACCCTGCGACCGAGGACCTCAGCCAACATATGATAAGAAAAACGATATACAGCCTCGTCGAGAAGTTCGCCGAGCGGATGAAGGAGTTGCTTCCCTCTGCGACCCGTGCAAGATTTCACCTTCTCCCCCTTCCCGAAGCCATCCGAAACATTCACTTTCCTGAGACGTGGCATTTGCTTGAGCAAGCCAGGAGAAGGCTGGTCTTTCAGGAGCTTTTCCTCCTGCAAATGGGCGGCGCCCTCAGAAGGAGATTCATCAATGCGACAAAAAAGCCGCGACCGAGCGCCGCTTCACGAGCCGGCGACCGAGCCGACCGATTCCTCTCCCATCTCCCATTCTCTCTGACCTTCGCACAGAGCAGGTCTATCGAGGAAATACGCAGTGACCTCTCCTCTCCTCGACCGATGAATCGCCTTCTTCACGGAGATGTCGGATGCGGCAAAACCGTCGTCGCCCTCTGGGCGATTCTCCGCACCATCGCCGGCGGATGCCAGGCTTCTCTTATGGCGCCGACAGAGCTTCTCGCCAGACAGCATTACGCGGAAATCTCACGTCTCCTCGCGGGCGAAGATTGCACAATCCTGCTGCTGGTGGGTTCCGCCGCCTCCAGGGAAAGCCTGTACCGCGACATAGCCGACGGCCAAACAGACCTCGTCGTCGGCACGCAAGCCGTCATCCAGGAAAGGGTGCGATTCAAGCGCCTTGGACTCGTCGTCATTGACGAACAGCACAGGTTCGGCGTGCTTCAGCGGCTCAAGCTCTTCGAGAAGGGGGACTTCCCGGATGTCCTCGTCCTGAGCGCCACGCCCATCCCCCGAACCCTCTGCCAGACCCTTTACGGCGATATGGATGTCTCCGTAATAGACGAGATGCCCGCGGGCAGATTGCCCGTCCGGACGAAATGCTTGCCCTCCTCGCAGCTTCGCAGCGTTTACGAGCGTGTCCGAGCGATCGTTCGTTCAGGAAACCGCGCCTACGTCGTTTGCCCCGTCATCGAGGAGAGAGAAAACTCCGAAAGGGTCTCCGCCATCGAAACCCACCGCGGCCTTGCCAGCGACGTTTTCCCCGAGATGCGGGTGGGGCTTCTTCACGGATTGATGGACCCACAGGACAAGGAGGAAATCATCCGGGAATTCAGGTCAGGTCTCCTCGATATTCTGGTCACGACAACGGTCATCGAGCTCGGAATTGACGTGCCCGACGCGGGTGCCATCCTCATCACAAACGGTGAATGCTTCGGGCTGGCGCAGCTTCACCAGATGCGAGGAAGGGTCGGGCGAGGAAACAAGCAGGGATATTGCTTTGTCGTCGCCGACCCCAAAACCGACGACGCGAAGGAGAGGTTGCAAATCTTCGCCCGGACGAGCGACGGCTTCGAGATAGCCAGAGAAGACCTGAAGCTTCGCGGCGTCGGAGAGTTCTTCGGTGTTCGCCAGCACGGCCTGCCGGAGGTCGGGATAGGCAACATCCTCGAGAACCGAGAGGTGATGGAGCTCGCGAGAGAGGAAGCCCTTGCCATTGTCAATGGCGAAGTTCCTCTCACTCCGAAAGAAAAGCAGGCCCTCGCAAACCAAGTGGCGGAATTATACGGAGAGAAGCTGCGTCTCGGTTTTGTTTGACACCGAGAAGACCAGCCGCTATCGTCGCGGCATGGATTTGCCCGGGAATACCAGCCTATTGAACTCATGCTGCTGGACGCAAACCGGCGTTTTCCGAGTGCGAGCGAACCGTGGGACAAACCCTCACTGGCAGTTTCTGCTACAAAGGTTCGGCGACGATGTTTAGCGGGCTCGATTACTTTGTCATTGTCTCCTATCTTCTGCTGGTTTGCGGGGTAGGCTTCTGGTTCGGGCGCAAGGAGAAGAACACCAACGACTTCTTCCTCGGCGGCAGGCAAATGCCCTGGGGCGCCGTGATGTTCTCGATACTTGCCACGGAGATGAGCGCGCTGACCTTCATCGCCGTGCCTGGTGAGTCGTTCAAGGCAAACTTCATCTACTTCCAGTTCGCCATCGGGTCACTCATCGGAAGAATCCTCATCTCGCTCTTTTTTCTACCGGCTTTCTACCGAGGCAAGGTTACCACCGTTTACCAGTACCTCCAGCAGAGGTTTGGCCCCAGGAGCAGAGACGCCGGCGCCATCTTTTTCTTCGTGACCCGTCTTCTCGGCAGCGGAGTGCGACTGTGCGTCACCGCGAAAGCTCTGGAAGTTGTCTCCGGACTCTCCTACTTCCAGGCGATCTGTGCGGTGGGAATCCTGGCCGTCGCATACACCAGCTTCGGCGGAATAAAAGCGGTTATATGGACCGATGTCATCCAATTCGCTGTATTCATCGGCGGGGCATGCCTGACCGTGTACCTTATCGTGAGGATGATACCCGGCGGCATCCACGGCGCCTACTCTGTCCTGAAAGATGCCGTTGGTGCCGCAGGACAACCGGCACACAAGCTGAGGGTCTTCGATTTCACCAGCTTCACAAAAGAGGGCGTTTTCTTCGTTGCCATCCTTAACAGTTGTTTTCAGACGTTCGCCGCCCTCGGCACCGACCAAGATATGACGCAGCGCATGCTCACATGCAAAGACGTCAGCCGAAGCAAGAGATCGCTCCTGCTCACAGGCATCGCTAAGTTCCCCATTGACGCCCTGTTCCTGCTGCTGGGCGCCGCCCTTTTCGCGTACAACGCCTACTACGGCTTCGCCGAAGGGATAGAAGACTCCGCCCACGTCTTCCCCACTTTCATCGTCACGGCTCTGCCCGCCGGCATCAAAGGGCTTTTGCTCGCGGCAATCTTCGCGGCAGCTATGTCCAGCCTGGATTCAGCTCTCACCTCCCTCAGCTCTAGCGCTATTATCGACATTTACAAACCCTACATAAGAAAAAGCGCGCCCGAGAGGCATTACCTCGCTGCCTCCCGGATTTGCGTGCCGATTTTTGCCGTTGTGCTGGTCGGAATCGCTTATCTTTGCAGGCGCGAGAAAAGTGTGCTCTGGCTGGCGTTCAAATTGACCGGCTACACATACGGCGCCATGCTCGGCGTATTCCTGGCGGGAGTCCTCACTCGAAGAGGAAACAGCCTCGGCAACATCATCGCCATGACCTCCAGCATAGGCGTGCTTCTCTTCATCCAGTTCGTGCTCTTCGCCCCGCCGAAGTGGGCATATAATTGGCAATTCAATGTGATTATAGGAACGCTGTGGACGTTTGGCGTGGCGATGCTCTTCAAGCCATCGCCGCCAACCTCACGCCGAGCCGGAACCCCCGCTGCTTCTTTATAACGGCGACACTCACGTCCCCTGCTCGCCCTTCCCCCTGCGCCCCTGCGTTTTATACTCTTCCCGCTTCCCCGGAATGAGCTAATAAATCACCTTGCTCAGGGGATACTCGACGATCCCCTCCGCGCCCGCCTTTTTCAGCGCCGGGACAATCCGCCGCACGACGTGCTCGTCAACAATCGTCTCGACAGCCACCCAGCCCTCGTTCGCGAGGCGAGAGATGGTGGGATTTCGCAGCGCTGGCAGAGCTTTCAGAACAGCTTTCAAGTTGGCTTCCGTGACATTCATTTTCAGGCCCACCATTGTCGCCGCGTTCAAAGCGCCTTGGAGCAGGACAGCCAGGTTCTCTATCTTATTCCGCTTCCAGCGATTTTTCCACGCGTCACGGTTGGCAATGAGCCGATTTGTGGACTCCATGACCGTCGCCAAGACTCGAAGATCGTTCGCCCGGAGGGACGAACCCGTCTCCGTCAGGTCCACGATAGCATCCACACAACGCGGTGTCTTCACCTCCGTAGCGCCCCAGGAGAACTCGACTTCCGCCTTGACATTGTGCCGGCGAAGAAACTTCTTCGTCAGCCTGACCACTTCCGTAGCTATTCGCTTCCCCGCGAGCTGCCGTACGGTTTTTATCCTGGAATTGTTGGGCACCGCCAGAACCCACTTTACAGTCCCGGGCCCCCGCTTGGCATACCTCAGCTCCGCCGCCTCAATCACTTTAGACCCGTTCTCTTCGATCCAGTCCTTGCCGGTTATGCCGGCGTCCACAACGCCCTGCTCCACGTAAACGGATATTTCCTGCGCTCTGAACATAACGACTTCTATCTCCTCGTCATCAACTGACGGAAAGTACGACCGCTCCCCTGAGGAAATGTTGTAGCCGGCCCTCCTGAACATATCCAGAGTCGCCCCTTTCAAACTTCCCGACGGCAATCCAAGCTTTAGTCTCACCAATTGTCCTCCACTAAAATGAATGTGACCTCACGAGATCTTTAGCGCCCTTCCAAGACACGAAACTGCTATCCATTGTATAAGAAAACTCCCCAAAAGAACAAGCTGCCATTGTGTAACGATGCGGGTAATCCCTCCGTCTCGGGCGGATAGCCGGCCGAGGCGGAGGAGGCAAGAAGGGAAAAGCAGATTAACGCAAAGGCGCAAAGGCGCAGAGAATAAGGTGAGAGGGACACCCCGCGTCTCGCCCTCGGCGGGCGCCGCAGTTAGCCACCGGCTTTAGTCGGTGGTATCGGATAGGAGATTCTTCTCGTGACAGCCGGCTTCAGCCCCGCCGAGGCGGGGCTTCTCGACCAAAGGATTCATCCGAAATATGCCACGCAAATACGGCCGTACCCTGTGTAAGGATGCGGCTCCATTTCAGTGGCACGGGGACCGGCTCTCATGTGCCTGTAGCAAACTGTATATTGGGGATAGCCTATCACGCCCCTTCAGGGCTGAAGTTGCTTTCGGCTCGCCCTGTAATGGCAAACTTAATAAAGCTCAGGGCAACGCCCTGAGAAAAGGCCCCGGTTGAAGAATGATAAGCCCTGAAAGGGCGACATATCCCCGTGCCGACTGCAAGGATTCCTCGAGGCCAGTTCGAATAGCCCGGCGTTTCCTCCTTTCCCTGCCCCCCGCCAAAAAAAATCGCAGAAGTGCCCTTGACAGCCAGCATAAGCGGTGGTATGTTACTTGAAAATTGCTGGGTCATCCGGTCTGTCTGCTCGGGAGAGGGGTGGTTAAATGGGATAAGTTCCCCTGCCCACCAGAACGGCATACTTCTAAAAGTAAAGCCACACTCTGCGGGTGCGCCAGTACCATAAGGACAGCGATTAAAAGGGCGAAAGTCCCGGCCAGATGACCTACTATCCTGCGAGGCGCAGGTGTTCAAGCCGTGCGCCTCTATTTTGCGCCTTTGTGTTAAGCTCTCTCCTTTCCTTGCCATCGAAATACAGGGACACCCGCGATATGCCGTCCCCATGGGAGAAAGATATTTCCCCGGCAAAAGTGAGCTAACGGCAGATTTCCCTTTCAATCGCCCGGACAATGGCATTCCAGGAGAACTCTCGCTCAACCCGTTGTCGTCCGTTCCTACCGAGTCGTTCGGCGAGTTCTTCATCGAGCAGAAGCCTCAGTACCGCGTCGCCGACTTCCTCGGCATCTTCACCGTCAACGAGAAGCCCCGTGACGCCGTCAATAACTGCTTCCCCACTCCCCCCTGACTTTCCCGCCACGATGGGTCTGCCGCAGGCGCTCGCTTCGAGAAAGGCAAGAGGGAAGCCCTCCACCCCCATTGCTCCGCTCTCGGTATCGGTTGTTTGCATCGAAGGCAAGACGAAAACATCGCACACCGCGTACAGCTTGGCCAGCTCCCGGCCGTGCTTGTACCCCAGAAACCGCACGTATTCGGTCAGATTCATTTCGCGCACAAGCGCTCGCAATTTTTCCTCAGTCGGGCCGCTTCCCACGATGAGATAAATGACTTCCGGCACTCGCTCCATAATCCTCGGGAGGGCTCTGATAACCTGCGCCTGCCCCTTTCTCCGAACGAGCCGCGACGCGCTCAGAAGCACCTTTTTCCCGCTCAGCCCGAATCTACCCAGAAGAGCTCCCCGATCCGTGGCAGGCGAGAAAACCGCTGGATAGGTCCCCGCATGTATAACGACGGGCATACGCGATCTCGGAAAACGGCGGAGAAGCGTGTCGCGGGTGAACCGGCTGACGCAGATGACGTTCTTCGCCCTTGCAAAGATCCGGGCGACGGTTAACCTCGTCTTCAGCTTCTTCGGGAAAAGCTCCGCGCCGTGCACGAATAGAGAAAATGGGATACCGGTGCTCTTCGAGAGGAGCAGAACCATCGGGCCATAGGGAAACAGATGAGCCAGAAGCAGCAGCTCAATCGAAAGCTTCTTCGTCAGAGAGCGAATGGGAACCAGGTCGAGCCAGAAGGAGGGCGACCGTAAATCCCGTTTGGGGAAGCTGACGGGTATGAACCCCTCCTCACCTGTGAGTCCCGGAATTCCCTTGCTGAAATCTGAGATGACGAAGACCCTGTGCCCCAGCCTGGATAGCCCCTCCGCCACCTCCCGCGAAAGGCGTGCGATTCCTCCCCACTCAAAATCGTAAGCGAAAAAAAGGATGTTCATCTTTTTTCCCGTTTTTATTATGACAGGATAACAGGATAGACCCGGCTATAGCTGATACGTTGTCTCTCACGAGCAACAACAAGTCGCCTCACGGACTTCAGCTCGATGATGACGGGCGTGACTGCATTTCAGTGGGGAAAGTCCAGTGCATTTTTGTCGCCCTGAAGGGGCAGCTTTAATCAAGCCCAGGGCAACGCCCTGGGAGAAGTCCCGGTCAGGCAATCATAAGCCCTGAAAGGGCGAAATAAAAGGGTGAACGCTTGTGCCGAGAACATCCCGTCAAAACCATCGTTCATTGCCAAATGTGCTACGACGCATGGGGAGTGAGCTATTGCGCCCCTTCAGGGCTTTTTTGTTTCGCGGCCTGGGTTTCCTGGGCGGCGCCCTGGGCTATAATAGCACGCCCTTTCAGGGCTTGATGTTGATTTTCGGTTTGGTGAGGCGCGCACAAGTAGCGCTTTGGAGCGCGCCAATACCAGCGCTTGCGGACGGTGCGGCGCCCCGCCTCGGCGGGGACACGCGGCGGATGGGGGTGTCGGTGATTCACGCCCGCCGCAAAGCAGACCTCAGTAAATCCTTTTCCTCCTTCGCGACGAACCGCAGGAGGAGCAGAACCCCGCAGTAAATCGCCGCGCCCGCAGGAACGACGATGAAAAAGCTCGCCGAACGGCAGAGGAACACGAATCCGCCCATTGTGAGAGCCGCGACAAGTACTTTGCCGATGTCTCGAAAGGGAAATCGTGCCACCTCCGAGCGCCACACGGCAGAGACGAACACCGCCAACAGCACCACCTCACACCCAAGCGTCGCCGCTGCCGCCCCTCGGAACGAATAACGCGGAATCAGCAACAAGTTTGCAGCCACGTTGCCGAGCACTGCCACAGCATTGAACGCCGCGAGCATGACTACTCTTCCCGAGGCGATAGCACAGCAACTGATAACCGAGGTCAGCGCGCTTATCGCCAGCGTCCACGACAATATCTGAAGCGCGGGGATGGACGAGCTAAACTCATTCCCGTACAACAGCAGCACGATCTTATCCGAAAGAAGGAATGCCCCTATCGCCAGGGGAATCCCCAGAGCAGCGACATATTTCAGCGTCTTCTCCGCCGTAAAACGGAACTTTTCTCCCTTTCCGACGAACTGGCGAGACATAACCGGCAGCATCGCCACCGTTATCGCCTGTATCTGCATCATCAGCGGATTGATCAGCCGCGTCACTGCCGAGTAATAGCCGACAGCGATTTTTCCCTTCATGGCGTACAACATCTGAATGTCTATCTTCCTGTAAAGGATTGTCGCCCCCATCAGCAGCGCGAACGGAAGAGACATCTTCAGCATCCGCCACCAGAGCCGAAAATCTTTCCCGAGGCGAGGCCGCACCAATCGCTTTCTGCAGACGCGATAGCTGACGATGGCGATGACCAGCCCGCTCACGATTGAAATCGCTGCAAAAAAGCGTATCCCGCGACCGAGCAGAATGCCGCCCGCGGTGAGAGCGGCTCCCGCCAGAGCGAGCAGTACTGAAAAAAGGGCTGAGATGTGGATCGCCTCGTGAGCGTAAAACGCCGCCTTGAAAGGCGCCGACATGGAGGTCACGACCAGCCCCGCCCCGGCCAGGTAAATCGCCTCCTTGACGAGACGCGAGTAATGCCCGACCGAGTTGACGACAAGCACTATCACCGCGAACAGAAACACGCCGAACACCATCTGGAGCGAGAGAAAATTGCTCAAATACGCCCCTGCGGTGCTCCTGTCGCGGCTGACCTCCCTCATGACAAAGTGCTGCGTCCCAAAATCGGAAACGTATCCGAACAGAGCCACAAAGCCCAAAGCCGTCGCCAGCATACCAAGCTCTTCTGTGCCCAGGTAGCGAACCAGCCACACCGACACGAAGAAAGCCACAACCTTCGAGAGAGGCCTTGAGACCATCAGGCTGAAGATGTTTCGGATCGCTCTTCTCGCGGTTGACATTTCATCCCTTCTGCAACCCGGCAATGGTCTCCGCGACGTTTTTCATTAAGCGGTTGAGGTCGTGCTCACGCACAACGAGCTCTCTGAGCGCAACGCCGATTTCCTGCCGCTGCGACCGAGGCATCCTCGCCGCGTGCACGATCTTTCTCGCGAGCTCACTCGGACGCTCATCCTCCGCGACCAGCAGCTCCGCATGTTTCCCCAGGACGGGGCGGAAATTGCGGTTGGAAGTGACCAACACCTTCCCGCAGGACATCGCTTCCAGAGCTGCCTTGTCTATCGAATGCCGAATTGACGTGTTGACGAACACGTCGCAGTCGGCGTACTCCTTCTCCATTCGGCTGTAGGGAACGGCCGCGCGAAACTGCACCACCCGTTGAAGCCCTCTCTCCCGGACCTGTTCCTTTAGCCGCCGAAAACACCGCTCATCGCCCGCTACACTCGGCGAGCCCAGGATTCTGAGCGCCAGCTCTCCCGGAGGAAAAGAAGTCGCTGCCTCCGCGAAAGCTTCTATCAAGGAATCATACCTCTTTACCGGTGTGATTCTTCCCGCGGATAACAGGACAATCCCGCCGCTTCTCTCTTTGAAAACGGGCGAGAACTTTTGCGTATCTATCCCGTGTCCGACAACCCTGACTTTTTCCGAGCGGATCGGACAGCTTTCGGCGGTCGGTGTGAGAATAAGGTCAGAAACCTTGTGCGCCCGCGTCAGCCAGAAGCTCTTCGCCGAGTGGGCGTACCAGAGGATGATTGGCGAGCTCTCGCCGACAATCCTTTTCGCCGCAACCGCATACCGGGGGCACATGTGAGCGAAGATGGCTCGCACCTCCATTTGCTTGAAGTCCCTTTCCAATCCCTTCCTGAGCCGCCATAACCTCCTGATTTTTCCTTCCCCCAGCACCTGAAGCGAGACGTTATCTCTCAGCCTGCGCTCTCCCGCCCTTAGACAGAAAACCGAAAGCCTCCGGAGATTGTCGGCCAGCGTGTTGACCCACCCCGGGGTGAACCCGAGCACCGGGTCCTCTCCATCAACCGCCTGAGTTATCATCACCGCGTCAACCCGCATTTCTCCGGCGCCTTCCTGCGATCTGCTCATATATTTCCATAAGCCGAGGCAGATTTCTTCTTCTCTCGTAAAGCTCAAGAACGGACTTTCGCCGAACGGCGCCCTTGCGATATTCCTCGACGTTTTTCAGGACACGCACGAGCTTCTCCGCCATCTCTCGAGAGGCGCCCACCGGCACGATGTGCCCGTTTTCCCCCTCGGCGACAAGCCCTTCTGCTCCGCTCACCCTTGTTGAGACTATCGGCAGACCCGCAGCGACGCTCTCCATCAGCACACGTGGAGTCGCCTCGTAACCTGAAGGAAGAGCGAAAACGTCCGCCGCCGCGAAATACGCCGGCATCTCCTCATAAGCCACCGTTCCTGTAAAGACCACGTTGTCGTCGAGACCGAGCCTCGAGCAGAGAGCCTTTGCCGCCGGCAGCTCCTTCCCCTCTCCAGCGAGCACGAAAGCGACTCCCGACAGCTCCCTCATCACCTTCCTTGCAGCATAGAGGAGGTCCGGCACCCTCTTCTGCTTCGTCATCCGCCCGGCAAAAAGCACCATGCGAGCACAGCCCGCCGGCAAATGTCTCCTGCGAGCGCTCGACCCATCCGCCGCCGAAAACCTTTCCACATTGATCCCGCCCCCACCGAGGACGTGCCAGATGCGGTTTTGAGGGATGCCCAGGCGGGCGATTTTCTCTTTTTCCGATTGGTTCACCACGCGGACATTATCCGCCCGTCTAAGAATCATTTTCCCCGTCACCTTCAGCAGCCGATTCAGCAGCCGCTCCCTTTCCCAGTACCGGTTTCCGAAGAAATTGGCGTGCACCTGAACGTTCAGAGGAATGCGAAAAAGCGCCCTCGTTGCCAAACCAACCATCCCCGTGAAGAACGGGTCCTGCGTCGTCAGAACGTCAATGCGATTCCGCCGGCAAATCTCGACGGCGATCCGAAGCGCGTCGAACACTCGCATCACCTTATTCAGCGATTGCGTGGGATACAACGTCAGCTTCTCAGTGGGATGAAGAATCGGGCGCCTCGCCTTGCCCACGGAAAAGACGATAACGTGGAGATGAGACAACATCTTGGCTATCTCGACGTGCCGCGAAAGAGTATCGCCTCTGGCGGTGCCCTCTTCCGCCAGGAAGGTTGTATCGAGGCTTATCATCAGCACCTTCATCTGCGTCTGCTCGCCTCCTCCAGCACGTCGAGAGTCCGGGAGAAAATGCCTGCCCAGGCGTATCGCGAAAGCCGTCTTACCGCCTCCGCCGTGAGCCGGTCTCGCAGGTTCCCGTACAAACATTCGTTGAGGCACGACACCATCTGGCTCAGGTTGTCCTTCTCGAACAAGAGACCGTTTTCTCGATGTTTTATCATCTCCGGGGTGCCTGTTGTCCGGGCGGCAACGACCGGCGTCCCCACCTTCATCGCTTCCAGAGCGATATGTGAACAGCTTTCGTATCCGGAGTTTAGCACGAAACAATCTGCCGCTTTCAGATAAACCGCCAGCTCCCTCCTGGGGACTTTCCCCCTCAAAAAGACCTTCCTCGTGAGACCCCTTGCCTCGACCAAAGCCGCCAGGTTTCGCCGCTCCGGCCCCTCCCCGATTATCGGGACCACCGTCTCCGGCCCGAGGGCTTCCGCCGCCAGGACCACTCCACGGAATCCCTTCCACGGCACAAGCCTCCCTGCCGAAACCACAACCTTCCTCCCTGAAAAACTAATCCTCGCCCGGCACTCTTCCCGCGTGAGCTCCGCTACTTCCTCTCCAAAGCTCTCCTCCACAGCGTTGCTTATCACGACGAGCCGACCGGAAAATCCCCACCGCCTTATCAGCCCCGCCAGAAACTTGCTGGTCGTGATGACCGTCCCGCAACGCCTCAGACAGCAGTTGCGGACACTTCTCAAAACCTCCGCCTTCCAGTTTTGCCGCCGCGTCTGAAACTCCTCAATGGAATCCGACGTGAGCCGCAGATTGCTCGCCCTTTCCCAGGCGAAATCCCCCTCGATCTTGATGACCATAGGCTTTTGAAGGAAAATGCTGGCGAGAACCGAAGGAAGCATTAGACCGTTGCAATAGATGAGATCGCTTTTGGCCGCAGCCGCCATTATCTCGGCGAGAGTAACGACCAGCCTTAACGGAAGGGGAATGGCTCGGGATATTCTGTGAACCGGGAACGAATACTGCCGCCGTGAGGCGCCCGAGCAGTACGTGACAACCTTCACCTCACAGCCGGCGGAGCGAAGTCCCTCTGTCAGCGGGACTACATAGCTTGCCGGCCCGCCGATGTCCGGCGGGAAAATGCCGGTGACGACGCATATCCTCATTCTTTCCTTTCGGGAGTCTCCGCCTCGTCAATGAGCATGACAGGGATGCCGTCGCGGATGGGGTATCTTCTCCCGCACTTCACACACACGACCTTCCCTTCGCGCTCATTGACCTCGCCCCGGCAAGCCGGACAGCACATGATTTTCAGCAGTTCCTCGTCAATCATTCTCCCTCTCCCAGACTGTGGGCAGACGCATCGCCGCCCCTCTGAAAAGTTTCCTCCGAAATATGTTCTTCTCCCCGAAGCAACCTCGGCGAAATCGCCCCCTTCTCCGCCCACCAGACGATTCCCCCGACGGCTCCCACTAACAGCCACAGCAGACGCATCATCAACGCAAAGGCCAACACCACCGCCCCGTAACCCTCCGGATGATTTCCCTGGAGAAAGAAAAGACGGTATCCTGCCTCCGCCGTTCCGATATTGCCGAAGGTAATCGGCAGTGCCGCTATTGCCCCCACCAGCGGAATCCACAGCAGGTACTGAAACGCTGTCGCCTCGACGCCGACGGAGCGCCCCACGCAATAGGCAACGAACACAAGAATACCCTGGATTATAACCGACTGCACCCAGCAAACGAGTAATTGCGATTTATGTTTCCGATAGTGGCGGAACGCCTCGTAAACCCGGGTGAAATACTCGCGGTACGGAAGGTGCTCATATACCCATTCCGCAAACGGCAGCTTTTTCACCAGCCGCTTGCTAAAGAACAGGACAATGCCAATCCCGACGACGACGGTTATCCCGATGACCATCAGGCAGCGAACGAGGTATTGTCCCCCAAGCAACAGGGAGATCACCACCAGAGTCACAAGACCCAAAAGGCCAATAATCCTGTCCAGCACAACCGTCGCCACGCCTTCCGCCTTCTTCTCGGCATTATAGCTTGCGACGTAATATGAGCGAACGACGTCCCCTGCGGCGAGCCCACCAGGCATGAACTGAGAAAAGAAGAATCCCACCAGGACGAAACGAAACGTCCGGAAGAACGGGATGGCTATATCGTGCGCTCTCAGGAGCCTTCTCCATCGCCAGGCGCTCAGCGCGAAAGCCACTCCTACAAGAGCCGCCGCCGCCATCAGCCACTCATACCTCTCGCGGAAGGATGCCGCCATCTGGCTGCCGCATTTTCCCCAATCAACCTGGTGAAAGACGAGATAGATAAGGCCCGCACTGACAGCGATCTTCAGCAGAAGCGTGAGGTGTTTTTTGCTCATAGAACCGTCTCGGTCGCCCCGGCAGGATTCCGGTCCTACGCGGCGGGAAAGGCGGTGCCGCTCACCCTGTTCGGGAGGCCTGCTCTTGCTCACATGAAAGACATTCGCGGATGTACTTCATCCCCCTAATGACATCTTCCTCGGGGGCTGAAACAAACGCCTCCACAACCCTGATCGTTTCCCTCTCGAGATAGGGTTTCAGCTTCGTAAAGTCGAAGTCACCGGTCAGCGGCACCCTGTGGTCGCTCACCCCTATGACATCGTGCAAATGGATTCCGAGCATACGACTCGAATACATCTGCAGGAACGATTCCTGTGGCATGATATCCAGCTCCTCGGCGCACTGGGCATGTCCCACATCGTGCCAGTAGTACACGTTTGCCCCTTCAAACTTGTCCAATATCAGCTTAACTTCGTCGAACGACGGAATGTCCTCCACGAAATACCTGTTCTCTATCCCTATCTTAATCCCTTTCGGCTCCGAATAAGCCAGCAGCTCATCCAGGCTCTTGTACAGGACATCCAGATGCCGAAACCTTCTCTTCTCCCGCTTCGCGAGAAGCTTTCCCTTCACTTTCTCGTATCGCGGAGTGCCTTTCTCTCCCGCACTATAGAGCCGGATGAGAGTTGGAGTAAGAAGTTTCATCTCGACCCGCCCGAGGTGCATCACCATGGCCCCGGCGTCGAATCTCTGTGCCGTGTCAATCGTCGCCTTGGTCTTCCTCACGGCCATCATCCTCTCCCGCCGGTCCAGAGAAGCGGGCGAATATATGTCCGGCCCCGGCATCGAAGAGGGCAGCCACTGCATTGCCGGGCAGAAGTTGTGCAGGCTGCTCACCTTTATTTCTCCCCTTTCGTAAGCTTCCAGCATCCCCATCACCGTCGCGATGTTCAACGAATGACCGAGCTCCAAGCACTCGAACCCCAGGCGACGCGATTCCTCAATCATTTCCTTTGCGTCGCTTGTTTTTCTAACGTTCCACGCTGTAGAAATCGCAAACATCTCGGCCCCTTCATCTCTCGCTGAGCCTGACGCCCTCCTTCAGAAGAAGAGCCGCGCATACCCCTGAGCCTTTCACAAGCCGCCCCTCTCGCCTGATTGTCGTCACCCCGCAGGAGGGGCTTCGAGCCTTGAAAATCCCTTCTCGGATGCCCATCGCGCGAACGACCGCCAGAGCTCGCCACGCCCCACGAACGAAATGCGCCGTCACATCCTCCCCCTTCTCATTCACGACGCGGCTTCGACCTGCCAGAACGTCCTCGCCGCTGCCGCTCTCTATCTCCGAAGGCGTCCTCGGCGTAGGCAACCCTCCGACCGCCTCCGGGCAAATCGGAAATGCCTCGCCGCTGCGTGACATCCTCTCTATCTCCTCGTCGAGGCTATTTGTCCCGTCGTAGCGACAATTCAAACCCGCCAGGCACGCGCTCACGATCAGCATGGCGACACCACCCTCATCGAACCACCCCTTGTCCCCACGGAGGCAGAAAAGACCATTTGCAGATGACCTTCCCCTTTAGGTTCTCGAAAGGCACGAACCCCCATCCCCTGCTGTCGAAACTGTTCTCCGTCTTGTCTCCCAGCACGAAATAGTGCCCCTTCGGCACCGTGAACTTCTGCCCCTTTATCCCGTACGGCCAGTTTCCCCTGACGCTTTGGTGGGGGGCGCCCTTCTTCAAGGGCAGCCTTATCCCCAATATTTTGACGTAGTCCCACTCCTCAAGCCGCACGGGCTGTCTTTCCGGGGTATTCTGATAATGGATTTTCGGCACGCGGTCCGGCCTGTTGAGAAGCTCTGCTTTCTCGCCCCCACTCCTGTCCGGCACGTACTTGTATATTTCGCCGTCCTGTATCTCTAAGGTCTCCCCCGGCAGCCCGACAACCCGCTTGACGAAGTTCCTCGGGTACTGGCTGGCGTCGGTAATGCCCCGGGTCGAGAACACAGCCACATCCCAGCGGTGGGGCCTCGATATTTCGACCAATCTCATCCCGGTGAACGGAACCCTCAGACCGTAGATGAACTTATTGACCAGAATCTTGTCTCCAATCTGGAGCGTGGGAATCATGGACCCGGACGGAATCTTGAAAGGCTCAACGACAAAATGCCGGATCACCAACGCTATCAGCACTGCCGTTCCCAGAGAATAGACCCATTCCCCAACAGCCTCCCTTTTCGTCCTCGGAATGTGCCTCGCGACAGTTTTCCGCAGGGCCGCCGCCGCCTTCTCGACCTGCTTCTTTGCTCGCCGAGAGATAGCCCGCTCCAGTTCCGCGACCCGCTCTTCCACCTCCCTTTTGCCCTCCGCAGTAACGCGGTTCGACTTCTTTTCCAAAAAGTTTTTGGCTTCCTTAAGCAGCCGTTTCGGTCTCATCAACATAGCCTTTCGTCAATTGATAGCTTTTCTCACAAAAAGTGCGCTTCACTCAGTGCTGCGATTCATAAGTTTGGTCACGTATTCTTTTTTCGACAGCATAACAGGATGGACATGATAATTCGAGAATCCTGTTTATCCTGTTATCCTGTCAAAGTACTTCCTTTCTCAGAGCACCATAGTAACCGTGTTTCCGAATCCATGTGCTCAGCAGGGAACACCTCCCTCGAGAAAGCACGCAGCGAGATGCCCCCCGCCGCGGTCCGTCAGCAGCGGCTCTTCCGCCTTGCAAATATCCATCACGTAGTTACAGCGAGTGTGAAACCGGCACCCCGAAGGGGGATTCACCGGCGAAGGAACGTCCCCAGGAAGGATAATCCGCTTTCTTTTTGTTTTCGGGTCCGGCACCGGGACCGCTGACAGCAATGCCACCGTGTACGGGTGCTGGGGATGCTCGTAGATGCTTTCGCCGTCTCCCACCTCGACAATTTTCCCCAGATACATGACCGCCACCCTATCGCTGACATGCTCCACGACGCTCAGGTCGTGCGCGATGAACAGGTACGAAAGCCCGAAGTCCTCCTGAAGCTCTTCAAACAAGTTGATAATCTGGGCTTGAATCGAAACGTCCAGCGCCGAGACCGCCTCATCGCAGACCACGAACTTCGGCTTCAGCGCTATCGCACGCGCTATCCCGATTCTCTGCCTTTGCCCGCCGCTGAACTCGTGGGGATAGCGGTTGATAGCCTCCCCCGAAAGCCCCACTTTCGCCAGCAGCTCCTTTAGCATTTCCTTTCTCTCTTTTCTCGTGCCTATTCTGTGCACCGCGAGCGGCTCCCCGACGATGCTTCCCACGGTCATCCGAGGGTTGAGCGAGCCAAAGGGGTCCTGGAAGACTATTTGCATGTTTCGCCTCATCCGCCGGACCTGCTTCCTACCCAGCTCGAAAACCGACTGCCCCTCAAACCGAACGTCGCCCTCCGTCGGCTCGAGCAGCCGCAAAATCGTCCGACCGGCCGTCGTCTTACCGCATCCGCTCTCCCCCACCAGCCCGAGCGTCTCCTTCCGGCCGATTGTGAAGGAAATACCATCCACCGCTCTCACATATCCCTTAGCCCTCGAAAAAAGCCCTTTCCTGACCGGAAAGTACTTCTTCAGCCCAGAGACTTCCACCAGCCGGTTGTTCTCAGCAACATTTCCCATGACGCAAAAACATCGCCTCCCCGCCTCCCCCGCCGAAGCCGAGCTCAGCCGGAGTACAGATGGCAGGCAGCCTTATGCCCATCCTCAATTTCCTTCAATGCGGGTTCTTTCTTGCGGCAAACATCCATCACACGCGGACATCGCGGATGAAATCGGCACCCCGATGGAAAATAGAGCGGATTCGGCACATTCCCCGGGATAACAGCCAGTTTCCCCTTCTTCTTCTCGATTTTCGGGAGCGAATTGAACAATCCCACCGTGTAAGGATGCTTCGGCTCGCTGAAGAGCTTTTCAACCGAGGTATATTCGACAATCTTCCCCGCATACATCACCGCGACCGTGTCCGCCGTTTCCGCGATAACGCCGAGATTGTGCGTGATAAGCAAAATGGACATTCCCAACTGCGCCTGAAGCTCCTTCAGGAGGTCCAGCAACTGCGCCTGGATGGTCACGTCCAGCGCCGTCGTCGGCTCATCGGCTATCAGCAGCTCCGGATTACACGCCAGCGCCATCGCGATCATCACCCTCTGCTTCATGCCCCCCGACATCTGGTGCGGATATTCGCTGATTCTTTGCTCTGGAACCGGTATCCCCACCCTCGAAAGAAGCTCTATCGTCGTCTCCCTCGCTTGCCTTTTTGACATCTTCTGGTGCAGACGCAGAACCTCCATGATTTGATTGCCGATCGTGAAAACGGGGTTGAGGGAGGTCATCGGCTCCTGAAACACCATCGAGATGTCGTTGCCGCGGACCTTGCGCATCTGCGGCTCCGAAAGCCTCAGGAGGTCTCTCTCGCCGAAGTAAACGCTGCCGCTTTCGATCTTTCCCGGAGGGGTGGGCACCAGCCGCATTATGGAAAGGGCTGTGACACTCTTGCCGCAGCCGCTTTCGCCGACCAATCCGAGCGTCTTGCCCCTCTGTATCTCAAGGCTGACGCCGTCAACAGCTCTCGCCGTTCCTTCGTCTATATAGAAATATGTCCGTAGCTCGATTATCCGTAACAGCTCGCCGTTTTTTTCCATATCTTTGCCAGACCCGGTCCATCTCTGCCTATTCTCGGGAACGGTTTCGCCGTGACGAAGTGCCGGTCGCGGCTGGCGCGAAAACCCAAGCTTGGGCAATCCGTGTCGCGCGGCTAAACCCTCCAAATCTCGTCGGCGGTTTGGGCCATTTGGCGCTGCCTTGTGTCCAACTCGGCGGGCCCAAATTCATCGTAAAGCGCGAGGGCACGGTTCAGGGGCAGCGCAGACTTCGCGTACATGTCTCTCTTGACGTCGTAGAACCGATTAGACAGCTTTCTATTATAGCCTTTGTCTAGGATGGTCATGTTTCCCAGCCTGGGTACCAGGTCCCGGGGTTCCGCGTTCCTTTGCGCAAGGAAGGCTGTCCAGTTCTTGTCGGGCCTCTTGGGTATCACGTGTTCTAGGGTCACGTTCGTGTCGGTCTTGAGTTCCCTCTCCCCCCTCTGCTCCAGAAGGTGGTTGTTTATTCTCAGCAGGATGTACTTAGCCAGCGCCGAAGCCCTCACTTCCATAGCTGCAAAGGAAGTCACAAACGACTCGCTGGCGGGAGACAACGCTCTCAGCTTGGCCAGGACCTCATGGAGGGACATTGACCCCGTCCTGAGGCGAATCGAAAGCCTGCTGTAGACGCCTTCCTGTTCGTTTGGATTGAGGCGGCAAACAGTATTGTACCGAAAGCTAAGGTTGACCACGCTCCTTAGTAACTCCTCGAAATCCCGTCTTCTGTCCTTGTAGAACGCCCCGTAGCCAGCCATGAGCAGTACGTACGCCTGTTCCACGCCCAGGACCTGGAGGTCCTCCAGTAACCTGTTCGGTTGTGTGTCTCCCCAGAACTCCCGACCTGGACTGGACAGATTGGCGTAAACCAAAGCGTCCCCGGACAGCTCCTTCATGAAACGCTTGACGTCGCGCGCTTTGACCCTGGCCTTCAGCTTTGCATACAGCTGCTGCTTTCTGGCGAGCTCGTAGCGTGAAATCCCAAAGTGCCTCAGGAACTTTGTTGCCCGATGGTCCCCGACCTGATCAACTACCTCACGCCACATGGTCTCAATAAGCTGGAAGTGCTCGCCGGCGATCGAGAAGACATAGTTTTTCACGAGATCCGTGACGCTTAGGTCCAGTCCCCTATCGTTGAGCGCCTCGAAGAGAACGTGGGCGTTCTCCTCTGAGTCGACCTCAATCCTGATCAGCACCAACCTCTTCGTGAGCGCACGAAGAAGACCCCTCACGAACGCCTCGCCCCCCTTCAACAATCGCTGCTCAACCTCCTTCCTCAAAAAGGAGGACGCCGCCCTGATCAACTTATGGGACTTGCGCGCCGGCTCAGGCAGGCCGCCCTCGATGACCACCTGATTGAAGAAGCTGGTGTCCTCCCTGTTCAGCATCAACTTGGGGCTCACCCGCAGAGTCTCCATATCTCTGCTGCGCAGGGTGCGGCTTATTTCCTCCACCCAGTTTCCGGCCTCCTGCATGGTGCTCGACCTCAGCGCGTCCCTCAAAGCGCCAAGAAGCAAAAGAAACGTCGCAAGCCTCTGCTGTCCGTCGAGAAGAACTACCGAGTTGCCCTCCCTGGCGGGGATAACGACCATCGAACCCATGAAATAACCTGTGTGCCCTTCTGGGTCGCTGCAAAGGTCCATGAGGTCGTACCAAAAATCCCTTACCTCCTGCTTTTCGCGCCATGAGAAGTCTCTCTGAAACGGCGGAACCGTGTAGACCTTCTGGTCATTTAGTAGCTCCCCAACTGTCAAAGTCACCGGGATTATGTTCATAACGATGCCTCCCAGACCGCCCGACGCGCGCGGGGCTCGGCACCAACGGCGCCATCCCAGCCAGCATGCCCTGGTACGGAACGATCATGGCCGACCAATCCGAGCGTCTTGCCCCTCTGTATCTCAAGGCTGACGCCGTCAACAGCTCTCGCCGTTCCTTCGTCTATATAGAAATATGTCCGTAGCTCGACTATCCGTAACAGCTCGCCGTTTTTTTCCATATCTTTGCCAGACTGCACGCATCGTCTCTATCTGTTCTCGCCGGCGCCTTCATCCTCGCCCGGCGGCGAGGATTCTCTCCGTACACCGTCGGTCTTAGGCCCGTTGCCCCTACCCCCGTGGAGGAGCAGGGTGCCGGTCCCTTAGTAAACCCAGAACGATAATCCCTATAAGGCCAAGAAAAGCGAGCAGGCAAAGCCACGCGGAGTGCCCCTTGGCCCTGGCATAATATGCCAGCCCGGCCATTAGCAGGGCTGTTCCCATAAGGGCTATCAGTCGGTCGCCACTGATGACGCCGGTGAGCTGGATCACGATTCCCGGCACTCCATACGTAAGACTTTTCCTATTCAGTTCTTTTATCATCCCGTATCATGCCGCTTGCCGACCTGGCGTCCCGGATTTCCAGCGAGCATGCCAACGTGGAACACGTTTTCCAAACCGAAACCCGGCAGGGCCCTACGAACTGGGAGCTTCACCGCCTGCTTCAACGGGAGAAAGTGCCTTTTCCTCGGGCGGAGACGGCGACTCGCTCTTCGCGGCGCCTTTCTTCTTAGCTTCACCGCTTGCCTCGACGGGAGAAAGCGCCTTTTCGCCGGGGGGCGCCAACTTTCCAGTTCCCGCGGCGCCTTTTTCCTTCACTTTTCCTCCCGCCTCGACGGGAGAGAGCGCCTTTTCCTCCGCGGGAGCCACCTTTTCCGCTCCTCCTTCGACCGGGGAGAGAGGACTCTCTTCTTTCTTTTCCCCCGCTCCTTCTTGGGCGGTGGCAGCAGGCTCCTCCTTCCCCGTCGGTTTCTCGCCGACGTCTTCTGTGTATTTCTTCTCCTTAGGGATGGGGGACTTTCTCGCCTGGAGCGCTGCCAGCGAGATGCACGTTATCGTGAAAATCACCGCCAGAACCGCAGTTGTCCTCACCAGAACCGTCGAGGTGCCCGCGCCGAACAGCGGGGAGCTACCGACGCCCGCCCCAAAAGCCCCGGACAGCCCGCCTCCCTTCGCCGCCTGCATCAGGATAATCACCACCATCAGGAACGCCGCGAAAATGTGTATCCCATACAGCAAACCTGAAAAAATCGAGCCGAACAACAAACCGCAAAACATCGAGCTTTCTCCTTACCTCTTCGCTTGAAGTAATCCATCCAAACCTGCAATTGCAATTTGCATGCCACGCTGATGGCACGCCGCTCACGGGCCCTGCTTCTCAAACCGAACTATTCTCTCGAAAGAATCCGCGTCCAAACTTGCCCCGCCGACCAGACCGCCGTCAATATCCGGCTGCCGCATCAGGCCGTAAACGTTCTGCGGCTTGACGCTGCCGCCGTAGAGGATTCTCACCTTTTCCGCCACGTCCGAGCCGTATCCGTTCGCCAGCAGCCTGCGAATCAGCGCCTGCACCTCGTTGGCTTGCTCCGGCGTCGCCGTCATGCCCGTCCCTATCGCCCAGATAGGCTCATACGCGAGGACCGTCGCGAGCATCTGTTGCTCATCCATCCCTGCGAGGCTCTCTTCAATCTGCGTGGTCACAACCTCTTCCGTTTTGCCGGCATCTCTCTCCTGAAGCGTTTCGCCCACGCAGAGTATCGGCGTCAGGCCCGTTTTCAAAGCAGCCTTCGCCTTTCTGTTCACATTCTCATTCGTCTCCCGGAAATACTGTCTCCTCTCCGAGTGCCCCACGATAACGTACTCGCATCCGACGCTCTTCAACATCGGCCCGGAAATCTCGCCCGTGAAGGCGCCCTTATCCTCCCAGTAGAGGTTCTGCGAACCGACGCCTATCCGGGTGTCCGAAAGCAGATTCGCAACCCTCTCCACGTACAAAGACGGCACGCACAAAACCACGTCCGCCTCGTCGAAATCCCGCAGCCTCTCCTTCAGCCCGGAAGCCAGCTCCTCCGCCTCCGGCAGCGATTTATTCATCTTCCAATTGCCTGCAATCAAAGCTCGTCGCACTTTTTTCCCTTTCTTCTCTCTCACGGCAAGGACCGCTTAGTGCTCCCATTCATAAACTCGGCGACGTATTCTTCCTCTGACAGGATAACCCCGCGTTCCGCGGGGCTCGACGATGAGCCAACCTGTTTCGCCTCAGCCATGACCGGGCCGCAAGGTCTCCAACAACTTCTGCGTCAATTGCTTGGCCTTCGTGATCTTTCACCCAGCGGCCCTCGGCCTGTGATTTACTGGATGGCGCACGTGCCTGGAACTATCCTGTCTATCCTGTTATCCCGTCAAAATAGTTCCTTTCGCAGGACCATTATACGTCACCGTATTTTCGAATTGATGTATTTAGGAGTTGCGTATCTGGTTTACTGCCTCTGCGCTCTCTGCGCGCTCAGCGGTAAGTCCCTATTTCTCCGTCAGCGCCTCGATGCCCGGCAGCGTGCCCAGCTCGATATACTCGAGTGAAGCTCCTCCGCCCGTCGAGATATGGCTTATCTTATCGGCGACGCCGCTCATCTTGATGGCGCTCGCCGAATCGCCTCCCCCAACCATGGACACCGCATCCGATTCCGCAATCATCTTTGCGATGGCAAACGTTCCCTTTGCGAAATTCGGCTTCTCGAAAACGCCCACCGGCCCGTTCCAGAGAATCGTCGCCGCTTTTTTGATATATTCGCCGAACTCCTCCACGCTCTTCGGCCCGATATCCATTCCCATCCAGCCATCGGGGATTTGGTCAGGACCCACAACTTTTCGCTCTGCATCGTCCTCGAAGGCATTGGCGACGACAAGGTCCGTCGGAAACACCAGGTTTACGCCCCTCGCCTTTGCCTTCTCCAAAATCTCTTTCGCGAGGTCAATCTTGTCCTCCTCGACCAGCGAAGTTCCGGTGGACTTTCCCTCTGCCCGCAGGAACGTATAGGTCATCGCCCCGCCGATGATGAGGTCGTCCGCCTTACCCATCAGACTCTCCATGACGCCTATCTTCGTCGAGACCTTCGCCCCGCCGAGAATAGCTAAGAACGGCCGCTTCGGCTCCGCAAGAGCCTCGCCCAGGAACTCCACCTCCTTCCGCATCAGGTAACCGAGGGCGCACTGGTCGAAATGCTTCGTTACACCTACTGTTGACGCATGCGCGCGGTGCGCGGTTCCGAAGGCGTCGTTGACGTACACGTCCCCCAGCCTCGCCAGAGACTCGCAGAACGCCGGGTCATTCGCCCTCTCCTCCTTATGAAACCGGAGATTCTCCAGCACTAGAATCTCACGGTCCTCCATCTCCTTCACAAGGTTCTCCACCTCCGGCCCGATGCAGTCCGGCGCCATGAAAACCTCCCCACGACAGAGCCTCTCCAGTTCCTCCGCTACGGGTCTGAGCGTCAGCTTCTCGTTCACCTTCCCCTTTGGCCGCCCCATGTGCGACATCAGGATGGCCTTCCCGCGATGCTCGGTGATGTATCGGATCGTCGGCAGCGCCGCCACAATCCGCGTATTATCTCTGACCTTCATGTTTTCATCCAGCGGAACGTTGAAATCCACTCGCGTCAGAACGCGCTTCCCTTTCACATCAAGGTCTTCTATGAAAAGTTTTGTCATGGCTGCGATCCTCGTTCGATCGTCCGCGACGCCGCTGTGCGACCTGCCCACGGAGCAGAATGCTCGCACGTTCGTCTTACGAAGATAAAGCAACCACAAAACGGCGGCTACCGCCGAAGCACCCGCTTCAACGGCCCCGGCCGCCAGCTGGTCCGCTACGTAACCCGCGGCGAGGGGAAACGCAGAGAGCGCCACGTTCAGCAAAACGACTACCTGCGCGCCCACCCAAGCCCAGTACCTGCCGTACCTGAGCCCAGCGAGCAGTGCGAGGCTTACCGGCAGGAGCAGGAATTGCAGCGTGTCCGCCGGGCCCCAATCGGTGGGCGGCCCCCCGCCGAAGATAGCTAGCGAGGCGAGGAACCCGGCCGAACCGAAAAACAGACCCACGGAGGTTACAATTGCCAGGAAAAGCGGACGCAGGTTACCCCGGCACGCCCGACAGCGCGCTTGCCCGGGCGCGTTGTCCTCCCCGCATTTGCCGCACCTCACTGTTATCGCCTGCATCAGTTCGTCCTCCCTTTTTCGAGCGTTCTAGACTCATGGCGCCCGGCGCGCGCCCCTCAGACCGCAGCCACCTTCAGGACCAGGGCACGGCACCGAGTAAGCCCATTCCTTATTGTAGCAGCCGCAAAGCTTCGCCAGATTGTTATCGGTCACCAGCTAGAGAGCGCCACACGTTTCCAAGTATCTTTGCTCACGCAAACGTACAAATAACTGGAATCGCAGGCTATGTCGCCGGCCGCTCCCGGCGAGGGTGAGGATTTTGGTTGTTTGCTCCAAGCGTCTATCTTCGACCAGGCAATCCCAGCCGACGGGCTTATCTGCGTGTCAGTGATCGTTCCATCCCTAATGTCTCTCCCTGTGATCCTAGTTACTGCAGCCATGACGCGTCCCTCCTATCCGAATCGTTATCACCGATTGCCGCCTTGCTGCTGGGGTGGGCATTGAATTTCTTGTGCTTTTTTTCGTAGCTTCCAGTTGCTCGATGCGAGTGACCTCCGGCACGTCCGCGCGTCAGATCATAACCCGCCTCGTCATTCCGACGCAAGCTTGTCCAAGAACTGGCCCACGCCCACGCTCTTGAATCTTACGGCTTCGAGGAGGTCCCGAATAGCAGGATGCTTGGGAAACCTCCACCAAGATTTCTTGCCCTCGTCTGAAAGCTCGAGTGCCACGTCCTCTTCCCAGTACCATAGGTGCTCTTCCGGGCAATACTTGGACCTGTAGGTATATAGACGAATGACCCCATCAGCCATCGTTGCCAGGTAAACCGTGTCCACAACAATTTCGCTGGGCCAGGTGATATCGCCGGTGGGCGACGATGGCTTCCACTGTAGAACCCCGTGCTGGGTCTTTCGAATCAGCGACGTAATTGCCGTTGTGATTCGGTCTTGGTACTTCATCGTCGTCGCCTCCACTGGATTTTTCGGACCTTAAGCAGGGTCCACACCGTAATGCCCAGCCCAAGGATGGAGCTAAGGTTGCCAACCAAGTCCAGTCTATCGGCCATACTCCTCTCCGCCGTTGCCTCAATGTGGGAACCTCACCAAGAAGCTAACCGGGCCTCTCATTATCCCGCCATCTTCTCAATCAGGTCCACGCACCTCACCGAATAAGCCCATTCGTTGTCGTACCAGCCGCAAACCTTCACCAGGTTCTCACCGATAACCATCGTCGAAAGGGCGTCGAAGATGCAGGAGTGGGGATTTCCGACTATGTCCTTCAGCACAATCGGGTCCTCGCAGTACTCCAAAATCCCTTTCATCCTCCCTTCTGCCGCTTCCTTGAAGGCGGCATTGATTTCCTCCTCCGTCGTGTTCTTTTCCAGCACCACCACTAAATCCGTCAGTGACCCGACGGGCGTCGGCACCCTCAGCGCCATGCCGTTCAGCTTCCCATCAAGCGCCGGAATAACCAGCCCTATCGCCTTCGCTGCGCCCGTCGTCGTGGGAATGATGTTCACAGCCGCCGCCCTCGCACGACGCAGGTCCTTGTGTGGAAAATCGAGCAGCCTCTGGTCGTTCGTGTAGGAGTGAACCGTCGTCATCAACCCCTTTACAATCCCAAAACTATCGTTCAACACCTTCGCGAGCGGCGCGAGGCAATTCGTCGTGCACGACGCGTTCGATACAATCTGGTGCTCGTCGCTATACGTCTCGTCATTCACACCCATCACTAACGTCGCGTCAACCTTATCCTTCGCGGGTACACTCAAAAGAACCTTCTTCGCGCCCGCCTCGAGATGTTTCGCTATCTGATCTCTTTTCCGGAATACCCCCGTGGACTCCAGAACGTACTCCACCCCAAGCTCCCTCCACGGCAGCTCCGCGGGGTCCCTCACGCTCAGAACCTTCAAGCTATCCTCGCCCGCGACGATGTTTTCCCCGTCGAGCTTCACCTCGAGGGGATACTTCCCAAACGACGAATCATATTTCAGCAGATGAGCAAGAGTTCCAGCATCCGTCAGATCGTTCACAGCGATGACATCGAAACCGCCCCTCTGCTGCATCTCCCTGAAGACCATCCGACCTATCCTGCCGAAACCGTTTATGCCAACCTTTATTGCCATAGAATCTTCCTCCTTGCCGCCTAATCCTGTGTTCCCAAGCACTTATTGGCCTTTTCGGAGATTCTCCCACACATCCCCCACCCTGTCAAGCCCTTTTGGGTGCGGCTCGTAGTCCCTCAGTCTGAGGGGGAAATGAACTCACCGCAGAGAGCGCGGAGAGCGCAGAGAGCAGGTCCGCGGTTTTCCCATACAATTGTCCGGGGGCCTCGGCTTATCCGTGCCGCCGAGCTTCCGTTTTTGTGGGGCCGCCCCGCCCTGGCGGCGCTGTCGCGCGGGCGTCTCGCCAACGGCTATATCGAGGGGCTCCCTTGCCCTCGACGGGCTCCGGCTGCACCCTTCACGGCAAAAAAAGCCGTGCCCCACGTGGCATCCCGCTGGAGGCGGGACCCGTGGGGACGGTGGGCAAGATACGCATGTCACGGCAGGTGAGGACGGGGTCCCTCTCATTTTTCTCTCTGCGACCCTGCGCCTTTGCGTTGTTCTCGTTTTCCCTTCTTCTCTTCGCCGCCTTCGCGGGGTATCCGCCCAAGACTGAGGCCATACTAAGCTCTCTCTCCTTTCCTTGCTCTCTGCGTTCGGGAGAGTATAATGACCTGCACACTCACGCCAAAATGAGGAGGGTGAAATGAGAACATTTGCCATTTGCTTCCTGTTGCTGAGCCTGATTCTCGGCATCAATTGCGTCGCGGCGGCGAACGATCCGTCGCTCACGTCCGGAGACAAAAGAATGCCCCGCGAGGGAGAATACGTTGACGTGGCGCCGTACGGCTATCCGCTGCCGTCGGAGGACGGCAAAAGCTACGGCGTCATCTGGGAGGACCCGAGAGACATTTTCAAGGTCGTCGTCTCTTATGGAAAGGATATGCCCGAATCCCCAATCAGACAGGCGAAACTCCAATACTGGCAATCGCAGTGGCCACGTCGCCGCATTCCAAGAGACCGAGAATCCGGCGCCGGTAGCTCCGGCTGGCTCGATGTCGGCGACTGGTACAACGGCCAATGGAAAACCGCTGATGTTGACATGAGCGTCGAAGGCGATACCGTCGCCTACACGTTCCACCCCATCAACGCTAAGGAGTTCCCCGGCCTACGCGGTTTCGACGCCAAATATCGCACAACACTCAAGCTCCGGCTCCTTTTCCCCGAAAAGGCCCCAACTATAGAGAGCTTTCAGGTTTTCTCGGACTCCATCTGGCAGCGGGAAGACATCCTCATCGAGCGAGACCCCGAGTCGGCAAAGCACGAAGCCGCCACCCCGAAAATCGAGGCATTCAACGGCCAGACGATGCCGCCGTCTTTCCTGTGCGTTCCCATTGGGGGACCGCGCCAGGTCGCTGCCAAGGAGTCATGGACGAGCGCAGGCTTCCACATCGCGTACACGAGAAGCCCCAACGTCAACTCCTTCGACAAGACCATCGTGACCGTCCGTGCCCCCGCCCGTGCCTTTTCCTTCGCAATGGACGACATCGTTCGTGGTGAAAGGATTTTCATCCCTGACTTCGGCGTTCTTGTCAAAAGAGCGTCCGATCCCGCGACCTACGAATCCGTCAAAGCCGAATGGGAGAAGAAAAAGGGAGCGGACATTTATAGCCGCGTCTTCAAAATGCCGGAGCAAACCCTCCAGCGGGCGTGGAACGCCATGCCGGAAAGGGGCCAGCATTACATCCCGCTGACATGCGAGGGAAGCCGCCAGCATTTCGGCGTGGATGCCAACGGAGACGTCTTCGCGCACGCGGGCTGGGTTCGCCGAATCCACGGCAAAGATAGCGACAGAATTCTCTGGGGCGCAAACGATGTCCGCTACAGCTTCGGCTTCCCGGATAGCAAGCCCGTCAGCCGCCACCTCCTCGACGGTGATCTCCCGATTATCATTACCGAATGGAAAGACGGGGACCTCCTCTATCGCCAGACCTGTTTCACGACGCCGCTCGAAAAAGACATCCTATCCGGCAAGCCGTTGGAAGCCGACGACACCATCGTTTTGATGATGAAGGTGGATTTGCAAAACACCGGAGACACGGAGGCGGTAGCGCCTGTTCGCATCTCCGTCCGGGCCGGCAAACGCCAGCCGCTGCGCCGCCCCTCCGGGAGCGGGTGGATCTCCACTCTGCGCGATGGTCAGCGCATCATCTGGATGGCGGTGGACGTTCCAGTCGGTGATGTCTCCGTCACATCCGTCGGGGATGATGTCCTCTATTCTCTGAAAATCAGGCCTTACCAGAAGCGCTCTTTTTCCATCGAAATCCCCTTCATCAACCTCACAAAGGAAGATGAGATCGAACATCTCTCCGTCAAGCTGGTGAAGATCGAGGAAGAGCTCCGTGGAACTGCTGAGTATTGGCGTCGGCGGGCAGACGCCGGGACGCAAATTCACACGCCGGAGCCGATGCTCAACTCATTCTATCGCGCAGATGCCGGCCACCTCCTCATCAACACCGAAAGAGAGGTCGGCGCCGACCGATACATGGCAAAAGTCGGCACGTTCCATTACGGCGTTTTCAGTAACGAATCCTGCATGATGATCAGCGATCTCGACCGTCGCGGCTACCACGACAAAGCCGAAAAAGCCCTCGAAACCTTCCTCCATTATCAGGGGACCGTCGGTCTCCCCGGCGCATTCTCCAGCAAAGAGGGAGAGTTCTACGGCGCCGGTGGATACGAAATGGGCGGATACAACCAGCATCATGGCTGGGTGCTGTGGTGTATGGGCGAGCATTACTGGTACACCCGCGACAAAGAGTGGCTCCAGCAAGCCGCGCCGAAAATCATCAAGGGATGCGACTGGATCACCCGCGAGCGCCGCCTCCACATGGAAAAATCCGAGCAGCCGCACCGAGCGATTGAGAAGGGGCTGTTGCCTCCCGGCCGCCTCGAGGACATCGGCGACTGGTGGTGCTGGCTCTCCACCAACGTCTATAGCTGGTGGGGACTCGACAACGCCGCCCGCGCCCTCAAGGACATCGCTCATCCCGAAGCCGACTGCGTCCTCGCCGAAGCCGAAAGCTACGGCAAGGACATCCTCGCCGCATTCAACGAAGCGATGATCCGCTCGCCTCTCGTCAAGCTGCGAGACGGCTCCTACATCCCTCACATCCCCTCGCGTGTCCACCGCCGGGGACGCTCCTTCGGCTGGATCACCGAAACCCTCGAGGGCGCCATTCACCTCGTCCGCTGCGGCCTTCTCAAACCCTGGGACGAACGCTCGACATGGATCATGAAAGACTTCGAGGACAACCTCTACCTCTCCACCCAGTTCGGCTACACCGTGCCAGATTTCGATAAGTACTGGTTCGACCGAGGCGGCTTCTCCATGCAGCCCTGCCTCCTCTGTTCCCCCCTCCCCTACCTCTTCCGCGACGAGATAGAACACTACCTCCGCGCCTACTTCAACTCCTTCGCCGTCTGCTTTTTCCCTGACACCGTCATGCTCACCGAACATCCTCTCCCTAAGATGGGCGACTGGCGAGGCGACCATTACAAAGCCTCCGACGAATCCAATTCCACCTTCTGGCTCAGGCTCATGTTCATCGAGGAGGAAGGCGACGAACTGTACCTCGCACGAGCCATCCCCCGCTACTGGCTCGCCGACGGACAAAGAATCGCCATCGAGAACGCCGCCACATACTTCGGCCCCATGAGCTTCGAGATGCGCTCCTTCGTCAAACAGGGCCGAATCCAGCTAACGCTGGACCCACCGACCCGAAACGCCCCGAAAGAAATCCACGTCCGCTTCCGCCACCCCGAGGACAAGCCCATCACCCGCGTCACCCTCAACGGCAAACCGTATCCTCACTTCGACCCCAAAACCGAACTCGTCGAGGTTCCGCCGCAGAAGGAGCAAATGAAGATCGTGGCCCACTACGAGCGTGATGTCAGCCGGAGGGATTGACCATGCCCACAAAACCCGTGCCGGACATACTTCCGGAAAGCATCGACGATGCGGAACTGGCAAATGCTCTTCGAACCTTCTCCGGCGCGATCGGGGAAACCGTCCGCTTCGGGACGCACGTACTGAAGTGGTGCGCGGACAAAGCGACCGCCGGGGTGGAGCAAGCCCCTCTCCTGCTGTCATTCCGCTATGCTATCGAGCTGCTGGACTCGATTTCAATTCTTGTGGAGCAATCCTCGATCGACCCTTGCGGTGTATTGCTGCGCGCACTCGTCGAGATCCTTCTGAATACCCAGTACATGCTCCAAGCCGACACGAAGCGCAGAGCAATGTCCTTTCTGGTCTGCCACCGCCACCAAAAGCTTAGGTGGTACCGGAAGCTTTGTCCAACCGCCCAGGAGGGAAAACAGTTTGAGGCGCAGGTCACGAAAGACCGCGTTGCAGGGAAGATGCGGATCCCTAGGCCGCCAAAGTTGGAGCAACGGATCGCCAACCTTCAGGCGCTGCTCAATAGGCCGGCCTACTTGGCGGCAGAAGCTGAATACCAGCGCCTGCGATCCGCCGGCACTCACAAACCTCGCTGGTATTCTCTTTTCGGAGGGCCCAAGAAATTAGAGCAACTTGCTCACAAGGTCGGCCTCACCGCTGTGTACCAGGTTGTATACCGTATTCTCTCCGGGCTGACACACGGCACCGACATCATACAAGGAAAAATATCTCCGGGTGGCATTCACCAGATCAGGCTGCCCCGGGACGCCCAGACCGTAACTCAGAACGCCATGACATTCGCATTCGAGTTGTACCGGTCCTTCATAAGGTACTATGTGCCGGAGCGCGAACGCGACTTCGACGACTGGTATTTCCGCGAGGTTAGAACCATCTACACCGCGCTTTCCGGCCGGCAGATCATACACGTTGTATAGGTCAACGCCGGCGCGGCCAAGATCCGCGCGAAAGGAGCCCGCCGGGTCCCCGCTGGCACGGCAGAAGGGCGGAACTGGGACAACGCAGGAGAGCTATCGTGAGCGCCGGACACACAAGAAAACCACTTGGCGGAACGCTCTGGCGAACGCTCTTCGTCGTCGGCGCCGGTGCTCTTTTTTCCGTGGCATTGGGGGCTTTCATTCGGCCGGATGCCGTCAGTGCCCTGAAGGCGAAGGTTCGCTATCCGCTGCAAGTGATCTATGCGGAGTTGATCGGTTTCATCTCGCCGGGGCCAAGGTACGTCAGCTACCCAATCCTCGTGAAGCTGAAAGAGCTTGGGGTTGATGCCGGTATCATCATTGCGCTCATTTCGAGCCACGTGCTCATTGAGCCGTCCACTTCCCTGATGGAAGCAGGCTTCTTCGGCTACAGGTTCCCTGTGAAGCGTTTTCTCGTTTCCCTCATACTGGTTTTCCTCGCGGTGATGTTCACCAAACTCCTCGTTGACTGTTTCGGTTGGAGGTTACTTTGAGAAGGCTGCCTTCTGAAGTACGCGTCGGTATTTTCCTGCTCGTGGCGACGGGCGTCTTGGCCATCATCTCGCCTGAGAAAGTTGCCCAGTCCCTGAGCGAGAACTTGGGCATGATCGTCAAGATATTGCTTCTGTCAATCGTCGCCGTTCTCATTTCGGTCGCGATTCATTACTTGGTGCCTCCCGACTTCGCCGAGGCGCATTTGCGCGGGAATAGACTTCGATACCTGGTGTACGCGACGCTTCTTGGGATACTGACGCCTGGCCCGGTCTATGCCGTCTATCCGGTGGTTCTGGCTCTCAAGAACAAAGGCGTTCAGAACCCCATTCTGGTCTCCTACATAACCGGCCAGACGATCATAGGGCCCGCGCGCGTCCCTTTGGAGGTCGGATTGTTCGGAATTGACTTCTTCGCCTATCGTGTTGTTCTTGCGGTCCTGCTCGGGCCTCTCGCGGGTCTGCTCTACATCCTGTTTTCAAAATGGCTTCCAGACAAGGTATGAGCAGGGTGTCAGCCAATGTCCCCAAGACCGGGTGGATTCGGGCCGTGTGGGTTCAGTAAGAAACGTGGAGCGAAGTCGTTTCGCCAGAGGAGCCGCGGGTTTGGAAAGCGCGAAGAGCTGAGACCCGCAGCGAAGAAAAGCCACGACCTGCTCTCCTCGCTCTTTGCGGTGAGCTCATCTCCGCCTAAGACTGAAGAACTACCCGGTCTTACATTTCCGAGACATCTTCTCTGCCGCGTAAGCCCTCAGTCTCGGGCGGGTACGAAGTTGTGAGGGGAAAGAAGGGAAAAGGACGACAACGCAGAGACGCAAAGGCGCAGAGAGGAAGATGTGAAGAACCCCGTCCTGGTCTGCTGTGGCATGGGCATCTTGCCCATGATTCCCACGGGAGTTCAGTGTCGTCATCTATGTAACGCCGCCGTCTCGGCGGCAGTCCTGAGGGCGTCTCGCCCTCGGCGGGGGCAGGATGCCCCCGAGACAGCCGGCAAGATGCCGGCGGTACAATGGCGCCTCGGCGTGGTCTGCGGACTGTGAGGTTCCAACCTCAGCCGCCGGTAGGTGAGGCATTACCATGCCGCCGGAAATCCACTTGACTCGGCGGGGCCTATTTGTTATCGGTTCCGCGAGCGTAACGGCAGTGCGTCAGAAGGGCCGCTGCCAGGCAAAGAACGCTTTTGGCGAGGTCGCCCGGACGGACGGCCTTGCACCACCCCACGCGAGAAAGACGGAGGTCGAGTATGAATAAGAATGTCATTCCCATAGTCATCGTCCTAATAGCTGTCATTGCGTTGGTCCTCATAGTGGTTCTGAAACCGAAATCGGAGCCCCAAATCGGCTTGGTCCTGAAAACCTTGACCAACGAGTTCTTTCAGACAATGGCGAAAGGGGGGAGAGAGGAAGCAGAAAAGCTCGGCGTCAAACTCGATGTCAAGTCAGCCTCGAGGGAGACAGCTTTTGACGAGCAAGCCCAGATCGTTGAAGCCATGGTGGCCAGCAAGGTGACAGCTATCCTCATCGCGCCATCGGACTCGAAAGCCCTTGTCAAACCGCTGCTTGCCGCAAACAAAGCGGGGATTCCGGTCATCAACCTCGACAACCCTCTCGACGCGGATGAGGTTAAGGCGCGAGGCCTGAAACTGGTCGCGTACATCGGCACGGACAATGTCAAGGGAGCCGAGATGTCCACTCGCGAGCTGATAAGAGCAATGGGCGGCAAGGGGAATATTGCCATGCTGGAGGGCATCAGAGCCGCTGACAATGCCCAAAAACGCAGAACGGGTTACCAGAATGCAATTAGTGAGACGAGCGGTAAGGTGAAGGAGGTCGCGCACGACACCGCAAGCTGGGAAACGGAACCGGCCTCCAATGTGTTCGCGGCGATGCTTCAGACCCACCCCGAAATAGAGGGCCTTTTCTGCGCGAATGACAATATGGCGCTCGGAGCTATCAAGGCAATCGAAGCCGCCGGTAAGACCGGCAAGATACTCGTCGCGGGATTCGACAATCTCAAAGCCGTACAGAAAGAGGTTCTTAAAGGGACGATCCATTGCACCATTGACCAGCATGCCGATTGGATGGCTGCGGAGGGTGTTAAAATGGCCTATAAGCTCATGCAGGGCGAGGAAATCCCCGAAAGCGACCGAGTGATGCGCGTCGAGCTGGAGCTGATAAGTAAAGAGGTTCTTCTCAAAAAGCAGCAGGAGAAGAAATAGGAAGCCCGCGGCTCGCCTCGAGCTCCGCGATGAACCTCGGGTCATTCCCGTGCGTCGGCGGTTAGGTTCCGGTGCGGCTCATCTTGTTGCCGGAACGACGACGAGCGTCTGGTTGATGTCCGGCGCCGTAGCGGGGAAACGAAGAATGTCGCCATCGCCGGTGACGACTTCGACGTAATATTCCATACCTACTGCCTTCACTCCCTCCGGCGGAAACTCGACCGAGTAAACTCCTCGTGCCAGATGAATGAGCGGCGCCTTTGTGTACTTGCCCGATGCCATCGCCCGCGAATAGACAGCGGCATCTCTCGGGGCGTCACTGGCAAGGAGAATGACTTTGAGTTTCAGCGTCTCGCCGGCGATGAGACTGGTGCGCACGGTCGGGACGATAATGCGCGGGGGGCCCGCGTAATCGCTCGAAGGGAGCGAGTCGGCAGGCAAATCCTCGCCGAGAATCCGCGACAGCTCCTGACCGGGCCCTGTCAAAAGGGAGGGGAGTATGTGCTGGTCCCAGTTTGCGACCGTTCCCATTTCACCCGTATTGCTGACAGTTTGCAGGAGATGCGAGTAAACCTGTCGCACCAATTTCACCAACTGCTTCCTGAGAGGGAGCGCGGTTCGCCTTGCGAGCTCCGCTCTGCGCTTCGGATTTTTCTCAGCTTTCACTTTCTGCATGGCGGCATTATACGCGGCCCAAGCGCACTTAACGTGAGACGTCGCCCGCATGTAGCGGAAGTTGTTCAGCCAGTAGTCGAACCTCTCCAGGTTGCCCGCGCCTTTGACGCTGGCGCGCAGCGCAGCCAGCTCGTCCACGAAAGTGTATTCCTTCCTGACCTCCTTCCACGGGCGGGTGTCCGGCCTGAGACCGCCGGGACCCCCTACCCAATCGGAGGATCGAGGCAGCACGCCATCAAGCCTGTCAAAGAGTTCTGCGGTCTCTCCTGCAACTTCGCGACCAAACTGGTGGAGCGCCCAATCGCGATAGAAATCCGTCGTCGGAAGGTCTCTGGGCGGAGATGGTGGATCGGCGGCATAATCTCTGTACGCCGGACCGCCGCAGTTGACCTTTTTGGTGAAGCCCGCGCCCCTTATCGAAATCGCCGCGATGCTCGGGTATTCCACCCGATGGACGAAATCAATGTCGAGCCGCCCGTCGCCGACCTCAACGTTTTGGAAGGTGTAATCGAGCGCCTTGTTTTGCCCTACCTCGGCGAAGATGTCCAAATTCTCGATGACTTTCTCGCCTTCGAGCTTCACGTCGAAAACACGCTTGCCTTTCGCCTTGTAGTGCGGCTCGCAAAATTGCAGCGTGACGGCGTACTTGCCGTTCGGCACGGCAAACCGATATGCGGACATATTGTAGCGCACCGTCTGATATAGCGGGTCATTGGCGGTGCCTGAAATGGGATTGTTGGGGAAGGCGGAGACCTGCCCGCCGACGGGGCCCGAAAGGTCGGGTTGCGTCTTGCTCCATTCGCTCTGGTCCCACGCTGCCCGTGCGAGCGCGAGGACGTTCGGTCCCAGGATGCGGGTTCGCCAGTGGATGCCCATCAGACCGGTGCAGCCGTAGCGCAGGGCGTCGGCGGCATCTCGCCGCATGCGGCCCGCCCACAACTGCGGCGAGGTCAGACCGGGGTCGTCTTCCATCCAGGGGATTGCCCACTTGGGTCGCCCTTTGACCTCTGCGAAGCCGGCGTCCACCGGCTCCTTGCCGACCTGACGATTGATGCAACTGAGCGAAATGTCTTTGGGCAAGACCCTGTCAAACATCGCCCGGTCGCCCTGTGGGCCAAGAACCCATCCGCATGTGGCGAGCTGGAATGGGGCTTTGACTTTCTTCGCGGCGGCGATTGCCAGCCGCAGGTCGGCAATTGTTTTCTGCACTTGCGGGTTCGAGGCGCCTTGCCAGGTCCATCCTTCGGGCGTCCAAAACCAGTAGTAGTCGAGCGGATATGTCCTCGTCGCCCTGCTAAAGATTCCTTCGTAGAGCTCCCGGATTACTCCAGGGTCGGAAGCGTCCTTCCCCCTCGCTTTGAGGTGCTCCCGCACTCGCTTCGGAACGGTCAGCGGCGCTTCGGCGCCCACGCAGGTCTTGATGCCAAAGGTATGGGCATAGCGAAACGCCTCTCGCAGCATGGCGCCAGTCCGCTGGAACACCTCATTGCACTCCTCGGGCTTCTCGGGCCGCGGGCACATATCAAGCATAACGTCCGCCCCGTAAGCGTCGCGTTCAAAGAGCTGCGAAGCCCCGAAAATGAAGTCGCCCGTTTTCTTCGCCGAGTAGCCCCAGTTTCCGCGAAGCGTGTTCTGGTAGCTCGCCGGGTAGCTGAACTTGACCCGGCCATGGGAACCGACATCGGCGGGCAACCCTATCCACACGGTTGGCTCAGCGTTGGGATGCCCTTCTGGGTAGGTATGCAGAGCGATAAAATTCATGCGCAGCTTGGACAACTGCGAGATGATTGCCTTATAGTCGTCGAGGTTCCACCAATCCGGGCCCTCGGGGAAATCGTGGAAAGGCTGAATGCCGCGAAGTCGGAACAGCGGCTTTGCTTGCTCGTCCAATTCGGGTAGCTTCAGGGCGATGCGCCCATCGGGAATCGCCTCGCCGTGCAGGTAGAAGCGAACTCCGAGGTGTTCGGCGAAGCGGTAGGCAGCGTAAAGCGTGCCCACGTCGTCGTCGCCGACGATCAGTGCAAGCTTATGTCCGTTCTGCGCGACCGTCTTCAGCAAATAGCCTTGCGCGCCAAGCTCCGCCAGCGAGGGTCCGAGACGAGCAGACTTCGCCAACCGTCTTACAACGGCGCGCTCTTTTTGCGCCACCACAAGCGCGACGGCGCTTTCCGGCAAGGTTTCCGCGGCTCGGACAATCGGCAGCAGTTTTCCCGTCCGAAGATACACATACCGCCGGACTTCCCTCGCGGCCAACGTCTCCAACACCGACGCATCCCTCGGAGAAACTATGCACACAGGTTCGCTTTCCGCCGCATCAATTCCCGAAGAAAGCCGTGTCGCACACGCCGAAACCATTGCGGCAGCAAAAAGTAACATGCACTCTCGCTTCATCGTTTACCCCCATCTTTTTGAAGGTTCTTTAGCGCGGACAGGCGACGGAGCACAGCGCACCGCCACGACTATCTATCTTCGCCGCACATCTTCGCCGGTCATTTCTGAAACTCGCAAAAAGCTGACCATAGTCTATCTCGAACTTCCTTTGCCCGGAGACCGCGAAAATTTGCCTCGGTCCCCGTGCTACTTTTCCACCGCCACCGGCGTCTTGACGTTGGGAAACTGGTTAGCTTCGGCTGTCAGCCCCTTGACGTGCCTCCCCGAGAAGATGCCCGTGCTCACCGCCGGCGCGGGTTTCGAGTTTCCGATGGTGTTTTTGCGGAAAACAAGGTCGTGATGGTGGCCGCGGATCATGACGCACGCTTTTGCGGGGCGCCCCTCTCCGGACAGACCATTGTCCAAGATGAGGTTATTTTCAAAGACGTTGCGGTGGGCGCCCATTGCCTCGGACTCGGGGCGAAACTCCACACCGCATGTGCCGTTGGCGACGATGGTGTTCTTGCGGAACAGGTTATCTGTATCCTTGTGTCCGATGGAGATGCCGACGCCTTTGTTGCCGCGAGCCTCATTGCCCTCGAACAAGCCGTGCTTCACTCGCCAGCAGACGAAGACCCCGTCGCGGCCGTTCCCAATGGAGCGGTTTCTCCGCAGCACCGGATGCTGAGAGCCGCTGCCCGGGTGGAGGCCGTGTCCTGCGTTGTTCTCGCACAGGCAGTCCTCTACTGTCACATCCGGCGAAACTTGAAAACTGATGCCGTCGCCGTTGTAATCGCGGACAACGCAGTTGCGAATCGTGACCGCGTCGCACTTGAAGAGGTAAATGCCGCCTCCGCGGCAGCCGCCCAGCGGCCCGGTCCGGGCGCGGTTACCGTTGACTGTCATGCCTTCAATCGCGGCATTCTTGACTCTCCAACCGCCCACGACAGGGAAAGCGAGTGACGCCGAGGCCTCTCGCGAGACCATGTAGTCAAGATATAGCGGCGCCGAGATGCGAAAAGTTCTGGCATTCACCTGTGCGGTCAGAGTAGCCGTGGTGACCGTGAAGCCTCCGGAAAAGCGGCTGTCCCTGACCACGATGCCGTCACCCACGCGAAAAGCCGAGGGGTCCACAAGCGTGACCTGGCGCTGGTTGCAATCTCCGTCGCACCCCAGGCTGCTGGTGGCGCCGTCGCAAGCCGCAAGCACGGTCCTGCCCGCCACCCCACAGATGCGCACATTGTCGCGCAGCATCAGGGCATTGCGCATCAGGTAGCGCCCGGGGCCGATGTGCACAACCCCGCCGCCGAGACCCGCGACATAATCCACAGCCGACTGGAGCGCCCGGTTGTCGGCGCCTCGGATGTCACCCTCTTCGACAGCCACGCGGATTTCCGCGCGATGCCCCTCGCCTGTCGGCTTGTTCGTATCCGCTTGAGCGATGCCAAGTATCACAGCAGCAGCCAGGAAGGACGCCGCAGCCCGCCTCACGCATCCGCCTTCTCGCACGGTGTGCATAATTCTCCCTCCGTTTTCTTCGCCGATTGTTTCTCTCCTCTGGAGGAGAACATAGCTTATATTGGACGACCACGCTCAGGGACTGATTTTACCATACATTTGTGCCATGGGGGAACCTTGTCCAAAGGTGGCTGCGGCTGTATTTCGGCGGCAACGAAAGCAGGAGAGAGACCTTAACGCAAAGACGCAAAGGAAAGGTATGTATCGAGGGTATAGCTTCAGTCTCGGGCGGATACGCCAACCAAGCCGGGGGAGGGAAAAAGGGAAGAGAAGGGTACCCCCGCGAGACGCGGGGCAGAGTCGCAGAGAGGAGAATGAGAAGGACTCCGTCGTCGCCTGCCGTGGCATGGGCATCTTGCCCATGATTCCCAGACGGACGGGACGCCCTCGGGACAGCCCCGCCCTGGCGGGGCGGCGTTACACTGGTCAAATCCACCCACTCATACGTAGCCGCACCCGGGCTGCACGCTCCTTTACCCACTCCGTAACTAAGTACATGGATTCGCAAATGCGGTGACGTATAATGGTGCCGTGAAAAGAGCCATTTTGACGGGATAATCACGCCATCGGCGTGAACGGGATTGTTCCAGAGACGTGAACCATCCAGTAAATCACAAGCCCCCGGGCGCCTGGGTCGAACGCCTTGGCGCCCTTGGCGTCTTGGCGAGAGAAAATGGAAAAACGGGAGGCCTCTCGCAAAGACGCAAAGTCGCAAGGAAGGAATTGGCGCAGAGGTTGTTCGAGACCTTCCAGCTCGGTCATGGCGGGGTCGAAAGAGATACCGTCATCGTCGAGCGCCACGTGCCGCGGCGTCGAGCGGGTTGTTGTGGCGGCTCAGGAGATACAACTCGTTACCAAGCTCGTCGCGACCAGTAAGCCAGCACGTGAGAAGTTGAGGTAAAGCGAAAGGTCAAGAACCCTTCGCAAGGATAAACAGGATTCCAATAATCATGTCCATCCTGTTATCCTGTCAGAGGAGGAATACGTCGCCGAATTTATGAATCGGAGCACTAAGGCATTGCCTTTGAACTGGGGCGCCGTCCGCCCAACGTCGGACGTTGGTCCCTCACTTCACAGGAGGGGCGACTGGAACAATATTTCCTCGGCTACGGTTGTCTGCGGCCCATGGCCGGGGTAAATCACAGTTTCCGGCGGGAGAGAGAATATGCGGTTGGTGATGGATGCTTTCAGTTGGGAAGCGGACCCTCCGGGCAGGTCTGTCCTTCCGACGGCGCCGCCCTCAAACAGAACATCCCCGCAAAAAAGGACATTGTCAATGAGGAAAGAGACACTGCCGGGGCTATGGCCGGGCGTATGGAGGACGGTAACCCGGAGGCCCGCGACCTCGATGGTCTCATTATCGGCCAGAAAGCAGTCCACGGGAGGCGGAGGCTGCCTCTCCATCCCCACGAAGGCCAGTTGCTCCCCGAGAGCGTTGTAGAGAGGAAGATCGTCCTTGTGACAGCAGATTTCGGCGGAGGTCCTCTCCTTTACTTTGCGGACCGCGAGGATGTGGTCCCAGTGGGCGTGGGTGATGAGTATCTTCCGAATAGATAGGTTGAGAAGAGACGATCGCTCAAGAATAACTTCCGGCTCATCGCCCGGGTCAACGATTACTCCTTGACAACCCTTCCTCTCGGCGACCAAGTAGCAGTTGGTTTCATTAACGCCTACGGAAACCCTTTGGACGATCATTCCTCCGGTCATCCTTCCTCCTGTCGGAATGCGATTCGCGGCGGTTGCGCCCGGAGTCCGGATGTTGGCTTTCCTTACCTCCGGAATCGGATTCGCGGCGGTCGCGCCCGGAGTCCGGATGTTGGCTTCTCTCTTTCTCTCTCTCGGAATCGGAAAGGGCATCGCGGCGGCTGAGGTTTATCCTGCCACGGTCGTCAATATCTGTGACCTTGACCATGACCTCGTCACCGATGTTGAGAACGTCCTGGACGCGGCCGACGCGGTAGTCGGCGAGCTTGGAGATGTGGACGAGTCCCTCCTTGCCAGGAAGAATCTCGACAAAGGCGCCAAATTCAAGGATGTTCTTGACGGTGCCGTGATAGATCTTGCCGATTTCCGCCTCGGCGGTAAGGTCCCGGACGGCCTTGAGGGCCTTTGCGGCTGATTCCTCACTGGTGGTGGCTATGGTGACCTTTCCGGAATCCTCGATGTCAATCACTGCGCCGCTTTCGCTGGTAATCTTTCGTATGACGCTGCCGCCGGGGCCGATGACGGCTCCTATCTTCTCGGGGTCTATTTGGATGATGGTTATCCTGGGAGCGTAGGCCGAAATGGACGGCCTCGGCTTGTCAATGGCGGCATCCATGCGGTCGAGGACGTGGAAGCGGGCGTTTCTGGCCTCGCGGAGGGCATTGGCCATGATCTCACTGGTTATGCCCGCTGTTTTGATGTCCATCTGGAAAGCGGTGAGTCCCTCGCGCGTCCCTGCGACTTTGAAGTCCATGTCGCCGAGGGCATCCTCGATTCCGAGGATGTCCGCGATGATCACATGGCGGTCTCCCTCCTTGACCAACCCCATTGCAATTCCCGCGACAGCGGAAGACACGGGCACCCCTGCGTCCATGAGAGCGAGGGAGCCGGCGCAGACACTTGCCATTGACGACGACCCGTTCGATTCAAGAATGTCGGAGGTGATTCGGACGGTGTAAGGGAATTCAACGTCATTCGGGAGGACAGAAAGGAGCGCTCTCTCCGCGAGGACGCCATGGCCAATATCCCTGCGCCGGGGGCCCCTTATGGGCCTGACCTCGCCGACGCAATAGGGGGGGAAATTGTAATGAAGCATGAATCGCTTCGAGCGCTCGCCGGTGAGAGTATCGGCGCGCTGTTGGTCGGAAACGGTGCCGAGAGTGAGCGTGGTCAGGGCCTGCGTCTCGCCGCGAGTAAAGAGGGCTGAGCCGTGAGTTCGGGGAAGAAGTCCGACCTCGGAGGTTATCGGTCTGATGTCAAGGAGGCCCCGCCCATCGGCTCTTCTTCCCTCGTCGAGAACAAGCGCTCGCAGGCGTTTCTGTTGTAACTGCTTAAAGGCCATCTTGATTTGCGCCTCGTTGTACGCAGCGTTCTCCTCTTCGCCGACCAGCTCCGTCATGAGCCGCTCCTTGAGGGCGGCGGTCGCCTCGTTTCTCTCTGCCTTTTCCAGAGTTGTGACGGCGGCGAGGATCTCCGCACCGACCAGCTCTTCGACTTTTGTCGTCAGCTCTTCGGGGACCGAGCACAACTGGTGCACCGCCTTCGGCTTGCCGCACTCTTCCCGAAACTCTTTGATACCCCGGGCTATTTTCTTTACCTCCCCCTGACCGAGCTCTACTGCTTCGAGGAACGTCTCTTCGGAGACGAACTTCGCCCAGCCTTCGACCATGGTGACGGCATCTTCGGTGCCGGCTACGACCATGTCTAAAATGGAACTCTCCATCTGCTGGTGGGTGGGGTTGATGACGAGATTTCCGTCAACCAGACCGACTTTGACCATGCCGATGGGACCGTCGAAAGGAATATTGGAGATGGTCAGAGCCGCGGAAGCGGCAATGCCCGCCAGGATGTCCGGGTCATTCTCATCGTCCGCCGAAAGAACCTCCAAGACGATTTGCACTTCTTCAAGCATCCCCGTGGGAAACAGAGGTCGAAGGGGGCGGTCAGTGAGACGGCACGTGAGAATTTCCTTCTCGGTGGGCCTTCCTTCCCTTTTGATGTAACCACCGGGGAACCGTCCTGCGGCGGAAGTTTTCTCCCTATAGTCAACGGTCAGCGGGAAGAAGTCTATTCCTTCCCTCGGTTTGCCGGCGACGACGACCGCACACAGAACAATCGTATCGCCATAGCGCACGGTAACGGCGCCGCTTGCCTGCTTGGCCACCTTACCGGCTTCAATGATGAGGTCTCTTTCCCCAAGGGGAATTGACGTTGAATGAATCATCGCTCCTCCATAATGGTTCTGACAACCCTCTCTTCCTCCTTGGTCATCAGAGACGATCCCGCGAGGCGGCCGCGCCCGTTGCGGGTGGCGGTTGTGCTTAAGCCCCGAAAAATAGTCGTGGGATGGTCTCTAATGATCAATGGAAAAAGATCAACGGCGGGTTGTACGGGTTTAGTTTTGCGCTCCCGCCCCAAAGCTGTTCTCTTTGAGCAAAGCGGCGGGCTCATCGTCTAAGATTCAACTTCTTCAAAATTGCCTGGTATCTCTTCGGGTCCTTTTCGTTAAGGTAATCGAGAAGTTTTCTCCTCCTTCCCACCAATCTCAACAGGCCGCGTCGAGAGTGATGGTCCTTCTTATGTTTTTTCAGATGCCCGGTTATCTCGTTGATCCGCTCGGTCAGGATAGCGATTTGCACATCCGAAGAGCCGGTGTCCTGCTCGTGAATCTGGAATTCTTTCGTTATCTCTTGTTTCCGCTCTTTTGCGAGTACCATTCTTGCTCTCCTGCCTCCTCGGGAAAAACGTTGAGAATAATCTTCAGCCCTGATCTACGATTTCTTGCAGCATAGTCTAATGTTACGAGTGCCGTCAATCAACAAATTACATTGCCGGGGCGACCGCTGCTTTTTCCAGCGGGTGCACGCCGGAAAGAATCCCCGGCCATCCTCCCAAGAAAATACCTTTTGACTTCCTCGATGTCCAGCGCGATTTGCCGGGCTAAGTCCTCCGAGGCGGCGAACCGGCGCTCATCCCTGATGCGGCGGTGAAAAACTATTTCAACCTGTTTCCGATAGATGTCTCTGTCGAAATCGAGTATGTGAACCTCAAGCGCCGGTGGCGAAACGCTTCCGGCGGGAAAAGTTGGTCTCCAGCCGAGGTTCAGCGCCCCCGCATGTGTTTCGCCGTTGACGATGACCTCCACGGCATATACTCCTGCCGACGGAATAACCTGCTCGAAGAGCTCGACGTTGGCGGTGCGGTATCCCAGTTTTCTCCCGATAGTTTTCCCGCGGACCACGCGGCCGAGGAGGGAAAACGGCCTTCCGAGGAGTGCCTGTGCCGTGGCGAGGTCACCTCCGAGAACACTTCGCCGCACCATTGTGCTGCTGACGGGCACACCATCAACGACGACCTCATTCACGACCTCAACCCAAAAACCGAGCTTTTCGCCGAGCCTTTTCAGGAGGCTGAGCGTTCCTTTTTGCCCTTTGCCGAACCTCAGACGGGGCCCGGCGACGACTCCCGCGACGCCGAGTTTCCGGCAGAGTATCTCCGCAACGAAATCGCTCGGCGACATGCCCGCGAGGTTACCGTCAAGCTCGGCCAGGAGGCACACATTGACGCCGAGCTCCTGGAGGAGGGAAAGCTTTTGCTCTGTGCATGTGAGAAGGGGAGGAGTGGCGCCCTTTCCAAGCGAGATACGGGGATGAGGGTCGAAGGTCATCACCACGCTCGTAAGCCCGTAGCGGAAAGCCTTGTCAACGAGTGTTGTGATGACCGCCCGATGGCCGAGGTGGACGCCGTCAAAGGTGCCGAGGGTAAGGCACGAAGGGCGACGAAGCCCAGCCACTTTTTTAATGCCTTTTATTGTTCTCATATTCATTTTCTGCGACTCAACGAAGAACGTCCCGTCGGCGCGGCCCCCGGGGCAACCGCTGGCATCTCGGTTCGCTCATCTTCTCTGGTGACGCATTTTCTTATCCATCGCCACCCCTAACCGCATCAGAAGGGAGACTATTTGCTCCGGCGGCATCGCTTCGAGAAACTTGAGACTTCGGGCATCTCGCAGGCAGAAAAAGCCGGACCGGAGACGACAAAGCCGCAACATGCACCCGCTGGTTCCCAACTTCTCTCCTATATCGGCACAGAGGGTGCGGATGTAGGTTCCCTTGGAGCATTCCACGAGAAAAGTCACCTCCGGCAAATTCACGTTGAGCAACTCGATCCTCCTGATGAAAACGGTCTTGGGTTCCCTGGGGATTTCGATGCCTTCGCGATGGAGTTTATACAATCTCTTTCCATTGACCTTTTTCGCGGAAACCATGGGGGGAATTTGTTGAGTCTCGCCCTCGAACTCTCGGAAGCACTTCTGAACGTCCTCCGGGGAAAGAACGGGGCACGGGGCTCGGGAGAGGATTTTTCCTTCTATATCCTGGGTGTCCGTCGTCACACCGAGTAAAAGTGTTGTGAGATAAACCTTGTCATCGGTGATGAAATGTTTGACGGCTTTGGTTGCTTTTCCTATTGCAAGCACAAGAACGCCGGTGCCTATGGGGTCGAGCGTGCCGAGGTGCCCTATCTTGCGGAATCGCAAGGCGCGCCTCATCCTCTGCACGACGCCGTGAGAGGTGATACCCGGGGGCTTATCCACGATGAGAAACCCGCTTGGGGGAAGAGGTGATGTTTCTCGAGGTGCTGTCATTTCATTCCTTAGCGCTCCGATTCATAAATTCGGGGACGTATTGCTCCTCTGACAGGATAACAGGATGGACATGATTCTTAGAGTCCTGTTTATCCTTGCGAAGGGTTCTTGAGCTTTCGCTTTACCTGAACTTCCCGCTGACATGCTGGCTTGCCGGTCGCGACGATGTTGTTAACGAGTTGTATCTCCTGAGCCGCCACAACAACCCGCTCGAGCCCGCGGCACGCGGGGCTGGACGATGACCGTACCTCTTTCCAGCCCGCCATGACCGGGCTGCAAGGTCTCCAACAACTTCTACGTCAATTGCTTGCGCTTCGTGACCTTTCACCCAACTGCCCTGGGCTTGTGATTTACTGGATTGCTCACGTGCCTGGAACTATCCCGTTCACGCCGTCGGCGTGATTATCCCGTCAAAATAGACCGTTTCGCAGCGCCATTATACGTCACCGTATTTGCGAATCCATGTACTTAGCGGTGGTCTTTGGGGCGGCGGAGCTCCCGGCGGCGGCAGCCGCTCTGGCCAACTCTTCGGCAACTGCTCTCATTACTTGTTGTTGAACGGACTCCGGGGAACCGGTGATGATACAACCCGCCGCCGTGCGGTGTCCACCGCCTTTGAAGCGGGCGGCCACTCGCGAGACATCAACAGCGGGTCTTTTTGACCGCAGACTTACCTTGACCGTGTCAGCATCATCCTGCTGCTTGAACAGGATTGCGACCTCAGCACGTTCAACCTTCCTCGGGAAATTCTCGAAGCCATCGGTGTCGAGGAGGGACCCGCCGACTTTACGCAGCATCATGTTGGTGACCCACATGAGCGCGGCCTTGCCGGAACAGCCTGTCTGAAGTGTGGCAAGGGCCTCCGCGAGAAGTTTGTATTTCCGCAGGGAGTGGGAGCCGTAAACGCGATCCGCGACATCCGCGGGGTCGGCCCCTCGCTCCACGAGTTTGCCCGCCGCCATCAGGGTGGACGGCGTCGTGTTGGGGAACTGAAAGGAGCCGGTGTCGGTCAGTATAGCAGTGTAGAGAGGCGTGGCGACATCCGGGGAAATAACGTATCCCGCCCCATCGAAAAGGCGATAGAGCATTTCCCCCACGGAGGAAGCCCGAGCATCAACCCAGTTCAGGCTGCCGTCAATGGCGTTGCCGGGGTGATGGTCAATGTTAATCAGTTTCCCGCAAGGCGGAATTTTTTCCGAAAGCGACAGAGGAAGGCGAGACGCACAGGGAGTGTCCAGAAGGAAAACAACCTGCCATCTGTCTCTTGCGGGGAGGGAATCGCTGATTTCGTTGGCGAGAGTCAGAAAAGAGTACTCCGGCGGTATCGCGCCGGGTGAGAGCAGATGTCGCGACTTTCCGAGGGAGGAAAGCACTCGCCCCAGAGCAACCACGCTGCCGAGGGCATCGCCGTCGGGGTTGACGTGCGTCAGGAGAAGAAACTCCTTGCTCCCACGGATAGCCTCGATTATCTCATTTATTATCGGTTCAAGACGCTGATTGTTCATTCAAACTTGAGGTCGTCTCGGACCTCCTCCGACACATCTTGGCTTTGCGGACGATGCTGCTGTGCTTCACTTTCTGCTATCTCAGCGAGAATTTCGGAGATGTGCATGAAATGGTCAATGGAGGTATCCAGCCGGAACTGAAGCTTTGGCATGTACCTCAGCCTTACCCGTGCGGAAAGCTCCTTCTGGATGAAGCCAGCGGCGGAATTGAGAGTGCGCACTGCCTCCCGCCGATGTTCATCCTCTCCCATGACGCTAACCCTTACAAAAGCTATTCTGAGGTCTTTGGTGAGGTCCACGCTGTTGACTGTAACAAAACCGACCTTCGGGTTTTTGATTTCCCTGCAAACAATATCAGCGATTTCTCTCTTGATTAGTTCGCCCACTCTCAAGGTTCGCCTGGTGGCCATTGCATTCCCCTCTCTGCTTTGGAGTTGAGGACACGCGGCAACCGACCCGATGGAATCCCTCAGCCGCGACGGCTGGCTCAAAACAGGGTCATCCGAACATCAATCAGCTCAACCTGCCGGCAGGACTGAATGAAATTCAGCACGCCGGACAAAACATGGTTTGTGAAGGACCTGGCGGTGCTAAGGTGTGCGATCCCCAACAAGCAATTCTGCCTGCTGGAAAGGTGGGAGATTTCCGATACGGAAACGTTGAACTTGTTTCTTATTCTGTCCTTAATGCTTTTGACTACCATCCTCTTTGCTTTCAAGGAGGTGGCGTCGGGGATTCGCATTTCCACTTCTAAAACGCCGATCGTCATTCCAATGACCGGGAAACTGTCACGTTTCTCAGCCCTGCTGTCTCGAAGGTGAAGGCCGGGGGCTCAGATTTCGATTCAAAGAGTTTGGGGAACTTTCTCGATCACAAAGAACTCCAAAGTATCTCCCTCCTGGATGTCCTCCTGGCCCTTCAGCTTGATGCCGCACTCCATACCGCTCTTGATTTCTTTGACGGTGTCTTTGAATCTTTGCAGGCTGCCGATCTCGCCTTTCCAGGTTTGCTCGCCGTCCCGAGTCTGGACTGCGATTGCGCCGCTCTGAACTTTTCCATCCTTGATATAGCACCCTGCCAGGCGTCCCGCAGCCGAGGAGACGAAGACCTGGCGGATTTCGGCGCGCCCTATCGGAACCTCTCTCTCTTCCGGAGGAAGAAGCCCCTCCATCGCACGCCTTATTTTATCAATAGCCTCATAGATAACATCGAAACTCTCCACGACGACATTTTCGCGGCGAGCCATGTCGGCGGCGGACGCACTGACCTTGCTGTGGAATGCCACGATAATTGCCCCTGAAGCTGCGGCCAGCATTACATCTGAGTCGTTTACGTCACCGACATTACTGTGAATGATTTTTGGGGAAACTTTTTCGGTGTCCAGCTTCTCCAGGGATTGCGAGAGGGCCTCAACGGAGCCCTGGACATCACCCTTGATAATGGTTTTAAGCTCTATTTTCTCCTGCCCAAGCTCCGTCTTGAAAAACTCCTCGAGGGTCATTCTTCTAAGCTCGGCGATGTCCGCCCTGGCGGCGGGCTTTTTCGCTTGCCTGGCAGCTTCCTTGACCTGTCGTTCCGATTCGGGAGAAGACACTTCGGCGCCCACATCTGGAACGCCATTCAGGCCGAGGACTTCAACGGGGGTAGAAGGCCCCGCCTCCTTCAGCCTGTTTCCCCGTTCGTCCAGAAGGGCCCGAACCTTCCCGTGGTATTCTCCAACCACAATGTAGTCCCCGAGATGGAGCGTGCCATCTTTGACGATAATCGCGGCCACGGGGCCCCTCTCAGCCGAAAGGCTCGATTCGATGACCACGCCTTTCGCTCTATCGTCGGGGTTGGCCTTGAGCTCGAGCATTTCGGACTGGATAAGGATCATCTCGAGGAGACGATCAATCCCTTGCCCGGTCAACGCCGAAACCTCCACGCATATCGTTTCGCCACCCCATTCCTCGGGGGCGAGGTCTCTCTCGGTCAATTGCTGGCGGACTCTGTCCGGAGAAGCGTTGACCTTGTCAATCTTGTTGATGGCCACGACCACCGGCACGCCTGCTTCTTTAGCGTGATTGATGGCCTCGATGGTCTGAGGCATAACTCCGTCGTCGGCAGCGATAACTAAGACGCACGTATCTGTTACGTTTACCCCCCGCCGCCTCATTTCGGTGAAGGCCTCGTGGCCGGGCGTATCCAAGAAGACAATGGAATGGTCGTCCACCGAGACTTTGTAGGCGCCGATGTGCTGGGTAATCCCGCCGACCTCTCCGGCAACGACATTTGTCTTGCGAATAACGTCCAGGAGGGAGGTCTTGCCGTGATCAACGTGCCCGACGAAAGTCACCACCGGCGCCCGAGGAACAAGGACCTCTTCCTTCTTGATTTCCTTGAGCTTCTCCGCTTCCTCGACTTCTTTCAGTTCCGGGGCCTCGACCGCCGCAGCCTCGGGGGCCTCCACGGCCTTTTTCTCCACTTCCTCCACCGTAACGGGGAAAGCGAACTCTATTTCATGCCCCAGTTCGTGGGCGATGATCTCGACCGTATCGCGGCCGAGGACGTCGGTCTGGATGACTTTCAATCCGAGCTTCTTGCAAAGCCCTGTCAACTCGGCAGGCTTGATGCCTAACTTGGTCGCCAGGCTGCGAACTCTCAGCAGCCGAGTCAACCGGAGGACTTTCGGTTCGGGAGGCTTCTCGGCCTTTTTGGGCTTGGGCGGTTTCTTAGCCTTCTTCGGTGCTTTTTTGGCGAGCGGCTTGGCGACGCGCTTGGGGGGAGCCGCAGCCTTTTTGGCTATCGGTTTTCGCTTTTTTCGAGGGGGCCTCGGAAGACGAACCGGCCTTGTGAACTCAATACGAAGCCGTTCCGCAATGTCGTCAGGGACAGTGGAGTTCGACGACCTGAGAATGAGCCCCATGATCTCGCACTTCCGCGCCAGCTCGTCCCCGGAGACACCCAGTTCCTTCGCGAGTGAGCTTGCTCTTCGGCCCAATCTATTCTCCTTCCACCGATTCCCTTGCGGCTCTCAAGAGCTTTTGGGCGGTTGCCTTGCCAAAACCGGGCAGCTTTTCCAGCTCTTCCTGTGGTGTGGCTGCAATGGCGTCAACACTTGTGTAACCTGCTTGCTCCAGGACTTCAAGCGCTTTTTCTCCAATCCCCGGCAGGGACAAAAGCTTCTGCTTGCGAATTTCCCGCAGCTCTTCCATTTTTTCTTCCGAAAAGATGTCCACTCTCCAGCCCACCAGCTTCGCTGTTAAGCGAGCGTTCTGGCCCTTTTTGCCTATGGCGAGAGAGAGTTGATCCTCGCTTACGATGACGGCCACAGCTTTTTCGGCTTCGTTCAGTTCCACTCTCTTGAGCTTGGCAGGGCTGAGGGCGTTCTGAACGTACGTAGCTACCTCCTCGTTCCACTTGATGATGTCAATTTTCTCCCCGTTCAGTTCTCGAACGATGTTCTTGACCCTCGTGCCCCGAAGCCCAACGCACGCTCCCACGGGATCGACCTTTTCGTCGGTGGAGTGCACAGCGATCTTTGTCCTGTGGCCCGCTTCGCGGGCAATCCCCTTGATCTGTACTACTCCGTCGCTGATCTCGGGTATCTCAAGTTCGAAGAGTCTCTCCACAAGTATCGGATGCGTGCGAGACACAATGACTTCCGGTCCCTTAACGCCATCCTTGACTTCTGTGATGTACACGCCGATTCGGCTGCCTATGGGGTATCTTTCCCCGAAGGGCTGCTCTCTGGCAGGAAGAATGGACTCAGCCCGGCCAAGGTCAACAATGACGGCGCCGTAGCCTCGGCGGCGGACGACGCCATTGGCCAAGGTCCCAACGCGCCCCTTGAACTCTTCGAATACAAGGTTCCTCTCGGCTTCTCGCAGCCTTTGGATAATTACCTGTTTGGCGGTCTGAGCGGCGATCCTCCCAAAGTCGTGCGGAGTGACCTCCATGCGCACATGCTCCCCCACCGTGGCATTGGCGTCTATGGCCAGCGCCTCTTCAAGGGAGATGCTATTGGGCAGGTCGTCGGATGACTCCGACATGACAAGAACCTCCGCGAACACGTGGATATCGCCGGTCTCTTTGTCTATTTCGACGGAGAGCTCGTTGGCGGTGGGCAAGGTCTTCCTCGAGGCGCTCAGAAGCGAGGATTCAACCGCCTCCAGAATCGTATCTCTGGATATGCCCTTCTCGCGTTCGAGGTATTCGAGAACCGTCAACAGCTCTCTGTTCATCGGCGTCAACTCCGGTGCATTAGCAAAACACTAAACAGAAAAGAGCGGGCACTCGCCCACTCTCTGTTTCTCTAAACAGTGAGTTCACTACATAACCTACGACGCGACAAGCCCTTTGTCAAGAGAAATTGACCGAAAAAGGTAATGCCTCATTTACGGGTGGATACGGAGTTGCGGGATAGAAAAGAGGAAGGGGAGATTAACGCAAAGGCGCAGAGTCGCAGAGAGGAAGATGGGGAGGACCTCGCCTTCGCCTGCCGTGGGATGGGCATCTTGCCCATGATTCTCACGGGAGTTCAGTGTTGTCATCTATGTAACGCCGCCCCGCCATGGCGGGGCAGTCCTGAGGGCGTCTCGCCCTCGGCGGGGGCAAGATGCCCTCCCGCGGAACGCGGGACAGGATGCCGGCGGTACAATGGCGCCTCTGCGTGCTGTGCGCACTCTGCGGTTCCACCCTCAGCCGCCGCTAAGTGAGGGATTACCGATTCACAAGTTTTTTTGTTGACATTCCTGAGGCTTTGGGGCAAGTTGAAGTCCAAGCCGATGTAGGTGAGAGCTATGCTCTCACCTCGCCGGGGGGCACTATTCTTCGTGTGCATCATTGCTGTGGCAGAGAACCGTTTCTTATCGTGAAAGGAGGGGGCAAATGATAAGACTCATTCAAAGCAATTTCTCGACGTTCGCTCTGCGCGTGATTTTCTGCGGTTTCTGTTTAGCCCTGTTTGTTCAAGCGGGTTTGGCCCAGACTGTCGCCCTCGAGGAAGCGCCTCTCAATCCGGAGTTCGTCGTCTGGCAGCAGGAAGGGGGCCACGGGCTTGGGTACATTCCCTCTCCGTTTAAGTGGTCTCACCTTCCACTTCTCCCGCCGGAGGGGCCACCGCTGGAGGGGCAGCCTGCCAGTTATGACCTGAGGACGCGGGGAGAGGTCACCGGCGTTAGGGATCAGAGTACTTGCGGGAGTTGCTGGGCCTTCGCAACGTACGGCTCCCTTGAAAGCTGGCTCCTGAAAACTCAGTCAGAAACCTGGGACCTCTCAGAAAATCACCTCAAAGATGGCCACCTGTTTGACCCTCTTCCGTGCAGCGGGGGGAACTCCGACATGAGCACGGCTTACCTGGTGCGGTGGTGCGGACCCGCTACGGAGACGTGCGACCCTTATGTCGCTGGGGATAGTCGTCCCGCGAACGCCTGCTCCCCGCAGAAGTACCTCGAATCAGCGCTCTGGTTCTCGACACAAACTGCTATCAAAAACGCGGTCCAGACTTATGGGGCCCTTTACACAAGCATGTGCTGGTACGGCGCGCTCTACAACTCCGAAGACCACACATATTATTCCGCTTTGACTAGCTGTCCGTCTGGCCAGGGACATGCGGTTGCAATCGCAGGGTGGGATGATGCCAAGGTGACCGCAGCGCCCAGCCCTGGCGCCTGGATATGCAAGAACAGTTGGGGGACCGGCTGGGGAGAAGCGGGCTATTTCTACCTCTCGTACTACGACACCCTCGGAGGAAAAAGCGCCAGGGCTTTCTGCAACGCAGTCCCCAGTTCCACCACGACCTACGTCACGAACTATCAATACGATCCGCTGGGGCTGACGCAGGGTCTTGGAGTGGGCTCCACGACCCTTTGGGGCGCCAACATCTTCACACCCTCCGCGGACGGCTACCTGGGGGCGGTAGGTTTTTACGCAGCCGCCAACAACACCTCCTACGAGATTAAGGTCTGGGACGATTTCAACGCCGGCACCGGCGAGTTCTCCACTCAGTTGGGTACGACCATCTCCAGTAGCGTGACCAATGAGGGCTACCACACCATTACGCTGCCCTCAACAATAAGCCTGACCAACGGCGATAGTTTCGGCATCCAAGTCAAGTTCACGACCCCTGGGTATCTCTATCCCCTACCGACGGAAGACGTAGTCGCGCTCTACTCGTCCGGAGCAAGCGCCAACGCGGGAGAAAGTTACTACAGCTTAAACGGGACAGATTTCACCGATATTACGACCTACTCGGCGACCATGAACGTGTGCATTAAAGGGCTGACCGTCCCGGAGGCAACTCTGGCCTCCATTTCTTATTTCAGGGCGCGAGGACTCGATTCCGGGGTTGTTTTAGAGTGGGAGACGGAGGCGGAGGTTGATACGGCGGGATTCAACGTCCTGCGGGCTGAGTCCGCTTACGGGCCGTGGGTTAAGTTGAATCAGGAACTGATTCCATCTCAGGGAAGCTCCTGGGATGGAGCTTCCTACGATTTCTCAGATGACAGCAGGGAGGCGGGAACGCCTTACTGGTATTGCGTCGAGGAGGTGGAGACCGGAGGGAGCACGCAGCGGTATCCGGCTCAGTTCGTCTGGGATGAAGGGTTGACCGACGCGGATGGCGACGACATGCCGGACGTCTGGGAACAGCGTCTGGCGATTGATACGGGCAGCGGAGCGGACGCGAGCGCCGATGCCGATGGAGACGGCGCCACAAACCTTCAGGAGTATCTTGCCGGTACCTCGCCGGTTGACGCAGGAGATTGCCCTCGGCTCCGGATTGAGTGGGCGGACGGGGGAGATGTCCCCGTGCTGAGCTGGCGGGGACGAGCCGGAAGGAGATACAGACTGGTCACTGCCGATTCCCTGGCGGAGCTGCTGGGCGGTTCCACGACGGTCCTCTCCACGAGGTCGGCAGGTTCAGACGGCGCCATGAGGTTCGACAACGACCCCGGAGCAGAGAAACGTACCCGGTTCTACCGCCTCATCATTTCGCCGCCCCGGTAGAGGCCGGTGCGAGAAAAAAGGTGCCTTGTCAGATACAACATAGACGGGATAACAGGATGCACAGGATAGAGGATAGACATGACTGAAAAAAATCCTGTTTATCCTGTTATCCTGTCGGAAAAAATACCCCCGAATGAGATACAAAAGAAAACAGCTCGACGCGGTGGAGCTTGGAGACGAGCTGCTGCTGTGCGGGGAGAACGGCGAGCGAGTGCATCGGTTGAATAAGACCTCAGCAGCGATCTGGAAGCTCTGCGACGGAGAAAGGGGTCTGAGCGACATCGCGGCGAGTCTCGCACGGGAATTTCGCGGCGCCTCACTAAAGGAAATCGAAGCCGACGTTCTCGCGGCGTTATTGGAGATGACCGGCCTGGGCATTCTGAGTAGTCGCGGTTGAGGAAAGGAACGCAGCCCGCCTTGCCTCTTTGTTCGTGAAGGCGAGCCGGAGCAAGTTTTTTTGATAGATGATGTAGGAGGAGGGCAGAAATGAGGCAAAGGAACGTGAAAGGCACAACGCCGGGTCAAACAGGGGAGCTTACGAGCGGCGCCCGGCAGAGGAAGAAGTATGTCAAACCAGAGGTCATCACTTCCTCCGCCGAAGAACTCCTGGACCAAATAGGCTCGGCGAAGGCTTGCAGCGGGAACTTACCGGCGATGGGCTGGGATAAGCAAGATCTCAATCCCTGATGGCCTGTGACAGAAATACGCGGCTTCCGAATTGCGGGGACCTGTTGGCGGCGGAGAGGGATGTCCGGCACTTCTTCGCCCGCGGGGACTCGCCATCATGGTTAGTGGTTAATCAACTGGGCGCGGAGGTCCTGGAGTTGTGCGATGGACAGCGATCTGTTGGGGAGATCGCGAACGTCCTACATAGGAGGCACGGGGTTGAATCACGAGAAGTGCAAAAGGATGTCCTTTCCTTTGCACGAGATGTCCTGGCAAGCCAATTGTTGGCTCCGGTAAGGACAGATGCAACTACGACCGCGTTCTCCAAGCTGTTAGTCCCACAATTCTACCTGACCACAAGGTGCAACCTATCCTGCCCATATTGTGCCGTTCGCGGATGCTTTGCCGATGGAGATATGCCCGCGGACTTGTTCCTTAATCTGGTACGCGAGTCCGCCTCCCTTGGCGCACAATACATTGTGATCAGCGGAGGCGAACCGTTTGTAAGGGATGACCTCTTATCGCTCCTTCGTTCCATCAGCGGCGTTTTGCCTGCCCAGATTCTCACAAATGGCACGCTGATAACCCCGGCCCACGCGCGGGAGTTAGCTCGCCTTGAGGTCGCGATTCAAGTCTCTCTCGACGGAGCAAGCAAGGAGGTCAACGATTCACTCCGAGGCGAAGGATCGTTCGAGGCAGCGCTTCGCGGATTCCGGATGTTGCGAGATTGCGGCGTACCGAGGCTCTCCATAAGCGCGACGGTCGGAAGATCAAATGCCGAGGATGTGGGAAACCTTCTCGCGCTTGCTGAGCGAGAAGAAGTTCCGGAGCTAACCCTTCGGCCAGCCGTTCCCCCACAGGACGATGCGTCCGTCTTTTCCCTCGCGGATGCGGATTGCATTTCGAGAGTGAAGCGGCAGATCAACTCTTATCGGGGACCGGTACACGTGAGTCTTGCCCTGTATGGTTTCGGTCGAGACGCCGTGTCGGGAGAGGCGTGGTGCGTGCCCGGCAGCTCGCCCTGCATTGCTCCGGACGGCAGCGTCTTCCCGTGCCTGGGTTTCGCAGAATGTCCCGAGCTGCAAAGGGAGTTTCCGATAATGAGCCTCGAGGACGCAGTCTCTTCGGAAGCCATCCACGATTTGAGACAAAAGTTCTTGCAAAGAGCCGACGAGATAGAGGAATGTTCGGTCTGTCCGTGGAAGCATTTCTGCCGGGCAGGCTGCCCCGCCCTGGCATACCGCCTGCATGGGACGTTTTTGGCGAGGGATTGTTTCTGCGATGCGCGCAAGCGGGTCTATGAGGATTTGTTTCTCGGCGAGAAAAACGATGAGTCTCGGAACTCCAAATGATGCAAGCCACTCCGTCAATGATGACGCTTCCCCTGCCGTGCGGGCAAATTTCTCCATCCTTGGAACACCGATAGAGCTAACGGGCAGGCCGGAAGGGGACCTCGCTCCCGTCAGACGCGTCTATGCGGCTTTTGAGACGGACGGAGCTCGGCGAGCATCGAAAATCGTGTGGGATGGTCGCGTAAGCCCAACCCGATTGGTCGTGGACAGGAATGTATATCGGGGGCTATCAAGAGAGGGTATTTCGGCTCTGATCTCCATGAAGATCATGGAGACTGTGTATCGCCGGACGAAGGACTTTTGGCTTTTCCACGGCGCCGCAGCAGCATGGAAAGAAATCCTGCTGCTTTTCCCCGGCGAGACCGGCTCGGGCAAGAGCTCTCTCGCTGTCGGTCTGGCAAAAAGAGGATGGACGTTGTTCTCGGATGAGGTCATCGCAATCTCACGAAGACGCTTTCTTGTTTCTGCTTTCCCGAGAGCGATAACCTTTCATGCGAGCAACGCTGTTGTTCGGGAGATAATTCCCTCGGAGGAATCGTCGGCTCATTTGTTGCCGCTCCTGAGGGGCGGGGCTAAGAGGATACTCCCTTTCTCGCTGTTCGGCAAACCGCCGCAACCTCTTCTCCCCGCCGCGATGATATGCCTCGAAGGTAGCAAGCGTGAACGCAACCGCCGCGAGCGGGAAATCCTCGTGACCCTGTGGAACAGCGACATGGAATTGGCCGCGAGGAATAAGGGGCTCTGGCAACGTATGAGCGTGCGAAAAGATGGCGATTTCTTTCGCATCAAAAGCGACCGGGCTGCATTGATTGGGGACATCTGCGCTTCTCTGGGTGGCATTGTGCTCGAGCGGGACGCGGCGTCTCACCCCAGGGCCGTCTTTGGAGACAGGCCGGTCTTGCGGGAATGTTCGGCCGGCGAATGTCTGGACCCCTTATGGCTGGTTTTTGAGAACGGCCGGACGCTCGCCAACGGAACGTCGGGCATCACGCGGCTGTACGCCGAGCTCGCCCGTCTCGCAAACAGGATGCCCTGCTGGATGCTGCGGCCGGGGCGAGCGGAGCTCACTTGCGAACTCTTGCGGAACCTCGCGGAACGCTTGCGGGAGAAGAACAGTGGCTCGCGTTAATCCCACTTCAAGGCTGGCTTGCATTTTCCTTTCCGTCGCGATGCAGACAATGTTCCCCTTCCCTGGGGCATCGCAGGGCGAGCAGTGTTTGCAGACGACATTAGGCTCCGACGGCAGCGTTACGGTCAGGTTTGTGCCGCCGGAGGAGTTGGCGGACCCTCCCTGGGACCTGGAGTTGCTCGCAGAGCACCACTTCTCCTTAGAGAAATACGGCGGTCTCCCCTACTTCCCGGTGCGGTGTATTGCGATTGAGTCGCCGTCGAGAAGAGTGTCGGTACAGATTGTCGAGGCGCATCGCCGGAAAATCGGCGGCGCGCTCGCAAAAGCCGCAAGGGGGCCGCAGCCCGACAGCAAGACGGAGGTGCTGCTATCTCCTCGGACCAATCGCCTCATCCCCATCCTGGCGTTTCCTGAGTCCTCATTTCCCACCTCGCACGTGGCCGTGGAGACGCCAGTTGCCTCAGGAAAGAAGGTCATAGCCCGGCTGAAGGTACATCCCTTCGCTGGCGACGCAAAAGGCGCATCACTCACATTCGCGGACGTAATTGTGTTCCGGATAGTACCACTGCACGAGGCGCCGGCGAAGGAGAGTTGGGCGATGCTCCCCAAAAATCCGCCGGAGACGAAAAGTGAAACTGCGAGGCCGCTCATCTTCAACGTTCCCTCGGAAGGGATTTACTCTGTTTCCGCCGAGGAGATATTTGCCTGGTGGGGCTCGGACCCCCTTGTTCTCAACGACCTGAGTCTTAAATGCAGGGGACAAGACATCGCCTATGATGCTCGCGGAGATGGGGACGAACTGCTGGAGGCTGGCGAGTCGCTTCTTTTCTACGGAGTTGGCGGGGATAATATCTTCACGCGGCACAATGCCTACTGGCTGGCGAAAGGAGGCCAAGCGGTAGCCATGCCGCTGTTGAATAGGCCTCCACCGACCGGGGGAGCGGTAACCTACCTCACTCGGGAAGTTCGGTTCGAGCGCAACGTCGGGAGGTACGAAGCTCAGCCGCCCGGAACGGGCAACGACCACTGGTTCTGGGAGAGGTTGACCGCGCCACAGACGGTGGACGTCGAGATAGAACTCCCGAATCCGGCGGATTCGCCCAACTTCCAAGTCGAACTGACACTCGGGCTACAGGGCGCCACCTCCACTCACGCAACTCGCGTCTCCATCAATGGCGACCTGCAGGTGGAAGAAGAGTGGGAAGGGCTTGTACCGAAAGTCCTTCGGGCGGAGTTCCCTCAAAGCCTCTTGCAGGAGGGCACAAACACTGTCACCATCGAGGAGGCCACGGAGGGGGATAATCCGGACATCGTTTACCTCGACTGGATAAGAGTGCGATACGACTCCAGGCTGGTGGCTGAGCAGGGTCAGCTCACGTTCACAGTTCCCGTAGGCGTGCCCGGGGTCATAGCGGCAGGGTTTCAGGAGCAGGATGTTCTGGTCTTCGATGTGACCCAGGAACGGACGCCTTGTCTCGTGGAGGGCTTCAAGACGACTCAGGCGAATGGAGGCTACCAGGTGGAATTTGGCACAATGTCCGACTGCGAAAGGAGGTACGTCATTCTCTCCGATAGCACGTTGAATCGCCCAAGCTCCATCCGACGGAGAAGCGACTCGACGTGGTCAATAGAGGAGAACCGCGCCGACTGGATCGTTGTCACGCATTCCGACTTTCTCGATGCCGCAAGAAGGCTGGCATCGCATCGAGAATCGCAGGGCTTGAAAACGGCTGTGGTGGACGTTCAGGACGCCTACGATGAGCTCAATTACGGCATCGTCTCCCCGGAGGCGGTCCGCGAGCTGGTGCGATTTGCTTACGAGAATTGGAGACCGCCAGCTCCGAGGTATCTTCTCCTGTTCGGAGACGGCCACGGCGATTACATGGATTGGTATGGGACGCACCAACCGAGCTTCATTCTGCCGCATTACTCCTGGGTTCCTCCTTTAGGGTGGGCGCCGGACGATGATTGGTTCGGGTGTGTCGAGGGAGATGACCCGCTTGCAGAGGTTTACGTAGGGCGTCTTCCCGTGCGGTCCGCAGCCGAGGCGGAGGCGGTTGTGGACAAGATGATAACTTACGACTCCTCCGCCGTTCCCCAGCAATGGCATAAGAGGGTAACTTTCTGCGCCGGCGCCGGCAGCGTGTTCCGGGCGATGTGCCAGTCCGCCGCCGGGGCTGTCCCGCCGAACTTCCAAAGGCTTTATCTGTTCCGAGACGACTTTGCCGATGCTGCCGGCCTGAAGGAGGGTATCCTTGAGACTCTGGACGCGGGGAGCCTGCTTTTCTTCTATTTCGGCCACGGCAATGTGGAACGCTGGTCGGAAAGTTTTTTTCACGTCTCGGACGTGCCCTCACTGTCAAACGGCGAGAGGCTTCCGGTGATGTGCATGCTCACCTGTCTGAGCGGATACTTCGCAGTTCCCTGGAAGGAGTGCCTTGCTGAAGAGCTTGTCAGGACCGCCAACGGCGGCGTTTCGGCTTGCGTTGCGCCTACCGCGGCGAATTATCCCTCGGAACACCTGATTCTCGCACAGGGATTCGCGAGGTGGTTTTTTGCCGGGGCGACGCTCGGGCAGTGTTTAGCGGAGGCAAAACTCAGTTGTTACTCACGCGGGCTAAGTGAGTCTTTTCTCAGAGGGTTCGTCCTGATTGGCGACCCCGCGACATCCCCGCAATTCGTTCCGCCGACGCGCGACCTCCTATGGTTATACTGATGGTTTCCGAGTTTCGATTCATCGCCATGCCGCAGCCGCGCGGAGATTTGCGAGGTCTTCATCGCAAGCGTCCTCGAGAACGACGCTGTTGGAGGCGCCTCCATGAGTTCTGATGAATTCAATTCTCTATCCGACGCGACCGCTCGGATTCTTGGCGGGGTGCGTTTTTCAAGCCCCTTTTTGCTTCGCATCGAAGGAGGCAGCATGCTGCCTTTCATTCCGCCCGGAACCGCCGTGAAAGTGGAGGCTCTGTCCACTCCTCCGCGTGTTGGGGACGTTGTCGTTCGCATTCAGGGTTCCACGCCAATAATTCATAGGGTTGTCGGCAGGCGCAGGTCTCGCCGCTCCGCAGGTCTCACGGTCGTAACGAAGGGCGATAATGCTCTCCGGCCTGATCCCCCCTGCGACGCGAGACAGATCGTCGGGATAGTGCGATGGGTACTGGGAGTCAGCGCCGATGGGAAGCTCGTTCCGCGTCGCCTGCCGCGTCTTTCCGGGATATGGATAGCCCGCGTATCGCGCCTCGTCGGACTCCTGAGCGCGATTCTCGCTCGCCGTATTCCGAAGGGGAAAGAAGGAAAGCCGCGCAAGCCCGTCGCATGGCTCGTCTTAGCTTCGCGGCTTTGCGCGTCCGCGTTTTATGCTCTTATCTTTCTCAACGCAAAAGCGCAGGGGCGCAAAGGGTCTCACACGCCGCAGCGGTGACGCACGGTCTTGGCCCGCTCTCCTCGTTTCCGGTGGAGTAACCGATTATTCCGGAAGAACAACGAGGCGATAGAAACACCTCGCCGCGTGCGGGTCGGCGCCCAGCACCCAGACCCATGAAAGCCCGTCCCCCATGAAGTTCGCGACGGGATGCCACGAGTCGGGCAGGCCGATGTCCCCGGTTGCCTGAAGCTCGTAAGGTTTTCCTTCAACAGTGAGAGCGCAAAGCTGCATTATGCTCGCACCGTCCTGACCAGAGATGTCGAGATAGAAGAAAGAGCCCTCGTCAGTCGGCTGCGTCCCTGCCAAGACCTCGTCGCCGTCTCGCATTCCATCACCGTCCGTGTCCGGTGACGAGGGATTCGTGCGATAGACCTTCATTTCGTCGAGGTCGCCGAGGCCGTCCTGATCCGTGTCGTCCATCAAACCCATGCTCGTGAAACTCAGAGCGTCGAGGCGACTTTGAGCGCAGGTTGTCCGCACCATTCCCGATAGCCCTGTAACATCGCTGGAATGGAAACCCAGGTCCGTCAACCTTCGCAATCCATCCACGTAAAGGTCCCACTTTTTGGCATTGAAATCGAGCTTCGCGGTTATCCGATGCCATCCGCCGCCGTCCAGGGCAACGCCAGATTTCACGATGGCGCCGCCACCCGTTCCATCACCGTCAAGAGCCTGAATGCCCTCGAGGCAGTCAAAAATGAGCACCGCAGACCTCTTCGGCAGAGGCGAGATCGCAGGCACAAAAGGCCCTCCCGATGTCACGATCCAGAAGTCCACCCAGACGACATTCTCCGCCCCCGCAATGGCGAGAGCAACTTCGCTGCCCTGGCCAGTCCTCAGGGCTTTCACGCCAAAGCGTGCGGAATCAGCCGCCACGGCAGCTTCTCCTCCTGCCACGGACCACCCGTCCAGTCCATCCACGGACCCTTCGGGCAACGACTCGAAGTCCTCGATGAACGGGACCTCTGCCGCAACCGCGTCTGCAAGGGATAGGCTTCTCGTCTGCGCCATGATGACCAAAATGAGCAGACCGATCCGCCCCAAAATCGCCATTCTTCACATCCCTTAACTATTCTTCATCCAGTTGATTCTCGCCCCTCGTCGCACAAGCCCGCTCCGTCACCCGGCTCAGGCTCGCCGATTTTCCAAGTCGAACATCAGTAGTGCGTGAGACTTCCATCTATTTTGGCCTTTCTTACAGCCTGCCGGAAGCAGAAAAGCCCCAGGGGAAGCAGTACAAGGGTAAAGCCGAGCAGCGCGATAACGCTCGGGGCTATTATCTTAAACGATGCCTGCTTGAGCAAACATAACCTCATGCCCTCCAGCGAATGCCGTATCGGCAGAAGGTACGAGATCTTTTGCAGCCACGACGGCAACACGGCTATGGGATAGTAAACTCCGCCCAAGAGAAACGATGCGCCCGAAAATGCGAAAGCCAACGGGTCTCCTTTCTTGAAAACCATCACGAAGCTTGCGGAAATAATCCCGATGCCGGAAAAAGACGTAATTGTCAGCAGCAGCACGACAAGCGCCCCGAGCAGATTAGCACCACCCATTCTCACCCCGAGGACGAGTATTCCGACGAGAAGATAAAGCACAACGGTTAAGGAGCTCCAGATGAACCGGTAGAACGAGGAACATAGGATTATGGCGGGAACTCCCGTTTGGGTCAGCAAGACCGCTTCGAGCGTCCCTTTCATCTGGGCTTCGCGGATAGTCTTCGAAAATCCGCTGAGAGCCGCCTGGTGGTAACCGGAGAAGGCAATGCCGATCAATACAAACGAAAAGTAGTCACCGCCGTACGGCTCCAAGGAGGGGACAGTTCCTTTTCCGACTAACTTCGATAGAAAAAAGAAGGCGAAGGACTGAAAAAAAATGCCGCCAACTCGAAGCAGAAACGCCAGCTTGTAACTGGATTCCTCGATAAAGTCTTTTCTGACGAATGCGGACGCCTTTCTGAGAGCAAACATCACGTGTTACCGTCAATCAAAAGGTGAAATATCTCGGCAAGCGAAGGCTCGACTGCGACGCATTCGACGATTTCGCCGCCCGCCAGAACCAGTTGCCGGACAACAGACGCCACTTCTTCCCGAGCCGCGACCTCAATGAGAAAAGATGCTTCCTCAGCGGCGACATCCCCCGTCGAGCCGACGGACGGGGATAGCCCTCGCAGCAGCTTGATCGCGCGCTCGTTCGGATGACGAAGTTTCAGGGCGTATTGTCTTTTTGCGCGAGCGATTCCCCTGAGCTGAGAGAGTGTGCCACAAGCCCTTATCGTTCCGTTATCGAGGAGCGCGATGCGCCCAGCGAGTTTTTCCGCTTCCTGCAAGTCGTGCGTCGCGAAAAAGACTGTCCTCTTGGGCTCGCGGTCACCGAGCGCGGCAATCAAGCGTCTCACGGCTTCCGCGGCGGAGGGGTCCAGGCTTCTTGTCGGCTCGTCAAAGAACAGAATCTCCGGGTCGGTAAGCAACGCCCGGGCCATCGCCAGTCGGTGTCGCATTCCCGTGGAGAAATCCTTGAACATTTTGTCCGCATCCTTCTCTAAGCCCACGACAGCGATAATCTCGTTGACTCTTTCCGTCGCGGCGGCTCTCGGGATGTTGTTCAGCACGGCAAAGAAGTCGAGGTTCTGTCTGCCTGTCAAGCGCCAGTAAAAGCTCCTTTCTTCAGCGACGACACAGCCGATTCGCCTCTTGATCCGGCCCGCCTGCCGCTCAACATCGTATCCGGCTACGAACGCATGCCCATCGCTCGGCAGGACAAGCGTCGAAAGTATCTTGATAAGCGTCGTCTTTCCGGCCCCATTGGGCCCCACCAGAGCGAAGGTCTCGCCGAGCCTCACTTTCAAAGAAATGCTTCGCAGAGCTGTCATTTCCTGCCTTGCAAAAGGCCTGAGGAGCGTCTCGCGATAGGACTTCGTTTTCGGGAATCGCTTCGTAATATCAAGAGTTTCGATGGCAAGGCTCAATCTTCCCGCTCCTGACGAACGCCTCTCTTTAGTGTTCCGATTCATAAGCTCGGTGACGTATTTGCTCTGACAGGATAACAGGATCCCTCCGATTTCGGATTGCGGATTGCGGATTGCGGATTCCGGATTCCGCAATCTGCACTTCGCAATGGATAAGCTGTATCTCCTGAGCGGCCACAACAACGCCCTCGACCCCGCGCCACGCGGGGCTCGAGGATGACCGTATGTCTTTCGACCCCGCCATGACTGGGCAGGAAGGTCTGGAGCAATGTGGCACGGGCGTCTCGCCCGTGGAACGTCATGGGCAGGGGAGCCCCATGCCACGTCTTCTCCGCCAATTCCTTGCGCTTCGTGGTCTTCCACCCAGCGGCCCGCCGGCCTGTGATTTACTGGATGGCTGACCTGCCTGGAACTATCCCGTCTATCCTGTTATCCCCTCAAAATAGCTCCTTTCACGACACCATTATACGTTAGCGTATTGGGGAATCCATGTACTTAGCCGCGACCGATGTCCCGGCAACTGTGACAACCTCCGCTGAAAACCTGGCCTCCCTCGCTCGGAGAACGCTCTGCCTTCCCCGGAATAGTGCATATCCTCCGTGAAAAACGGATAGAAACAACAGCGTGCTTGGCGACCGTCCCGATTAGGAAACCCCAATATCATGAAATTGATGAAATTGATAAATGTGAAGCTTGCCGGCAGGCGCCCACGAACACACTGCCCCGGGGAGGCTTTGCGGCGTCTGCACTCTTAGCGCTGGAACCGAGCAATAATGACTGTATCATAATTGTCCTTCAGGTCTTACAAGAAAGGGGAAAAAGAAGTAACGCCCGCGTCTCGGGTGGATAACCGGCCGAGGCGGAGGAGGCAAGAAGGGAACAGCAGATTAACGCAAAGGCGCAGAGAATAAGGTGAGAAGGACACCCCGCGTCTCGCGGGGCTGTCGTGGCATGGCATCTTGCCCATGGGTGTTCACGGGCGGGACGCCCGTGCCACGTGGGGCACGGCTTTTTTTGCCGTGAAGGGTGCAGCTCAGTGTTGCCGTTTATGTAACGCTGCCCCGCCATGGCGGGGTGGCAGTCCCGAGGGCGTCTCGCCCTCGGCGGGGGCAGGGAGCCCCTCGACACGGCCGGCAGGATGCAGGCGATACGTGTGCCTCTCTGCGTGCTCTGCGGTTTCACCCATAGCCGCCCGTAAGTGAGGGATTACAAAAAGAAGTAACGCCCGCGTCTCGGGTGGGTACGGAGCCGCGCGGGGAAGAAGAGAAGGGAAAGGGAGCGCAGAGACACAGAGGCGCAGAGAGCGGGAAGGGAAAGACTCCGTCCTCGCCTGTCGCGGCATGGCATCTTGCCCATGATTCCCACGGGCGTCCGGAGTTGTTCCCAGGGCGTTGCCCCGGGCTGGAGAATCATAAGCCCCGGAAGGGCGAGGTAAGGGTGTCGCGGCTGGAAAGGTTCCTCAAGCGGAGCGCGAAGAATTCGGCTCGCAGGATAAGGTCCTGCGGTTTATTCCTTGAAGATTGGCGATGCTGTGGGTATGCGCCTTTTCTTGAAGAGGAAAATGAGGAGGAGTCCGGCGAAGAAACCGCCGATGTGGGCGAACCAGGCGACGCCTCCGGCGCCGGGCATGTTGAGGCTCGGGAGTCCTAAAATAATCTGTAGAACGATCCAGTAGCCGAGGTAGAGGTAGGCGGGGAGCTCAATCGGATACCACAGAAAGTAGAAAAAGGGGATGATTGTCAGAACCCTGGTGCGGGGGTAGAGGACCAGGTACGCCCCCATGACCCCGGATATGGCGCCGCTGGCGCCTATGGTGGGGATTGTGGAAGAGGCGCTGGCAACCATGTGGGCGAAGGAAGAGAGAGCTCCGCATAATAGGTAGAAGAGCAAGAACTTAGCGTGGCCGGCGGCATCCTCAATGTTGTTGCCGAAGACCCACAGGAAGAGCATGTTCGCCAGTACGTGCCAGAGGCTCCCGTGGAGAAAGAGGCAGGTCAAAAGCGTCAGAGGCTCGATGCGAAGATGCGACCGCTCGATGTTCTCAATGTTTTTGAGGAGAACCCGCCGTCTCTGAAATTCCCTGAACCTCTCAAAAAAGCCTCGGCTTTCCGGGGGCATGTGCATAAAACCATGTTTCAGCCTCTCCCACGATTTAGTGTACTCGGCCTTATCGAACTGATTCACGAACAAGCCGGGAATGAACCCAAAACGATAGAGCACGTTGACCGTAGCTCTTTCGTTCCCGAAGGGGGACTGAAGGAAGAAAACGTAGATGTTGAGGACGATCAGCGCGATGGTGACGTAGGGAAAAGTTCGGGTGGGATTCCTATCCTTGATCGGAATAAGCATTTGCTCGCGGGTCCCCCTTCGCGGCGCGACTCGAGGGTTTACTTGCTTTTGACAAAGAAGACGCTGACGTCGTATCGCTCGGTCAACTTCTCCTGGGCGTTGAAGGCGACCCTTTTGCGATAGCTGTGGGTGATTTCTTCCATCTCGTCCATATCGGAGGCATCGAAGTATGTGACCAGGAGTTGCGGCTTGGGTGGAGGTTGGCCTTGCTTCCCGACGAAATCAACGCGGAACTTGAGCTTCGCTCCCTCCGGCCAGAGAGAGGTCAAGTCAACGCTCACTACCGCCTCGACGTGGTGGAGGTTCTTCTTGTCATCGAGCTTGGCCTGGGTTATGACCACCGCAGGAAAACCTTCCCGAACGATGTCGGCAACTTCCGTTTCGCCTTCCTCCGGGGAAGGGTCCGCCTTTTTTCCGTGGAACGCGATGCGAGGGAGCTGTGGGGCTTGCGGAAGGGGCTTTAGCCCCTTCGGGAAGGGCCGGGAAAGTCTCGCCGCCTCCGCAATGATGGCTCGTTCCCGCCATCCTTGAAGTTCCTTTTCCAGCCCGCCGATGTGCTTGTTCAGCTCTTCCATGCGAGCGGAAATCGCGGCAATTTTCTTCTCGTAGTTCTCGGTGGTGACCTTGTTGAGCTCGAGAGCCTGTTTCTGCAAGGCGGTCACCTGCTTTTTGTCCTGTTCGAGCGCGGCGACCTGCCTGTCCAGAGCGTCCTTCTCCTGCTGGAACTTTCTGCGGTCGCGATTAAGCTGCTCGAAACCGAAATGGACTTGCTGCTGGGTTCTCTTTATCAGCTCAAGTTGGGCTTTGACCTCCGCGTTATCACGGTCTATCTCGAGATACTGTTGGTAGAGGACGCTCGCCGGGCCGAGGTTGGCTTCTTCAAAGAGCCTGTCCGCCCGCTCCTTTAACGATACCAAGCGTATTCTCGACAGATACTCATTCGCGGTTTGGCTAAACCGAGACCGAGGAAACTCCCGGAGATAACTTCGCAAGCTCTGGTTCGCATCGAAGTAGTTGCGAGAGTCGTAATAATACTGCCCGATAAGGAAGTGCGATTCCTCGGTGTACTGCGAACTCGGGTACTGCCTCAGGATCTGCCTGTAGAGGAGAAATGCCATATCTTTTTTCCCATCAGCTTGCGCCTCCTTCGCCTGGGCAAAGAGGCTGGCTGCGCTTTCGCACAAAGCGACAGGGGTGAAAAACAGTACGCATAAAGCAGTCAGGAGCGACACTCTCTTAATCATCTCCTTTACCTCCCGTTGAATACGAAAAGCTCGCATGTCCTCTAAACCTTCATATTTTCGGTCCGCGCTGTCCGCGCTGACGGAGAAATAGAAAGACCCAGCAAATCGGTTAGCAAAAACGGTGCCGTTTTTTGCGAACATTGCCGGAACATTTGCTCCGCCACGCTGTCTAAAAAGATATATGAAGTATTCGCGCCTGTTGCGCGCTTAATCCCACGGAGAAAAACAGGGTTTTTTCGCCCATAGCAAACCCGGTTCAGGAGGCTAAAGATGACGACACGACGAAAAGGTATAGGCACGACCCTTGCCGTGGGCATCTTTCTCGCGGCGATTACCACTGCCGAATGCGCCTACCTCGAGCAAGATAACCAAAAGCAACCGCAGCCTGCCCCGGAGCGAATCATCCCTCCGCCGCCACCGCCTCGCAACGAGATATGCCGGCTCGTCTCCAGAATCCGCGTCGGGAGACCCCTGACGTTCAGAAACGTTACCATTTTTCCGCTGCGACTCTCGCCACCCTTGGCGCATTCTGATTATAAAACACTCGATGAGAGCCTGTCCAGAGGTTATATCGAGATTCTTGAGGAAAAACATCCGGAGGTGCGGGGCGTTCTCGTCCGGAACAATTCCCGCTATCACGTTTTCCTGATGGCTGGCGAATCGCTCGCAGGCGGAAAGCAGAACCGTCTCGTCGCAGAGGACGTGCTGCTCGCCCCTCATGGAAGGCCGGTGCGCGTCCCCGTCTATTGCATCGAGAGGGGACGATGGACACCCGGGAAACGTGAGCTGGGCTCCGGCGGTTTCGCGGCGCCGAGCTCCATCCGAAGAATGGCCAGGGAGGGCGCGAGCCAGAGGGCTGTCTGGGATTCTGTCAGCGGCCTTCTGCGGGAGACTGGCTCCCGCTCGGAGAATGAGGACCTCGCCGCCGTGTTCAAAAATGATTCTGTCAGCGAAGAAATGGGCCGTTATCGGCGGGAGATTCGCATTCCGCTGCCGGAAACCGTCGGCTGCGTTGCGGTCATCGGCGGTCGCATCGTCGCCACCGATATTTTCAGCTCGCCCGGACTTTTTGGAAAATTGTGGCGAAAGCTCCTCGACAGCTATGTCGTGGATGCGATACCGAGGAACAAGCGGTTACGCCGCTGGCCGGCGCCGCCCTCCGAGGAGGAGGTCAGGAGGTTTCTGGAGCGGGTTTTTCGGGCATCTTTTCGAGAAAGGAGTGCGCGAGACGCAGGGAGGATCGTAGAAATCGCCGGCCGCGGGATAGACGGCGAGGGCCTGATTTTCCGGCGAGAGGTCGTCCACGTGCACCTCACGCCTCGGCCGGAAGTGAGATTCTGAGCCTTCACAGCGGGTCGTTTGCACAACGGTCCGCCGGCCGGAGAGCCCGTGCGATAGGAAAATTGTGATCGAGAAGGGAGAATTGAGATGAGTAAGACTCATCCGTTGTTCGCTGCTGCTTTCGTCTTCGCTGTGCTGGCGTCCTGTTGCGACACCATGCCTGTCGCTGATGTGAGCGACGCCGAGAGGAAGGCGGTGGTGGAGGGAAATAATGCCTTTGCCCTGGACCTCTACGCGAAGCTAAGGGATCAGGAGGGTAACCTCTTTCTCTCCCCGTACAGCATCTCGACTGCCTTGGCGATGACCTATGCCGGCGCCAGAGGCAACACGGAAAAGCAGATGGCGGACGTCCTCCATTTCGATCTGCCTCAGGGACGGCTGCATCCGGCTTTCCGGCAACTCATCGAGCGGATGAACGCCCAGGGCAAGGGAAACAGCTACCAGCTCAGTGTCGCCAACGCTTTGTGGGGGCAGAAGGGCTACGGATTCCTCAAAGAGTTTCTGGACCTGACCAAGGCCAGTTACGGGGCAGGGCTAAGGGAGGTTGACTTTGTAGGCGCCACGGGGGCCGCACGCAGGACGATCAACGACTGGGTCGTAAGGAAGACCGAGGGCAAGATCAAGGACCTCATCAAGCGAGGAATCCTCGATTTTGACACGTGCCTCGTCTTAACCAACGCCATCTACTTCAAGGGCAACTGGGCCAGCCGATTCAACGAGAGATACACGAAGGATTCCCCCTTCAGCATCGCACCGGACGAGAAGGTCAGGGTGCCCATGATGTATCAAATGCGCAAGTTCCGATACATGGAAGGGGATGTCTTCAAGGCCCTCGAGCTACCGTATGTGGACAACGAATTGTCCATGGTGATTCTGCTGCCGAGGAGCGTGGACGGCCTCGGCGAGTTGGAGCGTTTGCTTACGACGGAGAATCTGAACAAATGGCTGGGAAGTGTCCGAGAACAAGAGGTCAGGGTTTACCTCCCGAGGTTCAAAATGACTTCGGAATTCAGGTTAGACAAGGTGCTCCAGTCCATGGGCATGACGGACGCGTTCTCGGGCCGAGTGGATTTCTCAGGAATGACCGGCAGGAAGGCCCTTTCTATCTCGGCGGTGATCCATAAGGCCTTTGTGGATGTGAACGAAGAGGGTACGGAGGCTGCTGCGGCAACGGCCGTCGTGATGAAACGAGGGGGGCCGCCGGGACCCGTTTTTCGGGCAGATCATCCATTCATCTTGCTGATTCGGGATAACCGGTCCGGAAACATTCTGTTCGTGGGGCGATTGGTCAATCCGCTGGAAGCATCGAGATAGATTCGGCAAGCACCTGACAGAACGCGAAATGTGGAAGGGAGACGTAACATGTTCAGCAAGCTAACGTATGCGGGAATCGTTATTACCATCCTTGCACTTGCGGCCGTTGCCGGTGCGGCAGAACAGCCCGCAACTGTTTCGGGAATCGTCACGGACGAATCAGGGGAACCTTTATCAGGGGTTAGTTGGTGGGTCAGCGCGTTTGAGGAGTGGCGTGACGGAAGATGGGAGAACGTCCTTCGCACTGGCGGCACCCGCAAACACACCACAGATGAAAACGGGCGGTTTGAAGTAACGTTCTATAATAAGGTCAGATACGATCTCCAATTTGACAAATGGGGATATGGACCAGCATTCCTTTTTCAGATCTCGCCATATTCTCCGCTCACGCTCCTGTCACGGGGAAGATCGGCTGGCCGGACGGGTACGGATTCTCCGGAGCTACGCGTCAAAATGAAAAAAGGTGTGCTTGTCACGGGGAAAATCGAAATCATGGGGAAGGCTCGCCCCGAGTTCTCAGGCATCCATGTCGTTCTGCGACTTCCAAATTCGAGAGGACTCTGGTTCAAGAATAGCACAATGGTGGACCACACAGGCACGTTTCGCTTTTATGCAAGTCCGCCGCCCACGCCCCCCGGTCCCACTTCTAAGTGGCAATTAGTCTGCGCTGGAGAAGTTGTCATGTTAGATGTTGATGAGAATAAACCGGTGGACGAAGTGATATTCCAGATAAGTACAACATCGAAGAGGAAATCTTCACAGGGATTAGCTGAAGCAAGTCAATAAGTGCAACCAATTGCTTGAGCGGACGCCTGGACACCGCCGCTCAGTAGGCCTATTCGCAAACGCGATGACGCATAGTCCTTTGTGAAACGACATTCTTCGACAGGATAACAGGATGAACGGGGTGGTTCGTGGCCGACATTGTGGTCGAAGATACGGTCATCGGCGAGCTGAAGTCCGTGAGGCGCCTCGTCGTTGTTCATGAAATACAGCTCGTCAATTATCTGGTCGCCGCCCCGCGAGACGCGTGGGTGGTAGGCCTTGTTTTAGACTTTGGAGAACGGAAAGTTGCGGTAAAGCGAAAGGTCAAGAACCTTTCGCAAGGATAAACAGGATTCTAAGAATCTGGTCCATCCTGTTATCCCGTCAAAAAAAAGGATACGTCACCGAACTTATGAATCGGAGCACTAAGTTCTGAGTCAGCAATTAGGGCAAGAGGGAGGAAAACTCCAAGGGAGGACGGAAAATGAAAAGGAAATGGTTGCTTTCGCTGTTTGTAGCGGCAGGAATTTT
>Ga0315549_1000038_pt1 | contig 136336 bp, 124 predicted proteins | sample SalMarSW160200MG_FD_203101 | JGI IMG/M metagenome (GOLD analysis project Ga0315549, IMG submission 203101) | Salt marsh sediment microbial communities from the Plum Island Ecosystem LTER, Massachusetts, United States - Salt Marsh Sediment SW1601-200 ... | reverse complement strand
AGCTATGACTGGACGGTAACAGGTAACGGCACTCTTAAGACAGGACAAAACACCACCGCTATCACCTGGGATGCAGGGGATGCAGGCATAGCCACGATAGGCGTGACCATAACCGACGCCAATGGCTGTACCGCCAGCTGCTCTAAGAATGTAACCATATACGATGAACCCGAGTGTGAAATCACGGCTCCAGAGGGGGTATGTGCCGACAGCACTGGGCATGATGCTTCAGTGGCGAGTGCCGGTGCTGGGGCGAGCTATGACTGGACGGTAACAGGTAACGGCACTCTTAAGACAGGACAAAACACCACCGCTATCACCTGGGATGCAGGGGATGCGGGCATAGCCACGATAGGCGTGACCATAACCGACGCCAATGGCTGTACCGCCAGCTGCTCTAAGAATGTAACCATATACGATGAACCCGAGTGTGAAATCACGGCTCCAGAGGGGGTATGTGCCGACAGCACTGGGCATGATGCTTCAGTGGCGAGTGCCGGTGCTGGGGCGAGCTATGACTGGACGGTAACAGGTAACGGCACTCTTAAGACAGGACAAAACACCACCGCTATCACCTGGGATGCAGGGGATGCGGGCATAGCCACGATAGGCGTGACCATAACCGACGCCAATGGCTGTACCGCCAGCTGCTCTAAGAATGTAACCATATACGATGAACCCGAGTGTGAAATCACGGCCCCAGAGGGGGTATGTGCCGACAGCACTGGGCATGATGCCTCAGTGGCGAGTGCCGGTGCTGGGGCGAGCTATGACTGGACGGTAACAGGTAACGGCACTCTTAAGACAGGTCAAAACAGCACTGCCATCACCTGGGATGCAGGGGATGCAGGCATAGCCACCATAGGCGTGACCATAACCGACGCCAATGGCTGTACCGCCAGCTGCTCTAAGAATGTAACCATATACGATGAACCCGAGTGTGAGATCACGGTGGATGATGGGGTATGTGCCGACAGCACTGGGCATGATGCCTCAGTGGCGAGTGCCGGTGCTGGGGCGAGCTATGACTGGACGGTAGCAGGTAACGGCACTCTTAAGACAGGACAAAACACCACCGCTATCACCTGGGATGCAGGGGATGCAGGCATAGCCACCATAGGCGTGACCATAACCGACGCCAATGGCTGTACCGCCAGCTGCTCTAAGAATGTAACCATATACGATGAACCCGAGTGTGAAATCACGGCTCCAGAGGGGGTATGTGCCGACAGCACGGGGCATGATGCCTCAGTGGCGAGTGCCGGTGCTGGGGCGAGCTATGACTGGACGGTAACAGGTAACGGCACTCTTAAGACAGGACAAAACACCACCGCTATCACCTGGGATGCAGGGGATGCAGGCATAGCCACGATAGGCGTGACCATAACCGATGCCCATGGCTGTACCGCCAGCTGCTCTAAGAATGTAACCGTATATGATGCTCCGGACTGTGGAATCACGGCCCCCGAAGGGGTATGTGCCGACACGCCGGGGCATGATGCTTCAGTGGCGAGTGCGGGGGCCGGGGCAAGCTACGACTGGACGGTAGCAGGTAACGGCACCCTTCAGACAGGACAAAACACCACCGCTATCACCTGGGATGCCGGATCAGCGGGCATAGCCACCATAGGCGTGACCATAACCGATGCCCATGGCTGTACCGCCAGCTGCTCTAAGAATGTAACCATAGATCTTTGTGAGGAATGTGGGGCCATAGCGCCTAACTTCACTATTTGTGTGGATACGCCGGTAAATGATGATCTGTTCATAAGCAATGGCGCCCATTGTAGTGCTTGTTGCAACAACAGGACTTTAAGCTACAGCTTTGATGGCAGCACAGCTGGCGTCTACAGCTACAATATAACCTGTAATGGCATAGGTGCCAGGGGTATCTATTATGAAGAGGGCTGTGGTCAGGATGAGGACACAGGCTGGGTAACAGTGCTACCCAAGCCCAAGGCCAGCTTCAGCGCTCTGCCAAGAATGGGCTGTGCTCCTTTAAAGGTCAAATTCATAGACCAGTCCACGGGGAATCCTACAAGCTGGAGCTGGGACTTTGGTGATGGAGGTACCAGCACAGACCAAAGCCCGATTCATACCTATACCACGCCTGGTGATTATCACGTGAGCTTGACCGTGGAGAATGACTGCGGCCCAGATACGGTCCGGGATACCTGTGTAATAGTGGTGTTTGGTGCGCCCGCAGCAGCCTTTAATGCCTCACCGACCAGCGGCTGCGCTCCCCTGACAGTAAACTTCGCAGATTTGTCTACAGGGGACCCCACGAGTTGGAGCTGGGACTTCGGCGATGGCGCCAGCAGCACAGACCCGAGCCCATCCCATACCTATAGCAACCCGGGTGTATATAACGTCACCTTGACCGTGACCAACGACTGTGGCTCGGATGCCGAGACCAAGACCGGATACATCACAGCCGAGCCCTGCGCTCCCGACTTCAGCGGCGGTACGGAGAACTACAAAGAGGTAGATAAGGCGACCGCCGCACCCGGAGAGACGCTCAACTTCACCATCTATTACAAAAACACGGGCGATGCGGATGCCACGGGTGTGGTGATCAAAGATGTAGTTAGTGTCAACCTCACGAATGTTATTCCCCAGGATGGTGGGAGTTATAATTCCACTACACGCACCATAACCTGGGATATCGGAACTGTAGCGGTGAATAGTAGTGGTTCGGTATCTTTCACCGCAGACATCATCTCTCCTCTGGATGGTGGCACAGTAATATACAACACGGGAACCATAGATTCGGACCAGACTGACCCGGTTGATACCGACTCCACTGAGACGACGGTGACTTATGAGCCCGTGCCCACGACCTTGGAGCTTTTGCCTGAGACAGGCAACAACCCTGTGGGCACGACCCATAACCTCACGGCCACGGTTCGTGACCAATTCAATAATGTAATGGAAGGTGTGGCTGTGACCTGGAACATAAGCGGTGTGGGAACCTTCTCCGGCAGTCCGGAGGGTGTTACCGATGCCAATGGCGAGGCGGATGCCGTAATCACCTCCAAAGTGACTGGAATGAGCACGGTAACCTGTGAAGTGACAGGCAATCCTTCAGTATCTGACAACGCCACCAAGGACTGGACACTGGAAGGCCCCGTGGCCACGACATTAGAGCTTTTGCCTGAGACAGGCGAAAACCCTGTGGGCACGACCCATAACCTCACGGCCACGGTTTATGACCAATTTGGCTATGAGATGGAGGGTGTGGCTGTGACCTGGAACATAAGCGGCGTGGGAACCTTCTCCGGCAGTCCGGAGGGTGTTACCGATGCCAATGGCGAGGCAGATGCCGTAATCACCTCCAGCGAGACTGGAATGAGCACGGTAACCTGTGAAGTGACCGGCAATCCCTCAGTATCTGACACAGCCACCAAGGACTGGACACTGGAAGTCCCCGTGGCCACGACATTGGAGCTTTTGCCTGAGACAGGCGAAAACCCTGTGGGCACGACCCATAACCTCACGGCCACGGTTTATGACCAATTTGGCTATGAGATGGAAGGTGTGGCTGTGACCTGGAACATAAGCGGCGTGGGAACCTTCTCCGACAGTCCGGAGGGTGTTACCGATGCCAATGGCGAGGCAGATGCCGTAATCACCTCCAGCGAGCCTGGAATGAGCACGGTAACCTGTGAAGTGACCGGCAATCCCTCAGTATTTGACACCGCCACCAAGGACTGGACTTATATTCCTGAGGCCACGACATTAGAGCTTTTGCCTGAGACAGGCGAAAACCCTGTGGGCACGACCCATAACCTCACGGCCACGGTCTATGACCAATTTGGCTATGAGATGGAGGGTGTGGCTGTGACCTGGAATATAACCGGCGTGGGCTCCTTCTCCGGCAGTCCGGAGGGTGTTACCGATGGCAATGGCGAGGCGGATGCCGTAATCACCTCCAGCGAGCCTGGAATGAGCACGGTAACCTGTGAAGTGACCGGCAATCCCTCAGTATCTGACACCGCCACTAAGGACTGGACACTGGAAGTCCCCGTGGCCACGACATTAGAGCTTTTGCCTGAGACAGGCGAAAACCCTGTGGGCACGACCCATAACCTCACGGCCACGGTGAAGGACCAATTTAATAATGTAATGGAAGGTGTGGCTGTGACCTGGGACATAAGCGGCGTGGGAACCTTCTCCGGCAGTCCGGAGGGTGTTACCGATGGCAATGGCGAGGCGGATGCCGTAATCACCTCCAGCGAGCCTGGAATGAGCACGGTAACCTGTGAAGTGACAAGCCATCCTTCAGTATTTGACACAGCCACCAAGGAATGGACTTACACTCCTGTGGCCACCACCCTAGTGCTTCTCCCCGAGTCTGACACCAACCCTGTAGGCACGACCCATAACCTCATGGCTACGGTCTATGACCAATTTGGCTATGAGATGGCAGGAGTGGCTGTGACCTGGGACATAACCGGCGTGGGCTCTTTCTCCAGCAGTCCGGAGGGTGTTACCGATGGCAATGGCGAGGCGGATGCCGTAATCACCTCCAGCGAGCCTGGAATGAGCACGGTAACCTGTGAGGTGACCGGCAATCCCTCAGTATCTGACACTGCCACCAAGGAATGGACTCTGGAGCCGGCGGTGGCCACCACCTTAGAGCTTTGGCCCCCGGCGGACACCAACCGTGTGAACACGACCCATGCCCTCACAGCCACGGTCTATGACCAATTCAACAATGTGATGGAAGGTGTCCCTGTGACCTGGAACATAACCGGCGTGGGAACCTTCTCCGGCACTCCGGAGAGTGTTACCAATTCCGCTGGCAAGGCGGGTGCCGTAATCACCTCCAACGTGATTGGAATGAGCACGGTAAGATGCGAAGTGACAACTAATACGTCGGTATTTGACACCGCTACCAAGGCCTGGACCACGACAACTCCCGGTGGCGGCGGCGGTGTTGGTGGTGGTGGTGTTCCCCTTAAATACCTTACGGTGGACTGGGATGAAAATATCACCAGGAAGCCCCTTTACAGCAATGACCGGCTAACGGTAGACTTGCTTGGGCCTAGCCCCGATGGCAAACACAGTCTGTTGCTAGAGCGAAAGACTCTCGCACCTACTGTTAATGGAAAACGACATTACCTGATAGTAATCAGGGAACTCGGGCTTGAGGAGACACCTACTCTTCCAGGGAATACTACAGCGATTATGGCTTTTAACGTAACTCCTGCTGGCGCTGTTTTCGACAAGGATATCTTCCTGACAGTGGGCTTCGATCAATTGCCCGAGAATGCTCTAAATGCAACCATGGCTTATTATGATGATGTTAATGGAGTATGGGTACCAGTGGAGAGTGAAGCAGGCGGACCAAATGGTGTGGCAGAACTGACCCTATCTGCGCCGATAAACCACTTCAGCATATTTGGTGTACTGGTTGAGCTTGCTCCGCCGTCTCCCCCACCACCCGCCCATTTTGTGGCCGGTGGTTTGAGCATTGTGACCAGTGTGGAAAAGATATGGGAACCTGTCACCTTCGTGACCAAGACTGGGGAAAGCGTTACCATTACCGCCAATGTACTCAACGACGGTGGGCAGGAAGGCACCTATACTGTTGAGCTAAAGCTAAATGGAGAAACAGTGGATACCGAAATGGTGACACTGGGTGCCGGACAGAGCCAGCCGGTGAGTTTCACCGTGTCTGGATTGGACTACGGGCAGTATGAAGTGGAAGTTGCCGGGTTGAGTGGTGATTTCACAACGTCACGAACCATAACCTGGTGGCTTATCATTGTCATAATAGTGGCGATTGGCTTAATTATCTGGGGAGTAGTCTGGGGGAGAAGAAGGAGAGGGGCAGCACAGGAGGGATAACCGAGCCTGAGGCTCGGTTATCCCCCTCCCTCTAACTCCCTCCCAATCTACTACATATTTAAGGGCACTACTCCAGTCTTGGCAGGGAAGATTGGTATGAAAAGGATAATATTTTCTTTAGTCATCGTGCTCATGCTGGTCATGATGGCGCTGCTCGCCGCTAATCTCCCGTCAATTGACGCGGAAACTGAGGCTCTACGCCTGGAGTGCGATATCAGTCCTGAAACAACCAAGGTAGGTCATGAAATAGACTGCAGGGCCGCAGCCAGTGGAGGCGTTCCACCGTACTCCTGGTCATGGACGGTAAATGGGGAAGAGGTAGCGACGGACCAGAATACCACCTATAACTTCACTGCTGGCGGGACTTACAATGTATGTGTCAACGTGACTGACTCTTCGGAACCGAAAAATGAAAAACAGTGCTGCACGCCCGTCATGGTCGACGAGGATCTAAGCCTGGACTGCGGGGTAAGCCCCAACCCGACCAAGGTAGGTCATGTAACTAGCTTCAATGCCACAGCCAGCGGAGGCGTTCCACCGTACTCCTGGTCATGGACGGTAAATGGGGCACCGGTAGCGACGGACCAGAATACCACCCACACCTTTGCTACTGCCGGGGACTACACTGTATGTGTCAACGTGACTGACTCTGCGGAACCGGAAAATGAACAACAGTGCTGCACGCCCGTCACGGTAAATCCTGCTCTAAACCTGGGGTGCGAGGTCAGTCCCAACCCGACCAAGGTAGGTCAGGTAACTGACTTCACCGCCGAGGCCAGTGGAGGCGTTCCACCGTACTCCTGGTCATGGACGGTAAACGGGGAAGAGGTGGCGACGGACCAGAATACCACCCACACCTTTGCTACTGGTGGGACCTACAATGTATGTGTCAACGTGACTGATTCTCTGGACAATAAGGAGCAGTGCTGCACGCCCGTCACGGTCAATGAGGATCTAAGCCTGGAGTGCTGGGTCAGTCCCAACCCGACCAAGGTAGGTCATGTAACTGACTTCACCGCCGAAGCCAGTGGAGGCGTTCCACCGTACTCCTGGTCATGGACGGTAAATGGGGAAGAGGTATCGACGGACCAGAATACCACCCACACCTTTGCTACTGCTGGGACCTACACTGTATGTGTCAACGTGACTGACTCTTCGGAACCGAAAAATGAATATCAGTGCTGCACGCCCGTCACGGTAAATCCTGCTCTAAGCCTGGAGTGCGAGGTCAGCCCCGAGACGACCAAGGTGGGTCAGGTAATTAACTGTGCGGCCGGAGCCAGTGGAGGCGTCCCACCTTATTACTGGTTATGGACGGTAAATGGGGAAGAGGTAGCGACGACCCAGAATACCGCCCACACCTTTGCTACTGGTGGGACCTACACTGTATGTGTCAACGTGACTGACTCTCTGGACAATAAGAAACAGTGTTGCAGGCCCGTCACGGTTAATGAGGATCTGTATAGCTTAGTGCTTTTGCCTGAGTCTGACAGCAACCGTGTGAACACGACCCATGCCCTCACGGCCACGGTCTACCAAGGTGGCAATGTGATGCCAGATGTGAATGTGACCTGGACTATAGAAAGTGGCCCTGGGTCCTTTGTCTCGCAAGAAACAACCACCGATGTTAATGGCGAGGCAGATGCCGTAATCACCTCCAGCGAGCCTGGAACAAGCACGGTAAAATGTGAAGTGACCGGCAATCCCTCAGTATTCGACACCGCTACCAAGACCTGGACCACGGCACCCCCTCCAAGTCCCGGTGGTGGCGGTGGTGGTGGTTGTTGTCCTTCGACCAAATATCTCACGGTGGACTGGGATGGGAAAATCACCAAGAAGCCTCTTCACACCAATAACCGGCTAGCGGTAGACTTGCTCGGGACTAACCCCGATGGCAGACACAGCTTGTTGCTAGAGCGGGGGACTCTCGCACCTACTGCTAATGGAAAACAACATTACCTGATAGTAATCAGAGAACTTGAGGAAATACCTCCTCTTCCAGAGAATACTATGGCGGTTGTGGTTATTAACGCCACTCCCGCTGGCGCTGTTTTCGACAGGGATATTTTCCTGACACTGGGCTTCGATCACTTGCCCGAGAATGCTCTAAGTGCAGCCATAGCTTATTATAATGATGTTAATGGAGTATGGGTACCACTGGAGAGTGAACCAGGCGGACCACCAAGTAGTGTGGCACAGCTGTCCCTATCTACGCCGATAAAGCACTTCAGCATTTTTGGCGTATTGGTTGAGCTTGCTCCGACGCCTACTCCCCTATCGCCTGCCCATTTTGTGCCCGGTGGCTTGAGCATCGTGCCTAGTGTGGAAAGGATATGGGAATCTGTCACCTTCGTGACCAAGACCGGGGAAAGCGTTACCATTGCCGCCAATGTACTCAACGACGGTGGGCAGGAAGGCACTTATACTGTTGAGCTAAAGCTAAATGGAGAAACAGTAGATACTGAAATAGTGACACTGGGTGCCGGACAGAGCCAGCCGGTGAGTTTCACCGTGTCTGGATTGGAGGATGGGCAGTATGAAGTGGAGGTTGCCGGGTTGAGTGGTGATTTCACAACGTCACGGACCATCACCTGGTGGCTTATCATTGTCCTAATAGTGGTGATTGGCTTGATTAGCTGGGGAGTGGTCTGGGGGAGAAGAAGATGGGGAAGAGCAGCACAGGAGGAAGCAGCAGAAGAGGAAGCAGCACAGGAAGGATAACCCGAGCCTGGGGCTCGGTTATCTCCTTCTTGTAACTCCTTCCCAAAGTAATTTAGCAACTCGAATCGTTATTGCCAGCGAAACGTGGTAATCTCAGTGAAATTCTCCACAAAGCTTGTCCTGAGCGTTACGAGATTCTTCGCTCCGCTCAGAATGACGTGGAGAGAAAAGCTCAGAATGACAAAGTAAAGGACTTGGTAGGCCCCTCTTGTCATTGCGAGCCGCGAATTGTCGGGGCGGGGGCGAGCAGGTTGGGAGGGGGCGGGTCCCTCTTTAACCGTATTTGAAGCGAAGGGAGAGTGAGGTAGCAACCGGGTTATCTTTTTTTCGCAGTTTGCCACTTTCTAGGAAATAAGCCGGGAAAAATATCCCCCAAAAGTACTGGGAAAGTGAGGGATTTTCCTTTTTTAAGCGACTAAGTATATGACGAAAGTACTAGTTAATCAGTCCTGTTAGCTAATAGGTAGGTGAAACCACAGTCTCAACTGATGAGGGAATTGCCTGAGGATAGGAGAGCTTAATTGCAACAGAAGGGGAGGTGCTGGAGGGAAAGCAGCACCTCCCCTTTTTATGGGTAAAGTTTTTTAATCGCTGATTTCGGGCGGCCTCCGCAGGCTTGTTTGGGCATATTAAGTCACAGGACTTAGAGCATGAAAAGACTCAGATTGGCAGGTGCCGATGCAGATTTAATCAAATGGACTCTGCTCTGTGTTGTTTTCATCGGGCTGAATATCCTGGATGCCTGGCTGACCGGGCTCGCTCTGGGGGCCGGGAGTTATGAACTTAATCTCTTGCTGGGCATGAAATTTGGCAGCAGCATGCTGATTAAGGGGTTGATTTCCGCGGGGATGGTCACCGCCCTGGTTTTGTTTGGTCGAGGTGGGTTATTGAAGCCGCTGAGCCTGGGGATGTTGCTTATTTGCGCCTGGAATGGCTTGACTGTTTGGTTCTGGAGCTAAGCCCTCGGTAGATAGCAAGGCTTGCCTATTCCTCTCCTTCCTTGATAATCTCAAACAGCTTTTCCGGGCTCTCTAGATGGTCAATATATAGAATGCCATCGAGATGCTCAGTTTCCTGCTCAAGAGCCTGAGCCAGAAGTCCTTGTGCTTTAAGGCGAAATTCCTTACCGTACCGGTTTTGCGCTTTGACTTTCACTGTTACCGCTCTTTTTATTTCCCCAACGTAGCCAGGTACGGATAAGCAGCCTTCCTGAACTATTCGCTCACCTTCCTTTTTTACTATTTCAGGGTTAATTAGAGTAATGAGTTCATGTTCTGGCACCTCGATGACTGCTACGCGGAGCAACACTCCTACCTGTGGGGCAGCGAGGCCGGCTCTGTTTGGGTCAGCGCGTAACGTATCAATCATATCATCGATTAACTTTTGAATGGAGTCATCGATTTTGGTTACTCTTTTGGCCTTTTGCCGCAACACAGGGTCGGGCAAGGTGCGAATCTGTAAAACTGCCATGCTTCTTCTGAAAACGAGCCTGGATTTTATCCCATACTGATTATACCACTGCTTGTGACGAGAATCACTCTAGATATTCGAGGTTGAGGAGCCTGTTCCGAGCGTGAGCGAGGAATCTCGTTGAGTTTGCTTCGTCGCTACGCTCCTCGCAATGACAAGAAGTGGGGTGTCATGCGAGCTTTTCGCCTCTTGTCATGTGGTGGTTGTTAAACGCCTCATATTTTGCCAAAGCGGCGCTGGCGGCGTTTATATTCAGAAAGCGCTTCCTCAACGTCTTTAAGACCGAAATCAGGCCATAACACTGGAGTGAAGTAAAGTTCACTATAGGCGGCTTGCCAGAGGAGAAAGTTGCTGAGGCGGTTCTCACCGCCAGTGCGTATGACCAAGTCAGGGTTGGGAATGTCAGTGCTATATAGATACCGGACAAACACAGACTCATCTATATTGTTACTGGGAATACCAGCGCTGGCGATACGTCTGGCTGCCTGGACAATTTCATCACGTCCCCCATAATCGAAGGCTAGGCAAAGCGTAAGACCGGTATTATTTTTGGTGAGTTCTACTGCTGCCAGCACCTTTTTTCTCAGTTTCTGAGATAGCCTGTCCAGCCTGCCCAGATGTACCAGTCGGATATTTTCTTGATGAAAAGCCTGAGTTTCCTGGTCAATCTTCCTTGCCAGAAGACTGAGTAAGCCTGCAACCTCTATCCTCGGCCGGTTCCAGTTCTCGGTGGAGAACATATAAAGGGTCAGGTATTTTACTCCGTAATTGGCAAAAATCTTCACCACCGGGCGAATATTCTCACTGCCAGCATTGTGTCCGGCAAACCGGGGTAAATGGCGTTTCTTGGCCCATCGGCCATTGCCATCCATGATAATGGCGACATGCTGGGGAGGGTAATTTGTTTGAATCATAAACTAGCCTCACGAGAAAGGAGATGCCTGATTTTCAGCAAGGGATAGGCGGAGCTATGTCTCAGGACAGCCAGCATTAACCTGCTGTGCCAATCGAAGGAAAAATTGCTGGAGTTGAGCAAAGCCTCAGCCATGCCACCAGAGTCCAACACGTTGAATATTCCCTCGATTTGGCGGTCGCTTAATTTGGTATAAGCCCATCTAGCCCAGTAGCCACGGGAGAGTTCCTTGCCCATTTTCGCCCTCCACTGCTTTTGATAGCGCGAAAGCTGGCCAGCGGTTAAATTATCACTGCTGAGGGCCTCATCAAGCACCTCGGCAGCTATCCGGGCACCAAGATGCCCAAAGTATATTCCTCCGCCGGTAGTTGGCTTGACCTGCCCGGCAGCATCCCCAATAACCAGTACCCTGTCTTTATAGCTGCGAGCTAAAGTTCCTACGGGGATAGCCTTTTGCTCAATTTCCACCTCCCGACTTGTTATTCTACCCTGGCAGGAGAGATTATTGAGGAATTTTTGCAGATGTAGCTTGGCCTGTGATGTTGCTAAAAGGCCAACGTATGCTTTATTTGTTGAAGTAGGCACAAGCCAGGCAAACAAACCTGGTGCTACTTCCTGACCAAAGTATACTTCGGGTTCATCAACATTTTTCGCTTCAATTTCGGCCTGAGCGCCGACGAGGAAGTTCTTGATTCTGCCCAGACCTAGCTTCCAGGGCAGCTTGGGTCTGAATCCGTTAGCCAGTACCACAGCTCTAGCACTGAATATCTCCCTGGCACCGAAGCACAAAGTTTCCGCTTGTATGCTATCCCTCTCGGGAATAATGTCAATGACCGGGGAAGAGAAGAAATATTGTGCCCCCTGGGATTGGGCTTTAGAGGCTAGCGCTTTATCAAGTAAAGGCCGATTGACAACATAAGCCTGAACATTTTCAGTTTGCAATCTTAAGCATCTTCCTGAAGGGGAGAAAAGCTTGGCTGAGTTTACCTTGGTTAATATCCCATCTGTGCCGAGGTCCAAGGACTGGAAACATTCGGTACTGATTATTCCTGTGCAACAGACATTGAGTCTCGACGCACTTTTTTCTTCAAAAACAGCGACATCGTGACCTGATGAAGCTAGTTCATAAGCTATGTAGCTTCCGGCTGGTCCCGCCCCTACTATGATGACATCGTAAAATTGGTCCGACAATTCCCCACCACCTTTTTAGATTTCTACCAGATTATATAACATATCGTTCAGCCATACCTATTTGTCGATTTGACACGTACCTTACCATGTACCGGTGTATAGCACATTAATGACAGCGGTGGCTAAGGTGTTTTACCTGTGGGTTGAAACGGGGAGCATGTTTCTCGTCCTCCCGGGATTATTGCGGACAATGTAGAGCTGCTCTATGCCAGCTAGCATAAGTAAAGTTAACTATCCTCACCGTGTGGTCTTTCCCTTCTCACCACCCTGAGGTTTGGCTTCAAGAGTGGAGGGCGAAAGGTAATGGACCAGCCGTTCCATTAAATTGCCATGGCGCTTGGCCTCATCTCTAAGCATTCCCTCTATATCCTCTCCGGGATTGAGATACTCAAGTGTCTTGTAGTTTATCATCTTGAGCAGACTGACAAGGGTATGCCTGTCCTCATATGATAGTGGCGACAAAATTTCTCGGATAAACTCCCAGCCTGCCAGGGTTGCCGGTTTAAGGGCGTCCTTCCCCTTGTCGCTGATAGTCAGGTGTACTACCCTGCGGTCACTCCTGTCTCTTGCCCTTTTGATCAGACCAGCCTTGACCATGCGGTCGGCTAGCATACTGATGCTGTTCGGGCTACGTTCTAACCACCGGGCTACTTCACTTGGCTTTGCACTACCACCGAAGTATTGTATAGTCACAAGCAGTGCATACCGCTCCGCATTAAGCTTGTATTCACTAAATACTTTGTCCTCACATATCTTAAGCAGGGCGTCGGCTCGGTGTATCATGAGCCACGTGGTCAAGATTAGGTTTTCGGCTTCGAACTTTGCTGCCATATTTAACCTCTCCTGATTATTTTATGGGATCTGTGCTCGTTTCGGAAACGAGCTATTATAACAGCTTTTATTATTCACGACAAATCAATATGACATAATAATAACTTTCTTCAATCCATACAGCCCCGCATTGCCTTAAGCATAATTCATTCAAAATGTGCTCAATGGAATTTAAGCAATGAATAAATTGTTGATGAATAATATCCGTTTTAGGTCCGCGGACCTAAAACATCTAAATCTAACTGAAGGAAGAGTTGTTGAATCACAAAAATCTAACCCAAAAACTATTATGATTTGGCCTGATTAAAGCTTGAGGAGGAAGTAAAGCCAAGCTATGAAGAAGATGATATGCATTCGGGGTGATATAATTGAAGACAGGTTTGCATTGCTTCGCTTGTTAGGGGTGTTTGGTCTTTGAAACAAAGCCAAGATGTAATCGTTGTTGGTGCTGGTCCGGCTGGGGCGACACTGGCTTACGAGCTAGCAAAAAGGGGGATCGGGGTATTGCTTTTAGAAAAAGAGAAACTGCCCCGCTATAAGTGTTGTGCTGGCGGAGTTACCAGCAAGGCGGCAAAACTTCTGGATTTCGATATCTCCGAAGTAGTGGAGGACGTAATTTATGAGTTTAGCTTTACTTTTAATCTGGGCAGCCCTTATCTGGGACAACATAGTCAGCCACTGATGTATACCGTGATGCGTGATGTATTTGACTATTTTTTGGTGAAGAGAGCACGGCAAATGGGCGCTATATTTATGGATGGGCAGAAGGTAACACAAGTAGAGGTGAGCGCTGATTGGGTTGAGATTTCTACTGCCGACAACATTTTTCGCTCCCGACTAGTGGTCGGGGCTGACGGGGCTTATAGCGTAGTGGCAAGAGAACTGGGTATGGGAAGGAGCATGGAATATGTCGCAGGAATAGAGTCAGAAATTGTTGTGCCCGAGGAAGAGCTGGCAAAATGGAAATCGCGGGCCCAAATGGATCTGGGGTGCATTCCCGGGGGTTATGCCTGGGTGTTCCCCAAGCGCAACCATCTCTCTGTGGGAGTCGGATGTCTTACCTCCAAGGCAAGACATTTGAACCGCCACAATCAGAAGTTTCTAAATTCACTAGGTATCGGTAATTACACTATCACCAGATCAAGTAGCCACTTGGTACCAACATGTACAAGAGGGAGCTTTGTTTGGCAAGATAAAGCCTTGCTTCTGGGGGATGCGGCTGGGTTTACTGACCCATTAACGGGTGAGGGAATTTATAACGCCATCCAGAGTGCCCAGCTTGCCGCACCAGTGATCGAGAGCTATTTAGTGAAGGGCAAGGTTGGGTTGCAGGATTACCAAGAGATTGTAGAGAAGAGGATAATGTCTGAACTGAGAATAGCGCGTACGTTGTCAAAAAAAATTTTCCGCTTCCCTCGTTTGGCATTTGGAATTTTCAACCGGAGTGACGAGGCGTGGAAAGCTATATACAGCTTGATGCTTGGTGAAATAGACTATGCTGCTATCAAGGGAAAGGCAGGCGGATTTAAGGGCATGTTTAATCGTCTGTTTCGAGCTTAGCACAACAATCTTAGCGGCCGGAGCATGCGTAAGAGTAAAATTTGTTATAATTTAAAGTGGGAGAGTGAGGTGTCTAAGATACTGGACAAAATAAACGACCCCAGCGATGTTAAGGGGCTAACTCGGGATGAACTAGGTGAACTTTGTTCCGAGATCAGGGAATTATTGGTAAGCAGGGTTAGTGAAAACGGAGGGCATCTAGCATCCAATCTGGGAGCGGTGGAGCTTACTGTTGCCTTGCACCGGGTATTTGATAGCCCGAGAGACAAGATAATCTGGGATGTGGGACACCAAAGTTACGTTCATAAGCTATTAACAGGAAGGAGGGAGCAATTTCCCTCCCTTCGCCAATACCAGGGACTCTCAGGATTTCCTGATAGAGATGAAAGTCTTCACGATGCTTTCACTACGGGACATGGTGGCACCTCCATTTCAGCGGCTTTGGGCATGGCTTTGACCCGCGACCTTGCTCACGGTAAGCACCACGTGGTAGCTGTCATCGGCGATGGGTGCCTCACCTGTGGCATGACTTACGAAGCGCTGAATCACGCCGGGCATTTGGGCACAAGGCTTATCGTGGTGCTCAATGACAACGGCATGTCCATTTCGCCCACAGTAGGAGCGATAGCCAAGCGGCTAAATGTAGTGCGAACAACCCGTGGCTACATACGGGCTAAGAAACAGACAAGTCGGTTGCTATCTCTCTTGCCTGGAGGAAAGAGGCTACAGGGAGCATTGCGCCATCTCAGGGAAGGGGTGAAAGCGGTGGTCATGCCTACTATGATGTGGGAGCAGCTTGGCTTTACTTACCTGGGTCCGATAGATGGTCATAACACTGCTGAATTGGAAGCAGCTTTGACTCAAGCCAGGAATTACTACAAGCCGGTCATCGTCCATGTCTTGACTACGAAGGGCAAGGGTTACAAAGCAGCCGAGGATAATCCCACTTACTTTCACGGTCTGTCCCCTAAAAGCGAGGGCTTGGACACAATACCTACTTATAGTCAGATATTTGCTCGAACAGTCGGTGGACTGCTTAGGGACAATCCCAGGCTGGTGGTGATAAGCGCTGCCATGGTTGAAGGCAATAGCCTATCTTCTCTGGTCAAGGAGTTTCCTCAACGCATCTACGATGTAGGGATTTCTGAGCAGCATGCGGTTACCTTAGCCGCCGGTCTAGCTACCCAGGGCTTTATACCTATTGTAGCTATATATTCCACTTTCTTGCAGCGTGCCTTTGACCAGGTATTGCACGATGTTTGTCTCCCTGATCTGCCTGTCATTTTTGCTCTCGATCGCAGCGGCATTGTCGGAGAGGATGGCAAAACACATCAAGGGATATTTGATTTATCCTATCTTAGTTTGATGCCTAATATGATTGTTTGCGCACCTAAGGATGGGAATGAACTTCGAGACCTGCTCTATACTGCCCTCAATACCGAGCATCCTCTGGCAATTCGCTATCCTCGGGGTCGGGGAACAGGCGTGCCCCTGGCCACCGAGCTTCAGCAACTTCCTATAGGCAAAGCTGAGATAATGAAGCAAGGTGAAGATATAGTCATAGTAGGCGTCGGCTCTACTGTCATGCCTTCTCTGGAAGCAGCGGAACATTTAGCTCTTGGGGGCATTGATGCCATGGTAATTAATGCCCGCTTCGCTAAGCCCCTGGATACAGAGCTTATTTTGGATGTAGCCAACCACACCAAAAAGATGGTCATAGTAGAGGAGAATATTCTTAGCGGCGGCTTTGGTGCCGCGGTGCTGGAGCTGCTGGAAAAGGCTGAAACCTCAGATGTCAAGGTGAAGCGATTAGGCATTCCTGACGAATTCGTAACCCATGGAAAGCAAGATTTTCTTCGCTCTCTCTACCATCTGGATGCCCCGGGAATAGCCAAGGAGTGCGCTGATTTCCTGGCTCAAGTCCAGGCAAAGGTGGAGGAAGAGTTCCACACCACTATCCTCTAATAAGAGTTGGCTTCTATGTGGCCATTCCATCAGGCGGCGGTGAGTCCTTATTATCTTGAGCCATTCGCTTGAGCTCATAGAGCTTGGTGATTGCTTCCAGAGGGGACATAGAATCAATATCAAGTCGAGCAATTTCATCAGCCAACAGGGAGCCTTTATGGAAGAGAGGAATCTGGAGCGACGCTTTATGCCGAGGGACTTTGCCTTTTTTAGAAGCATGGCTCTCCAGCTCAGCTAAGACTTCCTGAGCTCGCACGATTACCGATTTGGGCAGGCCAGCTAGCTGCGCCACATGGATGCCATAGCTCCTGTCGGTGCCCCCGGGGACAATCTTGTGCAGAAAGATAACTTTGTCCCCTTCCTCCGCCACCGCCACATTGAAGTTTTTCACTCTGGGCAGGATACCAGCCAGGTCCACCAACTCATGATAATGAGTGGCAAAAAGGGTCTTCGCCCCAAGCTCAGGGTGGTTATGGATGAACTCGGCTACTGCCCAGGCAATGGAAAGCCCGTCATAGGTGGAAGTGCCCCGCCCAATTTCATCCAGGATGATAAAGGAGCGAGGGGTAGCATTATTCAGGATATTTGCTGCCTCAGTCATCTCCACCATAAAAGTGGATTGCCCGGCAGCTAGGTCCTCCTGAGCGCCAATGCGAGTAAAGATGCGGTCAACAATTCCAACATTCGCTGAATCGGCAGGGACAAAGCTTCCTATCTGAGCTAAAAGGATGATTAGGACTACCTGCCTGAGATAGGTAGACTTTCCCGACATGTTGGGACCTGTAAGTATGATGAGTTGATTATCCTTATTACATAAATAAGCTTCGTTAGGAACAAAATTATCGCTTCCTATGCTCTGTTCCACAATAGGGTGGCGCCCTCCCTTGATGTCAATGACATCATCGTTGGTCAGCGTTGGCCTGACATAACCATGACGTGCTGCCACCTCAGCAAGGCTGGAAAGGGCGTCAATTTGAGCAATGGCTCTGGCGGTGACCAGAATTTGCCCCCCAACAGCGCTTATCTGCTGGCAAAGTTGCCGGAAAATGGTGGCTTCCAGGTCAGCGATCTTCTCCTGAGCATTGAGAATCAGCGATTCATACTCCTTAAGTTCGGGGGTGAAGAACCTTTCCGCCTCCGCTAGAGTTTGCTTACGAATATAGTCTGTGGGAACGAGACTGAGATTAGCCCGGGATACCTCGATATAATAGCCAAATACCCGGTTGTAGCCTACTTTCAGGGATTTAATCCCTGTACGCTGTCTTTCCCTTTGCTCCAGGCCAGCCAGATATTGCTTGGCCTGCCGGGAATTGCGGCGAATTTCATCCAGATCAGGGGAGAAACCCTCCCTTATCACACCACCTTGCTCCAAATCCCCCGGCTCATCGGCAATAGCCCTGGCGATTAGGTCCACGATGTCGGGGCAAAGCTTAAGTTCGGCGCTTAGCCAGTTTATGGCGTCTCCGTCTGCCATCGCCGCTTTCAAGTCCGGCACCTTCTCTAAACTAGAGCGAAGCGTTAGCAACTCTCGGGGCATGACTCTGCCGCTACTCACTCGGTTAACCAGCCTCTCCAGGTCAGCAATATCCGATAAGAGAGAAATGACCTTTTGGCGAGCCAGACTATTTTGATGACACCATGCAACCGCCTCTTGCCGCCGATTCAATATGGCGAGGTCCAGAAGGGGATGTCCTAACCAATTCTTGAGCAGTCTACCACCCATGGCTGTCTTGCTCAGGTCAATGACGGAAAGGAGGGAGTTGCCGGTTTCTCCCCACCTGCCGCCCTGAAAGAGCTCCAGATTGCGGATGGTCTGGCCATCGAGGGTCATAAAGGAATCTGTGGAGTAGGTAGCAAGTTTGCTTAGCTGGGGCAGATTTCCCTTTTGCGTTTCCTTGACATAATGTATTAATGCGCCTGCGGCTCTTATAGCCAAAGGCAAGCGGGCGCATCCATAGCCTTCCAGGGTAGCCACGGCGAAATGTTCCAGCAAGGCTTCCTGGGCAATTTCAATGTCAAACCAGTAGTCATCAAGTCGGCTTATGGTGAACGGCAATTGAGCATAATCGTCGGCGTCTTCGGGAATAAGAACTTCGCTGGGCTGAAGTCGCTCCAATTCAGGCATGACTCTTTCAACAGGAAGCTGAGTGGTGGCAAACTCGCTCGTGCTTATATCAACATAGGCGATTCCCGCTTCCTCGCCTTCAACAACCAGACTGGCCAGATAGTTATTGCTCTTACTCTCAAGCAAATTAGGCTCGACCACCGTACCCGGCGTCACCACGCGAATGACGTCCCTTTCTACCAGCCCCTTGCCCGGAGGAGTAAGCTGCTCACAAATAGCTACTTTATGCCCGCGGTTGATGAGCTTAGCCAGATAGTTATCCAGAGCGTGATGAGGTATCCCCGCCATGGGCACTCTCTGCCCCTTGCCCATCTCCCGGGAGGTCAGGACAACGTCCAGCTCGCGCGAAGCGACTTTGGCATCTTCATCGAAGGTCTCATAGAAGTCGCCTAAGCGGAAGAAAACTATAGCCTCGGGATATTTCTGCTTAACCCTGAGATACTGCTTTCTAAGAGGTGTTACAGTCATTTATGTTATTTTACTAGCTCTTCAGCAACATATAAAGTGGGAGCGAACCTTGGGAGAGGGTTCAACAAAAACAGCCAGAGGATTATAATGCTGAGGTATCAGGGGAGTTAAAACCGGCATCTTTTCTATTAACAATAGAAGGGAAATTGGTATATACTGAGGTTAGGTGAAGTAATAAAGAACCATAAGAATCCGCAGAAGGAGGTGAATAATGAAACTACCTGCTTTTGAAATAGAGCAAAATGGGAAAAAGTTTTACGCCGCTTACATGTCGGCTGAACAACTCTGTGATGAAAGAAGAGTAAAGGCTGATGCGTGGTCGCCTGGCAACCGTGAAGGTTACCAAAGGAGACTGGATATGATCAGGGCTAGGTTATTTGCTAAATACATTGCAAATCCAGATAACATTTCTCCCCCGGCAGTCTTGTTAAGCGTCCGAGAATCTGTTGAATTCAGATCCAAAAATGGAAAGTATGGAATTTTAAGCATACCCAACAGCTCGATCTTATATGAAGTAGACGGTCAACACAGAATCGGAGGCCTAAGGGAGGCCGTAAAGAGGGACGAAATTCACTCTGATTTTGCTTTAGCAGTTATCATCATATGCCCCGTAAAGCTGGGAGAAAAGGAGGCAGCGAATCCGCGTTTTTGTGAAGCTAAACAGTTTGTTGTCATAAACCGTACACAAAAGACAGTTCGATCCGACCTCTCAGACAGATTTATTGCCAGACTCGCACCTGAACAAAGGCAAGAACTTGAGGTATTAGGGGCAGTAGAGACGCTGGAGAGAACTCAAGCGGCTGTTCAAATTGCAGATAGGTTGAACCGTAAAGCAGGGTCTCCATGGGAAAATAGAATTAAGCTCCCGGGTAAAAGGGGAGGCGGCGTTAGCCAGAGAGCGCTCACAAACTCCTTGGAGCCTGTCCTCAAAGATCCAATACTTAAAACTCTCGCGTACGATGAACTCATTGATGCTTTAGATCAATATTGGACTGCTTGGAGGAAATTTTGTCCGAGGGCTTTTGATGAGCCACAGCACCATGTTATCCAAAAAACTGTAGGCGTGTCAGTTTTACATGAACTCTTTATAGAAGCCGCAAAGTTGCTCAAAAGTCGTCGTAAGGATTGGACACAAGATAATTTTTATGAGGTTCTAGACAAAATGACAAGAGGAGTTGGCGATGAATTCTGGCATTCTCGTGGAGAAGCAGGTAGGGGTGGGAGTAATAAGGCGGTATTGAGGAATCTTTCAGGAAGGCTTCGAGCGAATTTTCTGGCATGTAATTGGAAGTTTTAGATACTTTGATTCTAATTCGGGCAATGAGATAGTGTTTGGATGGGACGCAGCCGGTATTGCAAATGCAGATAGGTATTCTGCCACTTCGCCTAAGAGCCTGTTTGCGGTTCGCTTCCTCCAAGTGCCCCTTGGGGCAGTTTGCAAGCACATAAAACATCGGCCAGTTGGGCATTGACTGGGGGATGAAACCTTTATAGTATAACAACTGTAAATAAGATGAGTTGCTTATAAGGGTAAGAACGAGTCTTTTGCTATGTTAGAGGAAGTTGAAATTTCTGTTGAGGAAAACTTTCGGGGGGTTGTGGACGAGGGCTGGGCGAGGAGGATAGCTCAAGCTGTCCTTAAGTCTGAAGGGGTGGCTCCTCCTTATGAGGTGAGCCTGGTTTTCACCGACTCTGAGACGGTGAAACAACTTAACCGAGACTATCGGGGTGTAGATGAGCCTACGGATGTGCTTGCTTTTTACATGCTTCCGCAGAAGGAAGCCGATTCTTCCTTCGCACTCCCTCCTGATGGGGTAACTAGGCTAGGAGAGGTAATCATCTCTTATCCTCAAGCAGTAGAACAAGCCAAAGAACAAGGGCACGCGACCGAAAAAGAGCTGGCGTTGCTGGTCATCCACGGGATACTTCATCTTCTGGGCTATGACCATGAAGAACCCGAGGGAGAAAGCAGGATGAAGGAAAGGGAAAGAGTACTCTTGGAGAAATGCTTGCTCTGGTAGTATAATATATAGCATTCTGCATAAGTTCTTACAGGATTGCTGAGGCGTTTATTTTGTTACCCTGGGCGCCAGGGTAGGGTCTGGAATCTTCCCTTTGCTCAGAATGACAATAAGGAGCCAACTAATATAGGCACAAGCGGGACTTAACCCAGGTCTTTGCAGTGCAAAACAGCGCAGAGGAGGTAAAAGATGGCTAAATTCATAATGCTGACGACCCTCACTGATGAGGGAAGAAAGACTATCATGGAAAATCCTGGAAGGATCAAAGAGGTCAACAAAGAAGTAGAGGCAATGGGAACGAAGATTCTGGCTCAGTATGCCGTGCTAGGACCGTATGACTTCGTGAACATTTTAGAAGCTCCCAGTAATGAAGCAATATCCAGGGTGGCGGTAGCTCTGGGGGCAAGGGGTACGCTTCAAACCATGACCTTGGCTGCTATGGATGTTGACGCTTTCATTGGCGGTCTCAAGAAGTAGAAGTAACCGTTGGTTACCCGCTTGTGCTATCAACTTTTAAGGCTGATAATGTAAAGCTGCTCAGTCCTCTGGATTTGGGGTTTAGAGGTAGCTGAGAACTATGGTTTGTGTGGGGGTGGGCAGGGACGATGAGGTAATCGAGAGTTTGGGCTTTGCTTCTAGCTCCCGAATTCTCATTTTATCTAGGAATTTATCCACGAGACTGAGATTGCCAGTGAACGCCTCTGTCTTGTAGTGCATGGGGATGACAATAGGAGGCTCTAATTGTCTTACTATTTCCACAGCTGTGTCAATGGGTATGGTAGATACCTCCCCGGCAGGCAAAAATAGTATATCTATATCTCCTATTTCTTCTACTAATTGTGGCCCCAAAGGATGCCCCAAGTCACCTAGGTGACATAAAGTTATTCCATCCATCTCGATAACATAAATGGTATTTTTCCCTCTCAATTCCCCCTTCTTGTCATCGTGAAAAGTGGGGATCCCTGTGATAAAAATCCCCCCTATTTCATATTCCCCGGGGCTTTTTATTTGTTTGGGATTATTAGCGACGCCTTCGATGTAGTTATGCCCGGCGTGGAAATGGCTCAATGTCACTATGTCCGCCTGAGGTTCACCCAGGCGGTAGCCCAAGTCAGGATGACATGGGTCTGTTATGATGGTTTTTTCTTTCCCTCTAATCAGAAAGCAGGAATGTCCTAGCCAGGTAATCTCCATCAGCGTCTAAAGGATAACCCTTTTCTTTAGCTTTGTCGATAGCAACACGACTCTATTAACCAGAAAATGCATCAGCTTTGCGGGTGCGATTATCTTTTTCTATAGGGCTTATCAGAAGCGTCATCCCCTCTATGCCCACAATGGCAATTTCCTCGCCGGCATCTATAGTTGAACTAGACGAAGCTTGCCACAGTTCACCGTTAACCCGAACGTAACCTGTAGGGGAAATGGGAGTTGTTGTTCGACCTCGACTACCAATGTCCGGCGAAATCATCGGCTTCTTAACTAGCGCCTTCTTGTTAAGTCGGTAATTTATATAATTATATACCCCGAGAGCAATCATCATAAGGATGAGACCCCAGAGGGGGATATTTATCGCAACCCTTGGCAGCAGCCAGAGCACGACTGCCACCAGGGCCGTCTCTTCAAGCAAGGTTGTTGTAATGGTGAGTACTGTATATCTCCTGTATTTCATTTTGGTATTGAGATAAAGAGTTGGATCGGAATTAGATTAACCTTCAAATTTAATAGCTTCACTCAGGCCATCAGCGCGCGAGTGGGTGGGATTGTTGACAAAGAAAGCTTTAACTCCCTCCATTTGCTTTAGTTCTGGTCGTCCTTTGAATCGGGCATTAATGATATGCAAAGTAATAGAAATAGTCAAACGACAGGGCAATTGACAAGAACCAGTACAATGGTTAACATTTAGAAAATGAAGGTTAACGAAACGAAGAAGCAAATATTGAAAGCTCTTCGAGAGTGTGGTGGTTATCTTTCTGGCGAGACACTTTCTAGCCAGCTTGGCACCTCCAGGGTTTCTATCTGGAAGCATATTCGCAGCTTAAAAGAGGACGGCTATGTAATAGAGGCCTCGCCCAGGGGATACAGGCTGGTCTCCTCTCCAGATTTACTGCTTCCTTACGAATTTCCCAGTTTAGAACAAAGAATTCACTACTTCCCGGAGATTGGCTCGACCATGGGTGCGGCAAGAGAGTTAGCTAAAAAGGGAGTAGGGGAGGGGACAATCGTGATTGCCGAAGCCCAGACCCGCGGGCGGGGAAGATTGAGCCGGGAATGGCTCTCGCCAGAAGGAGGGATTTACTTCACTCTCGTTTTACGCCCCAGGATAAGTCCCGCATATGCTCCCAGGATAAACTTGATGGCCTCTGTTGCCGTGGCAGCTACAATTAGAAAGCTCTTTGGGTTGAAGGCCGAATTAAAATGGCCCAATGACGTCTTGATTGAAGGCAGGAAGGTGTGTGGCATACTGGCTGAAATGGATGCTGAAACGGATGTTGTAAACTTTGTGAACGTCGGGATAGGTATAAACGCCAATACCTCTATTCCCCAGTTTGAAAAAACGGTGACCTCATTAAAGGATGCGTTAGGAAGGGAAATCTCCAGGAAGGAATTTTTAGGCGCATTGTTAATGGAAATAGAGCGGCAGCAGCCTCTGTTAATGAAAGCAGATTTACTCGAAGAGTGGAAAAAACTCTCTGTGACATTAAATAAGAATGTAAGGATAGTGGCGCCGGGTGAGGTGATAGTAGGGCGGGCAATCGACATTGATACCACCGGAGCATTGATAGTAAAGGAGAAGAATGGCTCTTTAAAGAAGGCAATGGCCGGGGATTGTATTCACTTGAGGGAAGAGGCGCCAAATACTGATATAGGAGCAGTCAGCCGTCAGCATTCAGTATGAAGCTGATGGATGAAAGCTACATCGTTGTGGGATGTTACAACTAGCTATCATTGCCGTCTATTTTATCGCCATAATTGGCATAGGGGTGTGGAGTAGGAAAAGGGCAGGAAGCCAAAATGGCTTCTTCGTTGCCCACCGCCGGGGAACTCTGCTCCTTATCACTGGCTCACTTTTAGCCACTGCAATAGGGGGGTCAGCAACCGTGGGGATGGCTGGCCTGGGGTTCAAGCAAGGTTTGACTGGTGCCTGGTGGCTTCTTGTCGGCTCCATCGGCCTTGTGATTCTGGGGGTTTTCTTTGCCAGGAAAGTAAGACGTGCTGCGCTTTATACTCTTCCAGAACTGGTAGAAAGGCAGTATGACCGCCGTATGAGTTTGGCGGCTTCTATTCTTATTGTTATCGCTTGGGTGGGGGTGGTGGCAGGACAAATCGTTGCTGCCGGGACAGTTTTATCTATCTTGGGAATAGGTTCTGTTGCTTTCTGGATGACTGTCTTTACTATAGTTTTTGTAGCTTATGCTATTCTGGGGGGCCAGTTCTCGATTATCCGTACTGATATTTTCCAGGCAGTGATTCTTTTCCTTGGGATTTTTGCTGCTTTGGCGCTGGTTTTCTCACAAGTGGGAGGACTTGATGGGTTGAAAGCCTCTCTACCCTCGGGTTATTTCTCTTTTCCAACAAGCCCCGAGTTCGATTGGAAGATGCTCTTATCCCTTTTGATTCTCGTCGGAGCGACTTACGTAGTGGGACCTGACATGTATTCTCGACTTTTCTGTGCTAAGGGAGAAAAAACGGCCCAGCGATCAGCCATTTTGTCGGCATTTCTTTTCATTCCCCTGGCTTTTGCCATCATCTTTATAGGTATGAGCGCCAAAGTTTTATATCCGGGGATAGCTGCCGAAGGAGCCTTTCCTCAGGTAATAACCGGTGTGCTCTCTCCAGGTTTAAGCGGACTGATCCTTGCTGCCCTGGTCGCAGCACTCATGTCCTCGGCGGATACCTGCCTTCTTACTCAGGGTGTCATTTTAACCGAAGATATAATTAAGCGAGTTCACCCTGCGCTTGACGAAAGGAAAACCATTTTACTAACTCGCTTAAGTCTAATTGGGTTAGGTCTGGTGGCGTTGGGGCTGGCTTTGGCCTTAAAGGGGGTGATTTCATCTCTTCTTTTCGCTTACACTATATTCACTTGCGGCTTGGTTGTTCCAGTGGTTGCTGGGTTTTACAAAGAGAGGCTAAAAGTGACACCACGAGGTGCCCTGGCTGCTCTCATAGGTGGTGGGGTAGTAGGCTTGCTGGGAAAGGTCCCTGGTCTTGACATTCCTCTCAAAAGCGACCTTGGCCTCATAGGCTTTGCTGTAAGTGCCATTCTCCTTTTCGGAGTTAGCTTCCTCGATCCAAAGAGGTTGTCCCCGCGAGGCACAAAGTAAATCGAAGCTTGGGCGGGGCTTGTCCCCGCCCAAGCTTTCTTACCATTCTGAGCCCTTTTACTTTACCCTAGTTCCGCCATATATTCCCCGTAGCTTCAACAACCCAAACAATGGGGTCAACCAGGAGCTCCCTGACCAGAGTCCTTAAAAACTCATTTCCGGCTATGAAATCCGCTATGGGAGGGCTAAGCCGGTAGTAAAGGGCGACAAATTGAGAGCCCGCGGTGCTCTCCAGCAACACGATATCCCGAAATTCTCGCAACACATCAATCTGTTCCGCAATCGGAGTTCCGTAGGCTGCGGTGGCAATAAAACAACCACAAACTCCACCTCTGGAGGGTGGCGGGGTTGATGATGTGGCTGTGATGAATTGAAGAGTAGTGCTCTCCACAATGGCGCTGCCCTTAAGCTGGGCTTTGAATTCATACGTGGTGTCGGAGTCAAGCCCGGTGAGCACCTCAGCATGGGTGCCATCTTCTGTTTTAGATACCCAGGCGGTATAAGACCAAAACAAGTCGGTGGACTTCTTATAGGCGAAGCTTACTTCTACTTGGCTATGATCCCCCATGATGTAGTTCATATTCAGGGTGGCTGAGTTGGTGGTGATGTCGTTGGCGACTTGTGTGGTAGCCGTTGGATACACTGGAGACGGCAGCACCTCACAGGCATCGCCAATGCCGTCTGAATCTGAATCTGCCTGGTCAGCATTAGCAACGCTGGGGCAGTTATCGATGCAGTCTGCGGTGCCATCGCCATCGGAGTCAGTATCGGCGACACCGCAGCCGCAGACACCGGGATTTATCTTATTGGGGTCAGCAGGGCAGCCATCGTTGTAGTCTGCGACGCCATCGCCATCGGAGTCGGTATCGGCGACACCACAGCCGCAGATACCGGGAGCTGTCTTCAATGGGTCAGTAGGACACCCATCGATGCAGTCTGCGATGCCATCGCCATCGGAGTCGGTATCGGCGACACCACAGCCGCAGGTACCGGGAGCGGTCTTATTGGGGTCAGCAGGACAGAGGTCGTTGCAGTCTGCGACGCCGTCCCCATCAGTATCGATATCGGCAACACCGCAGCCGCAGACACCGGGGTCTGTCTTATTGGGGTCAGCAGGGCAGAGGTCGTTGCAGTCTGCGACGCCGTCCCCATCAGTATCGATATCGGCAACACCGCAGCCGCAGACACCGGGGTCTGTCTTATTGGGGTCATTAGGGCAGAGGTCGTTGCAGTCTGCGACTCCGTCCCCATCAGTGTCGGTATCAGGGACACCGCAGCCGCAGACACCAGGAGCTGTCTTATTGGGGTCAGAGGGACAGCCATCGCAGGCATCGCCTACGCCGTCTGAATCTGAATCTGCCTGGTCAGCATTAGCAACGCTGGGGCAGTTATCAATGCAGTCTGCGACGCCATCGCCATCGGAGTCGGTATCGGCGACACCACAGCCGCAGACACCGGGATTTATCTTATTGGGGTCAGTAGGACAGTTATCGTCATCATTGGCGACATAGCCTGGGGGCTGGGTGCAGGCCAGTATTGAGACAGCGGGGTCGCCGTAGCCATCACCATCGCTGTCCTGATACCAGGTGCTACGGCCGTCGCTGACGGTGATGGAGATGGTAGCTTCGGTACTATCAACCGTGCCATCATTGACCTTAAAGCCAAAGCTATCAGCACCACTATAGCTGGCGTTGGGCTGATAGGTCACTTTGTGAGTCCCATCCGTGACAGTGTAGGGAACCGACGTAATATGGGTTCCGCCGGTTCCCGTGCCATCATATAGATTGCCGTGAAGCGGTAATGTGGAAATTATATAGGTCAGGGGATCGCCGTCAGGGTCGGTTCCATTCAGAGTTACGGTTAAGGTGCTACAGGAATTAACCGACAGACCACTTTGGTTATTAGCCACCGGGGCCTGGTTGTAGAAGTAATAGACAGTGATCCGAATATGGTCCACGTATGCAGTTCTAGTATTATTAGAATTGTCTTTTTGTGCTGATATAACAACACCAAAATCGGAACCGTTGATATCGTCGCTAGACCAGTTTAGCCCCCAAAGGTCAGTTGAACCGCCATAGGATTGGTATGTATCGGTGTCAGAGTTTGGCCATGCTAGACCCGTGCTTTTGTCATCTCCGCCTATCGTTTCGTCTTTTACCAAACGAATACTGTTGTCGCTTACCCTAGTACCTCCAGATCCTGTGCTTGCGTACCTATCCACTTCCACCACAATACCTTGTATCGTCGCGCCGCTTGGAATAGCGAAACTGAAATTAGTTGCTTTTAGATAATGACTAATCGGGTTGCGTCTCCTTAGCCCTGCGGTAGCGTAACTGTCATTTTGAGTCTGTGCGTAGGTGGGATTTTGCCAATCTACTGTTCCAACTGTGCTGTCATTCACAAAAGTCCCACCGTTATTTGTGGCGCTTGACTCCGCAAATGCCGATACTTCCATTACCAGCCCCGGCTCATCACTACCACCACCGCAGCCTCCGGCCAGCACCAGCAACAGCACCAGTACAGACAGGATGCCAATGAGTTTTCTTCTCATTTCTCCCTCCTCTTATTAGTTCTGTCTATTGCCTTATTGCTTCCTTGACCTGGAGTATCACAGCCTATCCCTCGCACAATTTTCACCTCCATAAGCCATCATCTCCTTCAAAACATAAAACTCAGCCTTCTTGAGGCCGGTTGCATCGCCAGTTCCTCAGCGGCTAGGTGCCAACCTAAAAATTCGGCCATTTATTTCTACGGGCATACACAGCACTCCCTAAGACTAATTGGGTATACTCTAAGAGCTGTTCGCTTTCCCGTCAATCACACATTAGTAACCCTACTTTCGTAGGGGGGAGGCTTGTCCCCTCTCCTCAATTTGCGAGAGCATACAAGAGGCTCCCTACAGAGGCTCTGATGAGATTGCCACGCGGAGTTTACCCTGAGCGGAGGCGAAGGGATAAACTCCGGAAAGAATCCTTGTCCTGGCTGACCACATGGGTAAAACTCATGGTATGTTTAGTGGTAATAACTTACCACGGGAATTACCGGAATGAGAAAGTCAGCCAGCACAGAATATTGACAAACTTTCAAAGGCAAGTTATTATAGAGTCTTATGGTGCTTGCCTGTCAGGGAGTAGCAGGTAAGTTTCCCAAAAACCTGCCGAATTTTCTAGCTTACGAGCTTGCTGTTATGAGTTGGTATGAGAGCCGGTGCTCAGCCTCCATCACCAAATTTGCTGAACTTTACTGACTTTTTACCAATCCGACGAAAATCTCGAAAAATCCCGAAGAAACGTGTGACAGTGCAGGGGGTGATACACTATGGACTAGGATTTTGGAAAAGCTAGACTATTACGTCAGGGAAAATCCCAGAGAAATGTCAGCTCTTTGACATACTACCAAAAAATTGAAGAGGAGGTAGAACAAATGGCGATGGATTGGTTGCCAAGAGATAATGAACTTAAAGATCACCAGCTTGTCGGCGATGAGTTCTTTGGAACAGAGCCGCCGTGCACCATGTATGAGAAGAAACCTTTGGTTAACCCCCAGACCGGGGAAACGGTAGACGGGCTATACACGGCATGGGTTATCCTCAATAATCCGGCCCAGTATAATTCCTACACCACCGAGATGGTCAAGGGCGTCATAGCTGGAATGAAGAAGGCCTCGGCAGATAGGAGTGTTGTGGCCATCATCTTCACCGCTGTTGGCGATAGGGCCTTTTGTACCGGTGGCAATACCAAGGAATATGCCGAATATTACACCCTCAGGCCAAGGGAATACAGGGACTACATTAATCTATTTTCTGGGATGGTGGATGCCATCCTTGATGCCGGAGCGCCGGTCATTTGTCGCGTTAATGGGATGAGGGTGGCGGGAGGACAGGAAATCGGTCAGGCCTGTGATCTGGCTATTGCCTCGGACCTTGCTAATTTCGGTCAGGCTGGTACTGGGGTTGGCTCTACGCCGGATGGAGGCTCAACTGATTTTCTCCCCTGGCAGCTGCCTACTACAGAGCTGGCCATATGGAATTGCGTCTCCAACGAACTGTGGAGTGCCTACAAAATGCACAGGCTGGGCTTCATAACCGATGTATTGCCCGTGAAGAAGCTCAATGGTGAGTGGATTAGGAACCCTCTGGTGATTACCGACAGGTATGTAGAGGATGGGAGGATCGTCTATGGAGAACCTAAGACCGGTGATGAGGCCAAGAAGGCAAAGGAGATTATAAAGACGTCCGAGACCGATTTCTCGCTTCTGGACCGGAGGGTAAACGAGATTGTCTGGACCCTTACCAATCTCATGCCTATGTGCTTGATGAAGAGCATTGAGACGATAAGATGGAAAAAGAAGTTCTTCTGGGATGGCAATAAGATAAGCGCCAAGTACTGGCTAGGGGCGAATATGAATATGGAAGCCTATCTTGGATTCAATGCCTTCAATACAGAGGCTATGACGGGTCAGCGCAGGATAGACTTTGTTAAATTCCGTCAGTTGATTGCCCAGGGGCATAGCTTCGATGATGATCTGGCAGAGCAGGTCATGCCGAAGCCGAAGCAGTAAACTGATAAGGATGGCGTAAAAGCGAAAGCCCAGGGATAAACCGTGGGCTTTCGCTTTTTGGCGAAAAGTGCGCTTCGCTGTATAATAGGAACGAAATATATCCTGAAGGGAGGAAATATGGAATTCCAGAACATTATCGTGGATAAGAAAGAGGGAATAGCGACTCTTACGATTAACCGCCCGCCACTTAACATAATAGATAGTGATACATTGGTGGAGCTAAATACCGCCCTGGAGCAACTGGCGAAGGATGATGAAGTTAAGGTACTGTTGCTCCGCGGCTCTGGGAACAAGGCCTTCAGTGCGGGTGTGGAGGTAAAGGACCATATTGGGGAGAAGATGCCGAAGATGATGAAGGAGTTTGGCCGTGTCTTCCATCTCCTGAGAGGTCTTGGCAAGCCGAGTATTGCTGTGGTCAATGGCGTGGCACTGGGAGGTGGATGTGAGCTTGTTGCCGGCTGTGACATGGCTATTGCCTCCGAGAAAGCCCAGCTCGGTCAGCCGGAGATAAAACTGGGGGGACTAGCGCCGGCGGCTGCCCCCTTGTTTCCCAGGATAATGGGGGAGAAGAAGGCGTTTGAACTGCTGGTGATGGGAGAGAATGTCAGTGCCCGGGAAGCGGAACGAGTTGGCCTCGTTAATAAGGTTGTTCCGGAAGAAGAACTGGACCAAACTGCAGAGGAGTTAGCACGCAAGTTCCTGGAAAAGAGCACGCTGAGCGTAAGGCTCGTGAGAGATGCGCTGTATGATTGTGCGGAAACGCCCTCTTTTGAGGCTTCGCTGGAAAAGGGGGTGGAGCACGGTATCAAGAGCTGGCAGACTGGAGATGGCCAGGAGGGTTTGCAGTCATATTTAGATAAACGCAAGCCTGAATGGAAGAACAGGTAACTAGATTAGGGGGGTATTATGAGATTGCAGAATAAGAAGGCAATTGTTACTGGTGGGGGGAGGGGTATTGGCAGGGCTGTGGCCCTGGCTTTTGCTAGGGAAGGCGCCGATGTAGCAATAAACTATCGTAGCAATGACGTTACTGCTAAGGAGGTAGTGGACGAGATACAGATGCTCGGCAGGAAGGCTGTGGCCTTGAAAGCGGATGTCGGCAGTTACCAGGGTGCCAGGTCAATGGTCGACCAGGCGGTGCGGGAGTTGGGGGGGGTGGATATCCTGGTTAACAATGCTGGACTGTCCAGGCCCGCTTTGCTTTTGAAGATGGATGAGGAGACGTGGGATCAGGTTGTCGATATTCACCTCAAGGGCACCTTCAATTGTACGCAGGCTGCAGCTAACTATATGAAGGAAAACAAGTACGGGAAGATCATCAATGTCATCTCCACTGCCGGATTGTATGGGACGATGGGGCAGATAAACTATGCTTCGGCGAAAGCGGGAGTTATCGGGTTCACCAAGTCCGCATCCAGGGAGCTTGCCAGATACGCTATAAATGTTAATGCCATATCCATGGGAATTATCACAACGGAGATGACGGGCAAGATAAGAGAGGATGAAAAGCTAAAGGAAATATACCTCTCGAGAATACAGCTGGGACGGTTTGGCGAGCCTGAGGAAGTAGCGCCGGCCTTTGTGTTTCTGGCATCGGAGGATGCGCGGTACATCACCGGACAGGTGCTATCCGTTGATGGGGGTTATGTCGGGTAGTGGCCTTGCTTGTCACCACCGAGAGGAACCTGCTACTAATGTCAGTTCGTTGACGTCAAAAATCGGGAGTCAGTACGATCCTCTTTTCCAAGCCCCCACTGTGAGCCTCTTCAAACGCTTGCTGAATCTGGCTCATCGGTCTGGTCTCAACAAAAGCCTCTATCCGTATCTTGCCGTCCAAGACCATCTTCAGAACCTCAGGGTAGTACTTGGGCAAACAGCCCCAGGAGCCAAGAATATCAGCGTCAAATGCCATCAACCGTGATAAAGAATACTCGTTCTTCTGCATACCGAAGCCGCAAATCAGCAGCTTGCCGATGAATGATAGCAACTCCAGGCCAATTGCCTGACCATCAGCGGTGCCCGTCCACTCAAAAATCTTCCAGCCGTAACCGGGCAGGCCTTTTTCTTTACAGTAGCTTCGAAATGCATCCCTAACATCTCTGGCACTCTTATCCACTGTACTAATAGTATGAGTTGCCCCATATTTCAAAGCTCTTTCGAGCTTCTTGGGGTTGCGAGCAATGCCAATAACCTCTTTAGCGCCCAATGCCGAGCAAATCTGGGTGGCATATACCCCCAGACCACCGGTAGTCCCGACGATGATAGTTAAATCCCCCGGTTTAACCTCAGCCTTCATTGCTGCCTGATAGGGCGAGGTCGCGGCATCGGCAATTACGGCAAAATGAGAAAGAGGTATTCCTTTCTTGTCTGTGATGACACACAAATCCTGAGCAGGGACGACGATGTGACTGGAATTACCACCGTAGATTTCCATACTATTGCCGGGCATCTTCTGCGCCAGGCAGCGGTTGCCCCTTCCAGCGGCACAAATGGGGCAATTATTGCACGGCATCACCGCTGGTATAATTACCTCCTTGCCCAGCCATTTTTCATCGCCGGCTATTACCGTGCCGCTGATTTCATGCCCCAGGGTCAGCGGCGGTTTGTTGACCGTGGGCACGCCATCATAGAAATAGCCCAGGTCGGTATGACAGACCCCGCAGCCAGCAATTTCAACCAGCACCTCACCGGGTTTAAGCTCAGGGACGTCAATGCTTACCCTCTTCAGTTTGCCCGGCTCCACCATCTGCCAGGTTTCAATTTTGTCAGGTATTTTTGCCATAATTCTCACTCCTTACTCTACAGTCTGCTGATAAATCCAAAAGACAAAGCTCGACCCTTCACATTTAGCAGGTTCACCACCTCCCCACTAATCTGAACGTGTTTTACCATAATTTTAATCAGTCTGTCAAGCACGGTTTGGCTCCCATTGCTGTAAATTTTTAGCAGGTGAGGGTTGATATGGGGTGAGAGACGCCGTAAAATTCTGGGTGGCTTGGCTCACACGCCAAACATGCTTGAAAGTACGGGGGATGATATAGTATAGGCTAGGATTTTGGAAAACTAAGCTATTACCAGAGCCTTTCACAGTGACCTCTACTGTGGGGAAATATATTTTTAAGGAGGTTAATATGAGACCACTTCAAACTGATTTGTCCATATTCAACAAATTGAAATTTGAGAAGCCACCTGTAGGCGTCAAGTTCCTGTACTTCAAACCAGAAGGAATACAGCAAATAGACAAAAGTCTGGCTTTCTGCGAAATGATCAAAGAAGCACAGCAAAGGGAATCTCCGTTTTATTTCGCTAAAGAGAATGAGGATTGCTTCGGAAAAGTATCACTGGGGATGGAGCTGATGTCCTCATGGGGCAAAGGCGGAGAATTTGGAGCTGCATTGGAAATCTTTCAGGAACCAAGGGCTAATGCTAGAATTTATCAATACGTTCCCAAATTTCCGGAAGGTACGGTGAACTATGTCGCTGTGTCCTCGCTGGACAAACTGACATTCGATCCAGACCTCTTAATTCTTGTGGCTACTCCTGCCCAGGCAGAAATCGTGCTGAGGGCGATGTCCTATTCGACTGGTGAGATATGGGAGAGCAAGACAACAGGGGTATTGGGATGTGCCTGGATTTTCGTTTATCCATATCAAAGCGGCAAAATCAATTACGTGCCTACCGGGATGACCTTCTGCGGGAAAGCACTCCAACGATTCCCGGAGGGAGGGATACTGATATCTATCCCTTGGGATTGGATACCGGTTATAACGCAAAACCTGAAGGAAATGAAATGGGTTCTTCCCTCGTACACCGATGGGAGGGAAAAGTATATAAAGCGAAGAGACAGCTGCATTACGAAATTAACCCAAAAATCTGTGAACCCCTAAATTTAGGGAAATTACTTACCTATATAGCAAGGAAGGAAGGAGGTGTTAATGCAAATCACTAGCTGTTGTCAAGAAGCAAGAATGTCACCACATGTTCTATGTCCATCTATGAAAAGCGCAGGCTTAGTTTTTTGTTTAGAGATATAGGGTAATTCGCATTATCTTCAAGCCAACATATACCTTGACAAGTCGCGCTGCTATGCTTATGATAATAAGTTAAATAAATCTAATCGGAGGTAGTGTACCATGACTGAAAAGACTGAAAGAAAAGCGGGGCAACCATATAGTGCGGAGGAGCTACTTTCTTTCGACCGCATTAGGAGGGCTATGACAAGCAGGGTTTTGGATAGGATAGAAGAGTTGTGGCAGGGCAAACAGCCCCTAAGTGTTGAGCAGATGAATGAAGTGATCGCGGGTGAATGGCAGAGAGTAAAGGAGGCGGTGAGGTCATCACCAGCAGCACGGGAAGCCTTCCGTAAGTATTTGGAACGCACCGTCGCTGAACAAATAGACAAGTTGATGAAAGAGGATAAAGCTGAGCTAGAATCATTAGGCGTTGTAGAAAAGAGTCTATAAATTGGTTTCACAAGATAGAACTAAGCCAGGCGAACAGGTCAAGCAAGACCGGGATATAGGGCAGTTAATTAAGCGCCTCGATATGTTAGATGAGAGGCTGGATAATATGGATTCTATAGTAACATCACTTATAGAAAGGGTGATGGGAAGACCTCTTGTTATAGAAGTAACCTGCCCTAATTGTGGTCAAACTATACAGATCAATGTCACCAGTGGTGTAAGGCTGCGGGGTAAGGAATAGCCCTAGCAAGCATCGTATTTTTATCAATGTTCAATTTCTAAGCCACCCAATGATAAGTAATCTTCTATTTCTGCCATATTATCAAAGATTTGCCGTGTTCAGCTATGTTTGATACAATCGTCAAACGGGCGGTTAGCTCAGTGGTTAGAGCGCTGCGTTGACATCGCAGAGGTCACTGGTTCAAGTCCAGTACCGCCCATTTTTTGATGAAATTGTGTTTGGTTTCTAGATTTATAATGGAAAGTTCGAGATGAAATCAAAAAACAAGGATGAGCAACTGGAACGGATGCGCCACTCTGCATCTCATATCATGGCCGAGGCAGTACAATATCTTTTTCCCGAGGCTAAATTTGGCATCGGCCCGACCATTGAGAATGGCTTTTATTATGACTTTGAGCTGCCCCGCCCATTAACACCGGAAGACTTGCCTGTAATTGAGAACAAGATGAGGGAGATTATTAGTCAGAATGTACCTTTTGTTACGGAGGAAATGAGTAAGGATGAAGCTCGTAAGCTCTTTGCTACCCAGCCCTATAAATTGGAGCTTATCGACGAAATCACCGATACTAGTGTAACTATCTATAAACAAAGTTCTTTCACCGATTTATGTCGTGGTCCCCATCTAGCCTCTACGGGTGAGGTAAAAGCATTTAAGCTTACTCATCTAGCTGGAGCATACTGGCATGGTGATGAAAAGCGACCCATGCTACAGAGAATTTACGGTGTGGCTTTTGAAAGCCAAGAGGAGCTTGACGATTATTTATCGTGGCAAGCTGAAGTCACTAAACGTGACCATAGGAAGCTGGGCAAAGAACTTGACCTCTTCAGTACTCACGAGGAAATTGGCCCTGGCTTAATTTGCTGGCACCCCAGAGGTGCTTTGATTCGACAAATCATCGAGGACTTCTGGAGGGCAGAGCACATCAAGCGGGGCTATGACATCGTTTATACTCCCCACATTGCCAAGCTAGATTTGTGGAAAACTAGCGGGCATTGGGAATTCTATCGGGATTATCTGTTCTCACCGATGGAAATTGAAGGACAGCAATATATGCTAAGGCCCATGAATTGCTTAGGCCATATTTTGATTTATAAAAGCAAATTGCGCAGTTATCGTAATTTGCCCTTAAGATATGCCGAATTGGGCACGGTATATAGGTATGAGCGAACTGGTGTACTATATGGTCTTGCCAGGGTCAGGGGATTTACTCAAGATGATGCTCACATTTTTTGCCGACCTGATCAGGTTGAAGAAGAGGTACTAGAAGTTCTGAACTTGGCACAATTTATGATGTCTAGCTTTGGCTTTGACGAGTATGAGTTGTTGTTATCAACGCGTCCTGAGAAATATGCTGGCACAGTTACAATGTGGGAGGAGGCCACGGGATCCTTGCAACACGTTCTGGAGAAACTTGACTTGCATTATGAAGTGGACCCTGGAGAGGGGGTTTTCTACGGGCCTAAAATCGATATTAAACTCAGAGACGCTTTAGGGCATGTTTGGCAAGGTCCTACCATCCAGGTTGATTTCAATTTGCCACAACGCTTTAATGTCTGTTATATTGGTGAAGATGGCTTAGAGTATAATGTGGTGATGATACATCGCACAGTTTTAGGTAGCATGGAGCGTTTTTTAGCTTGCCTCACAGAGCATTATGGTGGTGCCTTCCCGGTATGGTTATCGCCGGTTCAAACAATAATAATTCCCATAGCAGATCGCCATGTTGGCTATGCTCATAAGATAGAGAGCGATTTAAAAAATGAGGGTATTCGAGTTCGGGTTGACGACCGCTCTGAGAGGATGAATTTGAAAATAAGAGAAGCCCAACTGGAGAAAGTTCCATATATGCTTATAGTTGGTGATAAAGAAATGGCTTCATCCAGTGCGTCACTTCGTTTAAGGAGTGGCGAGGATTTGGGCTTAGAAACTCTGGTACAAGTTGAGAGTAGAATAAGGGCAGCTGTAGAGGCCAAGTCTTAAATACTGTTCCAGGGGGTAGAACTAGCATAGTTAAGGAATTATTAACTAATAGAAGAATCAGAGCCAGGGAAGTTCGTCTCATAGGGGAAGATGGGGAACAGCTGGGCGTGGTGCCTCTACAGAAAGCATTGCAGATTGCTTATGAGCGCGGCCTCGATTTGGTGCAGGTAGCATCAACTATGGCTCCGCCAGTATGTCGGCTTCTTGATTATGGTAAATATAAGTATGAGCAAACTAAAAAGGAACGTAAGGCGAAGAGGGGCCAAAGAGTTGGCTTACTCAGGGAGGTCCGTTTAAGACCCAAGATAGAAGAGCATGATTTACAGGCAAAAATTAAGACCACGAAGAAATTATTGGAGGAGGGCAATAAAGTACGGTTATTTCTAAGGTTTAGAGGACGCGAAGTTATTTATCCTGAACTAGGTTGGAATGTGCTGCGTAAAGTAGCTGAAGCCTCGAAGGAATTAGCCGTGGTAAGTAGCACCGGTAATGCCGAGAGAACTATAGCCTTGGTCTTATCCCCAATTTCCCAGAAGAAATCTAAGGAGAAAGAAACAGATGCCAAAACTTAAAACCCATAAAGGAGCAAAGAGCCGTTTTAATATAACAGGTAGCGGCAAGCTGATGCGCACTAAATGCGGCAAGAGCCATTTGAGGCGAAAAAAGGCTCCTAGAACTAAGCGCCTCTTCGATGAAATGATACCGATCTCCTCAGCGGATAAGAAGAGGATTAGGAGGCTTTTACCCTACAAATAGTGTAGGGAGGGAAAGTAGTTTATTTTGTTGCTAAAGAAAGATAATGCCCAAGGATTAAAGGAGGAAAAACTTGCCACGAGCCAGGAGTGGAAAAGTTACTCACAGACGACATAAAAAGGTGCTTGAGCTGACCAAAGGGCATCGGGCTGCTAGGCACAACCTTTATAGGACAGCTCATGAGTCCATGCTTCATGCCTTAGATTATTCCTATCGTCATCGTCGTGAGCGGAAAGGCGACTTCAGAAAGCTATGGATTACCCGCATTAATGCTGCGGCACGGGCTAGAGGACTTACTTACAGTCAGTTTATAGCCGAGTTAAAAAAATCAAATGTAGAAATCAACCGCAAGATGTTAGCTGAGATGGCAGTCAAAGATCCTGAAGGTTTTGCTACATTAGTAGCTTCGGTAACTGAGACTAACTCACCCCGCTTGTAATGGTATTATGCCTGAAAATTCCAGGAATTTTGAACAGGGATAACATTGCGTAGCAGTCAATGCTGGAACAACTCAAAGACCTTCATGCACAAGCTCTCGATGAGCTAAACAAAGTTAGTAATCCTCGGGAACTGGAGTCGTGGCGCGTTCGCCACCTGGGTAAGAAAAGCAGTTTAACTAAAATTCTACGTTCCTTGGCCGCCTTGCCCCTGGAAAAACGACGAAATGTGGGTGCCCAGGCTAATGAAATCAAGATAGCTTTAGAGTCAAGCCTAGAAGAGAAGGAAAAATTACTCCAGGAAGCCCTTTTGACCTCTCCTCTGGAATCCCAAAGATTAGATGTTACTTTGCCTGGTCAGCCTCTCCCGACAGGTCGACTCCACCCCACTACTCAAACACTTAAGGAAATTTGCGATGTTTTCAAAAATATGGGCTTCCAGGTAATTGAGGGACCCGACGTAGAATGGGATTACTACAACTTTGAAGCCTTAAATATTCCTCAACATCATCCGGCGCGAGATATGTTTGCTACCTTATGGATAGATGCAGGTACGGGAGGGAAGGCTAGACTTTTGCGCACGCATACTTCCCCAATGCAGATTAGGTTGATGGAGAAGGAACGTCCGCCAATAAGAGCCATAGTGCCAGGGCGGGCTTATAGATATGAAGCGACTGACGCCACTCACGAATCTATGTTTTATCAAGTTGAAGGTTTGGCCGTGGATAAGGGCATCACCCTGGCTGATTTAAAAGGCACTTTGTTTGACTTTTGCCGCTGTATTTTTGGTGAGGAAAGGAAGGTGCGCTTCCGCTGCGATTACTTTCCTTTTGTGGAACCTGGGGTAGAGGTAGCCATCGGATGTTCGGCTTGCGATGGTGCTGGCTGCCGGCTATGTGGCTACAGCGGCTGGATCGAAATACTAGGGGCGGGGATGGTGCATCCCGACGTCCTGGCACGCGTCGATATCGACCCCGAGCTTTACAGTGGTTTTGCCTTCGGGTTGGGAGTTGAGCGTATACCTATGCTGCGCTATGGTATTGACGACATTCGCCTCTTTTATAGCAATGACCTCAGGTTTTTAAGGCAGTTCTAACTAGTTGAAAGCTACTTCAATGAAAATAAGGGTTAAAGATCTCAAACCGGGCATGGTTGTGGCAGCAAAAGGAAAACGCGTTCGGTTGTCAAATTTGCCTAGATGCCCTTCTTGTAGCAAGCCAAATTATTGTGAAGAACATGGATACGTCTACGTTAAGTGGTATAAAAACCTGCAAATGGCATTTCTCAATGCTGGCAGAAATATCGAGGTGGACAGGATCGAATGAAAGCCTCGCTTAACTGGCTCAGGGATTATGTTGACATAAAGCTTGCTCCTAAGGAACTAGCCGAAAGGCTAACCATGTCTGGCCTGGAAGTCAAAGGCACCCAGACTATGGGTGGCACCTGGGATAATGTAGTGATAGGGGAAGTAATAGCAGTAAATCCCCATCCTAATGCTGACCGCCTTAAGCTAGCTACAGTTGACCTCGGCACTGAGCAAGTCACCACGGTCTGTGGTGCCCCAAATATCGGACTTGGTCAGAGGGTGCCTTTTGCTCATATAGGAGCCCGGCTTATAGATGCCCACACTGAAGAAACTGTACTGCTAAAGCCGGCTAAAATCCGTGGCGTCGCTTCCGAGGGCATGGTTTGCTCGGAGAAGGAGCTAGGGATTTCTGATAGTCACGAAGGCATTTTGGTATTGTCACCGGAGGCACCCATAGGTGCACCTCTCAGTGCTTATCTGGGCGATGTAATTTTTGACTTAGATGTAACACCTAACCGCCCGGATTGCCTATCTGTGATTGGTGTTGCTCGAGAAATTGCTGCCCTAACTGGTGAGCCACTCCGCTTATCCCCAATTCATTACGAAGAAATAGAGGACTCGATAGACTCCTTCGCCTCTGTCGACATAGCCGAGCCAGACCTATGCCCCAGGTACTGTGCTAGTTTGATTACCGGAATTAAGATAGCTCCCTCCCCAAGCTGGCTACAGCAGCATCTCAATAGCTGCGGCATGCGTCCCATTAACAACGTGGTTGACGTTACTAATTATGTGATGCTGGAATATGGTCAGCCTCTTCACGCCTTTGATTATCATAAGCTCAAGGGCAGACAAATTATCGTTCGCAGGGCCGGAAATGGTGAAACCATAACTTCCCTCGATGGAACAAAGCGCGCTCTTAACCCAGACATATTGGTTATTGCTGATAAGGAAGAAGCTGTCGCTGTGGCTGGAATCATGGGTGGTCTGGATTCCGAAGTTACGGACAAAACTGACACTATCCTTCTGGAGTCAGCAAATTTTAACCAAGCCGCCATTCGTCGAGGCTGTAGCCATCTTCAACTTCAGAGCGAGGCCTCGATTCGCTTTGATAAAGGGCTTAATAGCGAGCTTCCTCTATTGCCATTGAAACGAGCAACTCAACTGCTACTGGAGCTATCTGATGGCAGAGCAGCCAAGGGCATAATTGATGTTTATCCCGGGAAATCAAAACCAAAGCCTATATTGCTTTCCACCCAAGAAATGAAACGCCTTTCGGGCTTGAAGGTCAACATTGATGGAATTCTTAAGGTATTAAAAGCCCTGGGTTTTGAGTGCCAGGAGAGCGATTCAGGTTCGCAAATTTCGGTCTCTGTGCCTTACTGGCGCAGCGACATTAAATGCTCTGCTGACCTCGTGGAGGAGGTAGTTCGCAGCATTGGTTATGAGAAGATTCCTATCACCAGGCTTGGCTCTCCTCTGCCTCAACAAAAATCAAAATTGTCACCGTTAGCCCGGCAAAGCAATCTCGAGGAGAAATTACGTAATATTCTTACAGGCTTTGGCTTCCAAGAGATACTAACTTATTCTTTAGTCAGCCTGGAAAAGTTGCAGAGGCTTTCCCCAAAACTTGAGTTAAAAATTTCGCCGTTAAAGGTAGCTAACCCGATGACGAGGGAGCAGGAATACCTGCGTACCAGTTTAAGGGCTGGTCTTCTGTCCACGTTGGCACATAACCAGAAATTTGAGCAGGCAGGCGTAAGGCTCTTTGAAATTGGTAAGGTATTCTTGCTTCAGCACCCTCCCGTCATTGCGAGCGAAGCGAAGCAATCTCAAGAAGAAAGAGAGCTACCCCAGGAAAAGGAGATGCTATGTGCCGTGCTCAGTGGCCCAGGGGCAGAATTATCCTGGCAAGCTGATAAGGAGTCGCTCGATTTCTTTGACGCCAAGGGGGTAGTAGAAAGTCTCCTGAATCAGTTGGGGCTGAAAGCGAGTTTTGATATTGGCGATGATGAAATTCTATTCCCAGGAAGAGGGGCTAACATAATCGTTGAAGATGACAAAGTTGGTATTGTAGGAGACGTGCATCCCAGGGTAGCACAAGCCTTTGAGCTTTCTAACACTATCTGTCTTATAGAAATTGACCTGGAGAAAGTGTTGGCCAAGCTTACCAGGACAAAGAAATACCAACCTATCCCGCGGTTTCCCAGTGTAACCAGAGATATCGCATTAGTAGTTGACGAAAAGGTAAGTTATCGAAGAGCGGAAGAAATAATCCAAAGCTTTCCACTAGTAACGCAGATAAATCTCTTTGACCTTTATCGAGGTGAGCAAATAACTGAGGGCAAGAAATCCTTTGCCATAAGGATTATCTACCAATCGCCCAAACATACCTTGACTGACGAGGAAGTCGACCAAACTCAAGAGCAGATGCTCGCTAGGCTGCATCAGGAACTGGGCGCTACTTTACGTGACTGATTTAGCCAGGGACAGGCAACAGTTAGTTAAAGCCAATCAAGACTGCGACCTCAGGGCCTCGTCTAGGAGCTTCTTCACCCGTACCGCCAAATTATCTAAAGGCAGAAGCTGGGCTTTCTGCTCCGTGCGCCATTTTGCCTCAACGCCTCAGCTTTAAGAGCGTAGGAAGGTAAGCTTTCTCTTTAAGCTAAGTAAGGCGTGGCCAAATCGTGATGGCTGGGATTCCTTTCCCGAGATTGATGGGGGTTCCTTTTCCATTGGTCTCTTGTTGCCTTCCTTCTCGAATTCCCTTAGAATCCTGTCTAGCTCCTCCCCGGAAATTTGCTCTTGCGTTTCTTCAGAGCGTTCTTTGGGGATAAAGGAGTCCTTGCTAACACGCCGCAGATTTTGGTTACAATATGTGGCGATTGTCAGACTAGTTGGATTTACAACTTGTCTGCGTTTGCCCATTTCTGCAACTATTACTGTGAAAGGGACTGGTTGGCTAGTGTCTTCATATTTTTCTTGTACAATCTCCGTCACAGCGTCAAAAAGACCTTTTGAGGGATGTTGGTAGCCCCATTCACGAAGTGCAAATGTGCTGCGAATTCCAATCCAAACCACACCATATTGCTCGCGGCCAAGCACAGCATGGAGGTTATGCTCGGTGTATGGTTGGTCGGGAAAAAAAGAATTATAGACCCCTGTGATCTCGCTGCAATGCGCTGGCCTTCCGATGGCTCGGAGGGCAAGATATGCCTTTTGTCCTTTAGTAAGACGCTTTCGACGAAACTGTGCAATGTTTTCAGCAAGGCTCTTTAGATCGTTGCCAATAATGCAGAGTTGCCTCTGCGATTCCAAGCGATTTGCGATAGAATCTGTGTCAATATCTTCAGGAATCACGCCAGTAGATTTAGGTAACGTCACATCTTTTGGCGAGGCGCCCAAGATCAGCTTTTTACTATATGGAAACTCCGCTTGAGGGACACCTACGCATTTGGCAAGGAAACTTGAAAGGAACCTCTCAGGGGAATCTTTGGGTACGATTAAGTTGCCCTGCTTGCTTATGACGCTGCAGATCAAAGCTGTAGAGAAGTCCCTGACACGGACTGGATGTCGAAGTCTACGCCAGAGTTTGGATTCTATCTGATTAACTCGCTGTCTTGTGACTCCTTCGTGAACCCCAACTTGTTCGAGTGTCATTTTTTTGCCTGTTAGAATGCCTTCCCTTGCCTTTATCACATAGCACTCGTTTTCATTGAAATGGGAAAATCCATTTTGAATTGACTCCTGTGCAAGGTGTTCAAAAGACCAATTTAAGTCTATTGTGTCCAGTGAGATGGCTTCCATTATACGACTAGTGGTGAACTCGGATAAATTATGCGGCATGAATGATAAAATATGGGCTATAGGCAAAACATATTGGTCGGTTGTGTAAGCAGGCGCAAGGAAACCAAGGTGGTTGCCAAACTGGATAGCCTCAGTTGGTGGGCTATTCCATCGGTCATCAATACGAAGAGAACTCATAAGCAAAGCTAGTTGACGTTTATCGAGTCTTGTCTGTTTTGCTCGAGCTAGCCTAATACTCAACCTGCAAAACCACTTAAAGAGGCTTCTATTTGATATGTAATGCTTTTGATTAGAATCTCTTTCTTCCAGTTGCGCAAAGCGAGAATCAGCTAGGAGAGCATGTTTAAGGGTCTCAGTATCGGAATCTGAATCTGCAAAGTCCGTTAGTTCTTTCAAGGTAAAGCAGCGCACGTATTGAGCAAAAGTATTAAGCAAATGGGTAATCTGATTGCGGTTCATTGATATCTAAGCTAGAGATAGTCTTTTCTTAGTTTTTCTGCTGCCTGCCGAGTTCCCTTTTCACAGCGTCCCCAGTTAAGCGATTGAGGAATAACATTCTCATTGGGTAGGTATCGACGGAAGATGATGACTTTCTCTAGCCATTTCCTCTTCACCCCTAAGTCCCGTACGAGATGGTCATAAAGACTGTCAAGCTGAAGGGATAACTTATTTAATTCATGTTGCAGCTCGAATATAGCGTCTCCAAGCTCCCACACTTTACGAGCTGGCAATAGCTTGCGATTATCCCTAAAAGTTTGTATCTCTTTAACAAGATTGCGCATTTTTACTATTGAACGCTGATATACCTTAAGAGCTTCTTTAAGCTTAAACTCAAGGTCATCATCACCTAAAAGCAGTTCCTCCATCGGCAGGAATGCTCTAAACTGCTCATTGCTTGGCTCAAAGGAAACAAATGCCAGTTTCTCTCTGGTCACTTCTCCCCCCAGGCTGCCATCATCCTGTCTGTAAACATGAGATCTTTGGCATCTCTTCCACTGGAAACAAATCTCTGAACCGCACTTGCTATAGCGAAGAGACTATGGAGCCTTCTTGTGGCAGTATCAGAACGAACTTTAACGTAGGAGGGATGCCCACTGTTAATGACTACGCTATTCCCATCAACCCAAGCTAGATCCACCCTCTCAGGCGCTTCCGCAAAGCCAATCTTTGGTCCTCGACGGGCAACCCGGCTGATCGGTTTGGCAGATTCAGTTCCAGCTCTCTTGTCTTCTACTAGCGCTTGGCCAGGCTGTTCGCCTGCGTCAAGTGGCCCTAATCCTTCCCCTGCCTCACCTTCACCGACAGGGAATGTTACATCAACTCCTTCTTGTAGACTAGCCTTTACTGTCCCGCTACCATCCGTTTGTAGGATAGTCTTTCTCATTCGGAATCCAAAAAATTCGGCCAGTTCTGGAACAGCATCTGAGATCCTCTTAAGCTCTCTCTCCAGTTTTGTTGCCTCATCAGTACCGGTAATCTCTGCAGGTTGTAATCCTAATTCTCCGAGCCAAGTTTTGAACTCTTGCCTAACTGGATTATACAAACTCTCAAATTCTCGATGCTTCTCTCGACGAATGAAATCAGTCTTGGCAGTAGTCAGAAAGTTTACAAGGCCAGGGATTTCTACAAGGCCTAGAATCCGTGTTCCGATATTACCTGGGAATTGATTGAACAAATCGGCCTTGATAACCTTTCCAAAGGTGCATAACAGAACGCCACAAAGGTTGGCTCCAAGAGGATATTCTGAGGAAGCTAAGCCTAGGATACCATAGCCTATCCTTTTACCAGCTTTTTGTGGAAAGAACTCTCTTACTTTTTCTAAGGCAAAATTCTCAGTAAGATTGCCTGGGTTAATAACTTGTCCGTTGACTACAAATCTAAAGTTGCTGGAGTAATGACCTAAATGCTCATACAGGTCAAGGTATTTCGTATCTAGAAGAGGTAAATAGTGACGTTTTAGTAGTTTGACAAGATCTTCTGTAGAAGAGTAAGGAAGTGTCGCGTTCGATGCAAATCGCACTTCCACCCTTGTGCCATGACCATGCAAGTGCATAGGTTGAATATCTTCCCAGACAAGTTTATTTTTTGATTGCAAATACCAATTCGACCCGCCGGTAAAAGCTTCGCTGCGTGTCTCAGTGGCGACCCTCGTAGCAATATTAAAGCTAACCTTTGCTCCAACGCCTGCAAAGCCTATGCCACTCCCTCTTGTCTTGAGGCCCACTGCAAAGTCATGATACTGGTCGAACTCAGAGGCATTCATTCCCCTACCATTGTCTGTAACTATAAGGGCTTTCGTATCAGGATTGAAGTCAATTGAGATACTAGTTGACTTTGCATCCAGTGAATTTGCTAGAAGTTCTACAATGACTACTTCAGCTACATCAAATGGATACATGTCAGCCAAGTCCTGAATAAGGTTTTGGTAGTTTACACTGCTTTCGTGTACAGCCATAGAAATCTTTCCCTTCCTCTAATATTCTATTTTACCTTATATGTTTGTTACTAGACAACAATTTCGCTAGTGATCAAATTTTTGTCTGGGAGCAAGCAGATTTGAACCACCGGCTCCCCTTAGGTGGGAGTAAAAAGGACAAAAATGGCAGCTACATTAGCTTGTTGATTACCGGGCTGTTTTTCCCCTTAGTAGTTGCTTAACCTTAGTGGCCAAATTATCCAAAGGCAGAAGCTGGGCTTCCTTCTCCGTGCGCCATTTTGCCTCTACACTCTGGCTCTGTAAGGTGCGTGGAGACAAGGTCAATCGCAGTGGTATTCCCAGGAGGTCAGCATCGTTGAATTTAACGCCGGGAGAGTCATCACGGTCATCGAACAGCACTTCAATACCTTCTTTTTGTAATTCTTGATAAATTTTTTCTGCCGTAGGGAGGACTGCCGATTTGTCCAACGATAGAGGGCAAAGATAGGCTTGATAAGGGGCTACGGAGAGCGGCCAGACAATGCCTTTGTCATCGTGGCTTTGTTCTACTATGGCTGCCAGTAATCGCCCCAGTCCGATGCCATAGCAGCCCATGACAATGGGCCTGGAAGTGCCATCATTATCTAAGAAGGATGCTCCGAATCTCTCACTGATGAAGGTGCCCAGCTTAAACACATGCCCCACTTCAATGCCCCGAGCCGAGGATAATTCACCACCACACTTGGAGCAGCTATCTCCAGGCCGAGCCAGGGCGATATCAGCTATGAGGTCAACCTGAAAATCCCTGGGATAATTGGCATTCCTGAAGTGATACCCTGGCTTATTAGCACCAACAATGAAGCTGGAGCCTGAGGTTATGGAATCATCAGCCACAAATCTGACTCCCTTTACACCTATGGGTGAGGCAAAACCAGCTACAATTCCAGCTTCGTTTACTTCGCCTTCCGTAGCCAGGCGAAGCTCAGAGCACTTTAAAGCGTTTCTTAACTTCGTTTCGTTGACTTCCAGATCGCCCCGAATGGTAACGAAGATAAATTCTCCGTCAGCAAAATAAAACACCGCCTTAAGCGTTTGATTTGTCGGCACTCCAACAAAACCAGCCACCTCCTCTATGGTTTCCGCACCCGGTGTGGCTATCTCCTCCAAAGGAAGTGGAGTTTCAGCATCGCCCCTTGTTTTCGCAGATTGAGCCTTCTCTGCATTAGCAGCGTAGCCACAATTGGAACAATAAATAACCTCGTCTTCGCCGGTCTCAGTGATAACCATAAATTCGTGAGAATCCTTGCCACCTATGGCGCCACTGTCAGCCTCCACTATCATTGTAGGCAAGCCGAGGCGAGCGTATATATTACTGTAAGCCTGACACATACTCTGGTAACTTTTATCCAGGCCAGCCTCGTCGGCATCAAAGCTGTAAAGGTCTTTCATGATAAACTCGCGGACTCTCAATAAGCCGCCGCGCGGTCGAGGCTCATCGCGAAGCTTGGTCTGTATTTGATAGAGGAACAAAGGAAGCTCCCGGTAGCTTTGCACATAGCGATGGACAAGGTCGGTAATGACTTCTTCATGAGTGGGTCCCAGAGCCAGTGTGTGTTCTTTGCGGTCGGTCAAAGTGAATAGAGACTTGCCGAAAGATACATATCTGCCTGATTGCTGCCATAATTCAAAAGGCTGCAACACGGGCAGCATTAATTCCTGCCCGCCAGCCTTATCCATTTCCTCTCTGATTATGTTCTCTATCTTTTTGAGCACCCGCCATCCTAAGGGCAGGTATGAATAAATTCCGGCAGCCTCCTGGGCAATCATGCCCGCTCTGAGCAATAACTGATGGCTTACGCTCTCGGCTTCTGCAGGCGCCTGCCGTAATGTCTTACCAAAAAGCTTAGAAAACCGCATTTTTCTTATCTTTCCTCTAACTATCTCTTATCGAGAGAGTTTACCTCTGCTATCAGCGCCTCTAGGAAATCCTTTTCTTCCACTATGCTCACTACCTCCCCTTTCCTAAATATAGCACCTTTGCCCTTGCCGCAGGCAATGCCGACATCAGCATCCTTAGCCTCGCCAGGACCATTGACCACACAACCCATAACTGCTACTTTAACAGGCTTGCTTATTTTTTCCAGACGCTTGCTCACTACTTCAGCCAGGGCAATGATATCAACTTCAGCTCGGCCGCAGGAGGGGCAGCTCACTAGAGTTGAACCTCGCTGGCGAAGTCCCAGGCTTTTGAGAATTTCGTAAGCCACGAAAACTTCCTCACAGGGATGAGCGCTGAGAGAAACACGTATGGTATCGCCAATCCCCTGATAGAGAAGTATGCCGATGCCTATAGCGCTGCGTATGGCTCCTGTCCGGGGAAGCCCAGCCTCCGTGACACCCAAGTGCAGAGGATAGGGCATTTTATCGGCAATCGTTTGATAAGCCTGAATGGTAGTGGGAACATCAAATGCCTTGAGGGAGACCTTGATTAAACTAAAGTCCAGGCTTTCCATAAGCCTTGTCTGCTCCAATGCCATATTGCCCATGCGCTCAGCCGGTGGAGCATCAGGCTGGAAATCGGCAGGTAAACTGCCGGCATTCACTCCAATACGGATAGGCACCTCTCGTTCTTTAGCAGCAGCTACCACTTTGGCAATCTGCCCTTGGTCTCCTATGTTGCCGGGATTGAGGCGGAGCCCGTCGACACCGGATTGTAGCGCAGCCAAAGCCAGGCGATAGTCAAAATGTATATCAGCAATGATAGGTAGTGAAACGCTCCTTTTTATCGCTGCTATGCTTTCAGCCGCTTCCTTGTCTGGAACTGCTACACGAACAATTTCACAGCCGCAATCCTCCAATTCCTTAATCTGGTTTATAGTAGCTGGAGTGTCACGGGTATCGGTCTTGGTCATGGACTGCACCACGATGGGGGCATCGCCGCCAATGGTCACTTTGCCAATTCTCAAAGGTTTAGAGGTTCGACGTGTCATAAAAAGGTTCCACCACTAATCAGACGCTGGATATCTAGAAAGGTTACTAAAATCACAAGTGCAATTAAAAAACTGGTGCCGATAGTATAGGCCAGGCGCATTGTCCGAGGGGAAAGACGTTTCCCACGTCTAAAGCCTTCAATGAGCGCCACCAGCATTCCTCCTCCATCTAGAGGAGGGATAGGGAAGAGATTGAATATCCCGATACCCAGGCTGATTATACTGGCCATAAATAGTATGTTGCTGAAGCCATAGGAGCGCACTGCCTCCACCGTTAACTGGCCGGCACCTATTGGCCCCACCAAGGCCGTATCTGGAGATTTTATGATTTGAGGGATAGCCTCTATTATGAGCACAGGCATATAAATGATATCCCTGGCCCCCAGATAGGCTGCCTTCCACACAGGAAGTCGTTCTTGTTCGATATGCGCTCCTTCCACCCATCGTAGCTCTACACCGGGCAGGGTTTCGTAGCCGCCATTAGTCAGAGCGATTGAAACCGTCTTCCCGTCTCGGAGCAAAACCAATTTTATTTCCTTGCCTTCCTCAACGGAATGCAAGGCACTGGATATACTCTCTTCGTCGTATATAAGCTGTCCATTGATGCTGTGGATAGCATCACCGGGTCTGATGCCAGCTTCGTAAGCTGGCGAGCCTTCCTCCACTTGACTCACCATATTCCACCAAAGGTAGACGCCGATTAATTTCTGTTGCTTTTCTGGGTCGAATTTCGGCTCCAGCCTGATTTCCTCCTCTTGCCCATTCCTCAGCAGAAGCAAAGTTATCTCTGCCCCTTCTTCGACTGAATTTACTATATCCTCCACGTCTCCCCATCTATGAACAGGTTGCCCCTCCACCTCTAGGATTATATTCCCGGGCTCAATGCCAGCTTGTTCCGCAGAGGAATTCGCTGCTACAGCACGCACCACGAGTCCGTTGCCGGCAATGACAGAATAGGGTAGCGCAAGGAAAGCACTGAGGAGAACAAAGGCCAGAAAGATGTTGACCAGCGGACCGGCAGCATAGATTCCTAACCTGGTCCACGGTCCTTTGCCAGCCAGGCTTCGGGGTACTGTAGGGTCATTTTCTCCAGCAGCCCTAACAAAGGCTCCCACAGGTATGGCATTAACTGAGTATATTGTCTCGCCGCGTTTAATACCAAAAAGGCGTGGGGGAATGCCTATGCCGAACTCTTCTACCTTCACTCCGGCACGCTTGGCAGCAATGAAGTGACCCAATTCGTGAAGACACATTGCCACGAATAGAGCTACTATGAAAAGAATAATGATTACAGCAACGCTCATCTCTTATCTCTCTATCCCAGGATTGCTCCGTCGCTCAGGCTCCGTGCAGTAACCATATGAAAGGCGTGTAGCACATTCCCTTGCCCAGGCATCAGCAGCCAGTATTTCCTCTAAGGATGGATGGAGGGTGTTCCGATGTTGCTCCAGCGTTTTTTGCACAATTTTGGCTATATCGGTAAAATTTATTCTATGGCTGAGAAAAAGCTCTACAGCCAACTCATCTGCGGCGCAAAGCACCGCCGGATAAGTTCCTCCTGATTTGCCAGCATCCATTGCCAGTTTGAGACAGGGAAATTTACCATAGTCCACGGGCTCAAAGTTCAGAGATTTGATTTTACTCCAATCAAGGTGAGGTAGTTCTGAATTAGACCACCTCCGGGGATAAGAAAGGGCATATTGAATGGGCAACTTCATATCAGGCGAACTAAGCTGGGCTTTCAAGGAACCATCTATAAACTCCACCATGGAATGAACGATAGACTGGGGATGAATCAATATTTCAATACTATCAAAGGGGAAAGAGAAAAGCCAATGAGCTTCGATGACCTCTAATCCTTTATTCATAAGGGTTGCTGAATCTATGGTTACCTTCCTTCCCATCTTCCATACAGGGTGCTTGAGAGCTTGCTCCGGAGTTACCTCGGCCAATTGTGGCTGTGAATAGTGATAAAAAGGCCCACCAGAGGCAGTGAGAAAAAGCCTCCGCGGTTTATTTTCTTCCCCCTGCAAACATTGCCAGATGGCACTATGCTCACTATCAATAGGCAGAATTCGAGCTTGATGGAGGCTAGCTTCACGAACAATAATTTCACCAGCCATCACCAATACCTCTTTGTTAGCCAGGGCAACCGTCTTCCCCGCCTGTAAAGCCACCAGAGTAGGACTTAGTCCTGCCTTACCTGCAGTGGCCACGATAACGAAGTCGACCTCGGGATGACTAGCTATTTCTTCTGCGGACAAGAATTCCCCGCCGTAACTAATGTCAGGCTTAACCGAGGAACAAAACATTTTGGGCTGAAATTCACTAATTTGTCTTTCCAGAAGCTCAAGATTTTTGTTCCCTGTCAGAGCTACTACTTTTAATTCGTCAGGCAGGGCACGGATTACATCCAGCGCCTGCGACCCTATGGAGCCTGTCGAGCCCAGGATAGCTATTTTTTTCACACCACCCATATCACGTAATAGTATACCACCGCCCCGACAAAGATGAGGCTATCGAATCGGTCAAGTATACCACCGTGTCCCGGTAGCAAATTACCCGATTCTTTCACTCCCATATTACGCTTGAGCAAAGATTCAACCAAATCGCCAAGCTGAGCAAAGAGGCCAATGAGAAAGCCAAGGAGTATAATCTGCCAGTATCTAAAAGTAAAAGGAGAAATGAGGTTAAGAACTGTCGCTATTAACATAGCGCCCAGGATGGCGCATATTAAGCCTCCTATAGCTCCTTCCCAAGTTTTAGCTTCGCTTATGGCAGGAGCCAGCCTATGTTTACCTTTTGCCCTCCCGATAAAAAAAGCGCCTGTATCGTTGGCAAATGTAGTCAGCATGGCCAAGTAAACCCAATTTCGGCCATCCTCTAAACCGCGCAAATTCAGCCAGTAGCTGAGCATCCAACCTACATAGAGAGCACCCGCTATTGCCCATGCCCAGTTGCGAAATGCGCTTTCCTTTGATGGGCGGCATAACAGACGAATCAAGGAAATCAACATAGTGGCAGTAATAACTATGGGTAAAACATCAGGGCTCCTGTAATGAGGGCTTAAGACGAGCGCCAGCGAGCATAGTAAGCCTAAATAAAGCAGGGGCTCTCGCCTGTCAAAATTGGCCATGTGGTAGAACTCGTAGGTGCCGGCTAACGCCGCTGCGGCTATAAGAAGAGTAAACCAAGGCCAAGGGTCACCGAACCAGATGGCAAGAATAACGAGGGGCACGCCCACGGCGGCAGTAATAACTCTGTGCTTGAGCATAGGTCTATTTTAACAGCTTTTAAGCGGCTATAGGCTTGCTAGTGTCCGGTCTCATAAATGGGTTTCATCAAACCAGCGTCACGTTTGATATGTTACCCTGAGCGGTAGCAAAAGGTTCAGGGGCAGAACAACAAGTAATGAAGGTCTGAGAGACGACAACTGAATACTATCAACATCTCTAACAATTAGTGCGGACTTTTTACCGGATACTGGTGAGGCGAATTATATTTCCTGTATTTCCCTTTCCTTGTTCTGTCCCAATTCACTTACCCTGTCTACGCAAGCCTCTGTAAGCTGGTCGATTTTCTTAGTATTGTTTTTGAGTTCGTCTTCCGATATTTCTTTATTTTTCTCCAGCTCTCTTAGTTTTTCAATGCCATCTCTCCTTATATTACGTATGGCAATCCGCCGCTCCTCCACTTTCCTAGATACCAACTTGACCAACTCCTTGCGCCGCTCTTCACTAAGAGGCGGGATGATCACCCGAATTACAATACCATCATTCGCAGGGTTAAGGCCGACGTTGGCTGTGAGAATGGCTCTTTCAATGTCACGCAACGATGTGCGATCCCAGGGTTGAATAATGATTAGATTAGCCTCAGGTATAGACATGGTACCAAGTTGGTAAAGCGGGACAGACGTGCCCTGATAGTCAACCATGATGTTGTCAAGCAAGGCTGGAGTGGCACGCCCGGCACGGATGGTAGCTAATTCTTTAGCTAAGCCATCTATGGCCTTGTGCATTCGGGAGTTCAGTTCAGCGAGTAATTCATCCAACATGGCTTAGTGCTCAACACCAAGCTCGAACCTGGCAAATCTGCGTACTTTTATGTTCTCACCTACTTTAGCAATTGCTTCAGCAATAATTTCCTGTACCGTCTTGTCAGGTTCTTTAATAAAGGGCTGGCTAAGAAGGCAAGCTGCCTGAGGGTCTGTTTCTGCTTCTGGTGGCATCTCTTCACTAGTGAGAAATTGTGGGGAAGTAGCAGCTATCTGCATGGCTAAGTCATGAGCAAGTTCTTTAAATTCAGCAGTGTGAGCCACAAAATCGGTTTCACAGTTTAACTCCACCAATGCTCCTATGTGCTTGGTATAATGAATATAAGCTTCGATTACGCCTTCGGTTGTAGCTACATCCTTCTTCTTTTCAGCAATTGCTGCCCCACGCTGTTGCAAGAATGCGATGGCCTTCTCCATATCACCACTTGCTTCCAGCAAAGCCTTATTGCACTCAAGTACACCTGCATTAGTTCTATTTCTTAACTCCTTTACTGCTTCAACTGATATTTTCATGTAGGTGCAATCTCTCCTTCTGGTTCCTTTGGTTCACTTGGCTCCTCTGGTTCACCTGACTTCTCGGGTTCACCTGACTCCTTTGGTTCACTTGGCTCCTTTGGTTCACTTGGCTCCTTTGGTTCACTTGGCTCCTCCGGCTCAAAGGTATAAGAACCTAGAATTTCAATGGCTTCTTCGCGCCCTTCTTCAGCAACTAATTTAGTAATTCCCGCCTCTCCAGAAAACGCTTCAGTTTTACCTTCAATTATGGCATCAGCTATTTTACTACAAATTAATTTAATCGCCTTAACAGCATCATCATTGGCGGGAATAGGATAATCGATGCCGTCGGGATTACAATTAGTATCCACGATAGCAATCACGGGTATGCCCAATTTTTTAGCTTCAGTAAAGGCAATCTTATCTTTAATAGGGTCAGTAATGAAGAGAGCTCTAGGAAGGGTAGTCATTTCCTTAAACCCCCCCATCTGAGTATTTAGGTGGGAAATTTCCTTTTCTATCTTCACCCGCTCTTTTTTAGGCAAGAGGTCAAGCTCACCTTTATCCCTCTTATTCTCTAAACGAACCAAGTGGTCGATCCGAGCTTGTATGACGGCGAAGTTAGTTAACATACCACCTAGCCATCTTTGATTAACATAGCTCATACCGCACCTCACAGCCTCTTCTTCTATGGTCTGCTGAGCCTGTTTTTTAGTGCCGACAAGAAGAATGCTTTGCCCTCGAGCTGCTAAGTCTTGGACAAAGGTACAGGCCTTTTCTAACGTGGTAACTGTTTGCTCCAAATCGATGATGTGGATACCATTGCGCTGGGTAAAAATATATTTCTTCGCCTTGGGATGCCAGTAACTGGTGTGGTGACCAAAGTGAGCACCTGATTCCAGCAATTGTTTTAATAAAGCATTATCTATCATGCTTACAATTTCAGATGATGTTACTTAATAAAACCAGTATAATGTAGCATGACTGATTTAGATAATGCAACAAGAGATTGCCTCCAATTGTCTCTTAGTTGACATAGAATTTTTCCTTATCTATACTATTGAGCCAAAATTGTAGCTAGAAGTTGCCCGAGTGGCGCAATGGTAGCGCAACCGACTTGTAATCGGTAGGTTAGCGGGTTCGAATCCCCTCTCGGGCTGGGTTCTTCAGATATTTTATGATAAGCTTATATCAAGGAGGGGTGCCGGAGTGGTTAATCGGAGCAGACTGTAAATCTGCCGCCCGTAAGGGCTGCGTAGGTTCGAATCCTACCCCCTCCACTGTAAAGTGCAGGAGGCCCACATAGCTCAGCAGGTAGAGCACGTTCTTGGTAAGAGCAAACCTTAACCGCCATCAGACGCACTATAATCAAAAATAAACCCTCGCAACTCTAAAGTCAATACCTTTTTACCTTATTTAAGTATACCTTAGTAGCAAGTAAATCATTATTAATCTAGCCTCAAACCTTAACCCATTTGTATTTTAATACTAATCCCAAGCTAATGAGAACGACCGCTATTATGCCTTGCACCGGTTTCTCAAAGCATAATGCTAAACCTAACATTACTCCTCCTAACCAACAAAATCCTAATGCCAATTTGTTTATGTCCATTTGTTGAATAACCCCTTATAACTTCATTATATCTTGACAAAAATACTTGTCAATCCCTCGTTCCAGATAAGAACCTGTCCTAACAGCCATCAGGCGCACCATAGTCTATCCCCACACCCTTGCTAGTAATTGGTTTTCCTACACTTTTCCATCTTCAGCTGCACCAGCAGCCTTACTAGTCTCAATAGATGCTATAATCTGTTTTTGAAGTTCACCAACTGCACCAGGAGAGTGAGGAAGCATTATTGTGTTAGTCCGAGAATTCTTCCCAACATCAGTAAGCATGTCATAATACTGCGTCATAAGAACCAATGTCATTATACCCTCTGCATTAACCCCAAGTGCATCACTGGCATCCTTAACTGATTCTCTAAGTCCAGCAACGATCGCTATCCTCTGCTTGGCAATACCCTCACCAGACAACTCCTTACTCCTAGCATCAGCTTCGGCTTCTTTAATAACGATAATCTTTTTAGCCTCTCCCTCATGCTCAGCAGCAACTCTAAGACGCTGTTGCCTATTAATCTCATTCATAGCATCTGCAACACCCTTATCTGGCTGGATGTCATTAACAAGAGCACGAACCAATTTATATCCATACTCACTCAGCCTGGCACTAAGACTCACCTCAATTTCTTTAGCAATCTCTTCCTTATTTTCAAACACAGAGTCTAAAATCATCCCAGGAACCTTTGCCCTTACATTATCAAATATCCAAGATTCCATCTGAGCTTGTGGATTCGTAAGTCTATAAAATGCATCCCAAACCTTATCCTCTCCATCAACAAAGTACTGAACCGCAATAAGTAAGTCTACAAAAACATTATCGTTGGTTTTGGTTTTGATACTCACATTTAGTTCCTGTACTCTAATAGAAACTCTGCCAGCCACTCTATCCACTATAGGAACTTTAAGATGAAGACCAGGACCAACGACCCTGGTAAACTTTCCCCATCGCTCAATAAGAGCAAATGTCTGCTGCCTAACCATAAAAATCGCCAAAGCTAGAAGAATCACACCAACAACTATACCTAAAACAATTCCAAAAATATTCACTATGAATTACTCCTCCTTCATCTTGCTACTATTCTAATCCATCTTTCTCCGCCAATTCGACCATACCTCCTACTTTATTATATCTTGTCAGAAATACCTGTCAATACCTCATTCCAGATAAGAATCTGCCCTAACCAACATTATACACACCGTAACCCATAAAACCCTCATCGCCAAAGAAAGTTAATATCCTCTCCTATAATCCCAGAAATTAATTGGATTTTGCGGCCTCCATGTCCTTAAGTGCTTCTCACTTCTTAGACTTACGTAAAGCCTGTGTCTATGACAAAGACGATACAACCCACCTATCAGTCTATAACGACACTCATTTGACCTCTCTTTATTCCCCTTATCCCATGCCATGGACGGTATCAATATCCCTTGGCTCTCATCTCTCGACCTCTCTACCCATTCAGCACACCCACCGTTATCCTCGTGTGAAAACCGAGCCATCCCAGCGAACAAGTCCGCAACTTGAACTAGCGGCTCTCCTGCCGAATTTAACTCTTCAACTTCGGAAAATTGAAACTGCCCATCTTCATCAGTTCCATTAATAAAGGGTTTTCGGCCCCCTTCTGCACTCAACATACTAGTCGTATTCAAAGACGAGACTAACCCACCCCAATTCACTCCTGAGTTCTCATCTGGGTAAAAATCCCATTCCGTACACCCCCATCTTCTACCTACGTTCGAGAGCACTTGGTAGTACATTCCCTCCAAATCCGGCCCACTATAGGAACCATAATCCTCACCATTTACCCACTCGTTATCCGTGGTTATAGTGTCAATCCTTACCCTATTATAGACAGCAAAGTCCACTACGTATCCAATAAAATCAAATGCAGCCTTTCTATACGGGCTTCCATACCTGTCTATCTTCGAGAACTTGACTTCACGTATTTTCTTATCTATTAGCACTTCACCTAGTTTATCTCTCAGATAATTCAGTGCCTCAGCCTCTCCAGAAACAACAGAAACAGACGTATATCTGTCACCGACGTTTATGCCGGATTCATCACTATAAGCTTGGAATACTTTACCTTCTCTCATTACTTCACCAAGAGGCTACATATCATCTCCCTACCTCTTCCCTCCATTTGTCTCCCACTCCAAAGCTTTCTCCCTTGTTGTTCTCCTGCCTATCTGCTTAATATGACTCCCAGGATACGCTTCTTTATGCTCATACTCTCTATCTTCTAGCGACCTATCAGTGATACCTCTATGTACCACCTTCCTATTCTTGATTAAGTGATACTTAGCAGTTCTTTGTACCTTACTCATTTCTATACGTCTCCTTACTTTGAATTATACCACATAATCTCTTTGCTCCAAAGGGTATTTTTCACGAAAGAATAAATTTCTTGTAAAATCTAACAAGCTCAACCTTCCATTTTCATCAGCTCGGGCAGAATAATCTCATCACGCACTCTCTTAGGCATACGTGCTAGCTTTGCTAATATACCCGGGTACTTCTGGTCAGGATAAACGCCATAATGTTGTTTAAACCATTTTGACCAGGATATCCAGCCTTTGAACACCCAACCAGCGCTCATAATATACTTACGCACATGGTACGACTGCATATGAAGATACTTTCCAATATATCTAGCAGCGCCATCAACATCATCAACTTCAACTAATCTCGCCATCTTCCAAACCTCCTGCTTGACTTTCACCCAAGCATTGCTTTAAAATCCATCCGTTAATTTGCCAACTGAACATGTACATCACGTTCTAAAGTAGAAAGTTATATTTTGTTGACTCTTTATCCATATTGACTTAAAATATAGTTTCGGGCATACTGCCCACATAGCTCAGTAGGTAGAGCACGTTCTTGGTAAGAACGGGGTCACCAGTTCGAATCTGGTTGTGGGCTTTGAGATAAAAGGAGGTTAAAATGGCTAAGAAGCTTTATGAGCGTGATAAACCACATGTCAATGTGGGCACTATAGGACATGTTGACCACGGGAAAACCACACTAACTGCAGCCATGACTCAGGTATTAGCTAAAGCAGGCACTACACAATTCCGACCCTTTGATTCTATAGATAATGCTCCTGAAGAAAAAGCTCGTGGGCTAACGATTGCCATTGCCCATATTGAGTATGAGACTGAGAAGCGCCATTATTGCCATGTTGACTGTCCCGGGCACGCTGACTATATCAAGAACATGATAACTGGAGCTGCTCAGATGGACGGAGCTATTCTGGTGGTCGCTGCTGATGACGGTCCTATGCCACAAACCAGAGAGCATATCCTTCTAGCCCGGCAGGTAGAAGTTCCCCGTATAATGGTGGCTCTCAATAAGGTAGATCTGGTAGATGACCCAGAGTTGTTAGATTTGGTAGAGATGGAGGTTAGGGACTTGCTTAAAAAGTATAACTTTCCTGGTGATGAAGTCCCCATTGTGCGACTGAGTGCTCTTAAGTCCCTAGAATGTGGCTGTGGGAAACGAGAATGCCAATGGTGTGGACCAGTATGGAAGTTGTTGGATGCTATCGATGATTATATTCCACTACCACAGAGAGAAAAAGATAAACCATTCTTGATGCCAATAGAAGATGTATTCAGTATCAAAGGACGGGGGACTGTGCCTACAGGCCGAGTAGAGCGAGGGGTGATCAAAGCCGGTGACGAAATAGAGATAGTAGGATTAAAAGAGACGAAGAAAACAGTGGCGATCAGCTTAGAGATGTTCCATAAGACCATGAAAGAGGCAGAGCCCGGCGATGCTGTTGGGGTGCTAGTGCGAGGCATAGACCGAGATGAAATAGAGCGAGGTCAGGTTCTGGCAGCGCCAGGCACGGTCAAGCCTCATACAGAAGCTGAGGTTGAAGTATATATTTTGACCAAGGAGGAGGGCGGCAGGCACACACCTTTCTTTAAGGGTTATAAGCCCCAGTTTTATATCAGAACTCTGGATGTTACGGGCGAAATAAGTCTTCCTGAGGGTGTAGAAATGGCTATGCCCGGTGACAGCCTGACTCACATGAAGATTAAGACCATTTACCCCGTAGCTATGGAGCAGGGATTACGCTTTGCTATCAGGGAGGGTGGCAAGACAGTCGGTGCTGGCGTGATTAGCGAGGTAATCTCATAAGTGTGGTTCACTAAAAATTTTGCGGACCTTTAGGTAGATGTGGCTAAAAAGAAGGGCGATTTACGCGTAATTATCCACCTAGCTTGCAGTCAATGTCGGCGGAGAACATATACTACGACGAAGAACAACAAGAATGATCCGCAACGGCTGGAGTTGAGAAAGTATTGTCCTCATTGTCGTAGCTATACTATTCATCGAGAAACAAAGTAACTTATGACAACTTATGCTAAAAAAGCGAGTACTAAGTCCGCTCCGGCTAAAAAATCAAGGTTCAGTTTCTTTACCGAGGTAGTAGCTGAACTGCGAAAAGCACACTGGCCAACGAGGCAGGAAACCTTAAGGTTGAGTATTATAGTACTCGTTGTGTGTGCTATTGTGGGAGGCATTTTAGGTGCTTTAGATTTGGCCTTTACAAGGCTGTTTTTGCTTCTAGGTGGTTAGTAGTCAATGATTAATGGAGAATGGTACTTATTATATGTCTCTTCGGGTCACGAGGAGCAGGCCAGAAGGAATTTAGAACAGCGTATCAAATATATGGATGTAGGTGACAAGATATTTGATGTGGTGATACCCACAGCTAAAGAGATTGAAATCAAATCTGGAAAGCGTCGTACGATAAGTAAAAAGGCTTTCCCAGGCTATATCATGGTAAATATGAAATTAGACGAGCATAGCTGGGAAATAGTACGTAACACCCCTGGTGTTGCTGGCTTTGTGAGCGCTGGTACCAAACCTGTTCCTTTACCCACACAAGAGGCGAACGCCATCATGCAACGCATGGAGGAAGCTCCTACCGAGGTTAAAATGACTTTCAAGGAAGGAGATAGTGTCCGTGTAACGAGTGGGCCTTTCATTGACTTCATCGGCAAAGTGGAGCAAGTTAACTTGAGCAAAGGTAAGGCAATAGTTTTATTATCGCTCTTCGGCCGGGAAACGCCCGCGGAAATAGACCTCTTAGAGGTAGAAAAGATATAACGTGCCCCGACTAGGAGCCCAGAACGCAATGAAAGAGAGACTCAGTAATGGCAAAGAAGGTTAAAGCGGTCATTAAATTGCAGATACCGGCGGGTAAAGCTACTCCGGCACCACCTGTGGGGCCTGCTTTAGGGCAGCATGGTGTTAATATCATGGCTTTTTGTAAGGACTATAATGAGCGAACTGCTTCACAAGAAGGTTTCATCATTCCTGCTGAGATAACTGTATATGAGGATCGCTCCTTTAGCTTTGTGACCAAGATGCCACCCGTTTCTGATCTATTACGGCGCGCTTTGGGAGTGGAAAAGGGTAGCGGTAATCCCGTAGGCGAGAAAATAGGCAAGATAAGCAGAGATACAGTTTATGAGATCGCGCGAACTAAAATGAAGGACCTCAATACGACTGATATTGATAAGGCAGCAAGCATTGTTGCCGGCACGGCTCGGAGCATGGGAGTTGATGTAGAATAAATTTAGGTTCTTAAAAGTTCGTAGAATTTTGAGGGTATAAGTAAGTGACAAAACATGGTAAGAAGTACCAGGAAGCTAGTAAACTGCTAGATAAATCGAAGACCTATTCCCCCGAAGAAGCAATCGAGTTAGCTAAGAAGGCTTCCTACGCCAAATTTGATGAGACCGTTGAGCTCCATTTGAAGATGGGAGTCGATCCCCGCAGTGCTGACCAACAAGTGCGTGGTGTAATTCTACTGCCTAATGGACTGGGGAAGAAGACACGAGTGCTCGTCTTTACTCAAGGTGAAGGGGTAAAGTTGGCGGAGGAAGCAGGTGCTGACTATGCTGGCGCAGACGAGCTTATTAAACAAATTGAAGGTGGCTGGCTTGAATTTGATGTATCTATTGCCACCCCTGATATGATGCCCAAAGTCGCCAAGCTCGGTCGTATTTTAGGACGGCGAGGTTTGATGCCCAATCCCAAGTCTGGCACTGTAGTACCACCTCAGGATCTAGCTCGAGTTGTGAATGAAGCTCGTAAAGGTAGAGCTGAATTTCGTTTGGATAGAACAGCTATTATCCATTTGCCCATTGGCAAAATCAGTTTCGATAAAGACAAGCTCTTGGAGAACCTGGCAGCGACGGTCGAAGCTATTGTTAAAGCAAAGCCCAGTGGGGCTAAAGGGCAATATATCAGAAGCGCGTCCCTGTCCACAAGCATGGGGTCAGGATTCAAACTGGATATTGCCTCTGTGCTTGCTGTGTCAAGTCTTTTGAGCCGATAATCCACTCGGAGGCTATAGTGCCCTCAGATTTAACACACCCGTTGCGTTGCGCACCTATATTGGAAACGTAGGAGTATGCCATCGGTGGTCGTCTGCAATACTTAGTTGGTTCCAGTCCATGAGAACTTTCGCCGTCAAACTTAAACTTGAAGCACGGAAGACAATAAATAATGAAATCTCTAATAATCTATATTTCTGTACATCATGGCAATACTGAAAGGGTTGCTAAGGTAATAGCAAATATTCTTGATGCCGACTTGTTACAGGTGGAGCAAGCGGATGCAAGTATGCTCAAGCAGTATGACTTAATCGGTTTTGGCTCAGGGATTTATTTTGGCAAACATCATAAAATTTTATTGGATTTTGCCGATAGACTGCCTGTGCTGAGAAACAAAAAGGCGTTCATTTTTTCCACAAGCGGACTAAGGAAAATACGGTTTATCCATAATTTCGATAAACCGTTGAAAGAAAAACTGCAACGGAAAGGTTTTGAGATTATCGGAGAATTCTCCTGCCGGGGATTTGATACATACAGGGCAACTAAGCTCGTTGGCGGAATAAATAAGGGCAGGCCCGATGCCACGGACCTAAAGCAAGCAGAGGATTTCGCCAGAGGCCTGAAGAATAGAGGATAGCTCCGGTTTCGGTTGAGCGTCGAAGATTATATAAATGTGACAACAGCTCCATCATTTCTTGCTTGCCCATCCCTGACTACAAGCCGAAGACTACTCCCACCATTTTTTGGCAAGCGGCATGGCGATTATTTCCCTGACCTCCAGCCTTTTCGCAGGGTTCTTATCAAACAGAGAAGCCGGATAGGTAGCTCGAAGTATAATGGCTGTATCAGCCCCTTTGCTCGACCCTCCAACACCGATGACATCTTCGTAAGGGGTAACATAGCCACAAGAAACCGCGGTCAATGCAACCTCCACAGCTACTTTCATTCCCTGACCAAAGGCGTACAGTGTTTCCTTCACCAATTGCTCGGGAGAGGTATGAGGCCATCTAGCAGCCTCTAGTACCGAGCTATGGAGAACGTAAGGCGCTTTGTCAACGATAGCAACTCCAAACTTCTCCAGCTCTCGCCTAAATGCCTGCTTCAGGCAGGGCCATTCTTCGCCCCATTCTCGTCGGTATGGTGCTTCCGAAACACAAACCAACTCAGCCTTGCCTTTGAGACTACGGGCAAATTCCACAGCAGTCTTGCCCGAAGTGCTGGCGATGACGACCTTCCTGACTCCGCCAGCTTCCAGTCGCTTGGAAACGGCTTCGATTACCCACTTCGTGTTTCCCTCTCCCGGTTCATCGAAGTAATAGACTTGTCTTTTAACCATCTTACTCATTGTTCTCCTTCCTGACAGTAATTTTTGTTCTTGCGGCTATCCTTTTAAATACAGTGGCGTCGCTAGTGACCTTGCCAAACACAGTAACTGGGCTCGCTGGGCGAATTTCATCCCCATGGCTTGCGGGGGTGGGGCCAAAGAAGATGCAAAACGCATTGCCGTCAGGCCAATAACCTAAATCTCCTATGTTTACCAATTCTTGTCCAGCCTCTAACTTAAGGCTAAGGGGAATTGAGAAATATATTTCGTCTCCCCAGAGATTGACGCGGCCTTCAATAGGCAATGCTTCCCAGATTGCCTGAGCTGTCTTGGTATAATTTAGCTCAGCCGTTGTTTCAATTGCTCCGGCTGTTATCCGAATTTTCTTTCCCATATTGGCTATCCTATGAATAGGTGTATTATACTATCGGTAAGCGTCAGCTACCAGTTTTCAGCATGGATAACTCAAAATAATAAGGTCACTTGTTTGAGGATGGCGATATATCCGCTGGATTGTGTGTTACCCTTGTGCTTTTTCTTAAGAGTGAGGTACCATTCTACTTGAGTACTTTATACCATGCTCAAATATGAACCTAGAGTCAGTCTCCAACAAGGGGGTGAAAATGAAAGTAGCTAAAGTGGCCGAGATGAAAGACCTGGACAGGCGTGCTACGGAGGAATTTGGCATCTCTCAAGACCTTCTGATGGAGAATGCCGGGCAGGCAGTGTACTTCGTCATGTTGCAGGAATTCGGAATAAAGAACAACAAATTCGTTGTCCTTTGTGGTGGTGGTAACAATGGTGGAGATGGGCTGGTTGTTGCCAGGAAGATTCACTCCAATGGTGGCGAGGCAAAGGTCTTTCTTCTAGACGATGAAACTAAATTTCGAGGGGCGGCAAAAAGGAACTTTGAAATTATATCCAGAATGCCAATAGAAATCTCTAGGGTTGATTCAATTGACTCCATAATATCCGAAGTTCTTGATTCCGATGCCATCGTGGATGCCATATTCGGCACAGGCCTTGTCCGAAAGGTCAGCGGGATATACAAAGACGTTATTCAACTGATAAACGAGAGCCAAGAGATAGTATTTAGCGTTGATATTCCTTCAGGCATAAATGGCGATACCGGGGAGGTGATGGGCGAGGCAGTAGAGGCGGACTATACTGTGACATTCGGGCTTCCTAAGCTGGGTAATATGCTTTATCCTGGGTATGAGCACTGCGGGAAGTTGTATGTTTCGCATATATCCTTCCCACCTGCCCTCTATAATTCCGATTCCACAAAGGTAGCATTCAATAATCCCATAGAGCTTCCGGAAAGACCAAGAGATACTCATAAAGGCAGCTATGGAAAAGCTCTGTTCATTGCCGGCTCCTCGAGTTATCTCGGTGCGCCATATTTCTCCGCTCTATCTTTCCTCAAAGCCGGAGGCGGGCTTTCCTACCTGGCAACACCCAAATCCATTTCGCCATTCATAGCCAGCAAGGGAAGCGAGGTTGTCTTTGTCCCGCAAAATGAGACGCCTTCAGGAAGCATAGCACTGGAAAATAAGGATGAGCTCTTAGAATTTGCCCAAATGGTGGATATGGTGATCCTGGGGCCCGGCCTTTCTTTAGCCAAAGAGACACAAGAACTGGTGCGGGAGTTGACTCCCAAAATCGACAAGCCTCTGCTCATAGATGGCGATGGCATTACTGCCATCGCTGAAGACCTGGGGAAAATAAAAAAGAGGGAAGCACCAACGATACTTACGCCTCACTTGGGCGAGATGTCTCGAATTACCAAGATGGGGGTAGGCGAGATAAATAAAAACAAGATAGATGTTTTGCAACAGACGGCGAGGGAACTCAATGCCATAATTATCTTAAAGGGAGCCCATTCCTTCATAGGCTATCCCGATGGAACTGTTTTCATCAACGTAAGCGGCAACTCGGGCATGGCCACAGCTGGGAGCGGCGATGCCCTGACGGGAACCATTGCGGCAATGTATGGTCTGGGATTAGCCCTTGAGGACGCGGTAAGAACGGGCGTGTTTATCCATGGATTTTCCGGCGATGTTGCTGCTGTAGATAAAGGTGAGGATGGGATAACGGCACAGGACATACTGGACTATCTCCCCGAAACGATGAAGCTTTATAGAGATAATTTCGCCGAAATTTCGGAAAACCTTTATGAAAGCATCTTCGTGGTGTAAGTAAGAAATGGTGATAGTTGTGTTTTGGCTTGCGGTTTACGCTGGCATTGTCTTTGTCCTCATCTTGGTTCTTGGTAAAGTAGGAGTGACAAAGAGGAAAGTAATCTTCGCTAGCTTTACCTTGTTTGGAATTCTTTCAGGGTTGGTAGCAACCCTGAACATTTTGGGAGAGACAGCACTTTGCTCGAATCCCGGCGTGCCTTGGGGTGAAGAAATTTATAACTTTTCCATAAAACACATCGGCGATCCTTCTTCGGCTTTAGCACACTATACCATACCCTGGGCCTTACGAACTCCGCAGATTTTTCTCTTCACCTCAACTGTAGCCTGGGGGTTGATAGGAGCCCTCGCCCAAATCATATATAACCGAAGGAAAAAGCCGCCAATAACTAAAGGCCTCAGCACACGAATCATAATAATCTCATTGCTGGGCTGCCTAGCCGTATGCACAGGTGTTGTTTACGCGATACACGAGGCTCATGCTAAGCCACTAGAGCCAATAGCATTCCCTGTAGTGGAGGCAGGTGGACCGCCAATCCCAGACTGGGAGACTATAACTACTTACGAGGTTGAGCGTCTATACCTATCTCATGACACCATCTTCGTTGGATGGGAGCTTTATGTTACAGGCTGGGTGAAAAATACAGGAACGGAAAGAGGAATAGTCAAAGTCGCGCTAAGCCTTGATGGCAAGGTGTTAAGTTCCCAGGAAGTGGCTCTCCTGCCTGGAGAAAGTAAGCCTGTGAGGTTCGTGGTTATAGTCCCCAAAGAAGGAACTTATACTGTGGGCATAGATAGCTTGACTGCCAACTTTAAAGTTGAGAAACCACCTGAAAGGGTTACGGAGGAGGAAAGCAGGCAAACAGCCACCGATTATTTGATGAATAGCCCGACCTTTAAGTTCGATGGCATAGAAGGCAGCATAACATTGATGACCTTTCATGCCTTGGAAAACAAAGATACCTGGGAATTCATCTACAAATTTGAGTGTGCTCATCCCGGTTATGGAGATAGATCCGGGCAAATACTGGCTCAAATAATAACTCCTCACACTGCTAGGATAGTAGTGCGGAAGGGGGGAGTTGTCTCCGCTGTCATCGATGAGAAATGGGACATTATGGACGCAAGAGAATTCATTAGGGGAATAAATGTAGGAAACAGGGGCTAAAAATGAAAGCCATGGTGCTTAAGCAAATCTCCTCGGTTGAGGAAAAGCCTCTTGAGCTGGTGGATTTGCCCGAGCCTATTCCCGGGAGAGGTCAAATTTTGGTCAAGGTCTCTGCCTGTGGAGTTTGTCACACCGAGCTTGATGAAATTGAAGGCCGGGCTTCTCCATCAAGCTTTCCCATGATTTTGGGTCATGAAATTGTTGGTAGGGTGGAAAGCTTGGGGCCAGGGGCAAGCAAGTTCAAAAAAGGCGATAGAGTGGGAATTGCCTGGATTAATTGGGCTTGTGGTCGTTGTCCCTTTTGTCTCAAAGGCGAGGAAAATCTCTGTGACACGGCAAAATGGACGGGGAAGGATGCCCATGGAGGCTATGCCCAATATACCGTAGTATCAGAGGATTTTGCCTATCCCATTCCGGAAAGGTTTACCGATTTGAAGGCCGCTCCGCTTTTATGTGCCGGGGTGATTGGCTACCGAGCCTTAAGACTCTCTGGGATGGAAGATGGCAGAGTACTTGGACTTTATGGCTTTGGAGCCTCCGCCCATATAGTCATTCAGGTTGCTAAGTATAAATATCCCAAAGGCAAGGTTTTCGTCTTTACCCGACCTCGCCAGAAAGAGCACCAGGATTTAGCCAGGAAATTGAGAGCGGACTGGATTGGGTCGACGGGCGATACACCCCCGGAAAAGCTCAACTGCGCCATCGACTTTACTCCTGTGGGAGAGCCGGTGCGCGAAGCTTTAAGAAATTTACAAAAGGGGGGAAGGGTGGTCGTAAATGCCATTCGCAAGACGACGCCTATTCCGGAATTAGACTACACCGAGCATCTCTGGTATGAGAAGGAAGTGAAAAGTGTGGCTAATGTAACCAGAAGGGATGCTCAAGAATTTCTGCCCTTGGCTGCCGAAATTCCCATTGTCCCTGAAACCCAGGAATTTAAATTGGAAGAGGCAAACGAAGCCTTAATTCTGCTCAAGGAAGGGAAAATTCGTGGGGCAGGAGTCTTGAGAATAGCTGAATGAAGGAGAAGCTGGCTTGAGTGCCGGTTTCTATAGGAATCGTGACACGAAAGCTACTGTAAGCCTGACGAAGCACAGTGGCGCAGTTTGTCCCGGCCCTACTCTCAACCAGCGCCCGCAAGCCCACCAAGGCCGTCTTCCCAGCAAGGGAAGACTCTTTCTCTTTGCCATTACGAAGGGCGGAATCCCGAAGCAATCCCGTGCTGCGTTATGGCTGGGGATTGCCACGCACCTTGCGCATGTTCGCAGTAACAATACAACCGTATCTTCGCTCATAAGGGCGAGGGTGCAGGGGGCAAGTTCAAGTCAGCATCCAGCCGCCGACATTGCACTGCCCAGCGGTGTTGCTTCCCGTGGCGGCGACGGTGCCGTCGGACTTAAGCCCCATCGTGTGTGTCATGCCTGCAGCGACCTGGATGATGCCCGTCCAGCCGCCGACATTGCGCTGACCGTAGTCGTTCCATCCCGCGGTGACGACGGTGCCGTCGGACTTAAGCGCTATCGTGAGCTGGCAGCCTCCGGCGACCTGGACGATGTCGGTCCAGCCGCTGACATCGCACTCTCCATAGTCGTTTCGTCCCACCGCGACAACAGTGCCGTCGGACTTTCGCCCCACCGTGTGATGACCGCCTGAAGCGACCCGGATGATGCCCGTCCAGCCTCCGACAGCGCATTGCCCAGCCCAGTTTCCTCCCACCGCGACAACGGTGCCGTTGGACTTAAGCCCCACCGTGTGCCATGAGTTGGCACCTGCGGCGACCTGGACGATGTTCGTCCAGCTGCTCACATTGCACTGCTCGTAGGCATTGTCTCCCACGGCGACCACGGTGCCGTCTGACTTAAGCCCCACCGTATGCTGTCTGCCCGCAACGACCTGGATGATGTCGGTCCAGCCGCCGACGTTGCACTGCCCGTAGGCGTTGTCTCCCACGGCAACCACGGTGCCGTCTGACTTAAGCCCCACCGTGTGCTCGTAGCCTCCGGCGACCTGGATGATGTCCATCCAGCCGCCGACGTTGCACTGCCCGTGGGCGTTGTATCCCACGGCAACCACGGTGCCGTCTGACTTAAGCCCCACCGTGTGCCCGTAGCCTCCGGCGACCATTGGGGTGGGTTTTCTCACAAAGTTCGCAGTGATTGAATAGCTGCCAAGCATGGTGATGGTGGTTTGAGCCGCATCGACATCCTCAATGGTGCCCACATCACCAATCCAGGCAACAAACTGATAGCCAGCATCCGGTGTGGCCACCAGGTCGACCAGCGTTCCTTCGTCATAGGTGAACATTGCCTCGCCAGGTACGGTGACTGAGCCACCACCTGTGCTGGAGATGGTCAGGTTGTATCGGACGGACGGAATCGCCGCAAAATCAGCCCCTATGGAGTAGTTGTCGTTCATAATTATGGTGGTAGAAGCAGCGTTGACATCGGCGATGGTGCCCACATTGTCACTCCAGTTGACAAACTGGTAGCCTGCCTCAGCTTCTGCCACCAGGTCAACCACCGTGCCGGCATCGTAGGGAAAAGTCCCCTCACCGGGTGTGGTTACCGACCCTCCAATCGTGCTGGAGATGGTCAAGGTGACCATCTGGTCACTCTCAGGAACACAGCCAGGTAGAGTTAACCCTATGAGCAAAAGACAGCCAATAATCACGAAAATAATTCTTCGCATCATGCTGTCAACCCCGCATTGGATTAAGTTGGATAACCTTTGGTGCTAAAAGAAACTGAACGACCACCCATGGCCTCCAACAACTTAATCTTTATAATATCAAAGTAATAGTCCTCACTTCAAGAGGTTTTTCGAGATTTTTCCAGAATTTCGTCTGCATCCGGTAAAAAAGTCCGCAAATTGGGTGATAGAGAGTTAGCCTACCAAATCTGGAAATGTTATCATTAGACTCTGCAATGAGATTACATTTGTCATTGCGAGGCACGAGAGTGCCGAAGCAATCTCGGAAATGGTAATGGGATTGCCACGCTTCGCGTGCAATTACAGTAAGGAGAGGGCTCAGGATGATACGAGATTTAATACTGAAGAATAGAAGCTATCGGCGGTTTTATCAAGAAGTTGACATAAAACGTGAAACCCTGAGAGAACTTGTTGATCTTGCCAGACTCTCAGGATCGGCACGAAATGCGCAACCGCTTAAATATATCCTTTCCTGTGAGCCTCAGAGAAATTCACTGATATTCCCACATCTGGCCTGGGCTGGGTATCTCACGGGCTGGTCCGGTCCCTGTGAGGGGGAAAGACCATCAGCATACATTATTATTCTGGGGGACACAGAGATAAGGCGGTCTTTTGGCTGCGACCATGGAATAGCCGCCCAAAGTATCATGCTGGGGGCGACTGAGAAAGGGTTGGGTGGCTGTATTATTGCTTCAATAGAGAAGGAAGGACTTCGTAAAGCTTTAGAGATACCGCCACGACATGAGATACTTCTTGTCCTGGCTCTTGGCAAGCCTAAAGAAACGGTAGTGGTAGAAACTGTTGGACCCAGTGGAGATACCAAATACTGGCGTGATAGCGAGGGTGTGCACCATGTACCGAAGCGCCCCCTGGATGATATAATCATTGGCTAGATATACGCTGAGTTGTCATATAAAAGTTAGAAAGGAGAGGAGTAAAAAAATGGCTGAAAAAAAATATGGGAATTACTTGGTAAAGAAGCCCGCTCGCGAGGTGAAGGTTCCGGGGCTAGATGAGATCAAAGGTCGCAAGTACCCCACGATGACCTATATGAGTAACGACCTTGTACCTGGATGCAACGTGTACCTCGAACTTGGCTGGATATGGGCTATGCCTGATCCAAATCCCCACATCCTTGAGCATACTCACAATTACAATGAGCTTGTCTTGCATATCGGCTCTGACCCCAAAAATCCCGAAGACCTTGGTGCTGAAATAGAGTATGTGCTTGGAGGTGAACCGCTCATAATTGATAAAACCTCAGCGGTCTTTGTGCCAAAGGGAGTAAAACATGGTCCGTTAACCTGGAAGAGGGTTGACAGACCACATATACAGATGACAATAATGCTGGGCGCGGGGACTTTGGCAGAGTCAGCACCTGGAGGATACAGCGGGAAATAGGAGAACCGCAGGAGGCTCTTTATTTTGGGGAAATTGGTAACAGTTGTCATCGATTGAGCCAGTGAATGCTGGGTTAAGAATCCAGGTTATAACATCTTCAATTTATGTCCAAAGTTAAAAAGGAGGAATTACAGAAAATGGCGGAAACGAAATACGGGAAATACATCATAACCGGAGCAAAAACTGATTTACATCTCCCTTCGTACAGGCGCGACGCTGCAGAGATAGCCGCTGGTGACCACACTCGCTTGCTATATTTGGATGATGAGGTCATAAAAGGGGCCTTCAATGTAGAGTGTGTCTGGTACTGGAAGGGGTCTGAGCAGTCCATAGTTGGAGCTCATACACACCCTTTTGACGAAGTCATAGCATTTTTTGGAACTAATCGAGAAGACCCCAAGGATTTGTGTGGAGAAGTCGAATTATGGTTGGAGGATGAAAAGCATATGCTCACCAAGAGCTGTCTGGTCTTCATCCCAAAGGGAATGAAGCACTGCCCATTGATTGTCAGGAAAGTAGATAGACCTATATTCCATTTCCTCACTGTGCTTGGGGGCAAGTACGAATAAACTGCGGAGAATGGAATTTATGAAACTAAAAGATAAAGTGGCTATTATTACTGGTGGTGGCCGAGGTATAGGAAAAGCTATTAGCCTGGCTTTCGCCAGTGAAGGAGCTGCAGTGGTAGTGGCCGCCCGCAATCTTTCGAGATTGGAAGAGGTGGCTAAAGAAATCAAAACTAAGGGTGGTAAAGCCAAGGCGATACAAACCGATATTTCTGACCACGAGCAGGTAAAGCGGATGGTAGCCCAAACTATCGATGAGTATGGACAGGTTGATGTATTGGTTAACAATGCCGCGGCTATGACAACTACTAATGCTGATGTGGTTGATATGAATCTGGATGACTGGGATAATGCACTGGCGGTCAGTCTGAGTGGGACTATGCTTTGTGCCAGAGAGGTACTTAAGACTATGATTCCTCGCCGAAGCGGTAATATCATCAATATTAGCAGTGTAGCCGGGATATCCGGAGTCCCTAAAGAAAGCCCATATTCCACCACCAAATGGGGCATAATCGGCTTTACTGAGGCCCTGGCTATCGAAGTAGGTAAAATCGGTATTCGTGTTAACTGCATAAGCCCTGGGGCTACTCTGACTGAAGAATTTAAGGAGTGGGTGGAGCGTTCGGCTATGGATGCCGGTATCTCCTATGAGGAAATGATGAGCAAAATCGCGGACAATAATGCCCTGAAGAGAATAGCCGAACCTTCTGAAATAGCGGCTTGTGTTGTGTTTCTGGCTTCGGATGATTCCAGCGCCATGACTGGACACAACCTCATTGCCAGTTGTGGCTTTCACTTAATTCACCCAAACATGATTCATTAGGCACGTGTCAAATCGCATTATTGACAAACTTTCAAAGACAAGTTATTATACGACATCGTGGTGGTTGCCTGTCACGAAAAATCACAAAGAAACGTCAATCCTTTGATACGCTACCACATAATATCGTGGTGGGTGCCTGTCACGGAAAATCCAGAAGAAACGCCAGCTCTTTGATATGCTACCAAATAATAAGGAGGTAATATGGGTGTATCAGTTAAAGAAGAGGTAATCAAAACCAACTGTCGAGGTTGCCATGGTGGATGTGGTGTTCTCGTTCACGTCAGAGACGGCACTATTATTAAGATTGAAGGTGACCCCGACTTTCCTACCAACCACGGTAGTATGTGCAGCAAGGGCCTCGCCTTCCAGCAACTCGTATATCATCCAGATAGAGTCAGGTATCCACTCAAGAGGGTTGGTAAAAAAGGAGAAGGGAAGTGGGAGCGAATTTCGTGGGATGAGGCTTTCGAGACCATTGTCAACAAACTGAAGCAGGTAATAAAGGAGAATGGTGCGGAGTCCGTTGTACTGGCACAGGGCACCTCCAGAGAAGGCGAGTCCTTCCTGGCACGGTTTGGCAATCTACTGGGGACGCCCAATGTTATGGCTGCCGGGCATTTCTGCTACCTCCCCAGAGTCGGTGCCAGTCTGGTCACCTGCGGCAATCTTCCCATATGCGATTATGATGGCGACCCTAAGTGCGTAGTGGTATGGGGAAGCAATATATTCTGGACAAATCCCGATGAATATACCGGCGAGAACCTGTGCAGGGTATTAGCACAAGGGGCAAAGCTGATTGTAATTGACCCCAGATTAACCTATACGTCAAGCCGGGCGGATATCTGGCTGCAGCTCAGGCCGGGAACAGATGGTGCTCTGGCTTTGGGTATGCTGAATGTAATAATCAGTGAAGGGCTCTACGATAAAGAGTTCGTGGAGAAGTATACCCACGGCTGGGACCAGTTTGTAGAGAGGGTTAATCAATACCCTGTGGAGAAGGTGGCGGAGATTACCTGGGTGCCGGCAGAGAAGATAAGAGAGGCGGCGAGGTTATTCGCTACGACGAAGCCAGCTACCATTCAGTGGGGAATATCTATTGAGCAGAACATTAATTGCATTGACAATGACCGTCTTCTCATTGACCTGCTGGCAATCACTGGTAACTTGGACGTAAAGGGTGGAAGTATGTTATTCCCGCCGCCGAAAGGACAAACGATAAGCCAGTTCACCTTTCACAAAGAGCTTTCTCCGGAGCAGAGCGCCAAGTATGTGGCTGGCGAGGCTCATAAGCTCTGCCACATGATAGGTTTGGTACCGGAAAACTATGTTTATAATGCTATTCTTACCGGCAAACCTTACCCCATCAGGGCGATTCTTCTGCAAGCTTCTAATCCGGTCGTCACCAGGCCTAATGCGAAGATGGCCTATAAGGCATTGAGCCAAGCTGAATTCCTGTCGGTGGCTGATTTCTTCCTGACGCCGACTGCGGAACTGGCGGACATCTTCCTGCCAGCGGCTACCTGGCTGGAAGTGGACTACACGGGCGGATTCTTCTTCCGCCACGGATATATATTTCCCAGGAAAAAAATTGTGCAGATTGGCGAATGCAAGTCTGATTTTGAGATATGGAATGAACTGGGGAGAAGGATGGGGCAGAAACAGTGGGGTGCCAACCATATAGGTGACCTTGACCAGATATTAGCTCCCGGTGGATTTACCTGGGCTGATATCCGGGATAAACCCTACTTGAGAGGCGAGGTGAGATATAGAAAGTATCTGGACAAGGGTTTCTCCACTCCCACTCGCAAGGTTGAGCTTTACTGCACTATCTTTGAGAAGTGGGGTTATGACCCGCTACCGACATACAAGGAAGTACCGGAGAGCCCGGTAAGCAATCCGCAGGTGGCGAAGGACTATCCATATATCCTGATAACCGGTCCCAGGTCACCTGTCTTCTTCCATTCTGAGCACCGCATGATTCCCTGGCTTCGTGAGTGTCACCCTGACCCCATGATTGACATACATCCCGATACAGCGAAAAAACACGGCATCAAGGAAGGCGACTGGGTGTATATTGAAAGCCCCAGGGGAAGAATTAAACAGCGAGCTAGGATGGAACCGGGAATTAACCCTCAGGTGGTATGCATCCAGCACGGGTGGTGGTTCCCCGAAATAAAAACACCGGACCACGGCTGGGACCAGTCCAACAGCAATATCCTTACCGATAATGACCCCAAGACCCTTGATATAGCTTTCGGTGCCAGCAACCTGAGGACCCTGATGTGTAAAATATATCCTGTGAAGCAAGAGGAGGCAAAATAATGATTAAAGAATATAAACGCGTAACCTATGCTGATAACTGTATGGGTTGCTTTGCCTGCGAAGTAGCCTGCAAGCAGGAGCATCACTTCCCGGTAGGGCCGAGGTGGATAAGAGTCTATCCCGATATAAGAGAGACGGATGGGGGGTTGCGGTTCACTTACCACGTTATTGAGTGCCATCGTGCAGCCACCCCTCCATGCACTGCTGCCTGTCCGGGAGGGTTAAACGTCTGGAGGTATGTGAACCTTGCCGCTGTCGGCAGGTTTGAGGAAGCGCTGGAAACGATAAGAAAAACCACGGCTTTCGCTGGAGTTCTGGGTTATGTCTGCACCCGACCCTGTGAGTCAAGTTGTGAACGAGGCAATATTGATATTCCGATAGCTATCCGTTCTATAAAAGCATTCTTGGCTGACTATGAGCTAAAGACAGGTCGGAAGAAGGCAACGCCAGTGAAAAAGACGAAGAAAGATAAGGTGGCCATTGTTGGGGCGGGGCCGGGAGGGCTTTCCTGTGCTTATGACCTCATAAGGCAGGGTTACCCGGTTACTGTGTTCGAGGCTAGCTCGAAAGCCGGTGGGCTCATGCGCTGGGGTATCCCTGAGTTCAGATTGCCCAGGAATCTAGTAGATAGTGAGATAAGCTACATTGAAGAGCTGGGAGTAGAGATAAAGACAAACACTCCTGTGAAGGCTCTGGATGACCTCTTCAAGCAGGGATACAAGGCGATATACCTGGCTACTGGTTGCCCGGTAAACCTGAAGCTTGGCATTCCCAATGAAGATGCCGAGGGTATAATCTATGTCCTCGACTTTCTGAAGCAGGTAAGTTCCGGGGCTGACGTCAAACTAGGGAATCGAGTAGCGGTTATCGGGGGTGGTAACGCGGCTATAGATGCGGCAAGAGTCGCTAAGCGCCAGGGTGCGAAGGAAGTTCACCTCGTTTGCTTGGAATGCACAGACCTGACCAGCAAGGACAGGATGCCAGCTCAAGACTACGAGATTCAAGAAGCGGATAAAGAAGGTGTAGTTATCCACCCTTCCCTGGGCCCGAAGCAATTTTTGGTTAAGGACGGTAAAGTTACCGGCTTTGAGACTATGGTCTGTGCCTCTGTCCGTGAGGAGGACGGCACATTCCTGCCAAAGTATGGCGGCTCGGCTGCTACTATAGAAGCAGACACGGTCATAGTTGCCATTGGACAGGCAGTGGATAAGGAGGCCTTCAAAGAGATAGATAAAGATAGGGCCATCAAAGTGGATGGCTTCTCATTTGCAACGAGCAAGGAAGGTGTCTTTGCCGGTGGTGATGTGGTGTCCGGCCCGAGTGATATTATCGGTGCCATCGGTGCCGCCAAGGAAGCCGCTATTTCCATTGACCGTTATCTCCGCGGTGTGGATACGAGGGAGGACAGGATAATAAACTTCAGGCTGGTTAACGGCGCACCCCTGGAGAGAACCACCAAGAAAGGAGTCGTAAGCACCCTGGATGAACAGTTGGCTATAGCTGAAGCCAGACGTTGCTTAAACTGCGGCACGTGTGAGGCGGGGCTTGATGTTGGCAAGCAGCCGGCGTGTGCCAGTGCCTGTCCGGCTCACGCCCTCTATTATCATGATATGTGGGTGCTTACTCCCAAAAAAGTTATGTATAAGCTATAGGGTGTGACATAATATCGGCTGAAAATAAGTAAGGAGCATATAGGCTTGAAAGGTGACCCCCTAACCAGGGGTCACCTTTTTTATGCTTTCTGCTCACGCTGCACCCTATTGGCAATGCCATCAACCAAACTTCTACTCGCCCCGGCGCTTATTAGGGTTATTCCGGCCGTTGTTAGATTAAAGGCTAGTTTGTCTGCCTCTTCGGCATCCGATACCGAAAGGTTAACGGCTATTATGGAGGCCTGCCTACCTGCCTCGATGTATTCTTTGACTAATTGATTCCTTGTGCTATAATAGACCGGCGCCAGTGACAGCAGGTACCCTGAGGGTTTAAATAACTTGCCTGCCGAGGCTGAAGTTGACCCTGTGTTCACTGGCACAGGGATTTTTATTATAGACTTCCCTTCCCATGACGGAAGGAAATTAAAAAGAGGGCGAATATGTTAAGAGAAAAGAAGGTGCAAATAGTAAGCAATCTAGTCGACGATTTGTCGCGGAGCACTATTATCATCGCTACCAATTATCAGGGCCTGCTTGCTAAACAAATGGCTGAATTGCGTAATGCTCTGGCAAAAGCAGGTGTCGGGTATCATGTGGTCAAAAACACTCTGGTCTATCGTGCCGCTGACCAAGCAGGCAAGCCACAACTGAGGGATATAATCGAAGGTCCTGTGGCCCTGGCCTTCGGCTACGATGACATAGTTAATACAGCTAAAGCTCTTAACCAATATGTCAAATCTGCGGCATTATCTTTACAGATTAGAGGAGGATTGTTAGGTAACCGAATCTTGCTTCCAGAGGAAGTGGTAAGCCTGGCTAATTTGCCACCTAGAGAAATTCTCATCTCCAAACTAATCGGGCAATTACAAGCCCCCATAGTAATTTTACATAATATTCTCAGCTCTCCATTGCAGGGGCTATTGAGCGTGTTACAAAACAGAGCTCAAACTATTAGCAAATAACAAAGGAGGACATCATGTCGCCAGAAGAAGTAAAGAAAGAAACTAAGGAAGGGGAGGTAAAGAAAGCTTCAAGAGCAAAGAGAGAAGTTAAGGAAGCGGAGGTAAAGGAAGCTCCAACGGCACAGAAGGAAGTTAAGGAAGGGGAGGTAAAAGAAGCTTCAACTGCACAGAAGGAAGTTAAGGAAGGGGAGGCAAAGGAAACTCCAGCGGCACAGAAAGAAGTTAAGGAAGAACAGGTAAAGGAAGCTCCAAGGGCTAAGAAAGAGGCCAAAGGTTTGACCAAGGAAGAAATTATCGCTGCTATTAAGACTATGACAGTGATGGATCTGGCTGATTTAGTCAAGGCCCTGGAGGATGAATTCGGGGTTAGTGCTGCCCCAGTAGCGGCAGCAGCGCCGGCAGCTGCTCCTAGTAAGCAAGCAGAGGCACCTTCGGAGGAGGAGAAGACAGAATTCACTGTCACCTTAAAGAGCTTTGGCGAAAAGAAAATCGAAGTTATCAAGGCAGTGCGTGAGGTAACCACTCTGGGATTAAAGCAAGCTAAGGATTTGGTAGAAGCTGCTCCACAAGTAGTCAAAGAAGGCGTCCCCAAGGAAGAGGCCGAAACAACAAAACAGAAATTAGAAGCTGCTGGAGCGACTGTAGAGGTTAAGTAGAGTCATCTCAGAATTTTTGAATTCTTGAGGGGGGAGGTTGAGTAACATGTCTCTAGCCACTTACCAAATTATCTTAGTGATGGGAGGATGTTTCCTTCTTCTGGGGGTCATTTTTATTCTCTGGAACAAGAGGGAAAAGAAAAGATATTACAATTCTATTTTGTTAACCCGAAGAGATATTAAGGAGACTATAACCCATGAACACGAGCGTTTCTGGCTACACGCCTGGCAAATAGGAGGCAGGATTTCCCTTATCGTTGGTATTATACTGCTGATTATTGGCGGAATTTTGCGGTTTATTGCGCCTTAAGCTTCTCCTGAGCATTGGAGAGTGGCGAAGAATCTTCTCAACAAAGTGTACTTAACCACATAGTCTCGTATAAAATCCCTTCGATAGAGTGTAGTTGCTACTCAGTGCGTGCGGAGAGCCCCCATGGTAGAATGCTTACCAACGCATATTCACACTTTGGCATTGCTTATGGAGGCAACCGATGCGAAAACATAGGATGCCACCTCGGTTTGTCCTACTGTTGTGGCCTGTGATAGATAAACTTTTGCGATTAGTCTATCACATCAGACCTCTGAAAGCCGATGGGAGCTGCATCATTTGTCTCGGCCTTCGCCGCTACAAGGGCCCCACCATGATACTAAATGACGGCTCTAAAGTGAAAACTGGAGACACAATCATCGAGCTTCATTTGAACAACGCCTGGTTTAAGAGAAGACGCAAGCTCAATATCAAAGCCTCACAATCGCCCCGGGAAATTCTGGGTTGCTTTGAACAGGACCTCCGCTTCCTGGCTCAGCAAGTGGTTAATGGAACGTTTGAAGGTGTCGCTGCGCTTCACGGCAGTACCTTCCTTCATGCGGGGGCAAAACGACTGGGATTCCAGGTTGAGGAACTGCCTGATAGCTTGTGGAAGAAAGGGGCCCGCGTCTATATGGCTGGGTTAATGCAAGTCTATCATTTGCGGGGAGACAAAGTGTCTAGACTCAGAGAAAAGCCTTGGGAGCTAAAAGAAGTCTGGCTTTCCAGGGCGGCACTTTTGACCAGATACGGCCCAACACATCCGTGAGCTCGCTTGTATGCCGAAACCGGGCTTGCTAGGCTGAAGGCTCCCCTTCTGACTCAAGAAGCTCAGGTATGGTGACAAAATCAAAACCCCTCTCCTTTAGGGTCTCAATGACGAAGGGCAGAGCCTGGAGCATCTGGCTACGGTCATAGCTTGGTCTGCTATTGCGACCATCATGCAGGACAATTACGCTCCCTGGCTTTGCCCGCTGAACAACAGTCCGTTCAATCTCCTCGGCAGACTTATTTGCCTTCCAGTCACCGGTCATGTTGTCCCAGGTAACTACCGTGTACCCGAGGTGGCGAACAGTTTGCATCAGCCAGGGGGTACGGAAGCCGTGGGGGGGGCGAAAAAGCTTTGGCTCAAATCCGGTACACTCATAGATTGTCTGATGAGCCAGCTCAATGTCACGAGCAACCGCCTTGCCCCGTCTCAGGCATAGTGATTTGTGGTGATGGTAGGAGTGATTCCCAATCACATTTCCTGCTGTCACTATCCGCCGGCAGACCTCAGGATAGCGCCGAGCGTTTTGCCCAATGACAAAGAAGGTCGCTTTTATTTTATATTGCTCCAATATGCTGAGAACATGAGAGGTGTATGGCTCGTTCGGGCCATCATCAAAGGTCAGCGCAATCTGAGAACCGTTGCGGTTGCCATTAGAACACACCTTGCCATAGAACCGGGAGCGAGGGTTGATCCCGTGGTAGGCAAACAGTGTACTCAGAACACCAATATCAAAAACGTAAATGAACCTTCCCACTGCCTCAATCACGGGGCTGATATGCAACCAAAGTAAGCCAAAGAAAAGGGCAACATACAACAAGGATGCTTTAACTTGCTGCCAAGAAAAACTGGCAACCACTGTTTGCCACGCCTTGGCTGGCCAGTCTTCCAGTTCTTCGGAAATTGGTTTATACCAGAAAAGGACCGAGAAGTAATCCACAATCCAGTTCCAGTATTGAGTCACCACACCCATCCTCTTCAAGCGACGAGCCGAGGTAAGAACAAAGAGCCAGGGGATAATGCCTCCCTTACCAACTCTCCTCAGTCTCAAGGAAAGTTCGTACTCCTCGCCGTAAAACTTGATGCTTGTATCAAATCCACCTGCTTCCAATAGCGCTGAGTGTCGCACGGCGAAGTTACACCCCCATATAGCACCGCCTTTATTAAAAGCTTTACGAAAAAGCTGGTCTATGATAATGCTGATGAAATTATTAGCGTAAGAGGCAATCTTGGCGATCCTGCCAGCATCGCAGTAGGCATAGGGTCCGCTTACCACCACCGTCTCTGGCTCCCGAACAAAGCGCGACACGATGCTTGAAAGCCAGCAAGCTGGTGCCTGAGTATCGGCATCTATGAAGGCGATAATCTCTCCTGTTGCTGCTTCTGCGCCCTTTTGCCGGGCGCACGCAGGACTTCGCTTACTCTCACAGACAACCTTTGCTCCCCAATCGAGAGCTATCTTGGCAGTATTGTCCGTGCTGGCATTATCAACCACGATGACCTCATACTCCGCGGCATAGTCCTGCTTTTTTATTGACTCCAAACACAAAGGCAGATATTCCTCCTCATTATAAGCTGGTATGACTACCGATACAGAGGGCAGCCCTTTAGAACTGATCATTGGCACCTGCACTGCGTTACCTCGGCTCAAAATTTGTCACCGTGGTAGTAGATAGTTTAACTATATTTAATTATATTATATCACCTTGTCAAGATTCGTTGGTGGCACGTGGGCGTACCTATATCCACTGGCCTAAACCCCCGTACATCCTTCTCCGATAGACATCCACATAGGCCTCCGCAAGGTTAACTGGTTAAAGCCTGACCAATGGCGGCTCGTATGAAATGCGTGGGCGATTAACTCTCGGCACCCAGTCTATCAGTGACCTCCTGCAGTGATACTTTGCCGGCAGACAAGACCATTTTTAGCGCGTCATCAATTGATATATTGGTCTTGATAATGTCATTTTCACTTACTATTTCTAGATAGCCCGATGTTGGGTTGGGGGATGTAGGTATAAAGACACTGAATAGTTTTTCACCAGACTCGACACTTGATTCACTCGTTACAAAGCCTATAGCTCGCATACCCTTTTTGGGGAATTCTACTAGTACCACCTGCAGGAATCCACCTTCACGAGGAGTAGCGAAGCTTTGCAAGATTTGTTTGATGCCTGTGTAGAGATATCGAAACAATGGCACTCTTGCCAATAGAGACTCACCATAACGAATCAGTCTCCTTCCAATAACATTGGTCGCTACAACTCCAGTCAAGTAGATTAACACTACTATGATGCCCAAGCCCAGACCAGGAATCGTGTAACCTAATAGCGACTCGGCTACAGGCTGTAGAATGTTGTCGATGGTAAGGAAAAGCCAGCGCAGTATCAATATGGCAGCACCGATCGGCACAATAATGAGAATCCCCGTGATGAACTGCGCTCTTAATTTCTTACCTACCTGCTTCCGCGATGTCTTCTTGCTATGCTCCATTGCCCTTGGCCTCCTTGTTGCACTAAGTGAACTACCCGTTCATAGTAACCCTTGATACCCATTTTAACACTGTAAATTAGCCGCAAGAAGCAAAACGGCTTATTTCACAGGGTTAGTTAGGGGACTCTTTTTCCTTCCAGGCAACCACGCCTGACGCCTCCCTGGAAGTGCCTTCTCGCGACACTGTGCTAAGCAATGTGTGCTCGGCCTCCTCCAAGAATGTTATCCGAATAATCATGTTACCTTTCTGCCTAAGAGCATTATAAGGACTTTCAATACCAGGTGACAACTGGTTAAGAGCCTGTTGAAAGTATTCGCGTGAAGAAAAGGATTCCTTCACGCCTCAGGGTTTGGCGCTGACGCATTCTACTTCTGGCTTGACGTGTATACCGAACAGGTTTTAGGTTTAAATTATTTCCTTATGCCGGTACTGTAGAGCTTCAGCCATATGGTGTGTTTTGATGATGTCGCTATGCTCTAAGTCGGCGATGGTGCGGGAAAGCTTGAGGATGCGATGGAAGGCACGACCGGTGAGATGAAGCTGCTTCATGGCGGCGCGAAGCAGGCTCTGCGCTGCTGGCTCCACCGTGCAGAATTCCTTCACCTCCTTGGGCGTCATATCGGCATTGCACTTTAGCTTCGTCCCTCGAAAACGCGCAAGCTGTATTTCATGTGCTGCCTTGACCCTGGCCCTGACTTTATCCGAGCTTTCCCCGGGCTTATCTTCAGTAAGCTTTTCATAATCAATATGGGGAACATCAACAAAGATATCAATACGGTCCAGTAATGGTCCGCTTATCCTTTTATGATAACGAGAGATTTCTCCTGACGAGCATTTACATTCCTTAAACGGGTCGCCATAATACCCACAAGGGCAGGGGTTCATAGCTGCAACCAGCATGAAGCTAGCAGGGAAGGTAACACTGCCGTGGGCACGGCTGACGGTAATTGTTCTGTCCTCTATTGGTTGGCGCAGCGATTCCAGAGTAATATGCCCAAACTCAGGAAATTCATCCAGAAAAAGCACCCCGTGGTGCCCCAGGCTTATCTCCCCGGGCCTTGGCCATTGCCCCCCTCCCACCAAGCCAGCATGGGAAATAGTATAGTGAGGGGAGCGAAAAGGGCGCTCTACAACGATGGGAGTGTCTTGCGGCAATAATCCAGTAACGCTGTAAATCCTGGTTACCTCGATAGCTTCCTCCATAGTCAACGAGGGAAGTATCGAGGGCAAAGAACGAGCCAGCATAGTCTTGCCGCTTCCCGGTGGGCCACACATGAGGATATTGTGTCTTCCTGCCGCCGCTATCTCCAGGGCTCTCTTGGCATGCTCCTGACCCTTGATATAAACGAGGTCGAAGGCATAGCTAGGGCGAAATTCCTGCTCCCAATTTAGCTCGCTCTGGTACTCCGGGATACCTACTTCGCCTTGAAGATGAACAACCAGTTGCGCTAACGATTCCGTAGGGAATATATGTATGTTGTCTATAAGGGAAGCCTCTTTAGCATCATCACAAGGTACAAATACAGTAGATAAGCCTTTATCACGGGCTAAAGCTACCATGGGCAGTACCCCATGGGTATGGCGTAGCTTGCCATCCAAAGAGAGTTCCCCTAAAAAGATACTTTGGGTGAGGTCGGTGTTTAGCTGTCCTGAGCTCATCAGTATGCCTATGGCTATGGGTAAGTCGTAAGCAGGGCCTTCCTTTTTTAAGTCGGCTGGAGCCAGGTTGACAGTAATACGTCTGTTAGGGAACTTATAGTAGGAGTTTCGTATGGCTGACCTTACTCTTTCTCTTGCCTCCTGGACTGCCTTGTCTGGTAGTCCAACGATGGTGAAAGAAGGTAAGCCTGGTGATAAATCCACCTCTACGTCCACTACGGCTCCCTCCAGACCCACAACAGCAGCACTTTTTACTTTGGCTAGCATAGCTGTTGTCAATTATAGCAGGGAATTTCTTGAGTGACTAATAGGGCATACTACACCATGTATCTTACTTGTGCGAAATGTAATGGCAAGTTTGGAGAGGGAAGTGGTTCTGGCAGGGAGATAGGGAGATGATTAGGAGATGATATAAATACCCTAGAAGGTGAACGATTTGGCTTCTTGTTCAATTAAATTTCGTGTTCCACTGCCCTCAGTTGTGTGCTATCCGCCGCAAAGCAATTAACCTTAAACAAATTAAGGATTACCTAAGCACCTATTATATGGGAAGTAAGAGCCAAGCGGCAGGTCTATTCTTTAAGTAGATTGCTGAGGTGAGGCTGCATGTGCACTCGTATGGGCAGGTTGCTTGGAGCTAAAAGTTAATAGCGACATGTAAAGGCATGCTATAATGTGAAATGAAGCTGTATGATTGCTGGCACATTCGAGAAGACGCGATGGAAGAATTTCTCGAAATCAAAGACTTCAATCTTGAGAAGACCAAAGTCGATTTACAAGAGCTTAAAAAGTTTCAGTGTCAGGAGCAGCATGTCTCTCTCGGAGTGGAACTACTGAAAGAAGCCGGTAGAATTACGACACTGCTTGCTTTTGCCCATCCATTGGACAATCTGAATAAAGCGAGGAAGTGGACGAGGAATGAGGCAGTTTCGTCTGGTCTGATGGTTCGGCTCACAAAGCTGCAACTTGGAATTATAGATGCAACTGAGAAGCAGAGGATGGAAATAGCGCATATCCTATTTCGCTGTCTGGCAGAAACTGTGATTAATCTTAAATATCTCTTGATAAAAGGTAAGGAGTCGGAAAACATATATGAAGAATACATCGAATACTCATTGGAAGAAGAGCAACGACTGTTGGATGTGATTGACAGCAATGTTCAATCAAGAGGGGATGAGTTGCCGATAGAAAAACAAATGCGAAAATCTATACTCCAGTCATTCAAAGACTCTGGTTTAGCTCTAAGCAATGCCAAGAGAACAAAACAAAAGGGGTGGAGTGGAACCTTATTTGATAGGGCTAGTGCAATAGGCATGAAGGATGCTTATTTGGGCATTTTTGGTCTTCCGAGCCACGTAGTACATGGTAACTGGCAAGACCTGCTAATGTACCACATAGACCGCGATGGTGAGGGATTCTCACCACGTGGCGGGTGGGCTGCTCCACAGCCAGAAATAGTACTCATAGCTGCTTTGCTGAGTTGCAACGCATGTGAGGAATATTTAGATATGCTATTGCCTCAGAGTGACGACCGTGACTTGGTTTCTGGAATGGTTAAAGATTTGCTAGTTCGCGTACATGTCGTTATTGAGATGGCACAGCAGTTCTCAGAAACACACTAGGCCTTTTTGGAGATTGCACACTCTGACGTTTTGTGCACATTTTGAAAATTCCCTAGTAGCTGCACGCTGCACTAGCGGAATACATGCCCGTGCGGAATGTAATCGCAACTTTGGAAAGAAACAGTGGCTATGTGGCTATTGCCACAGCAACGGCATGCTGCTTACTATCAGAAAGGCTGACAGAGACCTCTTTTAGGTTTAATTCTGTAGCTTTATTCAAAGCTTGCCCGTAAAGTTTGACCGATGGTTTGCCATCGTCGCCAGTGAGAATCTCAATTTCACGCCAGCCAATACCTATCCCACCTGTTCCCAAGACCTTCATCACCGCCTCTTTAGCAGCAAATCTGGATGCTAGGGACAAAAATCTATCCTGACAAATCCTGAGCTCCGTTTCGGTGTAAATCCGACTTAAAAAGCGCTCCCCCCACCGCTTGATTGCCGATTCAACACGCTCTATCTCCACAATATCAACGCCGATAGCTGGCATTTCCTCTCCTTCTCGGCGCACTTCTATTTTTCTTTGTGCTTACTATATGTCGCTATATAGCTCAAACTCGTAGGGATGTGGTCTGGCCCGCAATGGATTCACTTCTTTACGCATCTTGTATTCAATCCAAGCGTCTATCAAATCTTCAGTAAACACATTACCTTTTAATAGAAAGTCATGGTCGTCTCTCAGGGCATTTAAGGCATCTTGCAAAGAACTAGGTAAAGCCTTAATACTAGCTCGCTGTTGCTCCGGCATCTCGGCAATGTCTATTTCAAAGGGACCAAACCCTTCGGCAACTGGGTCTATTCGATTCTCGATTCCATCAAGACCTGCCATTAGCATAGCTGACAGAGCCAAATAGGGATTACAGGTTGCATCCGGTGGGCGGAACTCTATTCTTGCCCTCTGCTTATTTACGTCATACATAGGTATACGTACCGCCGCTGTCCTGTTTGCCGCAGCATAGAAAAGATTCACCGGAGCTTCATAGCCAGGGATAAGCCTTTTATAAGAGTTGGTGCTGGGACTGGTAAATGCTAGGATTGCTGGGCCGTGTTTCAACAAGCCGCCAATGTAATTTAAGGCCAGTTGGCTCAGGCCAGCATAGCCGTTTTTGTCATAGAAGAGTGAAATCTTGCCGTCAGATAGATACTGGTGGACATGCATACCATTCCCAGCTTCCTGGTACAGTGGCTTGGGCATAAAGGTAGCAACTTTACGACTCTGGCAGGCAATATTCTTGATTAGGTACTTCATCAGCATCACCGCATCTGCTGACCTTATTAGAGTATCGTGTAGCACCTCTATCTCCACCTGAGCTGCGCCTACCTCATGGTGGTGATATTTCACTGGTATGCCAGACTCTTCTATTAGCTTGATCAACTTCGACCTTAGGTTAAACGTGCTGTCCGCAGGTGAGATGCCGTGATATCCTGCCTGTGAGGGAAACTTATATCCCAAATTTGGGTTCTCTTGTCTTCCTGTGTTCCAAAAAGCTTCAGTAGAATCGATGTAATAATATGATTGCTGTGTTTCTGAAATATATCTGATCTCATCAAAGACATAGAACTCAAGCTCCGGGCTAAACAGAGCGACCCCTTTATGAGTTGAGGCCATATATTGCTCTGCTCTCCTGGCAACATTGCGTGGATATCTAAGGTAGGGTGTCCCATCAGGTTCGCAGATATCACATACTATGCTGAGCGTCCTAAGGTCGGGAAAGCAGTCAATGATACAAGTACTAATGTCCGGTATTATTTCCATATCTCCAGCTGTAACCTTCTTATAACCAGGATAGCTAGAGGCATCTATCCCAATACCATCGGTGAATGTTGACTCACTCAACTGGCTTGCAGGGATAGTCACATGATGCCAACGACCGATTAGGTCAACAACCTTGAAATCCACCATCTCAACACCCTGATCCTTAACAAACTTGAGTATTTCTTCCTTCGTTGGAACCATATTTGCCTCCTGATTCCTAGAGTAGTTAGCTGCTATCAAACCATAAGTTAGAGCGGAAGTCAACTGGGTACTTGTCTCACCTCTGGCAATGATGACAGATGGGGACTTGACAAAATATTTTAGGGGTGCTAGAGTAGGTAAACGGTTACCGACGTCTATTATAAGAATCGAGAGGTATTTGGAGTATGAAAAGAATATATGTTAAGGAAGAGGTCTGCATTGGTTGTGGCCTGTGTCGAGTTTTCTGCCAGGTAGAACAATCTCAATCTAAGGACATAATCAAGGCATTTAAGAGAGAAACTCCGCATCCTTTGCCCCGTGTGCGTGTGGAGAGGAATGTAGAGATTTCCTTTCCCATTCAATGTCGCCACTGCGCTGAGCCCTGGTGTGTTTATTCTTGTCTTACCGGCGCGATCCACAAAGACCCTGTAACTGGCATGGTCAGCGTTGATATGGAAAAGTGTATTGGCTGTTGGACATGCATAGTAGCCTGCCCTTACGGGGCACTTAGTCGAGACATGAATAGCAAAACTGTTATTAAGTGCGACCTTTGTCCCGGGCGGGAGATACCTGCCTGTGTAATGAATTGTCCCAACGAAGCGCTTGTACTGGGTGTAGATGAGAAAGAGGAGTGATATGGATAAGATCATCACCATAATCGACTACGGTGCGGGAAACTTGCGTAGTGTCGCTAATGCTGTCAAGAAATTGGGTTATCACCCGAGGGTAACAAGCGAGCCGGGTGAAGTGCTTGATGCTGCTGTGGTTATCCTCCCCGGTGTTGGCGCCGCTGCTGACACCATGAATAGCTTAGAGAAACTAGGTATGACCGATGCTATTCGGCAACTGATACAACGAAGGCGACCACTCTTCGCCATCTGCGTAGGGCTGCAGATACTACTTTCAGGAACCGAGGAGGGAGGCTGGCACGAGTGCTTGGGCGTAATTCCCGGGAAGGTAAGAAAGCTACCCCAAGGACTTAAAATCCCTCATATAGGTTGGAATCAGGTAAAACAAAGGCTTACCCATCCTGTTTTTGAGGGCATACCGGATGAAGCCAATTTTTACTTTGTCCACAGCTTCTATGCTGAGCCTGAAGACATATCGGTGGTGGCAGGCACGACGAACTATGGTGTGTCTATGTGCAGCATGGTAATCAAGGATAACCTGATCGCAACTCAGTTTCACCCCGAGAAAAGCGGTGAGAATGGATTAAAAATGTATGCTAACTTCTTGAAGATAGCGCTAGGTACGAGCTAGAAATAAATGCAAACCAGATACTTGATTATAGGAAATTCAGCTGGCGGCATCGGAGCTGCTGAAGCCATACGCCAGGTGGATAAGAAAGAGGCTTTGACCATCGTTTCCGATGAGCCTTATCCTGCCTATTCACGCCCTCTTATCTCAAAATACCTTACGGGAGAACGAACTCTTGAGGAGATATTATTTCGCCCCCTCGACTTCTATGACCAGAACAATATTATTTTTCACCCAGGCAAGAAAGTGACCCACTTAGAGCTAGATCACCAGACCGCTCAATTGGAAAACGGTGAGCAGATTGCGTGGGAAAAGCTTCTACTCGCCGTAGGAGGGAACCCCATCTTTCCTAGGATGAAAGGGAGTAGCAAGAGAGGTGTTTTTACTTTCACCAACCTTGATGATGCTAAGGCGATTGACAGATTCCTGGATAACGCCAGAAAGGCGATAGTTATCGGCGGCGGGCTCATCGGAATTAGCGTAACTGAAGCTCTAATAAAAAGAGGGGTTGACGTAAGAGTAGTGGAAATGAAAGAGCGAATATTAAATACCATACTCGACCAACAGGCATCCTTAATGGCTGAAGAAGTTCTTAAGCAGGCCGGCGTGGAAATCATTGCAGGGCAGACTGTAGTTAAGGTCAACGGGAGAGGGACAGTTGAAGAGGTTATTTTGGATAATGGAGCTGCTATACCCTGCGATTTAGTGGTGGTGGCTATCGGAGTATTACCGCGCCCCGAGCTCGCACTAGATGCTCATTTAGAAATAAACCGAGGTATAGTAGTAGACCGCCATATGGCTACAAACCGCCCGGGTGTTTATGCCTGTGGAGATGTAGCTGAAGCCTACGATTTCGTGTATGGAGAGAACAGACTTACCCCCATCTGGCCTAATGCCTATGTTGGAGGCAGGATTGCTGGCCTTAACATGGCTGGCATTACAACTGAATATCCCGGCAGCACAGCTATCAATTCGCTTAATTATTTTGGAATTGACATCGCCTCCGCAGGGATGCCTACAGCACCCAACGATGACGGCTACGAAACTATTAGCAAACAAGAAGGCGATATATATCAAAAGTTCATATTGAAAAATGACCTCATAATGGGAATGATATTTGTAGGAAATATCGAAAAGTCGGGTATAATTTTCGGTCTTATGAGGGATAGGGTCAATGTAGAGAGCTTTAAGCAGTCGCTTTTGGCTGATGATTTTGGCCTGGCATTCTTTCCTCGGGCATTGTGGCAAGAGCGACTGGCACCATCACCAGATATAATTCTTCAACCCGCCCCGTATATTGAAGCTGAAGAGGAAACCTTTGCTGGTGAGTAGCTACCTAACTTTGGAGTGATGAAGTTGAAAGAATTAAGCAAGATAAACAACTTACATTATGATGATAAGGTGATCGATGCCTGCTCTATCTTTGGAATGATGGATACTTCAGGGAATCGGTTTTCGGGCAAGCCAGTCGTAGAAGCTATCGCCAACATGCACGTTCGAGGCAATGGTCTGGGTGGTGGGTTTGCTATTTATGGGTTATATCCTGAATATGCTAACTATTATGCTTTCCATATAATGTATCTGAGCCGGGAGGGACAAGCCAAAGTGGAGGATTTCCTCAGGCACAAGTTTCATGTAATTGATGCCAAAGAGGTGCCAACTAAGCCAACGCCCGGTATAGTAAACCCTCCCTTAGTATGGCGTTATTTCCTCGAAGTGAAAGTCGAGGAAAGCAATGGGCAGTCAGAGGACGACTATGTCGTGGATAGGGTCATGGAAATCAACACAAAGATGGAAGGAGCCTTTGTCTTTTCCAGCGGCAAGAATATGGCAGTGTTCAAAGGGGTGGGTTATCCTGAAGAGATAGCAGAATATTTCTGCTTGGAGCAATATGAAGGTTATCTCTGGACAGCCCATGGCAGATTTCCCACCAATACTCCTGGTTGGTGGGGTGGAGCGCATCCCTTCAATATCCTGGACTGGACAGTGATTCATAATGGTGAAATCTCTTCTTACGGCATAAACCAACGGTATTTAGAGCAATTTGGCTACAATTGTACTATGCAGACCGACACTGAGGTAGTGGCTTATGCCGTTGACCTTTTAATACGAAGGCACGGCCTTCCCATAGAGATAGTAGCCAAGATATTAGCACCTCCTTTCTGGAGTTATATAGAGCGCTGTTCTCCAGAAGAGCAAAGACTCTTTCGAACCTTGCGCCAGGTATATGGCAGCCTTCTGCTGAATGGACCTTTCACCGTGATCATTGCTCACCAAAGGGAGATGATTGGTCTTACCGACAGGATAAGGTTACGTCCTCTCACCGTGGGAGTGAAAGGGTCGATGCTTTACCTTTCTTCTGAAGAATCAGCCATTCGCTTGGTCTCCCCCGACCTTGACCGGGCCTGGATTCCTATGGGTGGCGAGCCTATTGTAGGTAGTTTGGAGAAGCCACTCGAGCCTGAAAAAGCTTCAGCGGCAGAAATAGAAGGTGTATACAGATGCTAACTAAGAGAATTATTCCTTGCCTTGATGTCACTCAAGGGCGAGTAGTCAAGGGCACCAGCTTTACCCATCTTCGAGATGCTGGCGACCCCGTAGAGCTAGCTGCCTTCTACTACAAGGAGGGTGCTGATGAGCTTGTTTTTTTGGACATCGGTGCTACCCCCGAGGGGCGTGACATCATGGTTGACATTGTCGAGCGAGTATCCGAGCAGGTTTTCATTCCCCTCACCGTTGGCGGAGGTTTGCGTGGCATCGAAGATACGCGTCGCATGCTGAAAGCAGGGGCAGACAAAGTATCCATTAACACCGCCGCCGTCCAAAACCCCAGGCTTATCACTGAAGGAGCAGAGAAATTTGGCAGTCAGTGCATTGTCGTGGCTATCGATGCTAAGCGACTAAAAAATGGTACTGCCGCTAAATGGGAGGTCTGCACTCACGGGGGACGAAAGCCTACTGGTACAGACGCTATTGAATGGGCTAAGCAGGTTGTGGCTCTTGGTGCTGGAGAACTGCTCCTCACTAGTTGGGATGCCGATGGTCAGCGAACTGGATATGACCTAGAATTAACCCGTGCTATTAGTGAGGCAGTGATGGTGCCAGTTATCGCCAGCGGTGGTGCCGGCAATTTAGAGCATCTCTATGAGGCTTTAGTCATAGGCAAAGCCGATGCTGTTCTCGCTGCTAGCATCTTTCATTATCAGATTTATTCCATTCGTCAGGCGAAAGATTACTTAGCGGGAAAAGGCATACCTATAAGAAAAGGATGAGATGAAGACATATTTGCCGCCAAAATTCATAGTGGAGAGAGACGATTCTCGGTGTATCAGATGCGAGGTCTGCGTCAACCAGTGCGCCTTTGACGTTCATTCTTATGATACTGAAGATGATGAACTAAAGAGCCGCGAGGAGAATTGTGTTGGCTGCCACCGTTGCGTAGTTTTTTGTCCCACTGAGGCTTTGACCATCAGAAGAAATCCACTGGATTACAGAGAGAATTACAACTGGCGCCCGGAGGTTATCGAAGATATCATCAAGCAATCCGAGACCGGCGGCATACTTCTCACCGGAATGGGGAATGATAAGAGCTACCGCATCTACTGGGACCATCTGGTTCTTAATGCCAGCCAGGTGACCAATCCCTCTATTGACCCTCTACGCGAACCAATGGAGTTAACTACCTATCTTGGGCGGAAACCTGACAGAGTAGAGTTTGGCTCGCTTGGTCTTAAGACAGAACTGGCCCCCCAGGTCAAGCTCGAGGTTCCAGTAATGTTTTCCGCTATGTCTTATGGTGCAGTAAGCCTGAACGTGCAGGAGTCCCTGGCCAGAGCTGCCACTGAGATGGGAACTCTGTGGAACACAGGTGAAGGTGGACTCCACCCCAAGCTTTATAAATATGGAGACAACACTATAGTCCAGGTAGCTTCGGGGCGATTTGGCGTTCACCCTAAATACCTTGATGTAGCCAAGGTAGTGGAAATTAAGATTGGGCAAGGGGCTAAGCCCGGCATCGGGGGACATCTCCCCGGCGAGAAGGTGAGCGCTGAAGTATCAAGCACCCGCATGATTCCTAAAGGCACGGATGCCTTATCCCCAGCTCCACAGCACGATATCTACTCCATTGAGGACCTGGCACAGCTTGTCTATGCCCTGAAGGAAGCCACAAACTACACCAAGCCAGTAGCAGTAAAGATTGCCGCTGTTCACAATTCAGCAGCTATCGCCAGTGGCATGGTACGGGCAGGAGCAGACATTATAGTCCTCGATGGCTTGCGAGGCTCTACGGGCGCTGCGCCTAAGATCATCCGTGACAACGTTGGCATTCCCATTGAACTAGCTCTCGCTTCCGTAGATGACCGCCTCAGGCAAGAGGGCATTCGAAATCAGGCCTCTGTTGTAATCGCAGGCGGAATCAGAAACAGTGGCGATGTAGCTAAAGCCATCGCCTTGGGCGCCGACGCCGTCTACATTGGAACTGCGGCTCTCGTCGCCCTTGGATGCACCCTTTGTCAGCAATGTCATATAGGAAAATGTGCTTGGGGCATTTGCACCACAGACCCCTGGTTAACCAAGAGGGTCAACCCTGATATCGGGGCTAGACGGCTGTCCAACCTTCTTCGCGGCTGGAGTCTTGAGCTTAGGGACATACTGGGTGGCATGGGCATTAATGCTTTGGAGAGTCTCCGTGGCAATCGCCTTCATCTGAGAGGCGTAGGGCTTACCGATACCGAATTAGAAATTCTGGGAGTCAGGATGGCAGGACGCTAAGATGAAAGAAGCTGTAACAATAGATGCCCAGGGCATTTTCTACCGAGAACTCAATGCCAAATTGAGGCAAGCGGTATCGAACGGAACTCAAAAGATTGAGTTACGAAATGTCTACGGACAGAGATACATCGGCACGGACCTGGACAAGCCAGCCGAGATCGAGATATTCGGCACCCCGGGTAATGATTTAGGGGCTTTCATGGATAGTCCCAGGATTATTGTTCACGGCAATGCCCAGGATGGCTGCGGGAACACTATGAATAACGGGGAAATAATCATTCATGGCCATGCCGGGGATATCCTTGGACTATCCGCCAGAGGGGGCAAGATTTTCGTTAGAGAGGATGTCGGTTATCGGGCAGGTATCCATATGAAAGAATATCAAGACAAAAGGCCTATGGTGGTCATCGGTGGCACGGCACAGGATTTTTTGGGCGAGTATATGGCAGGCGGGGTTCTAATCCTCCTGGGGCTAAACCTGAAAGAAGGAGAGAGCCATAAGGCGAATTTCATCGGCACGGGTATGCACGGCGGCATTATTTACATGAGAGGGGATGTTCAAAAATTTCAGCTAGGCAAGGAAGTAGGTGTCGCTGGACTGGATGAGAACGATTACCTGGTTCTAAAGAAGCTCGTAGGTGAATTTGCTTATCACTTCGGCTACGATGCCGAGGAGATACTAAAATACAAATTTACCAAGCTTTTCCCTCTTTACCTCCGCCCTTATGGTAGACTTTATGCTTACTAAATGAAATGAATAAGAATATAGGGAAACCAGCTTTGCCCAGAGTGTTTATTATAGCCAATGAAAGCGAACAGGCAAGGAAACTCAGGGCAGAACTCGCTCAGAGGGGCATTGATTGCCTAGTTGTTCCCCATAATGATGGAGCAATCGCACAAACTGTGGGGCGATCCCCCGGGCTGATGTTACTAGACACGGATGAAGCGACAACTGGTTCAGAGGCATGGGAACAAGCTCAAAGGATAAGGCAAGAAAGGCAGCTACCCATTATTGCCCTCGTCTCCGGAGGGAAACTCAATGGCCTTCATTCCGGCACCAGTATAGACGATTTTGTGGTCAAACCCTGTGAAGCAAATGAGGTTACAGTCAGGATAAAGCGAATTCTGAAGCAAAAAGAGGGCATAGACGGCGAAGATATAATTAAATGTGGCGACTTAGTTATAGATTTAGACAAGTACGAGGTATTGCTTAATGGCAAGCCAATAATGCTGACCTTTAGGGAATACCAGCTACTCAAATTCCTGGCGAGCAATAAAGGAAAGGTTTTTACTAGAGAGGCTTTGCTGAATAAGGTGTGGGGATGGGACTATTACGGTGGTGACAGAACGGTAGATGTTCACATCAGGAGATTGAGAAGCAAGATCGAGGATCCAACTCATACCTTTATCGAGACAGTTAGGAATATTGGCTACAGATTACGAGAAAACTTCTAGCCATCTCCCATTTGCCTTCTTTAGCACATCAAATTTTTTGTTTTTCTTTATCCGTAACACAGATTTAACCCAATTGTAATATTTTGGAAACAATAGGCGAATTAAATTGTTGACATGAAATATGGGAGGGTTCCAAATGTCTGTCAATGCCGCTGATACCGCCTGGCTTCTAATTTCAGCAGCGCTGGTCATGTTAATGACGCCTGGTGTTGCTCTATTCTATGGCGGCATGGTGAGAAGAAAGAGCGTTCTTTCCACAATGATGATGAGCTTCGCTGCTCTAGCTGTCGTCGGTATAATCTGGGTGCTTTATGGCTATAGTCTGAGCTTTGCTCCTGATATAGCAGGCATTATTGGTGGGCTTGATTGGGTGGGTCTCAGGCAGGTAGGACAGACGCCATCTGTTGTCTATGCCACTACTGTTCCTCACTTGGCCTTCATGATATTCCAGGCTATGTTTGCCATAATCACTGTTGCTTTAATCACTGGGGCAATAGTCGAACGAATGAAATTCAGTGCCATCCTGGCCTTTTCTGTTTTATGGCTAACCGTTGTGTATTGCCCCGTGGCACACTGGGTTTGGGGTGATGGCGGCTGGCTGGCCAAGTTGGGAGCACTTGACTTTGCCGGCGGGACCGTGGTTCACATTGCTGCCGGCGTCTCAGCCTTAGCTTTAGCTAGCTTACTTGGCCCTCGTAAAGGCTTTGTGGACAAAGAGTCTATGGAACCCCACAACATTCCCATGGTAGCGCTTGGCGCTGGGCTGCTCTGGTTTGGCTGGTTTGGCTTCAATGCTGGCAGTGCTCTGACCTCGGGAGGGTTAGCCGCTAGCGCCTTTGTCACCACTAATATTTCAGCTGCTGCGGCTGCCTTTACCTGGATGATACTCAGTTGGCGTAAACGGCGTCCCAGTCTCCTTGGCACTGTCACTGGAGCAATTGCTGGACTGGTGGCGATTACCCCGGCCGCGGGTTTTGTACCACCATTGGCAGGAATACCGATAGGCATTGTGGCAGCGGTGATATGCTATTATTGCATGCTCTTCAGAATGAGGCGTGGCATAGATGAATCCCTGGACGTATGGGCAGTTCACGGTATGGGAGGAACCTGGGGCGCTTTGGCCACCGGCATTTTTGCTAGCGCAGCCATTAATTCGGCTGGTGCCGATGGTCTGCTTCTGGGCAATGCCCTACAGTTTGCCAAGCAGTTCGCTGGAGTCGCTGCAGTCTGGGCTTTTGCCTTCGGTGTTAGTTGGGTTTTGGGCAAAATAGTAGACGTTACTCTGGGGCTAAGAGTTGGCAAGACTGAAGAAACGGTAGGTCTAGATATCTCACAGCACGGGGAAAGGGCATATGGAGGGGTGCTGAGATGAAAAAGATAGAAGCCATTATCCGAGAAGAAAAACTGGAAACTGTCAAAATGGTTCTCGAGGAGAATGGTTATTTCGGTATGACGGTCACTGAGGTAAGTGGCAGAGGCCGACAGAAGGGACTATCGCTGCAATGGCGAGTAGGAGAATACCGAGTGGATTTCCTCCCTAAGCTCAAGATAGAGGTTGTTGTCCTGGATGAAGATGTGCCCAAGATTTTGCATGCTATTGCTAACCGCGCCAGAACTGGCGAGACGGGAGATGGAAAGATATTTGTCTTTTCTCTTGATAACGCAGTGCGTATCAGGACCGGGGAGGATGGCGACAACGCTATATAAAGGGAGATCAACGATATAAAAAACGATTTATAAAGGAGGTCGAAGATGGAAAACAGAAGCAACGAGGAAAGCAAAGAGTACGTCCTCAAGATGGCTAAGGAGCACGACGTTAAGTTCATCAGGCTGTGGTTTACCGACATTCTGGGTATTTTGAAAGGCTTTGCCATTACTGTGGAGGAACTGGAAGGCGCCCTGGGGCAAGGGATGGGCTTTGATGGTTCCTCTATTCAGGGCTTTGCTCGGATCGACGAGAGCGATATGGTGGCCATGCCTGACCCTGATACCTTTCAGTTGCTACCTTGGAGACCTAGGGTGCACCATGCCGTAGCTAGGATGTTCTGCGACATCCAGAGGCCCGGCGGTGAGCTTTTTGAAGGGGACCCCAGATATGTGCTGAAGAGAAATTTGAAGCGAGCGGCTGACATGGGATACACCTTCTATGTGGGTCCAGAGTTGGAGTACTTCTACTTTCAGGATCCAAAGGGAACTCAGATATTGGACGAAGGGGGCTACTTCGACATGACACCGCTGGATGTCGCTACTGACCTAAGGCGAGAAACAGTTCTTACCCTGGAGGAGATGGGCATAGCCGTTGAATATTCCCACCACGAGGTTGCTGCCAGTCAGCATGAGATCGACATGAGGTACACTGATGCTCTGACTATGGCTGACAATGTAATGACCTACCGCCTGGTAGTCAAGCAAATAGCTTTACAGCAGGGGGTTTACGCTACCTTTATGCCCAAACCGGTCTTCGGCATTAATGGCAGTGGCATGCATGTCCACCAGTCGCTGTTCAAAGGTGATAACAACGCCTTCTTTGATAAAAATGATAAACACCACCTTTCTAAGGTGGCCAAGTTCTATATCGCGGGACTATTAAGGCATGCCCCCGAAATCACTGCGGTCACCAATCAGTGGGTCAATTCCTACAAGCGATTGATTCCGGGGTATGAGGCGCCAGTATACCTTTCATGGGCATGGCGAAATCGGGCCGACTTGATCAGAGTTCCAGAATATATGCCGGGCAAAGAAAAGTCTACCAGGATAGAGTTCAGGTCTCCTGATCCTGCTTGCAACCCCTACCTTGCCTTCGCTGTGATGCTGGCTGCCGGACTGGAGGGAATAGAGAGGGAATATGAAGTACCAGATCCTGTTGAGGAGAATGTTTATGAAATGACCGAGGAGGAGAGAAATAGGCGAGGTATAGGCACCCTCCCTGGCAGCCTTTGGGAGGCAATCCAACTCGCGGAAAAAGGTGAACTGGTGCGACAGTCCCTTGGCGACCACGTTTTTGATGCTTTTATCAAGAATAAGAAGATCGAATGGGATCAATACAGGAGCCGGGTAACCGACTACGAGCTTAAGAAATATTTACCAATCTTGTGAGTAGAATGTCCTGTTCTTGAGTAAAGGCTGCCCTTCTACTTGAAGGGGTCCCACCGCACCGTCTGTTTCTCATATGCAGGCGGAAACAGCTTTAAAAACTCGTCGTAATAGAGGAGCTCTTTGAACGTGGCGAATGGCATGCCATAGACTGACTTGGGACGCCTCTTTATCTCTTCGGGGTCGATTACCTTGGACACCAGCACATCCATGACGTTATCTGTGCCGACCCCCATGGAGAACCTGAGCTTCTCACGATTGACAATCTTTTCAGGGAGCATATCGCGGAACGCCTCACGCAGAACAAACTTCTCTATCTGTTGCTCACCGTAAATCTTCCATGCCAGCGGTATCTTCTTGGCGAAAGCGACAATCCTGGCGTCCAGGAATGGTACCTGATATACCACGGCGTTCGACATCCAGCCCCTGTCGAGGCGTCTCAGAGCAGTGTTGTAAGCGATGTCCAGCAACTTCTGGGCAAGCTGCTCTCGATGTGCATCGCTGGTCACTTTGGGGTTTTTTAGAACCATACGGTATCCCCCAAATAGTTCATCGGCCCCTTCACCAACCAGGATAGCATCGGTGTATTCCTTTGCCATGCGCGCAACGTAGTAATTGGAGATAATGCCCGATATACAGTCCTCGTCAAAACTCTCAAGGTGCCAGACTAGCCGGGGAATCAAATCGCAAATGTCAGAATCGGTTATCCGGTAGATGTGAAGACGGTGCTCAAGACCAAGGAATTGAGCCATCAGCACAGCATTTTCCAGGTCGGGACCGGGCGCGCTGTCAATGGTGGCAGTGAACAGGTGCAGGTCCGGATTGTATTCCTTGGCGATGGCGGCCACAATAGAGCTGTCCAGACCACCGCTCAAGGAGATGCCTCGTACGCCGGGCATTCTTTTCTGCACTGCCTCTATGAGCAGTTGACGGAGAGTCATAGCTGCTTCTTCTATGGTTCCCGGCTCAGGCACGTCAGGGACAAAAGGCTCAAATGGCTCAAATGGCTTCAGTCCTTCTTTGGTGCTGTAGATGTGGCCAGGAGGCAACTCATTAACGTCAAAGCGGATGTGGTCTATCAGTCCCTTCATCTCGCTGCTGAAGCACAACAAGCCATGCTCCGACCCGTAGAAGAGAGGTCTGGCACCCACAGAATCCCGCGCCAGGATTACTTCGCCTGCGTCAGCGATGGCGCACGTGTAGCTTCCCTCGAGCAGGGAAAAACACTCCTTGCCGTGCCTCTCGTAAAACTCCTCGAACAGCTCAACATCATGCTGGCCTGGGGCTCTTTCATTGAACAACTCTCCATCAAAAACGATGAATGGAGGTCTTGAGAGCGAGGTACAGCAGGTTCTCTCCGGTGTCAGATTGACTTCATTGGCGCCCAGAGCACCGTGGCGGTCAGGTAGAGTCCGCACGACCGCATTATCTGGACCGCGGTGCCGCATCCGCTCCAGCATCTTGCCAACCTGTTGTCCACACTCCTCTACCATATCTCCAGTCAGTGAAGAGATCCCAGCTATGCTTGCCATACAACACTCCTTTGTCGCACGTATTTCTGCTGCCTGCGTCTACGCCTCAGCCTGTCTGTTGGTAGCCCTCGAGCACTCTGACCGCGTCAAAGGCATCGACACAGTAGGCATCAGCACCTATCTCTTGGGCAAACTCAATGGAGACAGCGGCACCACCGATGAGTACTTTTACACTGTTTCTGAGCTTGCTTTCCTTAAGAGCTTCAATTACAACGCCCATCTCAGTCATAGTGGTGGTAAGCAGGGCTGATAATCCCAGGTATCCTGGTTTTTCTTCCCTCACGAACTCGACCACTTTCTCCTCGGGCACATCTACTCCCAGGTCATGCACCTCGTAACCAGCGCCTTTCAACAGGATAGCAACGATGTTTTTGCCGATATCGTGGATATCGCCCTTCACTGTAGCGATAGCGAATTTTCCCTTGGTCTCCACGTTCGCTGACTCCAGCACTGGCCTCATAATATCCATCGCCGCTCCTACCGCTTCAGCCGAGGCAAGCATATCCGGAATAAAGTACTCTTTGGTAGAAAACTTCTCACCGACCACCTGCATCCCAGCAGTCAAGCCCTCGGTTATTATCACCTGCGGCGAGATATTAATCTCAAGAGCTTGTTGCACGAGTTCCACCACGCCTGGTGTTCTGGCGAGATTGTCATCTATCCCCACATCCTCCTGCGTCTTTCTTCCCTGTACCACATTCTTCTTAATTGCCGCAATTATATCCTTGCTCATGCTAACTCTCCGTTTCATAAATGTTAAGTCTCGGTAGTATGCCGGGAATTTCTTCGAATATTCTTGCAGTTGTTTTCCGATCGATGTGTTCCACTGGTCTTGCCAGCAATTCCTTCATTCGTTCATAGGCAAGCTCGAAAACATCATCCGCCTCACCACTTCCCTCAAAGGGATATACCCCGGATATTTCCCCACTGCGTAAAACAGGACGAATATAGCCTATGTACAATTTTTGCGGCGTAGCCGCCACCTCCCGTATCTGCTTCAACATTGCTTCCAGCTCCGACTGGTCAATCCGCGGCTGCCGTAAGAAAAACTCTATCATCTTGAAGTGGGCATCGTCCAAGACCGCTTGAAGCAGACAGAAGACAGAATTACAATCCAGCAGACCAAAGGCACAGTGCAGAAACTGAGGTCCTGACATGGTGACCACTATATCCGAAAACAGCCTCTCTATCGATGATTGCTGGCCAGGTATCTTAGGGTCACAGACGCCGGAAGTGGAGTAGTTGGGTATCCCGTAGAAACGTGCAATCTGGACGCAGTCGATGTTGTACTGACTGGTCTCGACAGAGCCGTAGGAATCACCCAGGGTGTCCATCCTGGCTCTGACCGGCACGCTGCCGTAGAGCACCGGGGTCCCTGGGTTTACCAGTTGCCCCAGAGTTATGCCTGCCAACACCTCCGCATTTATCTGAGCCATGATACCAGCTTCCTTGATAGGTGCGGTGGTGCCTGCCTGTGGTGACGATGATACCACAATTGGCAATCCGCGGCGGCATACTTCAATGAAAGTTTCTGTAGTGTCATCGACGAACTGGAGCGGGCTCTTCACCAGACAGGTGATAAACGAGATGATGGGGTTATTCTCAAGTGCCTTTTCGCCTCCAGCGATGAGTTCTGCCATCCTCACCACGTTGTCAAGCTGTTTTAGACTGGTCAACCCGCTCATGAAGTGCTTAGTATTGTTATTGAGCGAGGCGAAAAATTTATTAACGTCCTTGTTATCCTCGGTTATGTCGCGGTCCTGGATATTCACGGTGCGAATGTAGCCATCGACCATCTCCAGATGCTCACAGACATGAGCTGACTGGCATAGGTCATCAACTGTACCTCGCCTGGCCTTGAACTCAGGCACTCTAATCTCTTTGGTAGAGTCAGTCTTACTCACATAGGTAGGAAAATCGACATCCAGCCAGATATTGGTCTCCGAGCCGGTGATTAAGTACACTCTTGGCTCGTCGCCGTGCATGATGAGGGTATTATCTGGATTCCGAGCCCCCAATTTCACGGTCTTGGGAGCTGAGTTCATCGCACCTAATACCACCTGCTCTGGTATCTTTACCTGCCAGCTTTGATGGTCACCAGAGATGGACTCAACCGCTGCGCCATGACTATGGAGTATATCTACTGCCTCCTGGTTGAAGCTTATTAGTCCGGGGTCAGTCAGTATCTGCATGGAAGCCTGGTGAATTAGCTCCACCTGCTTCCTAGTCAATCTCTCGTATGGTCTATCAACAAGTATCCCTTTTCTTGGCACCAGCTCCTTCCTTCAGATAATAAGTCTGTAATAGAATGATTGCTGTTCTAGTTCTCTGTGCCGGAACTGAGAGCTTCCACCACAGCTACAGCCTGAAAGCCGTCTGCGCCATATCCATCAGCGCCGATGCTTTTAGCAAACTCCTCTGAGACAGGTGCTCCGCCGACTACAATCTTAACTTGGTCCCTAAGCCCATTTTCCTCAAGCATTTGTATCACATCCGCCATGCGGGCCATGGTGCTGGTGAGCAGGGCGGACAAACCCAAGAACTGTGGTTTTTCCTCCCTTACTGCGTCTACAATGACCTGAATGTCAACATTGTTTCCCAGGTCTTTGACAGTGTATCCTGCCCCACGAAGCAGAATGGATACTATGTTCTTGCCAATATCGTGAAGGTCATCTTTTAGCGTAGCCACAATTATCTTGCCCTTGGCATTGATACCACTCCCAGCAAGGTATGGCTCAAGTATTTCCATGGCTGCTCCAACTGCCTGTGCCGAAGCTAGCATATCAGGAATAAAGTATTTCCCCGCTTCAAATTTTTGCCCCACAATTTTCATACCACCAGAGAGCCCCTTAGTGATTATGTCCTTAATACTCAAGCCGGAGGCAAGAGCCTTCTCAACAAGCTCGGTAACGCCGGGCTGACCTACCATCCCTTCATCCATGCCTTCGTCATCCTTGGTCACCCTTCCTTGGATAACACTTTCCTGAATTAAGCTAATTGTGTCCTCTGGCATTGTCATCCTCCAGTTTCAATAATCTATTAAGCTGCCTGGCTTGTTGGACATCAGTTAGAGCATTGTACATACTCACTCGAATTTATATTGGATCTTACGGTTTCTATCGGTACTTTTGAAATCTGTCGCATTTATGTTTTCTCCGATTACAAGTATATTTTAAGCAATTATCTCCTTGATTTGTGATAGTACTTGCTGTCTTATTGGCGCAGGAAGACTGTGTTTAGGCTTAGCCAGAAGCTCCTTGACAATCTCTGAGGCTCTTTCCCATGTCCCCTTTCCGCCTTTGGCTAGCCATTCTTCCTGGCTATTCCTGTCGCTCAGAGACGGCTGGTAGTGCTCGCTACGCATGAAGTGCCTTGTATGTCTGGCAGCTACGAAATCACCTCCCGGTCCTACCTGCTTTATGAGGTCAAAGGCCAGAGTGTCATCATTTACTTTGATTCCATCCACGGCTCTCATCACCATGCCCAGTATCTCGTTATCCATGACATACTTTTCATAACACACGGTCATTGCAAATTCCATAAGCCCAGCAGCATCATGAATGAAGTTAGCTCCTGAAAGGGCACAGAGCAAGTTGGTCAAAGCAGACTCATAGCCACTCTGAGCATCAAGCACTTTAGAATCGGTCATGCCACCAGTAGCATAGAAAGGAAGTTGATAGAACTGTGCCATTTGTGCGCCAGCTGCGTTGAGCAAGCCCATCTCAACTGAACCTGCCAGGTACTTTAGGTCCCTCAGGTCAGTATTTGTAGCGACCGAGCCGAAGAGGACTGGTGTCCCCGGGTTTACAATCTGGGTAAGCATTACCCCCAACAGCGAATCTACAGTTTGGACTACCAGGGTTCCGGCGAGCGTAACCGGTGAAGTAGCACCGCACAACGGTTCGGAGGGACAAGCTACAGGCATGCCATTTCTGGCAATGGTCACGATCATGTCGCCATATGTCTTGTCTATCCTCAGCGGGCTTATAATGCATGCTATCATGGATATCAGTGGACGCTGGCGGAGGTTTTCAGCAGAGCCGGCAACAATTTGTGCCATCCGTATCACCTGTTCCGCACCATCAAGCGTATAAACACCCCCCATAACATGCTTGGTGGTATTGTCCAGCCCGGCGAAAAACCGGTTCACATCTACCTGTTCCAAAGGCAGTTCATTGGGATATGTCGGCAGCAGAAAAAAGTGGATGTTATCCAGCTTATCAACCAATCTGGCGATGCATCGCAGGTCTTCCATGCTTGCCAGTCTTTTCTGGTTAACATCAGGCTGATAGACATAAAGTGCTGTGCCACCCGTTCCAGCATACACTCGCCGGCCGCCCAAAATAATATCATGTGCTTCATCCTGTCCACAGAGTCTAATTTCCGATGGTGCCGCTTCAATAAGCTCCTTGACTTTGCTTTCCTTCAGCCACACCAAGTGCTTTCCCCAATCTACTCTGGCTCCAGCTCCCTCGAAAAGCTCCAGTGCCATGTCTGACTGCACTTCAAAGCCCACCTCTTCAATCACCTGCATCGCAGTCTGGTGCACCTTCAATATAGATTCCTCAGTTAAAACCTTGAAACTGCCTCCCTCCAGTCCTTTGCGAGCCATTATCCTTGACTTTACCTTCTTCCTGGACAATCTTGTTTCGTGCAGGTCTTGCAAGGGTTGTAGTTCTCCACACTGTCGATTGAGGGTCCGATACCGATAATGCCCGAAATTGACTTCTGGGGAATCATGAGACACTCTCCAGTCAAGCGAATCCCTAACGCATTACCGGTTAGAGCATGGAAGAGCATCCGTTGCTGACCTATATTCCAGTCGCAATAGCCGGGACTAAAGCGCCGGCTGGTGACAAGTCCCTGAGCCTCGGCTATCTCCTTTATTCCGTCTTGGACAAAATCCGCCACCTTCTCCACAGCGCCTGACCCTATTGCATCCAAAACAGTCGCCTGGAGTATGAGCCCATCTTTGGCTAGTTGAGCTGTTGTCTCCTCCAGGTATCTGCCTATTGTCACCAAGAATATTGCAACCTGGTAGCAATCCTCCAACAACTGGGCGATAACCCGGCTTTTGAAGATAATCGAATCTTCAATCAAGGCGATGGAGCCTCGAGCCCACTCCACATCCTTGATGATATATGAATATAACGGGTTAATAAAGTAATGAGCGTGCTCTGCATAGTCATCAATTAAAGAAGAAATACGTGCTGACAGCTTGTGACCATCATTATATCCTATGTAGTGACACAATTGCTTTTTGTCGATTTCAATATCGACATCGACCCTATCGTCAGTGACAAACATATTACTATGACCTTCCTTTCATTCTGCATGCTACGCGTTAACGTTTTTGCCTCGTATAGGGCAAAATCTGGGAATACTGAATATTCAGTCGAGGGGTTATTTTGGGGGAGTGCAGGGAAAATTAATTTTTGGTCATTTGAAAAACCTTGAAAATTAGAATTAGGATGTAAACAAAAAATTAACAGTACATTATGAACAGGGTGATCCAGTCACCGTAAGAGAAAAACACAGAGATAGCCCCGGATTAATCTCATCCTGCTTGGCTCACAACATCTCATGTCCTCCTTCTGAGATTTTCTCCCTCCTTTCCTGATCATAAGCTGAGGTATGATACCATAAAATCCACATCTCTGTCCAATTAGCAATTGGAATCATCTAAAATCTAAGCAAAAAGATCTAAGATATAGCTCGATTATTGCTGTTCTGGAATAGGTTAAACCAAGCTACGGAAAGGGTGGATATGCACCAATATGAGGAAGCTAACCTTACCCTGAGTGTTTATCATAGCCAACTCAAACTCACGCCACTTTCACCGCTGTTCCATAGGCTACCATCTCAGCAGCTCCGGATATCACCATCGAGGTTACAAACCTGGTGCCTACTATGGCATTAGCACCCATTTTCTCGGCCTGCTCAATCATCCTCTGTAGTGCCTCTTCCCGAGCCTGTGCCAGCATTACGGTGTAATCCTTGACTTCACCACCAACAATGTTGCGCAAGCCAGCCATAATATCATGCCCCATATGCCTGGCTCTGATAGTGCTGCCTCTAACCAAACCCAGGGTTTCTGTTATCCTTTTGCCCTCTATCTGTTCTATGGTAACCACAATCATTTTTCCACCTCCTTGAATTTCTCCTTTTCCTCCTTGGATGCTCGATATCTCTCCCGGCCTAGCGATGCCAGGAGTATGATAAGCCCTATGGCTATGGCAGCGATGGCAATCTTAACTGGCAAGGGCAGCTCTAAGAAAGCTAAGCGGAAGAACCAATAAAGACCCCAGCCTATCAAAATGCCCAGGCCCACTGCTAGCAGAATACCGCCGATTTTCCTCAAGCTACTCCTCCTTGAATTTATTGGTGATGGGCAATCTCCTATCCCGGCCAAAGTCTCTGGGGGTTATCTTTATACCGGGGGCAGCCTGGCGGCGCTTATATTCATTCCTATCCACTAAGCGAGCTACCCTTGTAACTATGTCACGGTCAAAACCCATGGCTATAATCTGGTCAATTGTCACGTCATCCTCCACATAGGCCTTTAGGATAGGATCCAGTGTATCATATGGTGGCAGGGTATCAGTATCCTTTTGGTTGGGTCTTAGTTCAGCCGATGGTGCTTTGGTTAAGACAGCAACTGGTATCACCTCTTTCCCGGCCTGGCGATTTTTGTATCTGGCTAATTCGAGGACCAACGTCTTAGGGACATCTTTCAGGGGAATAAAGCCTCCAGCCATATCCCCATAAAGGGTGGTATAGCCCGTAGCCGTCTCGCTTTTATTGCTGCAAGCAAGCACCAACCAGCCGAACTTATTGGACAGGGCAAAGAGAATATTGCCCCTGATTCTTGCCTGAATGTTCTCCTCGGTGACATCCGGTTGAGTATTCTTGAAAGGCTCCGCAAGTGTTTCCAAATAGGAGCTAAACGCTTTCTCAATGGGTATTACCTTGAACTCTATGCCTAGATTCCTTGCTAAAGCTTCAGCGTCTGATTTGCTGTCAGGTGATGAGTAACGAGAGGGCATGGAAACGCCTATGACATTGTCAGCCCCAAGAGAATCTGTTGCTATGGCAGCTACCAGGCTTGAATCAACTCCACCGGACAAACCGATAACTACTTTCTCAAAGCTATTTTTACGCACATAGTCTCTGGTACCGAGGACAAGGGCCTGGTAAATCTCAGCGAGTTCGTCTAACCTTTCAATTCGTCTTGGCGGCAAAGGAGACCTGGCAATTGCCGGATACTCGCTTGACACCTCTATCTTGGTAGCTCCTTCTAGTTTCTCCCTGACCCATGGCGTTTCTTTCCTTCGTCGAGGATCATGCAACTGAGAACGGAACACTGACTCCACATCCAAATCAGTTACTACAAAGTCTTCCTCAAACTGCTTTCCCCGAACAACGACTTCTCCTTTCTCATTGATAATCAAGCTATTGCCGTCAAATACAAGCTCATCTTGCCCTCCAACCAAATTATTATGGACGACAATAGCTACACTGTCTGATGCTCTGGTAGCCAGCATCCTCTCTCTAAAGAGCCCTTTTCCGGCATGATATGGGGAGGCACTTATATTAACCAGCACCTTAGCTCCGGCATAGGCCTGTACAATTGCCGGCCCGGCTTCATACCACATATCTTCACAGATGGTTACGCCTATGCCTATGCCATAAATGATGAAAACGGGACATTCCCTCCCTGCCTGGAAATATCTATTTTCGTCAAACACGCCATAGTTCGGCAGATAAAATTTGTGGTAAACACCCACCAATTTTTTGTTATAGAGCACCGCGGCAGCATTGTATATATCGCCATCGCTGTCAACGAAGCCCGCCACCACCGCTATATCCGAGCAGTGCTCTATTATTTTGTTAAGGCTTTCCCTATTTTGCTTAATGAATTGCGGTTTAAGCAGCAAATCTTCGGGGGGGTAGCCGGTTATGGCCAATTCAGGGAAGGTGAGCAGGTCAACTCCCAGCGATTTCGCCTGGTCAATGGATTGCATTATCTTTTTGGTATTACCACTAAGGTCACCCACAGTGGAATTAATCTGAGCTATGCCAACCCTTATGTTGTGCAATTTGCCTCCTTACCGCAACAAATAGTATATCAAACATTAATAAGCATTTTCCGTAGTCTACAGATGCTAATGCAGGATAGACTGACCTTTTATTCAAATGCTCTTGGCCCACTCTACAGCGTTCAGAAAAATGCGAAAGCCGTCCCCATAATCCCCCTGGGGCTCTCTGGTCCACCTTGGATGTTGCGTCCAACGGATGAATCGCTCCGGGTGTGGCATCAGAGCAAAAATGCGACCAGTAGCATCGCAGATGCCGGCTATATTGTTCACTGAACCATTGGGATTGTGAGGGTAGCCGGCCCGAATGTCTCCTGTCTCGTCAGCGTAGTGAAGTGCCACATTTAGCTCTTCTAGCGCCCCAGGCTCAATTACCACCTTGCCTTCTCCGTGGGCCACTGGGAGATACATAAGGTCTATTCCCCGTGTGAAAATGCAGGGGCTTGTTTTATTGGCACGGAGGTAGACCCAGCGACATTCAAACTTGCCAGAATCGTTGCCAGCCAGGGTTAGCGATTGCGAGTTTTCACCCCTCGACTTAGGTAACATGCCAGCTTTCACCAGAACCTGAAAACCATTACAGATTCCCAGAATGAGCCTGCCATCGTCAACAAACTTTTGAATTTCGTCCCCTAGCTTGAGTCTTAGTTCGTTGGCCAGGATTCTCCCGGCCGAGATATCATCCCCATAAGTAAAACCGCCAGGGATGACCATTACCTGGTAGTTGGAGAGAGACTTCTGCCGACAGATAAGCTCATCTACATGGATCAAGTCCACCTGTGCCCCGGCTTGTTCGAAGGCAAAGGCGGCTTCCACGTCGCAGTTTGTCCCCGGGGCTCGCAGTATCAGCGTCTTCACCTTAATTGTCATGTCAAGTCCTACCAGCGAAGAGGTCTCTGCCAGGCCTCTTTGAGTTCAGCAATGAGAGCTGAAAGCACTATTTCCCCATTAAGACCGTAGGCCTCGAGCCTTTCTTTGCTTGTAACCTGACCGATGGCAGTAAAATCGACCCCAGCCATCATACCCTCGAACTGCTGCCTGTCCTCGGGGGCTACCTCTACCAGGAACCTGGTATTCGATTCGGAGAAGAGCACATAATCGTCTCGATTCATTGCTTCGCCCAGCGGCACTTGCCCCAAATGGATTACCATCCCTAAACCTCCGGCGAAGGCCATCTCCGCGGCAGCCACCCCGATGCCCCCTTCACTCAGGTCATGGCAGGCCCTGATCAGGCCCTTCTCCATGACTGCGCTGAGGGTATCCATGAGCCTCTTCCCTTTTTTTGAATCAACCTTAGGCATCCTATTCCCCACATAACCATGAATGCTGTAGTATTGTGAGCCGCCAAGCTCATTCCACGTAGTGCCGATGATGTAGACCAGGTCGCCATATCGCTTGCAATCCATTGTAACCGCTCTCTCCACATTATCCATCACTGCCACTGCGGAGATGAGCAGTGTGGGTGGAATGCAGATAATCTCTTTTTCGGTCTCAAACTCATTATAGAGACTATCCTTTCCAGAGATGAAGGGAGTCTCGTAGTCGAGAGCAACATCGTAGCAGGCTTGTGCCGCCCGCACCAGGCCCCCCAGTCTGTCCGGCTTGTCTGGATTGCCCCAACAGAAGTTATCCAGCAACGCTACCCTCTGAAGGCTGCCCCCAACAGCCACAACTTGCCGCAACGCCTCATCTATAGCAGAGGCGGCCATCCAGTAGGGATCGATGTCCCCATACTTGGGATTGATGCCGTTGGCGACGACGATGCCCATATCTGAATCGAGTATCGGTCTGACGATTGCGGCGTCACTGGGGCCATCATTGTTTACCCCCGTGAGGGGCTTGAAAACGCTACCGCCCTGCACCTCGTGGTCATACTGACGTATCACCCATTCTTTACTGCAAACATTCCATGAGGCCAGAATACGCAAAAGGTCTTCACGCAAGTCAGTTGGCTGCGGAAAGTCCGGCTCTGAATGCTGTGGCAACTCCCAGACAGCCTCCTTCTCCAGTTGAGGCAGCCCTTTATGCAGGAACTCCATATCGAGGTCGCCAACAAGATTGCCTTCGTAGAAAAGCTCAAGCCGTCGAGTATCGGTGAACTCTCCGATGATGGTAGCTTCCACCCCCTCACCCTGGAAAAGAGAAATCAACTGGTCGACTGTGTTTGGTGGCACAGCCAGCACCATCCGTTCCTGAGATTCAGATATCCATATCTCGGTGTAGGAGAGCCCCAAATACTTCAGAGGGACTCGCTCCAGGTAAACACGCACACCCGTTTCCTCAGCCATCTCCCCCACCGCCGATGAAAGCCCACCTCCTCCACAATCGGTGATTCGCCGGTATAGCTGCCGATCCCGCGCCTTGAGGAGGACATCTATCAGCTTCTTCTCCGTAATGGGGTCGCCAATCTGAACGGAGCTGGCGGAGATAGCCTCCGATTCCTTGGTAAGCTCTCCCGAGGCGAAGGTGACGCCATGGATGCCATCACGTCCGGTTCTGCCCCCCACCAAAACCACCAAGTCTCCAATCTGCTGCTGGCCCCTCTGGCTCATGCTTGCGGGCAACAGACCCACTGTCCCGCAGAAGACCAAGGGGTTTCCTATGTATCGATCGTCAAAAAGGATAGCACCGTTTAGCGTGGGTACGCCAAGTCGGTTCCCATAGTCAGCCACGCCAGCACGGACGCCCTTGAAAATACGACGGGGATGCAACACACCACGGGGGAGTTTATCATCGGGAAAATCAGGAGGAGCAAAACAGAACACATCAGTGTCCAGGATGGGCTTGGCCCCCAGTCCCGTGCCCAAGATATCGCGAATGACACCACCTATTCCCGTTGCTGCCCCTCCATAGGGCTCCACCGCCGAGGGATGATTATGCGTTTCTACCTTAAAACAGACGGCATAGCGGCCATCGAAATCTATTACGCCAGCATTGTCCCGAAAAACCGAAAGGCACCAGGGCTTTTTTAATTCCTCGGTGACTCTCATCACGGTGCTCCTAAGCAGGTTATCGACAACAAGCTGACCTAGCCTGATTCTGCTCTTGAAGGTCTTGTGGATGCAGTGCTCAGACCAGGTTTGTGCCAGCGTCTCAAGCTCAACATCGGTGGGATTGCGGCCCAGTCTTGAGAAGTAATCCTTGATACGCCTCATCTCGCTTAGATTCAACCAGAGCCTGTCCTTGCTCACCTCCATCAGACCATCATCGTCCAGGTTAAGCAAATCTACAGTAGTTAAGACAAATTTGTAGGTTGTGGAGGGGAGAGCAACCGCCTCCCGCTTCGTGACCACATGCTGGATCAAGCTATTGACCAACAGCTTATCGCAGATAGATTGAAGAGTCTCCTCCGAGAGTTCGCCCCGTAAGGAATATTTACGGGCTGTTTTCACTGACGTAACCGTAGCTATGCCAAGGTCGCGGATTGCCTTGCCGACGCTCTCCTTCACGGGATCCGTCACGCCAGGATTGTAGGCCACCTCAATAACATGGGCATCCCCACCTTCAATACGAGATAAGGGCCCTTCACCCCAAGAAAAGTCCTCAACTACAGGGTCAGCCAGTAGTTCCTGGCCGATCTTTGTCACTTCAGCCTCATCCAGCTCTCCCTCCAGAAGATATACATCGCTGACCCTAGCCTGTTTTACAGTCGTGATGCCAATGTCACGGATGTCCATCTCTAGCCTGTCTCCCTCGGGGTCGGGGAAACTGGCCTTTACTGAAACCTCGATCCGAAACAAGAGACTTACCTTTCTACAACTTTCAGAAGCCCACCATCCTTCAAGCCCCAAGCTGGCTACCTTGAAGGATTCCGCCTCCAGAGTTGTGGGATAATTTTTGGCTGACCATATTTAAGAAATAGCTATGGAACCGCAAGTCGTCGGTGAACTCCGGGTGGAAAGCACAGGCCAGCAACCGATTTTGCTTGGCGGCGACGATGGTGCTATCGGGCAGACAGGACAGAATTTTTACACCTGGCTTGGCCTCTTTGACAATCGGGGCTCGAATGAAAATGGCATGAAATGGCTCTTCGCCTACAACCGGTATCTCCAAGTCTACCTCAAAGCTATCAATCTGGCTGCCAAAGGCGTTGCGCCTGATCTGCATATCCATGAGGCCCAGAGTCTCCATTTCATAGTTTGAGATACTCTTGGCAAGCAAGACCATCCCGGCACAGGTTCCCCAAATAGGTAAACCATCTCGAGCCATTTCCCTTATGGGTTGAATCAACCCAAAACTCTCCATGAGCCTCAGCATGGTAGTGCTTTCCCCACCGGGGATAATAAGCCCATCCAGTGTATCGAACTCACGGGGCAGGCGAATTGGAGGGGCCTCCACACCCAATTGCCGCAGCATGCCAATATGCTCTATGAACGTTCCCTGTAGAGCGAGAACCCCCACCTTCATATCTTGTCGATTTCCTGAAAGGCTCATGATACACCAAGCGGTGGAACCAAGCAAGCTCTTATTATACTTGACAAGCACGACTTCGCTCTGGTATTGTGGAAAACAGTTTCCTATTACCCAGAATACCGGAGTGTTACCGTGGGTTTTGAAACACAGGACGTAGAAAGAAAGACAATCGCCATCATGAAAATTCTGAGGGACTCGCCGGAGCCCCTTGGAGCCAGGGTTATTTCCCATCACCTTAAGGATCATGGCATTGAGTTAAGTGAACGAGCTGTCAGGTATCATCTCAAGTTAATGGATGAGCGCGGGTTCACAGAGAGTGTGGGAAGAGACGGGAGATTGATTACACAGCTAGGTCGTGAAGAGTTAGAAAATGCTCTGGTCAGCGACAAGGTTGGTTTTGTAGCTTCTAGAATTGAGCTTCTGGCCTATCAGACAGACTTCGACCTGGATAAACATCAAGGCAAGGTTCCTGTAAATATCTCCTTTTTCCCTGTGAGGCAATTTAAGAAGGCGATTGGGGTTATGAAGGGGGCTTTTCAGGCCGGGATTTGCGTTAGTGAGCTTATAGCTGTAGCCCATCAAGGTGAAAGATTGGGGGCAGTAATCATACCCCAGGGGAAAATAGGTCTAGCCACTGTTTGCAGCGTTATAGTCAATGGTGCTTTGCTTAAGGCTGGAATTCCTATGGACTCCAAATTCGGTGGTATTTTGCAAATTAAGAACCACAAGCCTTTGCGATTTGTGGAGCTTATCCAATATTCAGGCTCATCCTTAGACCCTTCAGAGATATACATTACCAGTAAGATGACTAACGTTAGTCAAGTGGCTAGAGAAGGGGAAGGAAGGATTTTAGCCAATTTTCGGGAGATACCAGCTATATGCCAACCCGTAGCAGAAAAGGTCGTTGCCGGATTAAAAGAAGCTAATCTGGGTGGAGTGCTTATGATGGGTGAGGTGAGCAAGTCTGTGTGTGAGGTTCCTGTGGAATTAAACAAGGTCGGGATGATACTCACAGGTGGGCTTAACCCTGTAGCTGCTGTTGTTGAATCCGGCATCGAAGTGGACAATCATAGTATGAGCACCGTAATAGAATATCAAGACCTGATTAAATTCTGGGATCTGTGAAATGGAGGCAGTACGAATCATACCCTGTTTGGATGTAAAGGATGGGAGGGTAGTCAAGGGAATCAACTTCGTGAATCTGAGGGATGCTCGAGACCCTATAGAGGCAGCGGAGGCTTATTGCCGAGAAGGAGCTGATGAACTCGTCTTCCTTGATATCGCCGCTACTGTGGAGAACAGGGGAACAAGGCTGGAGTGGGTCAAGAAGGTGGCAAAAAAGGTTACCATCCCTTTTGCCGTAGGTGGTGGGGTTAGAAACATAGAAGACATGAAATCCTTGTTCGACCTCGATGTGGACAAGGTCTCGGTAAATACCGCGGCTGTGAGGAATCCTGAACTTATAAGAGAGGCCTCGAGAAAATTTGGCAAGGAAAAGCTCGTTGTTGCCATCGATGGGCGGAAGACCCTGCCTAGAAGCGGTCGTCCACGCTTAGAGGTAGTCGTCAAAAGCGGGAGTGAGCCCACTGGAATAGATGTTGTGGGGTGGGCAAAAAGAGTGGAGAAGCTGGGGGCTGGAGAGATTCTACTCACCAGCAAAGACGCCGATGGCACCAAGGCAGGTTATGATTTGGAGATGACTAAAGCCGTAGCTGAAGCTGTCAAGATTCCAGTCACTGCCTCCGGCGGAGCAGGAAAGTTGGAGCATCTTTATGAAGCTATAACAATCGGCAAAGCGTCGGCAGTCTTAGCTGCTTCTATTTTCCATTTCGGAGAAGTATCCATCTCCGAGGCGAAGATGTACCTTAAGGGAAAGGGAATAACGATTAGAGACTCGCTTTAATAATCCAATTCGCCATCACGTAAGATGGTCTTCTGCCGGTCGATAAAGGCTGGAGATTATCATTCCTGCTAAGATGCAACTCTAGGAGGAGAAAAAGACTTGGAAAAGATTAATGCATTTGATGTAGTAAAACAACAGATAGATAGGTGTGCCGAAATTTTGGGCTTATCCCCAGACGTAACTGCAATGCTCAAAATGCCTGTGCGAGAACTCCATGTAGCACTGCCAGTACGGATGGATGATGGCTCCACCAGAGTGTTCCAAGGGTTTAGAGTTCAATACAACGACGCCAGAGGTATCACAAAGGGAGGTATTAGATTCCATCCTGATGAAACAATCGACACCGTTCGAGCACTGGCAGCTTGGATGACATGGAAATGCGCCTTGCTGGACTTGCCTCTAGGAGGAGCCAAAGGTGGTGTTGTCTGCAATCCCAAGGAGATGTCTCCAGCTGAACTGGAACGTCTAAGCCGGGCATATGTGCGGAGCGTGTTTCAGTTCATCGGGCCTGAGAAGGACGTGCCTGCCCCTGACGTCTATACTACTCCGCAAATTATGGCTTGGATGATGGACGAGTATTCAACCATTGCGGGAAAGCCACAATTTGGTGTTATCACTGGCAAGCCACTAGCCATTGGCGGTTCTCCCGGACGAGGTGATGCTACAGCTCGGGGTGGTATGTATACTATCCGCGAAGCTGCCAAGGCCCTTGGCATTGACTTGGGCAAAGCTACTGTGGCCGTGCAAGGCTATGGTAATGCCGGATATTACGCGGCTCGGTTATGTAGCGAGCTTTTTGGGTCTAAGATAGTAGGCGTATGTGACAGCCAAGGTGGGATATGCTGCAAAACTGGGGTTGACCCAGACGCAGCTTATTCGTGTAAGGCCCAGACCACCTCGGTGTGCAATTTGCCAGGCATGGAATGTATCTCCAAGGAAGAACTCTTGGAACTAGACGTGGATATACTTATCCCGGCGGCTATAGAAAACGTTATAACCGGCAAGAATGCTCCAAACATCAAAGCCAAAATTGTTGCCGAGTTAGCCAACGGACCAACTACGCCAGAAGCCGATGATATTCTATATAGAAATGGGGTTCACGTGATACCCGACTTCTTGTGCAACGCCGGTGGTGTTACAGTTTCCTACTTTGAGATGGTTCAGGACTTCTACCTGTACTTCTGGGATGAAAACGAGGTTCGCGAACGGCTGGACAAGAAGATGACTGCAGCCTATCACTCCGTGTTGAATACCAGCCGAGAATACAAGATAAACATGCGGCAGGCGGCGTACGTAAGGGCTGTTGGACTAGTGGTAGAAGCAATGAAGCTCCGTGGCTGGGTTTAGCACCTTGAACTAAACAAGCTAACATAAAAGGAGTATGATCGTAGAACTCCTATTTGCTCTTTAGATTTTCCGTCTTGTGGTATAGGCAGGTTATAGTGCAGTGTAACCTGCCTTCTATTTACCTCTATTCACTTTATAAATGAGCGCAAGAAAGCCTTCCTCTCGGTAAAATCACAAGGTCTTGACAAGAAAAAAAGGTCGTGATAAGATTAGGCATACGGCAACTGTATGCCGATATTATATGGTATATATTATGGATCGAGGGGCCCATGAGCATACAAAATGTAGAAGCTAAAATAATTGGCAGTGGTCTTCCCTCACTTGATGAACTTCTGCAAGGGATGTATCCGGGTGACAACGTGGTCTGGCAGGTTGACCGCCTAGAGGACTATCCACGCTTTGCAGAAGCGTTTGCTGAGCAAGCAATTCGAGATGGTTTTGATTGTGTTTACTTACGCTTCGCTCCACACATTTCAATTCTGAAGCCGCGACCTGGGCTGACGATCATCAAGATCGACCCAAGTGTCGGATTCGACTATTTCACTGGCGAGGTGCACCGAGTAATTGAAGAACGTGGCAGCAGAGTTTGTTACGTCTTCGATAACCTTTCAACGCTGGTTGAGGAATGGGCTACGGATGAGTTGTTGGCCAACTTCTTTCAGGTGACATGTCCGTATGTTTTGGAAGTGGGTGCCGTGGCTTACTTTGCCATCAGACGCGGGCAGCACGGACACCGCGCCATATCCCAGATACGTAATACTACTCAGATACTCATCGATGTTTACCACGTCGGTAATGATACTTACATCCAGCCATTAAAAGTGTGGGATCGTTACTCTCCACAAATGTTTGTGCCTCACCGAATAACGAGTAATGGCTGGGAACCTGTCTCTCGTAGTGGTGATGCGGCTAGAATACTGACAACCGCCAGCAGACGACCGCTCAATGTTAGCTCTGAGTCCATTGCTCCTTGGGATACTGTCTATCGGAAGCTGCGACGGGACCGTTCGCTACATGGTAATTTTACAGTATTGACTCAAGAAACCTTGGCACTAAAGGAATCTCTAACCCGAATGATGATTGGTAACCATAAGAAGTTAATCCAGTTAGCTGACCGTTATCTGACTTTAGATGCTCTGCTACGTGTAAGAGACCGCCTCATTGGTTCAGGACGAATCGGTGGCAAAGCAGCCGGGATGCTGCTGGCAAGGAGTGTTTTGCTTGCAGATAAGGGCCCCACTGACTTTTCACAGATTTTGGAAGAGCACGACTCCTTCTACATAGGCTCAGACGTATTCTTTACCTTTTTAGTCAACAACGACCTGTTCCAGGTCAGGCTGGAGCTATCGAAAACAGGCAAGCTCTCACGAGATGAGTTCGCCAAATTGGAACAAAGATTTCTGAAAGGCAAGTTCCCAGAGGAAACAATGGAACAGTTCCGTGGCATGATTGATTACTATGGACAGGCACCTATAATTGTACGATCATCGAGCCTTCTTGAAGACGGCTTCACCGATGCCTTTGCCGGTAAGTATCGCAGCGAGTTCTGTGCCAACCAGGGTAGCCCTGAGGAACGCCTGGAGGCTTTCTTAGGAGCAGTCAAACTGGTTTATGCGAGCGCCCTGAACCCTGACGCACTTGCCTATCGCCACCGTCGTGGTCTTGGTGAAGGTGACGAGCAGATGGCAATTCTCGTTCAACGTGTCTCTGGAATGCCTTACAAGCAGTACTTTTTCCCCAGTCTGGCTGGCGTAGCTTTTTCGCGGAACCTCTTTGCCTGGACAAACCGCATCGACCCAAAAAAGGGGATGATACGGCTGGTGTTTGGTCTGGGAACTCGCGCTGTTAACCGTGTTAGCGGCGATTATCCCAGAATGATCGCGGTCAGTCACCCAAACATCAGGCCAGAGATTGGCATGGAAGTAGCCAAGTATTCCCAGCGAATGATAGACCTTCTCAACCTCGAACAAAAGACTTTTGAGACTAGACCTTTCTTTGAAGTAATTAAGGGGGATAGATACCCCGCTCTGAACTTGCTGGCATCTGAGATAGCTGATGGTTACCTGCGTGACTGGTTCACAACCTCAGCTGGTGGCTTTAACAAAAATCTGGTCTTGACCTTTAACGGTCTGATAAACCAAACCAAGATTGTCAACATAATCGGGGAGATGTTAGTCAAGCTGGAGAAGGCGTGGGGACAGCCGGTAGATATTGAATTCACAGCCTATGTCGATGTTAAGAGTAATGTGAGGGTCAACTTGCTGCAATGTCGGTCATTGCGCGTGCCCACGCTAGCCGGCACAAAAGTCAGCATACCCGAAGAATTGCCTAGAGAACAGATACTTTTCCGCTCTAATCGCGCGATAAATGCCGGGATGGTCAGCGACATTCGGTACATTATCTACATCGACCCCAGAAAATATGCCGAGGTAGCCACAATAGATACCAAGAGGTCTCTTGGGCGAGTGATTGGCAAGCTGAATGACGAGTTGCGTCCCAAGGAAGGCAAGGTCATGTCAATGGGCCCAGGCCGGTGGGGTAGTAATAACATTGAGCTTGGTGTGAATGTAGGCTATGCAGACATCGATGCCACAGCTGTTCTGGTAGAGATCGCCCGCGAGGAGGTAGGGCATGTCCCAGAAGTCTCTTACGGAACCCACTTCTTTCAGGATTTGGTTGAATCTGACATACTTTATCTTCCAGTTTATCCCGATGACGCTGCCACTGATTTTAATACTGGGTTCTTTTCCCATTCACCCAATATACTGAAGGACTTACTGCCGGAACTAAGCAACCTCGAGAACATTGTACATGTGATTGACGTGGCAATGGCAACCGGTGGCGCTTTAGCCAAAGTCATCGCTGACCCGGAGACTCGAAATGCAGTCTGTTTCTTAGATAGAAGCAAAATGGCAAATACCAATTAACAGTAGGAGGAAAGAAAATGAACTTACAGAGACCAAATGCCAATGATGCCACCAGAACGGCCAATCGCTCCAGAAGCGTTGTGCCAATGAGCGGGCTTTGCAGTCGGTGTATTGACGGCTGCACCGGAAACTGTGAGGTCTTCAAAGCGTCCTTTCGCAGCCGAGAGCTAATTTATCCCGGACCTTTTGGGGAAATCATTGCGGGGGGAGACAAGAACTATCCTGTTGACTACTCACATCTCAATATCCAAGGATACGCACTTGGAGCCAAGGGGCTACCATATGATGTTATCGCTAACTCAGATACAGCTATCTTCCCTGTGGTGAACACGGAGACTGAATACGGCTGGGATGGGAAAATTAAGATGCGTCTACCTATATTCACCGGGGCACTAGGTTCTACTGAGATTGCTCGTAAATACTGGGAGCATTTTGCTGTTGGCGCTGCCCTCAGCGGAATTACCCTCGTCTGCGGCGAAAATGTCTGCGGCATTGACCCCCGGCTTGAACTCGATAGTCACGGGAAGGTCACTTCTGCGCCGGACATGGATCGCCGAATTGAAATATACCGTCGATACCATAACGGCTATGGCGAAATCTTGGTGCAAATGAATGTTGAGGATACTAGGCTGGGCGTTGCCGAGTACGTAATCCGGAAGCACGGACTGGACACTATTGAATTGAAATGGGGGCAGGGTGCCAAATGCATTGGCGGGGAGATAAAGGTTGGCAGCCTTGAGCGCGCTCTGGAACTTCAGAAGCGAGGCTATATCATCACTCCTGACCCGTCACACCCGCTCAGCCAGGCAAGTTTTAAAGCCGGCTCGCTAAAAGAATTTGAGCGGCATAGCCGCCTCGGCTTTATTGATGAAGAGAGTTTCTATGCTGAGGTTGAACGATTGCGAAACCTAGGATTCAAGCGAATCACCCTGAAGACGGGCGCATACAGTCTGCGTGAGCTGGCAATGGCGATCAGATGGGGGTCACAAGCCGAAGTTGACCTATTGACCATAGATGGTGCTGGCGGTGGCACGGGGATGAGTCCCTGGCGCATGATGGAGGAATGGGGTATACCCAGTCTGTATCTGCATTCTGCAGCCTATGAATTCTCTCAAAGGTTAGCCAGAAAAGGCGAGCGAGTACCGGATATCGCCTTTGGTGGTGGCTTCAGTAGTGAAGACGGTGTCTTTAAAGCATTGGCTCTGGGTGCACCATTTACCAAAGCGGTATGCATGGGGCGGGCGCTGATGATCCCGGGTATAGTAGGTAAAAATATCGCAATGTGGCTTAATGAAGGTAAGCTACCCCATACCGTTAGTCAGTTCGGCTCAACTCCAGAAGAAATATTTGTCTGCTACGAAGAGGTCAAAGACTTGGTCGGCGCTGACGAGATGAAGAATATTCCACTTGGTGCGCTGGGTATATATAGCTACTGCGAAAAGATAAGAGTAGGACTACAGCAGTTAATGGCTGGTGCCAGGTGCTTCAGTGTTCCGGCAATCAGCCGTAGTGACCTGATGTCATTAACTGAGGAATGTGCTAAGGTCACGGGCATACCTTACCTGATGAGCGCTTACCGGGATGAGGCAATGGAAATTTTAGAGGGGAGTTATAATGGACATGGTGAGCATTACACCCTCGGTTCACTAGTTAGCTATGTGGGGGCTTCTCGGAGATTCAGAACCTATGAATAATTGATATAGCATTATAGCACAGACAGAGGAGGGATTCTTTGAACTGGACGTGGATATACTTATCCCTGCGCTATAGAAAACGTCATAACTGAGGGGAATGCTCCAAATATCAAAGCCAAAATTCTCGCCGAGTTGGCCAACGGATCAACTACGCCGGTGGTGCTACAGTTTTCCACTTTGAGATGGTTCAGGACTTCCACCTGTAATTCTGGGATGAAGCCCAGGTTCGCGAACGGCTGGACAAGAAGATGACTAAAGCCTATCATTCCGTGTTGAACACCAGCCGAGAATACAAGATAAACATGCCGCAGGCAGCGTACTTAAGGGCTGTCGAACGAGTGGTAGAAGCCATGAAGCTCCGTGGCTGGGTTTAGCACCTTGAACTAATTGTTAATTCGGGTAACAAACGTCTGGAATGTCATTCTTACGCATCGCATTTGGAAGGTGACATTCTCAAGTCAAATGCTGTCTATATAAATAAGTCGACTCATAGGGTATAATACTTCTCGGCTGTGTCAGTGGAGATTCTATGAATATTCCACCGAATCCGATTACAGAATCGAGGCATTTTTAAGTGCTTGCGATACATGTAGAGAATCTAGTCAAGACATATGATAACCGACGTGTGCTTGACGGAGTTAACCTTGATGTGCCAGAAGGCGAGTTCTATGCTCTGATGGGGCCAAACGGTTCTGGCAAGACTACACTTGCTTCAATAATTGCTGCGGTGAAAACGCAAGATAGCGGCATTGTTGAAGTCCATGGAAATAAGCCGGCACAGGCTAAGGAATTCATAGGGTATGTACCCCAGGAGAATTTCTCCTCGCCCAAGCTTTCAGGAAGAGAAAACCTGGTGTATTTCGCTAATCTCCTGGGATATTCCAGGAGTCAGGCAAATCAGCTGGTGGCTGAAGTGCTAAAAAACGTTGGCCTTTCTGAAGAAGCGGATAAGAGAGTTGCCAAGTACTCTGGTGGGATGAGGAAAAGGTTAGAAGTTGCGACAGCGATTTTCCCTGGTATAAAGGTCCTTATCTTGGATGAGCCAACGACTGGTCTCGACCCTACTGCCAGAAGAGCCTTTTTCAGTATGGTTCAAGAGATTATGGACAGGAAAACCAGTATTATTCTGATTACTCATATCGGGAGTGACGCCGAGCTAGCCTCAAGAGTGGGTCTCATAGACAATGGTAAAATGATAGCCGAAGGCACTCCTGACGAGCTCAAGAGGAAACATGCTGTCGAGGATGTGATAACCGTGGAGACGGCTGTGAAGACTGATAGTGTGCTCTCAGTTTTAAAGGGTTATAGCATCAATGGAAAGGTAGCGGAATCTGAGGCTGGCTACAAGATTTACTCAAGAAATGGCGACAGAGTACTGGCAGATGTGGTAAGGAGCCTTGACCAAGCCGGGCATAAGGTGATGCGTATCGAAATGGCGAGGCCCACCCTCGAAGACGTCTTCTTCAGACTGACCGAAAGGAACTTACAGGAGGCAATGGATAATTGAGGCAGATATCTGCAGCCTATACCAAGGCAGTCAAGGAGCTGCTCAGGGAGAAGGCGGCGCTGTTCTGGACCATAGCCTGGCCGATAATGTGGGTACTTATTGGAAGCTTTTCATTTACAGGTAGTGCCCCTCAACAAGTGATTCCCTATATCAAGGGTTCTATTGCCATTTCAATGATGGTTTTTGCGCTGATGATAGCCGGCATGTCCAACCTTCCCGCCAGTATTGCCGGCGATAGAGCGAACGGTTTACTTTCCAAACTCATATCTATGCCCATAAAACCCTACAAGGATTTCATTGGTAGAATCTCTGCTGTTATTACCCTTTCTTTGCTGGCAGCAGCTCTGGTTATAGTAGTTGGTATCGCAGTCGGTGCACGTTTCACAGGAACTGGAGTCGAGATACCACAGGCTGTTGGCTTCGTCTTTCTGGTAATTTGCGCCTCTGCCGGAGTGGGACTCATTATCGGCACATTGATTAAGAATCTTCAGGGCGCAATCATGACAGGGGTCGGTATTGCAGTAATAACATCTGCCATATCAGGCCTATTTGTTCCATACGAGGGTCTACCGGTGCCACTTCAGACATTTGCTCGAATCTATCCCATTTCCTCAGCACAAGCATCAATCGTACACTTACTGGCCGGACCAAATATGGTTGCGTATAATCCTTTAACTTCTGGTCAGATAGCTCTCACTATAGCTCTTTCTTTCGCACTTCTCCTTGTCGGTACAGTTTTATACTCAAGACTCGGTTGGAAGCTCGAGTAACTAATCAACTTCTATAAAATGAAAGTAAATAGTCCTGACTGATGTCACGAAACTGCAGAATGCGACTTATTGACAAATACTGTCCAGGCGGTAAAATATACAGATTATAATTTTGGAACATTTAACGCGCTGCCGTGTAGAGGCGCAGACATTTCTAGGCAGTAATCTCAGCTCCAGTAATTTGTGTTCTACTGCGCAAGGAAGCAAAGCGAAGGTGAAGTAGGAGAGCGGACATTTATGGCACAAGAGACGTGGAAAAATTACAGGGAAAATAAACATTCCAAACCACCCCCTCTAAAGGGTATACGCGTGCTCGAGATTTGTACTATCATACTTGGCCCAGCCGGGCCAGGCTTTCTGGGGGCGTTGGGCGCTGAGGTTATTAAGTGCGAACTCCCACCCAGGGGAGACACAATGCGTCAGATGACTCCCTTCGGCTACTTTTTTAGGGGGCAGTCCCCGCCCATGATGCACAGCAATACCGACAAATACTGGCTGGGCTTGGATTTGCACAAACAGGAGGGACAACAGGTCTTCCGGGAACTGGCAGCCAGATCCGACGTTGTAGAGGACAATTTCAGACCGGGCGTGTTGGAAAGATGGGGCGTAGGTTACCGGCAGCTCAAGGAAATTAATCCAAGTATTATTTATATCGCAAAGACGGGCTTTGGTCAATGGGGGCAATATGCTGAGGAGAACAGGCCCTCCAACGATGGTGCTGCCCAAGCACTTTCCGGCTATGCTTGGATGTCGAGTTTTCCCGGCCAACCGCCCCTGAAGAGTCGGTTGTACGTCTGTGACACCTTTGGTGCTTTGATGGGGGAAGTGGCAGTGCTGGCAGCCCTTCATCATCGGAGCAGAACAGGCAAAGGACAATACATAGAACTCTCGCAAAGTGAGAATATCATGCGGGCGATGTCGTGGGTGTGGCCTTACCAGCAAATTACTGGCAAAGGAGCTATGCCTGCGGGAAACAGAGACGTATCAATATGTCCTGCTGATACATTCCGTTGCGCTGATGACACTTTCGTGGCCGTTGCAGCACCGGCTCCGAACGAATTTAAGGGATTGTGTGCCGCTATGGACAGGCCGGAGCTGGCTGAGGACCCCCGATTTAAAGACCACCTGACTCGACTAAAGGAAAAAAATGCCACTGCACTCCTCGAAATCATTGCTGCTTGGGTCAGGACCAAGAAACCTGATGAGGTCGAGGAACTGGCTGAGAAATATGGATTCGCTGCATCGCGCGTCTATAGTAACAAGGATGTCGTGGAGGATGCTCATTTCCGGGAGCGGGGCTTCATAACTGACATCGACGATCCTTTTGTTGGTCCTTTTACCGAATATGAATTTCCTGTGATGATGTCCAAGAGCACTCCCAAAGTCAAGTGGTCTTTGAGAGCAGTCGGCTTTGACAATGAATACATAATGAAGCGCATTCTAGGCAAGAGTGAAGACGAAATTAAGGGGTTATATCGGTGCGGCGCCCTGGGCAAATGGGCGGATATGCAGGGCTGCCAGCCGCCACCTGAGTGGGACGGCAAGGCCGGAATAATTATGGCCAGGGACTGAGCTTTGTTTCGCTGGCCGCAATTAGAGAGACAGCCAGAATATCTGAGTAAGATGGAACAGCAAAGTTGGCCAGACTGGGTAAGGGAAAGAGACGATCCCCGAATTGCTCATACAAAGCCCGAGGCTTTGGATGACATAACTGTGTTGGATCTGAGCTCCAAGAGCTTCGCCGGCTGCCTCTGTTCTTCGCTTCTAGGCGAGTTTGGGGCCGAAGTTCTAAGAATAGAACCCCCTGAGGGCGATTTCCTCAGAACCTGCACACCATATGGCATACTGTATAAGGGCGAAGGGCTCAACTATTTGACCGAAGGCAGGAATAAATTTCATATAACCCTCGACCTTAATAAACCCGAGGGGAGGGAGATACTTAAAGGTTTAGTTGCACATGCCGATGTGCTCATAGAGACCTACCGGCCAGGCACTATGGATGAGTGGGGTATTGGTTATGAACAGCTGAAGGGGATCAACCCAAGGCTGATATTCGCTTCCATAACGGGCTACGGACAGTTTGGACCCATGAGTCACAGTCGAATGCCCGACTACGATAACATGGGTCAGGCCAGATCTGGAATACAATCAGCCACCGGAGAAATGATGCCCGAGGGTAAGAGCTATGATGAATGTCCTTGGGCGGTTCCTACCAAGGCTGGCCCCTGGATAGCCTGGTCTGTAGCGGGGACATGTATGGCCGTTGGCATTCTGGCAGCTTTGTATTGGAGAGGAATAACTGGAGAGGGCCAAGCTTTGGATGTAGCTACTGCTGAGGCTTATGCCCGTTTCGATGATTACACGACGCTCTGGTATCAGGGAGCTGGCGTTATTGCGGAGCGCTTTGGCAGCCTGGACCTTGCAGGCTGGCTATATTGCTTCGCACCAACCAAGGATGGCGCCGTTTTCTTGGGCGGCCTGAGGTTGGAGATGTGGCAAGCCTTTGCTGACATGTTGGGAAAATGGGATGAGTGGGGTGCCGCCAGCTGGACCAGCATTGCACCTTTTACACAGAAAGAGGAGCAGTTGAAATGGGCACCTTTAATGTTTGAGGAGACGCGGAAGTACACCAACGAAGAACTTGTAAGGATGTCCATCGAATATGCCAAGAAAGGGCGCTTGGCGCCTATTACCCCAGTGGTGGCCCCGGTGTGCTCTTCTGAGGAGGCTATGAAAGATGCCAACTGGTTGGACAGAGGTATCTTCATCCCGGTTCAAGACCCAATCTATGGAGAGCTTATCGTAGCTCAGGCGCAACACAAGATGATAGAAAGTCCAATACGGACAAAGTGGGTATGCCGACCGGTAGGCTATGACAACGAGCATATCTATCTCAAGTACCTCGGCTGGGGACCGTCCAAGCTAAAGGAACTGAAACAGAAGGGGATAATTTAGAAGTTGCTTTGCAAGCCAGACTCTTGGCCAAATCAGAGGGTGTTTAAGATTCAGCTTTAGAAATTCTGTAGTTTCAAATGTAGTTGTCAGTCGTCCATGATTAGTCGTGCATCCTAACCATAAACGAGTTACCTTAATCTCTCCGGCTCACCTTGTGTTAGAAAGCGACACTCCCTCCAAGCCCAGCTCATATTGGAAAAGGCTCCGGTTTTCCTAAATTAGGTATTTTAAATTATAATTGGTGGAAACCGAAGGGAAATGAACACATCTTCGTTAATTGAACAAGAAAGCAAAATTAGACAGCCTCACAACCAACACAGAGAGGAAGGCAATAGCATTATGCCCGGCTATTTTATTTGGACCATCGGTTGCCAGATGAACAAGGCCGAATCCCGGCGAATTGCTGGCTACCTAGATTCTGCCGGTTGTGAGGCAGCGACTTCTTTTTCCAATGCCGATTTAGTGATTCTCAATACATGCGTGGTAAGACAAAGCGCTGAGAATAAGGTTTTAGGCACCCTGGGTTTATTGAAAGGCCTAAAAAATAAACACCCCAATCTTCAGATACTTGTTACTGGATGTTTGGTCGATTCCGACACCCAAGAATTGAAGAGACGATTTCCTCACGTTGACTTACTATTTAAGCCTGGTGATTATCCTGAGCTAATTGCCTGGGGGCAAAAGCAAGGCATACCTATTGAGCAGAGATTGTTTCGCTACGCTCGCAATGACACTCGTGGGGCCCCCTCGCCATGCGCTTTTATCCCCATCATCCAGGGCTGTGATAATTTTTGCTCATATTGCATTGTCCCCTACAGGAGGGGAAGGGAGGTGAGTCGCCCTCTGAGGGAAATAGTCTGTGAAGTGGAGGAGCTAGTAGGACGAGGCATAAAAGAGGTAACCTTGCTGGGGCAGAATGTTGATTCTTACGGACACGATTTGCCCGGGCATCCCGACCTTGCTGATTTGCTGAACGAATTAAGCCGCATAGATGACCTTGTCAGAATTCGCTTTCTGACAAATCATCCCAAGGATATAAGCCTGAAGCTCATTGACACTATAGCTTCTCCGAACAAAGTTTGTGAGCATCTGGAGCTGCCTGTTCAAGCTGGTGATGATGATATACTGAGGGCTATGAGGCGAGGGTATACCGTGGAACGATATAGAGAGCTTGTTCACACCATTCGCCGCAAGATCCCTCAAATATCTCTGAGCACAGATATAATCGTTGGCTTTCCTGGAGAAACAGAGGAGCAATTTGAGCACAGCCTATCTCTGGTCAAGGAAATGAGGTTTGATGTTATTCATGTGGCAGCTTATTCTCCTCGCTCTGGCACTATTGCCTGGCGGGAATATCAAGACAACATTCCTGCGGAGGTGAAGAGGGAAAGGCTCCATAAGATTGAAGAGCTTCAAGCGGCTATAGCCGGCGAGATTAATTCACAACTTCAAGGCAGGCAGGTGGAAGTGCTGGTAGAAAGCAGGAAAAAGGGGAAATGGTTTGGGCGCACCCGGAGCAATAAGCTGGTATTCTTTGAAGATGCCGGCGACTGGCTGGGCCAATTAGCAATAATCCAGATTGAGAAAACAAGTCCCTGGTCGCTGAGAGGCAAGGTTAAAAAAATAATTAATTAAAGGAGGGTATATGGAAAGTCTAGGAACGTGGGGAATGGTTATCTTTTTGGTAGCAATTTTTGCCTTTATGTATTTCGTGATGATCAGGCCGAGGCAGAAGCAACAAAAACAACAAGAGGAAATGATTAAGGAACTGAGAGCGGGAGAAAAGGTGATTATAGCTGGCGGGATTTATGGACAAATTGAAAGTCTTGGTGAAGATACTGTAATTCTGAAGATAGAGTCAGGAGCAACAATGAGGGTTGCTAGAAGCAGTATACTTGGCAAACAAGAGGTTGAGGAAAGTGGTGGTGGGGGAGTATTCTGACATCAGGAGCTTGAGGCATCAGGTGGTCACTATCAGACAAGTTGGGAACGTGATGCATTTTTGAAACCTGTTCAGTCTTTGTGAGACTCTGCACTTGTGTTTCCCTCTTGGCGAAGGGGAGGTAGAGTAAATGAATCACTACGACTATATTATAGTTGGCAGTGGCATTGCTGGGCTTTATATTGCCTTGCTTGCTATAGAACGGGGCAGCGTCCTTATCCTGACTAAGGGGAGCATAGATGACTGCAACACCAAATATGCTCAAGGTGGCATTGCTGTTGCCATGAGCAAGGATGATTCTCCCGAACTCCACTTCAAAGACACTATGGCTGCCGGAGATGGCCTGTGTGATGCCGAGGCAGTGCGTATTTTGACCGATGAGGCTGCTGATTGCATTGCTGATTTAATCAAATCCGGAGTGCCCTTTGACACTTTGGACGGTGAAATTACCTTGACCAGAGAGGCAGCTCATAGTGTGCCGCGCATTATGCATGCCGGCGGAGATGCCACAGGGGAGCACATCGAGGTTACCTTAAGTCGCCATGTGCGCTCTACTCCTGTCAAAATCTTGGAAAATTGTCTGGCTAGCGAAATTTTAATCCAGAATGGAAAGGTAACTGGCGTAAGGTCTCTCGATTGCCGGACCGGCTCTGTGGAAGAGTATCATTGCCAGTTTCTCATCCTAGCTACTGGTGGTGCCGGGAAGCTGTTTAAATATACCACTAACTCCGATGTGGTTACTGGCGACGGGACAGCTCTGGCTTTTAAAGCCGGTGCCGAAATAAGCGATATAGAATTTTTCCAGTTTCATCCCACCGTTCTTCGCCTGCCCGGAGTAGCCCCCTTCCTCATCTCCGAAGCGGTCAGGGGAGAAGGTGGCATACTCAGAAATGTGGAAGGCCATCGCTTCATGCCAGATTATGTTGCCGAGGCCGAGCTGGCGCCGAGGGATATAGTAGCCCGCAGCATCGTCTACGAGATGGAGAAAACCCACAGCGCTAGAGTTTTTCTGGATGTTACACATTTGTCACCTCGGTTGATTACCACCCGCTTCCCCCAAATATATCGCTTTTGTCGGGACCATGGCCTGGATATCACCAAAGGGCTTATCCCCGTCGCCCCAGCCGCTCACTACCTTATGGGAGGGGTGAAGGTCAATAATTGGGGAGAGACAAATATCCCGGGGTTATTTGCTGCTGGTGAGACCGCCTGCACTGGAGTGCATGGTGCTAACAGGCTGGCATCGAATTCCCTGCTTGAGTCAGTTGTTTTTAGCAAGAGGGTAGTGCAAAGGACTGAGATAGCCACCTCTTCTGAAAGCGGTCAGTCGCCAGCCGCCAGTCGTCACCACTCTCTCCCCAATCGTGAGCCGTCATCCACTGCCCCACCACTTAATCTGCCCAACCTGCAATCCCTTATGTGGGACAAAGTAGGAATCATCCGTTCTGGCAAAAGCCTCGAAGAGGCGGCAGGCATTTTGGCCACCTGGGAAGGTCTCCTGTCTCAACCCAGTGACCGTCCCTCCTATGAACTAAATAATTTGGTATTATGTGCCCGGCTCGTGACTGAGGCCGCTTTACTCCGCAAAGAAAGTCGCGGCGCTCACTTTCGCACAGATTTCCCACAGACTTCGCCGGAATGGCAGCGGCATAGCGTTTTTAGAAAAAATGTCATCAAGTAAGCCCCAGATTGAAGAAATCATTGACCGCGCCTTAGCTGAGGACCTTGGTAAGGGGGATGTTACTACTGAGGCCTTAATACCCGGCGACCAGCAAGGGACTGGCTTTATTGTGGCCAAGAAGGAAGGCATCCTGGCTGGCACAGAAGCGGCCAAGCAGGTTTTCCATCGGGTTGACCCAGAATTAAAGGTGGAGATTCTTCTAGAAGATGGGGCTGGAGTGAAGCCGGGCAGTAAAGTAGCCAAAGTATCAGGCAGCATTGCCAGCATTCTCAAAGCGGAGAGGGTAGCCCTGAATTTTCTCCAGCGCTTGAGCGGCATTGCCTCGGAGACCAACCGTTACGTGGCAAGAGTTGAAGGATTGCCGGTGCGCATTATGGATACCAGAAAAACCACCCCGGGCTTGAGGTCGCTGGAAAAGTATGCCGTCAGGGTAGGTGGTGGTGGAAATCACCGTATGAATTTAAGCGATGGCATACTCATTAAGGATAATCATCTGGTGGCGCTCCGCAGCCAGGGATTGAATATCAAGGAGATTATAGCCAAAGCAAGACAAAATGCTCCGTTGTCATTGCGAGGAGCGAAGCGACGAAGCAATCTCCAAGCAAGGCAGACTCAGGTCGAAGTGGAGGTCGGGACTGTGTCAGAAGCTTTAGAAGCCGTTGAAGCGGGGGCAGATATTGTCATGCTTGACAATATGAATCTCGTGGATATGCGTAAGGCGGTAAAATCTATTCACGGCCGTGCTTTGATTGAAGCCTCGGGTGGAATTACACTGGATAATGTTTGGGCTGTAGCTGAAACCGGCGTTGATTTTATTTCCATCGGCGCCCTTACCCACTCCGCCAGGGCTCTAGATATTAGCCTTGAGCTTGAAGCTCAATGATTAAGGAGTCATAGGCGACTATTATTTAAACATTAGCGGGCGCTCTTCTCAGCAATAACCAGATATCGTTCCGGGCCGTCCTCGAAACAGGTTATCTTCAAACCAGCTTGCCTTATCAGCCCTCTTAGCTGAAATTCGGGTGGCAGAAGAGCATTGGCGACCACACCACCGATGGATTGATGAAGCTGGTTAATCATCTTTCGGCTCATGGTATGGCAGATGACTAGCCGGCCATTATTCCTGAGCACCCTGGCTATCTCCTTCAATGCCCCGGCTTTATCGTCAAAATGAGGAAAGACACTGTTGCACATAGCCAGGTCCACAGAACTATCAGCCAGGGGAATGGCGAGAACATCAGCCTGAGCAAAACCAACTATAGGCCGGAAGTTTTTGGCCTTCGCTTGACATAACATCTCCGCTGAAAAATCCAGGGCGACAATTTTTCCCTCACCACCCAGCTCTGCGATTAGAAGGGGTAAAAGGACGCCCGTACCGCTGCCAATATCGAGCACATAATTTCCGGATTCGATGCCTAATTCCTTGACGATATTGCCAAGGCAGTTCAATCTCTCTCCGGTAAGCTCTTGGTCCCAGGTTGGGGCTAGTTGATCGAAATATTCTTGGAGTTGCATAGCTAACCTGCTAACGGAACTTGCTGCCATCTCTTCACTTTTCTCTTAGGAGAGAATGCCGTTGCCAGGCCGAAGATAATAGCAGAAGTTATCACTATGGCAGCACCTGAGGGAATGGCAAGCAAATATGAGGCTGCGAGCCCGGCCCAGCAAGAAATAACTCCAAAAGCAACAGCGATAAGGAGCATCCGCTTTAAGCTATAAGTGAGTTGATAGGCAGCGGCTGCAGGATTGAGAATAAGGCTATAAATAAGCAAGCCACCTATGCTTTGCAGCGAGGCAGTTATAGTCACCCCGGTGGAAAATAACAAGCCGTAGAAAATGACTGTCGCCGGTATGCCCACGGCCAGAGCTACCTCTCTATGGCAAATCACTGCTTGAATTTCCTTATAGAAAGCGGCCACCAACCCGACTATCACGCCTGTTATAACGGCTAAAAAGATGATGTCCTGTTGATTAACGGTCAATATACTCCCCCAGAACAGGTTTAAGGCTTCGGTTCTGGCCCCGGGCATCAAGCCCATGAAGAGGAAAGCAAGTCCCAGCATCAGGGAGAAAACAATACCTATGGAAGTATCGGGGTTTAATTCCCCACGGTCAGCCACAGGTCCGATAATGGCTGCTGAGGCCAGACTGAAGAGCAAGGCACCAATCAAGGGATTAAACCCCAGCCAGAGTCCAAGGAGTGCTCCGGCAAAAGCAGCGTGGGCAATACATACCCCGATAAAGGAGAGGTGCATGGTAACTACGAAGACGCCCACCACAGAACAGGTTATGCCGCCCAATAACCCGGCAAGAATGGCATTCTGCATGAAATGGTACTGTAAAATAGAAAACACTATATCCTCTTTACCTTAACTCCCAAATGTCAACATCCATCTCCTTTGCCGCGATTGCCACGCCCCGACTTGTCGAGGCTCGCAATGACACACTCTCTTTTATCATTGCGAGGAGCGGAGCGACGAAGCAATCTCCGTTGCTACTGAGATCGGAGCTCCATAAAGCTGACTCAGCACCTCTTCCCTGAGCATTGACTCCGGGCTACCTTGCTGCCATATCCTGCCATCCTTCATGAGAATCAATCTTTGGCAAACAGAAGGCAACGTTCTAAGGTCATGGGTGACAAATAGAGTAGTCATATGATATTCCTTGTGAATAAGTTGTATCAGGCTTAAGATTTCGCGTTGAGCTTTTTTATCTATTGAAGCTGTCGGCTCATCAAGAAGAAATATCTCAGGCTGCTGAACCAAAGCCCGGGCAATGGCTGCCCTCTGGTATTCGCCCCCGGATAGATGACCTATCGGGCGTTGAGATAAATGGGCCATGCCTACCATTTCCAATACCTCATCTACAGTTCCCCATTGAGCCCGTGTTGGCCGATGGAATAGTCCCAGGCGGCCATAGCAGCCTACCATGACCGTCTCTCTAACATTGATGGGTAACCTGGGATCGATATTTTCTACCTGAGCCACGTAACCTATGCGCTTCCTCAAATTACTGCTACTCCTCCCGTTTAGCCGCGACCCTAATACCCAGGCTTGTCCATGAACCAGTTTGCCCAGGCCATTAATAACTGTGAGCAAGGTAGTTTTGCCGGCGCCGTTAGGTCCGATAATGCCAATGAATTCTCCTTTCCTTACCTCCAGAGACACGCCCTGTAAAGCTACATCTTCTCTGTAGGAAACTACAGCGTCTTGAATCTCGATGACTGTGTTATCCATATTGTTCCTCCCATTCATTCAAAGCTTCCAGCAGTAAATCAACGTTCTTATCTATTGCCTTCTCCCAGGTTTCGGTGTTCTCGAAGCCGCCGGGGAAGTTAGATATAGTTACCGGAATGGCTTCAACATCCTGTTCGATAGATGCGCCTAGCGTCGCGGAACCGCTCTGGAGGTTATCGATGATCAAAGCTACCCCAGCTTCTTGAGCTTCAGTTACCAGTGCTTCCATTTGCAACAGGCTTAAGTCTTCAGGCCGGCCGAAGGTAGCCACGATATCAAACCCGGCCCACTGCACGAATCCCGCTTGCATCTCAGCGCAGATTACCTTTACCCCATCTACCTCGGCTTCCAGCAATCTATCTTCTACTTCCTCGCCCTTAGCTAAGATAGCTTGCGCCCTTTCTGTAGCTTTCTCCTCATAATACGCGGCATTCTCCGGGTCTATCTCGCCCAGGGCTTGAGCAATTTTGTCTACTGCCTCAGCCTGGACCGGAGGAGTCATCCAGTTGCCTGTAACATTAAGAACCGTGATAATAAGGTCGGGGTTTTCTGCAGCTTCAATCAGTCCAGTGATATTTTCGAAATTCTCCTGGTAATCGTGGATAAAAAGGGCTTTGCTATTGGCCAGTGCCACAATATCGCTTGGCTTTACATCGTAGTGTCCTGGACACACGCCTGGCGGTATAAGGGTGCGCGTTTCCACTTTGCCGTCAGCTACATCCTGAATAATGTTGGTGATAAGCGAGCTCCCAGCCATGATGTCAGTTGATTGTTGGGTACAGGATAAGAGCGTAAATAAACTTGCCAAAAGAAGTACTGCTAGAACGACTGGTACAAGCTTTCTATTCATAGAACCTCCTTAATCAGTCAATAATTTAGTGCTTGTTCTCTGAAGCCTGGGCAAATTCCCTCTCTATTTGTTCCATCCATTTGCTTACTTTCACTTCCCTTATGGTATAGTAGCTAGGAGTATAGGGCTTGATATCAATCACAGGACTGCCATCAATAGCATCCAGGCATTTTACCTTCAGAAGATTCCCATTTCGCTCAAGCAAGGGGACTGCCGACACACAGATGGGGTTAGGTCGGACAGGGCTACAAGTAGCAAAAATGCCTACCTCTGGCAGGTCTTTTCTGCCCATAGGATGAGCTTTGATAAGAGAACGGTCTTCTTCTGAAGCCAAATGAGCCCAGTAGAGGACAAGAATGTGAGAGAAATCCTCTATCCCATCAAGAATACCGGTGAAGTCATCAGAGATCAAAATCTCCGATATCACGCTTTGCTCTTTCCTCGCATCCTCTAATACTCCCTTCCACTCTAAGTCACGCCACTTAACAACTAAGCTAGGCTCTTTTATCTGGCTTTTCACTATCCCCACAGGCCTTATCTTCATTCTGGGCAAATCTTTACCACCCTTTCCTGTCATCTTAACGCTCCGTTTTATTGCAATTAATTGCAATCATCAGGCAAAAAAATTAATCCTTTTCCAGTTGTATTTGAGACTTTAAGAAGTCTATCTGTCGCACCTTGCCCTGGAAAACCCTCTTCTCTCCAAAGAGGGTCTCTACTTCTACTCGCCGGTCAGCAATTGTCATGCGTGCGATGTCCTCCAGAATCGGCTTGTCGCCTTCTTTAGCCTCATAAAGTTTAGCCATACACATCTTAGTGCCTCCCCTTGCTCTTTGGCAGAGCCTGTTTTGCTTTCATTAGTTCGTTGCTAGCCGCAGCCATCTTGGTGGCTGCTTCTCGTAACTGTTGGGCTACCTCAGTGGACAACGATACAACCTTATCAGCCCAATCACGGAACTCTTTCTCATGCTCGCCGTTATGTTCAATCCAGTAGTCCAGCAGAATGCGCAGTTTTTCTTGAACGTCATCCATAGCAATGCTTCTATTCCCCTCTTTTTCTGCGGCACTGGCTGCACTCTCCTGAAATAGCCAGGTGCCTCAAATCGGCATCAAATCCGTATTCCTGAAGCAAGGTGTCTTTTAACGGGTGTAGTGCAGACTCCTCCAGGTCTATTACCTTGCCGCAGCTACGGCAAACGAGATGATGGTGATGCCCCTTCTCAGCAACATGATAGCGGACATATCCTTCGCCAAAGTTAGTTTCCGTAACTAAATTTAATTTCTTCAGTAGCTCCAAAGTACGATAGACCGTAGATATATTGGCATAGGGATAACGACTATGTAATTGCTCATAGATTTCTTCAGCGCTGATGTGCTTGTCGGCGTTATGAAGTGCCTCGATGACCAGCATGCGCTGGGGAGTTAAGCGATGTCCCTTTTCCTGAAGAGTTACGTGGCAGCTCATTGCCGGAGGCATTATAACAGGACAACAAAATTATTGCAACAAGTTGCTAATGCGATTATTTTCTCATCTTACTTTCCAGCGATATGGTGACCGGTCCATCATTATAGATTTCCACCAGCATATGCTCCTGAAAAAGCCCTGTTTCCACCTTGAGTCCTGTGGAGCGGACCTGCTCCACAAAAAACTCATATAACTCCTTAGCCAGGTCTGGCGGGGCTGCCTCGGTGAAGCTGGGCCGCCTCCCTTTGCGTGAATCAGCCAGAAGAGTAAACTGGCTTATTATTAAAATATCTCCCTTCGTTTCCAGCGCTGAGAGGGCAAAATGACTTGCCTCGTCAGCAAAAATACGCAGATTGACCACTTTGTTTGCCAGGTAACTAGCGTCCTCCTTCGAATCACCCTGAGCAACGCCGAGAAAGACCACCAGCCCCTGGCCAATCCCGCCTACTATATCGTCATCCACGCTCACTGAGGCTTTGGAAACCCGCTGCACTAACGCTTTCATCTTGATTTAGCTCATATAATTATGCCACCTTCTCGAATTTATTTCTGCTTGTGCCTGGCTTCTCGTGGTATTCTGGGGCATAATAGCTAACTGGTATGGTGTCCCCTGGAAATTCGCCTACTGTACAATACGTACCAGGATTGTATACTAGCACTTCATTAGAGCTATTACCAAAGCCTGTTGAGTTCTTCCCCTTCAAGTGCTACTATTGCAATAACGATATATTCTTTAGTGGAAGATATTCATGACTGTACTCTTCTGATTTGATGAAATTCGCAAAAAACTGTAACGAGCCGCACAAGGGAAAGAACTGAGTTATCATGTTATTCTCTGGAGGTTATTGCTATGAGCGTTCTAAGTCAAATCGCGAAATGGGCTAAAGGATTACCAGATTGGCAGAGTGATGCCGTTCGTAGAATCCTCGTTAAAAACGATCTTACCGATAGTGACCGGAAAGAACTCCTTGCCATTCTGAAAAAAAGTAAGGGGATTGAGGATCCCAATAATCCTGCGCCATCTCCTATAACCTTAGAAGCATCTAATGTGCCCGGTCCTTCGGATTCTAAGAGCGTTGTTATTTTCAAATCAATGCACGGAGTGAAAAACGTAAACCGTCTTGCACCCAACCAGATTCTGAGATTCGCACCTAACGGTGTAACTGCCATCTATGGTTGTAATGCCAGCGGTAAGTCAGGATATTCTCGGGTACTAAAAAAAGCCTGCCGTGCACGGGGACAAATTGAAGATATCCTTCCTAACGTTTTTGCCACTCATAACGCAAACGTTGTGGCTGAAGCCTTTTTCGATATCTCTGTTGATGGACAGGATTGTACAGAGAAATGGGTGGATAAAAATCCTGCACCGGACAGTCTAGCGAGTATCGCTGTGTTTGATGCCGAGGCTGCTCGCTTCTATGTGGATGAAGACAATGATGTTGTCTACATACCATATGGTCTGGATGTGTTTAAAAAGCTTGGCGACTTATGCACAGACCTAAAGGCACAATTAGATATGGAGTTGCTGACCCCACTTGTAGCACTTCCCAAAGAGTTGACAGAGCTTGAACCCAAGACAAGCGTCGGACTGTTAATCCAATCACTTACGTATAAAACTAGTGTTGCAGAAGTGGAGAATTTGGCGAAACTTACACATGACGAACTGGAACGACTAGAGAAGCTTCGTGAGTTAATGACTCAGATCGACGCCAATCGACCAGAGGTCAGGGCTGCTCAGTGTCGGCGTTTCAAGATACGAATAGAGAAGCTCAGAGATGGGATAATTGCATTGGATAATGGTCTATCCGCTGAAAAGCGCAACAATTTGAAATCGCTTCAAACTAAAGCTCATGATGCGATACAGGCAGCTAAGTTAGCTTCAGAAGAGGCATTCAAGAATCAGCCACTACAGGGAGTTGGCTCCGGACCTTGGAGGGAAATGTTCGAGTCTGCAAGGCGTTACTCGGAATTACTTGCATATCCCGGCTACTCATTTCCTTACACAGGTGACGACAGTCGTTGTGTACTCTGCCAGCAGTGTCTGGATGAGGAAGCCAAGCAACGAATGCAAAGCTTTGAAGAGTTCATCAAGGAAGATACCGCGAGTCAAGCAGAAATGGCAGAGGGAACTCTAAAGCTGGAATGGGATAATTTCTGTGGTTTGCAGCTTCAGCCGGAATTGGCTGACCCTACGATCGTAGAGGAGATTGGTGAAGCAGATCCAGACTGTAAGGAGTTATTAGTACAGTATCTAAAGTCTGCAAACACATTGGCTGCCAGCATTCGCCGAAGCTACGAAAAGCGTGAATGGGGTGAAATGATTCTGTTGAGTCCCACACCTGTACCCTGCCTAAATGCCTTAGCTGATGCTATGGAGGCCAGTGCCAAGGAATGGGATGCTACTGCACAACCTGAAGGTCAACAAGAATTGAGAGACGAATTTGAAGAGTTGAATGCACGAAAAGCACTTTTTACGCATAAATCTCTTGTTCTTGACCATATAAATAAGCAAATCTACCGGCATCGAATACAACAGTGTATTGAGAGCACCAACACACTGGACATTTCTCTCCAGGGTAAGAAAATCATGAATAAGGCTGTTACTCAGGTTCTGAAGAATTATCTAGATGATGAACTACACTCTCTTGGGGCTGGCCATATCAGATTGAATTTGGTGCCAAAGGTTCGTGCTGGAACTACATTTCACTGCCTGAGGTTACAGAGTACCACCTACGGAAGCATGAGCGTATCAGGTGTGCTAAGTGAAGGCGAGCAACGTACCGTTGCGATCGCATCTCTGCTTGCCGAAGTTAGAAGGGCATCTCATTTCTCTGGCCTTATTTTTGACGATCCGGTATCGTCTCTTGATCACATCTGGCGGTACAAAGTTGCTAAACGTTTAGTCAAAGAAGGTTCTGAGCGCCAAATAATCATCTTCACTCACGACATCGCATTCTTGTTCGCTATTCAGAAGGAATGTGATGAACAGAGAGTCCCTATTCTTAAAACTACGATGCAATTAGGTCCGGAAGGCTGTGGGATGTGTAATCCACCATATGGTGTCCCATGGGAAGTCATGAAGGTTCCGGAGCGTGTCCAGTATCTATATCTCCAGTGCAAGGAAGCGGAGAAGCAATACAACGCGACACAGATGGATGAATATCGAAACCTAGCACGGGACTGTTACAACCTGCTGCGACAATGTTGGGAGAGAACGGTTGAGGAGATTCTCTTCAATGACGTAGTGGAACGTTTTACCCCGGAGGTTAAAACGCAGAGTCTTATCGAGGTTTCAGTAACTGACGATGACTATATAAAGATCGATCATGCTATGTCGAAGTGCTCAGAAGTAGTTCATGACACAGCTGCGGCGGTCAACAAGCCAATACCTCCACCAGAAGAACTTAGGGAAGATATTAAATCTCTCGATACCTTCGTTCAGGAAATTCGTACCCGTCGCAAAGACATTAGGAATGGAAGGGAGAAACAATTAAAGGCACCTACTCCAGAGATATGCTGATACTGATACCGGAGCTTGTTTATCAGGATACAGCCAGCAATTGTGTATAAGCGTGGGTACTGACTCGAGGGTTATAGTCTATGCCATTGACTTGCTCTTTGCTCCCCACTCTTCTTAAAGCTCAAAAATTGGTGTTAATTTAACGTTAAAATGCTTGAAACGGGACAGGACATAGTGAGACTTTACGAACAAAACAAGGTTTTGGTGATTGGCACAAAAGTTCTATACTTGTAGTAGGCCTAATTGGTATGGTGTCCCTGGAATTTGACCATTGGTAATTATGGTGGCAAAATCCAAAGTCAAGGGCGGGTAGAATGAGAATAGCAGCAGGTATCCTGATGATAATTGGTGGGGTGGTAATGGGTGGCATCGCTGTTGCGGCATCTGGAGCACTATACATCCCAAACACGTGG
>Ga0315549_1000037_pt1 | contig 138017 bp, 137 predicted proteins | sample SalMarSW160200MG_FD_203101 | JGI IMG/M metagenome (GOLD analysis project Ga0315549, IMG submission 203101) | Salt marsh sediment microbial communities from the Plum Island Ecosystem LTER, Massachusetts, United States - Salt Marsh Sediment SW1601-200 ... | reverse complement strand
ATCAATATATACCAATTACCCGAATATTCTTCCATATTATCAAATATTCTATCACACACTACTAAGTATTATACGAAAACTAAACTTCTGATAAGAGGATGAGATACATCCTCAGAAACTCATTATACTTACTAACTTCATGTCGTAAAGGCACACTGATACTTCGTTCAGCTTTACAACCTTGACTACATTACCGAGTTGGCTTTACCAACAGCAACTATAATTCCTCTAGCCGTTTGTTTATATCTGATTGAACTTCGGCAATCTTTCGCCGATTCCTTTTTACCACATCTACAACCTCCTTACGTCCCTTTACCTTCTCTGCGCTACTAAACCCCTTCCAATATGCCCCGAAACGATATTGGGCTACGTCGTATTCTGTTTTAATAGTACCTACCTCACCCATAAGCACAAAGTCGTCTTGCATAAACAAAACCTCCTCAAACTCCCTACTTGCCATATAGGCATTCCAATCGGCCAGAGCTTCCTTGAAATCCTCAGTTGCCCTTTTGCTCTGTTTACCACGGGATAACGGTATCCCCAGAAATGCGACTCTCTCTCCCTTAGCAGACATTCGAGCTAGCTCACTCCTTAGCTTCAAAAGAGGTTCGCTTCTGACTTCCCGCTGCCTTTCACGCTTATTTGACTCCCCTTGAGCCTGCAGTTGTTTCTCAAGCTGGTCCTTAGAATGCTTTAGTTGCCTCTTCATCATTAACCAGTTCACTGCGCCCATAATGGCATTTGAACCAAGTACCAGCACGACGATTACCCAAGTTTCCACCTACCTCTTCACCTCCTTTCTCTACGAAGCATACGCTTAAATAACATCTGACACGCTTTCACATCATTTCCTCTTTGAGTAACGTTCACTACCACGCTTTTTTCTGGTCAAGGTGATAAAAATCTCCCAATTAAATGCAATACCAATCCGACTATTGCTACAATTAGAGCCGTTCTAGAAATTATCCTTTGTCTCGGCCCTACTTTGATTTCGCGTTGGTGCTCTGGTACTATTACAGGATTCAAGTGCCCCCCTGACCTGAGAGGTAAAGTATAGAGGATAAATATTATTGCTCCAAGACCCAATAAAAGCAGTCCTATCCAATTCATCATATACAGCCAATACCTAGCGCTATGCCCCATGAATATGCTAATTAAAGAACATTGGTTTTCAATATTCATTCTTCACTTCCTCTTTGCGTAACGTTCACTTCCACCTTTACGAAGCATACGCTTCATAAGCTCCCTTGCCCAAGCTATATCACTATTACCAGGATTATTCTGCGCATACCACACAAAGACTTTGCGCATCCGCAGCAGGTCCTCATACCTTAATACAGTCCTCACTGCAACACCTTCCCGGACCTTCGGGAACATATCACTAACCAAATCATCTATATCAGCTCCAGCTACTATCTCACGAGAAACTGGCACTACGGCTACAGACTCACCAATACGTTCACCTTCAGTTAATTCTAATTGCTCAAACTTAATTCCACCATTATCACCACCGGCCGTTTTACACTGCTCGCCCAACAGCCTAAGAGGACTATACTTATCCTGTATTATATCTTCGACGTCATGAATATAACTCATACTTGTTTTCAAATCATCGTGTTGAAGCAGGGCCTTTACCACTAACGCCTGGCCTGTCTCACGAGCTACCAAGGAAGCACTACTATGCCTTAACGTGTGCACGCCTACCTTTTTCCCTTTAATACCAGCACGTTCAACTACATACCGAACTCTATGACCAAGGCCATCACCATCCTGATAAAACCCGCCAGACTTTTGCTTAAATACAGGCTCATCATCACCACCAGCCAAAACTCTTAACTTCTCACATATCCTTACATCGAGCCTATAACGCCTCTGCCCGGTCTTGCCCATTACGTCAATAAACCCATCACCTACATCACCACCTTTTAAATTCACTAACTCACCTATACGACAGGCAGAGTCTATCAATGTCAGCACCAACAAAAGCTCAAATTCATTCACACAAGCCCTGATTATCGCCACCAGCTCATCAATAGTAAAGTACCTGCGCTTTTTTTTACTTACCCTCGGCCTTTCAGCCTCAGCACACGGATTATCTACCTTATAAGCCTTCTTCATATACTTACCCGCAGCATTGACGAAGTCGAACCACATCTTTATTGTCGTATCAGCATACCCTTCCAAAGACGCTAACCACTCATTAATAATCACGCCATTAACAGGCCAATCTTCAGAATATCGAGCCAACGAACCCAAAGCATCACGATAATGTCTTTGAGTATTAGGCTTCAACCTCTTACCTTTCAAAACTTTTTCTAAAACCTCTAATGTTTTCATTTGCCTTGCCATTTCAACCCCCCCAAAATATGATAAAATATCACAAAACATGATACTTTATACGTCAATAGTCATTCTAGAACGTACTAGCTTCCCAAGCAAGATGTCGTGGGTTCGAATCCCATCACCCGCTGTGGTGATAGCCATAACCAGCTAAAATATAGATTAGAAAATGAGGATAAAGCTAAATAACAGCCAGTTAGCCGGGTTGGCACATCAGCTTCCTTTCGAAGTGATAGTAGAAGACCCGAGGGATGTTAAGGGCCTGTTGGAAATATTAGGCCACAATATGCCCTGGGATGAAATGGGGCTTAATAAATTTGGCGATCCCCTCCGGAAGCCAAATAGGGTAACCTTCTCTGTGGAGGCAGTTGACGGGGGATTTGTCTGCGACATTCACCCCGCTTTCGCTATTTACATTTCCAATCTTTTGACAGTAGAAAAATAGGCTGCGCATAGTTCACAAAGTTATGGGCCGTTAGCTCAGTTGGTAGAGCACCTGACTTTTAATCAGGGTGTCGCAGGTTCGAATCCTGTACGGCCTACCAGCTAAATCATCAGAATTTGCTAACATCGGCCTCTCCAATTTCAGTGTGCCGACCGGCGTCCAAATAACTGATCAAATCTCTGTGCCACGACTTCCTGAGGACCTGACAAAACGTGACTGCATCATTCAGGTTGCGCAGGGGGGGGGATTTATTCCCCGCCGAAAAGAGGCAGCATATAAAATGCCGAAATTTGAACAGAAAATCAAAATTAAACAGCCTAAAAACTCGTCATCCGAGATACCCTATCAACTCGCGGCTGTGGCTTGGATGGCGCAGCTTAGCCAGTGCTTCTTTTTCAATCTGGCGTATTCGCTCCTTGCTGAGACCTAACTCTGTACCAACCTCTGCTAGGGTTCGACTGTATTCATCGTCCAGCCCAAACCTCAATTCAATGACGCGCCGTTCCCGGGGTGTCAGCGACTCTAATGTTCTGCTCAATTCTTCCCTGAGCAGGCTTGCAGTGGACTGCTCCTCAGGCTGCAGAATCGCCTGATCTGCGATGAAATCACCAAGTTCGCTTCCCTCTTCTCCTACAGGTGTCTCAAAAGAAACAGGCCCACGAGAACTCAGCTTAAGCAGCGATTCTATCTTTTTGGGCAGCAGTCCCGTCTCAGAAGCCAGTTCCTTATCAGTCGGCTGGCGGCCAAGCTTCTGCGCTAAGCTATTTCTTGCCCGGGCTAGCTTCGTTAGATCTTCAATTAGGTGGCCCGGCAGGCGCACAATGCGTGACTGGTCATTAACTGCCCTATTGATTGCCTGCCAGATCCAAGGAATAGCATAGGTGCTAAACTTATAGCCTCTGCGATGGTCGAATTTCTGCACTGCCTGCATTAACCCGATATTGCCTTCCTGGATAAGGTCAGTTAGAGGCACGCCCCGATCATTATGGCCCTTGGCCACGCTCACTACCATGCGCAAATTGGCTTGAATCATGTGCTTGGTTGCCTGGCGTGTCCTTTCTCTTACTTGCTCAAAGTGCTTGACAATTTCTGAGCGATGCGCTTCCAGTTTGTCATGGAATTCTGGCGACTGCAGCGCCTCCCCAAATTCGGCCAGGGAACCTCTCTGGTCTGCTCCTCCTATGATATGCCAAGGTATCAGCCGGCTGTCCAGCGACAATTCAATCACGGTCTTCTCGATTCCAGTTTGGCTTGCTCCAGTGATTTTAGCTATAGCGCTGGATAAGTGCTGATCGATATTGCCATCAATTGCGCTACGTAGATCTGGATGCGATACCTTATCTGCTATGTTCCCATGAGAAGGAAGTTCCAGATACTGATAAAGGGTTTCAAAAAGCAACCGCGCCCGACTTAAGCGCTCCACCAATGCCAACAATAGATCGATTGCCGAAGGCTGAGCGCCATGTTCGGCAACCCAGTCCTCCTCGAGTCGGGCAAGATGCTTCCCCTCCTCTATCTGGCTGCCCAGCACTCTTTCCTCCTCGGCATTGAGAAGGGGAGTTTGCCCCACTTCAGCGAGGTACAAATTCAATGACTCCTCACCAAGTTCAAGCTCCCGCTTTGGAGGAGTAATCCTGCGCCCAGAAACCTCATCCTCCTGATCAATCTCCTTATTAGCCAAATCTAATTCCTCATCTCCGGAAAAGGCTTGTTCTCTATCCTTAACGTTTTCTAAAACCGTTATCATCTTCAGCCTCCTTTATACTCTTCGTTCGGGCAACTGCAGCTTTCAAACACGAGTATTATATGTACAGAGGCAATCTTTGTATGCGACTTTTGTCTCACACAGACATGGCGACAGGATAGTGAAACACGGGATATTAAAAGATTAGCCAGGAAAGCGGGTGAAAATATTGTATAAAAGGTCCTAGTTGGTCTTTAGGGTTCTTGGAGAATTATCTCAAAAGGGCAACTTATAGCCCCAGTGGTACAAACTAATTCGCAGTCTGTACACCAATCGCACTCCACTGTTTCAATAATGGTAATAATATTGTTAACGATCGCCAGAGCATTGCAGTGGCACACGCCAACGCATAACCCACACCCATCACACTTTTGGGAGTCTATAACAGGCATTTCAGCCACAGTTTTCGGTCTCCATTCTAATTATTTTAGAAGTAAAGCTTGTCATCTGTCTGTGATTTTTGTCTCAAGAAGACACCTCCATTATCTTTTGGAGAGCTTCTTTATCCGTAATTATTATGCGCTGGCGATCCAACTTGATCGCCCCTTCCTCCTCTAACGCCTTTAGCGACCTACCCACTACCTCCCGAGCAGTACCCGCCATAGCTGCCATTTCTTGCTGTGTAAGCCGTGGCCCACGGCCCATTTCACCTCCGATGTGCTCAAAGAGTATCTTGGCTACCCTGCCGATGACATGCTTGAAAGACAGATCCTCAACCAGCGATACGAGGTGACGCACTCGTCTTGCCAGTACCTTAATCACATTCAATGCTATCTGTGGATGGTTCCGGAGGATAGCTTCCATGTCATTCTTCTTTATCCCATAAAGAAGAACGGGTCCCATAGTCCTAGCACTAGCGGGATTTGGACCACCATCAAAGATAGGGACATCATTGAAGGACTCCCCGGGGCGCACGATGCTCAAGATCTGCTCCTTTCCTTCGGCCGAGGTCTTGAACACTTTCACCACCCCCGAAGCAACAAAATACAGATTAGCAGCCGATTCACCCTCAAGCAAGACCATTTCTGCTCTGTCAGCAGTTTTCTCAAAGACGAGTTTTCTGATCGACTCAAGCTCAGCAAGGCCAAGATCGGAAAAGTATAGAATGCTCTTCAAAAACTCCAACTGAACAGCCATACCTCATATCCCCACGAGGTAGCAAAATCTGCTTTATTATAACATCTGAGTGACTTCCACGTTCTCACCGTCTAACCAGAATGTGATATTCAAGCAGACCTTTTTTAACCTAGAACCACATAGTGCCGTCAGCATCGAGAACCAGGTCATTCAATGTTGCCGCTCCTACAACCTTGGCTTCTGGTATAAAGTCTCCTCTATCGAGGCTAAGCAATTGGGTACTTTGTTCACAGACCAATAGTTTGACCCCAGCAGCTATTGCCTGGTCCATTATTTCCTTAACGGTGGGGAAGTTTCCCTCTTTGACTGTCTCTGCCACGCCTTTCTTTACCACTGTTACCCCCAACCCCAGGAAATAAACTGTAGCATCTATATCCATCGCCTTGGCCGTCATCCCCAAGACGAAAGGCGAGTAAAGGCGCTTCGGTGTATCAACACCACTTGTTTGAACGTAGAGGAGATGCTTTTTCTTAGCCATCATTAACCTCCTATTTTGTCTTTTTGATGAGAAATCTCAAACCTTCATTGGTTTTCTCTATCTCAAGTATTTTCTGCCCGGTCCGCTTTGCCCAAGCCTTGAGGTCTTCCTCAGCAGCAGAGTCATCCGCCAATACCTCTAGGGTCTCACCAACAGCAAGTTTATCCATTTCCTGCTTGGTTCTTATAACTGGCATTGGACAGTAAAGACCTATGCAATCTAAGATTTGATGAGCCGGCTTCGGTGAACTAGAGTCTGCCACAGTCTAAACCTCCTACAACCATAATCTCCACTCCAAGTGACACTAGCCCTTAATCTCAGCGCCACAATGAGGGCATACCCTATTCTCCCGGGGCAGAGGCTTTCGGCACTCGGGACAGTAAAATATAGTTATCTGGCAAGCCTGGCAGTAGGGGAAATCCGCCTCCATTATCTCCTGGTCACAGTAGGGACAAAAAATATGCTTCTTTCTTCCTTTTTGCTCTGTCATCACTTTTTCCCTCCTCCTTTCTTCTTGCTCAGGTAATCCTTTATAGCTTTGTTCAGAGCTTGGGCACCCAGATTGGAGCAATGAAATTTTTGCTTGGGTAATCCCTCTAGCTTGTCAGCCACCGAGCGGGGAGTGATTTTCATCGCTTCTTCCAACGTTTTGCCCTTAGCCATCTCGCTCACCATGCTGGAAACAGCAATAGCGGCCCCGCAACCAAAAGTCCTGAATTTAACATCTTCGAGACGGTTGTCCTTCACCTTAATGTAGAAGGTCATCATATCCCCACATACCGGATTACCTACCTCGCCGACCCCGTCGGGGTTTTCAATCTCCCCGACGTTACGAGGGTTCATGAAGTGATCCATAACTTTTTCACTATAGACTGGCATGTTACTTGCCTCCTTTAACTGTCTTACTAAACTTGGCGTAAAGCGGCGACATCTGTCGCAGCCTGTCAACAATGGGCGGCATGGTATCCAGAACGTAATTTATGTCTTCGCCGCTGCTATCTATGCCTAGGGTAAAGAGGATAGAGCCCTGGGCTATTTCGTGAGACAGTCCCATGGCGATGAGCACATGAGACGCTTTGAGTGCCCGGGAAGTGCACGCCGAGCCGCTGGATACAGCAATCCCCTTGCTATTCAGCAGCATGAGCATGGACTCGCCTTCAATAAATTCCACGCAGAAGCTGGCATGTCCGGGCAAACGATGTTGCGGGTGTCCAGTGACAACCACGTGTTCAATCCTGCCAGGTAGCTCCTTAAGTAAATGGTCACGCAGCGGTGTTAACCGCTTTATCCGGTCTGCCATGTGAGTCTTAGCCAGTTCTGCCGCTTTCCCCAGGCCGACAATAGCCGGGACATTCTCAGTACCGGCACGCCGCCCCTCTTCCTGGATACCGCCGTCGAGAAGCGGCATAATCCGCACCCCTTTTCTTATCCACAGCGCCCCAACCCCCTTGGGGCCGTAGAACTGGTTCCCGGCCAAGCTCAAGGCATCTACTCCCAGTTCCGCCACGTTAACGGGCATTGTCCCCGCCGTAGCCACGGCATCGGTATGGAAGGGAATCTTCCGCTCCCTGGTTATCCTGGCTATCTCCTGGATGGGCTCGATAGTACCCACCTCACCATTGGCATGCATTATGGAGACCAGTATTGTATCCTTCCTTATCTGCCGCAGTACATCATCAGGGTCAACCATCCCATGTTTGTCCACCGGGACTTCACTCACCTCGAAGCCCCACTTTTCCAGTGTTCTTGCCGAGTGCAGTACTGAGAAATGCTCAATAGCAGAGATCAACACATGCTTCCCTTTAGCCTGTTGCGCCAGCGTCAGCCCTTTGACGGCAAAATTATTACTTTCTGTGCCACTGCCAGTAAAGATTATTTCGCCAGGATCAGCGCTGATAAGCTGGGCCACTTGAGTACGTGCATGACCTATAGCCTCCCGGGCACCGTCTCCCCAATCATGGAGCGACGACGGGTTACCAAAGATATCACCCAGATAGGGCATCATTGCCTCACGGACTTCGGAAAGAAGCGGTGTGGTAGCTGCGTTATCTAAATAAACCTTTCTCATGTTGATACCTCCCTAACGTAGCTTTCCAGGCTCAAGGATATAACTGATTACCCTCATCATCCTCAACGATGATGGCGTTCTCCGGGCAGCTTTCGGCTGCCTCCATTAAAGTCTCCTCATCAACTGAGCCAGGGTCAAGAACTACAGCCTTGTTTTGGTCATCGAGCTTGAAGACTGTGGGGGCGATAGCCACGCAGTTACTGACCCCACTACACAATTCTCTATCTACCTTCACCTTCATTTTTCACCTCTCCTGTATTTCGCCTCGCTGATAGTTGTGGGCGAGGATAATAGCGCCCCTCTGGCGTTTGAGGCGTAGAATTTCTTCAGCAAGTTCGACATTGCGATCTACCTTGTGGTATTTCAAGTTTATTCATATCTGAACCTGTCGGTCTATTTATTGGCCGTTGGGAGTCCGACCAGAAGCCTCATCTATACCATTTACTCATTAGTTTAATCACTGGATAATGGAAAAGTCATAAAATGAAAGCAATAAAAGTTACAAAGATATGTCATTTTGCTATGAGCCAGTTCATATGAAAAGGAGGAACACTTCTTAAACTTTATCTTACAATTGTAGACTCAGGGGCGGCCTGCGTCTGTGACTTTTATCGCTTTGGACTCAGCTATAAAATGTCATAGTTTTGTAACATTTCCCATCGGTATTTTATGACTTCTCTATGGCAGGCAAACTATAATTTCACTCGACATGAAAGACGAAATATGCGACGTGAAATCTCATATCTAGCATGGTTCGGATATCATAAAACCAAGGAGGTGAAGAAACATGAGGCTAAGCGGCAAAACAGCGATTGTAACTGGGGCTCGGAGAGGAATGGGGCGTGCTATTGCCTTAGCTCTGGCCAGAGAAGGAGCCAACGTAGTTGTAAGTGACATAAGCCAGGAAGATTGTCAGAAGGTTGTTGATGAGATAGAAAAGATGGGGAGAAAAGGGTTGGCACTCAAGTGTGACGTCAGCTCCAGCGACGACGTCGAGGATATGGTCAAGAGAACAGTGGCAGAGTTTGGCAGAGTTGATATCCTGGTAAACAATGCAGGAATCTTGACTTTCAAGCCGTTCCTGGAGCTTACGGATGAAGACTGGGACAAGACTTTAAACGTAAATCTCAAGGGGCAGTTTCTCTGTGCTCGAGCTGCTGGCAGAGTCATGATTAAGAACAAATGGGGGCGAATCATTAACATCGCCTCAATCTCTTCTGGTGGATGTGGCATTGCCTTTCCTCTTATAGCTCATTACACGGCATCAAAAGGTGGTGTTACGGCTCTCACCGAAGCACTTGCACTGGAGCTTACTCCCCACGGCGTAAATGTGAATGCGATTTGCCCCGGGGCAATAGATACTGACATGTCTAAAGGAGTCAAGGAAGGCGGTCAGCTGGCGCAGGTGCTGGCAAGAATTCCTAAGGGAAGACTAGGACAACCGGAGGAAATTGCTAGCCTTGTCGTGTTTCTGGCATCTGAGGAGTCTGATTATATAAGCGGGGCTGCCATTGTTATTGACGGTGGGTGGCTAACCACATAATCTATTTGATTATTGTTGCCCGCAAGATCAAAAACATGGGTGAGCGGTGTTCTATGGTATTCGATATGTTGGATAACTTGAGTAGAGACTGACAGAAGTCCCCAAAGGTAAACGATAGCGGTAATCTGCAATATGGGATTCGGAGGGATTATGAAGAAATATGATGTCATTGTCATCGGTTCAGGGTGCGGAATGAATATTGTCGAAGAAGCCCTGGCCCATGACTTAAGTGTGGCACTTGTGGACAAAGGCCCACTCGGAGGTACCTGTGCCAATCTTGGCTGTATACCATCCAAGATGCTCATATTCGCTGCTGACAGGATAGCCGAGATACAGGAAGCCAAAAAGCTGGGCATTGAAGCCGAGGTAAAGAATATCGACTTCGGCTTCATCATGGAGCGTATGAGAAAATTCATACGGGAAAATCAGGAACACATGAGGCAGGGGCTCTCCCACGCAGAAAATCTAGACTTCTATGAAGGCGAAGGACACTTTGTTGACGATTACACCATCGAGGTTAACGGTGAAAAAATAAAGGGCGATAAGATTTTCATCGCTTCCGGCTCACGTCCCCTGATACCGCCGATAAAGGGTTTGGATAGTGTGGACTTCCTGACCAATGAAACCGTACTGCAATTAAAAGAGAGGCCGGAAAGCCTCATAATTATCGGTGGGGGGTATATTGCAGTGGAATACGGCCATTTTTTCGCCGCCATGGGCACGAAGGTGACTATTCTGGAAATGGCTGACCGGCTCGTCCTGGCCGAAGAGCCAGAGATAGCCGAGGTTTTGAAGAAGGAGCTAGGTCGGCGCATGGATGTTTACACCAATGTTCGGGCTGAAGAAATGAAGGCAAATGGGCGTGGCGTTACTGTTATCGCAACGGATGCAAAGAGTGGCGTGAAAAAGGAATTCACAGCACAGAGAATTCTGGTCGCTGTGGGGCGAAGGTCCAATGCCGACCTGCTAAAGGTAGAAAATACTGGTGTGGAGGTTGACAAAAAAGGTTTTGTCAAGGTTAACGAGTATCTTGAGACCACTAAGAAGAACATATTCGCTGTTGGGGACATCAATGGTCAGCAGATGTTTACGCATGTAGCCAATGTAGAAGCGTCGCTGGCTGCCGATAATGCCATACACGGCAGCAAAGTAAAGATGGACTACAGAGCTGCTCCCCATGCTGTCTATTCCCACCCGCAGATTGCATCCGTAGGAATGACTGAAGAAGCTGCCAGAAAAACACATAAGGTTCTGGTCGGCAAGGCTGAGTATTCAGACGTGGCCAAGGGTGAAGCAATGATGGAGGAAACCGGTTTCGCCAAAGCAGTCGTGGAGGCAGGTACCGGGAAGATACTGGGTTTTCACATCAGCGGCCCCTATGCGCCTATTTTGATTCAGGAAGTGATAAATGCCATGGCATCTGGCGGTGGAATTGACCAGATACAGAGGGGCATGCACATACATCCCGCCATTACTGAGCTAATACCTGTGGTGTTAAATAACCTGAAGAGCACGACTTCATGACCCATGGGAGTGGTGCTCGTCTGAAGACCCCTCACAGCACCCTGGCTCTCCTGGATGACCACAACAGTTCTGTCTTCGCCAGATTTTTACAAAGTTATTGCGAAATACTAGTTTCAGCTTCCGTCCCAGAGGCATGGGCACTGACATATTGGTAAAAAACGCTCTTACTGTTGGCATATTAAGACCTCCTCAAAATATTCCTTGTTCTTCGACCTCAGGTAACGCTGCATATTGCTTCATTTACTGTCCCCATCTATGGTGTTTAACATAACTGCAAATCACCCTGATTTTATTAATCCGCCAGCTCTTTCGGTTCCCAGATTCTGCAAACCGAGATTACTGACTATCTGAACTACAGCGTCAATTTGGTTAAGAGTGTAGAAATGAAAGTACCGGATGCCATGTTCCACGAGGTCAGCACATTGCTCGGTAGCTACTTCTACACCAACTTTCTTTGCCTCCTCAGCCGTAGAACCCGCCCTTTCAAACCGTTGAATAATCTTATCTGGAAGTGTAGCGCTACACATTTGACTAAACTTTTTGGTCCTATTGATGTCAGTAATCGGCATAATGCCTGCTATGATCGGGATTTTAATATCGGCCTTAGCCGCTCTCTCCATAAAATCATAAAAGTAAATGTTATCAAAGAACATCTGAGTTATGGCGAAGTCAGCGCCAGCGTCGATTTTCTGTTTTGCGTAGTACATATCCATTTCGAGGGTTGGCGATTCGCAGTGGCCTTCCGGGTACACGGCTACGCTAATAGAGAAGCCTGACAAGGAGATAGCGAGTTGTACAAGGTCCTTGGCATAACAGAAGCCATCCTTCAGTGGAGTGAACTTTTCGGCTCCTTCAGGCGGGTCTCCCCTGAGAGCGAGCACATTTTCAATGCCGAGTTTCATGTAGTCTTCCAGAATAGCTTTAAGCTCGTCTCTATTCTGGTCGACACATGTCAGGTGCGGCATGGGGACCAGAGGAGTCTCCCGCAGAATACGCAGTACGAGATGCCTTGTATTCTTTAACGTACCGCCACCGGCGCCATATGTTACCGAGACAAAGGCGGGATTGAGGGCCTCAAATTTAGCAATATTCTCGAATAGCCGATCCTCCGCTGCCTTATCCTTGGGCGGGAAAAACTCAAAGGAAAGGCTTTTCCCTTTCTCTGTTAGGAACTGACCTATTCTCATAGTGGTCACCCTCCTATCGCCGAAATCACGTCGACTCACATAAATTCTGCCAGGAGTTTCTCAACTCGACGGGGGTCAATTTTCTGTTTCACCAGCGCTCCATCGCCCAGTGCCGGTAGCTGGTCTTCGTAAACCGGTAAATTTTCTTCGTAGATAATTCCGATGGGAATTCTTTCTCCCCATATAAGTGCCTTCTCCAATGCTGCCTTCTTGTCGCTGGGGTTATACTTTTCGTCTTCCAGATTATATACCCGTTCCCGATACCACTGAAAGGTATTCTTATGGTTGAATGAGACGCAGGGTTGCAGAATATCGATGAGGGCGAATCCCCGATGAGTGATACCCTTTTTAATAAGGTTGGAAAGGTGGTCTATATCCCCGGCGAAGCCCCTACCGACGAAACTGGCACCGCTGACTATCGCCAGGGCGATAGGATTTACCGGGTTAGCTGCTCCGTAAGGCGTCGTCTTGGTGATAAAACCAACATCACTGGTGGGAGATGCCTGTCCCTTGGTCAGCCCGTAGACTTGATTATCATGTACCAGGTAGGTAATATCATGATTGCGCCGGGCAGCATGGAGAAAATGGTTGCCCCCTTCACCATAGGCGTCCCCGTCACCGCTGATGGCGATGATTGTCAACTCAGAATTGGCAATCTTGGCGCCGATAGCTGGCGGAACCGGCCTGCCATGCAGGGAGTTAAACACGTTGCCTCTGGTGTAGTGAGGTAGCTTGCCTGCCTGGCCGATACCGGAGACCAGTAAGACCTGATGAGGCTCAATCTCCATCTCGATCAGTGCTCTATTTAATGCCTCCAATATGCCGAAGTTGCCGCAACCTGGACACCACGCCGGCTTAAGTCCGGCATAATCAGACACTGTAACCATCTTTAGCGTCCCTCCTTTCTCACTGCTTGGGCGATATAGGCTGGCGTAAAGGGTCGCCCATCGTATTTCAGGATTCGACCGCCGACATCATATCCCGTTTCTGCTTTGATGAGGCGGGCAAGCTGTCCCGTAGCATTGCTTTCAATGACGTAGCTATTTCGGGCCTTACTGACAGCATCGGCTACCGACTTCGCCGGGAAAGGCCATAGTTCATTGAGATGAAGCATATTGACGCTGGCATCTTCCTTGCGCAGGATATCCACTGCCTCGTGGATAGCTCCATAAGTGCTGCCCCAGCCTATAAGGGTTGTTTCCGCCCCTCGGGAACCATACTTCTGTGGTGTGCCGATTTCCTGTTTAAGTGAAAGAAGCTTGCGCAGTCTTTTCTGCACCTGTGCTGTCCTCTCTCCAGCATCTTCCGTGAGGTGTCCTTCCTCATCATGCTCGTCGCAGTCGGTGACCACCAGGGCCTTGCCCAGACCGGGGAAGGCTCGGGGAGAAATACCGGACTTTGTTACCCTGTGTCTCATGTACTCCAAGGGGTCATCCTCTTTCTCTGAAAATAACATGCCGCGGTCAATTGTTACCTGCGAGAGGTCTAACGGGTCAACGGTGGCATGGGAGCTTGCCAGATGCTGGTCGGTTAAAATAATAACCGGCAGTTGGTATTTTTCTGCCCAGTTAAAAGCGTTGATCGTTACCCAGAAGGCATCTTCAATGGTAGCCGGTGCCAAGACAGCTCTAGGGAAGTCGCCGTGGTGGGCATGAAGCACAAACTGAAGGTCACCCTGTTCAGTTCGGGTGGGTAGGCCTACAGCTGGACCCGGTCGTTGCCCATCAATTATCACTATTGGTGTTTCAGTAATGCCCGCTAGCCCTATGCCTTCCACCATGAGGCAAAGGCCGCTGCCAGAGGTGGCAGTCATGGCCCTGACACCAGCGTAGGCAGCCCCAATAGCCATGTTGATGGCAGCTATCTCATCCTCAGCATGGACCATTACCAAGTCAAGGTCTTTTGATTTGGCTGCCATATATTCCATGATAGAACTGGCAGGGGTCATAGGATAGGCAGCCATAAATTTGCATCCTGCGGCAATGGCCCCCAGAGATATTGCCTCATTGCCGGTGAGCAGCATTCTATTAGCCTCAGAGAGGGGTTTGATCTTACGAAAGTTGCCTTTGCGCTCAGACTGGACATAGCCATATCCCGCCTTTGCCGCTGCAATATTCCTATCGCCAACTTCGCCTTTCCCGAACCGGTCTACCAGAACCGCATTCAACATGTTCAGATCGTAATTTACCGCGGAAAGGGCAGCACCGAGGGCGACGGTGTTGATCATGAGCTTGTCTCCAGCCTTTTCTTCGGCCATCTTCTCCAGCGGTATGCTCAAAAGGCTACCATTATTACCGCTGACTCCCTTCATCTTTTCGCCATCGAAAATGATAATGCCTTGAGTAACCGTATTCGGTTGGTGCAATTCGATACTGTCCATGTTAAGTGCAATCAGTATGTCCACATCTTCGGCAATGGCATCTACCTTGCCGTCACTGACTCTGACGCGGAAGAAGTTATGTCCGCCTCTTACTCTTGACTCATAATCCTGGTCAGCGAAGACGTGATAGCCGCCGCGGGCAAAGACTTTAGCCAGCAGGAATCCTACCGACTGCACTCCCTGCCCGGCTTCTCCTCCAACCATAAAATTAAAATCAACAGGCATTGGTTACCTCCGGTGTTCTAAAATTGCCTTCATGCTTCACTCCTTAGCGACAATGTCTCTAAATAAGACAGACATAGTCATCTCTGATGAATGCTTCGCTATGACATCTTGATTTCTTTCTGTGATTGCCACAGCCCATGTATATTACATAGAGCAGCAGCGTAGATAACTCCGGGCTTGCCAGTCTTCATGGACAAACTAACCTCATGGTGAGTATATATCGAACTTTTGTCCGGTCCCTCCACCGATTCTCCGTGGGCGGCAAACTCAAAGTGACCTATCTGGCAGGTAAACTTTTCCCCGTCCGGATGGAAATAGACCGAAATCCATCGAATATGGTGTTCGGTTGTATTGGGATGGGCTATCTCTTTCCCCAGGGTTACCTTCACTGGAAAAAATTCACCGCCTTTCACTTTGTCCGCACACTCTATTACCGGGACATGCTTCTCCATCTTCCAGTCCGCGCTTTGAAATAGTTCTCCAAATTGCTTCATTTCGTCCTCCTTTCATTATTATGTTCGTTATGTGCTCCTGATTATCGCTCCTCGGCTTAAATGCTGGGTACGCACCCGGGCGCTCTGACCATTAATACGGGAACAGGACTGCCTCTGAAAACCCTGTCGGCAACACTGCCGTGGGTCCACCGACTGAGACCGGAGCGACCATGGCTGGACATGACGATAAGGTCGCACCCCGGATGTTTTGAGTAAATAACAATCTCCCCGGCAGGATCACCACGAAGCACCTCTGTACCTACCTTGATCCCCTTAGCCTCCATTGCCCTAGCTATTCTGCCCAGATACCTCTGTGCCTGCTTCTCTTTCTTGCCGAATACTTCAGGTGCAAGTGGCTGACCCAGTGGCTGGCTAGGGTACTCAAGGGCCCTATAGCCTTGAACGAACTCAGTAACGCTGACCAGGATTACCTTTTCTGTGTCGCAGCATTTAGCCAACTCTTCTGCATGAGGAAGTGCACACTCGGCCAACTTAGAGCCATCTAACGGAACTAAAATTTTCTTGTACATTTTTGACCTCCTCTTGACATATCCTGATTCAGACTAAAGCCTCGATTATCGCCTTATTGAATTTCGGCAGGTCAGCAGGTTTACGCGCGGTGATGATATTGCCGTCTTTAACTACCGGCTCATTAACCCAGATAGCGCCGGCATTTTTCAGGTCTACCGCTACCGAAGGCCATGAAGTTACACGGCGCCCTTTGACTATATCGGCTGAGATCAGAAGCTGAGGGCCGTGGCAGACTGCGGCTATTATCTTGCCCTCAGCGTGCGCCTTTCGCACCAGATCAACCATCGGCTGGTGCAGGCGCATCTTGTCCGGAGCATAGCCGCCGGGGACAATTATGGCATCAAATTGACTGGCTTCAACCTTATCGGCGGTTGTGTCTACTGTCACCTCGGCCAAGCTTCTCTTTCCCTTGTAACTTTTCTTTGAGCCACTGCCCACAATCAACACTCTAGCACCGGCATCTTTCATCGCTCGCAGTGGTTCCGTGAGCTCAGAGTCTTCAAAATTCTCCTCAGCCAGAATGGCAATGCGCTTTCCTGCAAGCATACGTTATCTCCTTTCTGAATTGGGCATCTTTCTCCTAGTGTTAGCTTTTTCTCACCTTCCTTTTGCGTGGTGTTGAATTACTTGAAGTAAGAAGGTCAGGCGGAATCTCATCATCTCGAGTCACCAGCAGACTTAAGCCTTCGGTGATGCCATCAATGCATCCGAGAACCGGCATTATCGCTTCAGCCAGGCTTTGCCTGTCTGCAGCTTCAACCATGGCAATGATATTGGGATACCCTTCCAGCCGGTCGGCAAGAATAACCTCTGCCCTGCTCCGCAGCACTTGAACCGCGTATTCGCAGTTCCTATCTACAATATCAAGTAACATGTACGCCCTTGCGCTCATTTCTTTGCACCTCTTTATTCACCCATGATTTCTGGACGATGCCACGCTGCGATAAGATGGGACTCGAAGCAATCCAGCGTTTGCCATCCGGGACAAAAGAACACAAGCTCGTGACCATCGAGAATGGAACGCACTGCCGTCCTGTTTAAAGACTGAGTTTGCGGATGTTGGACTAATGCAACCACCATTGATTTTCTCCAAGAGTACTTCGGTAGGGATATTCTATAAAGCAGGCAATGGAAAAGTCATAAAATGCAGGTGGAAAAAGTTACAAAACTATGACATTTGGGAGAATATTTGGGGAGGCCGGGCAGAAAGACTTTCAGGCGGACTGCAGGTCCATGATGTAGCCTGTCTTGGGTATGGTGCGAATGAGCTTGGGATTGTTAGGTTCACTCTCTATCTTTTCTCTTAGCCGGCTAATCCACGTGCGCAGTATCTGTAAATCGTCCCGATACTCAGGCCCCCAGATTCGTGTGAGAAGGTCACTGTACAGCATAAGACTCCCGGCATTCTGGGCAAGCTCGCTGAGCAGAAGCCACTCGATGCGGGTCAATCGAGTCTCTTTCCCTCGTACAATGACAAGGCGCTTTTTGAAATCAATGACCAAATCACCCAGAGAAAGTTGGTCACGGATTTTCCGTTTCTCATCTGGTGACAGACGCCGCCTCACCGCTTCAATTCGTGCTACCAGTTCATCGGGGCTGAAAGGCTTGGCTAGATAGTCATCGGCACCGAGGCTAAGCCCCTTCACCTTGTCTGCATTGGTTCCCTTAGCGCTGAGGATGATAGTCGGTACCGGGGAAAATGTGCGGAGCTCTTTCAATGTCTCAAAGCCGTCCTTTTTGGGCATCAAGATATCAAGCACCACCAGGTCCGGCTCCTGCGCCTGCACCTGCTCTAAAGCCTCTACTCCATTGCTGGCGATAAGAACCTCGTAGCCTGAAGCCCTTAGCTTGGAGCTGAGGAAATTAAGAATGCGCTGCTCATCATCAACTACCAGTACCTGGAACTTTTTCATGGTCTGACCCTTTGCATGCCTATTCACTCCAAATCATATAAGTAAATGTTAACGATGTCAAAGCACCTCTTCAGCATTTTGTTGACTGGCAAGCAAGGCAGAACTAGAATATGAACAGTTGGCCTGATTAGTAGGCTGATGCAAGGAGGATGCCAATGGAAGATGAGCTTAGAAACAGCGGTATTGATGTAATTGGTGGCGTACCCTGGGGTACCCACTTCTGCCAGTTTTATAAGACCAAACAGGACCTGATTGATATACTTGTACCTTACTTCAAAGCCGGCCTGGAGAGTAATGAATTCTGCATGTGGATTACATCCGAACCCCTTATGGTAGCTGAGGCAGAAGAAGCCATGAGGAAGGCGGTTAACGATTTTGATGAATACCTGCGCCAAGGGCAGATAGAGATAATCCCATATAACGAATGGTATCTGCTGGGAGGCACGTTCGACGATGACCGTGTGCTGAAGGGTTGGGTTAGCAAGCTGGAGCAGGCCCTGGCTAGGGGTTACTCCGGGTTGCGGCTGACGGGCAACACGTTCTGGCTGGAACGGAACCACTGGCACGCCTTCACAGAATATGAGGCAAAGGTGAACGATGTCATCGGGAAATACAAAATGTTGGCAATTTGCACATACTGCTTGGACAAATGCGATGGCACCGCCGTAATTGATGTCATCAAGAACCATCAGTTTGCCCTGATCAAGCAGGAGGGGAAATGGGATATCATCGAAAGCACTATCTACAAGCAGGCCAAAGAGGCACTGTTGAAGAGCGAACAGAACCTGAACCGTGCTCAAGCGGTAGCTCATACCGGTAGCTGGTGTCTGGATGTCCAGCGTAACCAGCTTTTATGGTCCGACGAGACCCACAGAATCTTCGGTATCCCCAGGGAAACACCAATGACTTATGAGACTTTCCTCTCAAGCGTTCACCCGGAGGACCGAGAATACGTTGACCGGAAATGGATGGCGGCTCTTCACGGCGAGCCATACGACATTGAGCACCGTATCATTGTGGACGACGAAGTGAAGTGGGTTCGCGAGAGGGCCGAACTGGAGTTCAATTCAAAGGGTGAGCTTAAAGGCGGTTTTGGAACTGTTCAGGACATCACCGAACGCAAACAAGTGGAAAATGAACTCAGAGTCAAAGACTTCGCCGTTACTTCATCTGCCATTGGCATTGCCATTGCGGACCTGGATGGCATTGTGACTTATGTGAATCTTGCCTGTCTCAGCATGTGGGATTACGAACAAGAAGATGAGGTGCTTGGTAAGCATGCTACCAACTTCTTTGCAGATAAAAAGGGGTTTGGGGTGGTGCTGAAGACAGTCCTGGAGGAAGGTGTGTGGCAGGGCGAAGGCAAGGCCAGGCGGAGTGATGGGTCGACTTTCGATGTACAGGTTCTGGCAAACCTGGTTACCGATGCTGATGGCGAACCCTTCTGTATGATGGCTTCCTTTGTGGATATCACCGAACGTAAAAAACTTGAGCAGCTTAAGGATGAGTTCATTGGACTCGTATCCCACGAATTGCGGACACCATTAACTGTAATCGGCGGCTGTTTGAGTACTTTAATCACCGAGTGGAACCGCTTGTCACCAACTGAGGTACAGCAACTCCTCAAAGATGCCCTTCTAGAAAGCGCGTCCCTCTCCCACCTGATAGAAAACCTGCTGGAGCTTTCACGAGCCCAGGCTCAGCAACTGACCCTTTATTCGGAAATGATTGACATTAAAAGCTTGGTTAGAGAAACACTCCATAAGATAAAACGGCAGGCTCCTTCACACCGGTTCGTCACATCTGTCCCGAGTGAGCCTATGTTAATGAATGCTGACCCACTGAGAATCGAACGCATCCTCTATAACCTGCTCGAGAACGCAGCCAAGTATTCTCCGCCGGGCAGCCAGATAAAAGTCTCAGCTAATGCAGAGCCGGAGCGTTTAGTCATAGGGGTCAGCGACCATGGTAAAGGTTTATCCTCCAGCGAGCGGGCCAGAATCTTCGGCCCATTCCAGCGTCTGGAGAATAGCAGACCCGACCAGGCCAGAGGGGCCGGGCTCGGCCTGATGGTCTGCCGCAGACTGGTGGAAGCGCATGGTGGGGAAATATGGGTGGAGTCTAAAAAAGGTAGGGGTTCAACCTTTTTCTTCAGTCTACCTCGTAGAAAGGGCACAGATGCAGGTAGGGTTAGACTTGAGACAGCAAAATGAAACTTATTATTTGTGACCTGGACCAGACGCTGGTAGATTTTCTATCGGTCCACGACGAGGTAACGCAAAGATTGTTCAAAAGGTTTTTCAATAAGGAACTTTGGTGTCACAGGTTCGAATCCTGTACGGCCTACCAGCTAAATCAGGGGTACTGATTTATGCCATCTAAGTAAAAAATAAGGAAGTCGAGCCTATTCGGATACCTATTACCTTCCAAACGCCATTCTCCTTCACCAGCCGGGCCTTTAATGGCAATTTTTGGTCGCCAGTATAAATAATGGTACCACTCACATCACCTTCAGTGATACCTCCAACACCGGACCGTGTCCCCTGGTCGCCAATAGTCAAGCTCTCGTAGCCTGCAAACACTTCGTATCTGCTTTCGATGAACTCGGCTACGTCTTCTTCAGTAGCCGAGTGGGGAGACCAACAAGCATACGCTGCTCCCATATTCTTTGCCACCCCAGCTTCCATGAATTCCGTAATAACCGATTCGAACCAAGAACGCTCCCGACTCATTTTCAAGGCGAATACGACTACTATGCCAATGATAACTCCTAAAATTATTGCAATTCTCACTCCAACCACCTGCTCTTCCCCTTATTATTGAAAGTAGTTCACGTATGATTCTTGCTATTATAATATGCCTGTTTGTTTGATTGTCAATACTTCCTTTTGCGAACTTTTTTGCTAACGAACTTTTTACCACCACAAAAAACTAAAAGTTACTTAGCGGTATAAATCGAAGCTAAACAGCCTGCAAAAGAGTCCCAAGGTTTACCCACTTCTACGCTCAGGGACATACCTTTTGTATCTTTTAATCAGGGTGTCACAGGTTCGAATCCTGTACGGCCTACCAGCTAAATCAATTGTCAATAGTCAAAAATCACGATTATTGCATAATTAAATCGTTAGTAGTACATTATGATTAACAATATTTGAGGCTGTTAATATGACGAATTTGGTAAGTTTTTCAGTGCTTGATAAACGAGTCAAGAAATATATGTCCGACTATAACCTTGACAAACTAGGTACCGCCTTTGAATGGATATTTCTTGAAATAATTCTTGCTTTGAATTCTTCTGAGATCGAGGAAGCTATTGTTGATGATGGAATGGACGGCGGAATCGATGCTGTTTATATTTCAGATACTGATGTGCATATTTTCACCTGCACATACGCAGAGACATTTGAAAACGCTGCAAAGAATTTTCCACAGAACAAACTTGATAATCTCATTGTAACCGTTGAAAAAATATTATCTAGACAACTTATAGAATCTGACGTAAATCCTTTATTGTGGGAAAAAGTCAAGTATATATGGAGTCTGCTATCTACCGCGACACCAACTCTAAATTTTTATATTGCATCAAACAAAGAAAGGCCTACGGGAGCTGCAATTCGGCGCTTTGAGGATAGTCTAAGACCCTTTCATTTTGTGAAATTTAATTATTTTGATCTCGAAGACATTGTTTCTGCAATATTACGTAAAAAACATCATCCTGTTAATGGTGAATGCACATTCATTGCTCGCAATCACTTTCAAAAAGGGGATGGTCCTTTAAAAGCGACAGTCGCCACAATTAGCGCAAAAGATTTAATTACATTAATTACAGATCCTATTGATCCAAGTAAGATTAACGAAGAAATATTCAATGATAATGTACGTATTGATCTCGGATTAAAAAATGCAATTAATAAAGGTATTTTTGAGAGCGCACTCGAAGATACTAATTATGAATTTTGGTATCTTAATAACGGAATTATGTTAGTCTGTGATGAATGCAAGTATGTTCCAAATTCTACTTCACCTAAAGCCAGTTTGATAAACGTTCAAATAGTCAACGGCGGGCAGACTTCTCGCACTCTGTTCCATGCATATAAACAAAATCCAACTAAAGTCGATAATATAGATATTTTAGTCAGAATTGTTGAAACACAAGACCGATCAATCTCTGAAAGGATAAGCGAAACAGCTAATAGACAAACACCTGTTAAGACCAGGGATTTGCATTCAAATGATTGGATTCAAAGAAAACTTGAGGAGGAATTTTTAGCTGATGGTTATTACTACGAGAGAAAAAAGAACCAACATGCAGACAAACCTCGCGATAAGAGGTTAGATGCTGAACTCCTCGCTCAAATTGCTTTAGCATATTATTTCGATATGCCCTCAGAAGCTCGTAATTCAAAGAGCATAGTCTTTGGAGATGAATATTCGAGAATCTTTGATGAAGATACTGTCACTGCATCACATTTACTATTCCCCTACCTTCTTTTCAAACCTCTTGAACCCATTAAAAAGCGCATACAGGCCAAGAAACGAAACAAAGAACCTGTTCCTGATAACGAGGCTTTCATATCGCTTGCCACGTTTCACATTCTCTATGCGATGAGACTAATTGCTGATTTTGAAGTAATTAGTTTGTTAGATGGTTCAAATGTTGAATACACTCGTAATAAAGCTATTCAGTTAGTATGGGAGGTAGTTTCCAAAGAAATACCAAAACGCGGTGAACTTTATACTCATGATCGCTTCTTCAAAGAACAACATACGAATAAATTAATACACGACCATATTCTTGCAGCTTGTAAAAATCAGAGGTAGCTTATTTGCTAACATTTTTGCTAACGAACTTTTTGCCACCATAGATGACAAGATGGCACTAGACAGTACCAGCTGAAGCTAAATCCCCAATAAAAAAGGTATCAGGATTTACACCTTTTCACGTTCAGGGACATACTTCTTTTATCTTTTTACTTGAATCGTGTAAATTCTTCAAATACGTTCAACGCGAAATTGTCTGTCATCCCTGAGATAAAATCGATTACTGCCCTGATATATTGCCCTCTGTTATTAATGTCATATATTGACTTATTATCAAACCTAGAATCCTTTTTTAGACTTTCACTAATATTCGAGTATTGAATCATCCACTCTACGAATGCATCGTTCAAAATCGGGTAATGCTTAAGAACCGTATCAATTCTTTCGACTGATAAATTCCCATTTTCTAGTTTCATTAGTTGGCTGAAAATTGACTCGATAACCAAACGTATACGTTTCTTGCTATATTCTAACCTCGGATTATCGTATATTAAATTTCTGCTGACTACTCGTAAAGCTTTTAGTAAATCCTGATACCAGGGCGAGAATCCTAAACCTCTTTCCGGATTGCTATTATCTAACAAATCCAATACAAAACTATGAATTAATGTGGTATTATTTATTTCCTTAGATTCACTGTGTAATTCGTCTCTAATCTTCTCTTTCCTACCCAATTTGTTAAGTTCTCTATATACCTCACGATAAAAGTTATTTGTTGACATTAATCCCAAATTAATCGCATCTTCTGCATCACGCCCATAGAAAGCAATTTTGTCAGCAACTTTTACAACGCATCCTTCCCAAGAAAAAGGTGACACTTGGCTTGGCTTTTCTAAATCATACAAATTCTCAATTACTTCATCTCTAGGCTTTATCGCAGTATCATCAACTTCTCCACAATGACAAATAATTCCATCTCTTACACCATACGTTAGTTTAAGGTTCTCCTGTCTGTTATCTTCATTTGCTAATGTGTCAATATTGTCAACAAACCATAAGCTATTCTTTTCGTGCCAGAATGTTTCCCCCAATTCGTTTTTGGTTATTTCTCTTATTATATTCTCACCCTCATGACCAAAAGGTGTATGGCCTAAATCATGTCCTATTGCTATAGCGTCAGTTAAGTCAACATTCAATGCCAATTTTTCTGCAATCGTTCTACTTATGGACACCACATGGTTTACATGCTCAATTCTTGTGCATATATGGTCATTATCAGGTGCAAAAAATACTTGTGCCTTATGTTTTAACCTTCTATATGCCCGGCAATGCAAGAGCCTGTTATAATCACGGTTAAATTCACTCCTTGGGTCTCTTTCCCTCTTATAAAGAGCCTCTTCACGATGGATTAAGTCCGCCCATTTCGGATTATCCTTTGAAGCAGAAAATTCCCAAAACATATCACCATAATTATTTCACTTACTCCCGTTCAACTCAAGTTTTTGCTAACGAACTTTTCACCACCATAAAAAACCAAAAGTGACCTGGCGGTATAAATCACAGCTATCCAACCTCTTTTTGTGAAGGAAGGGAAAGAGCACTAGATTTTTTGCTAGAAAGGGCATAGTGTTAAAATTAGTTATATGCCAGCGAATTTACCGCCACAGTATTTTGAGGCTGAGAAGAGATACAGGTCAGCCAAAGAGCCAGAGGAAAAAATTGCGGCTCTGGAAGCTATGCTTGCCATTATGCCCCATCATAAAGGCACCGATAAGCTTCATGCCGCGCTGAGGAGGAAGATTGCCAGGTTTTCCCAGGAGGCAGAAAGAAAGTACGCCACAGCCAGAAGAACAGGCTTCTATATCAGCAGGGAGGGTGCCGGACAGGTAATGTTGGTAGGGCCGGCCAATGTCGGGAAATCACAGCTATTAGCGGCGGTAACCGAGGCTATTCCGGAAATAGCTGAATATCCCTTCACCACCAAAACCCCTATTCCGGGTATGATGAAGTTTGAAGATATCCAGATACAACTGGTGGATACGCCGCCCATCGGGCACAAAGAAGTGAGAGTACTACTAGCAAATAGCCTTAGAAATGCTGACCTCATTGCCATTGTAATAGATTTATCACTGGAGCCAATAAGCCAGGTAGAGGCAGCTCTTCAAGGGCTAAGAGACGCAAGAATAGAGCCCTTAACAGATGGTGGTGCACAAGTAACTCCGGGGAGTTATCCCAGGAGGATGTTGGTCGTGGGGAACAAGAATGAGCTGGCAGGTTCAAACGAGAATTGGGAGCGCTTGCGTTCACAATACGCCAAGCTGTTTCCCCTGGTTTCCATTTCAGCCAGGGAAGGTGGCGGCCTGGAGGACTTCAAAAGAGCAGTTTACCAAGCCCTGAATATAATCCGTGTTTATACCAAGACCCCCGGCAGCAAGGCCGACCTGAGCGACCCCATGATACTGGAGAAGGGCAGCACACTGGAAGAAGCTGCTGAGAGCCTCCATAAGGACTTCTATCAGAATTTGAAGTATGCCGTCGTCTGGGGCTCAGGAAAGTACGATGGGCAGAGGGTCAGCAAGGGACACGTGCTTCAAGATGGCGACATAGTCGAGTTTCATATCTAGATTTACGCAGTTATTTTCTGGCTCTAAACCGAGGGCAATTTGAGTAATGGCTAGCTTCAAAGCCCAGATGCTTCTAGATAAAAATGCTCAGACAGCGACTTTCAATAGTTGCAATTTCTCCGGCACTTTATTATACTTAAATTAGTGGTTATAAGCGTAGGTTACCACGTCTCTATGAAAGCTCTTCCGAGCTCACGCGTGAACGTTGGATGACCGAAACTCGAGCCAAGTATTATAAGAAAGGAGGTCGTCCAATGGGATTTACAGAAAAAACTCTACAATGTTCTGACTGTGGTGCTACATTCACCTTTACTGCTGAGGAACAGGAGTTCTATGCTGGCAGGGGATATACTAATGAGCCCAAGCGTTGCCCTGCTTGCCGTGAAGCAAAGAGAGCCCGGTACGATAGCTTTGGTGGTTACAGAGCTAACCGCCAAATGTATCCCGCAGTATGTGTTGAGTGTGGCAAGGACTGCGAAGTGCCCTTTGAGCCTCGAGAGGGCAGGCCAGTATATTGTAGTGAGTGCTACAACAAGATGAAATCGGACAGTCGGCAATAATTTAATGCAACTGGACTCAAAGGGGGCTGGAACCAAACCCAGCCCCCGAAGGTTCAGAAGCAGAGTCATCCAGTGTGTTTTAAAAAGTTTGGTTGCACGAAGGGTAAGGCTATAAAAATTGAAAGGGGGTTAGCATTGTGAATATATATGTAGGTAATTTATCTCGCGAGCTTGCCGAGGATGAATTGCGCCAGGCATTTGAGGCTTTTGGGCAAGTCACATCGGTAAACATCATTAAGGATAGGTACAGCGGCGAATCTAGAGGTTTTGGGTTTGTTGAGATGGCAACGAAGTCTGAGGCCCAGGCTGCAATCAACGGGCTTAATGGAACATCATTGGGAGAGCGGACTCTCAGTGTTAGTGAGGCACGCCCTCGCGCCGAAGGCGGCAGGAGACCCTATGGCGGTGGTGGTGGATTTGGTGGCGGAGGTGGAGGAGGTGGAGGACGAGGTAGACAGCGCAGATACTAAGCTGCCTAGCATCCTACGGATTGATGCCCCTATAATAGTGACCTGAAGTTCCAGACTGAGGAAGGGAAGTTTGTTTTCCCTTGCATCTCTCCTCTCGTCCACAACTCGAGGATCACGCGGCGCTGTCCGGTGTCGGCCCAGTCTCTTCCCCCTCCCGAAGGCTTTTTGAGCAGGGAGGCCTGGCGCTCCCGAAGCCGGGCGATACGGGCTGTAGAGTAGCCGTCACCCGGGTAGCGCTCCACAGAAGAGAGGTCACATCCCAGGCGAGTAGCGATGTCATGGGAGTGGACCCCTTGAGATACAGATGGACTCTCTGGGCCTTGTGATCGGTTACTGGCGCACATGCCAGTGAGCTTGACAATTTGCAGGGAGGTTGCTATCATGTAGGGCTAAATTTTCAAGTAAAAAGGTAGAAAATTATCTTGAAAAAAGAGACAACAGCCGAAATCACAGCCAGAGGTCGATCGACAGGACAGGTCAGGTGTATGAATTGCATGAACAGGATTACACCACCGAAGGGTTCAAAACAATATAAGTGTCCTCATTGCGGCTTCGAGTGGCGCATAACCTGGCTATGGCCAGACTTTCCCAGGATAAGGGGACCGGTTTGGGATGTAAACAGGCGACTGACTATGGAAGCCACAGCTAAAAAGGAAACGAGAAAGAAGAAAAAATAGACATGGCTCTAAATAGAAAGATAGCTTATATTAATCTAACTACAGGTGAAATTGAGACAAAGCCTATTCCCATCGCGGTGCGAAAGAAGTTTCTCGGTGGTAGAGGGCTGGATATGTATTTGATGTACAACCATATAAAACCGGGGGTTGACCCTCTGGGACCAGATAATGTGGCCTTTGTTAGCGCCGGGATTCTGGTCAATACTCTAGCCTCTGCCTCTGCCAGAACCCACATCGGTGGCAAGTCGCCGCTTACCGGCTTCGTTGGCAGCGCTAATATGGGCGGTTTCTTTGCCCCGGAGATGAGACTTGCTGGCTTCGACCATCTGGTCATAAAGGGAAAGGCAAAGAAGCCCGTATATCTGTGGATTCATAATGGTGAAATTGAAATAAGGGATGCCTCAAACGTCTGGGGAAAGGATATCAGTGAGACCCAACAAACTATTCGGGAAGAACTAGGCGATAGAGATATAAAGGTATTAACCATTGGCATAGCCGGTGAAAATCTGGTGAGGTTTGCCAATGTTATGACCGGACTTAAAAATGCCGGCGGCAGGACAGGGATGGGTGCACTCCTCGGCTCCAAGAACCTCAAGGCAATAGCAGTGAGAGGTACTATGGATATAAAAATAGCGCACCCCGTTGAAGCCCTGGAATATAATAGGCACATAATCGACATGGTAGTCTCTGCCAAGGTATCTAAGACACAGGGCAGATTAGGCACGCCATTTATCTGGGGAGCGACTAATTCCTGGGGCGGAATCAGGACTAGAAACTTCCAGACTAATCAATTTGAGTACTGTGATGCTATAGAACCGGAAGCGATCGATGAACATGTGACCGGCTATGCCAGTTGTTTTGGCTGTCAGGTTCACTGCCGAGCCAAATATGTTATTCCATCAGGTGAATATGCCGGTGTTTATGATGAAGGGCCTGAGTATACAGTGCAGGGTGCCTTGACCGCAGAGACAGGGTGTTCCGATCTGGTTGCCCTGTTATCAGGTAGTCACTTGTTAAATTCGTATGGTATAGACTGTCTGGAGGCAGGAAGCATAATTGCCTGGGCAATGGAACTGTATGAAGCAGGAATCCTTACTGATAAGGATACCGGTGGCCTGGAACTAAGGTTCGGTAATGCTGAAGCACTTAATGAGATGATACACCGTATTGCCCGAAGAGAGGGGCTGGGTGATATCCTGGCTGAAGGACCGCTACGAGCCGCCAAGAAAATAGGCAAAAATTCTATTAAATATTTAATTCATGTAAAAGGTATGAGCAACCTTCACTCAGATGAGAGAGCAACACCGGCTCTGGCACTGGGTATAGCCACCGGTTCAAGAGGTTCTGACCACTTGAGAAGCAGACCAGCAATTGACCTTTACGGGTTGCCAGAACCAGTGCTGAGAAGGATATATAGTCAGCCAGTTCCCTATGATGGTCCGCTGACCTCACATTGGAAAGACTATGACGGGAAATCCTGGATGGTAAGATGGCAAGAGATGTGCTACGAGGCAGTGGATTGCCTTGGTATATGTAAGTATCACACCATATTCCTCGGACCAAACTTCCCCAACTTTGAAGAATGGTCTCGGCTATTGTACCTCAATACTGGATTAGAGTTATCGCCACTGGATATCTGGAACGTTGCCGACAGGTGTTATACCATAGAAAGGCTGTTCAACATCAGGGAAGGGCTAACCCGAAAGGATGACTGGTTGGCTGACCGATACTATGACGAGCCAACTACACGAGGTGTACCTGCCGCTTGTGGCAAGACGATAGATAGAAAAAAGTTCACCAAGATGATAGACGAATACTACGAGCATCATGGCTGGGATGAGAATGGAGTTCCCCGCCCCGAGACACTTAAGAAACTGGGTATAGATAAAGAGCCATCTCATATGCTCTAGCATCTGCAACATGCTTTAAGGAGGACTATTTCGTGGCAAAGGTTCTAGTGATAGATTATGAGAAGTGCACCGGCTGCCGAATATGTGAGCAGGTTTGTACTGTAAGACACGAAGGTGTAGTCAATCCTGCCCGAAGTCGGATAAAAATAATCAAGTGGGAGCAAGAGGGACGATATGTCCCCATGGCCTGTCAACAATGTGAATCAGCTCCCTGCCAGTCAATATGCCCGGTAAAGGCTATTTCTCGCGACGAGAGCCTAAATAGAGTAATGGTTGATTACGATATATGTATCGGCTGCCGGATGTGTGTTGCTATCTGCCCCTTTGGTGGTATGTCATTTGATCCCATAGCTCAAAAGGTAATAAAGTGTGACTTCTGTGATGGCGACCCCCTTTGTGCCAAGTTCTGTGAAGTAAATGCCATACAATATTTGGATGCCAGTGAACAGAGCATTGAGAAGCAGGTAGCAATCGCAGACAAATTCTCAGGGACAATACGGAAGGTTGCCGCAGCCATAGCCTCTGTATAGTACAGACCCCCACGCAAAAGAAACACCACCTGCGTAAGTATTATGTCAATAGCAAGACTCGCTCTCCTGTTGGCAAGCCAGTCACTCAAGGGAGCCTTCCATGCATCGAAACTAGAGCATTGTTACCAGAGGGGCTAGAGTGATTAGTCCAGCACTCAACTCCTTGAGTGCTGGATGAAAGGTAAGGGAAGCTGTGAGCGTTAAGATAAACATCCATCCTTTCTTATCTCAGCATACTAATGGCCAGGACGTGGTTGAAGTTAACGGGAGCACTGTTGGCCAGTGTCTTGAGCAGTTAGTTGCCCGGTTTCCTGAGCTCAGGAAATGGCTGTTTGAAAAGAATGGTAAGTTAAATAGACTCGTTGAAATCTATGTTAACGCGGAAAGCTCCTACCCGGAGGAACTGGCTAAACCAGTTAAGGACGGAGACGAGCTTCATATACTAATTATAATCTCTGGAGGGTGAGGCAAGGGCACCCCCCGTCCAGTACTTAGCCTATTTCTTAACAGGCTCGAAGGCAAAAAATACCCTCTCTGCCGTTATTGTCTTTTTTTTGAGTTCTATCGGGTGGGCTGGAACATCAAATACTGCAAGCTGAACTTCGTCACCTTCTTTGAGAGTTTCCGGGGGGCAGTTTACCATTCGACTGAGTACGTGCCTGACCGGACTATCTTTACCCAGGTCAATCCAGGCATCAATTAAAGGTGGCTCGTAGCATATAGGGACCCCTCCCCATTTCTCTACGACAACTGTCACCTTGCCTTTCTTTGGCAACTCAATCCACTCAAGCTCATCAGAGTAGCACTCAGGGCATATCACGCGAGGCGGATATGCCACCCGCCCACACTTTTTACATTTCGTTGTCGTAAACTTGCCTTCCCGAAGGTTTTCGTAGAATTCGTGTATCCGGTTAAACTCCTTAGCCTCTATTGGCCACATATCCAGTGTAGGAGAATATCTTCCTTCCAAGAAAGGAATCCATGCTGTTGCCATCATTCGCCTCCTTTATTTTCTGGGCTCTCTGCCGTAGATAACAATCGTGTGCTCCACACAGGAGCCGCTCAAGTTGTGTGTAAGACCAATCGCTGCCTTATTGACCTGATGTACAGCTCTTCCCTGAAGTTGCCTTACTATCTCTATAGCCTGACGAATCCCGGTTGCCCCGAAAGGATGCCCACAGGAAAGAAGACCACCATCACTATTAGTGGGGATAGCGCCCCCGAGCTTTGTCTGCCCTGAGTTCACATAAGGTCCACCTTCTCCCTTTTTGCAGAATCCCAGCTCTTCTACCTCGATAATCTCAGAAATGCTAAAGCAATCATGTACCTGAGCAACATCGACCTCATCAGCGCTAATTTTCGCATTCTCATAGGCTTTTTTAGCTGCCAGCTTCAAATGTGGCCAATCTCCCAAATGCTCTCCGGGCCAGTTAGCACTTACGCTGTGAACTGACGCTTGGGCTCCTCCGCGGATATAAACGAGTGGCCTATCGCTGAGCTCCTTCGCCTTCTCTTCAGAAGCAACAATTACTGCCGCAGAGCCATCCGTCAATGGACAACAATCATATAATCCGAGAGGAGCGGCTATCTCAGTTGCATTGAGGACATCGTCCATCGTCAGTTTCCTTTGAAAGTGACCTTTGGGATTCTCATAACCGTAATCATAATTTATTACGGAAACCATCCCCAAGTGCTCCCTTTTGGTCCCGTAATGTTTCATGTGTTCCTTGGCAATCATCGCAAACCATAGCGGCGGAGGCCCGATACCTTGCGGCCCATCCCAGTCGTGGTCTATAGCAGCAATCTCATCGTATTGCACCTGCCACCTCTCAGGAGTGTAAAGTTTTTCACAGCCTACCACCATCACTACATCAGACATTGCGCTCTCTACGAGTCCCTTGGCCAGGAGAATTCCCGTGCTTCCACCGGCACAAAGGACGTCCACCCTGGCGCATATAGAAGTCGGTTTTAACCCCAGTCTCTCAGCCACGACAGGAGCTGTATTGGCTTGGACAGAACGCCTACCAACAAAAGTGGAGGCGAAAAGCAAACCGTCAATACCCGTTGGCTTAAGTCCGGGTATATCATCCAGACATTCCTTGGCCGCCTCCTGGACCATATCTATATAACTTGCCTCCCTGACACCCCATTTGCACATGCCGCCTCCAACTATACAAGCTTTCCTTCCAGCCATTCTTGACCTCCTATATCAAAGGCTATTTAATTTTAATTGCTGAGAGCAATCCCAGGGTTGTCACTGTTGCTGGCTGTAGTCATAGAATCCCTTACCCGTCTTCACGCCTAATTCACCAGCCTCGACCTTCCTTCTCCATAATGGAGATGGACTATAACACTCTCCGAGCTCATCTCGCATATAATCCAGGGAGTGCAATCCGACCGGTATCCCATTGACTATGTCCTGTGACTTAAACGGACCCATAGCATGCCCCAGTCCTAACTGGCACCCCTTATCAATGTCCTCAGCACTGGCTACACCCTCTTCAAGCAACTTAACCGCCTCATTACAAAACACGAGAAACAATCTGGACACAACGAAACCCGGGACATCTTTATTCACAATAATCGTCTCCTTGCCCATCTTGGCTGACATTTCCTTAATGACCTGACAGGTCTCGTCCGAAGTCTTGACTCCACGAATTATCTCAACCAATTTCATTACCGCTACCGGGTTGAAAAAATGCATACCTATCACCTTGTCCTGTCGCCGGGTTAGCGAACCTATGGCAGTAATACTAAGTACCGAGGTATTAGAAGCGAGTATTGTTTCCGGAGCACACGCCTCATCCAGCCGCTTAAACATCTGCTGCTTTAGCTCCATCTCTTCAGGAATACTTTCAATCACCACCTGAACTCCTTCTACCGCTCGTTTAAGGTCAGTAGTACCTTTAATACGGCCAAGCACTTTGTCGGCTTCTTCCTGGGTCATTTTGCCCTTGTCGACAAAATACTTCTTTAAATTGCCTTTAATGGCGTTCATGCCATTTTGGACAAACCTATCTTCAATATCCGTCATTGACACTTCATAGCCGTTATTAGCCAGGAGCTGAGCAAGCTGACTACCCATGACGCCAGCGCCCACAATACAGACCTTGTTGACCTTCATTATTGTTTCCCCCTTTCTAATACTTTCTGCAATAAGAAATCAGTAGCATGTCAAAGAGCGGACATTTCTCCAGGATTTCCTCTGCCAGGCAAGCACCCTCAGGGTGTACATCAAAGTGTATATATTAACTTGTCCTCGAAAGCGTGTCAATATTCGCATGGTCATGTTACGGGAAGTTGAATAAACTGGACTCAGAAGCCCGTAGTATATTGTTGGGAACAACAATTACATTCGAGAGACTCCTATGCGGGGTGGTGCCGGGTCACCCCTGACTTCGCCGGACCTGGGGGAAATGCCAGCTTTTCGGCCATATCGTCCCGGCGGCACTGCGGACAGAGTTCGGTAAACTCACCATCGAGGCCGCTCCCGGCCAGTACTTCCTTCAGGCGCTCCACGGTCGGTAATGGTAGATAGTAGCGCCCGCAGCGCGGGCAAACCGCGGAATTTTTGGTGACACCTTCGCTGATGGCGAGTTGCCTGATATCTTCGACAAATTCTGCATACTTGACACCGGCCGGACATAGCCGGGCACAAACATCACATTCCAGGCAAAACCAGATATTCGAGTCCTTCAAGACGTCTAGCCCCAGCAGCGCCTTTTTGATAATGCCCCGGGCAGAGAACAAGAAGGAGAACCTGTCATAGAACTCGGCCATGGGGCAACTGGCGACGCATTTTCCACACTCGACACAAAGGGATAGTTTCTTTTCGTCGATGATTTTGGCCAGCGGGTCTTTCCCGGCAATAGCTTTTCCTTCTTGTTTCATCAGTCGCTGGGCATCTCCTTTAGCTGTTTAAGGGTAAAAACCGGACCATCCAGGCAGACGTACTTACTGCCGATGTTACAGCGTCCACACTTACCGACGCCGCACTTCATCCTTCTTTCCAGAGTGGTGATTATGTGCTCGCCGGAGAATCCCAGTTCGTGCAGGGCCTCAATAACAAATTTAATCATTATTGGCGGTCCGCAGGTAATGCCGGTAGTATTCTCCGGGGAAGGATGGATTTCCCTCAGGAATGTCGGCACCAGTCCCACATTCCCCTTCCACTCCTCATCGCCACGGTCAACGGTGAGATGCAGTCTGGTATTGTCCACCTTTTGCCATTCTTCATATTCGCTGGTGAAGACGAGGTCCTGCGGGCTCCTGGCGCCGTAGATGATATCAATCTTGCCGTACTTTGCCCGATTATCTAAGACGTTGAGGATGACCGAGCGCAACGGTGCCAGCCCAATACCGCCACCGATGATGAGCAGGTTCTGCCCCTCCATCTCTTCAAGGGGGAAGAAATTCCCGAATGGGCCGCGAATACCTATTTTATCCATGGGCTTAAGCTCGTGGAGAGCATTGGTCAGCTCCCCGACCCTTCTGATGCTGAACTCGATAGTCTCCGGGCGAGTCGGCGAAGAAGTAATTGATATCGGTGCCTCTCCCACGCCGAGCACCGATACCTCGGCGAACTGGCCGGACTTATATTCGAATTTCCCGGTCCCATCCGAACCATCAATAGTCACCCTGAAGGTGGTGACATCTATCGTCTCCGGCCTCATGCTCTGGATGGTCGCCATACGCGGCAGATATATATTCTCATTCATTTCCGGCTTTCCCACTCGTTACATCCTCTATTATTTGGGCAATATCTATGTTGACCGGGCAGTACTTGATGCACCGGCCACAACCGACACAGGCCAACTCACCATTCCGGTCAGGGAAGTACTTCAATTTATGGAAGAAGCGCTGCTGCACCCTCGCCTTCCGGTTCGGTCTGGGGTTCTCCCCGCTGGCCATCAAGGTGAATTCGGGGAACATGCAGCTGTCCCAGCAGCGGAACCTCTCTCCGCCCTCATCCAGGTTAACATCAGCGATGTCAAAACAGTGACATGTCGGACACAGGTAGGTGCAGATGCCACATCCCAGGCACTTCATGCCGATGCTATCCCAGTAATCGCCTTCATAGAGCGGTGCCATTTTATCGGCGATAGCTTTTACGTCCAGTTTCTTCATCCCGGCAAGCCCGGCTTTCCTGGTTTCTCTGAGCTGTTCCTCATCCCCTCGAAGCTCGGTAAAGAATTCGGCAAACCGGTCGAGCAGGGCTGCCCCTTTCTCAGTGGATGCCTCTACCAGATAGCGGTCGCCGATGTCGCTGAACAGTATATCGACATCCTCCCCCGAAGCGGGGTCTATGCCAAATGTCGGGCAGAAACAGGTCTCGGCGGGGTCGAAACAGGCAAGACCGATGAGTGTCGTCTTTTCCCTCCTGTTCAGGTAATAACTATCCTTGTACTGCCCGTTAAAAACCATATCCATGAGGCGCAGGCTGCGCGCATCACAGGGACGGATGCCGAAGATTACCTGCTCACGGTCTGCTTCGTCATCTTGCTCTATCCCGAGCCCCCGGCTATCATCCCTGGAAAACCGGAAGAGGGTCTCCGTCTGCGGGAAGAAAGCGTTCTTGGGGGACAGCACCGTGTTGATGTAGTCCAGCGTGACCTCGCTGCCCGATTCCACCCGCCGGAAGGAAACGTTATTGTCCCGCACCGGCGCAATCAAATGGTAGTCATGCGCTAGTTTGTCCAGCAGTTCGGTCAGCCTGTTCTTCTCGATTATTCTACTCTTCGTCTGCTCTGCCATATCAACCCCTAGAGAAAATCATCAAGGTCACCGGCCTTATACGTTGTCAGTGGTGGCTGCTGCTCAACGTCAATCCCAGCGGTATAGTCAAATAGCTCCAGTAAGTCTTTTTCCACCTTTTTATTCAGGCTCCGCAGTGGAATATTCATCGGGCATGCCCGCTCGCACTCACCGCAGTCAATACATTTCCCGGCAACATGGAAGGCACGTACTAAGTGATAAACCAGATTCTCCGAAACATCGTTCGCTTTAGTAATCCAGCGCGGCGCCTTTTTATCAAAGATACATTCCGAGCAGGTACAGACCGGACAGATATTGCGGCAGGCATAGCAGCGGATACATTGGCTTAACTCCCTGTTCCAGTAAAGCGCCTTTTCTTCTGAAGAGAGCGCCTCCTGTTCCTTAATCAGACTGTAATCGTCACCTACCCAGGGCAGGCTGGAGACGGCTTCTCCGAGCAGCACATCGTAGACCACTGGAGTGGGATATTTACAGACCAGGCACTCACCCCGCAGTACCTTCTCCTTATCCACCCGCTGCTTGCCCTCCTTGAGGGTAACCACGAAGGCGTCACCGTCATCCTCCACTGCTACCACCTCACCCGGCGAGACACCCAGCACTTCCAACAGCTTTTCCCTGTCCACAATACCACTACAGGGGACACCCACGATAAAAACCTTATCCCGGTCGATCTGGTTCTCTTTGAGCAACTCCACCACCGACCGGGAGTCGCACCCCTTGACCATGATGCCTACCTTCCCCTCGACGTTTTTGAAATCCAGCAGGTATTTGGAGAGGTTATTGGCACAGAGAGGATTCCAGACCAACCGGGAAGCCGCCTGCCCGCTTTTCAGAAAGCACGGCGTTACACGCAGGCTATCAGAGCCTGTTTCATAGCCGATAAAATGGGCGATTTTGCCATCTTCAAACAGTTTCTTAACTCTGGTCTGTACTTCTTCTGAGGTTGCTTTCATTTCTTGTCTACCCACCTGTTGGGACCCAGCGCCTTTATCTTATCTGTCGTCTCCTTGACCACAGCCGAGAATTTGGCGCCCTCGGCGGCCGATACCCACCTCAGCTGGAACCTCTCCGGCTCGATGCCGATATAATCCAGCAGCCTCTTGAGGACATGCGCCCGCCTTCGGGTCAGGTAATTGCCTTCTGAATAATGACACTCTCCGGGATGACAGCCGAGCACCATTACTCCGTCAAGACCATTGGCCAGAGCTCTGATTATCAGTTCCGGGGGTACCCGACCGGAGCACATCACCCTTATCACCCGCACGTTCGTTGGCATCTGGAAACGGGAGACGCCGGCCAGGTCGGCACCGGCATAGGCACACCAGTTACAGCAGAAGGCGAGGATTTTCGGTTGAAATTCGGTTTTGACTTCTTTAGTATCCTGCAACTTTATCTCTTTCCGCTCAGGGCATTAACCATGCTCAGTAGCTGCGTATCGGTAAAGCCTCTTTGCTGTATCGCCCCATTAGGGCAGGCTGCAGCACAAAGCCCGCAGCCTTTACACAGGGCGGTATTAACCTCGGAGACAATCTTACCTTCAAGTCCTCTTATTTCAGATTCCTTCAGCTCGATAGCATCAAAGGGACATACCAGAGCACAGGTCCCACACCCCTTGCAGATTTTGGGGTCGACTGTAGCCGTTATTGCCTCGACCTTGACCAGACCCTGCCTCAAAGGAATCGCTGCCTCTGAGGCGGCGGCATATCCCTGAGCAATACTCTCCCGAATATCCGCCGGCCACCGACAGGAGCCACCTACATAGATACCATCCATGGCAAATTCAACGGGGCGCAACTTGATATGAGCTTCAAGAAAGAAGCCCCCATCGCCTATCGGCACCTTCAGCATCTTGGAAAGTTCTTCATTATCATCATTGGCAATCAGAGGAGTAGCCAGAACCAGCAGGTCACAGGGAAGCTCCAGCTCCATACCCATTAATTCATCGTATGCCTTTACCGACTCAACCCTTTCTGCCCCGATAACCTGTGGGAGGTTACTCGGGGTATATCTGATAAACCTGACGCCGGCTTCCTTGGCGTCTCTATAGTACTCCTCAAACTCCACGCCATAGGTCATCAGGTCTCTATACAGCACGTAGACCTTGGCTTCCGGGTTAATTTCCTTCATCAAGGCAGCGTTCTTGATGGCAGTCATACAGCATACCCTCGAACAGTAGGGCCGTTCGGGTATCCGTGCCCCCACACAGTTAATCATCACCACATTCTGGAACTCTCCCAGCTTGCCGTCCTTCAGCCGCTGCTCCAGGTCAAGCTGAGTAAGCACATTAGCTAATTCCCCGTAGCGATATAGCTCCGGTTTGAGCACCTGAGCGCCAGTGGCCACGATAATCACCCCTACCTTAAAGCTGACTTCTTTCCCTCCTTCATCCACGCTGATATCAAAATTACCGATATATCCGCTGGCAGCCTTGACCACAGCCGGCATATGAAGCCTTATCTTGGAGTGACCCTCCACTGCCTTAACTACGCTCTCGACCAGTTCGCTGGGGTCTTTATTGATAGTGAAAATCCGGTTGAGTTTGAGCAACCGCCCACCAAGTTCTGGCTCTTTCTCTACCAGATGCACCTCGAAACCCTGGTTAGCCAGATTGAGGGCGGCGCTCATTCCGGCAACGCCACCGCCAATGACCATGGCTGCCGGGTAAACTTCAGATTCAAATTCCTCCTGAGCATCCAGCCACCGGGCCTTGGCTACCCCCATCTTTACCAGCTCCTTGGCCTTCTCAGTGGCCTCCCGCCGGTTCTTCATGTGAATCCAGGAACAATGTTCTCTGATGTTGACAAACTCAAACAGGTAAGGATTCAGTCCCGCATCTGCGCAGGCATTACGGAACAGCGGCTGGTGGGTTCGGGGGGTACATGAAGCCACCACCACTCGATTGAGGTCGTATTCTTTAATGGCATGCTTTATGGAAGAGATACCCTCCTCGGAGCAGGTATACATGTTAGCCTCGGCATGTACCACATAGGGCAAGTTCTTAGCATACTCTACTACCTGGGGGACATCCACAATCCCTCCGATATTAGTGCCACAATGGCAAATAAAAACCCCAATACGAGGTGCTGCCATTTAGTCCTCCTTGCTCAGGAATTCTGCCGCCCGGGCCGCGGCCGCCGATGCCTGGACCACCGAATCCGGGATATCCTGTGGTGCCTGGCAGAAGCCACAGGCAAAGATTCCGGGTATTTCCGTATCTACCGGGTGAAACAATCTATCCGGAATGTCGACAAACTGATAATCATTCAGGCTCAGGTGCAACATATCGCTTATATCTTTTGTGCTACCGGACGGAATCAGCGCCTGGCAGAGCACAACCATGTCTACCTCCATGCTGGTTCTGGTCCTGGCGGTGGTCTCCTCGTACCAGACAATGGGGTTCCCGTTGTCCGGGTTTTCCGTAATCTTACTGGGGCGGCTTCTGATGTAGGTCACATTATATTCCTGCTCAGCCCGGGCAATATATTCCTGGAACTTCTTCCCCACCGCTCTCATATCTGTATAGAAGATGAAGGCCTTTAAATCAGGATAGTGCTCGTTGGCCAGAATAGCCTCCTTGGTGGCATGCATACAACAAACACTGGAGCAATACAGCTTATGATGGGTATCCCGTGAACCGACACATTGAATAAAGGCCAGCTTCTTTGGTGTTTTCCCATCAGATGGTCGCTGCAATTGTCCCCCGGAAGGGCCTGAAGCGCTGATCATGCGCTCGTACTGCATAGCCGTAATTACATTTTTGATTTTGCCGTATCCGTACTCCTCCAGCGCCGAGGGGTCATAGAGGTCAAAACCGGAGGCGAGAATAATGGCGTCAACCTCCGCCTCAATTATTTCATCTTCCTGGTCATAGTTTATCGCCCCGGCCTGGCAGAAGTTTTCACAGATCCGGCAGTTGCCCGTCAGAAAATGAATACAGACCTCCCTATCAATCACCGGAACCTTAGGTACTGCCTGAGGGAAGGGTACATAGATGGCTGACCTTGGACTAAGCCCGACGTTAAATTCAGAGAGAATCGGCCTGGGCTCTTTATCGGTGATATCCTCCAGTTTAATGGCTCCGGTAGGACAAACAAAGGCACAGGCACCGCAGCCCTGGCATATCTCAGAATGTACATGGAAGGGGGTATCTATCTTCCGTTCCAGCCCCCTGCCGGAAAAACTGATGGCGCTTACCCCCATTCTCTCCTCGCAGATACGCGCACATAAACCACAGAGAATGCAGTTATCGTCCTCCAGTTTAAATCGCGGCTTTTTAATCCCGTAACTCTTAGCCAGCTCCTGAATCAACGGCACGTTTGGACATCTGGCCAGGAGCAGCTCCAATATCATCCGGCGTCCTTTTATTACTGCCTCTGAGTTTGTGCTTACCTCCAAACCCTCTTCAACGGGGTAATTGCAGGAAGTTACCAGCCTTTTTCGGCCCCGGCTGGTGATTTCTACAGTACAGAGGCGGCAGGCTCCGAAGGGTTCCAGCGCCGGATGATAACAGAGAGTAGGGATATCAATACTGTTAGCCCGGGCAACCTGTAAGATATACGTCCCTTCCTCGGCCGTTACTGTCTTGCCATCAATTGTCAGATTTACCATGGTTAACCTTTTCTTCTTACTAGGACCCTGTCCTTAACCGGAGGTGGCACCGGCTCACCAGAAAGCCGCCGCACCGCACTAAAACGGGGCGGGCAAACCTCAAAGCAGGTGTTACACTTGGTGCACTTTGTCTGGTCGATGACATGAATTTGATTCTTGCCGCCACTTATGGCCCCGACCGGACACTGCCTGAGGCAAATCATGCAGGCCTGGCATTTCTCGGGATCAATATAGTAAGAGACAAGCTCTTTACAGACATAGGCGGGGCAGCGTTTCTGCTCAATGTGGGCAACATATTCGTCCTGGAAGTATTTTAGAGTGGACAGTACCGGATTAGGCGCCGTGGTACCCAGGGCACATAGCGAGAAGTCTTTGACCATCGCGGCAACCTCTTCCAGGAGTTCAATATCTCCCTTTTCCCCTCTTCCCTCGGTAATATCAGTCAGTATGTCCAGCATCTGCTTTATTCCCTCACGGCAGGGGATGCACTTTCCGCAGGACTCATCGGCAAGAAAGTTGAGGAAGTATCTGGCGGTATCAACCATACAGGTATCCTCATCCATCACAATCATGCCGCCTGAACCCATCATGGAACCCGCCTTAGTGAGCTCGTCAAAATCTATGGGAAGGTCAATATACTTTTCCGGAATAACACCCCCGGAGGGACCGCCGGTCTGGACTGCCTTGAACTTCTTTCCGTCGCGAATCCCGCCACCAATATTAAAAATAATCTCCCTGAGCGTCATCCCCATCGGTACTTCAACCAGCCCGGTGTTGTTCACCTTGCCTACCAGAGAGAATATCTTGGTTCCCTTACTGCCTTCTGTCCCGATGCCCCGGAACCAGTCAGCACCTTTGTTGATAATAAGTGGCACAGTAGCCCATGTCTCGACATTATTCAGGTTGCTGGGTCTATCCCAAACGCCCTTAATCACGGTGTGGATATACTTCGGTCTGGGCTCTCCTACCCTGCCTTCTAATGCCGTCATCAGAGCACTCGATTCACCAGAGACGAAAGCACCGGCTCCTCGGTGCACCTTAACAGTGAAATCAAAACCTGAGCCAAAGATATTTTTCCCGAGGAAACCATATTCCTGGGCTTGCTTGATAGCAATATGCACGTTCTCCACTGCCAGGGGATATTCCTGTCGAACGTAAATATAACCCTCATGGGAGCCGATGGCATAGGCGCCAATAATTAGACCTTCCAGCACGCTGTGAGGGTTACCTTCAAGCAGACTCCGGTCCATGTAGGCTCCGGGGTCACCCTCATCAGCGTTAACGATTACATACTTTATCTCACCGGGGGCGTTGCGACACTCCTCCCACTTTCTCCCGACGGGAAACCCACCACCTCCCCTCCCTCTCAGATTGGATTTTTTAACTTCTTCCAATACTTGCTCAGGGGTCATCTGGGAAAGGACTTTGGCTAGAGCAGAATAACCACCGAGCGCCAGGTAGTCATCGATACTCTTAGGATCAATCTTCCCGTTGGAACCGAAAACAAGCCGCTCCTGGTTCTTGTAGAAGGGAATTTCAAATTCATGAACTATCTTTTTATTGGTTGTGGGTTCAGTGTAGAGCAAACGCTCTATGACCTTCTTTCCCTTTATAGTCTGGGAGATAATTTCAGGAACATCCTTAGGCTCTATCTGTAAGTAACATATTTTCTCAGGGTGAATAACTACAATAGGGCCTCTCTCACAAAAGCCATGGCAACCAGTCTTCCTGAAGTCTACCTCGGCACTTAACTTTTGTTTTTTAATCTCCTCTTCAATGCTAGCCGCAACTTCTTCGCTACCAGAAGCATGGCAGGCAGTCCCGGAACAGAGTGTAATACAAGGTCTATTGGGGTCTCTTTTCGACAGGATGGCTTTCCTGAGTTCTTCCAATTCAGCAGGCGAATTTATCCTTGGCATAATTTCCCTCTAATCATAGTTTTTCAGCACTTCTTCTGCCTCGGCTGGTGCTAACTTGCCGTGATACTTTCCATCGACCACCATCACCGGCCCTAAAGCGCAACAGCCAAGGCAGTTAACCGTATTCAGAGTGAAGCGCCTATCAGGGGAGGTTTCCCCGGGTTGTATCTTTAAAATATCGGTGATTCTATCCAGAAGCCGTGGTGAACCGCGTATGTGGCAGGCAGTACCCATACAGACGCTAACCAGATGTCTACCCCGGGGCGTCAGGCTCATTGCCGTGTAGAAGCTGACAACACGATATATCTGACTCTGCGGGATATTAAGTCTCTGGCTGATTCGCTCTGCCACCTCTTTAGGAATCCAGTTCAGTTCTTGCTGTATATCCAGCAAAAGCTGTATGAGGACGCCCTCTTCTCCCTCGTACTTGTCGATAATCTGGTCAATCCGGCTAATTTCTTCGGTGTTCATACTTCTATTCACCATTCTTTTGAGAAACATAGGCCTTGAATCTTACCGGGCAATTATTCCAGCAATCACCACAACCGGTGCATTTCTCTTCATCTACAGACCTTGCCTTTTTCCTGATTTTAACCCTGAATTTTCCGGGGTTCCCAGCTACTTCCTCTACCTCGGAATAGGTCAGCAGCTTGATGTTGGGGTGCCGACTCGCCTCAATCATCTTGGGGGCAAGGATGCACATGGAACAATCATTTGTAGGGAAGGTTTTATCCAGCTGAGACATTCTGCCGCCAATGCTGGGTGTCTTTTCGACAAGGTATACCTGAAACCCCATATTGGCCAGGTCAAGGGAAGACTGGATCCCAGCGATACCACCACCGATTACCAGAACAGACTTTTTCGCCAAATTCAATCCTTACAGTTAGCGGAAGGCTATAATCTTAGCCGAGGTGGGCAGCTATGCGAGCCGCCAGAACTATAGCTATTTGCAACAGGGAATTATAGCAAGGGCAGAGAAATTTTTCTACCCGACCAACAGCAGAGCCAATCGTTCGAGAAACAAGGTGCTCCTGCTGGGCTTGAGGAAGGTTCAGATGTTGCCTATTCTTCTGACTCGGGGGCGGAAGGAGGCGGGGGAGACATTAGAGCTTTAGTCAACAGGAAAGTTGCCTGTAGTGCCTCTGTAGGGCAAAGCGGAAAACATTCTTTGCAGTCCCAGCATTCCTTGGAAGCTATTTCGGGAATGAAAATTATCTCTCGTCTTGTTCCTCTGTCGACAAACCCGATGGCGTTCTTCTTCTTGACCTCGGCACAGTATCTTACGCATAGACCACAGAGAATACAAAATGAGGACTCTTTTTCAAAACGGCCTTTGTCTGCTCCATACTCTTGAGCCAAATCCTGCAATTCTGCGGCATCTGGAGCATGAGCTAGCATCAGTTCCAGAAGCACTTTGCGAGTTTTATCTACCCTCTCAGACCTGGTTCTTACTACCAAATTTTGTTCCACTGGGTAAAGGCAGGCGGCAACTAGATTTGTCCTGCCGCGAGCTTCTATTTCTACTGTGCAAATTCGGCAAGCCCCGTAAGGTTCTAATTTCTCGTGGTGGCAAAGTGTGGGAATGTATATCCCCGCACTTTGTGCTGCCTCCAAAATGGTCATCCCTTCCTCTGCTTTAACTTCCCTTCCATCAATCTGTAAAGTGATTTCACTCATTTTTCTTTACTCTCTCTGGCTATCATTCTTGCTTCTTCAGGGATAGGAGGGGGAACAGGCTCGCCAGAAATCTTCTTCACCGCACCAAAGCGAGGGGGGCAAGCTTCAAAGCAAGTCCCGCACTTTGTGCATTTCTCCTGGTCAATTACATGTATCTGGCTCTTACCACCGGCAATCGCTCCTGTGGGGCATTGCCTGAGACAAATCATGCAGGCCTTACACTTATCAGGGTCAATATAGTATGAGATTAGCTCCTTACACACGTAAGCCGGACAGCGCTTCTCCTTGATGTGTGCCTCATACTCATCTCTGAAGTAGCGTATCGTGCTTAGAACCGGGTTAGCAGCAGTCTTACCTAAAGCACAAAGTGAGGCATCTTTTGTCACCTGGGATAGCTCCTCCAAACGCTCGATGTCGCCCTCTCTCCCTTTTCCCTTGCTGATATTAGTCAGAATCTTAAGCATCTGCCTGATACCTTCACGGCAGGGGACGCACTTACCACACGATTCATCAGCAAGAAAGTTAAGGAAGTACCTGGCGAGATCAACCATACAGGTATCTTCATCCATTACAATCATCCCGCCTGAACCCATCATCGAGCCAGCCTTGGTAAGTTCATCGAAATCAACTGGCATATCTAACTGCTCTTCAGGGATACATCCTCCGGAGGGACCCCCCGTCTGCACTGCTTTGAACTTCTTGCCTCCGGGGATACCACCGCCTACCTTATAGATAACATCTCTCAGAGTTATACCCATGGGTACTTCCACAAGGCCGGTATTGTTTACCTTGCCTACCAGGGAAAAAATCTTCGTCCCCTTGCTGCCTTCAGTCCCAATCCGAGCAAACCAGTCGGCACCCTTATTGATAATAAGGGGCACATTAGCCCATGTCTCAACATTATTTAAGCAACTGGGGCTATCCCGAACGCCCTTGACAGCAGTGTGAATATACTTGGGTCTGGGCTCTCCTACCCTGCCTTCTAATGCCGTCATGAGAGCACTCGATTCACCAGAGACGAAAGCACCAGCTCCTCGGTGCACCTTAACAGTGAAATCAAAGCCTGAGCCAAGGATATTTTCCCCGAGGAAACCATATTCCTCAGCCTGCTTAATAGCGATGGTCACGTTCTCTATTGCTAAGGGGTATTCCTGTCGAACGTAAATATAGCCCTCATGGCTTCCAATGGCATAAGCTCCGATGCTCAACCCCTCGAGGACTGAATGAGGATTCCCCTCGAGAAGAGCCCTATCCATAAAAGCTCCAGGGTCTCCTTCATCTGCATTGACGATCACATACCTTACCTCACCGGGGGCATTGCGACACTCCTCCCATTTCCTGCCGGCAGGAAACCCACCACCTCCTCTTCCTCTCAGATTGGATTTTTTAACTTCTTCCAATACCTGCTCGGGGGTCATCTGGGAAAGGACTTTCGCTAGAGCAGAATAACCACCGAGCGCCAGATAGTCATCGATGCTTTTGGGATCAAGCTTAATATTACTGCCGATGATGAGCCGCATCTGATTCTTATAGAATGGTATCTCAGATTCACGGACTGCCTGCTCACTAGTGGTGGGATCAACATAAAGCAACCTCTTGATGACCTTCTTGGCAAGTATGGTCTGAGAAATGACCTCTTCCGCATCATCCGGCTGCACCTGAAGATAGCATATCTCCTCAGGATAAATCACAACCACGGTGCCCCTTTCACAGAAGCCGGGGCAGCCTGTTTCCTTGATATCTACCTTATCCTCAAGACCATGCTTCTTAATCTCTTCTTTAAGGGCAGCGACAACTTTGTCTGCGCCAAGAGCAAGGCAACCTGTTCCGGTACAAACAGCAATGCAAGGCTTATTTGGGTCTCTTCTCGATAAAATACCCTCCCTGAGTTTTTCCAATTCAGCAGGCGAATTTATCTTTGGCATAACTTTCCCTTATTTACAGCTTTTCAGTACTTCCTCTGCCTCAGTTGGTACTATCTTGCCGTGATACTTCCCATCAACTACCATTACTGGCCCTAAAGCACAGCAGCCAAGGCAGTTAACAGTCTCTAGGGTAAACTCCATATCTGTGGTCGTCTGTCCAGCTTGAATGCCTAGGACTTCCTCTACCCTATCAAGAATTCTTGGCCCACCTCGAACATGGCAGGCAGTGCCCAGACATATTTGAACTTCATGACGCCCTCTAGGAACTAAACTAAAAGCTTTATAAAAGGTGGCTATATGTTGTATCTGGTTTAAAGGCACCTCTAATTTCTTACTGACCTTCTCTAATGCCTCCTTAGGAAGCCAACGATTTTCGCGCTGAATCTCTAATAATACTTGAATCAGTGCACTGGCATCACCCTGATATTTATCTATAATCTTATCGATTTTACCGTTAGCTGCGGCCGCTGTCTTAACTTCTTTTTTTTCTTTCACCTGATCTTCTTCCTGCTCTCTCAACTCAGACGGGAACAAAGCACTTCAGTATCTCGTCGAACCTGACTAACCCTTCTTTTGCCGAACTATTAAGGTATTTCGATACTTCAGACGGGCTTAAGCCCAAAATCTCAGAGATTTCTCCAGTGGAAAGGGGTCTTTCTCGCAAGAGTAACAAAATTTGGCTTATTGTCAATTTATCTACGATTAACTCGCGGAATAATCTATCTACCTCTTCACTGCTGAAAAACTCGCCATACTCATCTTCTGTTTCAAAATGTACTCTCAGCCGCTCCCTTTCCACCAGCTTAATGTAAGGGACCAAACTTTGAACCGCTTCGAATTTCAACTTTAATCCATCTGCATCTATCCCTTCGCCTATTCCCAGAGGTCCTAACTCCTTTAGCTTCTTGACGAAGTCAGTAATAACCTCGGTGAAACGGATTCCTTCAGAGGCAGATACCCATTCAAGCCTTAACCTTTCGGGGTTCACTCCTATTTGTTCCAATAGTTTTTTACATATATGCATCACGCTTAATGCCTCGTAATTTCCTTCCGTAACATAGTGGCATTCGCCAAGCCAACAACCGCCGACAAACACCCCGTCCATCCCATTTGAGAAAGCTCGGAGTATGAATGCCGGGTCGACTCTGCCGGAGCACATCACCCTTATTATCCTCATATTAGTGGGGTATTGATACCGGGAAACTCCAGCAAGGTCCGCTCCTGCGTAGCAACACCAGTTACACAAAAATCCTAAAATCTTTGGTTCAAACTCGTATCCCATAGCTATTCCTTGGCTTCTTCTTAAAGAGCAACCCTACTATGTTCATTAGTGGACTTCTACAAGGGCCGGAACCGCGGCGTCAATTTCAGCAAAGATTTGCTCGTCTGTAAAATGTTTCGCAGTAATAGCCCCCGCTGGACACTTCGCATTACACAGACCATCTCCCTTACAGAGGACGGGATTAACCCTGGCTTTTTTGCCCTGTGGCGTGTCATGAAACTCTATAGCACCATACTTACAAACTGAAATACAGGCCCCGCACGCTATACACTCATCCTCATTTACTTCAGAAATAGCACCGGAGGCGGTGACTGAATCCTTGGAAAGAATAGTTGCCGCCCGGCCAGCAGCTCCGTAAGCCTGGCTAATCGATTCCGGTATATGCTTGGGATAGTGCGCCGTCCCGCACAGGAAAACGCCATCGGCAGCAAAATCAACGGGCCGTAGTTTTACATGGGCTTCCTGGAAGAAACCATCCGGGTTCAGAGGCACCTTGAATAACCGGCATATTTCATCATTGGTTGCCGGAGGAATCACAGCGGCGGCTAAAGCAAGGGCATCGGCATCCAGCGCGATCTTCTTACCTAAAATAGGGTCGGTCACAGTGACCCTTAGAATCTGCTTGCCTCCCTCCTGAGTAGCTTCCACCTGGGGTTTATCTTCCGGCTCATAGCGGATGAACCTCACCTCATGGTCCGCCGCTTGCCGGTAATAGTCCTCGGCAAACCCGTAAGTCCTCATGTCCCGATAGATAATGTAGATATCCATCTGGGGGTTTATCTCCTTTAGCTTCAAGGCGCAGGTTATAGCATTATTACAGCATACCCGGCTGCAGTAATTTCTGTCTTCGTTTCGGCAACCCACACACTGAATCATCACCAGGCTCTCGGCGTTAACTACCCTGGCTTCCCTTTTGGTGATTTGCTCCTCTAATTCCAGCAGGGTAAATACTCTGTCATCTTGCCCATAAAGGTATTCGGTGGGTTTGTATTCCTCAGCACCAGTAGCGATGATGGTTATTCCGTGTTTTATCTCCCTGACCCTTCCCCCCGACTTCACCATGGTTATGAAATTCCCCACATAACCGGAAGCCTCGGTAATGGTGACATCAGTAGATACATGAATTAAGGGGTGTTGGTAAACCTTGCGGATAATATCCCCAAGGTAAGCTTGAACATCCATCTCGTCCAAGGTGTAATGAATTCTGCGAGCTATCCCCCCCAAGTCGGTATCCTTCTCCACCAGGTAAACCTCAAATCCCTGGTTGGCTAAGCTCAGGGCACTGGTCATGCCGGCTATACCTCCCCCGACAACTAACCCCCTTTTGTCGACCGGCAGCTGGAATTCCTGTAAGGGCTGTAAAAGGGCCGCCCGGCCTACCGACATCCGGACTATATCCTTTGCCTTTTGGGTGGCGGCTTCCTTTTCTCGAGAGTGGACCCAGGAGCAATGTTCCCTTATATTAGCAAACTCAAAGTAGTATGGATTAATTCCCCCCTCGCGAAGCGTGTCCCGGAATAGCGGCTCATGTGTCCTGGGGGTACAGGCGGCAACAACCACGCGATTGAGCTCTTTTTCTTTGATGGCATCGGCTATTTCCCGGGCAGCATCAGTAGAACAGGCAAACAGGTCTTCTTGAGCGTGGACAACATTAGGTAAGGTCAGAGCATATTCCACTACCGAAGGAACATTTACCACTCTCCCGATGTTGGCTCCACAATGACAGACAAAGACTCCTATCCTTGGTTCCTCTCCCGAAACATCCCTTTCCGGTGGATATTCTCTTTCTCTGGACAGCTTCCCTCGCCGGTAGGCAAGGAGGTGGCTGCAAAGGGCGTTAGCCCCGCTGGCAGCCATAACCGACTCGGGGATATCTTTAGGACCCTGGAAGGCTCCGCTGACAAAGATTCCCGGGCGGGTAGTCTCAATAGGATTAACCGGATTAGTTTTACAGAATTTGTGAGAATCGAGTTCTATAGCGAACTTGCCAGCCAATTCTTCCACACCATCAGGAGGGCTCAAGCCAACGGATAATACCACCATGTCGAATTCCTCTTCCTTTACTCCTTCATCGGTAGTAGAGTATTTTATAGTTACATTCTTGCTTTCTGGTAGCTCTTTGCCTATTGATACGTAGCTTCTTATAAATCGAACCCCAGGAAGGTCTTCTGTTCTTTGATAAAATCGCTCAAAATCCTTGCCGAATGACCGGATATCGTTATGGAATATAGTAGCCTCGATCTCAGCGTCGTGGTCTTTGGCCAGAATCACCTGCTTTTGGGTATACGTGCAGCACACGGCTGAACAATAGCTGTTGCCGCCCGGGATAACCTGTCGGGAACCAACACACTGAATCCAGGCTATCTTCTTCGGGTGCTTCCCATCAGAAGGCCGCTTCAGTTCACCTTCGTAAGGACCGGTGGAACATAATATCCGTTCAAAGTCGAGACCGCTTACCACATTCTCCATCTTTCCATACCCATAGTCACCCCTCAACCTGGCGTCAAAGGCCTCATAGCCCGGAGCCAGAATTATCGCCCCTAGTTCTACTTCTACCTTCTCCGCCTTTTGATGGAGGTCTATGGCCTTATTCTCACAGACACCTACACAAATGTTACATTTTTCTTCTTTGAGAAAAAGGCAGTTTTCAGGGTCTATATAGGTGATAAGCGGAACTGCTTGAGAAAAGTATATATGGCTGGCTTTAGTAAAAGATAAGTTTTGATTGTATTTATCCAGGACTTGAACCGGGCAGTACTCGGTACACGTAGTACAACCCCGGCATTCACCTTCTATAATGTATCTGGGCTTTTTAATCAGGGTTACCTTGAAGTTTCCAGCTTCCCCTTCTACACTTTCAACTTCAGTATAGGTCAGGATGTCTATATTGGGATGCCTATCACATTCAATAAACTTAGGAGATTCAATGCACATAGAGCAGTCATTGGTGGGGAAGGTCTTATCAAGCTGGGCCATCTTGCCGCCAATGGACGGCAATTTTTCAACCAGGTAAACCTTAAAGCCTATTTCAGCCAGGTCCAGGGAGGCTTGAATGCCGCTGATGCCTCCACCGACAACCATGACGTCGCCGACGTTATTTTCTTCAGGACTATTGACAAGCTGTCCTTCAATTGGTTCTTCTTCCATTTTCTACCATTCTTATCAGGTCTGATATGCCCCGATTATGGGCACTAACGGTCGAGAGCGACGCCCTCCATCACGCTTCTCTAAATCGCCTCTTGAATAACTTCTGTAATATCTTTAACCTCTATGACTTCGCTATCCTCTCGGGTTAACCTGCTATCCTCAAAATTGGTGATGCAATATGGGCAGGCAGTAACCAGCACCTCAGCCCCAACCTCAATAGCTTGCTCTAATCTTAGGTCAGAGAATCTTTCGCCCTTCGGAACGTCCATCCAAATCCCGCCCCCTCCTCCTCCGCAACAGAGACTATCTTCCCGCGAATCAGCCATCTCAACTAGTTCCAAGCCGGGTACCTTCTTTAAGACCTCTCGGGGTTCGTCATATATGCCATTATGTCGACCCAGATAGCATGGGTCATGATAAGTAATTTTCTTGCCATACTCCTTGGTGAGCTCAAGCCTACCCTCGTTAATAAGCTCGAATAAATATTGGGAGATATGAATTACCTCAAAATTGACCTTAAATTCGGGATACTCGTTTTTGAAGGTATGGTAACAATGGGGTGAGGAAACAAGGATTTTCTTCACCCCGTTATCGATAAAGGTTTTGATGTTCTCCCTGGCTAAATGCCTGAATAGTTCCTCATCACCTGTCTTGCGGATACTTTCTCCACAGCAATTCTCCTTGGGCCCTAATATCCCAAAATCTACCCCTGCCCTGTTAAGGATATTGGCGGTGGCAATAGCCACTTTTTTTAACCTTGAGTCATAGCTGGGGTAGCAGCAGGGAAAATACAAAACTTCTGTCCCCTCGGTGAACGTTTTTACAGACAGACCTTTTGCCCAATCTGCCCTCCTTTCTCGTGCTTCACGCAAGGGGTTGCCTTCAGCACTCAGGCTTACATTTACGGTGTGGATTGGAGCAGGAGAAATTCCTGCTCCCCAGGCAATCCTGCGGGAAGATAGACTAACTTCTATCGTTCCTACTCCCCTCGGACACCGCTGAGGGCAGCTTCCGCAGGTAGTACAACGCCATATGTCTTCGCTCTCTATCTCGGGCAGACCAAACGTATTCTGTCGGACCATCTTGCGGATACTGAAAGCCCTGACCCTATTCCACGGACAAACAGTGTCACACAGTCCACATTGATAACAGAACTTGGAGGCTTCCCCACCCGCCTCTTTTATCGCATCTATCCCTTCCTTGAAGGGGGCTACAATCTCCGTTATCTTTTACTCCTTCTCGTTCGCCTTAAATTTAGCCCTTTGCTATTCGGGCGAGGGTATCCCTTACCGTCTTCACTCCATATTTTTTCACTAATGATTCTAATCCTACCTCCATCTCCCCCGGTTTTTCCTCTTCTTCCCCTTCCTCCTCCTTTTCTTCATAAGTCAAAGCATCGTTTATGCACCACTGAACACATAACGGCTCTTCCTGTGGCGATTTCTCTTCACACATATCACACTTCAGAGGGAGACCGGAATCAGGTTCTTTGAAAAGCTCCCTGGATGGGCAGGAAGCTCTACAGAAGCTACACTCGTCATATTCCTTTTCGTTGATCGTATAAATGTTTCTACCATTACATTCGGCTTCAGTATACTCACCGGCTATTACCGGAACATAAATATTTTTTAGTGGATTAAAAAGCACCCGAATCCGCGACCTCTCCGGGTTAGTGCTGCTATATTTTGGCGCAGCGTGAAAGGCGGAGCAGATTGACTCACACGCCCGGCAACCATTGCATTTATCAACGTCGATCTTGATTAGCTTGACTGTTTTCATTGTTTACTGCCCTGACTTTTTCCTTTTTTAGAACCCTTCTTAGCCACCTTTTCCTCTTCGCTTTTGGGGGAATCCTGCTTGGTTACCTTGACTTTTTCCTCTTTATAAACCCCTCTTTGCTCAAAGTCCTGGCTAACGTAATCCAAACCGAGTCCATCTAAAGTCTCCTTGGTCGGAATACCTTCATTATTCCATCCCTTAAATTTGTAATATTCATCGTGGAGCTCGGCTTCAAACTCGGGGAATCGCTTTCTCCAATGGTCTTCGGGAGGACGCTCGTCCTTTCTCCTCATGCCTCTCCTGATATTAATGGCTCGGAGCAAATTTCGATTCCTCTTGGCTATTTCCCACAGCCTGTCTTCATCGATATCCAGCCCCGTGGCAGATGAGATTAACTTCGGTAGATTATGTATATGATAGGGAGGCTTAATTGGAAATGATGACAAGCCGGCGCATATACCGGTGGCATCGTCAATGTAATGCATCGTCTCCTGCCACTCAACAAGGTCAAAAACTAAATCGAGAGGTGGCCAAAATGGTAATCCCGTATCTTCATCTCCCCATTCCAGGATAAATTGTTTGAATCTTTCTTCCTTCCCGGTAGGGATCTGGGGCCACTCTCTTACAAATTCCTCCCTTAGCTCTTTGGTAAGGAAAGGTGCCTGGGGGAGCTGTCCTTCGATTTGCGTAATATTCACCTTCTCGCCGGTTGACCACATAATGTAATAAATGGGGTTCAGCATTCCCAGTTTGATAGGGATCTGCTCCTGTTTCTTAATAGTATTATGGTCGTACTCCTCCGCCCCCTTGCCAATCTTTCGAGCCGCCCAGTAAACACCGTCGGCCAGAACGTTGCCAATCCCTTCTCGCCGCACGATTTTTTCAAGTAAATAGAAGAATCTCTCCTCGTTTTTGGACGGGAATCCTGGCAGGTCCTTGTCGGTCAAAATACCATTTTCATAAAGCTCGATGGCGAAGGCCATAACCTGGGGGGTTGTATACCCGTCCACTCCATATCCCTGAGCATCTCCAGCAATTTTAAAACCAAACTCCAGGTCATCTGTCATAGCTCCCATCACATAAGTAAGTTTCGAGTAGCATTTCATCATGTATTTGGAAAGTCCTAGTGATGGGTGTGCAATCACCGCCCCGCATTCCATCGGACAGTTATAGCAACTTATCAACCGCTCCACCGCTTTGTCCTGAATCTTACTCCACTTTTTTGCGGTTTCCTTGGTCCAAAAGTCCTTTCTCCGGTAGCGGGCATTTCCCCAGGAGAAACTGGTGGTGTGCCACTCCTCATCGTGGATGGACATCTCCTGGGGTGAACCAATCCCGGCTAAAATGGGCGGCACCCCCTGAATCGGGTTGTCTCGCCGGAACTGTATATATTGCAGCACTTCTTTGCAGAGCCCCATGAATTCATCCGGTCGAGCAACATTGAGGTCCTTCTTCCCGCGAACAGCTATCGCCTTCAACCCCTTGTCTCCCATAACGGCGCCTATTCCGCCTCGGCTGGCGCTGGACCTGCCCTGCTCGATGGAAGCAAAATAGACCCTGTTTTCACCGGCCAGGCCAATAGTAGCCACTTGGGCTTTTGGTTCCTTCAGCTCCTGTCGAATAAGCTCTGCAGTTTCAAGAGAGCTTTTACCCTGCAGGTGAGAGGCATCACGTATTTCCACCTTGTCATCGTTTATCCACAAATAAACCAGATTGGGGGACTTACCACGAATGATTACTTTGTCATAACCGGCAAATTTCAGCTCTGGTGCCCAGAATCCCCCCATTATTGAATACGCCATTAACAAAGTTTGAGGAGAAAGGGTAGAAACAATAGTACGATTAGCTCCGGTGGCAGGTGTGCCCGCTAAAAGACCGGCGCTAAATATAAGCAGATTATCAGGAGAAAAGGGGTCAACTTCAGGGGGAACCCTATCCCATAATATCTTGGCGTTAGTACCCAGACCCCCCAGGTGAAGTTCAGTTAATCTTGGGTCACTTGCTTCCTTCTCGATGCTTCCGCGGGATAGGTCAATTTCTAAATTGACCCCTGTCTCTGCATACCTCATTTTTTAGTCCCCGGTGGGTTACGCAGCTTCTAAATAGTTCTTTAAGTGATTTTGGTTAGCCAAGCTCAACAACATAGCACATTCAGCCTATTCCTGTCAAACCAATCTAGATAGTCACAAAATCAGCGGGCGTAGGGCAAGCAGCGGAGGGCCAGGAAAAAACAGAACGTGCTCCAGTCAACAACTACCGGGGTGTTTTTCAGGTGTTGGGGGACCCCTTTACCTAAACCTCAATGGTCTTATCAAAATTAACGATACTGCTACGCTGGAAACCCTGCCGCTCGAAGAGGTCCTGCACTAATTTGTTATCTTTCGGAATGAGCGCACGGACCGTGCCAATACCTTCGGTTTGGCAATGGTAGAGGAGCGCCTGAACTAATTTGCGGCCAATGCCGCGCTCCTGATAGTCAGGGTGAACAAATATAGCGTGAATAATGCACACTTCAGTAAGCGGTACCATTAGATACATCGAGCGGTTGATTGCAAAGCCCACTATTCTACCCTCAGCTTCAGCTACAAAACTCAAGTCAGGCGGTGTCCCGGGGTCAGCAGAAGCCAGGTCTTCATAACTGATAACATCGCGGCTCGAACCTTGGATTATTCTATTAAGAGCCAAGACCTCATGAATGTCGCTACGTATCATGCTCCGAACACTTACTTTAGCTTCTTTCGCGTTGCTCATCTTAAACACCTCCAGCGTTATCGTTGCCTAAAAACAATCCCTCCCCTACGGGGAGGTGGTAGCAGATAACTCAGCATGCTGTGTGGGCATTATACCCCCTCTCCAAGTCTCTATCAAGACCTTATCTCCGATTAGCTATGGGTGGTATAATTAGGATGTATACTTTGGCTGACGGGTAGCCCAACCAGCGGATTTGGAGAAGGTATGCAAAAGAGTACGAAGATAGAAATAATCATATTGGTAACTGTTTTCCTGGTTGTCTTGGTTTTAGGATTTGTGCGGGTAAGTGGAGGACCTTCTCCTGCTGATGTAGAGAAGGCGGTACTCAGAGAGATACAGTCTTATGATGATTACCAGTGGGTGAAGCAAGTTGAGGTTTTAAAATATGGCCATCCATTTGAGCTTGAACGCAACCCTTTTCATAGCTATTTTTTTGGTGATAGACGTTGGCCTGTCAAGGTCTGTCTTATAGGCGACCAACGAAGAGAAGAAAAGTCAGTTCACCTCGCTGCGGACATATTCGGAAGGTGGTCAGCGGTGGCGATTTATTCACCACCCTAATCAAAGCGTAGTTTATCGTTTCTTATTAATCACTCCCGTTCTTTGCGTATTCGCTCTCTAAATTTTAAGGCAAAACCAGATTTTTTTACGAGCCAGCATATTCGTAGCTAGGCGTAGGTAGCACCAATGCCCAGGGGCATACCCCCATGCCAGTCCTGAGCAAGACCAAATAAGACAATCCACGGCTGTGAAATCAGGATAGCTTACTCTTTACTTTTCGTTTCCCTGGCGTGTAAATAAATGCCGACTGCCCAGCCAAGCATAGTTATTGTGATTCTGTCCTTCGCAGTAGTGGGTGTCAATCACAGCAAGACAGAGCTTTCAAGCCATTGACTACGCTCGGGCGATACAGTATGCTTAAGTTGTATAAGCAGGAGGTACGATTAAATGAGCAAGTGGCATTATCATGTAGAAAAATACACCTTTAGAGAATTAGTAAAACCAGGGTCTTTAAATTCTCTTGGAGAAGAGGGCTGGGAACTGGTTTGTTTGAAGAGAGTATCAGGAACTGAGAAAGCAACTCAGATGCAATGGTTGGCAGTGTTTAAGAAGCAGCTTGTAGAAAAAGAAGGGTGACCATGATTTCAGTGTTACTGCCTTTCTTGTAGTCCAAGGCGTAGGCAGCACCAATGCCCAGGGGCATACCCCCATGCCAGTCCTGAGCAAGACCAAATAAGACAATCTGCCACCGTGAAATCAGGATAGCCTCATAAAACTTCAAGCTATCCTCACGCTTCAATGACCGAGTGAGTGGTATAATTAGGATTAGGATGTATACTATACTTGACAGGAAGTGTGCGTTCAAAGGAGGGATAAATGTTAAGTCAGACCAGTCAGTGGTACAAATTACAGTACCCAGAGTGTTTCGTTAATGAAGAGCTACGAATGATGCAAAATACGCTTGCTGATTTTGTCGACAATGAGATTATGCCGGTTCGTGATAAGATTGACGATGATGTCACACACGAAGAAATAATTACTCCCATCCTGAAGAAATTACAGGTAGGCCTAGGCTACCAGAAAAACAAGATACCCAAAGACTTCGGCGGCAACCAGCAGCTTTCCATGGTCGGGGATGCCCTAATACAGGAGCAGCTTTCCCGCGCTGACTACGGCATAAGCCTCCACAGTGCCTGCACCGACTGGGGGCTGGTACCAGCTGCCCTTGCCTACTTCTCACCATCGCCAACAGGGAAGGCATGGGGAAAAGCAGTGTTTAGTGAATTTGCCCCCAAGTTTACCAGCAAAGAGCTGGCCGTTGCCTGCATGAACTTCAGTGAAGAAGACTCCGCCTGTGATATTGAGAACCCGCTTAATGAGGGCAGGACGGTAAAAGTGAAGGCAGAGCTTAAGGGCGACGAATGGGTGGTAAACGGTAATAAGTTATGGGCATCCAATGCCGGCATTGCCGACCTCAACTGCGTGGTCTGCAATATGAACCCTAGTAAGGGAGTAGATGGCTTTGCTTTGGTTTATGTTCCCGAACCCTGGACAGGGGTTTCCCATGGTAAATTCGAGGTCAAGTGTGGGGCTAACACTGACAGGAATACTCCCACCTATTTTGACAACGTCCGGGTGCCTAAGGAGTGGGGAATACAGGGGCCTGAGGCCTGGGCCATTTTCACCAATACCGTGTCTGCCCCCATGTCCCTGAATGCCGCCAACGCCGTTGGTCTTTTGCAGGGAGCTTTTGACCTCCTGCTTGAGTATACCGGGCAGAGAGTGGCCGGGGGCAAACCGGTCAACCAGCACCTCCACGCTGCGATGATACTGGGCGAGATGGCAGCGTTTATATCCGTGGGCAGGGCTGCTGTTCTGGAGCTTGCCCACCAGTATGACCATCAGGATATCTATGGTCCGTGGAACTCGGAAAGCATGATGGCTAAAGGGCATGCAGTGCACGCCTATGTTACCCGCACCGTGCCCGACCTGGTATCAAGGGGCTTAGAACTGATGGGTTCCTTTGGCCTTGTCCGGGAAAACGGTTATGAGAAGTATTACCGTGATGCCGTAGTGCTGAAAATAGTCCTGGGCGGCTCACACTTGGGTTACTTTGAAACCTGCAAGCAGTTCTATGACCTGGACTACTCCTCGTTTGGCCCGGGAAAGCTTCACGAGCCAGCTTAACTCCACTCCCGCCTCTTTAAGTCAGGTATTGGTGATACCTCGCAGGACCAAGAAATATCGAGGAGGAGCTACTAGAGGCCTTAGTCTAGATATTAGCCAAACCTGAGATTTTTATGAGAAGGCAACTTCGGGTGGCTAGGCGTAGGTAGCACCAATGCCCAGGGGCATGCACACATACCAGCCCTGAGCAAGACTAAATAAGACAATCTACGACTGTGAAACCAGGATGTCAAATAAAGCCCGATAACAAATTTGCCACTTGCCTCGGCAATAATTCCGACTATAGCGAATGCCACGCCGAGCCAGGTCGCAATACTGCCCATGATTCCCATGCGACCGCGATGGCGCTTGGTGAATTCGGGTCCCGTCCACATTTCCATCACGGTTATCACCCCCTTTACTGTTTATTTAAATAAGGATATACACCCTATTTTCCGTACCCTTCCCTGGCGGCATGATAGGCTAGCAACCAGGCTGATAAGGCAAATACAATAAGGGCAATAGCTATTAAAAGCCAGTGGTCAGCTGATAATCCCAGCGTTTTACCCATAGCAGCGGCTATAATACCTAATAGAAGGCAAACGAGGGCAACCGAGTTCATAATCATTGAAACAGTTGCATGCCATTTAATGCCCATTCCAAATAGCAACTTCTTTACGTCCTTCGGGATTTCTGCCATCTTTATCACCTCCTTTCTTTTGTATTCAGGATTTCGGCAATCCTATCCATCTTGGCGTCCTCTCCATATATTCTCGGTAAGCATCACCATATTTCCCAAGGCACATGCGTTCTTCCGAGCCTGCATATATGAGGCTAAGAGTTGTGTATGCAATGGTTAGCAGGAGGAAAAGCCACGAAGCCGAGGCTATACCCACCCCGATGAACATTACTAACTGGGTGACATACATGGGATGTCTGGAGTAGCGGTATAGTCCCGTGGTTATTGGTTTCTCACCAATCGGGGTAGTAACGAAGGACACTATAACTATAATATAGGTAACTACGCCGACCAGGGCAATGGGAAGACCTACGTAAAACCATATCGTACCCAGCCGCAGCGGCAGGAAGATAGAGTACACGAAGGCCAAAGCCCAGAGTATCCACTCAATATAGTATACTGCCTTATGAACCCCGCCATACGATTTCAATGAGTCTTCTACCAAACCTTTATGAACTCTCATAATTATGGGCATGGGCAAGAAATTGATAAGCATGAAAATCCAGGCATTCCAGACACCTATTTCAAAGACTGGTATAGCTAACATGATTTACTTCCTTTCTAAAATATTCCTCGTCAACATATACGTTGGAGACTGAGTGTAGTCTTCGGTGATTTTATTGTCAATAAGCACTTGGCTGCCGGCTCAGAGGAATACCACCTTACAGGACAAGGAATTCAAATGCCAAAAATGGTAATATCATTACCTGCGGTAGGCCTTGGGGACAGTTCCCGAACTTTTGTTTGAGAAGAAGCAGTTTATCCCGGCACTGCAGCAGCTACTTGTCTACCATCCACATAAGTAGCGATATCGACAACAAGTCAGTAGTACTTTAACCTAGCTAAGGTGGTTTACACGCGAAACCTTGCCTTGAGGAAGTCATAGTATGCCGACAACGGAAACTTTCTGGAATCAAATGGGGCATATGATGAGGATTGCATCCTATCCGCAGCGGGAGTATACGGTCTGGTAATGCTGGTCAAAAATTGGAAAATCATTGGAAGGAGCCACAGAGATGAGTAAAAACCCGTCATTTAAGAATCGGCAAAATATCCTCTGGAGCACGCTTATAACCATCCTGTGTATCGTCTGTTTTCCAGCCAATCCCCTAGTCTTGACAGGCGTCATAGAAGTAGAGTCATACCCCGTATTATTCATCATCGGTTGGGTGGTATGGGCATTCGGCATGGTGCTGGTCATGGCTCCTATAGTCATGTTCCCACGACAGGGTAGTGTTGCCAAAGGTAAATCATTTGTCCATACCACCCAACTGGTGGATACTGGCATATATGCCATTGTCAGGCACCCGCAATACACAGGTGGAATCTACGCAATCTTCCTCACCACTTTTTTATGGTATCCCCATTGGCTATTCGGAGTGCTCGGGGCGATAGGCACGGCAGTTGTCTACATGGGTTGTAGAGAGGAAGACCAACGTCTAATCGAGAAGTTCGGGGATGCCTATGTAGACTATATAAAAAGGGTACCTAGAATGAACGTCTTTTTAGGCCTCTACCGCTTGCTGAAGCGTAGAAAGTAGAAATTATCCAGGCCCAAGATTACTTCTTCTTATGCTATTCTGCCCATCACATTCTCCTCCTTCGGTAGGAGTTCTTTTCAATTTCTCTTAGTTTCAAGTCGACCATTGTTTCAATACCAAAATGTGCTGCCGCTCGCAGGTCATCCAAGGCTTCCGCCTCTGTCTTTCCCAGGCCGACACTGGTCAAAGGTCGCCAGATGCAATAGTAACTTTGACTATCATCATCATAGTCAATTACTATTTCGTCATAGGGTAGCTGTTCCATATGGTTCATTTCTAACCAAAAAATTTCTTTTTGGCTGAAGCTGCGGCCAGGGGAGCTATTGCTATCCACAGTGTAATGTTTATCAGCATGGCTGTAACGTAGTTAATATCCACACTGATGCCAAGCCTCGCAGCAATGGCATCCCAGAGAAGCATGAGGAAGAGTGAACTCAAGAAGAAACCCGGTATCGCTGCCAATATTTTGAAGTAACCCATTTTAGCCCTCCTTTATTTTATTCTTCTAGCACCGACTCGATTGCTTGATACGCCTGGGAAAGAATCTGGCGAATTTGCTCTGCTTTATCGGCATCCAGCCTGCGAAAGCTGTCGCCAAGTAAATTCTCAAGAGCATGAAACTCCTTCATTACCGTGACCATCCTGCCAATATTTTTAAAACTCCACTTGTGTTTCATTTGCCTCCTTACACCGTTGGCGATATCGCTCTGATTCTCCAGAAACTTGAGGCCTTCTTCCGTAATCGAATAAACCCTTTTGCCTTCCTGCTCAGTGGAACTGGCATATCCCATTTCTTCCAGCATCTGGAGAGTAGGATAGATAACTCCGGGGCTCGGCTTATAAAAACCGTAGGACAGTTCCTCAAGCTCCCGGATGATGTCGTAACCGTGTCTTGGTTTATCCTTCAATAGGTCTAATATTACGTATTTGAGGTCACCTTTCTGAAAGGAAGCCCATCGCCGTGAGCCTCGAAAAAATCGCTCTTCGTGAAACATCCGGTCTCTAAACATTGAAACCTCCTTTTCGCTCCTTAATTAATGCGATATAAATAATATCTAGATATATCTAGATATTATTATACACTAAATCCCTGTTTTGTCAAGAGGTTTCAAGAGGTTTTATGAAAAAATTTTTCTGGACTATTAGCTGGAAGGTAATATCATTACCTGTGGTGGGCGGTAGAGGACTTGAACCTCTGACCTCCTGTGTGTAAGACAGGCGCTCTCACCACTGAGCTAACCGCCCATGGCACGCCTGGCGGGATTTGAACCCGCGACCTCAGCCTCCGCAGGGCTGCGCTCTATCCAGCTGAGCTACAGGCGCATACACACCCCGAAAAGTCCCTCGCTTCGCTCAGTGTACTTTCCGGGGACCCCATTTAATCAGAGACCCCAACCAAATGGTGCCTTTCGTATGAGGAATATTTAAAAGGCTGTTTTTCAAATATCTTATCCGATTAAAGATTACTACAACTCTAATTCCTCGTCAATGAAATAGTGCCCCGCGTCTGGGTGCGCTGCCATATCTCCACGTGGCAAATTTCAGTTCATTTTTAAACAGACAATAGTATAATATCAGAAGAGGGAAAGGGTTATTCGGGAGAATAGATATCGTGCGCGCTACTAATAATGAAGAGCTGAATCTATTAATCAAATCCAAATATCCTGTCGTTTATTTTGAAACAATAGATGAAATCTATACTATCAGGCAACTACGAGCAACCGCAGAGCAGTTGGATCTTAATTTCTACCAATGGTCTATAACGGATGGTCTCAGACGAGGCGATAACGACGATTCTTATTACCAAACAAAAGAGTCGATCAAAATGCTACGAATGGTACAGTCTCTTCTTAAGCCTAGAGAATATGAAGATATAAAGCCCGGGCTATTCGTCTTAAAGGATTTCGAAAAGTACCTAGAAGATATTTTAGTACTGAGGCTTTTTAAGGATATTATTAATCTTATAAAGGGAACAAGGGATACTTTTGTAATTGTTTCTGCCGAATATAAGCTACCCAAGGATATTCAGTCCAATTCTGCTCATCTAATAGGTGGTTATCCGATTGAAGATGAAATTAAAGCAGTAATCAAAGAAACGGCCGAAGAACTAAAAAGAACAAATAACAATGTAGCGCTATCTTTAAGCGATGAAGAGCTAAACAAAATCACTAATGCTTTAAAAGGACTATCTATTCAGCAAATACGAAATGTTATAAATCAATGCTTATTAGCGAATAATGTTCTTGATATAAATGACTTGAGTACAATAGAAACTTATAAGAAGAAGGTCTTTGATCAGGAAGGCCTTTTGGAATTTTGTTTAACCGAAGATAAAAATAATATTGCCGGATTTGACAATATAAAGCGCTGGCTTGTAGAACGAAAAGATAGTTTCTCTCCACAAAAAACTACTTCTCTTCCGGTTCCCAAAGGATTATTGTTAATGGGAGTGCAAGGTTGCGGAAAAAGCTTGGCTATAAAAGTCATTGCACGAGAACTCAATTTACCTTTATATAGGCTTGACTTAGCCAGACTCTACAGTAAATATATCGGCGAAACAGAGAAAAATTTAAGGACAGCATTGATGATAGCAGAGAAACTTTGCCCTGTCTGCCTCTGGATTGATGAAATAGAAAAAGGATTCGCTGCTTCTAGCGGTGATACTGACGGTGGTGTTTCTCAGCGCATTTTGGGTACATTTTTAACTTGGATGCAGGAACGCAAGGCGAATTGTTTTATTGCTGCCACGGCAAATGATGTCTATCGTTTACCACCTGAATTCTTGAGAAAAGGTCGTTTTGATGAAATATTTTTTGTAGATTTACCTGATGTGGAATCAAGGGAACTGCTTTTAAAGATACACCTTAAAAAACGAGGGCTTAAACCAGAGGATTTTGATTTAAAAAAGATTGTTGATGTAACTGTGGGTTTTAGTGGGGCTGAGATTGAACAAGCTATTATCGCGGCCCTTTATAGGGCTTCTACCGAGAAAGAAGTAATTTCAACCAAGCATATTATTGAACAAATCAAATCCACAAAACCGCTATCTGTTTTAAAAAAAGAGGAAATTTCTGCGTTAAGAGCTTGGGCGAAAGAACGCACTATCCCCGCTTAAGATTTCTAATTCATTACTATATTTTGGGCAATTCATATTTGCCCCAAAAATTCTCCCTGTACTATAGGACAGGTGGCTTCGGGGAAATACTCTCAAGTGGTGCCGAAGGAGGGATTTGAACCCTCACGTCCTTAAGGACACTACGCCCTGAACGTAGCGCGTCTGCCTTTCCGCCACTTCGGCATCTAATTCCCTGCCTAAAATTCTCTCTTTCCCAGGGAGACAAAAATAACTGCCAATAACCCCAATGGATTGAGGGGGATAAGGGCACAGATAGCCCCGGCTAAGGACAGGCCAAAACTTTTCCTTCTTATGGCCGAGACGCCACCTACTATGGCTATTATACCCAGAACAAGAAGAACGCCCCCCATAATAATAATCGACAAAATTGGGAAGACAGCTATACTATGTTCATACCAAACGCCTGAAACGTCTGGCAAGAATGAAAAAAGCCACGGCCTGAGCGGTATGCCGAGGCTTACTAAAGCCACCGTCATCCCTCCACCAATTACCTCGAATGCCCCAACTATGATGCTTAAGATTCCCCCGGCGCTGAGCAATCCTCCCCTGCCTTCGTCCATTTTGTTGACCTCCTTTTACTAGAGTTTATGGTGGGCAGTACTGGACTTGAACCAGTGACCTCTTGCGTGTGAAGCAAGCGCTCTTACCACTGAGCTAACCGCCCATACCTATTACTTATTAAGATATATTAACTTTACCATACACGCAAGAGGCGTCGCAATTAAATCACTACACCTATTTGATAACTCGACTTCCGACACTAGAACAGCCATTTACGGAATTATAAACCAAACGACCCCCACCACAGGCGCCCGCTTTGCAACACAATGCCCTCAAAGGCACTTCAGAGCCCCTACAAGCCTCATCATTCACTCTATCCATGTTAAACCTAGTCCATTCCGAAAACTTCGTTTTCTCCATTCATGGGACTAAATAATCATGGAGGGGATATTTCATTCTCAGCCGAGCCAGGAGCAGAGGGTGATTATGAAATGCTTAAATCAATAGCGCCTAGCTTGCCGCGTAGGCTTTACATTGCCCCGATAATCGGGAGCGGTGATGTTGAATACCAGGCTTATCCTTGGGTCCACCATTCGTGAACTGATTCGTGTCTCAATCTCGTCTAAAGAGAGACATGTAGTGACCACCATTGGCAACCGGGCGTTATACCTGTAATTAATCAATTGATATAGTTTCTCCTGAGCCCAGGGCGTGGCCGATTGCTCCCCGAAGTCATCGAGTATCAGCAATGGAACTTCCTTAATCCTCTCAGAAAACTCGTCATAGGATATTTTGCTATCTGGACTGAATGTAGAACGTAAATGGTCAAGAAGGTCGGGAACAACCACAAAGAAGACCGGTTTTCCTTGCGCCAGTTGATAATTAGCGATAGCTGCTGCCAGATGAGTCTTACCACAGCCATTAACGCCTTGAAATATCAGCCAACCCTCTGGGGAGCGAGCGAACTCTACTGCTAAGTTGAAAGCCTGGCGCAAATTTTGTCGCTGTTCCAGGGGAAGTTCCAGTCTCTTGTGGTCAAAATTATCAAAGGTCATATTTCGTAATAGCTCTAACTCTAAGCCACCCTGGGATTCCAGGGGCGATTTTTGCTCAATCGTCCATACCTGGCAGAATTCATTATTGGCCAGATGGCCGCGTAAGCGTTCATCCATTCTTTCCAGCGGTATATCGGTGATGATTACCGTGGCCAGCTTGGCATTGAAGCGATGATGAAGGAGTTGCTCTAGCTTCTCTTTAGCCCAGGCAGTAGCGCTTCCCATAGTAAGGTCATCAAGCACTAGTAGAGGCACATTCTTTACTCGCTCAAACAGCTCGTCATAAGTGGTGTCACTTGTGGGGCTGAAAGCGGAGCGGAGGTGGTCAAGAAGGTCGGCAGCACCGATATAAAACACAGGCTCCCCCAAGCTGAGACGGTGATTGGCGATAGCACAAGCCAGGTGTGTTTTACCAGAGCCGCTGGGACCTGAAAATACCAGCCAACCTTCAGGATTATCAGCAAAGGCTTTGGCGGCTTGGTAAACCTGAGCAAAGTGCTCCTGGGATTCTTCGCTTCTCTCAGAATGACGGGTAGGTTTTCCTTTAGGAGATAAATTGTCAAAGGTAAGCTGCGACAGGTAACCCAAATTACTGTATTTCTCAAGGTATTCTGTTTTTTTCTTTCTCAGCTCCCCTTTACTGCATTGGCAAGGTACCACTCGGCTGAAATCAACTTGCCCTGAATCCAGCGCAGGATGAACAAAGCCCGCCCCTTTACAAACAGGGCAGATTTCACCTGCGCCTTCTTCTGTCGAGGGAGGGGGAACGTTATCTTTTGACGAGGTGTCCGTATCGGCCCTTGATGTATTTGTCCGGGCCATCCTTTTTAATGTCTCTCCTATACTCTCCACTGTCCTTACCCTCGCTAGCCCATCTTTCAAGGATGCGAGCGATATATTTCCAACTGCGTTTATTAAGCGTAACTGCTTCCTTAAAGGCTTCTTCAATCCACTGGGGCGGATAAAGCTTGTCTGCCTCCTTAAGCTCTTCAGCAATCATTGGTGTTATTATGCCGATATTCTGCTCGTAGAGAGCAAAAATGTTGATAGCCGATGGCTGACAGCTATCATCAGTCAGAGAGTAAACATCTTCGGGTACTCCGTTTATATTTACAGTCGAGTGTAATAGAGTACCGTGCTCTACAGCCGAGTCCAAAGCTTGGCGAAGTGTCTCCTCGCCCATCGTGGCCATTAGTTCATGGGATAGCAATTCCTTACAAGTGACAAAATAGGGACGCTCTTGCTTTCGCAGGATAAGATAAGCCACATATAACACTACTTTAAGTTCAGCCAGGTCTTGAATTTTAGGCATCGCCTGGGTAAAGAAAGAGTCAGGCAAGGAGATAAAATCTGTTTTCCTTTGAGAGCTTGATAATTGCCGGTCAGGCATCTTTTTACCCTTAAGAGGCAGAAATCAGCTCAGCCTCTAAATTATCAAATTTGGCAGTCCTGCTCAGGAAGCGCAGCTTGATTTGTCCTAAAGGACCATTGCGGTGTTTGGCTATGTTAATATCGGCGATGCCGCGGGGATAAGGTTCCTTTTCAATATCATGCACCTTGCTCCAGTCTTCGGCGGAAAAATACATGTCATCTCGATAGATGAAAAGAACGATATCAGCATCTTGCTCGATACTGCCGCTTTCGCGCAAGTCAGCAAGCTGAGGTACATGGGAGGCTCGCCATTCTACGGCTCGACTGAGTTGGGACACCGCTAGTATGGGCACATTTAGCTCCCTGGCCAGGGTTTTTAAGGCACGGGTTATCTTGCTAATTTCCTGGACCCGGGCTTCATTCTTGCCATCGCCTTGTATCAGTTGTAGATAATCTACGATAATCAGGTCGATGTTGCGTTCGAAGTGAAGGCGTCGTGCCTTACTTCTTATATCCAAAGCGCGAAGTTGAGGCGAATCATCAATATAAATCGGCGCCTCGGATAAGACGCCGCTGGCTTCCATAATTTTTATCTCATCTTTCTCACCAAAGCGCCCAAGACGAACCTTTCTAGAATCCACCCCAGATTCGCTGGCCAGAAGCCTCTGTACCACCGCTTCTCGGGACATCTCTAAGCTGCATAAAGCAACGCAAGCCTTCTGGTTAATGGCGGCATTTCTGGCAATATTCAAGGCCAGGCTCGTTTTGCCCAGGCTAGGCCTGGCCGCCAAAACAATTAAATCAGACCTCTGTAATCCTCCTAAAAAATCATCTAAGGCAGTAAAACCAGTCAGAATATGAAGTATTTCCCCTTCCCGCAGTGCAGTAGGTGGCCCCGCCTCCTCAAAGTATTGGCCTAAAGCATCCCGAATTGGGATGAAATCCCGGGGTTCCCGCCTCATTCGCACTTGAAACAGGATATCTTCAGCTTTATTGAGGCTAGCCTCAACCTCCGGGCTGGCTTCGTAGCCAAGAGCTTCGATTTGCCCAGCGGCAGCGATCAGCCGCCGCATTATTGCTGCATTGGATACTATTTGAGCATAATATTCAACATGGAGGGATGTGGGCACATTACTTATTAAATGGCTCAAGAAGGCAGCACTGCCGATTTGCTCCAGCTTGTCCTGACGCATTAGCTCATGAGCCACTGTAATCTGGTTTATAGCTTCGTTGCGCTGATAAAGAGAGAGACACGCCTGGTAAATCACCCGATTTGTTTCTGAAAAAAAATCCTCGGCCTTGAGGGAAACGGCGACTTTCAATATGGCCTCAGGGTCAATAAGCAGAGACCCAATTACTGCCTCCTCAGCTTCAATATCATGGGGTGGTAATTTTCCCTCTGCCATGCCTAATCCTGCTCCTCCTCTTTCTCCTTCTTCTTCCCTGCCTTTTTCTCTGTCTTCTTCTCTGCCTTCTTCTCTGCCTTCTTCTCCGCTTTTTTCTCTGTCTTCTTCTCTGCCTTCTTCTCTGCCTTCTTCTCTGCCTTCTTCTCTGCCTTCTTTTCTGCCTTTTTCTCTGTCTTCTTCTCTGCTTTTTTCTCTGTCTTCTTCTCTTTCCCCTCCTCGATAACCACCGTAATTTGCGGATTAAGGTCGCTGGCTAACTTAACGGCTACTTCATAGCTGCCTGTTTTGCGTAAAGATTCCCCTATGTCTATCTTCTTTTTATCAATAACAGAACCTATGGCCTGACTTAATTCTTCAGCCACGTCGGCAGCGGTAATAGAGCCAAACAAGCGTTCTCCGGCACCCATGCGAGCTTTAAAACGAATTTCCTTTCCCTCAATTTGCTGAGCCAGTTCAACTAGTTTATCATGGTCAATACTTTCCTCAAGCTTCTCTTTCTCTAGACTGGACTCTACTTGCTTAATGACCGCGGGGGTGGCTAGCAAAGCTAAACCCCGAGGCAAAAGGAAATGCCTGGCATAACCTTTGCTCACCTCCTTTATCTCTCCAGCCTTTCCCTTTCCGGGGAGGTCTTCTAGTAAAACAACTTTCATAAAATTCCTCCTCAGCACTCAGCGCTCTGAGTGCTGGGTCAAAATGACAGAAATCTCTCTGCTGATATGGCAGCAGTAGCGCCGTCTCCAGCAGCAGTTATCGCCTGCCTGGCTGAATTATGGCGGATATCTCCAGCAGCAAATATTCCTGGAATCTTCGTTTCCATGAGTTCATTGGTGATTATGTAGCCTACTTCGTCCAAAGGCAACAATCCCCGCCACTGAGCACTATTGGGCTCCGAGCCGATAGCCACAAAAACACCAGCCAGCTCTAATGTTGATATTTTATCATTTTTGGTGTTTTTTAGCACGAGTTGCTTAACTAACCCATCACCTTCAATTTGGGTTACTACAGTACCCCAAATAAACTCTATCCTTGGTTCGCCCATAGCTCTTTCCTGAAATATCTTGCTGGCTCGAAGCTGGCTGCGACGGTGAATGACCTTAACCGAGGAAGCAAACTTACTCAAGTAGAGAGCCTCAGTGATGGCAGCATCGCCGCCACCTACTACAGCCACTGCTTTACCTTTGAATAAAGGGCCGTCACAGGTAGCACAATAGGAAACTCCCTTGCCCACAAGTTTATCTTCCCCAGGCACACCCAGTTTGCGATATTGCGAGCCAGAGGCAACGATTATCGACTCAGATACAAAATCGCCTTCACTGGTGCTGACCAGATTATGCCTCTGGCTGGGCACCGCTTTGGTAACCTCGGCAAGCAAGGTTTCCAATCCATAGCTAATGGCTTGCTCATGGATAAGTTGTCCTAAATCAATACCTGAGATACCTTTGGGAAAGCCAGGGTAATTCTCCACTCGCTCAGCATTGGTTATTTGCCCGCCAATTATTCCCTTTTCGATAAGCAAAGTATTAAGCCTCGAGCGGGCGCAATACAACCCGGCGGTGAGTCCCGCCGGTCCACCACCAATGATGACTACTTGATAAGTCTTTTCGGGATTGCTTCGTTTCACTCGCAATGACATTACTTTAACCTGTAGCTGCTTCCTCCCACAAATCACAGCGTCCCCCCCACCTGGCCAGAATCTCACCCTCCACAGAGATTTGAGCAATCTCGCATAAGTTGGGACAAGCTTTACAGATAAAAGAGGAAACTGTGAAATCTGTTTGGCTAACCTCAAATCCCTTGAAATTTGTCTCATGGCTATTGCCTCCGATTTCTTCGCGTAGCAAGAAGGCCGCTCCGATAGCACCCATGAGTTCATGGTGAGGAGGAACGAGGACCTTGGCATCCAAAGCTTCTTCGAGCGCCTTAATTATTCCTTGATTGAAGGCAACGCCGCCCTGGAATACTACTTGAGGCAATATTTCCTTGCCTAAAGCCACGTTATTAAGGTAGTTTCGCACTAAAGCTTGACATAAGCCATAAACGATGTCTTCGGTTTTATGCCCTATTTGCTGCTTATGAATCATGTCCGATTCGGCAAAAACGGTACACCGTCCGGCAATGCGTACCGGGGCCTTGCTTTTTAAAGCTTGTCCCCCAAATTCCTCGATGTCTACATTTAACCTGGAGGCTTGGTGCTCAAGAAAACTGCCAGTACCAGCAGCACACACCGTGTTCATACCAAAATCGACAACCACGCCATCGCGAATTAAGATGATTTTGCTATCCTGTCCCCCGATTTCAACAATAGTTTGTACTTCGGGTACATAATGCATAGCAGCAACAGCATGGCTGGTAATTTCATTTTTTATTAAATCGGCACCCAGGACAACGCCAGCAAGATAACGGGCACTGCCTGTAGTAGCTACCCCACAAATTTCAGCCTGAGGTGGCATTTGCTTTCTTATATCCTCCAGACCTTTCTGAATGACACTTATCGGTTTGCCTTGAGTTCGTAAATAAGTAGAGGCTATAAGGTGGTCCTGCTCATCAAGCAGAGCCAGTTTGGTAGTAACCGAGCCAACATCAGCGCCAAGATAGGTTTTCACTTTCTCTTTCGCTTCCTTCTAAACTTCAGTAAGTCGACGAAAGCCTCAAGCCTGGTTATCATCCCCGGCCTGGCCATCTGTTCATCGTAAAGGACAGTAAGCACAGGGATATCCTCTTTAGTCGATGGCATAATATTCTGAGCCACTATCTCAGGCATGCACGTGAAAGGTGCCAGGTGGACCACGCCGTCATATCCCTCCCGGGCATAAACCACCTTCTCACCCACTGATTCCCAGCCATCGCCACCAACGTCACGCTTGAGATAGGGCATAGCTGCCTCATGAACTTCCTTCCACTCATCTACGCCTAAATAGTTGAGAAACAGGCCATATTTGACCCAGCGGGAAAGGCTCATAGTGCGCTCTACTTCCACTCCTAATTTGCCTAATTCCATTTCTATATCCATGTTGGCGAAGGGGTCGAGAACAACGAAAACTTCACCAACGATGCTCACCCTAACCTGGTCAGCAGTTGGGTCTTTGGGCACCTGGTTCAGCTTCTTGATATATTCCTTAGTGGCGTTCTTGACCTCCCTGACTGTCCTTGCCTCGCCGATAGCCTTAACAGCTTCTCGGTAAATTTGGTTAGTCCTTCCCTTCTCAAGTTCTACCGCCCGCACCTTGTGAACCACTTTCTCTATTCCGTCCAAAGTAAATAGTTTTCCCATGGCAAAGTACAAGGCTGAAAAAATCTTGGGCCATGGGGCATCGTTAGTCAGATCCTTCATAAGACACATGATGCTTCTAAACTTATGCTGAGATACGTCGAGGGTGAGGAAGTGAGCGTCATAACCTAAGTCACGTATGATTTGTTCCTGTCCCTTAACGTAGTAGCCCAATCGGCAAACGCCAGTGCCTCTGGCATGAATCAGAGTATCGGCTCCCAATTCACAGGCCTCGATTAAGTTGCCCAAGGTAAGCTTGAAGGGCAAACAAGCTTCCACTGGCGAATATTTGACCCCAAGGTCTAAGGTCCGATGACTGGTTGGAGGTGGGACTATTAGCTCGCTCTCCCCATTGCCCAGTTTTTGAACCAGCGCCTCGGCTATGATGTAGCCATGTCCGCAATGAGGTATCCCTATGCGCATACCCTTCTCTTCCTTTTGACCATGTCGAGAAAAGCCTCTAACCGAGTGAGCAATCCCCCTTCACTTGTGTGTTCATCCAAACTGAGGTGTAAAAAAGGTGTTCTGAACTCGCTTGCTCGATGCCGCACCATCTCTAGCATCATGGAGTCGGGGCCACAACCAAAAACAGCTACACTAATTATACCATCAACTTTTGCCTCTAGGTAGTGTTCACCAGCACCAATTATATCGGCTTCGAAAGACCAGTGCGGGGTGCCTCCCAATTTTGTCATAGCGATATCGAGCGCTTCCTGCTCTGCCATCTCTGGAGTAAATACCCTGACTCCCATCGCTTGCAGCCGAGAAATTAGTCGATGGTTGATATAGTCGTCATAGATAACATATTGATGCCCGATAACGGCAATAGACAAACCAGGTGACATATCGGGCTCCAAATATGATTTATCCTCATTTTGGTGCATCGCATCCAGAGCTTGAATGGGTGTAATTCCTCTATCGGACATTTCCTTTCGGTAGGTTAAATGGGCTTTCTCTGCCTGCTCGACAGCTTTTTTAATCTTGTTTTTGTCGGAGCTAAAATGACGTCCTAAGCTATATATGGCGTGATATAAACTGCGGCGCCCTTTATTCAAATCTATCTCTGGGTCGAGAATGGGGGGACATTCTGGCACTAAGGCCCTGGTCATATCCGGCAAGCCGATGAATTTGGAGCAATAGTAAGCTTTCTGCCCCAGGCTACGCAGCGCTGGAATAAACATATAGTCACATTTATCTGCCAGGGAAATAACATGTCCGAAGAAGAGCTTCACCGGCAAACAAGTCTCAGCAACCGCCCGTGAATTTCCTGCGGTAAAGATAGCTTTGTTAGTTGGCGGTGATACCACCGTTTCTGCACCCAGGGCTTCAAAAAATTTTTTCCACCCAGGGTAATATTGATAATAAGATAAGGCTCTAGGAATGCCTACCCTAACCACTTTAGAATTCCTGCTTAATCCTATCAAGCATCCCTGGCTGGAGTATATCAGCCACAGTCATAGCCATTGCCTTGGCTGCATCCATTAAGCCTTCATGTCCTGCTTCAGAGGCGGCCGCGGAGGCAAATTCTTGTGTATGTATGAACACATCAGGCGAAGCTATGGCTATCGTAGGATGTATACTTGGTACCACCTGACTGACGTTTCCCATATCTGTGCTGCCAAAGCCAAAACGAGGGTCGAAGGCTTCGACATGTCTTCCCAGCGATTCTAGATTTTGCTTGAATAGCTCGGCTAAAGTTGCATTGTTTTTCATCGGAGCATAAGCCCTGTCTCTCCACCTATATTCTAATCTTGCCCCGCTAGCTACAGATGCTCCTGTAAAACAGTTTAAAACCTTATCCTTCAACTCAGCAAGATAATCATTATCTGGCGCACGTACCAAAAACACGGCAGCGCTGTGAGCAGGCACTACGTTAGGAGCTTCACCTCCGTCTGTGATTATGCCATGGATGCGTGCTTCACTCCTTATGTGTTGACGCAATGAATTTATAGAAGTGAAAGCTAATACCATAGCTTCAAGGGCATTTATACCCTCGTAAGGTTGGGCAGCAGCGTGGGCTGGCCGGCCAAAAAATTCCACCTCCAGGGAGCTGCAGGCAAGCGCCTGTATGTCTACCATATTTCGGAGATTGGGATGTATTATCATAGCCACATCTATTTCTTTGAAGGTTCCCGCTTTCACCATGTCTATCTTGCCACCAAAGACCTCCTCTCCAGGAGTGCCCAGAACCACAACGCTGCCTCCTAACTGGTCAATGACAGACTTACTAGCCACAGCAGCCCCGACTGCTGAAGCAGCTATGATATTATGCCCGCAGCCATGACCTATTTGGGGTAAAGCATCATATTCGGCAAGCAAGGCAATTCTCGGGCTCCCCTGGCCATATGTCGCTCGAAAGGCTGTAGCCAGGCCGGCAATGCCTCGTTCTACATGAAATCCACTGTCCTCAAGATAGCTAGCAAGCCAAGCCGACGCCTTTTCTTCCTCAAAGCCCAACTCAGGGTTATCATGGATATTCAGGCTCAACTGGATAAGTTGCTGCCTTTGTAATTCGACGCTATCTTTTACCTTTAGCTTCACTTTTCCTATCTCCAAGGTTGTTTAGCACTCCCTTCTGCCATTCTGACCCTTCCGCTCAGGTGACAAAATAATCGTTTTCTATTTCCAATACTTGAACCTCTTATGAATAGTTATTATACTTTGTACTTGATCTAAATTTCTAGGCTATGACAGATGGAAAAAGAACCTCTGAGGGCTTTGATAAATGTAGCTCAGTTGTTGAAAGAGCCCATTGGCTCTAGCCAGAGCCATGATATAAGTGGGACGATTGGTGAGGAAGTTGAAGGTTTTGTTGAAGGAAAGGCAAATGTGATTCGTATTGGTCGGGGAGTTTTAGTTCAGTGTAAATTAACTGCTGAGGTAAAACTCATATGTAGCCGCTGCCTCAAGACATTCTTATGCCCAATAAGTTTCACCGCCGAAGAAGAATTTCTTCCGATATCCGATGTGTCTAGTGATGTAGCACGCTCTTTGCCGGAACAATCAGAAGGGTTCACCATTGATAATAAAAATGTACTTGACCTGAGCGAGCTAATGCGGCAATATATCTTGATAAATTTGCCCATGAAACCACTATGTCGACCTGAATGCCCAGGAATGAAGGAGGCGAATTAACATGGCGTTACCTAAGAAAAAAACTGCTAAATCTCGCCAGGGGAAAAGGCGCAGCCACCTTAAACTAACTCCGCCTGCCACGGATGTGTGCCCACATTGTCACAGTCCTAAGCTACCTCACCATGTTTGCCCTAACTGCGGCTGGTACAATGATAGAGAAGTAATTGAGGTCAAACCCGCCAAGAAATAGTTCGCATGGCTGAGTTACCCAAGGTAGCTTATGTTTTCCCAGGGCAGGGCTCCCAAAGCACTGGTATGGGGCTGGACCTGTACAAAAGCTATCCTCCAGCCAAGGAAGTCTTTGATGGAGCTGATGCTTCTTTAGGCTTTTCCCTCTCTAGTTTATGCTTTGAAGGTCCAGAGGAGGAATTGACGAAGACGCATAACGTCCAGCCAGCGATACTAGTCGTCAGCATCGCCTGCCTTAAAGCGCTTGAAGAGGCAACCATAGCTAATTTCCCCTCTCCCACGTTTGTTGCTGGACATAGTTTGGGTGAATATACTGCTCTGGTTGCTGCTGGTGCGCTGGGCTTGACTGATGCTGTTTTGCTTGTCAGGGAAAGAGGGAGATTAATGTATGAAGCTGGGCTAAAAAATCCCGGGAGCATGCTGGCTGTAATAGGGCTTGGTGAAGAAACAGTTAAGGATATAAGCTTTCATAGTGGAGCCGAAATTTCTAATATAAACTGTCCTGGACAGATTGTAATCAGTGGTGCCGCCCAAGTTTTGACTGAAGCTGATAAATTAGCCAGGATAAAAGGTGCTCGTGCTCTTATTCCTTTGAGGGTTAGCGGGGCCTTTCATTCTGCCTTAATAGAGCCAGTCCTAGCTGAATTCAGTAAAATCGTCTCGAATGTTAAATTTCAACCACCAGTTATTCCTGTAATATCTAATGTGACCGCTCGGCCGTTACCCGATGTTGATTCGATAAAAGAAGAGCTGGTGAAGCAGCTTCGTAATTGCATCCAATGGCAAGGGTCGGTGGAATATATGATGCACAGTGGGGTCACCACCTTTTATGAGATAGGTCCCGGGAGAGTGCTCAGCGGTTTAATCAGGCGAATCAATTCAGAACTCCAAACTTTCAATATATCAGGAGTTGAGGATATAACGCAGCTAGCATGTAAAGAGGGCCCAACTAACTAATGGCTGGCACCAGGCGAAAAGCGAGAATCGTTGCTCTCCAAACGCTTTATGAGCTTGATTGCACTAAGCATAAGGCGGAGGAAGCTTTGGCTCACTTGAGAGCGGAGGAAACACTGCCCCAAGAAGCACTTATCTTCAGTGAAGAGCTTGTGAAAGGAGTGCTCCAGAACAAATCTGAGCTTGATGCTCTCATTAAAAAGTTTGCTCCAGCTTTTCCCCCGGAGCAAATGTCGGTCATTGATAGAAATATTTTGCGCTTGGCTATTTTCGAAATTTTATTTAGCGATAAAACTCCGCTCAAGGTAGCTATAAACGAGGCTATAGAGTTAGCCAAGGAATTCGGAGGCGATTCTTCCCCCCGATTAATCAACGGAGTATTGGGCTCGATAGCAACTGAACGTGGCGTAGAACGATAAAGACTCCCTAAGGGACATGAGAGCCTTGTCTGCTCTTCGGTAACCTCTTAACCGGGTTGATGACAAAAGGTAAATTTTCTTGACAGTACAATTAAATGTAATGTAAAATATTTATACAATGGCTAGCATGGAGATTCAACAAACACAATCCTTGCAGGCACGGCAAGAGTTCAAATTGATTATGCGACTGGAACAGGCTGGTTTGCTGGAAATGCCTGAAGAAGAGTTCAACAGGCTTATCGCTGAGGTGGAAAGCAGCCCCTTGTTCAAAGACTTATATCGGAAGGAGAGAATAATTCGCTATCAGAGATATCCTAAGACGGATATCTCCTCTCGTTTCTATCAGCTTAACGAAGAGATTGCCGCTGGCACCGGCACTCTTGATATCGAATCCCTTGTATCTGACAAAGAGGACATAGTTCGTCAGATACAAAAAATAGGGCTGGAGAATTTTAAGCGATATTTCTTATTTCCTGAACCGGGGCTAAGCGTAGAAGAGGTCGCTCAAGAGTGCAATTTGGAGCTTGCAGAGGTTGAGGAGATAAATAGCCTCATTAACGAATTCTCAATTATGAACGAGTTTTACAACCCTTCTGCTCTTAGTTCAGAACATGGGATTTACTACTCCAAGGTCGCTTCGATAGAAAGGGGGGCTGAGGGTTTTATTATCGGCTATCTCTCACCTTCTTATGCTCGGGGAAGATATTCGATTGACTATGAGAGATTCGAGGAATTGAGGGGGAGTGGAGCTATCACCGGGGCTGAGGTAAAGGAAATCAGGCAGCTATTTAAGAGGCTAGAGCTAATCAATAGCCGTAAGGACACGGTAACTCGGATATTGCAAGGAATTGTGGAAAAGCAAGCACCCTATTTCGAATCCGGTAACGGCAAAGCTGTCCTGCCATTTAGCCAAAAGGAGCTAGCTGAAAGGATTGGGCTTGTTCCAAGCTCAATTAGCCGTGCTATTAGCGGCAAAAGCATTGAGACGCCCTGGGGTGAAGAGAAGGCTCTTAAGGATTTCTTTCCTCGGCCGAGAATGTTCAGGAGGGAACTGGTCAGGCAGCTTCTTGAAACAGGGGAAGAATTCCCCTCTGATGAAGCGATTAAAGCAAAACTTGAACAAACATTTGGCGTTTCTATTTCCCGTCGCTCAATAGCAAATTTAAGGAAGGAGTTGAAATTCCCCCCGGCTTGGAAGAGAAAACAAGCTTTGCTTCAGCAGAGGAAACTATGACTGGTCATCCCACTCCAGAGAGTACATGGCAAAGCTGGAAGGACAGCATTGCAATGAAAACCATTAAATGGTTACCGGAGAACCAGGTTTCTAGGGGTGTGCGAAGCCCACACTTCTGGATAATCGCTGCGCTAATGGCAGTTCTTACGCTCGTTTACTATGCGGGATACACTCCCTTAGCCCAATTCGGAAGCTTTTTTACCGATGCTTTTCCTCACGATTTACATCGAACTCTGTTTTTAATTCCCATAATCTACGCAGCTCTAACCTTCAGAGTGCGGGGGGCCCTGGGTGCTTCGTTTGTTTTCTTGTGTGTTGTGTTGCCACGTACCTTTTACTCCCCATACACTGACCCGCTAGTCAGGCCGCTTCTCTTTGTCCTGTTTACCGCTTTCCTCGGGGTATTAACTGCAATGCTGATAGACGGAGTTGAGAAAGAAGAAAAGGCTCACGTCGAGCTAAATATAGCTCACCAAGAGCTTAGCACCTATGTTCAGCAGCTAAAGGAAAGCCAGGAGCAACTCATCCAGGCTGAAAAGCTGACCTCCCTGGGTCAGATGGCTGCCTCCATCGCTCACGAAATCAATAATCCTCTGGCCGGTGTCCTGGTCTACACAAGGTTGCTATCAAAGAAATTAACTGAGGATACTGCTAGGAAGGAGGAATCCTTAGATTACCTTGCCAAGATGGAATCAGAGGTGAGTCGTTGCTCAAGGATAATCCGAAACCTCCTGGATTTTGCTCGGCAGACGCAGCCAACCTTGAGGCTTGTGGACATTAACCAGGTTATAGAACAGGTCTTGGCCATGGTAGGCCATCAAGCTCAACTTCAAAACGTTGAGGTTGTGAAAGAGTTTAGCCCATCCTTGCCTAAGGTCATGGCTGACTTCGACCAGCTTCAGCAGATATTTACCAATCTCACTCTTAATGCTATCCAGGCAATGCCTGATGGGGGCAGGCTGACCATTCGCAGCTCAGCGGTGGATAGCGAGGTCAGGATCGATGTCCAGGATACAGGCTGTGGTATATCAAAAGAGAACATGGGCAAACTTTTCACCCCTTTCTTCACCACCAAGGCAAAAGGCAAGGGTGTAGGGTTAGGATTAGCTGTAGTTCATGGGATTATTGAGAGGCACAAGGGAAGAATCAAAGTACAAAGTGAGGTGGGGAAGGGAACCACCTTCAGCGTCTACTTGGGAGGCCACGACGATGAAAAGGGTTAAAATACTCGTGGTTGATGATGAGGCTATTGTCCGCGAGTCGCTAGGCGACTGGCTCAAGGATGTTGGCTATCAGGTTTTCACCGCTGAAAACGGTCACAAGGCGTTAGAGGTAATTGAGAGGGAAAAGCCAGGCATCATGATTGCCGATCTGGTGATGCCAGGTATGGATGGTATTGAGTTGATGAAAAAAGCTAAAGCACAGCAGCCCAAGATTGAGGTGATTATCATCACAGCCTATGCCAGCATTCCCACCGCCATCACTGCCATGAAAGAAGGGGCATACGATTACATTGAAAAGCCTTTTTGTCCCGAGAGAGCCGAATTCCTGGTCGAAAAATTAGCTGAACATCAGGAACTAGTTGAGGAAAACCTTTCCCTGCGTCAAAGATTGGAGGACCGTTACCGCTTTGAGAATATCATTGCGAAAAGCTCCAAGATGCAGCGGCTGATTGAGCTAATAAAGGTTGTGGGCAAAAGCAACGCCACCGTATTGATCACAGGCGAGAGTGGCACAGGGAAGGAGTTGGTGGCACGTGCCATTCACTCTCAGAGCCATCGCCGGAACAAGCCCTTTGTCGCTGTTAGTTGTGCCGCTTTGCCTGAAAGCCTATTGGAAAGTGAGCTATTTGGCCATGAGAAGGGTTCCTTCACGGGAGCTTATGCTCAAAAGAAAGGTAAATTCGAGTTCGCCAATGGGGGAACACTTTTTTTGGACGAAGTCGGCGAGATGAGTGCCAATATCCAGGTCCACCTGTTAAGGGTCTTAGAAGAGAAAGAATTTACTCGCGTCGGTGGCAATGAGCCAATCAGGGTTGATGTAAGAGTTATTTCAGCGACTAATAAGGACTTAAGAAAGGCCATAGAAAAGCAGGAATTCCGGGAGGACCTTTATTATCGGCTCAATGTAGTTAACATCGAATTGCCTCCCTTAAGGGAAAGAAAGGAGGACGTCCCTCTATTAGCTGAACATTTCTTGCATAAGTTTGCAATGGAGAATCAGAAAGAGATCACCAGGTTCTCTCCCGAGGCAATGGAGCTTGTGCTTGATTATGACTGGCCGGGCAATGTCCGTGAGCTGGAAAATGCTATTGAAAGGGCAGTTATCCTGGCTAAGGATAGCATTATCACTATTGCTGACCTGCCTCAGGAAAATCTGTCGCCGGCTCGTTTAGCTTCAACAGGGAAAAATCTGAAGGAAATAGAGAGGAACCATGTCTTGAATATTCTCCGTGAAACCGGCGAGAACTACAGTGAGGCAGCTAGAATTTTGGGAATCAGTAGAATGACACTCTACAACAAGGCAAAGGAGTATGGTTTTGATGTAAAAAAATAGATGCCGAGTGACTCGTTTCTTTACATAGTTAGAGAGACAGTAAATTTTCAGCATTGGTGAAAAAGGCTACCCGGAAATTCGGGTAGCCTTTTTATTTTGGCAAGAAAATTGCAACACCAAAGGGTGAAGGAGATAAAAATGAAACAACAAAAGGAGGTGAAAGAAATGAAACCAGTGTTAATCGTTGAAGACGAAACCATCATGCGGGAGTCACTCCGAGACTGGCTTAAGGAGGAAGGCTATGAAGTGGACACTGCTGAGTCGGGTGAAGAGGCGCTGCAAAAGATCGGAGAAACGGAATTTGGTGTTGCCGTGCTCGACCTAAAGCTGCCGGGAAAAGACGGGCTCGAGGTGTTAAGAGAGGCTACAGCGCAAAATCCAAAGTTTAAGGGAGTCATTATCACTGCTTATCCTTCAGTGGAGACGGCAGTGGAGGCGATGAAAATCGGGGCAGTGAGTTACATGGTCAAGCCCTTTGCCCCCGACGCCTTGGAGAAAGCGATTGAGGAGGTTCTCGGCCCTGTTCAGGCGGAGGTGAAACCTAAGGAGGGTAAGGCTGAGGAAGCTGCAGCGGAACTCCCGGTAGTTGAGGAGGCTGAGGTTGAGGAAGCTATAGCAATAACTGAGGAGGAAATTCCTGCCCACCTGGAGCAAGGCCAGACTTACTTCCAAGCAGGCCACTATAAGGAGGCACTGAGAGAATTTCAGTCCATTTTACACATCGCTCCAGGACACATAGAAACTCGAGTCTGGGTCCGAAAGGCGAAGGAAGAAATGGTGAAGCCCAAGGTTGAGGTGCCTGAAGGTGAGGGTGCTGTTGAAGAAGCGGTGAAAATCAACGAGTGTCTCTGGTCAAAGATGGGAGTGGTCTCTTACAGGATCTGCACCCGGAATTATGACTGCCTTACCTGCGAGTTTGACCAGACGATGCAGGATAAAATAGCCGCTGGTGAAGCGTCAGAGCTCGACGAGGCTCTGGAGAAGTTTAAGGAGCTACCGGGACCACAGAGGATTTGCCGTTATGCCCTCAAGGGCGATGTCTCCTATCGGCTTTGCACGCGTTTGTTCCAATGTGCAACCTGCGAATTTGGTCAGTTTATGCAGGATGCCCTAGAGCAAAAGATGGCCAAGCTAGCAGCTCGTCGGGAGGCCCTGCGTAAAAAGGAAGCAAGCGCTAAAGGCGAGGTTAGTTAGCATTGCGGCAAAATAGCGGTACAGGTCTGACTGGCATAAAGGGGTCAGGTATCTAATAAGGCATCCGACCCCTTTTCTTTACCAGACTAGCGACTCGTGGCAGGCCTAGTTTAGCTGAGAAGATGGCCAAACAGCGGTAGCATCATAAGGAATTCTCTCATCTGCTCACGAACCCAATTCAAGAAAAATTCTTAGAAAATAAATCACTAGCCATTTTGCCAGAAGACCAGCACAGAAGTTTGCCTTTCTTGCCGGGGTTTGTTATACTTCGCAGTCGTGCTTCAGTTCATGTTCCGGAGAAAAAGGGTGGCTGCAATGCTTTTGTAAGGCCACCCTTTTTTGTAACCAATTCTGGAGAGTCGAGGTAAATACAGAAATGGAAGTACTGAGTCCTTACAAAGAAGCTACAGACGTGATCCTCGAGGCCGGTGGCGAACCTCTCAAATTGTGTTACCAGTGTGGTCTCTGCACCGGTATTTGTCCCTGGAACCTGGTCCGAAGCTTTGTCGTTCGCCGCATCATGCACGAAGCTCAGCTTGGGGCAACTGATTTTGGCAGCGAGGATGTCTGGACTTGCGTCACATGTCGAGCTTGTGTTCAGCGCTGCCCCCGAGGCGTCGAGATAATAGATGTCATGAGGGCTATGCGCCGGGCCGTAGCTAGTCTGGGCATCGGCGTTGTCCCCGACGCCCTAAGAATTTCAGCTAAGAATATCGCTGGCGTAGGTAACCCATTTGGTGAGGCACCGGAAAAGCGAGATGACTGGGCCAAAGAGCTTAAGGTGAAAAGTTTTTCCTCGGGTACCGAAATACTTTATTTCCCCTGCTGTGTTCCATCCTATGACCCTGATGTAAAAACAGTGGCTCGGTCTACCGCCACAATCTTCAATAAGCTTGGGATTAATTACGGCCTTATAGGCACCGAAGCAAGATGCTGTGGCGAGGCTATTAGAAAAGCCGGATATGAAGATACGTTTCAAAGTCTGGCCCAAAACAATATTAATCTCTTTACCAGTAATGGTGTCAAAACTGTGGTAGTTTCCTCACCGCACTGCTACCACACTTTCAAAAATGAGTACCCCGAGCTTGGAGGCAAATTTGAAGTAATTCATATTACCCAATACCTGGCCTCACTTATCGAGCAAGGGAAATTGAAGCTCTCTAAAAAGATAAACAAAAAGGTAATCTATTCCGACCCCTGCTATTTGGGGAGACATAATGAGGTCTATGATGAGCCAAGGAGAGTTTTGCAAAGTATTCCCGGCTTGGAATTAATAGAATTTCCCGATGCTCGTGAGGATGCTCTTTGTTGTGGTGGTGGCGGCGGTAGAATCTGGATGGATACGCCGAAAGGAGAAAGGTTCTCTGATATAAGGGTAGAGCAAGCGGTTGAAAGGGGCGCTGATATTATAGCCTTAGCTTGCCCTTACTGCTTCCTCAACTATAGGGATAGTGTGCTCTCTACAGGCAAGTCAGATACTATACAAGTTAAAGATATCGCTGAGCTTGTTGCTGAAGCACTATGATAATGGAGTAGTGAGATGGAAGAGATAAGGACTGGCGTTTACATCTGCCACTGCGGGTTAAACATCGCTGGCGTAGTGAATGTGGAAGAGGTGGCCAAGTATGTTGGAACTCTACCTAATGTAGTGATTTCTCGTGACTACAGGTATATGTGTTCTGATCCAGGGCAGGATCTCATAAAGAAAGACATCAAAGAGCTAGGGCTCAATCGAGTTGTGGTTGCTTCTTGCTCGCCAAGAATGCATGAGCCTACATTTCGTAAGGCTTGTCAGGATGCTGGGCTAAATCCTTATTTGTATGAACATGCTAACATCCGGGAGCACTGCTCTTGGCCCCATGCTACAGAAAAGAAGCGAGCTACAGAGAAAGCCAAGGATCTTGTGCGTGCTGCAGTAAGGCGTGTTTACTGGCATGAAGCTCTAGAGGTTAAGGAGGTTCCAGTTAATCCTAATGTCTTAGTTGTTGGTGGGGGCATCGCTGGAATTCAGGCTGCTTTAGATATTGCTGATGGGGGTAAGAAAGTCTATATGGTGGAACGCGACCCATCCATCGGCGGACACATGATCCAGCTCGATAGGACCTTCCCCACTTTGGACTGTTCAGAATGCATTCTTACACCAAAGATGACTGACGTCGGTCACCATCCTAACATTGAATTAATGACCTCAAGCGAAGTGGAAGAGTTTTCAGGCTATATTGGCAATTTCAAGGTCAAAGTGAAGAATAAGCCCAGGTATGTCGACCTTGACAAATGTAACAGCTGTGGAGAATGTGCTAAGGCATGTCCTGTTGAGGTGCCTGACGAGTTTGAAATGGGGTTGCACATAAGAAAGGCAGCTTACCTTCCTCTCCCCCAGGCTGTCCCTGCTGCTTTTGCCATTGACAAAAGAGGCACTTCGCCCTGTCGTATTGCCTGCCCAGCTGGGGTCAACGCTCACGGCTACGTTGCCCTTATTTCGCAGGGCAAGTTTAAGGAGGCTTTGGAGCTAGTTAGACGAACTATGCCGTTTGCTGGGGTTCTTGGGCGGGTCTGCACCCACCCCTGTGAACTAGAGTGTGAGCGGGGGAAGTTCGATGAATCTATTAGCATCCGTGCTTTGAAGCGCTTCGTAGCTGATTACGAACTGAAGGCAGGAAGAAAGAAGACAACCCCGGTTAAAAAGACGAAAAAAGAGAAAGTAGCTGTTATCGGCTCCGGGCCTGCTGGACTTGCCTGTGCTTACGATTTGATAAGAGAAGGTTATGCCGTTACCGTTTTCGAGGCCCTCCCTCAAGCAGGCGGTCTTCTGAGTTATGGTATCCCTGATTATAGATTGCCCCAAGAGGTAGTGGATAACGACATCAGTTACATACAAGAACTAGGGGTGGAAATCAAGACAAAGACCCCGGTGAAAAATCTTACTGAAATCTTCAATCAGGGATATAAAGCGGTTTTCCTGGGTACAGGTGCCAGCGTCAGCCAGAAGATGGGAATCCCTGGTGAGGACACCAAAGGGGTGATCCATGCCCTTGACTTTCTGAGGATGGGGAACTCTGGAGTGGAGATGAAATTGGGGAGCCGGGTGGCGGTTATTGGTGGTGGCAACGCAGCTATTGATGCTGCTAGAGCAGCATTACGCCTCGGGGCAAAGGAAGTTGCCATCGTTTATCGTCGTTCTCAAGCTGAAATGCCCGCTATAAGAACGGAAATTGAAGAAGCCGAGCGAGAAGGAATCAAATTCCACTTCTTAGCTGCTCCAGCTAGAATCCTGTCCAAAGATGGTCAATTATCCGGGATGGAATGTATCAAGATGGAATTGGGCGAGCCCGACGCTAGTGGTCGCCGACGTCCTGTACCTATCAAGGGTTCGGAGTTCACCATGAATGTCGACAATTGCATCATCGCCATTGGTCAGGCCGTGGATAAAACAATGCTGCCTAAGGAGTTAGACTACACCGGTTGGGGCACACTTGAAGTCGACCCCGTTACTTTACAAACAAATATTGATAGTGTTTTCGCTGGCGGAGATGTAGTCTCTGGACCTGCTGATGTTGTTGCCGCGGTTGCTGCTGGCAAGGAGGCAGCTATTTCCATCGATCGCTATCTAAGAGGCGTTAGCCTCACAGCGGAAAGGCAAATAACGCCGAAAAAGGTAGAGAAGGTATCAACGGAAGGAGTCAAGCCAAAAGCAAGAGCTGCTATGCCACTACTTCAAATTAGTGAGAGAAAAGGCTCCTTTGCCGAGGTTGAACAAGGCTTTGATGAAAAAACAGCCATTGAGGAGGCTAAGCGTTGTCTCAATTGTGGCGTGTGTTCAGAATGCTTGGAATGCGTGAAGGTGTGTGAGCAGGAAGCGATTAACCACGAAATGAAGGATGAGACGGTTGAGATAGAGGTAGGTTCAGCCATTCTGGCTACTGGTTACGATCAGTTTGATCCCAGTGTCATAACCCACTACGGATACAAGAAGTACGATAATGTTCTAACTGGACTTGAATTTGAGAGGATAACCTGTGCTGGAGGGCCAACCTGGGGCCGAATTCAACTCAAAGACGGTAGAGAACCAGAGAGTGTGGCTATAGTGCATTGCGTAGGCAGCCGTGATAAGAACTATCATGAGTATTGCTCAAGAGTGTGCTGCATGTATGGCCTAAAGTATGCGGAATTGATAAAAGAGTTTACCAAAGCCGAGGTATATGAATTTTATATTGACATGCGCTGCTTTGGAGAAGCCTATGAGGAATTTTACCAACATGTTTCGGAGATGGGAGTCAATTTCATACGGGGCAAAGTGGCCAAAATAACCGACCAAGCTATAACTGAAGAAGAAAAGGGGAAACTAGTTGCTGTGGCTGAGGATACCTTATTGGGTAAGATAATCCGTGTCCCAGTAGACATGGTAATCCTCTGTGCTGCCCTGCAAGCCCGGTCTGATGCCAGTGAGGTGGCTAGCTGCTTTACAATAGGCCAAAGAGGCGACAACTTCTTCCTGGAAACTCACCCTAAACTTGCTCCGGTAAACACGGCGACAGACGGAGTTTTCATCGCTGGTTGCTGTGAAGCACCAAGGGATATTCCCGATACCGTAGCTCAGGCATCCGCGGCAGCATCTAAGGCTTTGTCTTTGATAAGCAAAGGGAAGGTCACCACTGAAGCAGCTGTGTCCCATGTTGATGAAACAATTTGTCACGGATGTGGACGCTGTGAGGAAATTTGCACTTTCCATGCTCCCACAGTCATTAGAAAGAATGGAGCCTTGGTTTCCAGTGTAAATGAAGCCCTATGTAAAGGATGCGGAGCATGTGCTGTGGTCTGTCCCACGGGAGCAATATCCATCAGGCATTTCAATATGCAGGAAATAGAGAGTTTGGTTGATGGCTTACTGGAGGTGTATCATGGCTGAATTTGAGCCAAAGATTGTTGCTTTTGCCTGTAACTGGTGTACTTATGCCGCAGCCGATTTAGCCGGGACAGCCCGCGTTCAATATCCTCCCAATGTCTATATTGTGAGGCTGATGTGTAGCGGGATGATAAATCCCGATTATGTCTTACGGGCATTTGAAGAGGGAGCTGATGGAGTTATAGTCTCCGGGTGCCACTATACAGATTGCCATTACATAGACGGCCCGGTAAAGTGCGATGCCATGTTTGCCAAGCTAAGTAAGATGATGCATGTCCTCGGATTGGAGGACGAAAGGTTAAAGCGTGAGATGATATCTACTTCAGAGGGAACGGTGTTTGCCAGAGTAGTCACGGAATTTGTCGAGCAGCTTAAGAAGCTTGGCCCCTCACCCTTTTCATCTTTGAGAAAAGAGAAGGTAGCAGTTTGAATTTAGAGGACATTATTCAAGAAACTAAGACCTATTACTGCCTGGAGTGCGGCAAATGTACTAGTGTATGTCCTGTCGCCAAATATGATCCATCTTTCTCTCCGCGGGCAATAATTGAAGACGCTCTTTTGGGGTTTGAGGATGAATTGATTTTCAACCAAAAACTTTTCTCTTGCCTGACTTGCTATACCTGCCAACAGAGATGCCCTTGCGATGTCGATTTTCCTGTTTTTATCCGCAAAGCCCGCAGTATAGCCCAAGATAATGGACAGCACGGAATCTGTGCCCACTCGGGGCAACTGCAATCTTTGGCACGACTTATGACAAGTCCTGACATCAAGCAAAGAAGGTTGGAATGGCTATCTGATAAATATCGTACCTCCGATGACTCCGATGTTCTTTTTTGGGTTGGGTGTGCTCCATATTTTGAACCCATCTTTGAAGATATTGAATTCAGAGCCCTTGATATCACTGAGGCAAGCTTAAAAATCCTAAACCTTTTTGGGATAGAGCCTAGATTGCTTCCGAATGAGAAATGCTGCGGGCATGATGTGCTTTGGACTGGCGATATAGAGACATTTAAGACACTAGCCGAGCACAATGCCGCCCAAATAAAAGAAGCCGGCGTGAAGAAAATAATCTTCTCCTGCCCTGAAGGCTACCGAACATTCAAGCTGGATTATCCAAGTTATGGCTTTGATGTAGGTTGTGAGTTACAACATATCTCTGAATTTCTGGCGGAGAGAATAGAAAATGATGGGTTGAAGTTTAATGAAGTGAAAAAAAAGGTGACCTATCAAGATCCATGCAGGTTGGGAAGGCACTTGGGTGTCTATGATGCCCCTCGAAAGATACTTGAATCTATTCCCGGCATAGAACTTGTCGAGATGCAATATAGTAGATGGGATTCTATTTGCTGTGGCACCAGTGCTTGGACTAATTGTGACTCGTGCTCCAACATGCTCCGGGCGGAAAGGTTGTCTGAGGCAACTGCAACCGGGGCTGAGACACTTATAACATGCTGCCCCAAATGTCAAACCCATTTTAGATGCGCCATGACAGATAAGGGAGAGGAAAAGCGGTCAATGCCAAATATTGAGATAATGGATTTGGCAAACCTGGTAGCAAATGCTATTAAAGAAGGAGCAACCGTATCAAAGTAATGAGTAACAGTGAAAACGGACGTAAATCGGTACTAGTAATCGGTGGTGGCATCGCTGGGATTCAGTCCTCACTTGACCTGGCTAATATGGGCTTTAAAGTATATTTGGTGGAAAAGACGCCCAGCATCGGGGGCAGAATGGCACAACTGGATAAGACATTCCCCACAAATGATTGTGCCATGTGTATCCTTGCCCCCAAGATGATAGAGGCAAGCCAGCATCCTAACATAGAACTTTTAACTTATTCCGAAATTGAAAAGGTTTCAGGCGAAGTAGGCAATTTCCAAGTCAAGGTCAGGAAAAAAGCAACATATGTTGATTGGGATAAATGCACCGGATGCGGGGAATGCACTCAGACGGAGTTAGGCGAGGCAAAGGAGTTTAATGGGGAGATTTGGGTTGACAGGATCAAGATAGACGAGGGAACTTGCATCCAGTGTGGTGAATGCGCCCAAGCCTGTATTGAGGAGAATAAGGAAAAGCAGGCTATGACCAACATTGCGCTTGACCGGCGAAAATTCACTGAGCTTCCCCCTGAGGAACGAGAGGGAAGAGAACCTGAAACGTTGGCGCAGCGGATAGCCTTAATGGACGAGAAATCACGGACAGATTTTTGGCAGAGGGAACTCAGCAAATGCATAAAGTGCTTCGGATGTCGTGATGTCTGCCCGGTATGGATTTATGATGGAGCTGAGTTAGAAGATGCGGAATGGATCAAGCCCGGGGAAATACCTCCCGCTATTCCACTTTTCCAGATAATAAGAGCCTATCGCATTGCCGATCTGTGCGTTAATTGTGGAATGTGTGAGGAGGCGTGTCCTATGGATATACCTTTGCGCACTATCCACCAGCTTATGTGGCGTCAACCGCCTGAGTCGGTTTTCGAAATCATTCCGGGCTTAGATGAGGAGACAAAAAAGAAACTCGTGCAAGCAGTGCGCAAGCAACCCAAAGCTGAGAAGAAGCAACCCAAAACCAAGAAGAGGCAACCTGCAGCCAAGAGGGAGAGAAAGAAATGAATAGTGACTTCGTGCTAACGGTGTGTCCCTTCTGCGGCTGTGGCTGTCAGTTTTATCTCCAGGTTCTGGACAATGAAATAACCGGAGTGGTTCCTTGCAAAACTGACGAGATAAGTGAAGGCAAGCCTTGCATCAAAGGGAGAAATGCGGCAGGTTTCATCAATCATCCTGACCGGCTAAAGTCACCTCTGGTAAAAAGAAATGGCAAGTTTGAGCCCATAAGCTGGGATGAAGCCCTAAACATTGTGACTAAACATTTAGGCGAGAAAAAACAAAAATATGGTACTGATTCTGTAGGTGTACTGGCGTCTGCCAAGTGTACCAACGAGGAAAACTTCATTTTAATGAAATTTGCTCGGGCAGTCATTGGCACAAACAACGTGGACCATTGTGCCCGGCTGTGCCACGCCTCGACAGTATTGGGCTTGGCCAAGGCTTTTGGAAGTGGAGCGATGACAAACAGCATCCCAGAAGTGGAAGGTGCGGATTGTATTTTTGCTATAGGAACTAACACGATTGAGCAGCATCCCCTCATAAGTTCGAGGGTTCTACGGGCTAAGGAAAAGGGGGCCAAGCTGATTGTGGCGGACCCGCGCCGTACACCTCTGGTTCAGTTTGCCGATGTCTATCTCCCACACAAGCCGGGAACAGATGTTTGTCTGCTCAATGGCATTATGAACCTCATCCTTTCTTGGGATTTGGCTGATAAGGATTTCATTGCCCGGCAGACTGAAGGCTTTGAGGAATTGCAAAAGAAAGTTAAGGAATACCCACCAGAGAGAGTGTGCGAAATAACCGGAGTTGACCGGGCTGCTTTAGAGGAGGCAGCTCGAATCTATGGAGAAGCCAAGAAAGCTAGCATCCTGTATGCCATGGGCATAACCCAGCATACCACTGGCACTGATAATGTTGAATCTTGTGCTAACCTGGCGATGCTCACCGGAAATATTGGCCGTGAGTCCACGGGGGTAAACCCACTTCGCGGGCAGAACAACGTTCAGGGTGCCTGTGATATGGGCGGCTTGCCAAATGTTTACTCGGGCTATCAGTCAGTCACAGATAAGACGGCGAGAGCCAAATTTGAGAAAGCCTGGGGAGTTAAGCTGCCGGAGAAGGTAGGGCTTACGGTAACTGAGATGACTGATGCTGCCCTTACGGGCTCGCTTAAGGCAATGTATATCGTGGGAGAAAATCCCATACTTTCTGACCCAGATATAAATCACGTGAAGAAGGCTCTTAGTTCCTTGGATTTCCTGGTGGTGCAAGATATATTCCTCTCTGAGACAGCACAGTTTGCCCATGTGGTGCTACCTGGGTGTTCTTTTGCTGAGAAGGAGGGGACATTTACTGCAACGGATAGAAGAGTTCAAAGAGTAAGGAAGGCGATAGAGCCCATAGGCGATTCCAAGCCAGACTGGCTCATAACCAGCGAGCTCGCTAAGAAAATGGGGGGCAAAGGATTCGATTACAAGTCGGCTAGGGAAATTATGGAGGAAATCGCACAGCTCACCCCCAGTTATGCTGGCATTTCTCACGAGCGATTGGACAATGGAGAGGTTTTAGCCTGGCCATGCCCTTCAAAAGGGCATAAAGGAACTAAGTTCCTTCACAAAGATGCTTTTACGAGAGGTAAGGGAAAGTTCTTTGCCATTGAGTATAAAGAGCCTGCTGAACTGCCTGACAAGGAATATCCGTTCATTTTAACCACGGGGAGGTTAATGTTTCAGTTTCATACTGGGACTATGACTCGCAGGATTCCTATCCTGGAGAGGGAACTCCCTACCGGTTTTGTGGAACTCAATACTGAAGATGCGAAAAAACTCTCGATAGCACAAGGGGAAAAGGTAAAAGTAAAATCACGGCGAGGCGAAATTGAGATAAAGGCTTTCGTTACCGATGGAATTCTCCCAGGAGTGGTATTCATACCTTTCCACTTTGCTGAATGTCCCGCCAATGAGCTTACCAGCAGCAACCTTGACCCTGAAGCTAAAATCCCCGAGTTTAAAGTCTGCGCTGTGAAAGTCTACAAGGGGTGATAAACATGGCTGAGAAGGAAACAACCGTAATAACGGAAGCAGAGAAAATTTTGGATAGGGAAAACATAATAGCGAAAGCAGAGGAAGTCTTAGACCAAGGCTATGATGGCATCATTGGGCTTCGAAAAAGATGGGGACATGTAAGCCCTTATCTTTTTATAACTAAGGACGAGCTTAAAGAACTGGAACTGGAGCCCCGATATAACCTGGCAACTTTTGTTCGGCAGATTAAGGATAAGTGGCCTGATAGAAAGTTTGGTGTTGTTTCTAGAGGATGTGACGAAAGGGCTTTAGATAAACTTGAAGAACTAGGTGTTTTTAGTAAAGAGGGCGTGGCTTTTATAGGCATAACATGCTCCATGGAGCAGGCGGAGGAATGCAACTGTGAAAAGCCAATCTATACTCCCTTGGATTGCACCGGTTGCTGGAAGTGTATTGAAAAGTGTGAAAAGGAAGCTATCAAAAGAATAAATGTTTGCCCCATCCTGGTGCCCGATCAGTTTAACTTGGGCCTGGGGCAGAGAAAGGCCATCTATTTACCCTTCCCTCAGGCAGTGCCTAAGAAAAACGTCAGAGATCCCAATCACTGCCTACGAATCACAGAGAAGCTCGAATGTAAGGGATGTGAAAACGCTTGCGAAGCTAAGGCAATCGTTCATGACATGGCTGACCAGATTGTGGATCTGGATGTTGGCGTTATCGTAGTTGCTAGTGGACTGGACTTCTACGATGTCTCAAAACTTGAGGAATATGGTTACGGAAGGATAAAGAATGTCATCACGGCTATGGAATTTGAGAGGTTGACTGCTGCCTCCGGACCCACTATGGGAGAACTGAAGCGTCCTTCGGATGGCAGGATACCTGAGAATATAGCTTTTATCCAATGTGTCGGCTCTCGCGATTTCAGGAATAAAGCTTATTGCTCCAGTGTCTGCTGCATGCACGCCACCAAGGAGGCAATGCTGGCTTTCGAGCATCACCCAGGGACAAAATCCACCATTTTCTACATGGATATGAGAGCTGTGGGTAAAAGGTTCCAGGAATACATTGCTAGAGCTAAAAGTGACTATAATGTGACTTATATCAGGAGTCGTCCTGGCAGGATCGAAGTTAACCCTGACAATGATAACCCTATTATCTGGTATGAGGACACTACTACGGGGGAAATAAAGAAATTTGAGGCAGAAATAGTGGTTCTTGCCCAAGCCATGGTTCCTCAAATCACAAAGGAGCTAGCAGAAATATTAGGTATAGAATTGGATGAAAATGGCTTTGTAAAGGTGCCAGATAAATTGCTGCAACCGCTGGATACTACAAAGCCGGGCATTTTTGCCTGTGGCTATGTCCACAGTCCCCGGGATATCCCGGATTCTGTAACCCAGGCCTCAGGGGCAGCAGGCAGAACTGCTGAAGTTATAGCAGGAGGCAAGTAAAGTGGAGGAACCTCGTATCGGAGTCTTTGTCTGTCATTGTGGCAGGAACATAGGGGCATATGTAGATGTTCCTGGAGTGGTGGAATACGTAAAGGGATTGCCTAATGTCGTGCATGCTGAGCATAATCTCTACACCTGCTCTGAAGAGGGGATATCAGCAATTAAGAAGGGGATTCAGGAGCACAATCTGAACCGCGTCATAGTAGCTTCTTGTACACCTAGGACTCACGAGCCGCTCTTTAGGTCTGCCTGCGAAGCTGTAGGCTTAAACAAATATCTTTTTGAGTTTGTTAACATAAGAGACCAATGCTCCTGGGTGCATATGCATGAGCCTGAGAAAGCTACGGAAAAGGCTAAAGACCTTATAAGGATGGGAGTGGCCAAAGCCAGGTTGCTGGAGCCATTGGAGGAGATTGAAATCAAGGTAGCTCCTTCGGCATTGGTGATTGGTGGAGGAATTGTTGGAATGGAGGCAGCCTTAAACCTGGCCAGGCAGGGTTTTGATGTTCATTTGGTGGAAAAGGAACCAGAACTTGGGGGAAAGCTACGCAGTATTCATAAACTTTTTCCCACGAATCAAGAGGCAAAGAAGTTAATCAAAGCACTTGTTGAACAAGTTAAAGGCCATCCCAAGATCAAGACTTATCTCTCGTCCAAAGTAAAACAAGTAACTGGATTCATAGGTAACTTCGATGTCAGTCTGGATGGGAAGGGAGAGGAGGACCAATTCAATGTGGGTACTATTGTAGTAGCCACCGGAGCTGAAGCGCTAAAACCGAAGGGTCAATATGGCTACGGGAAGATGACTAATGTACTTACTCAACTGGAGCTAGAGGAGCATATGAAAAAGGGGGGAACCCTGGGTCAGAATGTTGTTATGATCAATTGTGTGGGAGCCCGGGTTCCGGAGAGGACTTATTGCAGCAGAATCTGCTGCATGACGGCAATTAAAAATGCCTCCCTTATTAGAGAGTCGAATCCAAAGGCAAAGGTCTGGATATTGCACCGAGACCTCATGACTTATGGTGTAGATTTCGAGAGCTATTATCGAAGAGCCATGGAGCTGGGGGTCAGATTCGTTAGATATAGCTTAGAAAGGCCTCCCGAAGTTATCGGAGATGGGAAGGTTGAAAGAATAAAGGTGTACCATGAACTACGGAGAGAGGAAATAGAACTTCCCTGTGATATGCTTGTTTTAACTACTCCTCTTATCCCTGCCGAGGATAACCAAAATATCTCCAAAATGCTTAAAGTCTCCTTAGATGAGTTTGGTTTCTTCCTGGAAGCACATTTGAAGCTCCGCCCTGTAGAGTTTGCCATGGACGGAATTTACATCTGTGGCTCAGCACGCTGGCCCACAGATGTAACTGAAGGAATTTCTCAAGGCTACGCTGCTGCTTCAAAAGCGGCCGGTCCCCTGAGAATGGGTTATGTCAAGCCTGAGGCGATAAACGCATTGGTTAATGAGGATGAATGCTCAGGCTGTGGGATTTGCGAACTTTTGTGTCCCTTCCAGGCTATTGAGCTTCAGCCTAGAGATGGTAAGAGAGTGTCCCATGTCAATGAAGCAGTATGCAAGGGTTGTGGCACCTGCGGTGCTGCCTGCCCTTCAGGAGCTATCTCCATGCACCACTTCACTGATGAGCAAATTCTCGCTCAGGTAGAAGCTTTATTTAGCTAAGTAAACTGGGATGGAGTTCCCCAAATGTTTCGAATTATTTATAGAGAGACCTTAGCGGCGAAAATTCATCTGTTCAAAATCGAAGCACCGGCAATTGCCAGAAAAGCGCTGGCGGGGCAGTTTGTTGTCGTCAGGATTGATGAAAGGGGCGAGCGTATTCCTCTGACGCTCGCTGACTGGGATGCGAAGGAAGGCAGTGTTACCCTGGTTTTTATGGAAGTGGGAGCGACAACCTTTAGGCTGGCGTTTCTGAAAGCCGGTGACTCCATTGCTGACTTTGTTGGTCCCCTTGGTGTACCAGCGCATATTGACAACTTTGGTACTGTAGTCTGTGTGGCAGGAGGGGTTGGTGTTGCGGTAATAGCACCTATCGCCAGGGCGTTGAAGGAGAAAGGAAACAAGATTATCTCCATTTTGGGGGCACGGAGCAAGGACTTGCTCTTCTGGGAAGACAAACTACGCAGTGTCAGCAACCAGCTAACAGTTACCACTGATGATGGCACGTATGGTCGCAAAGGGGTAGTAACCGAGCCACTGAAGGAGCTGCTTGAGAGTGGGGAGAAGGTTGACCGAATTATTGCCATTGGCCCGACCGTAATGATGAAGTTCTGTGCCCTGACCACCCAGCCTTTCGGGGTGAAAACTATTGTTAGCCTGAATCCAATAATGGTTGATGGCACCGGGATGTGTGGCTGCTGCCGGGTATCAGTTGGTGGCGTAACCAAGCTCGCCTGCGTAGACGGGCCCGATTTTGACGGGCATCAGGTAGACTGGGACCTGCTCTCAGCCAGGCAGCGCACTTATCTTGATGAGGAAAAACGCTCTTTTGAGCATTGGCAGGCTCAGTTGGGCAAGCGTCGTTGAATGGAGGTCTGAACAACATTCATGGCTAAGATTAATCTCAACAGAGAGCCAATGACAAAGCAGGACCCCAAGACGCGGGGTAAAAACTTCAATGAGGTTGCCTTGGGTTACAGCGCCGAGCAAGCTAAAGCCGAGGCAAGCCGTTGTCTTCAGTGTCCCAAGCATCCCTGTACTGAGGGCTGCCCGGTGGAGATAGATATCCCCGGCTTTATCAAGGCTATCCTTGATGATAATATGCCCGAAGCAGTAAGGATACTCAAGAATAAGAACAGCCTTCCCGGCATCTGCGGGAGGGTCTGCCCGCAAGAGACACAGTGTGAACAAGCATGCTCGCTAGCTAAGAAAGGAGCACCTATTGCCATCGGACGCTTGGAGCGCTACGTGGCTGACTGGGAGCGGGCTAATAGGGGGGCGACGAACCCCAAGGCGGACCCACCCAGACCAACTGGTAAAAAGGTGGCGGTGGTCGGCTCAGGACCAGCCGGACTGGTTGCCGCTGCCGATTTAGCCAAGCTCGGCCATAGCGTTACTCTTTTTGAGGCATTGCATGTGGCTGGCGGGGTGCTGATGTATGGTATCCCCGAGTTCAGGCTACCCAAAGAAATTGTGCAAGCTGAGGTTTCCTATGTCGCTTCCCTGGGGGTGAAGATTGAGCTGGACTCGGTAGTGGGAAAGGTGGTAACGCTGGCTGAATTACTGGAGAGCGGCTACCATGCTCTTTTCATGGGGACCGGTGCTGGAGCACCCATGTTTATGGACATTCCCGGCGAGAACCTAAACGGCATCTACTCAGCGAATGAATTCCTGACCCGGGTTAATCTGATGAAGGCGTACAAGTTTCCTGAATATGATACACCGGTGTTGGTGGGCAGAAAGGTAGCAGTGATTGGTGGTGGTAATGTGGCTATGGACTCGGCCCGGTGTGCTCTACGGCTTGGTGCTGACGAGGTTTACATTATCTACCGCCGCTCAGAGGCAGAGATGCCTGCCCGCCGTGAGGAAGTTGAGAACGCTCAGGAGGAGGGAATCCAGTTCAAGCTGCTGACCAACCCAAAGAGGTATATCGGCGATGAGGCAAACTGGGTAGTTGGTATAGAGTGTTATGAAATGGAGCTTGGTGAGCCTGATGAGAGCGGTCGGCGGCGCCCCATTGCCAAAGAGGGAAGCGAGTTTATCTTGGATGTGGATATGGTGATAGCTGCCTTGGGCACCCGTCCCAATCCCCTTATCGCTCAAACTACTCCTGATTTGAAGACAACCAGATGGGGTACGGTAGTGGCTGATGACACTACCGGAAAAACGATGAAGGATAGAGTGTGGGCTGGTGGGGATATAGTTACCGGCGCCGCTACGGTAATAAGCGCTATGGGTGCTGCCCGCCGCGCAGCAAAGGATATAAATGACTATTTGAGGGGTAGTGTCGAATAGTTTATTATAGGTATTTGCAAGATTAGTAAAATGGTATTAGTTATCCGTTTTATTGAGTTGGCAAGTAAGTGTGGATTCAAACTACCCCTTTTAGGAGGATAGATGGACAACTTTGAACCAAAAATAGTAGCTTTTTGCTGTAACTGGTGTTCTTATGCAGGTGCTGACCTGGCTGGCACTTCGAGAATGCAGTACCCTTCTGCTGTAAGGATAATCAGGGTGATGTGCAGCGGCAGGGTGAGCCCTTTCTTTATCCTTAAGGCACTCAGCGTTGGTGCTGATGGCGTGTTAGTTCTTGGTTGCCATCCCGGTGATTGCCACTACATTGAAGGGAATTACAAGACAATGCGCCGAATTCCATTGCTTAAGAAGATGTTGAAGCAGCTGGGTATAGAGGAGGAAAGAGTTCGGCTTGAGTGGGTTTCTGCGTCTGAAGGAGCAAAATTTGCGGAGGTAACTAGTAATTTTACTCAAGCCATAAAAAACCTCGGGCCAAGTTCATTAGCTCCTTCCAAACAAAATTCTCAGGAGGCAAGGCATGGCTAAACTTAAGATAGCTCTTTACTGGGCAGCTAGTTGTGGCGGTTGCGACATTGCCACACTAGCAATAGGCGATAAGATTTTGAAGCTGGCTGAGGCCGCCGACATCGTGTTCTGGCCGATAGGCATGGATTTCAAGTATGCTGACGTAGAGAAGATGCCAGATAAGAGTATTGACGCCTGTCTCTTCAATGGGGCTATTCGGACTTCGGAGAATGAACATATTGCCAAACTCTTACGAGCCAAGTCCAAGATAATGATTGCTTATGGCTCTTGTTCCTATGAAGGCTGTATCCCCGGGCTGTCTAATTTTTACAACCGGCAGATGACGTTCGACCGTGCCTATATCGAAACCCCAACCACTGATAACCCTAAGAAAATTTTCCCTCAGACTAAGGTTAAGGTGCCTGAGGGTGAGCTTGAACTTCCCGAGTTTTATGATACGGTTAAGACTCTGGCCCAAACCGTGGACGTTGATTATGTCGTCCCGGGTTGCCCCCCGGAGGAAAAGACTACCTGGCTTGCACTTGAAGCTTTAATTACAGGTAAGTTACCACCAAAAGGCACTGTCATAAGTCACTCGGCGAAGGCTCTTTGCGATGAGTGTCCCCGTATTAGAGAAGAGAAGAAGGTCAAGAAGTTCTATAGGCCTTACGAGATAATCCCTGACCCGGAAAAGTGTCTGCTTGAGCAGGGATTATTATGCTATGGCATAGCTACCCGAGGCGGCTGTGGCGCTCTCTGTCCTCAGGCTAATATGCCTTGCACTGGCTGTTACGGGCCAGTAGAAGGAGTAGTCGACCAAGGAGCTCATTTTTTGAGTGCTCTCGCATCTATCATTGACTCCAACGACCCCGAGGAAATTCAAAGGATAATTGACGACATTCCCGACCCGGCAGGCACTTTCTACCGCTACAGTCTTCCAGATTCACTACTCAGGAGGGCGAGGATAAAATGAAAAAAATAATGATAGACCCCATCACCCGACTTGAAGGGCACGGTAAAATTGCCATCTTCCTCAATGACGATGGTGGGGTAGCCAACGTTTATTTCCAGGTTCCTGAGCTCAGGGGCTTCGAGAAATTCTCCGAGGGTCGCCCGGCCGAGGACATGCCTCAGATAACCCAGCGTATCTGCGGTGTCTGCCCTGAAGCCCACCACATGGCATCAACCAAAGCCCTGGATGCCCTGTTTCATGTCGAACCAACCAGCGCAGCCAAAAAGCTCCGTGAACTCCTCTACAGCGCCTTCTACGTAACTGACCATACTACTCACTTTTATATCCTTGCTGCCCCCGATTTCGTTATGGGGCCGGATGCTCCTCCTGCTGAGCGCAACATTCTTGGAGTAATCGCTAAGGTGGGACTGGAGCTCGGGGGCGCTGTAATTAGAACCCGCCATGAAAATCACTGGGTTATCCAGACAATCGGTGGCCGTCCAATACACCCCTGCTTCGGATTGCCCGGCGGTGTAAGCAAAGCCATAAATGAAGAGGAAAGAGCAAAGATAGAAGAAATAGCCAAATCGTCGGTGGAGTTCGGCAAATTATCGCTCAAAGTCTTCGATGACGTGGTTCTCAAGAACAAAGACTACTTGGATATGGTCCTGAGCGATACCTTTACCCACCGAACTTATTCTATGGGGTTGGTTGATGAAAATAATAAGGTCAACTTTTATGATGGTAAGGTCCGGGTGGTTGACCCCGAGGGCAAGGAATTTGTCAAGTATGCCCCTCGGGACTATGTGAAGCATTTGGCGGAACACGTTGAGCCCTGGACATATCTCAAGTTCCCTTATCTTAAGAATGTAGGCTGGAAAGGTTTTGTTGACGGCAAGGATAGCGGAGTTTATCGGGCCACACCCCTGTCCCGTCTGAATGCTGCCGATGGTATGACAACTCCCCTAGCCCAGGAAGAATATGAAAAGATGTATTCCACTCTCGGAGGCAAGCCAGCCCACTACACCTTGGCAACTCACTGGGCACGCCTGATTGAACTTCTTTACGCCGCTGAAAGAATGGTGGAACTTGTGCAAGATCCAGAGATAACCAGCACGGATATTCGAAACATACCGACGGCGACTCCTGATGAAGGGGTAGGCATCGTGGAGGCACCGAGGGGTACTCTTACCCATCACTACATTACTGACGAAAGAGGGATTATAAAGAAGTGCAACTTGATCGTGGGCACCACCAATAACTATGCCGCCTTTTATATGTCGGTTAAGAAGGCAGCTGAAGACTTGATAAAACCTGGTAAAGAGATAACTGAAGGATTGCTCAACCGCATCGAGATGGCATGGCGTCCCTATGACCTCTGCCTTGCCTGTGCCACACATTCTCTCCCCGGGCAACTGCCCCTGGAGGTGACCATATATGATACCCAGGGCAACGAAATTAAGAAACTGAGCCAGGGCATCTAATAACAAATTTTCGCTAATCGAAATGAAAACCCTTGTTTTAGGGCTAGGGAATCCTATTCTATCTGATGACGGAGCTGGGATTAGGGTAGCCCAAGAGGTAGGAAAGCAACTCGATGACCCCCAAATAACCGTAGCTGAAACAAGTGAAGCCGGGCTTCGCCTCTTAGATTCTATCGTGGGCTATGATAAAGTTATTATCATTGATGCCGTTCAAACTGAAAAGGGGCAAGCAGGCCAGATATATCGCATGGAACCTCAGGATTTTTCCTCCGCTAAATATCTTTCCTTACCCCACCAAATAAACTTGGCTACTTCTCTGGAATTGGGGAATGCGCTTAACCTGGCGATGCCCCAAAAAATCACTATATTCGCTGTAGAAGCCAAAGATATTACTAGCTTTAGCGAGAAATGCACACCCCAGGTGGAGCGGGCAATTCCCGAATTGGTCAAGATGGTGCTGCAGGAGTTAGTCGGCTAGATAAACCCCACTCTTGCCTCCGCTCTTCCTTACCAGGCGAATCTCCCCAATGGTCATACTTTTGTCCACCGCTTTGCACATATCATATATGGTCAAAGCACTCACAGATACTGCTAATAGCGCTTCCATTTCAAATCCTGTTTTCCCTATCCCCTTAGCGCTGGCGATAACCTCGACAGAATTGCCGTTTTCAGGCAGATCAAATTCAACTGCAACGTGGGTGAGCTGGAGAGGGTGACACAGAGGTATGAGACGGTGAGTTTCTTTTGCGGCCATGATTCCAGCCGTTTTCGCTACGGCTAAGACATCTCCTTTTTTTAATTCCCCTTTACGGATAAGTTCTAACGTAGCCGATTTCATCTGCACCCTGCCTTTGGCTACTGCCTGGCGTTCTGTGCCTTTCTTCTGGGTAACGTCTATCATATGAATTTGCCCTAACTCCATTCTCAACCTCCAATCTGCGACATTTTCCGCTTCACCAGCCTGACACTGCCTTCCGCCAAATTATGATGCTCCGGCTTGGAAGCAACTGCCTTTAGGATCAGGCTTTTTAGTTCCTCCATCGAGGCATCATTGCGTAGCGGCATTTTTAAGTCAATCTCGTCTTCTCTCAGAAGGCAGGGGCGTAGCTTGCCATCTGGAGTAAGTCTCATGCGGTTACACCGGGAGCAAAACGAATGCTCGGTGAGGGGATTGATGAAGCCTATAGTGCCCCTGGCTCCCGCTAAACGGTAGTACATAGCAGGTCCGTTGCCAGTTATGGACGCACAGGGCTCAAGCCTGCCAAGTAGACTAATATTTTGTCGCAACTCCATAGAAGGTACAAACTCTGCCATACCTTTGAAAGGCATAAGCTCGATGAAGCGAACATGCCATCCGTCTTCATAGGTCGTCTTGGCGAAATCCAGTACCTCATCATCGTTTATGCCCCGCATGACTACAGTGTTTATCTTGACAGGTTCGAAGCCAGCCTCCTTTGCCGCCTCGATGCCCTCGAGAACAGTTTTCAATTCCCCAAGACGGGTTATGTATCGAAATTTATCGGGTTTAAGCGTGTCCAAGCTCACGTTGACTCTAGACAAACCTGCCTGCTTAAGTTCCAGGGCATATTTCTTGAGAAACGCCCCATTTGTCGTCAACGATAGCTCTTCAATTCCTTCCACTTGAGATATCATCTTAATGAGTTTGGGCAAGTCAGCTCTAACCAGAGGCTCGCCACCAGTGAGCCTTATCTTGTTGATGCCCAGTTCTGCCGCTGCCTGGACGACCGTCTGAATCTCCTCGTAGGAGAGAATTTCGCTATGGGATATCAGGGGAACACCTTCGGGTGGCATGCAATAGATGCAGCGCAGGTTGCAACGGTCGGTAACTGAGATCCGTAGGTAATTTATGCTTCGTCCGAAAGAATCAAGAGGTCCTGTCATTCTTTCTCTCCTTAGCCATGGTTACAAGCTTCACACCTTCGACCTGGCTGAAAATGGCACCCTGGCTGATGGAATGAATTGTCTTATCAGGTTCGACTACCCTCACTCCAGCGAGGATATCCACACCATATTCAAACAAAACTGGCGATAAAGGCGTGGTGGGCCCCACCATGACAGTAAAGCTATTCTTACTTAAGTCTAGCAACCTGTCAACTGTATGATTTATGAATGAAGTCCCCGTAAGACCCACCACATCAGCTTGAGGCAACACATCTTCCGCCGCCTCTGCTGGCAATTCTCCCTCTCGAGGGTTTTGTTCTATGACCCAAAGCGTACTTGCTATCGTTCGCAGCTTTGGAATCCACGGGAAGCTACCTACTATAGCTATATTTTTGCTCCTGCCTTCCCGTGCCAGAACATCAAGAGCATTTTCCCTAACGCATCTAGCTTCATCAATATCTATTAGCGAATTAATAGCTGCCATTCCAATAGATGCTTCCAGAACATTGTCCGACCTGGCATATTGTGCCAGCTCTAATGCAGATAGTCCAATTAAGTTCCCCGCATTTTTTACTGGCCTGTGAGATGGATGCGGCTCATGGAAAGTGGAGGCCAGACCGCAGTGCTTGCTTAGCACTGCGGTCCAGAAGACGCACGTATGTACCTCACGGACTACGCTGTCTCCAGTTAAGCTGGAAATTAAATCGTCTAGAGCTCCCATCTTAAATCTCCTCCTATAATGCTCCTTTAGTCGAACAGATCCTGTAATGATTCGGGCAGGTTTTCAGGGTGGTCGCATAGCGGCGGGTCAAGCATTGGTTGACCATTTTCAGTCTCTATTATCTCTTTGCCTGTTTCAGAAAGAAGGAGCTCAATAAACTCCGCGGCAAGCTCCTCATTCTCAGCATGCACCGGTATAGTAATGCCATATACTATGGCCGCGCCATGTTTAGCTGCATACTCAGCCGGAGGTCCGGGGTCTGTAAGAATCTCTATAGATGCCTCATAGTAGAAATCTTCAACGCCAGGAAGTTCCTCATTTGTCATAGATAGGTTAATATATTCGTTAAGCTCAATGAAATTCAACCCGTGTTGCACAGCTACGGAGCGATACTCAAAAGCGTAATCCAGGTCACCCGACTCAAGGGCAACAATAAGGTCGACCGACTTTGCGCTCACAACTTCTGTGCTAGTTCTGTTTTCGCTAGTGCCACCGGTTCTGCCTCTTTCATGCTCGCTTCCAGGAATAAGCGCATCATATAGCCCATCAGCATCTTCGTCTGGAGTAACGTTAAAGCTTGCAGCGTCATCATAGTAATACTTCTGGGCTAACTGGACAACCAGGAGTGTTCTATAGCCACAGGGATCCTGGTCGGGGTCGCTGTGTCCATAGCTCACATCTTCATTCCTGAGCACATCATACCAGGTGCGGTTCTCACTTACTATATCATCAGAACCGGTTGCATTGTCGCTGTAGCAAAGAACCATCGTGTTTCTGGCGAAGGCGATATACCAATCAGAGTAGTTACCTCCATACATCCTATCAGGAATAAGCTTGTAATCGGCGGAGGCGACTATGTCGGGTGGGCTTTCACCGGCGTCTTCTTGTGCTATCGCGTTGCTTATCATCGTAGCACTTCCTCCCGATTGACGATCGACATCAACATCGGGATGTGCTTCCTCAAACTCAGTTTCTAATGCCTCAAATGGCACTGCCAGGCTTCCCGCATGAAAAATTGTCAGCGTTTCCCCCTGCGGGCCACAGCCAAGAACCGTTATGAGCACTGTCAAAACCAAAACGATTGAAGCTATCTTAGGCGAAATTCTTTTCATTAAAAACATCCTTTTATCTCTGGAAACCTTTTTAAAATACATGAATTGCCGAAGCCTTAAATGTGATCCATACTTCCGCCCCCTTTCTCAATTGAAGTTCATCAAACGCCTGGCGGGTAATGATGCAGACGAAATCTGGCGGCAGATTCACGGTGACGTAGATGACTGAGCCTCTGTCGGCAATGTCACTGACCACACCCAGGAAGCAATTTCTCGCGGTAGACTGGAGCGGCTCTTTGGAAATGAAGATATCTTCAGGGCGGAGGGAAAGGCGCACCTCACCCTTTGCCTCCGTTGTCGCCCTGAGTTGTGTGCCGCCGATGTCAATGAGAGTGCAGCCATCCTCTATCCCCATAACCCTGCCCGAGAGGATATTTCTTGTGAGAGCGAATCGAGCCACGAATTCCGAACTCGGCCGGCGTAGAAATTCCTCAGGTGTCCCTATCTGGGCTATACAGCCATCGTTCAGCACGGCAACTCTACGCCCCAGAGCTATAGCTTCTTCAAAGTCATGGGTGACATGGATGACGATTAACCCAATCCTGCTATGTATTTCCCTTAACTCCCTCTGCATCCTTTCCCTGGTCTCGGGATCAAGCGCACTTAAGGGTTCGTCCAGCAAGAGCACCTTGGGTTCGGTGACCAGTGCCCGTGCTAGAGCCACCTTCTGTTTCTCCCCACCACTCAAAGTAGCAGGACTCCTCTTAAGCAGATGCGAAATTCCCACTACCTCAACAATAGCGTCTATCTTTGCTTTTGCCTCATTCTTAGGGCACTTTCTCATCTTCAATCCGAAGGCGATGTTCTTCTCCACGGAAAGATGGGGAAACAGCGCCTGGTCTTGATAAACAATCCCAATTTCCCTTTTCTCAGGACTTAGGCCAGTGATTTTCTTGTCGCCGATCCAGACCTCCCCTTCAAGGACTGGATAGAGCCCGGCAATAGCCTCAAGTAGCACGGTTTTCCCTGCCCCAGTGGGTCCAAGTACGATAAAGTATTCCCCTGGCTTGATATCGAGGTTAATGTTCTGAAGGAGAAAATCACCTAAATTAACCTTCAGGTTCTTTATGGCAATCATGCTTTTTCACCTCTATAGGCTATCGACCTGAGCACGATGAAGGCGATAAGAGAAATAAGGATTGCTATAGCTGCTACTGGCCTGGCGTAATCCAAGCCAAAATCAAAGCGATTAGCGACCAGGACAGGGAGAACCTTAGGACTCCATCCCAAAAAGGAGGCACTATACGCTATGATGATTATGGCGCCAAACTCAGATAGGCCCCGAGCCCACATGAGCACTGAACCAGAAAAGATACTTCTCCAGGCCAGAGGTAATGAAATCCGAAAGAACGACTTCCAGGGAGATGCACCTAAGGTCCTGGCTACCTTCTCTAATCTGACATCCACGGCTTTGAAGCCCTCTTTAGCCGCGTCGATAAGAAAGGGAACGCTGACAAACATCATGGCGATGACCACCCCTGTAAAAGACCTAAAGAAGCCGATGCCTATGCCGTTCAAGATCTTGCCGAAGAGAAAATTGCTGCCGAAGACAAACAGGAGGGCAACACCAGCAGCAGAGTGAGGGATCACGATAGGTACGTCTATAATCGCCTCTACAAACCTCTTCCCCCGAAATTGATGCCGTGCCAGAAGATAAGCTAAAGGAACGCCAAGAAAAAGCCCTATCAGGGTAGCTACAAGGGCAGCGCAGATGGTGAGCAGAACAGAGGAGTATACGTCCTCTTCAAGTAGAGTGTTCCATAGAGTCCCGGGAGAGGAAGAAAATACTGTCTTAAGCGGAGGAGCAAAAATGAAGAGCAGCATAATTGCGCCAAGCAGGATAAAAACTATGCTCATACTATCTGGCTTCTTCCAACCACTTATTTTAGTCATATTCTTCCTCCTTCCGGCGGCAAAGCCGCAAAATCAATACAAATAATTTGCTCCTAAGCCCCTTTGCATACTAACACCTGCAAACTTCATTGCAAGGTGGTTTCGATACCCGCCACAAACAAGTGCGGCACGATAGGCAGGATGGTGTAGAGTACTAGGATGGGAAAAGAGAACAAAAAAGCACCGTTGCGAAAACGGTGCTGTCCAAAAACCAAGCTTCATATTCCCTCCTTTCCTAGCACGGGAGGCACAGACATTTCTATCTATGCCCTCGAGGCTTTTTAGCCTACCGGCTGCTTGCCATGGATTCCCTTTAGGCAAGACAGCTCGGAGAGAGCTATCATTTGATTTCGGGTATTATATCAGGGGTTTGCCAGCCTGTCAAATCCAGTGTATCCGTATAGATACAGAAGCGATTGCCAGGTAAGTCAGATGATTATGCCTTTCCTGTCTCCTCACCTGGTGGAGCCTCTTCGGGGGCTCCCTCCTCTTCAACCGCTTCCTCCGCTGCTTCAGCCGCCACCTCTACTACCTCCTCTTCTACCTTTTCCACAGGTCGCCAACTAATTTTCACCACAACCAACTCTGGGTCGTTAAGAATGGTAATATCTTTATCCAGGGCGATATCCTTGACTCTTATCGCTTGCCCTGGCTCGGTGAAGGAACTGATGTCCACTTCTACGCTAGCGGGGATTTTTGCCGGTAAACACTCCACACTCAAAGTCCCGAGCTCATGCTCCAGCATATTGTCCTTAGATTTCAGGGCTGGCGCTTCTCCGACTAAGACAATAGGAACCTCTACCCTTATCTTTTCCTCCATTTTTATCTGATAAAAGTCTACATGGAGCAATCTCCCCCTCCGCCAATCTCTATCAAATTCGCGAACCACAACGGTCCTCGGTTTTTTCTCCTTATCGAGCTTGAGGCCAATAAGCCCTGTGTGCCCAGCCTGAGCCAACACTTGCTCAAGTTCACCGGTGTCACACTGTAGTGCCAGAGACTTGATACCGTGCCCGAAAAGATGCACCGGGGTAATTCCCTGGCGGCGCAAATGCTTGACTTTTTTACCGAGAATCTCTCGGTTAGTAACCTCTAACTCTATTTTGCCCATTTTATTTTCTCCTATCATAGCAAACAAGGTCTCTCCCTGCAAGAAACTGCGCTCATTCATCTGAGCAGTGATTCGAAAAACCTGCGCTTTAAAAGGGCAGTTATGACCTGTGCAAGTATTCCAAAGCTTGCTCCAGGTCCATAGGTAAGGGCGCGGTAAATTCCTGGTATTGCTTAGTTGAGGGTAGACGAAAGCCAAGGCGATAGGCATGAATAAATTGCCTGTCAAGATGAGCCGATTTTATTCCATAAATGGGGTCACCGACGACCGGACAGCCGATAGCTGATAGGTGTACTCTGATTTGATGTGTGCGCCCTGTTAGGGGGGTGACTTCGACTAAAGTGTAGTTATCCAAGTATTTCCGGACTTGATATTGGGTGCTAGCCTCTTTTCCGGCTTCTACTATTGCCATCCTCCGTCTACTATGAGGGTCTCGCCCGATAGGTGCTTCAATTATCCCCCGTTCCGGGGATAGCCTTCCTTTAACAAGTACAAGATATCCTTTGGTCACAGTGCGGCTTTTGAACTGTGCGGCTAAATACTCCCGGGCAAAGTCGTTTTTGGCAATGACTATGAGCCCCGATGTATCTTTATCTAGTCTGTGAACTATGCCTGGGCGCATTGGCTCGGTGCTCATGGCCAGGCCCGGGCAATGAGCTAAGACAGCATTGACCAAAGTATGGCTGGGATGCCCCGGGGCAGGGTGAACTGTCAATCCAGCAGGTTTATCTATGACCAATATGCCCTCGTCCTCATAAATTATAGCTAAAGGAGTTGGTTCAGCTAAAGGATGGACAGGTAGGGGAGGAAGCTCGACCGTTATCCTATCGCCCTTGCTTAATCTCTGGTTCGCCTTTGCCTTTTGCCCGTTGACCAGAACATAACCTTGCACAATTAATTTCTGTAAATAAGCGCGCGAGAATTGTGGAAGGACCTGGGTTAAATACTTGTCAAGGCGCATGTCAGGAACAGGTGAGTTGAATTGCAACGTCTTAATCTTGGGGTCTGTGGTTGCGTTCATATGCTTTTCTAAATACCCCCGACCTATAAAAGGAATAAATGAGAACAAAGACACCCACCGTTATAGCTGCGTCAGCGATGTTAAAGGCAGGCCAATGGAAGTTGCCCCACAAACGGAAGTAAATGAAGTCAGTGACATAACCAAAACGGAGGCGGTCTATGAGATTGCCTACAGCACCACCCATAATCAAACCGATAGATACTATGCTCAGGGTAGTAGCTGGGGATAAGTAACGAAGAAACAGCAAGATAAAGAGCAAAGCAGCTATACTAATAATGATAATAAGAAAGGTTTGCTTGGCAAGTAAACCAAAGGCAGAGCCCGTATTTCCAATGTAGATCAAACTTAAGCGGTCAGTTATTGAGAGCGATTCCCCAAGTTCTAAGTGAGCTCTGATCCATAGCTTGCTCAATTGATCTGAAGCGCTTACCAAAGCAATGACGATGAGACATAATGTTACCCTTTTAATGCTGTCACGCAAAGGCAGTTTCGAATTATCTTTGTCCACACCAAAGTCGCCGATTTTGTCGGGTCACACCACAGTCGAGCGCCCTTTATCTCATCCCCTTTGTTTCCTTTGCCTGCTTAGCCTTACAGCTCAGACATAAGCTTGCTTGAGGTATGGCTTCAAGGCGGGCTTGCTCTATATGTTGCCCACAGGAATCGCACAATCCATAAGTGCCGGCTTCATATTTTTGTAAGGCATGCTCAACCTCATTAAGAGACTCTCCCAGCCTTTCTTCCAGGGCCAGCCTTTTTTCTAGTTCGGAGGCTTCATCGGCTCCTTCCTCCCTTTTGCCGAACGGACTGCCTTCCTTCCTCTCTGCCGATGGTTGACCGAGAGTTCTCATCTGTTCTAGCTTTTCTAACAGCTCTGCTCTTTCCTTCTTTAACCTTTCATAAAGTTCAGCGGACTCCATCACTTCTTGTCCTCCCTATGATTTACAGCTATCTTACACCAAAATTCCACACGCACTGTGTGAGATCTACAGTTCTACTATACTCCGATTTCATCGGAGTTGGGCTTGCTAAAAAGTTCCCTTATATCGGGATGTAAAGAGTCTCCGAGTTCCTTCACGGATTTGCATCTAATTTTGTTAAGTTTCCTCTGCTTTTTTCCAAATTCAGTCCTGGAGTAAAGTTTCTCAGGATGCAAGTAAATATCATCTACATATCTTATCGACTTAGGCACCTTAAAGCCCGTGGGGGAATCTATCCAATCTTCTAAACCTCCTCTTAGTAAAGAATCGAGTATTGCCATGGTAAATTCCAGTCTTATATCTTTGTAATATTCCCCTTCTCCTATTCCTCCGGTATTTATCAAATAGTAATTTAGGTGGGGAATACCTTTTATTATCTCATAAAATATATTAGCATGCTCGGCCAGGTCTCCGGCGACAAAGGGGTCGTAGAAAAACTCTCTCCTAATTTTCCCTGCCTGGGTTGGGTCACCAGCCGAGGATTCCATTGCCTGTCCCAGAACCATCAAGGCTGCTGCTTGCTCCCGGGTTAGCTTTGATATTGCCGGGATCAGCGGCCCCCTGGTGATAAGAATCAGATTGTCAATCCTATCCACATCGATATAGGAACTGGCATGCATAAAATCTCTTCTTAATACCACTGCTCTGCCATTGGATGTTCTTTCGAAATTGAAAAGGTCAAAATCTCCGTCTTCGGTTACGTAAACATTCTCACAGACAGTTTCCGGTTTCAACAGTCCGTAAAATATTTCGATTTGCTCCCCGGGGTTCACGCCTTCTGTTTTTACAAATATTCCCCCGGCTTCAAAGCCATGAAAGGAACCATCGGGCATGAGAGTCCCTCCATCATCCTGAATAAGCCAGGATTTCTCCTTCCCTTTTCTGGCCAGGATTCTACAGGTTGTAGTTGTTTTCCCGTTGGCACTTAATGCCACAAGTAGCGTCCTCGCCATCCGATAGTCCCCGTGTGCTGAATGAAGGTAATCCTCTCTACAGCCAGTATGTAAGAAGATTCCCCCCCTTCTCGTCTTCACTACCCAATCCTCAGCGGCGAAAACCCCCTTCTTATATTCGCCTATGTAGTTACCATTCCTAATTATCTTGACAAACCTACCGTCATCCAGCATAGCCAATCTGATAGTGATATCTCTCTCGGTGAGCGGCTTTGACTGGTTAGTTTCAAAAGCCTCGTCAGCGAAGAATAAGATTTGGTAGGTTGGCTTTTTGACTTCCCCCTTTGGGGGTATAAAAAGGTTCTTGCCTCCGTAGGCAACATGGGCAAACCGCTCAGGAACAATTAACCTGACCATGGTGTTACTATTTTCATTGCCCACAATTCTGTCTATGGAAATCAATCTTTCCTTGCCCAAAGCCTTTTCACACTGAGCTAATAGCTTTAGTTCATCCTCGCCAAAGGGATGATCAACACTGTTTTTGGTGAACATCGCTGACCTGGAAGTAGGCTCACTTTGGGCGACAAAGTTTCCATAAATCGTTTTCCTAACCCCCGGCTGTTTTTCCACAAGCCCTCTCAGTTCCTCATCAGAGGGGTTATGAGTCAACCGATTTTCTTCGCGCGCCTTTTGCCAGATTCTATCGGCAGTTATGGCAAATTGTTCCAGCTCAAACGTTACCATCATGCTCCTTGGGAGAAATGCGATTTCGCGTTCCTAATTTCCAGGAATCCAGCACTCAGAGCGCTGAGTGCTGGGTCGAGATTGCTTAGACCTCGCGGAACTCCCCTTCCACCGTGCCTTCTTCTCCCCCGCCAGGTTCCTCTCCACCGGGTTCCCCCCCACCGGGTGGGGGCTGCCCTGGTTGCTGGTAAAGCGATTCTCCAACCTTTTGCATAGCCTGCGACAGCTCTTGCGTAGCATTACGAATAGAATCAATATCCTGTCCTTGAAGAGCTGACTTTACACTGGCTATCTTAGCATCTATTTCCTGTTTTACATCGGCGGGTATCTTATCTCCGTGGTCACGGAGAGTTTTTTCTGCGGTGTAAGCCAGGCTGTCAGCAGAATTGCGTACCTCCACTTCTTCTTTACGTTTAGCATCCTCGGCAGCATGTTTCTCAGCCTCTCGGCTCATCTTCTCCACTTCCTCTTTGCTCAATCCGCTAGAGGCGGTGATAGTAATTTTTTGTTCTTTCCCCGTGCCCTTATCAAGAGCGCTAACATTAAGGATGCCATTGGCATCTATATCGAAAGTCACCTCAACCTGGGGCATACCTCGTGGCGCCGGCAGAATGCCATCAAGCATAAAGCGCCCCAACGTTCGGTTATCAGCAGCCATAGGACGTTCCCCTTGAAGAACGTGTATTTCAACGCTTGGTTGATTGTCACTAGCAGTGCTGAAAATCTGGCTCTTTTTAGTGGGTATTGTGGTGTTGCGACCAATAAGCGGTGTCGCTACCCCTCCTAGCGTTTCTATCCCCAGAGTGAGTGGGGTGACATCGAGAAGAAGGACTTCTCCGACTTCACCCTTGAGCACTCCAGCCTGAATGGCGGCACCTAAAGCTACCGCTTCATCGGGATTGATTCCCTTGACAGGTTCCCGGCCAAAGAATTGCTTTAAGGTCTCCTGAACTTTGGGCATCCTTGTCTGACCGCCGACAAGAATCACGTTATTGATTTGGCTTGCCTTGAGCCCGGCATCGCTTAGGGCCTGGCGACAAGGCTCGATGCTCTTTTCTATCAGATCAGCGGATAATTGTTCTAGCTTGGCTCGAGTTAATGTCATGCTAAGATGCTTGGGACCGCTGGCATCGGCAGTAATAAAGGGGAGGCTGACCTCTGTTTGAGCTACTGTAGATAGTTCCTTCTTGGCCTTCTCAGCAGCGTCTTTCAACCTCTGTAATGCCATCTTGTCCTGCCTCAAATCGATGCCTTGCTCCTTCTTAAATTCATCACATACCCAGTCCATAATCCTCTGGTCGATGTCATCGCCACCGAGGTGGGTATCACCATTGGTTGCCTTAACCTGGAAGGTACCCTCTCCTATGTCCAGGATGGAAATATCGAAAGTTCCACCACCAAGGTCATAGACGGCAATGGTTTGATCTTGTTTCTTGTCCATTCCGTAAGCCAGCGATGATGCTGTAGGCTCGTTAATAATACGCAAAACGTTAAGCCCGGCTATGGTGCCGGCATCTTTAGTGGCATTTCGCTGGCTATCGTTAAAATAGGCTGGCACGGTGACTACAGCATCTTCGACTTTCTCACCAAGATAAGCCTCAGCATCAGCCTTCAACTTTTGCAATATCATGGCTGATATTTCCTGGGGACTATACTCCTTGCCCCCCATTACCACTCGGCAATCACCATTGGGAGCCTCGGTAATCTTATATGGTAGGCGCTTCATATCGTCCTGAACAGTGGGGTTCTTAAATTTACGCCCGATAAGGCGCTTTATGCTGAATATAGTATTCTCAGGATTGACTATTGCCTGGCGCTTGGCTAACTCTCCTACTAATCTTTCCCCACCTTTACCTATGGATACCATTGAAGGAACGAGATTGCCACCTTCAGCACTGGGTATGATCTTAGGGTCACCTCCCTCCATCACCGCTGCTGCACTTAATGTAGTACCTAAATCAATTCCTATCGCTCTTCCCATTTCTACTTCTCCTTCTGATTTGCTTGCTCTTTTCTCCTTTCCCTTCCCCCTTACCAACTACAACCAAGCTAGGACGAATTACCTTTCCTCTAAATTTATAGCCTTTTTGTGTTTCCCCAACAACCATTCCTTCCTCCCCTTCCTGCTGCATTACAGCTTCGTGCAAGTGAGGATCAAAGGGCTCTCCTCTAGCATTAATCTCGGTCAGCCCTTGTGCCTCCAGGGTTGCCTTAAATTTATTATAAATGAGCTTGATACCTTCAGTCCAATTTGATTCGTCGAGCTCAGCAGGAACTGAAGCGAAGGCTCTCTCCAAGTCATCCATGATAGGCAGCAGGTTAGAAATAAGCGCTCTATTGGCAAACTCGATAACCTCCCCTTTTTCCTGTTCACTACGTTTCTTATAATTATCAAAATCCGCCTGGCATCTTTGCCAATTGGCCAAATATTTTTCTGCCTTTTCCCGTTCCTCAGCTAGAGCTTGCTGTAACGTTTCTATATCCTCAGTTTGCTCAATTCCTGCTTCAATTGCCTCGTCACCCTCAGCCAACGTTAGACCTCCTTTAGATGTATTCGGCCACTGAGTTGCTTAGCAATGCTGAGAGGCAGTTAAGCGAAGAAATAGCCTTGGCGTAGTCCATTCGTTTGGGGCCAATCACTCCCACGATACCACTGGCCTTATCAGGTACTCCATACAGGCTAGTTATTAAGCTCAAGTCCTGTAATGCTGGCTCTGGGTTTTCTTCACCAATGACTACCTTTACCCCTCCCTTGTTAAATTCCTGGCAAAATATATTTCTAAGCCAATCCTCACCTTCCAACACTTCTAAAATCTTAAGCATTCTAGGGCTGTTTGTAAACTCTGGTTGACTCAGCAGCAAACATAGTCCTTCAAGATAAGGCTCACCATATTCCAGCTTATCTTCGGCAGCTACTATTTCTGCTAAACATTCAGATATCTGCCTTTCTTCAGAAGAAAGTCCCTCTTTTTTAGCCGAGATCTCGCTGCTGGTCATCCCAGCGTAAATAGAAGTAAGTTTGTTAGCTAGTTTTGTTAGCTCATCCTGGCTAACCTTTCTACTAAAAGATAATACCTGCCGTCTAACTTTCGCTTCATACAAAACCACGACCAGCAAAGCCATGAAATCCTGCAAGGCTACCAAATCGAGATGCTTAAAGCGACAGCGAACCGCTTTGGGAGTGGTTATTACTACTAGGTTGCGAACAAGGCGCGCCAAAAGCGCTGCCACCGTCTTCAGCCATTGCTCTAGCTCTTCTTTTGCTTCCTGAGATATCTGATGAATTAGATAGTGCTCAACACGGGGAAGTTCAATCTCCTCCCCTATCAATTCCACATAGTAGCGGTAAGCCTTATCAGTAGGTACGCTTCCGGCCGAACGGTGAGGGCGGATAACATATCCTTCTCGTTCTAAGTATGCCGTATCATTGCGGATGGTAGCCGGGCTTACCTTCAAGCCGTACTTTTCCACGATAGCACTTGAAGCTACTGGTACCACTCCAGTGATATAATCTTCAATTATCACCCTGAGAACGGTTTCTCTTCTCTCCCTTACAGCCATTTAGCACTCTACCCTTTTAATTGCTAAATAGATTAATTTAGCACTGTAAACACGTTCTGTCAAATGGTGCTGCGGGAACCCAGTTTGATGGGTTTTTCTTATTGACCGAGAATGAAATATTAAGTACTATTATAACACAAATGCGAAAACCGTGAAGGCGTTTTCCTTGGCACAACGTGATAGCAAAGTAGCTCAAATCCTAAGCCTAGAAGCAGAGAGGCAAGCAAGCACTATAAATCTTATTGCCTCTGAAAACCATGCCAGCCGAGCAGTGCTTGAGGCCCAAAGCTCGGTGCTAACTGACAAATATGCTGAAGGATACCCCGGGCACCGCTATTATGGCGGTTGTGTCTACATAGACGAAATTGAAAATTTGGCTATCGAAAGGGCTAAAAAGCTCTTTAAAGCCGAGCATGCTAATGTCCAAGCTCATAGCGGTAGTCAAGCCAACATGGCAGCCTATTCAATTCTACTGGAACACGGAGACACTGTTATGGGGATGGGCCTCAGCCATGGCGGGCATCTCACCCATGGCTCTGAGGTCAATTTCTCCGGGAAATGGTATAAATTTGTCCCTTACGGAGTCGATCCTAAAACCGAGATGCTTAACTACGACGAAATTGAAAGGTTAGCTCTGGAGCATAAGCCTAGGTTAATAATAGCCGGGGCGAGTAGTTACTCTCGTATTATTGATTTTGAGAGGCTTCGCTATATAGCTGATAAGGTGGGTGCCAAGTTATTGGTTGACATGGCTCACATAGCGGGGATAATAGCCGCTGGACTTCATCCCTCTCCTGTATCCTATGCTCAAGTTACTACTGCCACCACGCAAAAGACCTTGCGGGGACCCCGGGGTGGCTTTATTTTATGTGATAAAGAACTGGCTTCAGCTATTGATGCTGCAGTTTTCCCCGGGATGCAGGGTGGTCCTTTCATGCATATCATCGCCGCCAAAGCCGTGTGCTTCTTTGAAGCTATGCAACCCGAGTTTGTTGATTACCAGAAGTCAGTGCTGGAGAATGCCCGCGTTTTGGCTTCCGAACTCCAGAGATATGAGATGCGTATTGTTTCCGGGGGCACAGATAACCATATTGTCCCCGTTGACCTTTCCCCTCAGGGGATAAGCGGCAAGGATGCTGAGGAGGCCTTAGGAGCAGCGGGCATATCGGTAAATAGAAATACAATTCCCTTTGACCCCAAGCCACCACTGATTACAAGCGGTATCAGGCTGGGCACCCCAGCGGTGACCACGAGAGGTTTTGGCATAGAGGAGATGCAGCGCATTGCTTCTCTCATTGTCAAAGTGCTTTCTCCTTCGGGGGATAAGCGTGCCCAAGAACAAGCCCGCCAGGAAGTACGAGAGATGTGCAAACAGTTCCCCATTCCTGGGCTGTCATAAGACATCTCTTCCTCGCTTAATTTCTCTACTTGCTTTTTGCAAGGAAGCTAAAACTGGACATATACATCAGCGCGGAAATCTTTCAAAGGGAATGTAGTTGGCTTTGTGTTTTTGGCTCTCGTCAAAATTTTTTGACTGTGCTAAGGTAATTAAGATTAAAGGTCTGGATAATGTCCGAATTGAAAATAATCGATACTATAAAAAGGTCTTTCAACCTCCTCAAGAAGGACCCTACCCTCATAGTACTTTTTATCTTGCCCGCGATATTTCCGACTGCAAGCATAATTGCCAGTTATCTCAATTATTATCTAATGTTTTCCATCATGTGGGGGGCTCTAGAGCCTCCTCCAATGCTTTTTATCCTTCCTTTAATCCTTTTCTCTATCGTCGGCTTCTTTTTCAGGGTATGGGCATCGGCTGGGGCTATCCTTAAAATAACGGAACTTGAGAAAGGAAGTAAACTGGGGTTAAAAGAAGCACTATCTAAAGGACTTAAAAAAGTCCCCAAGCTCCTGGTCCCAGCCATCGCAGGCTCAGCGATTTCCATCTTAATGGTTGCTGGCTTGACTATAGCGATCACTAATTACCCGTTTATAAGCATGGCTCCGCTAGTTCAGGACGTGGGATCTTCCAACATTGTTCCTCGAGTGGCAATGGGCTTCCTATTTATAATCGGGCTTTACGTTGCGATAAGGCTATACCTTTATGCACCAGCATGCGTCCTTGAAAATAATTTTGGGCTAAAAACAAGCTGGAAACTGGTAAAGGGGAATTGGTGGAAACTCTTCGCAATCTTCCTAATCTTTGGGGCGATGTCAGCAATTATCAGCCGGGCATATATAATAGGAAGCTTTCTCTCCGGCTTGATAGTGGGGCCGTTCAGCATCACAGCCAAGACCCTTGTCTATTTACAGTTGAGAGAAGCAAAATCGAGTGGAGAAGAAGAACTTGATCTGGACGAATCGAAGGAAAGACCAACGGAAGAAAGGGAAGTATAATGGGTGGTGGAAGAAACCTTTAGAGTGATAAAGCATTTTCAAATTTTTTAGTGAAAAACAATCTGGGGCATAGAAAATACCTGCTTTGCGATTTCCAAGCCTGCGAATATCGATAACAAAAGCATCTCCGGTAATATCTTTTCATTCCTCAGATATTTTAAAGTCCGCGCTGTACAACCTTGTGACGAAAACCTGAAACAAGGCGAGTAATCATAGGACGAAAGAAAAACACGTCCAGGAAACAGCGATGATTCCATGCTATAATCAAGGCAGTATTCAGATAGCTAAGAGGTGATGATGGACGAATTAAAAGTGTTCAGCGGCACTGCTCACCCTGCCTTAGCAGGGTCTGTATGTGATTACTTAGGCATACCCCTGGGGGAGGTTGAGGTCTTTGAGTTCAGCAATGAGAACATTTTTGCGCGTATCCTGGAGAATGTCCGGGAACGAGACGTTTTCGTCATTCAACCTATCTGCTCTCCAGTTAACAAAAGCCTGGTCGAGTTACTTATCATGCTCGATGCCTTCAGGCGAGCTTCAGCGGGACGAACTACCGCTGTCGTTCCCTATTATGGTTATGGCCGCACTGACAAAAAAGACCAACCCAGGGTTCCCATCACTGCTCGCTTGATTGCCGACCTGATTACTACCGCTGGAGCTAACAGATTGCTCACCGTAGACCTCCACGCCCCTCAAATTCAAGGATTCTTCACCATACCTGTGGATGAGCTTACCGCTCGGTCCATCCTGGCTCAGTATTTTAAGGAAAAAGCTCTGGATAACCTGGTAGTGGTTGCTACTGATATTGGTATTTCCAAGGTAGCCCGTGATATGGCTGCTAAACTTGGAGCCCCCCTGGCTATAATTGAAAAGAGGCGCCTGGGTAATGTTGATGCCACTGAAACCATCAACATCATTGGCGAGGTTGAGGGAATGCGTGCCCTGACGGTTGATGATGAGATTGATACCGCTGGGTCTCTGGTCGGGGTGGTAAATGCTCTTGTAGAACACGGCGTTACAGAGGTTTATGCCTGCTGCACTCACCCCGTTTTCTCTGGTCCCGCTATCCAGAGGATAGCCACGAGCCCGGTGAAAGAGGTAGTCGTTACCGATACCATACCTGTTAATGACGATAAGAAACGGGACAAGATCACCGTCTTGCCTATAGCTTCGCTTATTGGCGAAGCCATTCATCGCATTCACACCGGCTTATCAGTGGGCGCAATGTTTGAGTGATAATGGAGTAGTCAGCAGTTAGCTGAAAACTGAGGGCTGATAGCCGAAAATGTTTAAGTGGCTTAGCAATCTGATTGATTCCAACGAGAAGGAAGTGAGACGCCTTCAGCCTCTGGTTGACCACATAAACTCGTTGGAGCCTGAGTTTGAAAAGCTCACCGACGTTGAACTTCGAGCGAAAACCGATGAATTTAAGGCTCGGGTAGCCGACGGTGAAGGCTTGGATGAGATTTTACCGGAGGCTTACGCTGCTGTCAGAGAAGCGGCCAAGCGAACAATAAGACAGCGCCATTTTGATGTCCAGCTAATGGGGGGAATCGTCCTTCACCAGGGGAAGATAGCCGAGATGAAAACTGGTGAGGGAAAAACCCTGGTAGCTACCTTGCCCCTCTACCTCAATGCCCTCACCGGGCAAGGCAGCCATCTGATTACCGTTAATGATTATCTTGCCAAGCGGGATTGCCACTGGATGGGCCCTATTTACCACGCCCTGGGTATAAGCGTGGCCTCCATTAATGCCCAGCAAACAACTGATCAACCCGCCCCTTCCTATATTTATGACCCCAGCTATGAGTCGGAAGACCAGAAGTGGAATTTTGTCCGCCCTGTCACCCGCCGCCAGGCTTATGAGGCAGATATAACTTATGGCACCAATAACGAGTTCGGCTTTGATTACCTCAGAGATAATATGGTCTGGGATTTGTCTCAATGCGTGCAGCGTCCCTTGAACTATGCTATCGTCGATGAGGTTGATAACATCCTTATCGACGAAGCCCGCACGCCACTGATTATTAGCGGTGCTGCCGAGGAAGCAACCAAAAGGTATTACACCTTCGCCCAGCTAGTTTCCCGCCTTAGCAAAGACGCAGACTATACCATTGACGAGCGTACGCGTACTACCAACCTTACCGAGATTGGCATGACCAAGATGGAGAAGATGCTAAAGCGGGAAGGCTTGCTCAAAGTCCCCGACCTTTATGACCCCTCTAATTACTTTCTCACTCAATATCTGGAGAGCGCCCTTAAGGCTCGTGTCTTGTTCAAGAGGGACAAGGACTATGTGGTTAAGGATGAACAGGTCATCATCGTGGATGAATTCACTGGCAGATTGATGTTTGGCAGGAGATATTCTGAGGGATTGCATCAAGCCATCGAGGCCAAAGAGAGGGTAAAGATTCAGCGAGAATCAGTTACCATGGCTACCATCACCTTCCAGAACTATTTCCGCATGTATCAAAAACTGGCGGGCATGACCGGTACCGCGGCAACGGAAGCCGAGGAGTTCCACAAGATTTATCAGCTGGAAGTGGTAACCATACCCACAAACAAGCCCTTGATTCGCACTGAATACCCTGACCAGATTTACAAAGACGAGAAAGCCAAGTTTGCCGCTGTAGCCACGGAAATCAAGCAATCACATGACCAGAAAAGGCCTGTTCTTATCGGCACAACCTCTATTGAGAAATCAGAGTATTTATCTGACCTCCTGAGGAGAAATGGCGTCCCCCATCAGGTGTTAAATGCCAAGCATCATGAAAAGGAGGCAGCCATAATCGCTCAAGCCGGGCGTCTCAAGGCGGTCACTGTAGCCACAAACATGGCCGGGCGGGGTGTGGATATTATACTTGGTGGCAATCCTGAGGGGCGTGGTGAAGCAGAATGGCAGGAAGAGCATAATAAGGTGGTTGAGCTTGCCGGACTTCATATTGTAGGTACTGAACACCACGAAGCCAGACGCATTGATAATCAGCTCCGGGGAAGGGCAGGAAGGCAGGGAGACCCGGGCAGTTCTCGTTTTTATGCTTCCTTAGAAGATGAAATTCTTCGCCGCTTTGGCGGTGAACGTGTTAAGGGAGTTATGCAGTGGGCGGGTATGGATGAAAATAGCCCCATTGAGCATCCCTTTGTCACCAAGACTATGACCAATTCCCAGGTCCAGACCGAAGGCTATCATTTCAATATTCGTAAACACCTTGTGGAATATGACGATGTCATCAACAAGCACCGCGAGGTGATTTATGCCGAAAGGAGAAAAATCCTCAGTGGCGCCGACCTTAAGGCAAATATAATATCTATGGTCCAGGATGAAATCCAAAGCCTGGTAGCCAGGCGTCTCAGTAGCGCTAGCTACGAACTGGAAAAGGAGCAATCTAATCTATCCGGCTTACTTGAGGATGTATCCACCATCTTCCCCCTGCCGCCGCAGTTCAGAAGCGACGGGCTTTCCGAACTCAGCGCCCAGCAAATCACAGAAAAGTTGACTGATTATGCCATTGAGCTTTACAACCAGCGAGAGCAGGAGATGGGGGTTGGTAATATGCGACTATTGGAGCGTCTAGTAATGTTGGTAGGAGCTGAGGCAACTGTGAAGTTGCTTAACGGAAGGTATGATGGGAAGCCGACTGGTGGCATTGACTCCTTCTGGATGGAACATCTTACTGCCATGGAGCATCTGCGTCAGGGGATAGGTCTGCGGGCTGTCGGTCAGGAACAGCCGCTGATAGTGTATAAGAGGGAAGGTCATGCCTCTTTTGAAGCCCTCTTAGCTGGCATTCAGCATGACGTTGTCCATAGCATTTACCGCGTCGGTATCGCCAAAGAAACTCCACAAAAGAAGAAGGAGGCGGTTCCGGTGGGCAAAAAAGTTGGGCGTAATGAACCCTGCCCGTGCGGCTCAGGCAAGAAATATAAGCATTGCTGCGGGAAATAATTAGTCTCCTCTCCCTTGACGGGAGAGGACTAAGGTGAGAGTGAAGGTGTAGTGCTGGAGAAGGTAAAGCTTCTAAATTCCCTCTCCCTCGATGGGAGAGGATGGAGGTGAGGGTGAAATGCCAATTTATGAATATAAAGCAGTAGACGGTGCTCATTGCAGGCTGTGTAAAGGAAGGTTTGAGGTGAGGCAGGGAATAAACGACGAGCCACTTAGCAAATGCCCCGAATGCGGCGCCGAGATAAGGAGGCTCTTTTCTCGCCCCTTCTTATGGCGAAAGGAATCCCTCAGCCACGAAGGTCCCTTGAATTATATGGAGGAAGATGCCGACGAATTAGGGCTGGAAGAAGACCTTGCCGAAGACGAAGTCTGGGAGTGAGGGCAGAAAGGGTAACCGCTGACGCCAATTATTTGCACACTTTTTGATTATACCTCGAGTTCCAAGCTCTTCATATTAGAAAGTGCAGACGTGGTTAATTCGAACTGTTGCACTGGCCAGAAGGGCTTGCTAAAATAGCCAACTAATCACCCATGAAAAATAGCGAAACGAACTTGCAGGGCGAACCCGATAAGCGGGTCATAACTATGATAGATTCTCCGGTCCTGGTCCTTAATCAGAGTTATGAGCCCCTTAACCTATGTCGCACGCGCCGGGCTATAGTGCTAATCTTCCGTGGCAAAGCTGAAGTAGTGGAAAATAGCAGGGGTGAGATTCACTCTGTTACCCAGATATTTCAGATACCTTCGGTAATCCGACTCGTCTATATGGTTAAGCGCCCTCGCCATCAGAAAAAATTGAGCAGGCTCGAGGTATTTAACCGTGACCAATACACCTGCCAGTATTGTGGTCGGCAGACCAAGGAGCTTACCTTAGACCATGTTATCCCGCGGCGGCGGGGTGGGAAGCACGTCTGGGACAATGTGGTTAGTGCCTGCATCCCTTGCAACAGGCGCAAAGGCGGACGTACGCCGGATGAAGCAAGGATGCGATTGCTGTGTCAGCCGCGCTCTCCTCGCAATGATGGCTTCTATATTCCCTATCACCTTCTCAATAACCACGGTGAATGGCAAAAATATCTACCCTCCTTAAATTAACTTAATCCCCTCAATTTGCTCCAGGTTCAATCGTGTTCCTGAGAAGACTCCGACTTCTCTTCCGGTTGAATTAATTCGTCCAGAGCTATCTCTCTAGTCACCTCATTATCCAAGAATTGAACTGTTACCGTTTCCTTTAGGATGTTAGTGCTGATTACCCTGGCTTTACCCCAGGGTGTTACTATTTCTTGTTTCGGCTGAGGCATCTTCTTTCTCATAGCTGCATATTCTTTGCTTTCATACGACAGGCAACAAAGGAGCCTTCCACAGATGCCCGATATTTTCATAGGATTCAGGGCCAAGTTCTGTTCCTTGGCCATTTTAATAGATACTGAGGCAAAGCTGGTGAGGAAACTCTGGCAACATAAAGGATAGCCACACTTGCCTATGCTACCCAACAGCTTAGCCTCATCCCTTGCCCTCACTTGCCTTAACTCCACCCGTGTTTCCAGAGCATGGCTTAATTTCCGAACCAGGTCCCGGAAGTCCACCCTCTTCTGAGCGCTGAAGAATATGGTGAGGTGCTCGCCCTTATAATCATAGCGAGCCACTTGTGGCTTCATCTTTAACCCAAGTTGGGCCGCCATTTCATTGCACATACTTAAGGCTTCTTTTTCCAGGTTCCGCCGAGCTTCTTCTAAATCCTCCTCCTCAGCCTGGCGTACTACCATCATTAATTGCTCGCCTGGTTGAGACGGGGCTTCAAGAGTAACGACTTTAGCCACGTCTAGACCATGGCCAGTATCCACAACTACATAGTCGTTTACCTGCAGGAGTATCTCACCAGCATCACAGTAAACTAATCTTCCTCTAGAGCGGAATTTGACTCCAATTATGTTAGCCATCGAAATATATTATATCCTAAACTCCGTAATGACAATCTCATTCAGGATTTTGTACTCAGCTTCTTTCTGGGTAAATTAAGCATCAACCACTCCAATGCTAAACGGGGATTAACATTCTTAGAGATTTCCTCCTGCAGCAAGCAAAGATTAGCAAGAAACCCTTCAATCTCGCCCAGAGTTAATCCCCTGGCTTGTTCTTCCAGAGCCATCTCATAATCTACATTGCTGATGGCCTCCTGACAACCACCCTTAATGAGCATCAAATCACGCCACCAGTCGAGCCAAATCTCTATTATTTCCGCCCCGGCTCTCCGGTTCTGGCTAAATTGGCTTGCTAGCTCTTGGGCATAGGCAAACCTTTGCTCTAAGCTCCGACTTGTCGGAGTTAATAAGGAGACCAGCTTGGCTATCCTTTGGGACCGCTGCTCTAATATATCGTCATTTGCCAAAGCGGACAATGCCCAGCCGAGGCGACCATGGCACAATTGAGTCAAAAGCTTCGCTTTATTAGCATCAACGTTATACGAGTTGATGAGTATCTCTTGCACTTGCTCCGATGGCACAGGCTTCAATTCCAGCCGCTGACAACGTGAAATAATTGTCGACAAGAGGTGCTCCTCCTCAGCAGCTAATAAAAGCCAAACCACCCTTTGCGGTGGCTCTTCTAATATCTTGAGCAAGGAATTAGCCGCCTCAGTAGATAGATATTCAGCGTCCTCAATGATAAACACTTTGCACTTACCTTCATACGGTGGCAGGTTGGCTAAGCGTTGTAGCCCTCGAATATCATCAATGCCAATCTCCGTTTTAGAATCCAATCCAATAGGGGTGACATCAGCGTGCTTGCCCTCCAGGATTCGCTGGCAGGAACGGCATTGACCGCAAGGCAGTTCGGGGGCATCGCAATTTAGGGCTTGAGCCAAATTGATGGCTAAAGTCCCTTTGCCCACATGCCGCGGCCCTGCTAGAAGATAGGCGTGGGCTATAGTATTGGTTTTAAGGCTGTAATCCAGCAGAGATAAAATTTTATCCTGTCCTATAACTTGCCACATGTTAAATCAGGTCCAGACTCATCAAATCCTGATAAGTTTCCCGGCGGCGAATAAGACGCGCTCGACCTTCCTTTACCATAGCTATAGCCGGCCTGGGCATGGCATTGTAATTGCTCGACATGGGTATGGAATAAGCACCGCAAACTGGAATAGCTATGATGTCACCGGGATGCACTGAAGCCAAATTGATATCCCTTACTAAAATATCTCCCGATTGACAGAGCTTGCCAGCAATGGTAACCACCTCTCTCTCTGCCTCCAGAACTTTGTTAGCCACCAGAGCCTCATATTTAGCTCCATAAAGAGCCGGGCGGATATTGTCGCTTATGCCGCCATCGACACAGACATATTTCTTTATGCCAGGTATCTCCTTTATCGCCCCGACCTTATATAATGCCACTCCCGCCTGGCCGACAATTGCTCTTCCTGGCTCGATAATGAGCCGAGGGCGACTTAATCCCAGTCCTGAAATAAGACTATTCAGCTTGTCAGTTAGAGCCCTGGCATATTCGCTTATTGTGGGTACTTCGGAGTCCAGAGTGTATGGAACGGCAAAGCCGCCACCGATATCGAATTCGCTAAGATTAAAGCCGAATTTTCGGCCCATTTCCCGGGCAAAGCGAAGCACAAGCTCCATAGCCATCTCATAAGGCTGAATCTCGGACACCGGGGAGCCGAGATGGAAATGAAAGCCCAAAGGGTTAAGGTTGGAGGCTGACAAAGCTTGGTTTACCGCCTCCTCAGCTTGCCCGGTAGCCAGGGGAAAACCAAATTTGCTCTCTATCGTCCCGGTAGTAGTATATTGGTGAGTATGGGGGTCGACCCCCGGAGTGAGGCGAAGCAAGATATTCTGGCTAATCCCTCTCTCTCCAGCCAGCCTGTTAAGCAACTCAAGCTCATAGAAGTTGTCCACCACAATTCTGCCAACTCCCAAGTCCAGGGCAAGATTTAATTCTTCCAGCGTCTTGTTGTTGCCATGGAAATAGACCTTCTCCAGAGGAAAATCCACGGAATGGGCGATGCTAAGTTCTCCCCCAGAGACGACGTCGAGTCCCAGGCCTTCTTCCTTAAATATAAGAGCTAAAGCTCGGTTCAGGAAGGCTTTAGAGGCATAAATGACCAGGGTATCAGGATGATATTTACAGAACTCATCCTTAAATTCACGGCACCTATGGCGAAGGGTGGACTCGTCGAAAAGATAGAGCGGCGTGCCGAATTCCTCGGCCATGTCAACAACATCGCAGCCGCCGATAACGAGATGCTCTTGATTATTTACCTCAGCGGTTAAAGGAAAAAGGGCTAGCTCGGGCGCCTTGCTTGTGTTCATGGTGATATGGTAGCTTGTAATACCCAAGCAAGTCAAAAAACAGCTTGATCGAGGTCTCAGCGGCTGGTTAAAAAGACTTGCTGCCTCCTAGTGTTATAACCTACCTTAAAGGCTTTTTATAAATCCCTTGTGAATCTGCTATTAGAATTCCTGGTAACGTTTTGCGGACAAAAGAAGTTACCGAAGGCAATGTCCCGAAGGGCGAGGGCGTAAGCCCGAAGCGTATATGCTGTGTTATCTGAAGTTTGACTATTTGCCTATATATCAATATCTTGGTTTCTTATTTTAAATTTTACTCATTTCCAATCTCCAACTAATGCAAAAGGTGCCCAGTAGTAGGGATGGAAATATTCTTTCATTATTTTCTTCTGTGCTTCCTGTAATGCCGTTGCTTTATCAATACCACTCTTTAGCATGATGACGTTAATTCCCACTCATTGTTTTTTATGCAGTATTCAAGTGCTTTTTCCCAAACTACCAGTGTTAAATTGAGGTACGATAATTCATGTAATACAACCCCCATATCCAAAGATAAACTTCCCTTTTCATTCGGAGGCGCTTTCTTTAACATTTCCTCCCACACAGAAATGAATAAATCGGCATCTCTCCCATATTTGTCAGCCAATTTCTTGGCTAATTGATGAAGTTCATCCATTTTTGACTCTCTTTCTCATATCGAAAGGTCGTATTCTGCATCTATAATCCCTTCTTTTCTCTTGTTGTAGGCTATCCTGATTAACTTTCCTATATTAATTTCAATTTCGGCACCGAATATAAATCTACCTTTCACCTTACTCTTCCTGGGAGTCTTAACTACAAGAAACAAATTTCTCTTGTTACCCCAAACTCCTTTTTCGGCCGTACTTTTGAAATTCCAAGCTACAACTGGTCTGCGAATCCCAAAGGCAAAGATTTGTGGTTCATAAATCAATAGTTCTTTCTGGATGTAGAGTTTACCTAATTCCATATCAGTTTTTATTACACTTAAATCTAATTTTAGTTTAGGAGATAAGCTTATGTCCTTTTTATATATTGTTTTGCTCAAGACCTCATCGGGAAACATATCATAAGCGATAGGTTTCTCTTTAAGTAACTCACCAGCCTCTTTTGAGACTGCATTAAGCTCCACACCAAATCTCGCCCAGATAAATTTGCACCTATTATCAGGCAGAAAAGAACAGCTTAGGGAGACAAAATGGAAATCATAATCATCTATCATTTGCCTGATTTCATGAGGAATTTCTTGCTTTTCTTCAATAAGTCTCGAAATAAGATTTTCGTAGTAAGATACTCCAATTGTAATTTTATTTTTCATGCCGAAGATAGTATTGATTTCGCCTTCTCCTATCTCTTCTTTCTTCAATAACTTATCAACTATAGAATCGGAGGGCTGAAGTATGGTTTCAAAAAGGACTTCATTACTTACCTGTGGAATAGATAATGTGAGCATTCTAATTACCTCATAGTTACTATTATTCATTTATGGCAAATTTCATATAACAGCGGTATATACGAACTGCGAGTTTCCCTAATGCGATTTACCCATTGCTATGATAGTGCTTCCCATCATGCCCTCGCCACACAAAATTTCACAATAACCGCCTGGTTCAGATTAACGCTTTAGCTTCTCTATTACAGCGTCGGCTACCTGGCTGGTGCCTACCGCTGTGGCGGGATCGAGCTTCAAATCATAGGTGACATTCTTGCCCTCGGCTATGACCTCAGCTATGGCGCTTTCCAACCTATCGGCGCTATCCTTCTCTCCGAGATAACGCAGCATCATCACCCCGGAGAGCATCGTAGCCACGGGATTGGCCTTATTTTGCCCGGCGTATTTGGGGGCGCTTCCATGGGTAGGTTCAAAGATAGCTACCTCATCCCCGATGTTGGCTCCAGGCGCTACGCCCATGCTGCCGACCAGCCCAGCACAGAGGTCCGAAATTATGTCGCCGTACAAATTGGGCAGCACGAGGACGTCAAACATCTGAGGCTTCCTAACCAGCTCCATGCAGGTTGCGTCCACCAGCATATCGCTAAATTCTATGTCGTTATACTCTTCGGCAACTTCACGGGCAGTATCCAGGAAAAGTCCGTCGGAGAATTTGAGTATGTTAGCCTTGTGAACCGCGGTGACCTTTTTTCTGCCGTTCTGTCGGGCATATTCAAAAGCAAACTTGACAATTCGCCGGCTCGCTGTTTGAGATATAACCTTCAGGCTCACAGCGGAATCTTTCCTTATTTCCTTTCCCGTGGCATCGAGCACCAAATCCAGCAACTGCTTGGTTCCTGTATCACCCTTAGCAAACTCAATGCCGGCGTAGAGGTCTTCGGTATTCTCCCTGACTACTACTATATCCACGCCTTTGAACGGCGTTTTTATACCGGGGTACACTTTATAGGGACGAAGGCAAGCATAAAGGTCTAACGTCTGCCTCAAGGCGACATTGACGCTCCTGAAGCCCGTGCCTATGGGCGTGGTCACCGGTCCCTTAAGGGCGACCTTGTTTTTCCTTATGGACTGGAGGGCCTGGTCAGGAAGAGGTGTGCCAAACTTATCTTGAGCCTGACTACCTATGATAACAGTATCCCACTGGAACTCGACCCCCGTAGCTTCCAGCACTCGCCTTGTCGCCTCAGCCACTTCAGGCCCTATGCCATCGCCGGGGATAAAAGTTACTCTATGCTGCATCTCCTATATCGTAACACAACTCCGAAAAGAGATTCTTCGCCCCGACAAGTCAGGGCTCAGAATGACAATCAGGATGGTTCTGCCTTATAGCTTGAAGTCCTTATGCTTCTGTATGTACGGGATAAGCCCACCCTCTTTAAGGATGGCGGACATTATCGGCGGCATCTTGCCACAGCTTAATGTAATACCAGAAGTCAAATTAGCAATCATACCACCTGTCAAATTTATCTCCAGCTCATCGCCATCGCCGATTTTATCGGTGTCGCAAAGCAGGACAGGCAATCCCTGGTTTATGGCGTTCCGGAAAAAGATGCGTGCTGCCGATTTGGCTAAAATAGCGCCGACCCCCGACATTTTGATTACTACCGGGGCGTGTTCCCGACTGGAACCCAGACCGAAGTTTTTACCTGCAACAAGAAAATCACCCGACTTTACCTTTGAGGCAAATCCAGGCACAGCATCCTCCAGGACATACTTGGCGAGTTCAGGCAGGTTGCTCCTCAGATGGGCAAATCTGCCGGGAATAATATCATCAGTGGAGATATTATCCCCCAGTTTAATGGCTTTACCCTTTAGCACTAAATCAGGCATCTTCACCCTTCCTGGAAATTAAAGAGAAAGGAAGAAAATTAAAATACAAGTCATAAAAATCAAAGTGACAAACCAAAGCGCAAAAAAATTTCATTTTTAATTTTTGCTCTGCATTTTTGCCTTTTGCATTTTTCTTTTTTATATAATGTCCCGGGGGTCAGCAATCTCGCCCCTTATGGCTGAGGCGGCGGCAGTCGCCGGGCTAGCCAGGTATATCATAGCCTCGGGGTTGCCCATCCTTCCCTTAAAATTACGATTGGCGGTGGAAACGCAAACCTCGCCATCTCCCAACACTCCCTGGTGGAGACCGAGGCAAGCGGCACAACCCGGTGGTAGAATAGTTGCTCCGGCTTCAATTAAGCTCTGGATATAGCCTTTCTCTATAGCTCGAATGAGCACCTGCCTCGAAGCTGGCGCTATGAGCAATCTAGTACCGGGATGCCTCTTCTTGCCCTTAAGAATCTCAGCAGCCACAGCTAAATCCTCCAGACGTCCGTTAGTACAAGTGCCAATAAATGCCTGCTGGATTTTGACTCCTTTTACTCGAGTCACTGGACGGACGTTATCCACAGCGTGGGGAAGCGAGAGCATTGGCTCAAGCTGGTCGAGATTCACGGGTATGACCTGCTCGTAATTTGCCTCAGCATCATCGGGATATAGCGGCTTGTAATTTTCGCCCCGTCCATATTCCATGAGGAATTCCTGGGTGATTTTATCAGCGGGAAACAGGCCAACCTTGGCCCCAGCTTCCACAGCCATATTGGCGATAGTGAGACGCTGCGGCATAGTTATCCGAGCCAAGGCCTCACCACCAAATTCCAAAGCCTTGTAATTAGCACCATCAGCGCCAATCTGGCCAATGAGATACAGAATTAAGTCCTTGGCATAAACTTCCCGAGGGAAGACGCCATTGAGCTCGATGAGAAAACTTTCCGGCACCCGAAACCAGGTTTTACCCAGGGCTAAGGCTACGGCAACATCGCTGGAACCCATGCCAGTGGCAAAAGCTCCTAAAGCACCAGCAGTAACAGTATGAGAGTCTGCGCCGAGGATAACGTCTCCCGGCTTAGCAAATTGCTCCGCTATCAACTGGTGGCATACACCATCGCCTACCTCGTAGATGCGACAGCCCGTTTCCGCAGCGAAGCGGCGCAGAAGGATATGGTCGTTAGAAAGCTGCTGAGCGGGACTCGGAGCAGCATGGTCCAGGAATATTATTGTTTTTTGCGGCTTGGCCAGAGCTTCAAAACCGCTTTCCTTAAACTGGCTTATGGTGAGGGGTCCAGTAGTATCCTGGACGAAAGCCAAATCCACATCAGCAATCACGACATCCCCAGCTTCAGCCTCGCCATGCGATTTAAGGCTTAGAATCTTCTCGGCTAATGTCTTGCCCATTTAAGATTACGCGATTATGGCTGTTATGTTTTTACCGCTTATTTGCCTTACTATTTTAATCGCCTCCTCTGCTATAATCAATAACATGCCTGATTATAAACCAAGCGAGATAGGTTCCACCCGATGCGGCAGGAGCGTCTTTCACTGGGGCAAGCGAACTTATGTCATGGGCGTGATAAATGTTTCCCCGGACTCCTTCTCTGGCGATGGGCTGGCAGATGTGGAAGAAGCCGTAGCCAGGGCAGAACGATTAGCCTCTGAGGGAGCAGATATAATTGACATCGGCGGTGAATCCACTCGTCCTGCCTCAACTCCGATTTCAACCGACGAAGAACTACGGCGGGTGGTTCCTGTTGTGGAAAAGCTGGCCCACAAGATATCGGTGCCCCTGAGTGTAGATACCTATAAACTGGAGGTAGCCCGTCAGGCTTTAGATGCCGGAGCTAACATGATAAACGACATCTGGGGACTGAAGAAGGAGCCCAGGCTGGCCGAGTTAGCGGCTCAAAAAGGTGTGCCGATTGCTTTGATGAGCAATCAGCGTGGTTCTTCGTGCCACGACATCGTCTCCGCGGTTATTTCAGATTTGAAAAGAGCCATCGAGCAAGCGTTAGACGCAGGAGTGCCCCGGGAAAATATCATCGTCGACCCTGGCATAGGTTTCGGCAAGACACAGGAGCAAAATCTGGAGGTTTTGCAACGCCTGGAGGAACTTCAGGCGCTGGGCAGGCCTATCCTTCTGGGTAGCTCGCGCAAGTCTTTTATAGGCTGGGTGCTGGATTTGACTCCTGAACAAAGGTCGGATGAAGTGGCATTCGTTCCACCCAGAGACCAGCGGCTGGAAGGAACGGCAGCCACCATAGCCCTCGGCATCGCCAAGGGCGTTGACATCGTTCGGGTACACGATGTCAAGGAGATGGCACGCGTGTGCAAGATGAGCGATGCCATTGTGAGAGGTGTGTAAGCGAATTGGCCATTGTCTATCTTTGTCTGGGTTCAAACCTGGGAGATCGGGAAGAAAACCTCTGCCAGGCTTTAACATTGCTTTCTCTAAAAGTAAATCTTGAGGAAGTCTCATCCATTTATGAAACGGAGCCAGTGGGCTACAAGGAGCAGCCATTGTTCCTCAACCTGGTCTGCCGAATTACCACCGATTTGCCTCCTGAGGAGCTTCTCCATCTCGCTAAAGAAATTGAAAACAGAATGGGCAGAGTCCCCAGCGGGCAAATAAATTCACCTCGCCCTATAGATATAGATATCCTCTTCTATGACAACAAGATTATGGAAACCCAGAACTTAACTATCCCGCACCCCCGCCTGCACGACCGGGCTTTCGTACTTATACCGTTAGCGGAGAGCGCCCCGGACTTAGTTCATCCCAAGCTGGGCAAGAGCATCGCTCAATTAGCCAACGATGTTAAAGGACAAAAGGGGGTGCGAAAGTATAAAGGAGGATTCGATGTATCAGCTATTTGTGGAAGAGCACTTTGATGCCGCCCATTATCTCCCGAATTATCATGGTAAGTGTGAAAAGCTACATGGCCACCGCTTCAAGGTAGTAGCCCGTTTTGAAGCAGCCAGGCTCGATGAGACTGGCTTGGCTTACGATTTCGCCCAGCTAAAGCAGCACCTGAGAGAAGTCCTGGCTCAATTTGACCATACTTGCCTGAATGATGTGTCCCCCCTTGATAAGATTGGACCCTCCAGCGAGAATATTGCTGCCACTATATATGATGCGCTCCAGGCCCGTCTTTCCAGTTCTCCCGTAAAGTTGGTGAATGTAGAAGTTTGGGAATCGCCCACGACAGGCGTGGCGTATAGCCCTTGAGCTAAATTTGCTGCTCTGGTGGTAACAAATTGGGAATAGTATCTATAATGGGGTAGGGATGGTTGCAATTAGAGCAATAAAGGGAACCCTTGACTATTTCTTCCCCCTCCACTTCATCCACTTTAAGCTCCAAATCCCCTTTACATACGGGACAGGCCAAGATTTGCATCAGTTCTTTTTTCATTTCAGATTCTAAATTATATCATATGAGCAGCGAAACTATAGTTAACTGCATAAATCATTCTAAATCTCTCCCCTGGCGGGAGAGATTTAGAGAGAGGGGGAATTCACCCTAACCTAACCCTCTCCCCTCGAGGGAGAGGGTTTTATACGAAATCATGCGAAAGACTATAAGAAAAGAAAGTGCTATAATATTCGGCAGGAGAATAAAATGACAATCCAGATTAAAAAGACTTACAGGGGCTTAAATCCCGGGATGCTCTGCGATGAGGTACAAGGCTTGTTGCAGAAACGAGGGATTATAGCTGTTGAGACTGAGTCGCAAACATATGGTCTTCCCAGCGGCGACACTCAATCGCGTACCACGTTGGCATTAAAAACACAGGCCGAGCAAGAGGCAAACCAGAAGGAATGCGGCAGGGTACATATTCTAGGCTCACCACAGGACGAAACAAAAATGCTCCTTGACATAGATGAAACCCTCTTCCCCCAAGAAAAGCTCTCCGCTTTTCAAAATGACCTCGATTTTATCCTCGGCTCATACGAAATTAAGTGGTAAACGAGCAGCTTTCAGACCAGAACCAGCTTGCCAGGAAAACCAAGCAAGAACGAAGAGAAAGGCGGCGAGCAAAGGAAAAGGCCCAGATGCCCCAGCATGGCAAGAACCTGGCAAGAGTATATAAGGACGCTGTATCTAAGAGAGCCAAGACCACGAAAGCCCCCAAGCAGACAAGCTAAAGCCTGGTGGTTGTTGTGATAAAGAAATTCCTTCTCAGAGGCCCAATCATAGTCCTCATTTGCCTGGCAATTGGCTTCGCCATAGTTTACGGCGGCGGGTGGTTGCTCCAGCAATTGGGGTGCTCAGGGCCTTGACTCCTGGTCCCGCCTGGGTTTGGAGTGTCCAAAACGCCATTCACTTTAGTGGGTTCGGCGTTTTGAGCAAATTGCAAAGCACTGCTCACATTCATTGTCGCATGGCTCAGCATGAATGGTTATACTAGCCTCGTGAAGTGTGCTTTGTATTTCGACCTCAATCCGGTCGCATATTTGATGAGCCTGCTCCAAACTAATGTCCCTGGCCATTACCAAATGAAGGTCTATATAGCTCTGGCTTCCAGCCCGACGTGTCCGTAGTGCGTGGAAGCCGAACACCTCGCGGCTGTGTTTCCTTAAACAGTCTTCGATAACTGCCTGTTGTGAAGGAGGTAGCTTTTCATCAAGCAGTCCGGATATCGGCTTACGGATAGTATCAATAGCTACTTTCAGGATATAAATAGCAACTCCGATAGCAATCACAGAGTCAATAATATTGAGCCCGGTGAATCGCACTATTGCCAGTCCCACCAACACGGCTGAGGCGGAGTAGACATCAGTGGCAATATTGCGGGCATTGGCCTCCAAGGCTACAGAGCCAGTGGTCCGGGATACACTTAGTAGATGCCGAGATAGGAAGATACTGGCCACTATGGAAACCGCCATCACAGCTATTCCAGCTTCGGTTAGTTTAATACTAGAGCCTTCTATTATCCGGACTATTGCCGAATAGATTAGTAGTCCGCCAGCGATAAGGATGAGAATTCCCTGCACAACGCCAGCAATGTCCTCTACCTTACCATGACCATACGGATGTTCGGCATCAGGTGGCTTAGCCGCAATGCGAATAGCAAAGAAAGTGATTATTCCGGCAAACAAATCGAATAAACTGTCGGCTGCCTGAGCCAGTATGCTGATACTGCCGGTCAGCCAGCTAACGACCACCTTAAATATTACTAAACCGACGACTACACCAATCAGTAGCTTGGTAGCCCCGGCCTTTGTTGAAAACATTTTTGCGCTCTCCTGCATTCCCTGATATAAAACCACAGCGAACCAGAAGTTTACAGTGATATTTCGGCTAAGGCAACCGTTATCCAGTATTTCCCGTCTTCGTCAACACGTAATGCAACAGGGCTGTGAAGCAAAAACAATTGCTTCAAGAGTGCCGACCAGAACTAGAAGAATTCTCACTAAATAGGTTAAACTGGCTGATTATGGATGACCCTGTGGGCAATGGTACCGGTAAACGAGCGGTACTTCTTGTCGCTACGATAGCCTCGTTTCTTTATCCCTTTATGCTCTCCGCTGTTAATATTGCTCTCCCTACAATCGGGAGAGAGCTATCACTGGATGCAGTCACGTTAGGCTGGATTGCTACCGCCTACCTCCTGTCTTCGGCAACCCTTCTTGTTCCCTTCGGCAGAATAGCAGACATATATGGCAGGAAGAGGATCTTCACCTGTGGCATAGTTGTCCTCACACTCTCATCCCTCCTTTCGGGAATGGCAAACTCCGCTACTATGCTTATTGCTTGCCGGGTTTTCCAGGGAGTCGGCGGTGCCATGCTTGCCGGAACCGCAGTAGCATTGCTTACTACGGTATTTCCCGCCAACGAGAGGGGGAAAGTCCTGGGAATAAATGTCGCGGCAACATATATTGGCCTTTCTCTGGGCCCGGTTTTGGGTGGGGTCCTGACGCAACATCTTGGTTGGAGGAGCATCTTTTTCTTAAGTGCGCTCCTGGGATTGGCAATTATCGGCGTCGTTTTATGGAAGCTAAAAGGTGAGTGGACTGGGGCAAAGGGCGAGAGATTTGATCTTGCCGGCTCCGTAATCTACGTCCTTGGGCTTGTAGCGCTGGTATACGGTTTTACTCTCCTGCCAGCGATGTCAGGAGTGGGGTTGATTATCGGAGGCATCATAGGGCTTTCAGCGTTCACCAGATGGGAGATGAGAACAAAAAGCCCGGTCCTGGACATAAGCCTCTTCAGAAACAGCAAGGCCTTTACCTTGTCCAACGTGGCAGCGTTGATCAATTACAGTGCCACATTCGCTGTAACTTTCCTCATAAGTCTTTATTTGCAGTATGTGAAGGGATTCAACCCTGAAAGTGCCGGCTTGATTCTGGTCGCCATGCCCGCTATGCAGGCTATTTTTTCACCGCTGGCCGGCAGGCTCTCGGACAGGATTGAACCGAGGCTAATTGCCTCCGCAGGAATGGTGTTGACTACTATAGGACTCATCATCTTTGTCTTCCTAAATGCCCAAACTCCCCTGAACTTAATAATCGGCAATTTGATCCTGATGGGTTTTGGCTTTGCTCTTTTCTCGTCTCCTAATACCAACGCGGTTATGAGTTCTGCGCCAAAGACGGCTTACGGGGTAGCTTCGGCAACGCTGGCAACAATGCGGCAGGTTGGCATGGTCCTCAGTATGGGAATCGCCATGTTGATGTTTACCCTATACATCGGGAGAGTTCAAATTACACCTGAATACTATCCGCTTTTCCAGCAAAGCATGAGGACGTCGTTCATCATTTTCGCCATTCTCTGCTTCGGCGGCATATTTGCCTCACTCGCCAGAGGGAAGGTGCGCTAGTCCCTTTCTACAGGACCTACGCATAAACTGCACAAACCGATGTTTCATTGCTTAGGCTCCGTGCTGCGTTATGAAAAGAGCTTCTTCTGGTCGGGGAGTTCGACTCTCCTCAATCTCGACCAAGTAGTAGTAAAAGCGCTAGTCCGTTGCGGCTAGCGTTTTTTCGTTTGGATTGATGCAGATGAGTTCCCAGCGATCTAACCGTCTATATCAGCCCCGAATTGATTCTTCATCAGCTCACAGATAACGGCCCAGCATTATAAGTATTCACCACTAGACAGCCTACAATACCAAATAGAAGAAGTTGACGGCACACCAGTTGCTGTATCGACTAACAAGTGACGTCTTGAAGCTAAGTCATGGTGTCTAAACAATTGCATGGCTCAAATCCCTACAGATCGTTTAAATATACTTCTATGGTGATACGATAGGTGATACAATATATGTTAATTAGAGTGACTTTGGTATTAGTAGAATGAAAGCATGCGCCTATATAGATTATGTTAGAGAAGCAAGAGGAATCCCCTACAACAACAGGGCAAATCATCTCTTATCGTTTTCAGAAGTAGAACTGCATGAACCGTTGAAATCCCTGTTCGAAAAAATGGAGGATACTGACCTTGTTGAGATTACTCATGGCAATGATGAGTTTGGAAGGGATTTGGTCATTGAACATAAAGATGCTTGGGGTAAAAGATATATAGGTGTCATCGTTAAAAAGGGCGATGATACAGGGAAAATCACAGGTGAGTCTGCTAAAGTTGTGGATAAAATAGTAATGCAAGCTAGAGAAACATTGTCCAACCCTTGTCCCTTACGTGAAATCTCTGCGGACGTCGTAAGCATATCCGAAATAAGAGTTATATTTGTAGGTAAATTTACTACACAAGCTGTTTGGAGAGTGCAAAATGAAATAAAGACGGCATCTATACAGGCATTCTCAATAGGCTGGCTGATAGAAAAATTTACAGAATACTATCCCGAGGTATTCTTTCATGGGAAGTTAGCTGAGTATGTCAAAGAACAAATATCAGTATTGGAGACAAAACGAGAATTCATGATACAGCCGTCACCGCTGTCAGTCAGCTTTGTGAGTCCCTGGGTATCGGAAATAAATGCACCTTCAAGTCTAACCCATGAAATAGTAGAGACGTTACGCACCAGGAGGCTTCCCTTTAAAGATTTGGAACAAGTTGTTGAGGAAAGAAAGAGAATATTACTCATGGGTGATCCGGGAACAGGTAAGTCTACAGCCCTTGCCAAGATAGCACTAGACATATTCGAAAAATGTATAGGTGTAATTACATCAAAGAACGGTATTGCTCAGTTAGAAATTCCAATTTTAATAAAGGCAAGAGATTTAGTATCAAAGGACGTTGAGGAGTTGATTGAAACTAATATGCCACCTGGGCCTGTACGTGAAAGAGTAAAGATCAAGGTACTCTTGGTTGACGGTCTGGATGAGGTAAAGGTAGATAAAAGAGCTGAAATTATAAGGAAACTGGACGATTTCTGCAAATCCCATGATCATGGTTTGGTTATATCAACCCGTAAGGTAGAAGCTCTCAAAGATGCCATTGCACCATTCAAACAGTATGAATTATTACCCTTTGAATACAAGCAGGCGATAGCCTTCGTCAAGCGTTTTGTAGAGGATCAGGAGTTATTAAGAATTATAGACGAAGGGCTTAGACGAAAAGACTTAAAAATGTCTCTCACACCTTTGGCACTGGAATTATTAATACAGGTTGCAACAGTTGAGAAAGAGATACCAGCATCAATTACTGAAATTTTTGAGCGCTTTACAGACGGAGTGTTAGGAAGGTTCGATGCTGCTAAAGGAATTAAATCAGTATTCGAGTATTTCATAAAGAAAAGGTTCTTAGCTGAATTAGCTTGGAACGAATTCTATTTGAAGGATAGACTTACAATTTCGCGTGGAGATTTTGATGGTTTTGTTGAAACATATACACAAAAGTATGGAAGGGTTAGGAAGGAGCTTGATCAATTCTTGTCCGAAATAGTTAGAGCAGGTATTTTGCAAATAGGAAATACGGTTTTCTTTCGCCACAGGTCCTTTCTTGAATTCTCCTCTGCTTTTAGACTAGCCCAACATCGCGCCGACCATGAAAATCTCAATGAGGATGTGGCAAATATTTACTTTGACCTTATGTGGACTGAAATTGCTTTCTTCTACATAGGTATTTTGAGGGAAATATCTGAGCCGCTGGTGCAAAAACTTGATGAATATGATGAATCCCAATTCGAGTTTAAGATACAAAAGGTACTAATAGGTCGGCTATTGCAAGCAGGATGGGATACACCGTCGGAGATTAAGTTAAGGGCCATGGAAGTAGCATTGAGGCAAATAAAAAACACCAAGAATGAATTAGATAGTGCTATAGACAGTGCTATAAAGACCCAAGGAATATCAATTCCTGCTATTTTTTCGGATTGCTTTATCATGGCACTCGCAGAATACTCTTTCGGTAGTATGACTTTGCTTACTGAAGTGTTATCTTTGTGTAATAGATTATCAATAGATGACGACTATGATTCTCTACTAAAATACTTGCTCCTGCTTTGGGCAAATCGCAGTAGATTGACTGTTAGCCAGACTAAAGGGATAATTAGTTCAGCTTTGGATGTGCTATCAAAGCTAGAAGGGTCACAAAAACTGACCGTAAGAGATAAATATGTTGGTCTTATCATGCTAAAAAATATCGAAGAGGAAGATACTGAGCTACTAAAACATATCAGAAAAAAGATAGATAAGGTTAGGAAACTTTATCCTTCGGAGATGCAGCGATTATTACCGGCACGAGGTATGGGAATAGACATAAGGATAAAAGGGCGAAGAAAAAGACCAAAAATCTAAGCGATATACTAGGGACCTAAGGATCTTACTGCCAAGGCCCGCCTTCCCCTTAGACTATTCAAAATCATCCTGGGCGGTGTGATGTAGTTCGAACCTCCCCGTCTCCACCATCGATTTAATCAGGGCAAGCTCAATAGATGATACTTCTTGTCTCATTGTTCAGCCAAGAATAGTCCACTGGCGTAATCATCCCTTCACTGTTAAGTTTCGAGCCGAGGGCGTGGCAATCTCCGGGATTGCAGAGCCTATTCCGAGCATAAGCGAGGAAAGAGCCTCCGTTTCAGGGCAGGTGAGTTATCTCGGTAGGCGGTTTTTTGTGTAGCTCGAACTCTATTCCGGCTTCCCTGAACAGGTCTATGAAGGAATCGTCGGCGTAGCTGCCAAAGGTTACGAAGCGCTCTATTTTGGCATTGACCAGCATCTTGGCACAGAGTACGCACGGCGAATGGGTAACATAAATCGTGGCACCCTCAAGACTCACCCCATGGAGTGATGCCTGTATGATTACATTCTGCTCGGCATGAATACCCCGGCATACTTCTTGCCTGGTCCCAGATTCTATGCCCAGCTCATCCCTGAGGCAGCCGAGTTCAAGGCAATCTTTAAGTCCGGCGGCAGCCCCATTATAGCCGGTGGCTAATATATGCTTGTCCTTCACCGCTACAGCGCCTACATGGTGGCGCCGGCAAGTGGAGCGTTCCGCCACCACGGAAGCTATCTTGAGGAAATATTCACCGATATCCGGCCTGGTTTCCTTTTTCATGTCAAAACGGATAAAACTCGTTCCGTCTCCTTTTCCAGCTCCTCCAGGGAAGCCTCATTTACTATGGTAAAGTCGGCCATGGCAATTGGCCCGCCCTTGCTGCTATTCTCTATCTCGGATTTATCTCGACTGGCTGCTTCCTCAAGCGTTAAGGGCCGTTTTGTTCTATGAGCAAGCCTTCCATGCCTGGTAGCAGACGAGGCCCAGACAGCAACTATGGTAAACTGCCCGCCATAGTATTCCTTCAATAAAATATACTCTTCCCAGGAGTAAAGCCCATCTACCACAACATCTGATGATTTCAGGGAGCTATCAATTCTGGGCAAGTTCAATTTGGCGTAAGCAGCCATCCCGTGTTCTTTTCTTAGTTGCTCTCTGATATAGCGCTCATTTTCCTCATTCGGCTCCAGTCCTCTGCTCTTGAGTTCCTCGTCTGTAATATCTCCAAACCGTACTTTCCTAAAGCCATGTTCTTCAAACACCCCGGCTACTTCTGACTTGCCCGCACCTGCCATGCCAACAATTGCTACCACTTTCACGGTTTACACGTAATCAACAAATGAATTGCGACAGCACTTATATTAACAAGATTTACCCAACTATCATAGAGAAAATCTCATACCTTAGCAAAAAGTTGACCACCCTCACCTTTCCCGATTTAATCGGGACTCCCGTCAAGGGAGAAGCAATTTGGCTTGCCATGGCAAGGAAGAAAGCCTTGTCACTAATAATAGGAAATATCGTAGTGCCTTGCCTGGCAGTTCAGCACGGATTATACTAAGTGCCCATAACTTAGGTTACATCGGCCTAATCTGTTGGTGAATAAATGTTTGGCATTCTTTCCAGAGAAGATATCCTGAAGATGCTGGAGGCAAGTCCTCCCCTGGTGGAGAACTTATGTGATGCCCAGCAGCAAGTTCAACCCAATGGCATAGACTTGACCCTAAAGGAAGTAGCTTTGTTTTCTTCGTCGGGCAGCCTGGGCCCCGGCAATGAAGGCCGAGCCCTTTCCGGTACTTCCCCGCTCGTTTTCGATGGCCTGGGCCGTGTGGACCTGTTGCCCGGTTGTTACCTGGTTACATACAACGAGGTGGTTAATCTCCCCAAGGACATAATGGCTCTGGCAACGCCCCGGTCAAGTCTTCTGCGCTGCGGGGTCAGCATTCATAATGCGGTTTGGGATGCTGGCTATTCGGGTAGGTCACAGTCTCTCATGGTGGTCTACAATCCCCAGGGATTTCGGCTGCACAGGAACGCTCGAATTGTTCAGATGGTCTTCTTCTTTTTGAGCCGCGAGGTAGCCCAAGGCTATCATGGTATGTTTCAAGGCGAGAACATCTGATGAGGATTTTAAGTTGGGGCTAATTATGTTTGCCTGCTTGCTCCAACCTGCGGATATCACTAGTTAGGGATACACGTACTTTCTCGGCGACCTTGCGGAAATGGAATCCCTGAACAGCAAGCGTCATGGATAAACGGAAAGTTTTTGGTTTTTTCAGCAAGGTCCAGACAACCAACTTCCAATAATGTATTCTCCCTTTCTCCTGGACCCCCAAAACCCATATGGACCTTATCCATGCTATGAGCTGGAGAAGAGAAACCTTAAATTTTCCTTTATCGCTAGGTTTATACTCCATCAGAAAGGTTTTAATACGCTCATAGTATTGCTTGGGGGCGTAGATTGTATCTACAACATGCTTATAGCCACTGGTAAGCGTTTCGTGACCCATTTTGGGGATGAAATTGGTTGAACCATCCGTGTTATCACCAGAGCCCTTTGGCAGTATGCGGTTCTCCTTTTTTAAACGTTTGTATAATCTTGTCTCTGGAGGAGCCATCAGTACGCCAACCATAGCCATAACGATTCCACTCTTTTGAATGAAATCGATTTGGCTTTTGAAGATGGAAAGTGGGTCACTATCAAACCCAACAATAAATCCTCCCTGCACCTGTAAGCCGTGGTTCTGTATCTTCTTAACCTCGGCCAACA